>OKRW01000009.1_pt1 | contig 192647 bp, 168 predicted proteins | sample 1601151 | NCBI WGS metagenome assembly OKRW01 (sample SAMEA3541471, study PRJEB24748) | human gut metagenome | biome: human gut; feature: human-associated habitat; material: faeces | place: China | collected 2012 | reverse complement strand
TTTCGAAGAAACAAAGCCACCACCATTAAACATTACTAATTTCTAATTAATCATTCCTACAAGCTGCTGTTATACCACAGTCGCTGTGCGCCGGCGGCTGCTGTGGGAAAGCGCGTGGCGTTGTGGGAAAAACAACGAGAGCTGCCTTCTGCCATTAGAATTCGTGTTATAATACAATTAAATATCTTTGATTGCTATATCCGTAAGAAGATGGTAAAATAAAATTGTGTATAAGTTTCAAAATTTATGCGAGGTTTTGAATAGTTGAAAGGAGGACGCAATATGGAAACAAGAGTGGCTACGCTGGGGATCATTGTGGATCAGTCGGCAGACACAGAAGCGCTGAACGCGATCCTGCATGATTTCCGCGAATACATCATTGGCCGCATGGGCATTCCTTATCGCCAGAAGGGGATGAACATCATCTGTCTGGTGGTGGATGCGCCGCAGGACGAGATCAACAGCCTCACTGGCAAGGTTGGCAGCCTGGAGGGCGTGAACGCCAAGGCCTGCTATGCGCAGGTGTGAGGGCGTATGAAGGAACAGACGCTCACTGCGCTCATCGACACGCTGCGCCAGACGGGCACGCTGAGTGATGCCGAGCTCTCGCGGCTCTACCACGAACGCACGCCGGAGACAGACGCCTATCTCTACGCCCAGGCGGACGCTGTGCGCCGGGAGGTGTACGGCAATGCGGTCTATCTGCGCGGGCTCATCGAGATCTCGAACATCTGCAAAAACGACTGCCTCTATTGCGGCATTCGTCGCAGCAATGGCGCGGCCTCGCGCTACCGCCTGACGCTGGAGGATCTCCTGGCCTGCTGCGAACATGGCTACGCGCTGGGCTTTCGCACCTTTGTGCTGCAGGGCGGCGAGGACGCGTTTTTTACAGACGAGGTGCTGGAGGAATGGGTCGGCGCTGTGCATGCGCGTTTTCCCGACTGCGCGATCACCCTCTCCCTGGGCGAGCGCAGCCGCGAAAGCTACGCCAGACTTTACAAAGCTGGCACACGTCGCTACCTGCTGCGTCATGAGACGGCGACGGCCTCCCACTACGCAAAGCTGCATCCGCCGGAAATGAGCCTGGCGCACCGCCTGCAGTGTCTGGACGATCTGCGTGATCTCGGCTATCAGACGGGCTGCGGCATCATGGTGGGCTCGCCCTATCAGACGTGGGACAATCTGCTCGCCGATCTGCGCTATATGCAGCACTTCGATCCGCAGATGGTGGGCATTGGCCCCTTCATCCCTGCGAAGGACACGCCGTTTGCCGACGAGCCTGCTGGCAGTCTGCGCGACACGCTCTGGCTGCTCGCTGTGGTGCGGCTCGCGCTGCCGCGGGTGCTCCTGCCTGCGACGACGGCGCTGGCGACGCTCGATCCAAGGGGTCGCGAAGCAGGGCTGCGCGCTGGTGCAAATGTGCTCATGCCAAATCTTTCGCCGCTTTCTGTGCGAAAGAAATATGCCCTTTATGACAACAAAGCAACTTTAGACGGAGAAGCCGCCGAAAATGTGGCGGCGCTGTCCGACTGGCTTCGCGGCATTGGCTACGAAGCAGTGGTGGACAGAGGAGACTATAGGACCTAATGGGAAAGCCCTGCGCTGACCCAGAAGAGAGGAGTAAATTTTATGTATAATCCAAAATCACTGAAAGCAGAAGAATTCATCAACCATCAGGAAATCCTGGATACGCTGGCTTATGCCGACGCCCACAAAAACGATCTCGCCCTCGTCGATGAGATCCTCGAAAAGGCCAAGCTGCGCAAGGGCCTGTCCCACAGAGAAGCTTCCGTGCTCCTGGCCTGCGACGATCCTGAGAAAAACGCCGAGATCATGGCCCTGGCTGAGCAGATCAAGAAGGACTTCTACGGCGACCGCATCGTCATGTTCGCGCCGCTGTATCTGTCCAACTACTGCGTCAATGGCTGCGTTTACTGCCCATACCACGCCAAGAACAAGCACATCGCCCGCAAGAAACTGACCCAGGAAGAGGTCGCTGCGGAGGTGCGCGCGCTGGAGGATATGGGCCACAAGCGCCTGGCCATCGAAGCCGGCGAGGATCCGGTGAACAATCCGATCGAGTACATCCTCGAATGCATCCACACCATCTACAACTCCACCCATGACAATGGCGTGATCCGTCGTGTCAATGTGAACATTGCTGCCACGACGGTGGAAGAATACAAGATGCTCAAGGATGCCGGCATCGGCACCTACATCCTCTTCCAGGAAACCTACCACAAAGAAAGCTACGAGCAGCTCCATCCAACCGGGCCAAAGCACAACTACGCATGGCACACCGAAGCGATGGACCGCGCCATGGAAGGCGGCATCGACGACGTTGGCCTGGGCGTGCTCTTCGGGCTTGAGCTCTATCGCTACGAATTCGCAGGGCTCCTCATGCACGCCGAACATCTGGAAGCCGTCCACGGCGTCGGCCCACACACCATCAGCGTGCCACGCGTGAAACACGCCGACGACATCGATCCAGACGAATTCGACAACGGCATCGACGACGATACCTTCATCAAGATCATCGCCTGCATCCGCATCGCTGTGCCATACACCGGCATGATCATCTCCACCCGCGAGAACCAGGAAGTCCGCGCGCGTGCGCTGCACGTCGGCATCAGCCAGATCAGCGGCGCTTCCCGCACCAGCGTTGGCGGCTATGTAGAGCCAGAACCAGAAGAAGAAAACTCCGCCCAGTTCGATGTCAGCGACAATCGCACGTTGGATGAAGTCGTGCAGTGGCTCATGGGCATGGGCTACATCCCAAGCTTCTGCACCGCCTGCTATCGCGCTGGCCGCACTGGCGACCGCTTCATGAGCCTGTGCAAGGCTGGCGAGATCCAGAACTGCTGCCATCCAAACGCGCTTTTGACCTTGCAGGAATTCCTCCTGGATTATGCATCGCCTGAGACCCGCGCCATCGGCGAAAAAGTCATCGCCGAACAGCTGAAGCAGATCCCACGCGACAACGTCCGCCAGAAGACCGAAGAGTATCTGGCCCAGATGGAACACGGCGAACGCGACTTCCGCTTCTGATAAGGAGGAAACGGCATGAGTCTTCAGGAAACCCCAACCGCCAACCGCCTGCACATCGGCTTTTTCGGGCGCTGCAACAGTGGGAAATCGACGCTCATCAATGCCTTCACCGCTCAGGACGTGACCATCGTTTCGCCAGTCGCCGGCACCACCACCGACGTCGTCCAGAAAAACATCGAGCTCCATGGCCTCGGCCCATGCACGCTCTTGGACACCGCCGGTTTTGACGACAAATCCTCCGACCTCGGCAGTCTGCGCCTTGCGCGCACTGCCCAGGCCGCGGAGAAAGTCGACATCGCCGTCGTCGTCTTTGATGCCGAGGACCTGTCCTTTGAGGAAGAATGGCTCGCCCATTTCAAGGAGCAGAACACGCCCGTCGTCGCCGTCGTCAGCAAATGCGACCTGCGCACGCCGGATCCAGCGTGGCTCGCAAAGATCGCCGCGCTCGTGGATGACGACGTCCTCACCTTGGACATCACGCGGCGCGAGGACATGAACGCCCTGCGCTACAAGCTCGCCAGCGTCAATCCCCTGCGTGAAGAGCCAGAGATCACCCACGGCCTCGTCCAGGAAGGCGATCTCGTGCTCCTCGTCATGCCGCAGGACATCCAGGCGCCAAAAGGTCGCCTCATCCTGCCGCAGGTGCAGACTATCCACGAGCTCCTCGACAAGCGCGCGCTGATCTTTTCCGTCACGCCGGACCATCTCGACGACGCCCTCGCGTCCCTGAAAAATCCGCCAGCGCTCATCATCACCGATTCGCAGGTCTTCGCCTACGTCCACGAGCGCACACCAAAGGAGACCAAGCTCACCTCCTTCTCCGTGCTCTTCGCCGGGCTCAAGGGCGACATCGCCACCTACATCCAGGGCGCTCAGGCCATCGCCGAGCTCACGCCGGATTCGCGCGTGCTCATCGCCGAGCTTTGCAGCCACGCCCCCCTCGAGGAGGACATCGGCCGCGTCAAGATCCCGCGCAAGCTGCGCCAGCGCTACGGCGAGAGCATCCAGGTCGATATCTGCGCCGGCGCCGATTTTCCCGAGGATCTCTCCGGTTACGACCTGATCATCCAGTGCGGCGCTTGTATGGTCAATCGCAAGCTCGTGCAGAATCGCATCACCCGCGCCAAAAAAGCAGGCGTGCCGATCACCAACTACGGCATCACCATCGCCTGGCTGAACGGCATCTTAGACAGCATCGTCTATTAAGCCGACAAGCTTGTCATTAATCATAGTATGATGAGGGTGTATCAGCAAATTCAGGATTACATATAAAATACGCTGAATAATCCTGAAAATAAAAATGTTCCGAAAATTTGGTAGATATTGTATAATACCAAGTAAGAAGTTAGAAGCAAGGGTTAAAGAAACAACCTGCGACGGTTTTTAACCCACACGTGCACAATTAAGGGGTGTTACAATGAATTACGAAATGTTAGACAGAAACAAATTAAATGAGCTTGACGCCTACATCGAATCCTTCGAAGACAAACCAAGCCATTTGATCATGATCCTCCATCGCGCACAGGGTTTATTCGGTTATCTGCCAAAGGAATTGCAGATCTATGTAGCTGAAAAAACAGGCGTACCTGCTGCGAAAGTCTATGGCGTCGTCACATTCTATTCCTTCTTCACGATGAAGCCAAAAGGCCGTCACACCATCTCCGTCTGCATGGGGACCGCCTGCTTCGTTAAAGGCGGCGAGCGCATCCTCGACGTTGTCAAGGACGAGCTCGGCGTAGAAGTCGGCCAGATGACAGAAGACGGCATGTTCACCCTCGAACAGGTGCACTGCCTCGGCGCCTGCTCGCTGGCACCAGTCATCTCCATCGATGGCAAGGTCTACGGCCATGTCACCCGCGACAAAGTCAAAGAGATCATCCAGAGCTACTACATTGAAGAGGAGGATGTATGATGAGCGAACGTTTGAATTCCTACGAAGCACTGAAGGCGAAACACGATGCATTGCAAGCTGCCCAGGACGCCCAGGAAAGTGCTGTTGAAGTACGTGTAGCCATGGGCACCTGCGCGATCGCTACCGGTTCCAAGGACGTGCTCGACACCATCGAAGCAGCCGTTGAAGAAAACGGCCTCGATAATGTGGTAGTCAAGTCAACAGGCTGCATGGGCTATTGCTATGCAGAGCCTACCGTTGAGGTTGCCGGCATCGCCGTCGATCCAGTGATGTTTGGCTACGTTGACAAAAAGATCGCCCGTGACATCATCGAGCAGTATGTCATGAAACAGGAACCTGTTGACGCACGCATCGAAACCTGTCACGTGAATGCGTAAAGGAGGAGGTCACACTATGGAAACGAAAAAGCCTGTTCAGCAGCTGCGTATTGCCCTCAGAAACTGCGGCGTCGTTAATCCTCGCGACATCGACGACTGCATTGCCCACGACGCTTACATGGCACTCGGTAAGTGCCTTTTTGAAATGACCCCAGCCGACGTCGTCCAGGAAGTGCTTGATTCCGGACTGCGCGGCCGCGGCGGCGCCGGCTTCCCAACCGGGAAGAAATGGCAGATCGCTGCCGGCTATGACGCCGACGTGAAATATGTCATCTGCAACGCCGACGAAGGGGACCCAGGCGCGTTCATGGACCGCTCCATCCTCGAAGGCGACCCACATTCCGTGCTCGAAGCCATGGCCATCTGCGGCTATGCCATCGGCGCACACGAAGGGCGCATCTACATCCGCGCCGAATATCCACTCGCCGTCAACCGCCTCGAACACGCCATCGAGCAGGCGACCGAATATGGTTTGCTCGGCAAGAACATCATGGGCACCGATTTTGATTTCAACATCGAGATCACCCTCGGCGCCGGCGCCTTCGTCTGCGGCGAAGAAACCGCGCTGCTCCACTCCATGGAAGGCAAACGCGGTGAACCATCCACCAAGCCTCCATATCCAGCAGAATGCGGCTTCATGGGCAAACCATCCAACGTTAACAACGTAGAAACCTTTGCCAATATCCCAACCATCATCAACAAAGGCGCAAAATGGTTCTCCTCGATCGGTACCGAAAAGAGCAAGGGCACCAAAGTATTCGCCCTCGCCGGCAAAGTCAACAACGTCGGCCTCGTTGAAGTACCAATGGGCACCACGTTGCGCGAGATCATCTACGAGATCGGCGGCGGCATCAAGGGCGGCAAGAAATTCAAAGCCGTTCAGACCGGTGGCCCTTCCGGCGGCTGCATCGCTGAGAAATACCTCGATCTGCCGATCGATTACGACAACCTCGTCTCCATCGGCTCCATGATGGGCTCCGGCGGGATGATCGTCATGGATGAAGACGACTGCATGGTTTCCATCGCGAAGTACTATCTGCACTTCTCCGAAGAAGAATCCTGCGGCCGCTGCACCCCATGCCGTATCGGTACCCGTCGTATCTCCGAGATCCTGAACATGATCACCGATGGTCGTGGGAAGATGGAACACATTGACGAACTCAAACGCATTTGCTACACGATGAAAGATACCGCCCTCTGCGCACTCGGGCAGTCTGCACCAAACCCAGTTCTCTCCACCATGGAAAACTTCTGGGATGAATACGTCGCCCACGTCGTTGACAAACGCTGCCCAACCGGTACCTGCCGCAAGATGACCCGCTACCAGATCGACCCATCCCGCTGCGCTGGTTGCTCCCTCTGCGCACGCAACTGCCCAGCCGATGCCATCAGCGGTGTTCTGCGTTCCCCATTCACCATCGACCAGAGCAAGTGCATCAAGTGCGGTACCTGCATTGAAAAATGTAACTTCGGTGCGATCTTCATCGGTTAAGAGATAGGAGGAAAGAGAAGTATGAGCGATGTAACTTTAACCATTAATGGCCGCGAAGTCACTGTCCCAGCGGGCAGCACCATCCTTGACGCTGCCAAGAAACTTGATATCTGGATCCCTACGCTCTGCCATATGAACCTGCATGGCACAGAAATGGACAACCATCCAGCAAGCTGCCGTGTCTGCGTTGTCGAAGTCAAGGGCAAACGCGCCCTCATGCCATCCTGCGCAACCCCTGTATCCCCAGGTATGGAAGTCATCACCAACTCCGCCCGCGTCCTGCGCGCCCGCAGAACCGTTGTGGAACTCCTGATTTCCGACCATCCAAAAGCCTGCCTCACCTGCCTCAAGAATGGTGACTGCGAGCTGCAGGAAGTTGCCGCACGCCTCGATATCGACGACGTCCGCATCACCGGGAAATCCCAGTCTACCTACAAACTTGACAATACCTACACCCTCGTGCGCGACATGAACAAGTGCATCATGTGCCGTCGCTGCGAGACCATGTGCAACGAAGTACAGAAAGTCGGCGCACTTTCCGCCGTTGGCCGCGGCTTTGAGGCCGTCGTCATGCCAGCGTTCGAAAGCCCACTGCTCGAAACCCGCTGCGTACATTGCGGCCAGTGCGTTGCCGTCTGCCCAACCGGCGCCCTCGTTCAGAAGGATGCCACCTGGGATGTCATCGACGCCATCGCCGATCCTGAAAAAGTCGTCGTCGTACAGACCGCGCCATCCGTCCGCGTCGCCATTGGCGAACCATTCGGCATGGAAGCCGGCTCCATCGCGACAGGCAAAATGGTCACCGCACTGCGCATGATCGGTTTCGACCACGTTTACGACACCGACTTCTCCGCCGACCTGACCATCATGGAAGAAGGCACCGAGCTGCTGCAGCGTCTGCGCCGTCACCTCGCCGGCGAAGAAGGTCCACTGCCGATCTTCACCTCCTGCTGCCCAGCCTGGGCCAACTTCTACGAAACCCAGTATTCCGATCTGCTGCAGCATCCATCCACCGCGAAATCGCCACAGCAGATGTTCGGCGCCGTCGTCAAGAACTATCTTGCAGAAAAACTCGGCGTGCCTCGTGAAAAGCTCGTCATGGTCTCCATCATGCCATGCCTCGCTAAGAAGACCGAAGCCGTCCGCCCGGAATTCTCCGAAAATGGCAATCCGGATGTCGACATCGTTCTCTCCACCCGCGAGCTCGCACGACTCATCAAGCTCAAAGACATCAACCTCGCAGAGCTGCCAGAATCTGAATTCGACGACCCACTCGGCGAATCCACCGGTGCCGCAGTCATCTTCGGCTCCACCGGCGGCGTTATCGAAGCAGCAGTACGTACCGCTTACGAGATCCAGACCGGCAAACCACTGCCTAAGCTCGATTTCGAAGAGCTCCGCGGCTTCGAAGGCATTCGCGTCGCCACCATCGACGTCGACGGCATCCCTCTGAAGATCGCCGTTGCCCACGGCCTCGGCAATGCCAAGATCCTCTGCGATGAAGTGCGTGCAGGCAATCCAAACGGCTATCATGCCATCGAAGTCATGGCCTGCAAGGGCGGCTGCATCGGTGGCGCCGGTCAGCCATACCACCATGGCGACGAACAGGTGCTCCTGAAGAGAATGAAAGCCATCTACGAGATCGACAAGAACATGCCGATCCGCAAATCTCACGAGAACCAGTCCGTGCTCGCGCTGTATCGCGACTACTACGGCGAACCAGGCAGCGAACTGGCTCATCATCAGCTGCACACCCACTACATCCCACAGGATAAATATTGATTACCACAGACACACCTGTCTCAGGGGGCCGCGTTTTTCGCGGTTCCCCATTTTTTTCATCCAAAACGCCAGCCGTTCAGAAAAACTGAGCAATTTTGCATAATTTTGAGCGTTTTTCAGGAAAAATGTTCAAAATTAACAGATAAATCCCACGAGTTATGGTAAAATGATATTATGCAGCAGGAAAATTTTTCCTGCAACAAAAAAAATAACGATTGAAAATTGTCTAAGGAGACAGAGGGCAAAAGGTGAATAATATGTCTAGTGAGATCAAAATTTGTATGGGCAGTGCCTGCCATATCAAAGGCGCACCAGATCTGGTGCATGTATTTCAGAAAGAGATCGAGGAACGCGGCGCCAGCGACAAGATCAAGCTCATGGGCTGCTTCTGCAAAAAACGCTGTCTGGAAGGGATCAACGTTGAAGTGAACAACGTCACCTACGGACACGTATCGCCAGAGGATGTTCCCCGATTGGTGGATATTGCTTTGGGGGGAGAACAATGAAACATTTTCCATTTCCGATCGTCAACAAGGACAACTCAAACTGTCTCGACTGCTACCGCTGTTTGAGAAAATGTCCCCTTGATGCGATCGAATTTTCGTCCGGACGCGCGCGCATCATCACAGAATCCTGCATCGTCTGTGGAGATTGCATCCGCGAGTGTCCGCAAAAGACCAAGCGCATCATCAGCGACATGGACTTCGTCATCCGCGCGCTCAACGAAGGCAAGCCGCTCGTCCTCAGCATCGGCGAAATGGCCCTCCTGGCCACCAAGATGTCGCCGATCGAGCTCGCCAAAAAAGCTTACAACATCGGCTTCGACTACATCGAAGAGCTCGACGTGCTCGAAGAAGAAGTCATCCGCGAAGTGAAGGAATACGTGCGCGCCAGCGACAAGCTCGTGCTCTCGAGCCATTGTCCCGTCATCGTCAACCTCGTTGAGCAGCACTATCCAGAATGGATCGAGCATCTGCTGCCGCTGACAAGCCTCGCCTCGCTCCACGCCAAGGATCTGAAGAAACGCTTCCCAGATCACATGGTCGTGCACGCAGCAAGCTGCCCCGCAGAATTTTACAACCGCCAGAACGATGAAGACATCGACTATCTCATCACACTTTCCGAGCTCGAGCGCATCATCCGCTACACCCCAGCCGTGCGTAGCGCCGCAGACGCCGAAAATCCGTACTATATCGAATTTGAAGGCGGTTACGCCTTCTCCGTCGTCGGCAACCTCTCCGCGCGCCTCATCGATGATGGCGTCGTCGATCGCAACGCCGTCGAGTGGTATTCCGGCGTCGAAGCCTGCATCGACATCCTCAAGAAAAAAGACCAGGGCCTCTGCGAAGAAGTCCAGTTCCTCGAGCTCATGGCCTGCGAAAGCGGCTGCGTCACCAGCGTCGACATCATGATCCCCGACAGCGTCTTCGGGCGCTGCCTGCGCATCAAGCAGTACAACGGCGACCGTATCTACCTGCCAACCTTCCAGCTCAGCGTGCCGCCGATCACATCAACCTTCGAAAATCGCAAATACGAGCAGCCAAAGGTCGATGCCCAGGCCGTGCGCGCCGAAATGGACGCCTGCTTCAAGGATACCGACGCCATCACCTTAAACTGCGGCGCCTGCGGCTACGACACCTGCTACGCCAAAAGTGCCGCCGTTGTGCGCGGCGAAGCCACGCGTGACATGTGCATCAGCTATCTCAAGGCCAAGGCCGAATCCTTCGCCAACTCCGTCGTCAACAACATCGCCAGCGGCATCCTCGTGTTCGACAAAGATTACACCATCCTGCAGATGAATCCGTACATCGAGAAAATGTTCGGCCCATACCACATGGAAGTCGGAAGCCTCCTCAGCGATTATTTTGACGTGCGCTACATGCGCAAAACCGTTGAAAAAGGCGAGATCGTCCGCAACCTCAAGATCGCCTTCAAAGACCTCGGCATCTGGACCCAGCAGACCATCCAGCCGCTCGACAGCGCGCGCTACGTCGCCTTCATCGTCGACATCACCGACAGCGAAAAGCAGCGCGAGCAGTTCAACGCCGTCAAGCGCGAGCTCCTCGTCAACGCCAACCAGGTCATCGACGACCAGATGCGCACCGCCCAGGAGATCGCCAACCGACTCGGTGAAACCACCGCAGCAACAAAGATCACCCTGCTCAAACTCATCCAGGAATTCGAGCGGGAGAAGGAGTTGACCTAAGATGGCTATTATCGGTGAAGTCGGCATCGCGCAGCTGCGCCATGTCGGCGAAGAACTCTGTGGCGACAACGTCGAGATCATCCGCAATCCCGACGAAACCGTCATCGTCCTTTCAGACGGCCTCGGCAGCGGCGTCAAAGCCAACATCCTGAGCTCCCTGACCGCCAAGATCTGCTCCAAGATGATCGCAGCAGACGTGCCCATCGAGGACGTCGTCGACACCCTCGTCAACACCCTGCCAACCTGCTCCGAGCGCGGCGTCGCCTATTCCACCTTTTCCATATTGCGCCTGTACAACAACGGCGTCGTTTATATGGTCGATTTCGACGGCTGCCCAATGGTCCGCATCACAAAAGATAAAGAGATCTCCGCCATCGAGACCAACCCAACCGACGCCAACGGTAAAACCATCCACGAGACCAGCTTCCGCCTCGAAGCCGGCGAGACCATCGTCATCGTCTCAGATGGCGTCGTGCAGGCAGGCCTCGGCGAAATGCTGCCATTCGGCCTCGGCACAGATGGCCTCATCGACACCCTCCAGCGCTTCTGCGACCTCGACGACAACGTGCAGAGCATCGCCTGGAAGATCGTCAACATCTGCAAAAGCTACTATATGGGCGAGCCAGGCGACGACACCACAGCCGTCGTGGTCCGTCTCAAGGAAGAGCAGAGCATGGTCATCATGACCGGCCCGCCTGTCAATCCCGCAGACGACGCCCGCATGGTCTCGCGCTTTGAAGCCACCGAAGGCACCCACGTCATCTGTGGCGGCACCACCGCGCAGATCTACGCCCGCGAGACCGGCAAGAAAATCTTCTCAGATTTCAAATACGTCAACAAAAAGATCCCGCCAACCTCGCGCATCGAAGGCGTCGACCTCGTCACCGAAGGCATCATCACCCTCTCCGCCGTGATGAACCTCCTCGAAGACCAGGAGCTGCCAAACAGCGACGACGGCGCCACCCTTCTCCTTGAGAAGATCATGGAAAGTGACCGCATCATCTTCCTCCAGGGCATGGCCACCAACATCGCCATGAAAGACAACATGCCCGTCGACCTCGACCTCCGCGACGTCATCGTCGAAAAACTCGCCGCCAAGCTCCGCAGCATCGGCAAGATCGTCGAGATCGTGCAGTATGATTGAGGGAGCGCTGGATAAATCTCAGATATTTTACCTCGTGTGTTTTGTGCACGAGGTTTTTTATTTTTTGCCAAATCTTCCTGCGAGAATATCTGGCTTTGGTGAGAAATGTCCGGTCTTCATGATAAATCCACAATCCTGTGATACACTGGCCAGGAGGTGGTTTATTTGAAGAGAATCTTGATCGTAGAAGATGAGCCGGATATTCAGGAAATCCTGGAAACCTATCTCCAGCATGCAGGCTATGAAACGACCCTTGCTGGAGATGGCGTGGAGGCGCTGGCAAAATTTCAGGAAGGCGCGTTTGATCTGGTCCTCTTGGATGTCCTGCTGCCGAAAATCGACGGCTTTGGCGTCTGTGAATGCATCCGCAGAACATCCAACGTGCCGCTCCTGATGCTGACGGCGCTGGATGGCGAAGAGGAGCAGCTGCGCGGCTTTGGACTGGAGATCGACGATTATGTCACAAAGCCATTTTCCATGCCCATCCTGCTGCAAAAGATCCGGGCGATATTGCGACGCGCCTCAGGCGCTGGCGAAGAAAATCGCCTGCTGCGTTATCGGGATCTGACGCTGGATCTCGATGGCATGGAGGCTGTTCTGGCTGGGCGTTCGTTGGATCTCACTGTGCGCGAGTTTGAATTGCTGCAAGTTTTGATCGCCAGCCCGGGCCGGGTGTTTACGCGGGAGGTGCTGCTGGCAAAGCTTTGGGGCTACGATTTCTTTGGCGATGAGCGCGTGGTCGACAGCCACATCAAAAACCTGCGCCATAAGCTGGAGGTCAATTACATTGAAACAGTGAGGGGAGCGGGCTATCGTGTTGCGAAAGAAAATCCGTAAAAGCCTGACAGCCCGCATTTTTCTCATCACTGTCCTCGTTTTGCTGGGCGCCGGCACGATCACCTTCGGCCTGATCGCCTGGGCAACGCCGAGCAGCTATCGTGCAGTGATCGACGCTGATCTTACAAGAAGGGTCCAGGCGCTGACTGAGACGCTGCAGGCCGTTCCTCTGGCAGATTGCGGCCCGGCGCTGGAGGACTTTGTGCGCGAGGCTGGCGCAGATGTGACATTGGCAGCACCGGATGGCGAGCTCGTGTTCTCCAATGTGCAGCCTGCAGGCGAAGCGCTCGCAGAGGACGCTGCAGCCACAGACGAAACAGAAGCGACCATTGCTGTGACGACGGCTGAGCAGGCGACGCTGACAGCCGAGGTGTTTTTTTCTGATCAGGCGCGCTCCTACACGCTCTATGTGACGCCGCGGCTGGAAGCAGAAAACGTGGCAGTGCGCGCGCTGATCCAGATGGCGCCGTGGGTGCTGTTGACAGTGCTGTTGTTTTCACTACTGGGCGCGTTTGTATATTCCAGATACATCACGCGGCCGATCGTTCAGATGAGCGACATCGCTGGAAAAATGGCGGATATGGATTTCGACTGGAAATGCCAGGAGACCAGAGAGGACGAGATCGGGCATTTGGGACGGAGCCTCAATCAAATGGCAGAGAAGCTTTCGCGTGCGCTGGAAGCGCTGAAAGCGTCCAACGCAGCGCTGCGCGGCGAGGTGGCGCAGGAACGGGCGCTGGACCTGCAGCGTAGGGCGTTTTTTGCAGCTGCTTCCCACGAGCTGAAAACGCCGGTGACGATTCTTCGCGGCCATCTTTCCGGACTCTTGGACGGCATCGGCATCTATCAGGATCAGGAGAAATATCTCGCGCGCTCCCTGCAAACGACGGCGCGCATGGAGCATCTGATCCAGGAGATCCTGATGGTTTCGCGGATGGAAGCCAGGGAGCATGCGCTGCCTTTGGAGCGCCTTGATCTTTCAGCGATCACAGAAGAGCAGCTGGCGTTGGCCGCTGATCTGCTTGAGCAAAAAAATCTACGTGTCGCTGCTGACCTCTCTCCGGCGCTGATGCTGGATGGCGAGCGCGCGATGCTCTCGAAGGCGATCGGAAATCTGCTTGCCAACGCCGCGCTCTATTCGCCCTGCGGAGAAAACATCCGCATCTGGTCCGGAATGCAGGACGATGCGCCGACACTCATCATCGAAAACACTGGTGTTCATATTGGTGAGGACGCGCTGTCCCATCTCTTTGATGCGTTTTATCGCGAGGAAGGTTCGCGCAATCGCCAGACAGGCGGCAGCGGGCTGGGGCTTTATCTGGTGCGGATCATTCTGGAGCGGCATGGCGCAAGCTGCGCGATCGATAATACGGCAGCAGGCGTCCGGGCGACGGTGCGCTTTGACCAAGCTGCACATAAGACGCACACCTGATGCATGCAGGTGTGCGTTTCTTCATATAAAACACATATTGGCGCCAAGTGTGCTTCATCTTGCTGGGATATTCTGAGGATGAATCTGAACAGAAAGGATGAAGACGATGAATATTGAATGTCAAGATTTGAGCATGGCCTATGCGAATGGGAAACAGGCGCTGCAGCATGTGGATCTCTCGCTGGAAGCGCCGAGCCTGATCGGGCTTTTGGGGCCCAACGGCGCTGGCAAATCCACGCTGATGAAGCTGTTGGTGTCGGCGCTGGTGCCGACTGGCGGCGATATCCTGATCGATGGGCAGCCCCTTGCCAAAAGAGAGCGATTTTTGAAATCGCACTTAGGCTATCTGCCGCAGGATTTTGGCCTCTTCGACGAGCTGACAGTGGCGCAATTTTTAGGCTACATGGCAGCGCTGAAAGGCGTGCGCCGCCCAGAGCAGGCGATCAACGCAGCGATCCAGGCGGTCAATCTGCAGGAAAAATCCCGGGCGAAGATCCGCACCTTGTCTGGCGGGCAGCGTCAGCGCGTGGGCATCGCGCAGGCGCTTTTGGGCGAGCCCTCGCTGCTCATTTTCGATGAGCCGACAGTGGGGCTGGATCCTGAGGAGCGCATTCATTTTCGCAATCTCTTTTCGCGCAGCGCGCAGGATCGTTTGGTGCTGCTTTCCACCCATATTATCGAGGATGTGCAATCGGTGTGCGATCAGATCGTCGTGATGGATGGCGGCCGGATCCTCTTCGCTGGAACACCAGCGGCCATGATCCGCACGGCGGCAGGGCACGTTGGTGAATTTCTCGAACAGGATATGGCGCAGGAAGAGGGCCTGCACATCACAGCGCGGGTGAACACCAGCCAGGGCATCCGCTGTCGCGTGGTGGCAGACAAGCTTCCGGATTATGTCAGGATCGCAGAGCCTTCGCTGGAGGATGCGTATCTCTATCTGATCTCGCGAGAGGAGGCGCAATGAACATGCTGAAGCTTCTGCCGTTAGAATTGAAAAGACTGCTGCAGAGCCGTTTCACCTGGCTGGTCATCGCGCTGACAGCATTTTCGCCTGTGCTGGGACTCATTCTCTACAAGCCAGCCAGCGCCACGACCATGCTGTCGATCTATCTGGCGAATCCAGCCATCGCCGGCGGCGCAGCAGGAGGGATCCTCTTCGGCGTGCTGACCATCTGCGAATGGGATCGGGCAGTTCGCCATCGCGTCGAAGTGCTGATGGATGCCGTGGTCTCTCCGCTCAGCCTGGCGCTTGTGCGACTGTCAGCGCTGATGGTCTGCGCGCTGTGCGCTTTTGCGCTCACGCTGCTGGCATGGCTGCCCATCAGCAAAGGGCTGATCGGCGCTGTGTTCGATCTCAGCGATTATGCGCTGGCCTATCTGCTATTTATGGGCCTGGCGCTGCCGCTGGGGATCTTGGCAGCAGCGGCAGCCTACCAGTTTTGCCGACGTGCCGATCTTGCACTGCTGCTGTTTGCGGCCTTTGCGGCGCTTTCCCTGACTCTGTGGGCGGACAACTGGCAGCTCTGCTGGCTCAATCCCTGCGTCTGGGCGCTGTCCGACGATTTTTCAAACGTGCGCATTTTTCGCTCCGTTGGCTATATGCGGCTGACGTGGCTGCTGGCGCTTTCCGGCGTGTGGACGCTTTCCTGGCTCTGTGTGCGGCAATATGGCAAGGGACTTTTGGGCTCACTGCGCCAGAATATCCGGCGCATCTATCGTCCGGCCATCGTGGTGATCCTACTGGCCTGCTCAGGCACAGCTTACGCCGCGCAGCCCTTCGTCGATCACAGCAATCTCGACGAAACAGCGACGACCTTTGCCGAGCTGGACGATGCCGAGGGCGTGGTTTGCACAGCGCGTTCTGCGCAGGTTTTTCCGGATGTCCAGGCAGGAACGCTGTCTGGCCGGGCCAGCTACTGGTTTGCAAACACTTCTGGCAAAGAGCAGGTGGTCGCCTTTGGCGTGACGCCAGGCTACGAGATCTCACACGTGCAGGCAAATGGCGAGGACGCGCCATTTACGCTGAGCGATTATCAGGAATACAATGAGGCCAAGCTGGAGGTGACCATTCCTGCTGAGAAAAGCGTGGAAGTGACGCTGGATTACGCAGGCTTTCCTCAGGAAAATCGCATGATGTCCACCATGCAGGGCAGCATGGAGATCACAGGGGAATATCTGTGTCTGGAAAATGCCGCCCTGTCACCACGATTGATGAATGTGCTGCCAGCTGGCGCGCTGTATCCGACGACGATCGAGATCACGCTCCCAGCGCAGATGACGGTGATCCCCTTTGGCGATAGCGAGGCAAATGCTGTCGCGCATCACGAGGATGGCACCACAACCTGGCGCTACGAAACCGGCAGCACCGGCGGCATTCTCTATGCAGGCGACTACATTCGCGAAGACATCGCAGCCGGCGATCTGACGATCGCGTTCTACTACGGGCGCAAGCATCAGGCTGTGATGGAAGCTGCTGAAGCGGTGGATGCAGTAAGAGCTGTGGTCGATTATTGCAGCGAACACTACGGCCCGCTGTCCTTTGGCGCTGGCGAAACGCTCAAGCTCATCCAGAGCCGCGTGTCCGGCGGCGGCTATGCAGCGGATGGCGCCAGCTTGCTGGATGAGGCAGATTTCACCGCAGAAAATCTTGCCAACGCCGACAAAGGCGCTGGCGCTGGAGAAGTGATGATCCACGAGTTGGTCCATCAGTGGTGGGGGCTGGGGAATATGTTTGACCAGTCCGATCCAACCAGCCCCTGGTCTGCAGAGGGACTCACAGTCTATACGACCTATCGCATCGCCAAAGCGCTCTACGGAGAGGCGTATGCGCAGGCGCACTACATCGACAGATGGCAGCAGGCCGTGGACGATTATTATCAGGATTTCTACGTGCGCAATCCCGATGCGCTGGCCGCGCTGCCAGAGGAAAAGCAGCTGGAGATCACCAACAACCTCACCTATGTGCGGCAGTATTGCGAAATGCCGCTGAAGATCCTGAAGGCCGAAGCGCTCGCAGGCGGGGAAGAGGAGATGGACCAGATCTTGCACAAACTGTTCACGCGCGAGATCGATCCCCTGTCGCCGTATCTGACCTATGAGGAATTTCTGGCTGCCTGCGGGCTGGATGAGGAGGCGTTGAACCTTGCGTAAAATATTTTTCTATGAGTGCAGGCGACTGCTCTGCAACAAATTCTTTCTGGGCCTGCTGCTGGTGATCCTGTTCTACGGCTGGCAGGTGCTGAATCGTGTGACAATCTTTGGCATCGCGCACACAGCGCCGTATTCTCCCTGGAGCTTTGGCGACTATCTCTGCCGCATGCTGCCGCTTTTGTGGATGGGCGCGCTGTTTTTCCTGAGCTTTTTCAGCGGTAAAGCCGAGGCGCGGCGAAAAGCGCTGACAGCCGCCACGCCTGTGAAACCAGCCGTTTACAGCATGGTGCGCTGCAGCGCGGCCTTCGTAGGAACAGCGCTTGTTGCCCTTGTGGTGATCCTGCTGGCGCTCGTGTTTTATAGCAGGCTGTTTCATTGGGCAGAGTGGCGCACGCTGATCTTTCCCGCTGTGATCACGCTGCTGCCACCGTTGGTTTTTGCGCTGGGCAGCGGCTGGGCATTGGGGCGTTTTCGCTCCTGGTTGCTTTATTTGTGGATGCTCTTTCCAGTGGTGTGGATCGCGCTGCCCTTGCCGGATAGTTTCGGCCTCGTCACCGGCAGCGCATTTGCCGAGCGGCCGCTCGCGCTGAACACATTGGATCCTGCGTTTTCACTTTCGCAGGAAACGATCATTTGTCAATGCGCGCTGTTTTTTGCAGGCACAGCGCTGCTGTTCCTCCATCCCAAGAACAGGCGCTCGTAATCGCGCTTGAGATATCGGCGCGATGCCAGTACAATAGAGTCAACGAATGACTAAGAAGGGAAGATCAGACCATGAAACTCACCGTGCTGGTTGACAACAATACCACCATCGATCGCTACTTTCTCGGCGAGCCCGCTTTGAGCTTTCTCATCGAGGATGGCGAAGAGCGCGTGCTTTTTGATGCAGGCTATTCAGACGCCTTTGTGCAGAATGCAGCAAAGCTCGGCGTCGATCTTACGCGTACCACGCAGATTGTGCTCTCCCACGGGCACGACGACCACACGCGTGGGCTGCCAGCGCTTTTCGCCCTCGGCGATTTTCGCAGCGTGCCGCTCACAGCGCATCCTGACTGCTTCTGGCCGAAGCGCAGCGAGGGCCTCGCCATCGGCATGCCCTACAGCGCAGAAGCGCTCGCCGAGCGCGTGGATCTGCGCCTCGTGCGCACGCCGCAGCGGATCAGCGAGCACCTGATCTTCCTCGGCGAGATCCCACGTATGCTTGACTTTGAAGCAAGCTACGCCATGGGCGAGCGTTTGCGGGATGGCATTTGGGAGCCAGATCTCATCAGTGAAGACAGCGCCCTCGTCTACGAAAGCACAGACGGTCTCTTCATCATCACCGGTTGCTCCCACAGTGGCATCTGTAACATCATCGAATACGCCAAGCGCGTCTGTGGCGAGTCGAGAATCCTCGGCGTCATCGGCGGCTTTCACCTCTTTGCCGACGACAAACGCCTGACGCAGACCGTCGACCACCTCGCCGCGCAGAATATGACGCACGTCTATCCTTGCCACTGCGTCTCCCTCATAGCCAAAGCAAAAATGCTCAGCGCCGGACTCCCAGTGGAGGAAGTCGGCGTCGGCATGACCATCGAAATCGCATAAAAATAACGACCGCGACAATCCGTCGCGGTCGTTGTGCGTTCAGCGGTGGGCGGGAAGGGATGCGTGCTGTAAGGAGAGGCAAACTAAAGTCTGTTTGGCATATAAAAGACTGATTGGAGCGGAAAAAATCTGTGCACTTTGTTATGATGATCTCTGGAAGCGCCGAGAGGCGCTTTCAAAAACACTGTGAGTTAGCGGAAACAAATTAAAAGGAGGACTTTTCATGACAAAACAGAGTGCGAATAAAAAGATGCGAGGAAAGGATCTGATCACGATTGGGATCTTTTCTGCGATATATTTTGTGATCAATTTTGCGTTTATGCTGATGGGTGGATTTCATCCGATCTTGTGGATCCTGATGCCCGGATTTATTGCTGTGTTTGCGGGGATCCCGTTTATGCTGATGACGGCAAAGGTGCAAAAGCTGGGCGCTGTATTTTTGATGGGGCTTATCACTGCGCTGATCTACTTTGCTACTGGTCAGTTTACGCTTGTGATATTGATCTCGATGGCGTCTGCTTGCATTTTGGCAGAAGTCGCTCGAGTGCTTACGGGGTATAATAGCTTTAGCGGAAATGCGGTGGCTTATGTATTTTTTTCGCTGGGCATGGTTGGTTCACCGCTTCCGATCTGGCTGTTCAAGGCGGATTTTCTGGCTCAGATCACAGCGCAGGGGATGCCTGCTGATTATGTAGCGGCTTTGGAAGCGTTGTCCTCGAATGCAATGCTGATTGTATTGTTTGTCGCGCCGATCATTGGCGGCGTTATCGGTGCATTCATCGCCAGAGGCTTGTTCAAAAAGCATTTTGAGAAAGCGGGCATTGTGTGATGAATGCGGCTGACAAAATCCATTTGTTAAAATTCGATCCACGGACAAAGCTGCTGCTCTTGGTGTTGGCAAATGTGGTTGCTTTTACACAGCATGCGCTGTGGGTTGAGATCACGTGGGTTGTTTTGCTGCTTCTCCTGATCGTTGGCTGCGGATGTGGAAGATCTGCGTGTAAGCTGGCGGTGGCCTTCGGAATTTGTCTGGCGTTACAATACTATGTGCTTCCAAACGCGCCAAAAATTATAGCCAGCAGCTTTACGATCATCGTTTCCTACGCTAGAAAGATCTTTCCGTGTTTGATCGTTGGCGCGATGATCGTGCAGAAAACGTCGATCCGGGAATTGATGGTCGCTTTGCGAAAATGGCATGTTCCGCAGAGTTTGATCATTCCGCTGTCGGTGACGATGCGTTATTTTCCTGCCTTGAAAGAAGAAACCGGCTACATTCGCGATGCGATGAAGCTGCGTCATATTCGTGGCTTCAAGAAAATAGAATGCCTGCTGGTACCGACGATGATCTCTGCGCTGCAAACAGCGGAAGAATTGTCTGCAGCTGCTGTGACACGGGGCATTGAAAATCCTGCGCCAAAGACGAGCATGATTGATATGAAGTTTGGCGTGCAGGATGTTTTATGTCTGACGGCTGGCGTCGCTTTTTGTGGGATTTCGATCTTAGTGGGATGAGGAGGCGGTTTGTGTGATTCAAATTCAAAATGTATCTTTTGGCTACGAGGAAGAACAGGAAACGCTTTCCAATATCGATCTGGAGATCGCGCAGGGAGAATGTATTGTCCTCACGGGGGAATCGGGCTGTGGGAAAACGACGGTGACAAAACTGATCAACGGCCTGATCCCACATTTTGTCTGTGGCGGCGTTTTATCTGGCCAGGTATTTGTGGGTGGGTTAGAGGTACCAAAAACAGAGATGTATCGCCTGGCGGAGGAGGTTGGCTCTGTATTTCAAAATTCGAAGTCGCAGTTTTTTAATATCGACTCGGACAGCGAGATCACTTTTGGTCTGGAAAATGCGGGGGTCGAACCCAAGAAGATCAAAGAACGGTACGATGCCACGGTTTCTGCTTTGAAGATCCAGCCGCTTTTGGGAAGAAACATTTTTTCCATGTCTGGCGGCGAAAAACAGAGTCTTGCCTTTGCCAGCGTTTATGCCATGAATCCGTCTGTTTTTGTGCTGGACGAGCCGACGGCCAACCTGGATGCTGACGCGATAGAGACGTTGCGCGGGCAAATCTTTCAGCTTAAAAAAGAAGGGCGGACGGTGGTGATCGCTGAGCATCGGCTGTATTTCCTGATGGATCTGATCGATCGTGCTGTTTTTATCCAAGATGGAAAGATCGTGCAAATATTTTCTGGCGCAGAATTTCGCCAGCTTTCGGAAGAACAGCGCATCGAGATGGGGCTTAGAAGTCTGGTGCCGCCTGTTCTGCACTTGCCAGAAGCTGGTCCGCCAGGCGCGCAGGAAGGGCTGTCTGTAGAAAATCTTTCCTGTGCCTTTGAGAAGCAGCCAGTATTCAGCGATCTGAGTTTTTCTGCAGGGCGGGGAGAAATTTTGGGCGTTGTCGGGCATAACGGCGCAGGAAAAACAACGCTCGTGCGCTGTCTCTGCGGGCTGTTGAAAGAGACGACGGGCAGCATTCGCCTGGATGGACTGATTCTTTCGCCAAAACAGCGGAATAAGGCCTGCTTCTGCGTGATGCAGGATGTGAACCATCAGCTATTTTCTGACAGTGTCTGGAATGAATGCGAACTGGCACAGCCAGATTGTCCGCCGGCGCGGACCCGAGAAATTCTCAAGTCCTTTGATCTGCTGGATCTCAAAGAGCGTCACCCGATGGCGCTTTCTGGCGGTCAAAAACAGCGGCTTGCGGTGGCGACGGCCCTGCTTTCAGACAAGGACGTGCTGGTATTTGATGAGCCTACAAGTGGGCTGGACCATCGTCATATGCTGGCACTTGGAAATATGATCCGGACGCTGAATGAGAAAAATAAGGTGATCCTCGTTGCTTCGCATGATGTTGAGTTTTTGAGCCAGACTTGTGATAAGATATTGAGCATAGAAGGAGGCTGGACAGAGAGGAGGTAGCATTCATGATTGATCTCTTGCAGAAAATTGATTACGGCTCCAATGTAGAATGCCTGATGGAATCGGAAGAATGCCAGGTCATGCGGCTGCGCGATGATTCTGGCGAAGGCAGGATGACATTGTATCGTGTTTTTCCCAGCGTGGTCCTGATGTATAATGACTTTCATATGAGTGCATGCGTTTCCGAGTTTCAGACGGCTGAAGATCTGCTTTGCATTGATCACTGCAGGGAAGGGCGTATTGAACAGGAAGTTGGTCAAAATGTTTTCAGTTATCTGGGCGCTGGTGACCTTCGGGTGGATCGGCGCATCCATCATTCTGGCAAGGTGGCGTTTCCTCTCTGCCACTATCATGGCATTTCCATCAGTTTTCAGATGACGGCTGCAGCAAAAGAACTCCCGGAATATATGAAAGATTTTTCTGTTGATCTTTTCGCCTTGCAGGAAAAGTATTGCGCGGATCGCTCGCCCTATGTCATTCCGGCAGAACCGGCGATAGAGCATATTTTTTCGGAGCTCTACCATGTTCCGCGCAAAATCAAACGGGACTATTTCCGGATCAAGGTGCTGGAGCTGCTGCTGTATCTGGATGCGCTGGAACTGGCAGGACGCACAGAAGAACGCCCGTATTTCTATAAAAGCCAGGTTGAAAAAGTGAAAGCGATCCAGGCGCTCCTGACACAGGATCTGACAAAAAAATACACCTTAGAAGAGCTTTCTGCGCAGTTTGACATCGCTTTGACGCCGATGAAAACATGCTTCAAGTCGGTGTATGGCAGTCCGATCTTCACCTATATGAGAAATTACCGGATGAACGTGGCGGCGTCGCTCCTGCGCTCGGACAAATCACTGAAAGTGGCTGAGATCGCCGGGCTTGTGGGCTATGACAGTCCCAGCAAATTTGCAGCAGCGTTTCATCAGGTCATGGGAAAAACGCCGCTGGAATACCGAAAATCCGTGAACTGATCGGAGCAGAAACGGCCCAGTGGAGCGGACGAAAAAACAGGATCGTGATAGCATTAGGATGGTTAGCAAAGTCTGACCATCCTTTTTTTGTTGACCAGATTGATTGAAAGAGGTGAACGTTTATGGAGCAACAAAAAGAAAACTGGATCAGAACGCTCTTATCTTTTGCAGGCCCCTGCAAGGGAAAAATGATCCTGTCGGTTTTCTGCGCCATCTTGAGCGTGGGTGGTGGTTTTGTTCCGTTCTGGGCGGTGTATGAAATTTTGATCCTGTTTATCGATCAAACAGTCACACTGAGCGCCATCCAGTTTTGGTGTCTGGTGGGTGTGGCTGGATATCTTGTTCGCGTGGTTTGCTTTGGCGTCTCGACGATCTTGGCACATATTTCCGCTTATACCATATTGGAAGGTCTTCGGCTGAAAATTGCAGATCGACTGATGCGGGCGCCGCTCGGCGAAGTCATGGGGCGACGAATCGGCTATTTGAAAAATATCATCATGGACAAGGTCGACGATATAGAGCCGCCGCTGGCACACATGATCCCGGAGCTGACGTCGAATTTGTTGTTGCCCCTTGCGATTTTTGCCTGGATGCTGGTGATCGACTGGCGCTTGGGGCTTTCCGTTCTGATCGCGCCAATCCTGTCGATGATCCCGATGGCATTTCTGATGAAAAATTACAACAGTCAGTACGCAGCCTATATGGAGGCGAACAACCACGTCAACAGTGTGATCATTGAATATGTGGAAGGCATTGAGGTTGTCAAAGCGTTTAATCAAAGCACCAGTTCCTATGAAAAATTCGTGGGCGCTGTCGAATCTTTTAAAGGCTTTACCCTTGACTGGTTCAGGAGCACATGGAAGACCATGAACCTGATGCTGGCGATCATGCCAACGACGCTCGTTGGCGTGCTCCCTGTCGGACTTTTGCTGAATCGTGCCGGGCAGATCACGCCGGCAGAATTGGCGATGGGGATCATTCTTTCTCTGAGCATTGTTGGACCATTGATGAAGGTCACGACGTTTATCAACGAAGCAAAATCCATGGAATATGCAGTCGAGGCAGCCAATGAGCTGTTGAATCTGCCTGTGCTGCCGGATTCTGGCAAGATGGTTCCGCTCCGGCGCACAGATATCGTTTTACAGGATGTGTCGTTTTCCTACGGGATGAATGGTGGCGAAGAAAACGACGTGCTGCATCGCATCAATCTCACAATGCCAGAGGGAAGTTTTACAGCGCTGGTCGGGCCTTCTGGCGGCGGAAAATCCACCATTGCTCGGCTGATCGCGCGATTTTGGGATGTGACCGGCGGGAGTATTTCTATTGGCGGCAGAAACATCAAGGAACTTTCCATTCGTCAGCTCTCCGAGTTGGTCAGTTTCGTGACGCAGGACAATTTCCTCTTCAACTGTTCGCTCAAAGAGAATATCCGCCTGGGCAATCCAAATGCGACGGATGCGGAGGTATTCGCCGCCGCCAGAGCAGCTTGCTGCGATGAATTTATCGCGCGGCTTGAAAAAGGCTACGACACCTCAGCCGGAGACGCCGGCAAAAGGCTTTCCGGCGGCGAAAAACAGCGGATCGCGATTGCGCGGGCAATTTTGAAAAATGCGCCGATCGTGATTTTGGACGAAGCGACGGCTTTCACCGATCCGCAGAACGAGGATAAGATCCAGAAATCCATCATGGCGCTTTCTCAAGGAAAAACCTTGCTGGTGATCGCACACCGATTGTCTACGATCCAAAACGCAGATCAGATTGTCGTTCTGCAGAAAGGCCAGATTGTAGACTGCGGAAAGCAGGAGAAACTACTGGCACGCTGCCCGCTTTACGCAGATTTGTGGCAGGCGCACATTGGTGCGAAAAACTGGTCGGTAGGCGAGAAAAAGGAGGGAACTGCAGGTGTTTAAGACGATGAAGCGTATTATTCGGTGGGCAGGACGATACAAAAAGCGGCTCTATCTCGGCTCTGTATGCTCATTTTTCAGCAGCCTGGCAACGGCCATTCCTACAATGGTGGCAGCCTATGCGCTGGACAAAGCGATTCAGGCGTACTGGACAAATACGGCGATTGAACCTGCTTTGATCTGGCAAACGCTGTGGATCATTGTTGGTTCGATCGCACTGAATTTTTTGCTTTCCTATCTTCGCGCTGTTTTGCAGGAAAGCATTGGCACCGAAGTGGCCGCTGGTCAGCGCATCCATTTGGGCGACGTTCTGAAGCGGGTCCCCCTTGGGTACTTTTTACAAAACAGCGTCGGCGATATTTTGGCGGGTGTTACCACAGAACTGTCTGTTTTGGAACTTCAGGGCATGAAGATGGTGGATGCCGTCATCAATGGATATGCAAAATTTATCGCCATTGTTTTGTGCCTGATTTTCTTTAGCCCGGTTGCTGCAGCGATTTCTGTTATCGGCGTTGTTTTTTCGGCCCTGGCCTTACACGGAATTAGCCGCCACAGCGAAAAAACTGCTACGACCGCTCATGAAGCCGTGGAAAATATGTCTGGTGCAGCGATCGAATACATTCGCGGACTTTCCATCGTGAAGTCCTTTGGGCAGGAAGGGGCATCTACCCAGAGCTTTCGCAGTGCCAACAAAGCGTTGAAAGACATTCGTATCGGTATAGAAAAAGGCTTTACGCCGTTCAACTGCCTGCATCTGTTCGCATTGAAACTGGCCTCCATGGGCATCGTTTTTATCTGTGCGTGGCAGGCGGCGCAAGGACAGATGAGCATGACGTTCTTCCTGATGTTTGTCCTGTTTTCTTTCGTGATGTTTGGCAGCGTGGAGAATATCAACGACGCAGCGCATCTTCTTGGTGTCATAGATTCAGCCATGGACAAGCTGGAAGCGTTGGAAAATGCAGAGTATATCGACCAGGATGGAACGGATATCAAGCCAACGTCGTATGATATAGAATTTAAGGACGTGTCCTTCGGCTATGACGATCGCATGGTTCTGCATGATCTGAATTTCACCATTCCGCAGAATGCCACAACTGCCATCGTCGGGCCATCTGGCGGCGGAAAAACGACGCTGTGCAACTTGATCGCCCGGTTCTATGATGTGAACAGCGGAACGATCACCCTTGGCGGAACAGATATTCGAGCCTTTACCTGCGACAGTCTGCTGAGAAATATCAGCATGGTTTTTCAGAATGTGTACCTGTTCCGAGATACCATCAAAAACAATATAAAATTCGGCAGACCAGACGCTGCAGATGAGCAGATCATCGCCGCTGCAAAAGCGGCCCGCTGCCACGATTTCATCATGGCATTGCCAGATGGCTACGACACAGTGATCGGAGAAGGCGGCTCATCCCTTTCCGGCGGCGAAAAACAGCGGATCTCCATCGCCAGAGCGATGCTCAAAGATGCGCCCATTGTCATCTTAGACGAAGCCACCGCAAGCATTGATCCGGAAAATGAGCACCTGATCCAGGAAGCCATCTCCGCTCTGACTCACGGCAAGACCATCGTCACCATCGCGCATCGCCTCGCCACGATCGAGAATGCCGACCAGATCCTTGTGATCGACGGCGGAACTGTGGCGCAAAGAGGCACGCACAAGGAATTGCTGGAACAGGAAGGGACGTATAAAACATTCATCAAGATTCGCGAGCAGGCCGAAGGCTGGCGGATAAAGTAACGGCGTCAGCTCGGCGTTTCGACAAAATATAACGACCGCGACATGATCAGATGTGATTATATCGCGGTCGTCGTGCGTTCAGTGGTGGGGACAAAGGAAAGAACGTGTCATGAAATCGCAGTTGGCGTTAACTGTTTTCCAGATTCTTTGCTCGTCGGTATTCCAGCGGAGAAAGGCCGAACTCTTTTTTGAAAACGGCAGCAAATTTTCCCTGATTGGAATAGCCCACCTGTTCAGATATTTCAGCGATGGGATATTTTGTGCCGGCGAGAAGCTCAGCAGCTTTTTTCATGCGCGTTTCCCGAAGCCAGGCAGAGATATTCTGGCCATAGACGCCGCGAAAGTAATTTTTCAGGCTGGTTTCACTGACGGAGAAGCGTTCTGCAATCTGGCGAATGGGAATGTGCTGGCGCAGCTCGTCAGAAAGGATCTGCGCCGTTCTTTTTGCAAGCTCGACCTGTACTTCTGTGTAGAAGCCGCAGGCTTTTGGCGCCCGGATTTCTGCGCTGAGAAGATGGTGCAGAAGTTCAAGGGTATGGAGCTTCAGATAAAAATCAGACGGATGTTCAGAAAGCCGCCAGAGCTTTTGAAACAGCAGCGCCAGATCGCTGTCGGCTTCGTTGATGTAGGTCTTTTTCCTGCACAGATAAAGCGCTTCCAGCTTGGAAAGATCGAGAGAAAAGGTCTGCATCAGCTCGCGCGAAGCGCTGAAAAGAAGCGGCAGGTCAAAATAGATTTTTATTCCCTGATATTGATTCGTGGGGAAGATGTATTCCTTTTGCGCGGTCTGTTCACTGATACAAAAATCATTTTTCGCCAGGTAAATGTAGGCGCCATCATCCAAAAGCAATTCACTCCGGCCGGAAATACAATAGTTGATCAACAGGGGCTTGAGCGCTGCATTTGCGTCTGATTCCGGCCACACAGGCGCGTTTACAAAAATAAAAGCCAGCGTCAGTCCCGGGAAGAGCGGGTGGAATGTCATGCGTCCTGTGCCGTATGGCTGGTTCAAAAGCAATACGCTGCTATTTGGATTTTTTTTCAACGTCACACCGGCAACGGAATCACTGTTTTCCAAAATGCTTTCCATGATGTCACGCATCGTTTTCACCTCATTTCGTCGCGCAGAAGTATTGAAAATAGTATACCGGCGAAGAAATCCTCCGTCAATGAAAATGCCGACAGTCAGAAAAACTCGCTGCTATTCGGGCCTAAAATGCTGATATGTGCATAGAACCGGTGGTTAATGTGTGCTACCATGAAATAAATTAGCGAAACCTAATTGTAGGCGCAATCATGTTAGGAGGGTTCAAAATGAATAACAAACTGCAAGGAAAGGATCTCATCAATATCGGCATTTTTACGGCGCTATATTTTATCGTCATTTTTGCTGCGGCATCTATTGGCTTCATTCCGATCTTTATTCCGCTGATCAGTGTGATCGTGCCGATTGTTGGTGGTATTCCGATGATGCTGTTCTTTTCGAAGATCAAGAAATTCGGTATGCTCACCATTTGTGGCGTGCTGCTCGGGATCATCATGCTCTTGACTGGCATGGGCTACTGGTGTATTTTAACCGGCCTCGTCTTTGGCTTGATCTCTGATCTTATGCTGAGAGCCTGTGACTATAAAAATGCCAAGCGTGAAGTGCTGATCCATGGCGTCTTTTCTATGTGGGTGATCGGCGCATTTATTCCAATCGTTGTGACGCGCGAGGCGTACTATCAAAACCTGCTGCCTGGTTATGGTCAGGAGTACGCCGACACACTCATGGCCTATATGCCGGACTGGATCTTGCCGGTGCTGCTCATCGCTGCCTTCGTCAGTGGAATTGCAGGCGGTTTTATTGGACGTAAAATCTTCAAAAAGCACTTTGAACGGGCAGGCATCGTGTGATGAAGCGCGAGATTCTGGCGAGCACGGCACAGAAGCGTGGCATTTCTCTCGATCCGCGCACCAAGCTGGCACTGCTTGTGTCGATCGCCGTCTTTGTGCTCGGCGGCTCCTACGCAGGGGCGATGCAGTGGGTGATGATCGCGCTGTCGGCGGTGCCGCTGCTGCTTTTCCTCGCGGCGGGACGCTTTCGCGGGGCGTTTCTTTACGTGCTCATCTTCGGCGTCAGTCTCTGGCTGGAAATGGTGGCGCTCGCTCGGCTCGAAGGACTGGCGAATTTTCTCGCTGTGACGATCGTGGGCATTTTTCTGCGCTTCACGCCGAGCCTGGCAATGGGCTATATCGCCATGAGCACGACCACCGTGAGCGAATTTCTCGCAGCGATGGCTCGGCTCCATCTGCTTCAGCAGGTGGCGATCCCGTTGGCGGTGATCTTTCGCTTTTTCCCGACGATCGCCGAGGAATGGCACGCCATCGGGGACGCCATGCGCATGCGTGGGATCCGGCTTGGTGGGGGCAAAGTGGGTGTGATGTTCGAATACCGCCTTGTGCCGATGATGATCAGCGCCGTAAAGATTGGCGAGGAGCTTTCACAAGCGGCGCTCACCCGCGGCCTCGGTGCGCCGGTGAAACGCACCAACCTCGCGGAGCTTGGCTTCGGCGGCTGGGACGCGTTCTTTCTTGCGCTCTGCGTGGGTGCGTGGTTGGTGCAGGGCTGGGTCTGGCTTCACTGATCCTGCTTGAGATGGGCCAGACGGCGAAATTCCAGCGGCGTGACGCCATAGCGGCGCTTGAAAATGGCGGCGAACTTGCTCTGGTTGAGATAGCCAACGGCTTCGGCGATGGCAGAGACCGGGGCTTTGGTCGTTTGCAGAAGCTCAGCGGCACGCGTCAGCCGGGATTCGCGCACGAAAGCCGCGAGGCTTTGGCCGTAAACGCCGCGAAAGTAATTTTTGAGGCTCGATTCGCTGATGCCGAAACGCGCTGCCAGTGTGTGCGCCGGATGGGATTGGCGCAGATCGGCGGTGACGATGGCGCAGGCTTCTTTGGCGATGGCCACTTGGCTGGCAGTGTAGTAGGTGCGCGGTGTGCTGTCCTGGATTTGAGCGGCAGCGAGCGCGGCGAAAAGCGACAGGCTCAGCCTTCTCTGCGCTGCAGGATCCGGGGCGTTCTGTTGCTGCCAGAGGGCACGCAGGGCTTGGGCGGTGTCTGCGTTCATGGTGCAGATGCTGGTGTTCGCTGCGGCGCCATAGTGCGCGACGAGCGCCGGAATATCGAGGCCGAAGTCTGCGCGCAGCCAGGGGCGTTCACGCTCGAGTTGCGTCGCCTCTATGAAAAATTCCACGCCTTCGTAAGATTTCCGCGGATACACATAAGCCCCTGCGGCGTAGCGCTCGGAAAGGGCGCAGTCGCCGGCGCTTACATACACATAGCGCCCGTCGTCGAGACAGAGCTCGCAGCGCCCGGCAAGGCAAAGGTTAACCAGCAGCGGACGGTCGCCAGCGCTTGTTTTCGGAAGCTTCGGCGCAGGCCAGCGTGGCGCTGCGACGCGGATAAAGGCAAGGGTGAAGCCCGGCCAGAGGACGTGAAAATCAATGGTGCCGTTGCCACCTTCGGTGACAAGCTGAAGTGTGGCGTGATGGTCATCGTGCGTCAGTGACACGCCAGGCAGCGAGAGACACTGAGCGAGAATGTCTTCGAGATGCATGCAGGATTCCTCCGTTGTTCGCCAGTTGTGGCGCCAGTTTTCTGCGTTCATTATAGCACGAACGCGTTGGTAGCGTCAGTAAGCGGCGGATAATCCGATATCAAATGGAGCCAAAATACCGTTTGGTTGTAGAGACGGTGGTTTGTCTGTGCTATCGTTAGGGTGCCTGGACAGGCAAATAACGATACAGGGAGGAATCATTTATGAACAACATTCAGGCGAAAGATCTCATCAGTCTCGGGCTGTTTACGGTGCTCTATTTTGTGCTCGGCTGCTGCGTCGCGATCCCGATCGGATTTGTGCCGATTTTTGTGCCCGTGCTCGGGATGCTCTGGGCGATCATCACAGGGATTCCCTTTATGCTCTATGTGACGCGGGTGAAAACCTTCGAGCTGATCACCTTGATGGCGATTCTTAGTGGGCTGCTCATGGGGCTCACTGGCATGGGCTTCTGGGGCGTGCCGATGGGCGTCGTCTTCGGGCTGCTCGGTGACCTGATCCTGAAAAGCGGCGGCTACCGCAGCGCGGCGAAAATCCTCGTCGGTTATTCGGTGTTCAGTCTTTGGATGGTCGGCACCTACATTCCGATGTATTTCATGGTGGAAGCGTCTTACGAAAGTTTTGCGGCAAGCTACGGCGACGAGTACGCGACACAGGTAATGGCAGTGATGCCGCCGTGGAGCCTGGCGCTTGTCGTGGTGGGGATATTCCTCGGGGCGCTGGTGGGCGGCCTGCTGGGACGCAGACTTTTGCGCAAGCATTTCACCAGGGCAGGGATCGTCTGATGCTGCGGCTGGATCCACGGACAAAGCTGGCGTTGCTCTTCACAGTGACAACACTGATGTTGGGAGCGAGCAATGAAGGCGCGATGCTTGCGGTAAAAATGCTGCTCAGTCTGGTGCCATTTGTGCTGATCCTGAGCGCCGGGCGCTGGCAGATGGCAAGCAAATATCTTCTTTTCTATGCGCTCTGTTTTTTGGCGGAGCGCATCGCCTTTTCTTCGCTGCATGGGTTGTCGGCCTTTGCGGTGCTGGCGCTGACATCGATCATGACGCGCTTTGCGCCGGGCATCATGGTCGGGGCCTACTTTGTCACGACGACGTCGGTGAGTGAATTTCTCACGGCGATGGGGCGGCTACATGTGAGCGAGAAGGTGCTGATCCCACTGGCGGTGATCTTTCGCTTTTTCCCGACGATGGGCGAAGAATACTGCGCCATCCGCGATGCCATGCGCATGCGCGGGATCAGGCTGGGGCGCGTGGGGCCGGAGGCGCTTTTCACTTATCGGGTGGTGCCGCTGGTGATCCGGATCGTGAAGATTGGCGACGAGCTTGCAGCTGCGGCCCTCGCCCGCGGCCTTGGTGCGCCGGTGGTGCGCACGCGCGCGAAGCACGTCGGCTTCGGTGGCTGGGATGTGCTGGCTCTTGCGCTCTGCGTGGGGAGCTTTGTGGTATTTTTGTGTGCTAGATGAAAGGAGTTGGGGCGAATGATCCGTTTTGAAAATGTGAGTTTCCTTTACGGCAGCGCGACGGAAGGCGGGGCTGGGGTGCGAGGGATCGATCTGGAGATTCCCGAGGGCGAATGTGTGGTGCTCTGCGGGGTATCGGGTTGTGGCAAGACGACGCTGACGCGTCTCATCAATGGGCTGATCCCTCATTATTATGAGGGGGTCCTTTCGGGCTGTGTCCTGGTGGACGGGCGCAATGTCAGTGTCGAGCCGCTCTATGACACGGCGGCGGTTGTTGGGAGTGTGTTCCAGAATCCACGCTCGCAATTTTTCAACGTTGACACGACGAGCGAGGTGACCTTCGGGCCGGAGAATCTCGGCTGGCCGGAGGAACGGATCCGTGAACGGTTGGCGAAAACGGTGCAGGATTTTCATTTGGAAGCACTGATGGACCGCAGCATTTTTGCCCTCTCTGGCGGACAGAAGCAGCGCATCGCCTGCGCCGGAGCGGCAATGATGGATCCGGCGGTGTTTGTGCTGGACGAGCCCTCGGCGAATCTCGATGCCCGCTCCACCGAAGCTTTGCGGATGGTGCTGGCACAGTGGAAGGCGCAGGGAAAAACGATCGTGATCTCGGAGCATCGGCTCTATTACCTGCGCGGCATCGCGGACCGTTTTGTTTATCTCGATGATGGGCGCGTTATCCACGACTGGACGGCAGCAGAATTTGCGGCGCTGCCTGACGAGGAGCGTTCGGCGTTGGGCCTGCGCGCATACGATCTTGCGCAGCTGGTGCCACTGCCTTTTACGCTTACGCCAGCGGAGCAGATTGTGCTGGAGAATTTCCACTTCACCTATCCCCGAAAGGGCACACGTAAAGAAGGGGCGGAGCGGCTCGACATCGATCGCGCGACGTTGCCAGGGGGGCGCATCTGCGGCATTATTGGTGACAACGGCGCGGGGAAATCGACTTTCGCGCGCTGCTTCTGCGGCCTTGAGAAGCGCTGCGGCGTTGTCACCTGGCGAAATGAGAGACTGACGGCGAAGGATCGGTTGCATCGCGCCTACATGGTGATGCAGGAGACAGGCCACCAGCTTTTCACAGAAAGCGTGATGGAGGAGGTGCTCCTGAGCATGGATGCACCGGATAAAGCGCAGGCGGAGGAGATTCTTGCCGGGCTCGATCTGCTGGCGCTCGCGGAGCGGCATCCGCAGTCTCTTTCCGGTGGTCAGAAGCAACGCGTCGCCATCGCTTCGGCGCTGGCAAGTGGGCGTGAGCTGCTCGTTTTCGATGAGCCCACGAGCGGGCTGGACTTGCGCCACATGCGCGAGGTGGCAGAGATGCTGCGATCCCTTTGCGCACGCGGCGTGAGCGTATTCGTGATCACACACGACATCGAGCTCATCTGCGCCTGCTGTACGGATATTGTGGAGATCGCAGGCGGGAAAATCTGTGCACAGTATGTGCTCGATGCAGATGGCGTGGCAAGGGTGAGCGATTATTTTCTCGGAGATAGAAGGAAAAAATCTACGTCAGATGCTTGACGTGAGCGGAAGCTTACGTTATACTCAAAACAGTGTTATGAAACACTGTTTTGAAATGAAAGGAGATGGTCAGATGGCCAGACAGATCGAAGGTGTTTACGAGGCGGTGCTGCGCTGTGCCGAGGAGGAATTTCTCGCGAAAGGCTATAAGGATGCGTCGCTGCGCACGATTGCTGAGCGCGCCGGCACGAGCACAGGATCGATTTACACGCGCTTCGGTGACAAGGAGGGGCTGTTTTCTGCGCTGGTGGCACCGGTGGCGGGTGCGCTCAAGGAGATGTTTTTGGAGATTCAGGAACGCTTCCACAATTTTGACGCCAGCGTGCAGGAACAGGAAATGGGCAGCTACACGCAGACGCAGCAGATGGCGATGCTCGATTATATTTACGATCACTTCGACATTTTCCAGATTCTCCTGGAAGGTGCGGAAGGCACGCGCTTTGCACACTTCGTTGACGAACTGGTGGAGATCGAGGTGGACTACACCTACAAATACATGGCGGTCATCGGCTGCGAAAGCGTGAAGTGCGGGATCGTCACAGAAGAATTTATCCATATTATCGTGACGGCGTATTTCAACGGCATGTTTGAAGTGGTGCGCCATGAAATGACGAAGGAAGCGGCAATCAAATATATCCGCTTGCTCAACCGCTATCATATGAAAGGTTTCGAGACGGTATTCGACGCCGCCGAATGATCGCTAAAAACTGTGCTCGATCGGGCCCGTGGGCACAGTTTTTTATAGAAGTGAGAGTTAGTTATAGCTTATAGAATGGAGGCTGAATTATGGATACGAAATCAGCTTTGTTGCGCTTGTGGGAAATGGGTGCGGCGGAGCATAGTCGTCTGGCGCGGGCGATTTTCACAGCCTGTGTCGGTGTGCTTTGTGGAATGCTGCCGTATATCGCTGCGGCGCAAATCATCATCGGTCTGCTCCATGGTGAGACGGCGATGAATGGCTATCTCTGGTGGTGCGCGTTGGCGCTTGCGGGTTTTGTTTTGCGGGCAGTACCGTATACGTGGGCGCTGGGGATGAGTCATACAGCAACGTTTGATATATTGCGGCAAGTACGCGCGCAGATTCTTGCCAAGTTGCCAAAACTTCCGCTGGGGGTGATGATCGATACGCCGAGCGGAGAGCTGAAGCAGGTGATCGTCGATCAGGTGGCGAGCATGGAGCGGCCGCTGGCGCATCTTCTGCCGGAGATGACGGCAAACATCGTGGCGCCTGTGGCGATCTTCATCTATCTGCTGGTGCTCGACTGGCGCATGGCGCTGCTTTCTCTGGTGTCGATTCCGGTGGGGATGGCGTTCATGATGCCGGCGATGAAAAATTATGGCGCGCAGTATGCTGGCTCGGTCAAGGTGGGACAGGAGATGAACGCAGCGATCGTCGAATACATCGGTGGCATCGAGGTCATCAAGGCGTTCAACCAGGGACGCGCGTCCTACGCGAAATTTGCCGAGCGGGTCGTGGCAAACGCGGCCTATTTCTACAACTGGATGAAAAGTTGTCAGCTGCCAATTTCCATCTCCCGCGCGGTGTCGCCGACGACGCTGGTGACGGTTTTGCCGGTGGGCTGGCTGCTCTACCAGAGTGGAAGTCTGGAGATGGAGACCTTCATTACAACGATCATCCTTTCGCTGGGAATCGCCGGGCCGCTTTTAGCGGCGATGAATTTCGTCGATGATCTGGCAAAGGTGGGAACGACGGTTGGCGAAGTGGACGCCATCCTCGCAGCACCGGAGCAGGACCATGGCGCGGCAATGGTCGCCCTTGGCCAGATGGACATCACGCTTTCGCATGTGTCCTTTGGCTATCACGAGGACGAGGAGATTTTGCACGACGTGAGCCTCGAGATTCCGGCTGGCAGCATGACGGCGCTGGTGGGGCCGAGCGGCAGTGGAAAATCGACGATCGCCAAACTGATCGCAGGCTTCTGGGATGCGCCCGAGGGGCGGATCACCTTGGCTGGGCACGATCTGCGCGAGATTCCGTTGGCCCAGCTCTATGATCAGATCGCTTTCGTTGCGCAGGACACCTACCTTTTTGACGACACGGTGCGCGAGAACATCCGCATGGGTCGCCCGAGCGCCAGTGACGCCGAAGTAGAGCAGGTGGCAAAGCTTGCGGGCTGCGACGATTTTATCCGCAATCTGGAGAACGGTTACGACACCCGCGTTGGCGGCGGTGGGGCGCATCTTTCCGGCGGCGAACGCCAGCGCATCACAATTGCCCGCGCGATGCTCAAGGACGCGCCTGTCGTCATTCTTGACGAAGCCACTGCCTACATCGATCCTGAAAATGAAGCGATTATCCAGCAAGCCGTGGCGCAGCTGGTGCGCGGGAAGACGGTCATTGTGGTGGCACATCGCCTCTCGACGATCGTGGACGCTGACCAGATCTGTGTCGTTGATAAGGGCTGCATCGTCACAAGTGGCAGGCACGAGGCATTGCTTGACACTTGCGCGCTCTACCGCGAGATGTGGTTGGCACATATTGGTGGAAAGGATGGTGACGCAAAATGATTGAGGTATTGAAAAAGATCTGGCAGTTTGCCGGAGATGAACAGCAAAACATTCGCACGTCGATTTTTGGCAGCTTCATTTTTGCGGTGTTCCATATGCTGCAAGTGGCAGCGATATATTTTGTAATCCTTGCGCTAACTGACCATGACACAACAAACCGCACTGTCTGGATCGCGCTGGCGTTGATCCTCGTGAGCATCGCAGGGCGCGCTGTCACGAACCGCTTTACTCAGCTTCAGCAGACCCATGCAGGGTATTTTATGGTGGCAAATCGGCGCGTTGCCATTGGCGACAAGCTCAAGCGTGTGCCGATGGGATACTTCAACGACAAAAGCCTCGGTGCCCTCACTGGCGTCACCACTACCGTGCTCGAAATGGTCGAGACGCAGGGGCCGGTGGTGCTTGTCAATATGATGAGCGGGTTTATCAACTCTGTCGTTTTCGTGCTCTGCCTTCTCGCGTTTGACTGGCGCATTGGTCTTATCGCCGTGTTCGGTGTGGCGGTGTATCTCGTTGTGCTCTCGGCCATGGAGAAAAAATCTCAAGCCCTCGCGCCAAAGCGTCAGGCATCTGAAACGGTGATGGTTGACGCTGTGCTCGAACAGCTCCAGGGCATGAGCGTGATCAAATCCTTCAATCTCACTGGTAAGGGTGACGGTCGCGTGCGTGCGGCGCTGACGGAAAGTGCCCGCGCCAACCTCGCTATTGAAAAAAGTCTCTGCCCTTACATCGCGCTACAGGAGATCGTGCTCCATCTCTTTTCTGTGGCCATGATCGCTTGCGCCGTGTGGTTCTACCTGGCTGGGACGTTTGGCCTGGCGGATGCGCTCATGACTGTCGTCGTCGCTTTCATGGTATTTTCCCAGATTCAATCTGCCGGGAGTGCTGTCGCCGGATTGCGCCTCGTGGCAAGCTCCATCGATCAAGCTGACGAGGTCGACGAAATTCCAGAGATGGACGATGGCGCACGCGCCTTCGAGCCGCAGGATCATACCATCGTTTTCGACCATGTGGATTTCGCCTACGAGAACAAGCCTGTGCTGCACGATGTCTCGCTGATCATCCCGGATCGCAGCACCTGCGCCATCGTTGGCCCAAGCGGCAGCGGCAAGACAACCCTCTGCCACCTCATCGCTCGTTTCTGGGATGTAGAGAGCGGCAGTATCGCCATTGGCGGGCACGATGTGCGCGCGTACACCCTCGAGAGCCTGATGAATCAAATCAGCATGGTTTTCCAGAATGTCTATCTGTTCGCCGACACCATTGAAAACAACATTCGCTTCGGCAAGCCGAACGCCAGCCGGGAAGAAGTCGTCCGCGCAGCTCGGGCTGCCTGCTGCCACGATTTTATCATGCAGTTCCCCCAGGGCTACGACACCGTTATCGGTGAAGGCGGCGCTACCCTCTCTGGTGGCGAGCGCCAGCGTATTTCGATCGCCCGCGCGATATTGAAAGACGCACCGATCATCATCCTCGACGAGGCCACCTCGAGCGTCGATCCTGAAAACGAAGCCGAGCTTCAGGCCGCTTTCGCCGCTCTCGCGCGTGGCAAAACTGTGATCATGATCGCTCACCAGCTTAACACCGTGCGTCACGCCGACCAGATCCTTGTGCTGGATAATGCGCATATCGTCCAGCGCGGCACGCATGCAGAATTGATCCAGCAAAAGGGCCTGTATGCTGATTTTGTATCAGCCAGACAGGCGGCGATCGGCTGGAAACTGGCCGAGTCAAAGGAGGAAAAATGAAACTTCACGCATCCGGCGAGGATTACCTGGAAACCATCCTCATTCTGCAAAAGCAGTGCGGCATGGTGCGCTCTGTGGATGTGGCCCGTCAGATGAGCGTGTCGAAACCAAGCGTATGCCGGGCGGTGGCGGTTTTGCGTGACGGCGGCTTTCTCGAGATGGACGAGGATCATTTCCTCTATCTGACCGACGCAGGTCGCAAGATTGCAGAAGAAATCTATGCGCGCCATCGTTTTTTCACAGAGCGGCTCATCGCTGCAGGCGTTGATCCTGAAACAGCGGAAGCCGATGCCTGCCGGTTGGAGCACGCGATCAGCAGCGAAAGTTTTTCAAAGCTTGCAAAGGCGGTGGAGCAGAGGCAAAAATAGAAAATAACGACCGTGACATGATCTGTTGTGATCAATGTCGCGGTCGTTTTGCGTTCAACGCCGAGAGATACAGGATGCGAGCTGGTTGTCAGATGGAGCATTTTTCCTGCTAAAGAGTTGGTGAAAAAACGGATGATGGCTATAATCAAATTTAGTTAGTTGATGCTGACATTATTTATTGGAAAGCGAGGAAAATCTCTATGGCAAAACAGGGAAGTCAAAAAATCAAACCGAAAAAAGGCTTGCCTCGCCTCATGGAGCTGGCGATGACGCAGAAAGCGCCTATGGTGGGAGGAATGATTCTTTCTGCCCTGGCTACGGCTGCGTCGTTTCTGCCCTATCTGGCTATTTATTTTATCATTCAGGAAATTGTGGGAGCCTATCCGGATTTTGATACTTTAGATGTTTCAAAAGTGCTGGGATATGGCACTCTGGCACTTGGCGGAGTTCTTCTGAATGTATTGCTTTATACGGCGTCTGTGGCATTGTCACACATTGCGGCTTATGGCACGTTGTATCAATGTAAAATGGATTATGTAGCTCACATCACAAAGCTGCCACTGGGGTATCATTTGAAAATGGGAAGCGGCAAACTGCGAAAGATCATGGATGACAACATTGAGAGTCTGGAAGGATTTATCGCTCATGATCTTCCCAACATGATTTCTGCGTTTGTGGCGCCAATTGTCATGCTGGTGTTGGTTTTTGCGGTGGACTGGCGCTTTGGTTTGGCAACCTTCGTGGGAATTATTGTTTCTTTCCTGGTGTATGGTGTGACTTCCGGCGGTAATAAAACAAAAAATTGATGGAGGACTATCAAACTTCTTTGGAGGATATGAGCAATGCCTCTGTGGAATACATCCGGGGAATTGCAGTAGTCAAAGCGTTCAAGCAGACGGCATTCTCTTTTAAACGCCTGCATGATTCTATCAAGAATTACACGAAAACCGTCATCCCATACTCTTTGAGCCAGGAATTGATGACGGCAGCCTTTACAGCCGCCCTTAACGGGATTTATCTGTTTATCATCCCGGTGGGTATTTGGATTGGCAGCTCCACAAACGATTACCAGTCATTTGCTACTTCCTTTATTTTCTATCTGATCTTTGTGCCAGTGATTGCTTCAATCCTAATGAAAGTGCTGTATGCTTCTGTCAATGCCATGCAGGTAGGCAATGCAGTGGAACACATGGACCAAGTTCTGGCAGAACCGGAGATTTCGGAAAAGGACATTTCTCAGAAACCGTCTGCATACGATGTTGTTTATGATCATGTAACCTTCTCCTATACAGAGGATGAGGCAAATGCGGCGTTACAATTCGTATTCTTTACTGCACCCCAGGGAAAGGTTACTGCCATTGTCGGCCCATCCGGCGGCGGTAAAAGCACCATTGCCAGCTTGCTTCCCCGTTTCTATGATGTGGAACAGGGGGCTATCCGTATCGGCGGAGTAGACATCCGTAATATGAGTACCGGCGATCTGATGGATACCGTCAGCTTTGTATTCCAGGACAATTTCCTGTTTAAGCAGAGTATTTTGGATAATATCCGCATGGGAAATCCAAATGCAACTGAAAAAGAAATTGTAGCTGCCGCCAAAGCTGCTCAATGCCATGAATTTATTTCCGAACTGCCGCAGGGCTATCAAACCGTGTTTGGTAAAGACGGCGTGAAACTTTCCGGTGGACAGATTCAGCGCATTGCCATAGCAAGAGCCATTGTGAAAAATGCCCCTATCCTGGTACTGGATGAGGCAACCTCTTTCAGCGACCCGGAAAATGAACGTCTTATCCAGCAGGCTCTTTCCGAATTGATGAAAGGCAAAACAGTCATTATGATTGCACACCGTCTTTCGACAATTCGTAATGCTGACCAAATCCTTGTGGTAGACCATGGTAAAATTGTCCAGTCTGGCACACATGATGAATTGATGGCACAGTCTGGGCGCTATCAGGATTTGTGGAATAATTATACTGCGGCGTTGACATGGAAGTTCAGCGTAGGAAAGGAGGTTTTTCCAGATGGAAAACCAAAGAAAAATCTTCCAGTGATGCGATTGTCGCGAAACGGACAGAAAAAGCCCATGGGGGAGGAATGTCTGGAGAGCATCTTTATTTTAAAAATTTCATGTGAATTGTTATGCCTGATGGTTTATCCATCGGGCATTTATATGCCTTGCGAAATGGTTAGCGTGATGATACAATGATGTTAGTTTTATTAAGCTAACTATTGTGATAAGGAGGAACTATATGAATGATTTTCGTTTGATCGAACAAGAAAAAATTCGTCTTGGCACGCATGGTGAAAATTATGGCAGCTGGATGTCGACGCCAGTGTTCTTTATGATCGGCGGTGGTGCGCTGCTGGCGCTTGCGCTGGCTGTGGGGTCCCTTGTTTGGCTGCATGTTGTTGTGCTTGCGGCACTCTTTGGGCTTGTGGCGATGGCGTTGATGGGCCTTTTTGGGCTCTGTCTCTGGATCCGTCGTCAGTATGCGGCTAAAGGTGGAGGGCTCATGGAAAAAGTGCACGCTCACGTGCTTGCCAATCTTGATTTCGATGGTCAGGGCACGCTGCTCGAAGTTGGCTGTGGGTCCGGTGCGCTTGCGATCCGTGCGGCGCTCACCTGGCCAGATGCGCGCGTAATCGGGATCGACAGCTGGGCGCCGGTCTATTTCTACAGCCGCGCAGGCTGCATGAAAAATGCTGACAGCGAAGGTGTTGGCATGCGCTGCATTTTCCGACAGGGCGACGCGCGCAAGCTCGATCTGCCGGATGAGAGTGTCGATGCGCTCGTGAGCAACTATGTCTATCACAACATTGTGGGATGCGACAAGCAAGCGCTCCTGCGCGAATCGCTGCGTGTGCTCAAAAAGGGCGGCGTGTTTGCAATCAACGATTCCATGCGCCCGAATCTTTATGGCGATATCGAAGCGTTCGCTCAGAGTTTGCGCGATGACGGTTACGAGGAAGTGTGTATTATCGATACGACCAGAGAAGTCTTTGGTGGTCCGCTGCGCGCGTCCCTGATGATGCTTGCAGGCTCGCGGATGATCGTTGGACGGAAGTGAGCACGATGGCGATTTTATTCACCTGGCTTGGCAGCGGCAGCAGCGTTTGATGTGTTGTTGTGGATCTGCCATGGTACTAATTAATTCCTTTGTTCGGGTGATCTTGCGCAAGCATGCTTTTGCTGTCGAACGAAAAATATGGACGATTAATGGGGGACAAAATGAACCGTGCAAAAAGTATTGTGCAAGTGACGAGTGCACTGCTCATCATGATGGGGATCATCCATGCGACGATGACCATAAAAAGTGTTGCGCCGAATGTTCCTGCGGAAATTTTGCAAAATGGGGCGTATGTGCTGATGGTGCTTGGCACCTTGATGTTCATTGTATTGAGCAAGAAATCGCTACGCGATGTCGGGCTGTTCCGCTTGCATCTTGTGCGACAATTGATTGTTGGCGGAGTGATAGGCGGAATATTGTTGGTCGCCTGTGGCGCTTTTACAGGATGGCGTTTCTTCACGAATGGTTGTTCCTTGTACGTTGTTTTAAGTCAGCTGCTTGTGGCTTTCGCAGAGGAGCTGTTTTTCCGTGGATATCTTCTGGAAATGATGAAAGATGTGGCAAGAACTTCTGAGCGTGCGGTTATTATTTCGGCGTTCTTATTTGGGCTTTGGCATTATCCGATCTCCCATAACATAGGCTTGGTGATCATAACATTTTTCCTGGGCGCTATTTATGGAACGTTGCGCACACTTTTTGCAAAAACTGAGAAAGAAATTGGAATTGTGTCTCTTTCTATCGCTCATTGGCTCTTTAATGTGGTTTTGTAAGAAAAATAGAATTTGGTAGCACTGTTAGCAGGTGTCCGGTTGGGCACCTGCTTTTGTGCTTCGCAATATAAAACGACCGCGACAATTTGTCGCGGTCGTTGTGCGTTTAGCGGTGGGCGTGGCGTGGGGGTTGTTGGAGGTCGGGGAGTTTGCTGAGGGCTGGGGAGAGGATGAGGGCGATGACGAGGCCGCTTGCGCCCTGGATGATGTTGGCGGGGATGCTGGCTGCTGCTGCGAGGCCGTAGAAGAAATATTCAAAGCAGAAGTAGCCGCAGGCGACGAGGACGATGTCGATCACGCCGCCGCAGATGACGCTGGCTGTGCGGCCTTTTGGCAGATGCTGCAGGCGCTGGCAGGCGAGGGCTGTGAGGAGGGCGACGAGGCCTTTGATGAGGAAGGTGGCGGGAACGTAGAAAAAGTAGCCGCCGAGGAAATCGGAGAGGCAGCTGCCGAGGCCAGCTGCGAGAAATCCGTAGAGGGGCCCGAGGATGATGCCGGAGAGGATGACGAGGGCGTCGCCGGGATGGATGTAGCCGCCGGTGCCGGGGGTTGGGATGCGGATGATCATGGTGGCGACGCAGGTGAGCGCGGCGAAGAGGGCGGTGAGGACGAGCTTTTGGGTGTTAAATTTCATGGGAATCACTCCTTCGTTTTCATAGCTCAATGATAGAACAAAGCTGGCCCTGTGAAAAGAGCCAGCTTTTGAAAGAATGATATGTCCAGTTTGCAGTCCAGATTCAGTCGCGGAATGTCAGGGTGGTGTCTGACATTTCTTCGATGATGGCGAGAGATTCGACGCGGATGCCGCGCTCGCGCAGGCGGTCGCCGCCATGCTGGAAGCCTTTTTCGATGACGATGCCGCAGCCTTCGAGGGTGGCGCCGGACTGGCCAATGATCTCGATGAGGCCTTCGAGGGCGCAGCCGTTGGCGAGAAAGTCGTCGATGACGAGGACGTGGTCAGCAGGCGAGAGGAATTTTTTGCTGACGACGACGTCGCTCACTGTTTTGTGGGTGAAGGATTCGACGCGCGCGTGGTAGAGGTCGCCGTCGAGGTTGAGGCTTTTGCTTTTCTTTGCGAAAACGACGGGCGCGTTATTGAAATGCTGGGCGCAGATGGCTGCGATGCCGATGCCGGATGCTTCGATGGTGAGGATTTTGTTGACGGGCGAGCCGGCAAAACGGCGGGCAAATTCGGCGCCGATCTGGTTCATAAAGGCAATGTCGATCTGGTGATTGAGGAAGCTGTCGACTTTGAGCACGTTGCCAGGCTTGACGGTGCCGTCTTCCAAAATGCGTTGCTTTAATTGTTCCATGTGTGGTCCCCCTGTTTTTCGTCGTGAATATTCTACTATGATAACGCAAGCGCGGCGGCTGTGCAATGGTTTTTGGCGCAAAAATGCCCGGCGCGGTGTGCGTCGGGCGGCTCTGTTTGTTGGCGTTATCTGGTGAGGAGGGTGCGGTCGGAAAGGACGGCACCGGCGTTTTTGTAGTGTTGCATGATGTCTGCACCGGTCATGCCCTGGCGCTCCTGGCCGGCGATGTCGAGGATGATCTTGCCGCTGTCCATCATGATGGTGCGGTTGCCGACGTGGAGGGCGCTTTCGAGGTTGTGGGTGATCATGAGGGTGGTGATGTTGTGCTCGTGCACGATGTCGTTGGTCAGGCGCATGACGGTCTCGGCGCTGACTGGGTCGAGGGCGGCGGTGTGCTCGTCCAAGAGGAGCACATCGGGCACGACGATGGTGGTCATGACGAGGGCGAGGGCCTGGCGCTGGCCACCGGAGAGGGTGCCGACTTTGACGTTCACGCGATCCTCAAGGCCCATGCCGAAGCGGGCGAGGTGTTCGCGGAAGAGGTCGCGGTTTTTCTTCGTCAGCGGGAAGCGCAGCGGCCCGATGCGGCCGGAGGTGTAGGCGAGGGCGAGGTTTTCCTCGATGGTCATGTTCGGCGCGCTGCCGCGCAGCGGATCCTGGAAGAGTCGGCCGATGATGCGCGAGCGTTTGTGTGCTGGCAGATAGGTGATGTCCTTCCCTTCGAGGGCGATGCGTCCGCGATCGACGAAGAAATCGCCACAGATGGCGTTGAAGAGGGTGGATTTCCCTGCGCCGTTGGAGCCGACGATGGTGATGAAATCGCCTTTCTCGACGTTCAGCGAGAGGCCGTCGAGGGCTTTGTGGACGTAGCCGGAGCCTGTCGAGAAGGATTTTTCGAGTTTAGTCAATGTGAGCATCTCTCAGGTTCTCCTTTCTCTTGCGCTGCATGTCGAGAAGCTGCTTGATGGCCGGAATCGCCAGCGCGATCGTGACGATGACGGCGGAGATCAGGCGGAAGGCGGCGGATGGGAAAATGTTCGTCTGGTAGGCCAGCGCGATCAGAAGGCGATAGATAATCGAGCCGAGCACGGCGGCGCAGAGTCCGCAGAGGATGCCGCGCTGCCCCAGGAAGGCTTCGCCGATGATGACGGACGCGAGCCCGACGACGAGCATGCCGACGCCGCTGGAAATATCCGCAAACTGCTGATACTGCGCGAGGATCCCGCCGGAAAGGGCGATGATGGCGTTGGAAAGCGCCAGTGCGAGGATCTTTGTGACGCCGATGTTGATGGAGCTGGCGCGGACCATGTACTCATTATCCCCGGTGGCGCGGATGGAAAGCCCGATGCGCGTTTTGAAGAAGGTGTAAATGAGGAAGACCGCGAGCGCCACGAGCACGAGATTGACGAGGGTTTTCGCCAGATCGAGATCGCCGCCGAAGATCGGCGCTGTGAGGCTGAAGATGGTGTCGACGCCGATGAGGGTGAGGTTGGCCTTGGAATCCATGGTCAGCAGGTTCACTGAATAAAGCCCGCTCATCGTGAGGATGCCGGCGAGGATCGCCGGAATGCGCAGGTACACATTCAGCGCCCCAGTCACCACCCCGGCCAGCGCGCCGGCGGCGAGCGCCAGCACGATGCCGAGGATCGGATGGCCGAGGTCAGCGAAAACCGCCGCCACGACCAGGCCGAAGGTGAAGCTGCCTTCCGCCGTCAGATCCGGAATGTTCATGATGCGAAACGATATGTAGATGCCGATCGCCAGGAACCCGTAAATGAGCCCCAGCTGCAGGCTGCCAATAAACAGAGTCATGAGAATGCATCTCCTTAGAAAGCAAGATTATTCTGCAGTGGTTTGAACAAAGGTTGCACCGTCGGTGGCGCCATCTGGGAAGGTGATGCCGATTTCAGCGATGTAGTCTTCGTTGAGGACGGTGTCGCTCGCTGGGAAGACGACGGATGGAATGTCTTCAACAGCGGTGCCTTCGAGGTACTGGATGATCATGTCCGCAGTGGCGGCGCCGATCTCTTTGTCGCTCATGGCAACGGTGGCCATGGCACCGGTTTCAACAGTGGCGGCGCTGCTGGCGTAGGTTGGCAGCTTGTATTCAGCGGCGATATCAGCGACCAGCGCCATTGCGCTCTGGACCATTGCCGAGTTTGGAATGAAGACAGCGTCCACATTTGGGAAGAGATTCTGGCAGGCCTGCTGCACTTCGGAAGAGTTCGTGACGACAGATTCTTCGACGGTGTAGCCGTTTTCTTCGAGATAAGCCTTCGCCGATTCAACAGTGGAGACTGCGTTGTCTTCACTCGTGTTGTAGACAATGCCGACCGTCTTCACATCCGGCGTCAGTTTTTCCATGAGGGCGAAGATGTCTTCCACAGGGATCGCGTTGGATGTGCCAGTGGCGTTTTTGTCAGGTTTTTCCATGTCGCTGATGATGCCAGCGGCAACAGGATCGCTCACAGAGGTGAAGAAAACAGGAATGTCGCTGCCGGCAGCCACACAGGCCTGAGCAGCAGGGGTGGCGATCGGCGCCAGCACGTCAACGTCTTCCTGCACCAGGTTCTGCACGATCGTGTTGAGGTTCGAGGCATCGCCCTGGGCGTTCTGGTATTCGATCTTTACCTTGTCTTCGCCGTAGCCCTTGGCTTCCAGCTCTTCGATCAGCCCTTCGCGCATATCGTCGAAGGCCGGGTTGTCCATCTGCTGCACGATCGCGACGGTTTTCACATCGCCAGAGCTTTCAGCAGAAGCGCTGGCAGCAGAGCCCTGCGACGAATCGGAGCCGCCGCCCCCACAACCGGCGAAGGTGACAAGCATGGTGCAAGCGAGTACAGATGCAGCGAGTTTTTTGAGTGTGTTCTTTTTCATGGTTTTTTCCTCCAAATTTTTGAAATTTGTTGGTTCGCCAGTGGGTGGGCGGCGGCAGGTAAACAAAAAGCACCTGTCCTTCAGAAAGGACAGATGCTTGAATTTCATCTGCGGTACCACCTTATTTAGCGCTTGCGCGCTCACCTCATGCAGGATGCCAACACATCCCTCACCCTTAACGCGAGTGTCACGTCAGCTGCTACTAAGACGAACTTTTCACAGTGCCCTCCGTGGCCCATTGTGCCAGCGCGTGTTCGTCAGGCTTCCACCGTCCCCGACTCTCTCTGCAACCGTGTGCTGGTTTTACTTCCACATCTCTGGTTTGCATTTATTTTAGCGGGATGAAAAGCGCTTGTCAATATGAAATTTTAAGAAATTTGGTGTTTTGTGAGGAAATCTTTGTGCGCGCATGGTGGAGTGGGCGCTGAGATTGAGCGCTGCAGCAAAAGCTGTGCGCCAGTGGTGGACGCGCGGCGGCGCGTGATCGGCGAGAGTTGTGCGCGGACAGTGGACGGTTCAAGCAAATTCAAGCACCCTAAAGCACCCTTAAGCAAATCAAGCTGTTACTGTTACTGTAAATGTTACTGTTACTGTTACTGCTACTGTTACTGCTACTGCTACTGGTACTGAGATATAATACCCCTATTGTTCACCGAGCGCCGCCATGCGCGGTGCAAATGGGTGTGCGGCAGCGTTTTTCTGTGCAGCTGGCGCTGCACGTTGGGTGCGATTTTTCTATCTCGTTGCAGCAGCGTCGGGAATATGCTGTGCACGCGCTGACGAGGTGTGGTATTATGGCGTCACAAGAACGAACGAGAGAGGAGTTGGTAGCATGCTGGATTATTTTGTTGTGGATGCGTTTGCGGAGCGGCCTTTTGGCGGCAATCCAGCGGGGGTCTGTGTGCTCGCGGCGCCGCTTGAGGAGGCGCAGATGCAGCGGATCGCGGCAGAAAATCGCCTGCCGGAAACGGCGTTTCTGTTGGGCGCGGATGGGCACTACAGCTTGCGCTGGTTCACGCCGCTGGATGAGATCGATCTCTGTGGCCATGGGACGCTGGCGGCGGCGTTTGTGGTGATGAACCATTTGGAGCCGGGACGCACGCGTGTGGCCTTTGAGACGGAAAGCGGACTGCTCACTGTGGAGCGACAGGGTGCGCGTTTTGAGATGGCGTTGCCGCGCAGAGAACCGCGCTCTGTGGCCTGGACGCCGGCGCTTGCCGAGGCTTTGCAGCTTGCGCAGGTTGTGGATGCGTATGAAGCGCGGGATCTCTTTGTGGTGCTGGAGAATGAGCGGGCTGTGCGCGATTATCAGCCGGATTATGAGAAGCTCAGAACACTCTCGTCGTGGCTCGGCATTGTGCTCACAGCGCAGGGAACGGAGGTGGATATTGTCTCGCGCTATTTCTGCCCTGAGCTGGGCGAGGAAGATCCTGTGACGGGTTCGTCGCACTGTGTGCTCACGCCGCTTTGGGCGAAATGGTTGCGCAAGGGGACGCTCTCAGCGCGTCAGCTGTCGCCGCGCGGCGGTCTGCTCTATTGCACGTTGGAAGAGCAGGCTGTGCGTGTAAGCGGCAGCGCTGTGCTTTATCTGCAGGGAAATATCATGGTATGAATCACAAAGGGCCGAACGTTTTGGTGCATTCGGTCCTTTTCTGCAAGTGGCGAAGATGTGCTTCAGCATGCGCTCGGTGAATAGAGCGGACATTTGTCCACCAGAGTTAGAGATAGAGTTAGAGTAAGAGATAGAGATAGAGTGAGAGATAGAGCGAGCGCCAATGGCGCGGCGCCCCCACGCGCACATTTTGGCTGATTTTTGTCAAGTTCAAAAGATCCTGGTGACGAAAAAGCAAATGCTTGCGCGGCAGCGGCTTTCTGCGCAGCTGTCGCTGCACCATGGGCGCATTTTTCGCCAGGGATTTTCAGCAAATCTCGCTGGCGCGGAGAACCAGCCGATGCCAGCTCAGAAAATGTGCGACGATCGTGGCGGATCACGCGATTTTTTGCCCGAAAGAAAAAATGGGGGTGGATGCCAAATGCACAAATCACGCTGAGCACGTCTAAAATCGTCGCAGCGCGACGGAAGGAGCATGAATGGCATCTCGGTACCTTCAGAACGATTCCCCAGCGTTAAAACGCAAATCTGCGCGTTTTCGCGGAGTCGGGCGCGAGTGCCCTGCTGATATTCCTGGCGGAGGATGGCGCAAAAGCTGCGCCCAGCGCGCGCTGTGGCTGCTTGTGGCGGTCGTTTTTTATTTCGCGAAAAAACAATCCTTGACAGGCGCTGGTCTGTATTGTATGCTTTAAGTGTGACGGTTAGTTAGTTGAGTGACTAACCGGCAAACGACAAGGAGGTGGGCGCATGACGATCGATCCGACAAGTGAAAAGCCGATCTTTCTCCAGATTGCGGAGCAGCTGGAGGATGCGATCTTTACGGGGATTTATCCGGAAGGCGAGAAGGTGCCGTCGACGAATGAGATCGCGGCGCTTCTGGCGATCAATCCGCACACGGTGCTGAAGGGGATGAATCTGTTGGTGGACGAAGGCATTATCTACAAAAAACGCGGCCTGGGCATGTTCGTCAGTGACGGTGCTGTGGCTGTGATCCAGAAAAAGCGGCAGGCGCAGTTTTACGAGCGCTACATTGAGCCGCTTGTTGTTGAAGCAGAGAAGCTGGCGGTGACGAAGGACGAGGTCATCGCGCTGATCGAGAGGGGGTACAACCATGAACGGGATTGAGATCAAAAACGTATCGAAGCACTACAAAAATGTGGCGGCACTGGACGACGTGACGCTCACCTTTGCGCCGGGGAAGATCTACGGCCTCCTGGGCCGCAATGGCGCGGGGAAGACGACGCTGTTGAACATCATCGCGAGCCGCATTTTCGCAAGCGGCGGCACGGTGACGATCGATGGTGAAAACGCGGTGGAGAATATGCGCGTGCACGACAAGCTCTTTTGCATGAGCGAGCAGGATCTCTACAGTCCGGCGCTCAGGGTGCGCGATCATTTCAAGTGGACGGCGCGCTTTTACGAGCACTTTGACATCGAGCGGGCGCACGAAATCGCGGCGCTTTTCGGGCTGGACGAGCGCAAGAAATTCAAGGCGCTGTCCAAGGGCTATCAGTCGATCTTTAAGCTGACGGTGGCGCTGGCGCTGGATGTGCCCTATGTGATCTTCGACGAGCCGGTGCTGGGGCTGGATGCGAACAACCGCGAGCTGTTTTACAAGCTGCTGCTGGAAAAATACGAGCGCGAGGGGAACACGCTGATCATCGCCACTCATCTCATCGAGGAGGTGGCGAATCTGATCGAGGAAGTGGTGCTCATTGATCGCGGCAAAGTGCTCTTATCCGAGAATGTCGAAGTGCTCTTATCCCAGGGCTACACGGTGAGCGGTTTTGCGGGCGATGTGGACCGCTACTGTATGGATAAGCGTGTGATCGGCGTGGACAATCTCGGCGGGCTGAAGCTGGCCTATGTGCTCGGTGCGCGCACGCCGGTGCCGGAGGGGGTGAATCTGCAGTTCACGGCGCTGAATCTGCAGAAGCTCTTTGTCAAGCTGACGGAAGCAGAGGAGGGAGCGTCATGAGTAAGCTGAGGCCGCTGGTTGCTTTCGAGATCACGACGACGATCAAATATCTGACGATTTTCTACTGCATTGAGTTCAGCATGGTGGCTGTGACGTTATTATTGACCTGGCTTGGGCGGGGCAGTCTCGACCATCCGTATTTCGCCTGTATGGAGAGCTGCGCGATGATTTTTATTTTCATCTTCGGCATTTTTGGCTTTGCAGAAGATTTTAAGATGCTTTTGCAGAATGGTTTTACGCGTTGTTACATTTTCATCGCGACGCTGGCGCTTTTTCTGCAGACGGCGGCGACGCTGGCACTGGTGGATACGCTGGCGGCGCGGTTTCTGGAGGGGGTGGCGCACGGCTACTGGTCGCTTTTCACGGCGATTTATGGGCCGAACCATACGCTCTGGCTGCAGGGGCTCTGGCGCTTTGGGGTGTACCTGGTGCTGGTCTGTGTTGGCTACTTCTGTGCGCTGACGGTGACGCGGCTGGGGACAAAACGTGCGCTGATCCTTGGGATCGCGCTTTGGTGTGCAGGCGTGGTGATATTGCCGATGGCTTTTCGTGAATGGCTGCCCGATGCGCTGCGTTATGATATTGGCACTGGGGCAGAAACGTTCATTTATCATTGCGCCGGTTTCACGGCGGAGGGCGTGCAGCTGGCCAATCCGCTGCTTTCGCTGGCGGTGCTGGCGGTGGTGGGCTTTGCCATCTGCTTCGCCCTTATGCGGCGGGCGCCATTGAGATGAGAGGAGGATTCTGATGAAACCGATCAAAGCATTACTCTGGTGTGAAACGTTAAACACGCTTAAAATGGCTGCGAGCTTTTACGGGGCGATGCTGGGCTGCATGGCGATCATGCTGTTGGTCATCCAGGGGCTCACCGGCGAGGCGATCTTTACAACTGTGCCGGGGATCGATCTGCTGGCGATGGTATTGGCCATTGTTGTTGGCGCTGTGGCGATGTCGGAAAACTACCGATATTTTAAGCAGAATGGGTTCACGCGTCGCGCCATCTTTCTCGGCGATCTCTTTGGCTTTGCGCTGGGCGCGGCAATAGTGGCGGGTGTTGGCGCCCTGCTGCCAGTGGTGGCGCGCGGCTTTATTCCGGGCTATCTGTCGGCGGTGATGCAGGTATACGGCAGCGATGTGGGAGCGCTGGCCATCTGGGCGCTGCTCTTTTTCAGCTTTTTCTTTCTGGCGAGCCTGTCCTATTTCATCGGCGCGCTCGCGCTGCGGCTTGGCAAACGACGCAGCTTGATCGTCGCCATCGTGCTCTTTTGTCTGGTGATGGTGGTGCTGCCAACGCTCACGCAGGTCTCCCGCAGCTTCGCACTGTTCAGCGGCAGGGTGATCGATGCGTTCATCGTCTGTCTGGGCTTTTCTGCAGAAGCGGCGCCGCTCATCTGGCCTGCCGTCGCGACGGCAGCAGTGGCAAGCGGGATCGCCGTGCTCCTCGGCTATGCAGTGATGCGCCGCTTCGAATGGCGGTGGTGAATAGGTTGCGGCTCCGTTACGGCGGAGCCGCTTTTTGTTGCGCGGGAAAGCCACTGGCGGTACAATAGGGATAACAATGAATGGAGGTGGAGCGGATGATCCGACTGGCGATCTGTGACGACGACGCGCAGGCAGTGGCGGCGCACCGTACTTTGGCAGAGCAGGCGCTTGCCGGCGGTGGTTATGGGGGAACGGTGGAGACCTACACGAACAGCGAAAGCCTGCTGGCAGATATTTGTGAGGACGGGCGTGTGTTCGACCTGATCCTGCTCGACATCGAAATGCCGGGGCTGGACGGCATGGCGCTGGTCGAGCGCATCGCGCCGCTCTTGCCGCAGGTGCGGGTGATCTTCATCACGAGCCACCGTGAGTACGCGATCGACGCCTACGCGCTGAACATTTTCCGCTATGTGCCGAAGGACGAGCTGGCGCAGCGGCTGCCACAGGCGATTCTTGATGCAGCGCAACTCATTGCGCTGGAGGAGGGCAAGAGCTATACGATCCAAACGGCGCACCGGCTGGAAAAGCTGGCGCTACGCGATATTCTCTATATTGCCCGCGAGGGCAAAAATGTCTGCTTTCTCACCACTCAGGGTGCGACGCTTGAGCGCACGAGTCTGGCGGCGGTGCTGGAGCGGTTGGACGATCCGGCGTTCGTGATGATCGACCGCGGCATGATCGTCAATCTTGTGCACGTGCTGGCAGTGAAGGAGGGCTTCGCTGAACTCGATAACGGCCAGCGTCTGCCCATCAGCCGTGGACACCTGGCGGAGGTAAAGGCGCAGCTTGCCGCCTATTGGGGGGCGCTCTTATGATCGGCGTGGAAATCTCTGTGCTCTTATCGGCGATTTTAAGAGCACTTTTGGGACTGTATCTGACTGCGCGCCTGCTCGGAAAATGCGAGCACTTTTCGCCGCGCTGCGCGCTGGTGGGCGTGGCGGCGCTGGGCGCGCTCGCATTTGGCTGGCCGAACCCGGCGCAGATGATGCTCGAGGTGGCAGCGATGGCGCTTTGTGCAGCGTGGCTCCTGGGCTGCGACGGGCGCATGAGCCTCTTTGTTGCGACGTTTTACGAGATCGCGCTGGCGCTCTGGAGCTTTCTTGCGGCAGCCTGGCTGGGCGTGGCCATCGCAGATGCAGCCTTTCTCGATGGCGCAAGTGCTCAGGCGCAGGCAGCGCTCTGGCTTGTGCATGGTCTGGCGCTTGTGCTCGTGCTGATCTTTCGCAGCAGGACGTTGTCGCGCGCGCTGGCGATGAAGGGATTCGCTGCGTTTTTCCTTGCGAGTCTGCTGGCGCTGATCTCTCTCGAGGAGCAGCACAGGCTGGCGATTCCTGCGGATGCGACGGAGCTCCAGCTGATGCTCACGCTCATCCTGATGATCGGCGTGCTCGTTTACAACCTGCGCAGCCAGCTCGATACCGAGCGGGAGCTCGCCGAGCTGCGTGCGGCGCAGGCGGAAAGCGCCGAGCGGGAGTATCAGCGCTTGTCTGAGACCTATGCGACGAATGCGCGGCTTTTTCACGATCTTCACAATCATCTGGGGGTGCTGCGGCGGCTCGTTGCGCAGGAAAAAAGCGCCGAAGCAGCCGCCTATCTCGACAGCCTGCAGGCGCCGCTGTCAGCGCTGACCGAGCGCGTCTGGACCGGCGACGAGATCGTGGATGTGCTGATTGCAAGCAAGGCACAGGCGGCTGAGGCAGCAGGCATCCGTTTCACAGCAGAGGTGGAATTTCCGGCGCATAGCAATCTGCGCGGCGCCGATCTCTGCGCGATCCTCGGAAACCTCCTTGACAACGCCCTCGAGGCTGCAGCGCAGACCGACGCGCGCTGGTTGCGGCTGGTGATGCGGCGCATCGGGAGAACGCTTGTGATCAAGGTGGAAAACAGCGCCCATCCGCCGCAGGAAAACTGCGCCACGACAAAATCCGGCGAGCTCCACGGCTGGGGACTGGCAAGCGCACGCACAGCCGCTGCCCGCTACGACGGCGTCGTGCAGACAAGCTATGCCGATGGCGTTTTCACAGCAGTGGCGACCCTTTCTTTTGAAGCAATTTGACCACGCCTGCTCACGGCGTGGTTTTTCGCGCCCAAAAACCGACCATTCGCGGACATTTCCGCAGCGCGCACGCAGATCGTGTAGGATAGAGACAGGATAAAAAAACGATGATCCACAAAGGAGGAAACGATCATGCGTCACTATTATTTTCGTCTCATTATGGGCTTTGTATTTCTCGCCTGTCTCATCTTCAGCGCTGTGACAATGAATGTCAGCGGCGTCGTGCTTTTCATTTTCATGAGCACAGCCATGTTTTACGGCGCTTACACAGCGTGGAAGTCGGGCGGCGGCGATCAGTCATGAGCGCGCTCGAGATCCAGGGATTGTCTGCCTGGTACGCACCGGAGCATCCTGTGCTCAAGGACTGCACGTTCTCCCTCGGGGAGCACGAGGTCGTCGGCCTCATCGGGCTTAACGGCGCCGGCAAGACCACGCTCCTGAATGTGCTCAGCGGGCTGCACGCAGATTTTTCCATCGCTCGTGCGGCGTTCGATGGCGCGGCGGTGCAGTTTCGCGATCCCGCGTTCAAACGCGCGCGCTACACCGTCTTCGCCGAGGACGCCGCCTTCGGCTATTTCAGCTTCCGCGAATACCTCGCCTTTGCAGCCCGCGCTTACGCCCAGCCGCTGCCGAATGTGGACGCCCTCGTCCGTGGATTTCATTTCGCCGACTACGCCGAAACGCCGATCCGCGATCTTTCCACAGGCAACCGCAAGAAAGCCTTTCTCATCACCGCGTTTGCCCTGCGTCCGCCGCTGCTCCTGCTGGACGAGCCAGTGAACGGGCTGGATTTCCAGAGCACCGAATTTCTCTATACGTGTATGAACAACTACCGCAGCCAGGGCACGCTGCTCTTTTCGTCGCACGTGCTCGAAAGCATCACCCTCACAGCTGATCGTGTGCTCATTCTTGAAAACGGGCGCATCAGCCAGACCTTCAGCAGCGGCGAGATCGATGCGCAGGCAATCCGGGAGGCGACGCGCGATGACAACGTTTGATTATTTTCTGCGCAAATACTTCGGCGCGCGGGGAAAGCGCCTCGTGCGCACCCTCGTCGTCTGCGCCGTCGTCTATGGCGGCCTGGCTGCGACAGAGTGGCGCGTCGCCATTTCGCCCTTCGTGCTCTGCCTGATGACCAGCGTGTTCAGCGGCGGCGCCATGCTCCGCGCTCTTGCTGCAGCGGATGGGCAGACCGAGCTGCGCCATCTGCTCATGCTCCCGGAAAATGCGCGCGGCATTGTGCGCGGCTACATCGGCGCGCTGGCGCTCTACACTCTCGCCACGAAAACCCTGCCGCTTCTGTCGCTCTTGCTTGCTGTCAGCCGCTGGAGCGCGCAAACACTCTGCAGCGTCGTTTCCTGCGCGCTTTGCAGCGTGCTGCTTGCGGCGCTTTTTCGCAGCGGTCTGCGCTGGCTCGCCGCGCTCTGGACGCTCGCACTTTTCGTCGTGCTCCGCCTTTGCACAGGAGAGCGCGTGCTCCTGCCGCTGCTTGCGCTTTCTGCAGCCGCATCCCTGTTCCTGCTTGCGCGCGCAGATGCCTGGGCTTTTCTGTGTGCCACAGCGCCTGGCAGCCGCTCCGGAAAGCACGCGCAGCATTTTCTCATGCTCCGCTATTTCCTGCGCCATCTCTTCGCGCATAGAAATTATCTCGTCAACACCGCCGGGCTCTGGCTCGTTGCCGCCGCGCTGCCATTCTTCTTCGCCCGCGAGATCTTCGTCGCGCCCCTTGGCTTCGCCATCCTCACCCTCAACACCCCGCTCAGCGTTCTGCTTTCCGCAGATCCCACCTTCGACCGCGCCGTGCGCATGCTCCCCGGTAGCGTCAGGCTGTTCTGCCTGCCCTATGTCGTTCTGCTCGCCGGTGCAAATCTCCTCGCCGACACAGTCTTTCTCATCAGCTGGACCCTCACCATAGGTCCTGTCACACCGCCAATGCTCGCCGCCGCCGGCTTCATCGCGCTGCAAAGCGCCCTCGCCGCCGTCTGGCTAGAATGGCAGCATCCCCTCAAAAACTGGCGCAGCGAAAGCGACCTTTGGCATCATCCCCGCAAATACCTCGTTCCCGCCGTTATGCTTCTTCTAGCAGCAGCCATCGGCAGCTGGCCGATCCTCCCGCTTTGCTGGATCGTGCTCAACGCCGAGCTTGTCCTCGCTGCCCGGCAAATCACACGCGCATAAACAAAGGCCTGCTACACAGACGAAAATCGTTTGTGTAGCAGGCCTGTTGGCGCTTGTCTTCAGATTACGATTTTCGCGCCTAGAAGCTTCACAAATTCGCGGCAGATCGCAGCTAAAGGTAAAGAGTCGGAGAGGTTGAAAGATCGGTGAAATTTTCGTACAATAGAATTATAAAACCGACAGACGGGGAGGGGATTTCCATGCAACGCGCCCTAATCATACAACGAGCTGACCGCGCTGGAAATCGTTCGCGGCGCGACAGCGTGGTACTACGATATGTTCTGCGCGCTCAGAGTCGAGAGCGAGAAAAACTGGCTGGCTTAGCGCGGCGCGCCTGCTGTTCCTGTCAATGATCCAGAGAAGGGAGCGACGACCATGCCTTCTAACTTTGCATTTCTACAAGAAAAATATCCGGCGCTGTCTGGTTTCGGGCGGCTGGCTGAGCAATATCTCTACAGTGACGCCAATTCCTGCCTGATGAAGCTGGGTATGCTTGGCGAAACCATCGTCAGTCTGATGTTCAGCTACGACGATCTGCCGCAGCCCATTGAAAACAACGCCGCGAATCGTATCAACATGCTTCTGCGAGAGGAGCTCATCGATGAGAGCCTCTGCGAGATTCTCCACATGCTGCGCAAGGCGCGCAACAAAGCCGCTCACGAAGGCTGCGATTCTCTGGCCGCTGCCAAACGCTGTCTCGTCATGGCCCACAGCCTCTGCGAATGGTTCATGGAAACCTACGGCGACTGGAGCTACACCTACCACGAATTTGTCATGCCTGCTGCGCAGCCAGCGGCAGTGCCGATCGTCGAGAATAAGGCCATCGAGGCGCAGCTCATTCGCGCCACCGAAGCGACCGCCCAGGCTGCGCCCGCCGTGCCGCTGGACGTACGCCGCCAAAAAGCGCACCAGGCCGCCAGCCAGCGTCCGCGTTCGGAAGAGGAGACTCGCTACATGATCGACGCTCAGCTGCGCAAAGTTGGCTGGGAAGCTGACAGCGAAAATCTCCGTTACAGCAAGCGCACCCGTCCGCAGAAAGGGCGCAATCTCGCCATCGCTGAGTGGCCGACCTATTCCCGCCTGGGCAACAGCGGCCGCGCCGATTATGCGCTCTTCGTCGGCACTCAGATGATCGGCATCATCGAAGCCAAGGCCTATCACAAGGACATTTTCTCCGTCATTGATTACCAGGGCAAATCTTATCCGTCGAGTATCCGCGAGGAAGACGCACCTTACACCATTGGCAGCTGGGATGGCTACAAAGTACCGTTCACCTTCGCCACCAACGGCCGCCCCTATCTGGCGCAGCTGGAGACGAGTTCCGGCATCTGGTTCCTCGATCTGCGCAAAAAAACGAACACGCCGAAAGCGCTCCACGGCTGGCCAAGCCCGGACGGCCTCCAGGCGCTGCTCACGCGCGATCTCTCCCAGGCCGATAAAAAACTCAAAGCCCTGCCCTACGATCTCCTGCGCGATCCTGCCGGGCTGAACCTGCGCGATTACCAGATTCGCGCCATTCAGGCCGCCGAAGCCGCCGTCGTGAAGGGCCAGCAGCACATCCTGCTGGCGATGGCCACCGGCACCGGAAAAACCCGCACCGTCCTCGGCATGATCTACCGCTTCCTCAAGAGCGGCCGTTTCCGCCGTATTCTCTTTCTCGTCGACCGTACCTCCCTCGGTGAGCAGGCGCTCGACGTGTTCCAGGAAGTCAAGCTCGAAGACCTCCTCACCCTCGACAACATCTACGACATCAAAGGCCTCGAGGACAAGCGCATCGACCGCGAAACCCGCATCCACGTCTCCACCGTCCAGGGTATGGTGCGCCGCCTGTTCTACGCAGACGACGATACCCAGCCGGCGATCACCGACTACGACCTCATCATCGTCGACGAAGCCCACCGCGGCTACATTCTCGACCGCGAGATGTCAGGCGACGATCTGCTCTACCGCGATCAGCGCGATTACCAGAGCAAATACCGCGCCGTCATCGATTATTTCGACGCCGTGAAAATCGGTCTCACCGCCACGCCGGCGCTCCAGACCACAGAGATTTTCGGCAAGCCCGTGTTCAAATACACCTATCGTGAAGCCGTCATCGCAGGCTACCTCGTCGATCACGACGCGCCCCACGTGATCAAAACCAGACAGAGCGTCGAAGGCATCCACTACAGCACCGGCGACACCATCCTGCTTTACGATCCCGTCACCGGCGAGCTGCTGAACAGCGAAGTCCTCGGCGACGAGCTGGATTTCGATGTCGAAGATTTCAACCGCAGCATCATCACCGAAGGTTTCAACCGCGCCGTCCTCGAAGAAATCGCGAAGGATTTCGATCCGACCAGCGAGGAGCAGGGGAAGATGCTCATCTACGCTGCTAACGACCGCCACGCCGATCTCATCGTGCAGATTCTGCGCGAGCTCTACGCGCCCCAGGGCGTGCCGAGCGATGCCATTCTCAAAATCACCGGCAAAGCAGGCGGTGGCGACAAAAAGAAAATCAAAAACGCCATCCTCCGTTTCAAGAATGAGCAGAATCCGCGCATCGTCGTCACCGTCGATCTCCTCACCACCGGTATCGACGTGCCCCAGATCACCACCCTCGTGTTTCTGCGCCGCGTCCGCTCGCGCATTCTCTTTGAGCAGATGCTCGGCCGCGCCACGCGCCTCTGCCCGGCGATTAAAAAGACCCACTTCGAAATCTACGACGCCGTCGGCGTCTACGAAGCCATGGAAAAAGTCACCACCATGAAGCCCGTCGTCACCGGCGTCAACACCAATTTTGATGATCTCTTGAACGGCCTTGAAGTCATGAGCGACGACCGCCAGCTGGAAAATCAGATCGACCAGATCGTCGCCAAATTCCAGCGCCTGAAACCGCGCATCGCCGGCGATCTCCTCGATCATTTCAGAAACCTGACCGGCGGCCAGTCGCCAGACGAATGGGTCGCCACCGTCGAAAAAGCGCCGCTCCGCGACGCCAAAGCCCAGCTTCTCGACGCCCGCAGGCTGCTCCTTTTCCTAGAGAAAGAAGCCAGACCGGCGCAGTCGCCCGTCGTCGTGGATAGCAGCGCCGACGAAATCGTCGAGCACAGCCGTGGCTACAGCACCGGCACACGCCCCGAAGATTATCTCGAGGAATTTTCCCGCTTCGTCCAGAACAATCGCAACGAGATCATGGCCCTCAACATCATTTGCACCCGGCCGAAAGATCTCACCCGCGAGAGTCTCCGGCATCTCAAATCGCTGCTGGACAGCGAAGGTTTCACTGAAACGAAACTCAACACCGCCGTCGCCCAGATGACCAACCAGGAGATCACCGCCGACATCATCAGTCTCATCCGCCGTATGGCCCTCGGCTCGCCACTCGTCAGCCACGAGACGCGCATCCGCTGCGCCGTCGAACGCCTGAAAGACAACCACGATTTCTCCCTCAAAGAGCTGGGCTGGCTCAACAACATCGAAAAATTCCTTCTCAGCGAAAGCGTGATCAATATGGACACCTTCAACGAAGCCCAGCAGTTCAAATCCCGCGGCGGGCTGAAGAAGATCAACAAAGATTTTAACAACCAATTAGAAAACATCGTATTTGAACTCAACGAGTATCTCTACGATGATGGAGGATACACCGCATGACTACTCAGGAAATTGTCGCCAAGCTCTGGAACCTTTGCAACGTTCTGCGCGATGACGGCATCACCTACCACCAATACGTCACCGAGCTCACCTACATTCTCTTCCTTAAAATGGCCAACGAAACCGGCGTCGAAGAGCAGATTCCCGAAGCCTACCGCTGGGATGTGCTCGCGTCGAAGGATGGCAAGGAGCTGAAAGACTACTACGAAGAACTCCTCGACACCCTCGGCGAAACCGGCAACGGCCGCGTGCGTGAGATCTACCAGGGCGCAGTGAGCAACATCTCCGAGCCGAAGAACCTGCGAAAAATCATCGCCACCATCGACAGCCTCGACTGGTTCTCCGCCCGCGAAGAAGGCCTCGGCAATCTCTACGAAGGCCTGCTCGAGAAAAACGCCAGCGAGAAAAAATCCGGCGCCGGCCAGTATTTCACGCCCCGCGTGCTCATCGATGTGATGACCCGACTCATGAAGCCCCAGCCCGGCGAGCGCTGCAACGATCCCGCCTGCGGCACCTTCGGTTTCATGATCGCCGCCCACCAGTATGTCTACGACCACACCGACGGTTTCTGGGATCTCGACGCCGACATGGCAGAATTTGAGCAGAAGCAGGCCTTCACCGGCTGCGAGCTCGTCCACGACACCCACCGCCTGGCGCTGATGAATGCCATGCTCCACGGCATCGATGGCGACATTCTCCTCGGTGACACGCTCTCCAACTTTGGCAAGCAGATGCACGACTACGATCTCGTGCTCAGCAATCCGCCCTTCGGCACCAAGAAAGGTGGAGAGCGCGCCACCCGCGATGACTTCACCTTCCCGACCAGCAACAAACAGCTCAATTTTCTCCAGCACATCTACCGCAGCCTGAAGCGCGATGGCCACGCCCGCGCCGCCGTCGTCCTGCCGGATAACGTGCTCTTCGCCGATGGCGACGGCGAAAAAATTCGCACCGACCTCATGGACAAGTGCAACCTGCACACCATCCTGCGCCTGCCCACCGGCATTTTCTACGCCCAGGGCGTCAAGACCAACGTGCTCTTTTTCACCCGCGGCGCCAATGATACCGCGAACACCAGCGAAGTCTGGTTCTACGATCTGCGCACCAACATGCCAAGCTTCGGCAAAACCAATCCGCTGAAGCGCGAGCACTTCGCGGCCTTTGAAGCTGCCTACGAAGCCGACGACCGCCGCGCCGTGCGTGATGAGCGCTGGTCCGTCTTCACCCGCGAGGAGATCGCTGCCCACGGAAATTCCCTCGACCTCGGCCTGATCAAAGACGACAGCATCATCGACTACGACGATCTCCCCGATCCCGCCGAGAGCGCCGCCAGCGCCGCCGAACAGCTCGAGGAAGCCGCCAAACTTCTCCGCGAAGTCGCCGCCGAACTCCGCGCCCTGGAGGTGAGCGAGTAATGGCGAAGAAGCAGAAGAAAGAGCTCCCCCCAGAAGAACGCCTCGCCGCCGCCCGCGTCCCCGAAGAAGAATGGCCGTACGAATTGCCGGAAGACTGGGCGTGGGTGTATATAAAGGCTGGTTTCGAGGTAACTTCATCTAAGAGAGTACACAAAGAAGATTGGTTATCAGATGGAATTCCGTTTTATCGGACAAGAGAACTTGTAAAATTATCTGATGATGGATATGTTGAAAATGAGTTGTTTATTTCTGAGCAGCTTTACAATGAATTTAAAGAATCCTATGGCGTACCACAAGAGGGGGATATTTTAATTAGTGGGGTGGGAACAATTGGAGTTCCGTACATTGTAGATAGTTCCCAGAAATTTTATTTTAAAGATGGAAATGTTATATGGTTTAAAAATCTTGGATTATTTCTCCCAAAATATATTTTCTATTTGTACAAAAGTCAGTTTATGTACAACCAGCTCCATGCGATGTCCTCTGGCACAACAGTAGATACGTATACTATAGTGAATGCGAAAAAAACAAAAGTTCCGCTCCCGCCGCTGGAGATTCAGCAGCAGATCGTCACCAATATCGAGCGCCTCTTCGCCAAACTCGATCAGGCCAGAGAAAAAGCCCAGCAAACTCTCGCCACCGCTGAACCCCGCAAAGCCGCCATCCTCCACCAGGCCTTCACCGGCCAGCTCACAGAGAAATGGCGCGCAGAAAACGGTGTAGCGATAGAGAGTTGGGAAACGTTGACGTTGAACGATTGTGGTGAGTGGAATGGTGGTGGAACGCCAAGCATGCAACACGACGAATACTGGGAAAATGGAAATATTCCCTGGATAACGTCTAAAGATATGAAATCAAATCTCATAGAAGATACGCTGATGCATGTCAATATGGTGGGTGTGGAAAATTCTTCAGCAAAACTGATTGAAAAACCGTCGTTATTGTTCGTCACACGAAGTGGTATTTTGCGTCGAATGCTTCCGATTGCAATGGTGAAGAAGGCGTTTACTGTTAATCAAGATCTGAAAGTGCTCACTCCCAGCGAAGAAATCAATCTTGATTATTTGTTCTGGGCCTGCAGAGCTAAGGAACGAGAAATTTTGGCGACATGTATGAAAAGCGGAACAACCGTCGAGAGCATAAATTTTTCAGCATTAAAGCAAGTTGAAATTCCAATCCCGTCGCTAGAAGAGCAGAAACACATTGCATTGGTTCTTGATTTTTTGCTGGAAGATGAAGGTAATTTTCGCAAAAAAGTGATAGAGGTTATCGACAGTTGCGATGCCACAAAAAAGGCCATCCTCGCGAAAGCATTTCGCGGAGAATGACAGCAAGTTAATATATAGAAGGAGTTTAAATGCAAATTACTTTTTTAATTGGAAATGGATTTGATCTGAATTTAGGATTAAAGACGAGGTACAAGGATTTTTTAGAATATTATCCAAGTACAGAGCCACTTGATTATGTAAATAAAAATGCAATAGATAGATTTAAAAAAGATATTCAAAAAGATATAGAAACATGGGCTGATGCTGAAAAAGCTTTCGGTTTTTATACGGAGAAAATGTATAATGATGGATACACTGCTAACGACTTTTGCGATTGTCATGAGGATTTTTGCAAGAAATTAGCAGATTACCTATCAGAAGAGCAGAAAAAAATTGATTTTAGCAATGATGAAGATCAAATTCCTAATATATTTGCAGAGGCCATAGCTTTTGATAATTTAAAAAAACATTTTAGAATGGAACAAAGAGAACAGTTAGAGAAAGCAAGTAACAATTTTAAAGATGGATTTCATTATAATTTTATTGTGTTTAATTATACGAATACCGTGGATAAATGTTTTGAGTTAGCGAGAAAAAAGGCGAATCTAGGAAGAAGAAAATACGGACGAGAAACTTTTATTAATGGCTTTGGACAATTGATACATGTTCATGGAACAGTGAACAGAAATATGGTTTTAGGGGTGAATGACTTGTCACAAATTAAAGCCCCTGAATTATTTCAAGGCACGCCAGAAGAAAACATTAATCAAATTATAAAAAGAAATACAAATGAAATGTATGAAGAGCACACAGATTCGCAGGTTTTGGAGTTACTTAATAAAAGTAATCTGATTTATATTTATGGAATGTCTATTGGAGACACAGACAAAATATGGTGGGAGCGAATAATTGATTTAATGAAAAGCAATTCAAGTATACATCTGATAATCTACAGGATTGATAAGGTAGAAGATGAGCTTATGCGAAGACGTGTAAAAACTTTTGAAAATGAAGTAAAGGAACATTTTTTAGAAAATCAGGAATTAACTGATCAACAACGCAGGAAATTGCAATCTCAAATACATATTGATGGATTAAATATTTTCGAAGGGCTTAAAGATTTAGGAAAAGTATTTGAAGTTTAGGGATAATGACAAGATATGAAAAATTTCATATCGTTGTGAAAATTCTGCGCCGCCGCCGAAGCCGTCTGTGACGAGATCGACGCCACAAAAAAAGCCATCCTCGCGAAAGCATTTCGCGGAGAATGGCAGCAGCGCCCATAAAAAATCGCTAGCTCTCTCTGTGAAAGCTGGCGGTTTTATTTTATTCGTCGCGGTTCGCTTGGATGGCGTCGTAGCCGTTTTCTCTGGTGCGGATGCGGATGGCGTCGCGGATTTCGTAGCTGAAGATTTTTCCGTCGCCAGGCTCACCGGTGTAGGCGGCGTGTTCGATGGCGTAGATGGTTTTTTGCTCCCATTCTTCGGAGGAGACGACGATCTCGAACTTGATCTTTGGCTGCATCTGCACCTCGATCTCCATGCCGCGGACGACTTCGCTGTAGCCTTTGCTGGTGCCGCAGCCCATCACCTGGGAAACCGTCAGCCCGTTGACGCCGATTTCCGACAGGGCGTGCTTGACTTCTTCAAATTTTTCTTCGCGCACGATGGCTTCAATTTTGATCAGCATAGTTTCACCTCATTTTCCTTTCTCAGTCCAAGCCGTTGAAGCTTGGGTAAGCGTTTTCGCCGTGCTGCGAGAGATCGAGTCCGACGAGCTCGTCTTTTTCCGCCACGCGCAGCGGTGTGAAGAGGCGCGTGATCGCCAGGCAGATCAGCGTGCCGACGACAGCGACGCCGATGGAGACGACGATCCCGGCGAGCTGAGCGAGGAAGAGACGGGTGTCGCCGAAAACCAGTCCGTTCCACTGCGCCACGTCGTTGATCGAAGAGAGGCCGAAGAGCCCGGTGGCGATGCCGCCCCAGATGCCGCCGAGGCCGTGGCAGCCGAAGGCATCCAGGGAATCATCGATCTTCAGACGTTTTTTGATCAGCGCGATGCCAAAATAGCTGATCGGACTGGCCAGCGCGCCGATGATGAAGCTTGCCCAGATCGGCACAAATCCTGCGCCCGGCGTGATCGCCACAAGCCCGACGACAAGCCCGGTGGAGGCGCCGACGAGGGTTGGCTTTTTGTCCTTGATCGCGTCGATCGCCATCCACACGAGCATGGCCGAGGCGGAAGCGATCGACGAGGTCATAAACGCGTGGGCAGCGAGGCCGTTGGCCGCCAGGGCGCTGCCGGCGTTGAAACCAAACCAGCCAAACCAGAGCATCGTCGCGCCGAGCACCACGAACGGAATGTTGTGTACGCGGTAGACCACCTGCGCATAGCCGCGGCGCTGGCCGAGCACGATCGCGAACACCAGCGCGCTCACGCCCGAGGAAATGTGCACGACGTTGCCTCCGGCGAAATCCACCGAGCCCAGCGCCGCCAGCGCGCCGCCTTCGCCCCAGACCATGTGTGCCAGCGGATAGTAGACCACCAGCGACCAGAGAATGACGAAGAGCACCAGCGCCTTAAAGCGCACGCGCCCGACAAGCGATCCAGTGAGCAGCGCCGGCGTTATCACGGCAAACATCATCTGGAAGCCGCAGTAAATGAGGTGCGGAATATTGTCCGCGTATGGCCCAGCTTCCATGCCCACGCCGTTCAGCCCAAACCAGCGCAGGTCGCCGATGATGCCGCCGTGGTTACCGCCGAAGGCCAGCGAGTAACCAACCAAACACCACATCAGGGTGGCGATGCCGATGATCGCCACACAGCCCATCATCGTATTCACCACATTTTTGCGCCGCACCAGCCCGCCGTAGAAGAAGGCCAGCCCCGGCGTCATAAAGAACACCAGCGCAGCACTGATGATCATAAAAGCAGTATCTCCACTGTTCATTTTCTCACATTCCTTTCTTTTGTCCAGAGGGTAACAGGTTGCCGCGCGGTGAGGATTCAGAAAGATTTCTGAAAAACAAAAAAGGTGTTTGGAACGTTTTCACGTTTCAAACACCTTTGCTTGATGAACACAGTGTAGCACAGAAGCCGGCGTTCTGCAAGAGAAATTTTCAGCAGATTTCAACAAATTCTCGCTAGCGCGTTTTGTTTGAATGGTTTTTCTAGGCGTGCGTGTGTGGAACTGATATAATAAAGATAGAAATTCTTGCAGAAATGAGGTGTGTGTTATGATTCAGACAGTGAAAGAGGCGCAGTCGGTGTTGGCGCCGGTCTTTGATGAATATGGGATCCGGCGGGCGGTGCTTTTCGGATCGATCGCGAAGGGAACGGCAACGGACAGGAGCGATTTGGATCTGATCGTTGACAGTGGTCTGCGCGGATTAAAATTTGTTGGCTTTATCGAAGCGGTGCACGAAGCCGCGGGAATGCCGGTGGATGTGATGGATGTGACGCACATCGACAAGGGCTCGCGCGTTGACCGGGAGATCCAGAAAACAGGGGTGACGATCTATGAAAGAAAAGATCATCATTGATAAAATGCTGCGCTACCTGACAAAAGTGGTAGAATATTGTCAGGGTTACAATTATGACCAATTTGTAAAAGATGAAAAGACGACAGAGGCCTGTGTGTTTAATCTTAGCCAGTTGGGCGAATTATGTCGAACGTTGGACGATGATTTTATGAAAATACACAGCGAAATTCCATGGCGCGCCATGTACGGATTACGCAATCGTATTGTGCATGATTACGAAGGCATTAATTTGATGCTGGTCTGGGATGTGATCTCGGAGGATCTGCCGGAGTTGAAAAAAACAACTGCTGGAATTGAGAGAGAATTTATGAATGGAGTTTTTTTAAAGCAAACGCGTCAGCGGGAAAGATTTTCGCTGACGCGTTTGCTATTTTCTGCGGACGGGCGATCAATGATGGTCGCAGTCGTGGTGGTCGCAGGCGATCTGGTTGTCTTTGAGGGTGCCGGCGAGGTAGGCTGCGAGGACGTCTTCGATCGGGCCGCTGCAGCCGCGGATGACCTGGATGCCGTTGGAATTGAGCACGTTCAGGGCGCCGTTGCCCATGTTGCCGGCGAGCATCATGCGCACGCCGATGCGCGCCATCTGTGGCGCGATGTCGGATTTGCAGCCGCAGCCTTCTGGCGATGGCATATCTTCGGTGGCGATGACTTTTCCGCCTTCCACGGTGACGATGGTGTAGTGGTCGCAGTGACCGAAATGGTCGTCGATGCGTCCGTCTCTGGTTGGTAATGCGATTTTCATTTAATATTCCTCCTGTCTAGCGGTATTATACAGCGCGCGGCGAAAAATGTACAGAGCTTGCGCGGCTCTGCGATGTCGTGTACAATAAAACTATCTGTTACCCAAAAAAGGAGCGGTGAATGATGGACAAAGAACGGAGAAGGGCGCTGGGCGCGCTGACGCACGAGCTGGGCATCGGCGGGCTGGATCTCGAGATGCTGGATGTGGCGCTGACGCATCCTTCCTACGCGATGGAACATAATCTCGACCACGACAACCAGCGGCTGGAATTTCTCGGCGACGCGGTGGTCGATCTGATCATGGGCGAATATCTTTTTGCGCAGTTTCCGGCGGACGACGAGGGCAAGCTCACAAAAATGCGGGCGAGTCTGGTCTGCGAGGATGCGCTGGCTGGCGCTGCGCGAAAGCTGGGGCTGAACAAATATCTGCTCCTGGGCCGTGGCGAGGAGGCGACGGGCGGAAGTCTGCGCCCATCGAATCTGGCGGATGCCTGGGAGGCGATGTGCGGCGCGATCTATCTGAGCGCGGGGATCGAGGTGCTGAAGCCGGTGCTGGTGAAATATCTCGAGCACGCGATCACGATGGTGCAGGGCGGTTATTACGGCGACTATAAAACGCGGCTACAGGAATTTATCCAGCAGGAGCCGGACCACACGATCAGCTACGAGGTGCTGGAAACGCGCGGCCCTGCCCACGACCGCGATTTCCATGTGGAGGTCCAGGTCGACGGGATCGCGCGCGGACGCGGTTGGGGAAAATCGAAGAAGCTGGCGCAGCGCGAAGCGGCGCTGGCGGCGCTCGTTGCTTACGGCGAGCTGCCGAAGGTGGAGAAGAATCAGTGAAACACGTGATCCTGCCGGTGTTTGTGCCGCACATGGGCTGTCCGCACACCTGTGTGTTCTGCAATCAGTTTCGCATCACGGGCACCTGGGAGCCGCCGGATCTCGCCACGCTCGCCTGTCAGGCGGAGGAATGGGCGGCATCGAGCGGCACGCTGCCGGAGTTGGCGTTTTACGGCGGCAGCTTCACGGCGATCGATCTCAAGACGCAGACGGCGCTTCTGGAAAGCGCGGCGCAGCTGAAAAAGGACGGGCGCATTTCTCGGGTCCGTCTTTCGACGCGCCCGGATGCGCTGGACGCGGAGGTTTTGGCGCGGCTTGCGCATTACGGCGTAGATACGGTGGAGATCGGTGTGCAATCGCTGGATGACGAAGTGCTGGCGGCGTCTCAGCGGGGCCACACGGCGGCGCAGGCAGAGGACGCGATCAGGCGCGTGCAGGCGGCGGGGTTTCGCTGCGGTGCGCAGATGATGGTGGCGCTGCCGGGCGATACGCCGGAAAAAAGCCTTGCCACCGGAGCACGACTCGTGCAGCTGGCGCCGGATATGGTGCGCATCTATCCAACGGCGGTGATCCGCGACACGGCGCTGGCGGAAGCTTATGCCGCAGGCAGCTATCAGCCGTGGCCGCTGGATGCGGTGCTCGACACGGTGGCGGCGCTGCTCGATCTTTTCGATGCGGCAGAGATCCCGGTGATCCGCGTGGGGCTGCAGGCGGAGGACAACCTCTCGCAGGGAGATGTCATCGCTGGCGCCTACCATCCAGCGCTGGGCGAGCTTGTGAAAGCGCGACGCTTTCGTCGGCGCATGGCGGCGCTATTGCGGGAGCACGAGGCTGCGCCGGTGCAGTTTGCTGTGGCACCGCGATTTCTCTCGCAGGCGATCGGTCAGCATCGCGAAAACCTTCATTATTTATCAGAGCGCTGCGGCCAGCCGGTGACGGTGGTGGCCGACGCTTCTGTTTTGAACGATACAGTAGAAAGAATGTGACACATGTTTCTTAAATCCTTAGAGATCCAGGGTTTTAAATCCTTTGCAGATAAGGTATATTTTTCTTTTTCGCCGGGAGTGACCGCCATCGTCGGGCCAAACGGCAGCGGCAAGAGCAACGTGGTGGACGCGATCCGCTGGGTGCTCGGTGAGCAGAGCGCGAAAACGCTGCGCGGTGCGAAGATGGAAGACGTCATCTTTTCCGGCAGCGCCGGGCGCAAGCCCGTCGGCATGGCGCGGGTGACAATGATCCTCGACAACAGCCAGCGCATTTTCGCGCTGGACGCCGACGAGATCGAAGTCTCGCGCACGCTCTATCGCTCCGGCGAGAGCAATTATATGCTCAACAAAAACACCTGCCGCCTGAGAGACATTCAGGAGCTTTTCATGGACACTGGCCTCGGCAAGGACGGCTTCAGCGTCATCGGTCAGGGCAAGATCGAAGAGATCCTCACTCTGCACGCCGAAGAGCGGCGCGGCCTCATCGAGGAAGCGGCAGGCATCAGCAAATACAAATACCGCAAGCGCGAAGCAGAGCGCAAGCTCGAATCGACGAACGACGACATGACGCGTCTCGACGACATCCTCTACGAGCTCGAGCAGCGCATCGATCCCCTCGCCAAGCAGGCGGAGAAGGTGCGCGTCTATCGTGGGCTCAAGGCAGAGAGCGACAAGCTCCAGCTCGCTTATCTGACAAAACAGCTGCTGCAGGCGCGGGATGACGAAAAAGCCCAGCTCGATACGCTGGAAGCGGAGCACGAAAAAGCGCTGGCGGCGCAGACTGCCCTCGATCAGTCAGAGGCGGCCCTCGCAGAAGCGAAGCAGACATTAGCGCGGGAGCGTCGCGCCATGGAAAGCGCGCAGTCGGCCTACACCGATTCCCTGCGCGAAACGCAGGAGCACGAAAAAGCGCTGAGCCTGCTCGCTGAGCGGCATCAGCACGCCGAGGAGCGACTGGCGACGCTGTCTGCGCAGGCAGAGGAGAATCATCAGAAGCTCACAGAGGTGCGCGAAAATGTGGAGACCTACGCGAGAGCGCTGGCAGAAAGCCAGGCCGAAGCGGCAGAGATCGACAGCCAGGCTGCGCAGGATCAGGCAGCGCTGACCGCTGCGGAAAACGATGTGAGCGCGCTGAAAACGCGCATCGACAGCCTGCAGGCGGAGCAGTTCGAGACCCTTTCCGAGCAGGCAGCCACCAACAACACGATCACCCGCCTGGAGCAGGCGATGAGCGGCGACGCAGCGCGCAGCGAGCGTGTGGCATCGCGTCTGGCGGAGCTGGAAACGCAGCACGAAGCCCTGGCGGCAGACGTGGCGCAGCGCCAGACGGAGCAGGCACAGAGCGAAGCGGCGCTGACAGAAACCGAAAGCGCGCTGGCAAAGCTTGAGCACGACATGACGACCTGTCGCCAGGCGCTCGCTGCCCAGCAGGAGCAGCAGCGTCATCTCGAACAGCAGCTCACCCAGGCGCAGAGCCGTCTGGAAACGCTGGAGGAATTTGAAGCCTCCGGCGAAGGGTACTACCAGGGCGTGCAGCAGGTGCTGCGCGCGAAAAAAGAGCGCCGGCTTTCCGGAATCCAGGGCTCGATCCTGCAGCTTCTGGAGATCCCGACAGAATATCTCACAGCCATCGAAAACGCCCTCGGCGGCGCAGCGCAGAACGTCGTTGTCGACGACGATCGCGACGCCCAGCAGGCCATCGCCTGGCTGAAAAAAGAGCGCCGCGGCCGCGTCACCTTCATGCCGCTGAACCTCGTCAAGGGCAAGCGACAGGACGTCGATTTCCACGACGACGCCGTGATCGGTCTGGCGCTGGATCTGGTGCAATACGATCCGAAATACGAAGCCGTGATGGCGCAGCTTCTCGGCCGCGTCTGGGTGCTGCGCGATCTTGCGAGCGCGACGGCGCTGGCCAAGCGCACCGGCGCGAAGCATCGCTTTGTGACGCTGGATGGCGACGTGCTGGCGCCTGGCGGCAGCATGACCGGCGGGCATCAGAAAAAGCAGAGCTCGATCGTCCACCGCAAGCACGAAATGGGCGCGCTGAAGGATAAGATCGCCGCTCTCACCGTCGAAGCAGCAAAGATCGTCGACACAGCGGCGAAGCTGCAGACGCAGCTGGAAAAGCTCGCGCAGTCGCAGGAGCGTGGCAACGCGCGCAAGCAGGAGGAGCAGCTGGCGCTGCGCGAGATCGCTGTCGTCCTCGAACAGCAGCAGGCGCAGGTAAAACGTGTGCAGCGTGAGCTGGAGCTTGAGCGTATGAATCGCGACAGCCTCAGCGCCGAGCGTGCGACAGCGGAACAGGATCTCGCGCGTGCGAAAGAAGCGGCAGAAGCGCTCAGCGTCAAGCTGGAAACCCTCGCTGAAGATCTGGCGCAGGCGCGCAGCGATCTTGGCCGGGCGGAGACCGCCCAGCAAACAGCGCAGGCAGCGCTGCAGGGCGTGCTCGTGCAGCAGGCGGCGCGCGATGAGCAGGTGCAGCATCAGCGCGAGCGCTACGCGGCCGCCGTCAGCGAAGCAGCGCGCCTGCAGCAGGCAGTGGCGCAGCAGGAAACAGACAGCGCCCAGCTTGCAGAAGAGCTGGCTACCCTCAGCGCGCGTCTCGACGACGAGCACACAGCGTTGAAAACAGCGCAGGACAGCCACTTCGCTGTCGATGCCACCATGCAGGAAGCGAAGGCACGCATCGATGCGTTGGAAGAAGACATCCGCGAGCGGGAAAAATCCGTCAGCGAGGCGCGCAGCACGAGCGACAATTGCTGGCGGGCGCACAGCACTTCTGAGATGCGGCTCGAGCGTACCACAGAAAAGCTCAACCAGTTTGAGGAGCAGCTTCTGGAAGCCTTCGGTTTTTCGCCGGATGTTGCCATCGCCGAAGCAGATCTTGAGCTCGACACCCAGGATGCGCCAGCCCGTCTCAAAACGCTGAAAAACAAGATCGCTCGTCTCGGCGAGATCAATTTCACCGCGCTGGAGGAATATGAGCGCGTCAGCGAGCAGGCGGCATTTCTGCAGACGCAGCTCGAGGACCTCAGCCTCGCCAAGCAGAAGCTCGAGGATGTCATCCACGAGATGGAGCAGACCATGTCCAGACGCTTCAAAGAAGCGTATGAGAAAGTCAACGAGCAGTTTTCGCAGATCTTCACCGCCATGTTCGGCGGTGGCAGCGCGCGGCTTGAGCTGTCGCTGCCGGGTCGTTATCTCGAGACTGGTGTGGAGATCGTGGCCCAGCCGCCTGGCAAAAAAGAGCGCGTGCTGACGCTGCTCTCCGGCGGCGAGCGCGCACTCACAGCGACGGCGCTGCTCTTTGCGCTGCTGGAGGTGCGGCCGAGCCCGTTTGTCATTCTCGACGAGATCGAAGCCGCGCTGGACGAGGCCAACGTCGAGCGATTTGCATCCTTTATCATTCAATATACCAACAAAACCCAATTCATCATCATCTCTCACCGCAAGGGCACCATGGAAGCGGCGTCTGTCCTCTACGGCATCACCATGGATGCCAACGGCGTTTCCAAGCAGGTATCCGTGCGGCTGAGCGATTATCAGGACGAGCAGGAGGCTTAGCACATGGGATTATTTGACCGTTTATTTAAGAAAAACCAAGCTGAAAAAACCGACGCCGAAGCGCTCAACAAAGAGCTCAACGACGGACTTTCAAAAACCCGCCGTGGTTTTATGGAAAAAGTGTTCGGCGTGCTCAGCGGCAAGGAGATCGACGACGATCTCTACGATGAGCTCGAAGAAGCGCTCATCCAGGGCGATGTCGGCGTCAACACTGCGCTCGATCTCGTGGAGCGTCTGCGCGAGCGCGAAAAACGCGACCATCTAAAAACGAGCGCCGATCTGCAGGAAGCCTTCGCCGACGAGCTCGTGCAGCTGCTCGGCGAGGAAGAGGAACCGCTCAAGCTCGAGCCGGATACCCTCAACATCATCCTTTTCGTCGGCGTCAACGGCGTCGGCAAAACAACGAGCATCGGCAAGATCGCCTGGCAGCTCAAGGAGCAGGGCCACAAGGTCATCCTCGGCGCTGCCGACACCTTCCGTGCTGCTGCTGCCGATCAGCTCAAGATCTGGGGCGAGCGCGTCGGCTGTGATGTGATCGCGCACCAGGAAGGCGCCGATCCTGCTGCTGTCGTGTTCGACGCCATCGCTGCGGCAAAATCCCGCGGCTGCGACGTGCTCCTCGTCGACACCGCCGGTCGTCTGCAGAACAAAGTCAACCTCATGAACGAGCTCGCGAAGATCCGCAAGATCATCGATCGCGAAGCGCCAGACTCCCTGCGCGACGTGCTCCTCGTGCTCGATGCCACCACCGGCCAGAACGCGCTCAATCAGGCGAAGGTTTTCAAAGATACTGCCGGCGTCACCGGCGTGATCCTGACCAAGCTCGACGGCACCGCCAAGGGCGGCGTGGTCATCGGTGTCAAAGCCGAGTATGATCTGCCGGTGAAATACATCGGCGTCGGCGAGCAGAAGGAGCATCTGCAGGTGTTCAATCCACGCACCTTTGCCGAAGCGCTGTTCCTTGGTTTTGGCGGCGACGACCAGTCGGAAACAGTTGACGACGCAGCAGAAACGGCAGAGGAGGCAGAAGCCGATGAATAAAACCCTGTTCCGCAATGTCACAATGCTTGAAGGCGACGCACTTTCGCCAGTCGTCGGCGATCTGCTCGTCGCAGACGGGCGCATCGCCGCTGTCGGAAACGTCAGCGCAGAGGAAGCAGCGGACGCCGTGGAATTTGCCCGCGGCGAGCATTATCTGCTGGCGCCAGGCTACATCAATACCCACACCCATGTGGCGATGGCACTCCTGCGCGATTACGGCGGCGACCAGCCGCTGGATGTCTGGCTCAACAACTATATCTGGCCGGCAGAAGCACGTCTTTCTGACGACGATGTGTACTGGGGCTCCTGCCTCGGCATGCTGGAAATGATCGCTGGCGGCGCAACCTGCTTCATGGAAATGTACGACCACTGTGACGCCATTGCACAGGCCGTCGTCGACAGCGGCATGCGCGTGATCATCTCCCGCGGCAGCGTCGGCATGAACGATCCTGAGGGGCGCGGCATCGCAGAAAACGACGCCGCCTACGCGCGCTGGCACGGCGCCGAAGAGGATCGCATCCGCATCTGGTATGGACCGCACGCGCCGAACACCTGCCCTGGCGAATACATCCAGGAAATGGCGGCGCACGCACGCCAGCGTAACACCGGCGTGCACATCCACGTCGCGGAAACGAAGGGCGAGTTCGACTTCATCCAGGGAAAATATGGCATGACGCCGGCAGCCTGGCTGGAAAGCCTCGGCGTGCTCGATGTGCCAACCCTCGCTGCCCACAGCGTCTGGCTCACAGATGAGGACATCGCGATCTATGCGCGTCACGGCGTTGCAGCTGCGCACAATCCGATCAGCAATCTCAAGCTCGCCAGCGGCATCTGCCGCGTCGAGGATCTCGAGCGCGCTGGTGTCGTTGTCGGTCTCGGCACCGACGGCGCATCCTCGAACAACATCATGAGCATGCACCGCGAGCTGCAGGTGGCTGCGCTCATCCACAAGATCCGCAACTACGATGCGCAAGCCGTTGGTGCGCGCGATGCGCTGCGTCTGGCGACCGTGAACGGCGCAAAAGCGCTGCGCTGGGACGACGCCATCGGCAGCATCGCCGTCGGCAAGCGCGCCGATCTCGTGCTCTACAAGCTTGATCAGCCGTGGAACGTGCCGCATCACGACGCTGTGAGCAATGTTGCCTACGCTGCGCAGCAGAGCGACATCGACAGCGTTTTCGTGCAGGGCGATTGCCTTTACAAGCACGGCGAATATCAGACGCTCGACGTCGAGCGCATCATTGCAGAAGCAGAGCGCCGCGCAAAACGACTCGTTGGCTGAAAATTTTTCACGACCGCCCGTTGCCTGGGAAAAATCTCAGGCGACGGGCGGTCGATTTTTTTTGCGCGCGCTGGCGAGAATTTCTGGCGGCGAGCGGATTTTTTTGGCGATTCTATTGACAATTCGCGGCTTAGGATGTATCCTAAGTACAGAGTTAGCACTCGAGAGAAAAGAGTGCTAATAAGGAGGCGAGAGCATGTTAGATGAGAGAAAAGAAAAAATTCTAGCAGCGATTGTCACAGATTTCATAGATACAGCAGAGCCGGTCGGCTCGCGCACCATCTCCAAAAAATACGACATCGGTTTCAGCTCGGCGACGATCCGCAACGAGATGAGCGATCTCGAGGAGATGGGCTACATTGTGCAGCCGCACACCTCAGCGGGACGCATCCCGACAGACGTCGGCTACCGCTACTATGTGGACCGGTTGATGTTCCGCGCCCAGCGCTCTTACAGCGATGAAAAGCAGCTGTACGATTACATCCGCAGCCAGGCCAGCCTCGACGGCGAGCGCATGCACGCCATCCTCAGACACATGGCAGACGTCACCGGCTACACAGCGATGCTCGTGGTGCCGGAGGCAGAGATCACAAAACCGTTGCTCTCGATGCTCGATCTGATCTACCTGATGCCGGAGCGTGGCCTCATGGTGGTCGTCACCGACGACGAACGCGTCGAGCAGCGTCTCATCGATCTGCCAGAAGGCTTCGGCCCGAAGGAGCTGAACGTGGTCAACGGCGTGCTCAGCCATTATCTGCGCGGACTTTCCGTGGCCCACTGGCACAGACCGCTGATCGAATTCCTCGTCGACCAGATGGGCACAGCCTCGAGCTTTGTCCACGATCTTCTGGATATCCTAAACGAGATCCTCAGCAGACGCCAGCAGAAAGAGGTCATCGTCGAAGGTGCGCTGAATATGCTTTCCTTTGCAGAGTTCCAGGATCTTGAGCTCCTGCGTTCGCTGCTCAGAGCGTTCAGCGATGACGACGAAGTGGCCACCTTCTTTGACAATCTGCCGGAGAAGGGCCTGACGATCCGCATCGGCGACGAGAACAGCGCGTCAGAGATCAGCGCCTGCAGCATGGTCGTCGGCAGCTACAGCGTCGGCAAAAATGTCGGCCATCTGGCGCTCATCGGGCCAAAGCGCATGAACTATATCAAGTGCGTGGCCATGGTCGAAGCGGTGCTCAGCGGATTTGAGCAGCTGTTCACGCGATTGGAAAAAAACGAAGCCCGCAAAAATGCCCTCTCCACCGTCGTCGCTCACGATGGCGATTGGCAGAGCAGCGCAGGGCTGGCGATATTTGAAGAAAAGTATTAGTAAGGAGTGCTGTGAATGACAGAACAAGAACAGGCCAAGGATCCTCAGACCGAGGAACAGGCGCCGGAAGAAACCACCGAACCTGAGGTTGAGGTCGCAGAAGAAGCGGAAGCTCCCGCCGAAAACAACAGTGCCTACGAAGAACTCAACAAGCGTTATCTGCGTCTCCTGGCAGATTTTGACAACTTTAAGCGCCGCACCACCACAGAAAAAGAGGACATCGCCAAATATGGCACGATGACCCTTGTGAAAGAACTTCTGCCGGTGCTCGACAGCTTTGAGCTGGCGCTGAAAAATCCGCCGGCAGATTCTGAAGAGAGCGTGAAGGCTTTCCAGGAAGGGTTCGAGAAAGTGCAGAAGCAGCTTCTCGACTGTCTCACCAAGGCAGGTCTGGAACGCATCGAAGCCATCGGCCAGGAATACGATCCAAACTTCCACGAAGCGATCATGGTCGTGGACGACGAATCGCAGCCAGCCAACACCGTTTTCGACGAGCTGCGTGCAGGCTACAAATTCAAAGAAAAAGTCATCCGTCCAACGGTTTGCCGTGTGACGGGTAATAAATAAACAACCACCATCTTTTATTGATAGATTTTTAGGAGGAATATTACAATGGGAAAAGTAATTGGTATTGACTTAGGGACTACAAACTCTTGTGTGGCAGTCATGGAAGGTGGCGAAGCAGTCGTCATCCCTAACAGCGAAGGCAACCGCACCACACCATCCGTCGTTGGTCTGAACAACAGCGGCGAACGTCTCGTCGGCCAGGTCGCAAAGCGTCAGGCCATCACCAATCCTGACAACACCGTTGCCAGCATCAAGCGCCACATGGGCTCTGATTATAAAGCCACCCTCGGCGGCAAACAGTACACCCCACAGGAAATTTCTGCGATGATCCTGCAGAAGCTGAAAGCAGATGCAGAAGCCTACATCGGTGAAACCGTCACCCAGGCAGTCATCACCGTTCCTGCATACTTCAGCGACAGCCAGCGCCAGGCAACCAAGGACGCTGGTAAGATCGCCGGCCTCGATGTGCTCCGCATCATCAACGAACCAACCGCAGCCGCTCTGGCTTACGGCGTCGACAAAGACAACACCGATCAGAAGATCCTCGTCTTCGACCTCGGTGGCGGTACCTTCGACGTTTCTCTGCTCGAGATCGGCGACGGCATCTTCGAAGTTCTCGCTACCAGCGGCAACAACCGCCTCGGCGGCGACGACTTCGACAAGAAGATCATCGATTGGGCCATCGTTGAATTCAAGAGCCAGACCGGCATCGATCTCAGCGGCGACAAGACCGCCATGCAGCGTCTGAAAGAAGCTGCTGAAAAAGCAAAGATGGAACTTTCCACCGTCACCACCTCGAACATCAACCTGCCATTCATCACCATGGACGGCAACGGTCAGCCACAGCATCTGGATCTGACCCTTTCCCGTGCAAAATTCGACGAACTGACCGCAGACCTCGTTGAAAAAACCATGGGCCCATCCCGTCAGGCACTTTCCGACGCTGGTCTTTCTGCTGGCGACATCGACAAGGTCATCCTCGTCGGCGGTTCTACCCGAATCCCAGCCGTTCAGGATGCTGTCAAGAAACTCACCGGCAAAGAACCATTCAAGGGCATCAACCCTGACGAATGCGTCGCCATCGGCGCAGCCATCCAGGGCGGCGTGCTCGTCGGCGAAGTCAAGGACGTTGTCCTTCTGGACGTTACGCCACTGTCCCTCGGTATTGAAACCCTCGGCGGCGTCATGACCAAGATCGTGGAACGTAACACCACCATCCCAGTTTCCCGCAGCCAGGTCTTCACCACTGCAGCGGACAATCAGACTTCGACCGACATTCACGTGCTCCAGGGCGAACGTGAAATGGCGAAGGACAACAAGACCCTCGGTCGTTTCAGCCTCATGGACATTCCACCAGCTCCACGTGGCATCCCACAGATTGAAGTCACCTTCGACATTGACGCCAACGGTATCGTCAATGTCTCTGCCAAGGATAAAGGCACCGGCAAGAGCCAGCGTATCACCATCCAGTCCAACAGCGGGCTTTCCGATGAAGAAATCGATCGCATGGTCAAGGATGCAGAAATGAATGCTGAAGCCGACAAGAAGATGAAGGAAAAAGTCGACACCAAGAACAATGCCGACGCACTCCTCTTCCAGAGCGAAAAGGTGCTCAAGGATGCCGGCGACGCTGTGGATGCAGCAGATAAGGAAGCCATCGAAAAAGCCCAGGCCGATCTCCGTGCCGTCATCGATAGCGATAACACCGAAGAGATCAAGGCGAAGAGCGAAGCGCTCACCAACGCCATCTATAAAGTCAGCGAAAAAATGTACGCCCAGGCAGCCGCTCAGCAGCAGGCTGGCCAGGATGCACAGGCACAGGGTCAGAACAGCGACGGAACCTATGATGCCGATTTCACCGAAGTGGACGACAATAAATAATGGCTGAAAAGCGCGATTACTATGAGGTGCTCGGGGTTGATAAAAACGCCAGCGACGCGGACATCAAGAAAGCGTTCCGCAAGCTTGCGCGCAAATATCACCCCGATGTCAACCCAGGTGACAAAGACGCAGAAGCAAAGTTTAAGGAGATCAACGAAGCCTACGATGTTCTCTCGAACGCCGAAAAACGCCAGCAGTACGATCAGTTTGGCCACGATGCGCCAAACTTCGGCGCCGGCGGATTCGGTGGATTCGGAGGCGGCGGATTTGGCGGCTCAGCCGATTTCGGAGACCTTGGCGATATTTTCAACATGTTCTTCGGAGGCGGCGGTAGCGCCGGTGCGCAGGCCAACAGTCCGCGTCAGGGCGCAGACCTGCGCTATGATCTGACGCTCTCCTTTGAAGATGCTGTCTTTGGCTGCAAGAAGACGATAACCGTCGATCGTTGGGTGACTTGCTCCACCTGCGGCGGCTCAGGCGCAAAGCCTGGCACCAGCGCGGAAACCTGCAGCCGTTGTCACGGCACAGGCCGCGTCACCAGCATGCAGCAGACACCGTTCGGCCGCATGCAGACCCAGACCACCTGCCCGGAATGTGGCGGGCGCGGCAAGGTCATCAAGGAAAAATGTCCAGATTGCGGCGGCACAGGCCGCAAGCGTGAATCGAAAACCCTGGAGGTCAATGTGCCTGCTGGCGTCGACAACGGCACCCGCCTGCGCATGGCCGGCGAGGGCGAAGCCGGTGAAAACGGCGGCCCATCCGGCGATCTCTACATCTATATCCGTGTGCGTCCGCATGAGATCTTCACCCGCGACGACACCGATATCTATATGGAACAAAAGATCAACGTCGCTCAGGCAGCGCTTGGCGACGAGATCGAAGTGCCAACCCTCGAAGGCCGCATCAAATTCACGATTCCGGCCGGTGTACAGAGCGGCGCGCGCTTCCGCCTCAAAGGAAAAGGCGTCAAGGGCATGCGCAGCTACGGCAAAGGCGATCAGTATGTGACTGTCATCGTCGAAACGCCAAAAAATCTCACCGACGAGCAGCGTCAGCTCTTTGAAAAGCTCGCCGATTCTCTCGACCGCTTCGACGGCCAATCCGCCAAGGGCGCGAGGCGAACAGAGAAGAAGAAAGAAGACAAGGGCTTCTTCGACAAGATGAAAGACCTCTTCACCGACGACGATGAAGACGACAACAATTAAACACCTCCAGCCGAGGCTCAGAAATGGGCCTCGGTTTTTTGCGTCCGGCACAGAATCTGTGCTATAATAGTTCAGTGACTACAAAATAACGAACGAAGGATGATGGAAGATGATAGCAACCTTGGTCAACGCAGCAGTCGTCATCGCCTGCGCGCTGCTGGGTAATTTTCTGCAGCGAGGATTTCCTGACAGACTGCGCACACTGCTGATGCAGGCGCTTGGGATCTGTATCGTCGTCGTCGGCTTGCGCATGGTGCTCGACGTTTCAAACGACATCGTGATCGTGCTTTCGATCGCGATCGGCACAGTGATCGGCCATTTCTGCCAGCTCGACCGCCATCTCGACAACCTTGGCGTGCGCGTGAAGCAGATCGCCAAGGTGGACGACGCCCGTTTTGTCGATGGCTTCGTCAGCGCCAGTTTGCTCTTCTGCGTCGGTGCCATGGCCATCGTCGGTTCCTTTGAAGCAGGGCTGAACCAGAACTACAGCATCCTCTTCACAAAATCCGTGCTCGACGGCATCATGGCCATCGTGCTCGGCTCCACACTGGGGATCGGCGTCGCCTTTTCAGCCGTCGCCGTCATTCTTTACCAGGGCGCGCTGACGCTCCTCGCCGGCTTGCTTTCGCCCGTGCTCACTGATCTCGTCGTCAGTTACATGAGCGCCGCCGGTGGCATCATGATTATGGCCATTGGTATTACGACGGCTGGCATCAAAGAGATCAACACGGTCAACATATTGCCTGGTCTTCTCATTGCCGCGCTGCTTGGCTTTTTGATGCCGGCGCTGGGAATGGCCTGAGCGAAGGAACGCGATGATGAGAAAAAACACGCGCAAATTTCTTTCAGTGATTCTTCACGTTGCAAAGTGGGGTGCCATTGTCATCGCTGGTTTGCTCGTTCTTGTGGTGATTGTCGTTGGCGTGGCGCGCATGGTGACAACGCAGAGCAATGCGATCGATCCGCATCGTGGTATCGACGAGGAAATCTATGTGCCGCTGGATGGACAGGAACAATATCTGTTGATCCGTGGCAATGATGTGGATAATCCCGTGATCATCTGGCTGCATGGTGGTCCGGCTGGGCCGGATGCCTATACGAATTATGTTTTTCAAGATCAGCTCCTCGATGAGTATACTTTTGTCAACTGGGACCAACGCGGCTGTGGCAGAACTTATTTCCGAAACAGAGAGGACGATCCTCAGAACAACACTGCGACTTTTGCGCAGACTCAGAAGGATCTGGACGCGCTCATCGCTTATCTCTGCGAGCGTTTTGGGCAGGACAAGGTGATCCTCGTTGGCCATTCCTATGGTACAGCGGTGGGCAGTCGCTATGCGCTCGATCATCCAGAGCGGGTGACAGCGTACATCGGCGTGGGCCAACTGGTGACGTTTGAAAGCGAGCTCTACAGCTACGAAGATGCGCGGCAGCGTGCGTTGGCAAGTGGAGAAGATGTCTCGAGGATGGACGCTGCCTGTCAGGAATTTCTGCGAGATAAAACGGTGATGAATATGCTGGCGCTACGGCAGCAGACCAGCGCCTACCATCACGCGGAGAAAGCCGATCAGAATTTGCTGTGGCTGGCTGCGAAATCACCGTATCTGGGCTTCGACGATGTGCGCTGGTTTTTGACACAGCTATGCAGCGTGGAAAATTTCGTGGCGCTGAATGAAAATTTGTTTGATGATGCGTTGAGCGTGGATGTGCGAGACTTTGGACTCACCTATCAGATTCCGGTTGGATTTATTTCCGGCACGGACGACTGGACGACGCCGGTGAAATATTCAGCAGATTATTATGACGCAATCTTTGCACCAAAGAAAGAGATGCAACTGATCGAAGGTTGCGGACATCATCCGCAATATGAAGACAGTGTGCAGTTTTCGCAGGTGCTGGAAACCATGCTTCACACCTTATTAAACGAGTAAAGAAAGAGGACAGATTCATGAAACTGACAAAGAAAATTCTAGCACTGCTGTTGACGCTGATGTTGTCGCTGGGAATGTTTACCGCCTGCGCGCCGACAGATTCCGCTTCGAGCGGCGACAGTCAGCCGGCGATCGCAGAAGACGGCAGCTACACCTCGAAGGATGAGGTGGCGCTTTACATCCACACCTATGGCCATCTGCCGGAGAATTATATCACGAAAGATGAAGCCTACGACCTTGGCTGGAAGAGCGAAGGCACACTCGACGAGGTGGCACCGGGCATGTCCATCGGCGGCGACTACTACGGCAACTATGAAGGCGTGCTGCCAGACGAACCTGGTCGCGAATACCACGAGTGCGACATCGATTACGAATCGGGAAATCGCAACGGCAAGCGCATTGTCTACTCGAACGACGGCAACATCTATTACACAGAGGACCACTACAACAGCTTTGAACATTTGTACGGAGATGATGAATGATGCAGGAGATCATCATTGATTTCAGCAAATACGCGAGCATTGCGGACTTTCACGACGACATCGCAGCGCGGCTCAATTTTCCAGCGCATTACGGGCGCAATCTGGACGCGCTCAACGACTGCATGCGAGAAATCCCGCCGGGAAGTGTGCACTTTACGATCTTTTACGGCGGCAGCGGCATTCCACACAAGCAGCAGGTGACGATCGCAAAGATCCTGCTGGGGAAAAACTGAACGACCAACGGATGGCTTCGGCCATCCGTTTTTTGGTGGATTGACGACGGGAAGTAACTCTTTTATACTGGGAGCAGAAAGGCTTGAAAGAGAGAAAGGAGCGTCGAAATGACGAAGAACATACAGAAAATCCTTGCTGCGCTCTGTCTGGCGCTGCTGCTTGCTGGTTGCACGAGTCTGGACTCGGCAGGATACACGCAGGTGTCGAGCGAAAAGGCGGCGCAGCTGATGGCGGATTATGACGATGAGATCGTGCTCGATGTACGCACGCCGGAGGAATACGCGGAAGCGCACATTCCTGGCGCGATCAACGTGCCGAATGAGGAGATTGGCGAAGAACCGATCGCGGAGCTGCCGGATAAGGATCAGATCATCCTCGTTTACTGCCGCAGCGGCAATCGCAGCAAAGAGGCTGCGCAAAAGCTGGCAGATCAGGGCTATACGAATGTCATCGAATTTGGCGGCATCAAGGACTGGCACGGCGAGACCGTGGCTTCATAAAACAACACAGGCTCACGCCGGGATTCTGGCGTGGGCTTGTCTGCATTTTAGCGGAGATGGTACAATAGAGGGTGCAAAGGAGGCGTCACAATGACACTGAAACATAAAGCGCCTGATCACATCATTGTGCGTGGGGCGCGGGTGCACAATCTGAAAAATCTGGATGTGGATATTCCACTGGGCAAGCTGGTGGGGATCGCTGGTGTCAGCGGTAGCGGAAAATCGTCGCTGGCGTTGGGCGTGCTCTATGCCGAGGGTTCGCGGCGTTATCTGGAATCCCTCTCGACATACACCAGACGGCGCATGACGATCGCGCAGGCGGCGCAGCTTGACGAGATCGACAATGTGCCAGCAGCGCTCGCGCTCAGACAGCGACCAGCGGTGCCAGGAATCCGCAGCACTTTTGGCACGTCGACAGAGCTCTTGAACAGCCTGCGGCTGATGTTCTCGCGCCTGGCCAGCCATCGTTGTCCGAACGGACATTATCTGAATCCAACGCCGGACGTGGCACTTGGCAAAGCCGTGGTTTGTCCGGTCTGTGGTGTGGAATTTATGCCGCCTGGCGCTGAGAGTCTGGCCTTCAACAGCGAAGGTGCTTGCTCGACATGTAGCGGCACGGGCATTGTGCGCACAGTGGATGAATCGACCCTTGTGCCGGATGAATCGCTTTCGATCGATGAGGGCGCAGTGGCGCCGTGGAATTCGCTGATGTGGTCGCTGATGACGGATGTCTGCCGGGAAATGGGCGTGCGCACCGATGTGCCGTTCTCGGAACTTTCGCCGCAGGAGCGGGACGTCGTTTTCCATGGTCCGGCAGAAAAACGCCACATCTTTTATCACAATAAAAATTCTAACCAGGCTGGCGAGCTGGATTTTACCTATTACAATGCTGTTTACACTGTGGAAAATGCGCTGGCGAAGGTCAAAGACGACAAGGGCATGAAGCGTGTGGAGAAATTTCTCAAGCAGGACATCTGTCCGGACTGCGGCGGATCGCGATTGTCCGAGGCTGCGCGTGCGCCACGACTCTGCGGCAAAAATCTGGCGGAAGTGTCACAGATGACGCTCGATGCGCTCGTTCCGTGGGTGCAGGCAGTGCCGGAGCAGATGCCGGCGAATATGCGCGAGATGGCGGAGACGATCTGTGACACGTTTCTGCACACTGTAAAACGCCTGCTCGATCTTGGCCTCGGCTATCTGGCGCTGGATCGCGCATCGAGCACTCTTTCTACCGGCGAGCGTCAGCGCGTGCAGCTGGCGCGGGCCGTGCGCAATCGCACAACAGGCGTGCTCTATGTGCTCGACGAGCCGTCGATCGGGCTGCATCCGGTGAATGTCGATGGGCTTCTGGGCGTCATCGATGATCTGCTCGCCCATGGAAATTCCGTCGTCCTCGTGGATCACGATGCACGCGTGCTCGCTGCCAGTGATCATCTCATCGAGCTTGGCCCCGGTGCCGGCGTGAATGGTGGACAACTGATCAGCCAGGGAACCGTTGCGGAAGTGGCAGCAGATCCGCGCTCGTTGATCGGACCGTTTCTTCGCGGTGAAAACGTACACGCACGTGAGCGTGTGTCTGCCGCCAGACTATTCATGAGTGGGCGCATCCATCTCGAAACCACGCCGCTGCACACAGTCCGCGCGTTGGCGCTCGAGATCCCGAAAGGCCGGCTCACCTGCGTCACCGGCGTTTCTGGCAGCGGTAAAACGACGCTCATCCTCGAAAGCCTCGTGCCCGCTCTGCAGGCGCTGACGAGCGAGACAGCGCCGCCAGCACATGTGCGCAGCATCGAAGCCGAAGGCATCCGCCGCATCAATCTCATCGATGCCACCCCGATTGGCACCAACGTGCGCTCCACCGTCGCCACCTACGCTGGTGTGATGGACGAATTGCGCCGTGCCTATGCGCGCATTCCGCAAGCCAAGGAAGCAGGCTGGAAAGCCGGCGATTTTTCTTATAACACCGGGCGTTTGCGCTGCAGCGAGTGCGACGGCACCGGACAGATCACCATGGACGTGCAGTTTCTGCCAGACGTGGAGATCACCTGTCCCGTCTGCGGTGGCAGCCGCTACAGTGAGACCGCCGAGCGCATCAAGCGCACGCCAAAGGGAGCAGACGCCGCTGACGCGCGTTCCTTGCCAGAGTTGCTCGCCCTCACCGTTGACGAAGCGCTGGCGCAGACAAAGGATCTGAAAAAAGCGCACGAACGGCTGCAAACCTTGAGCGATCTGGGCCTTGGCTATCTCACCCTCGGCGAAGGCACGCCTGCGCTCTCCGGCGGCGAAGCGCAGCGGCTCAAACTCGCTGCCGAAATGGGCCGTGAGCAAAGCGACGCTGTCTTCGTCTTCGACGAGCCAACCATCGGCCTGCATCCGCTGGACGTGCGCACACTGATCACCATTTTCCAGCGTCTCATCGATCAGGGCGCGACCGTCGTCGTCATCGAGCACGACCTCGACATGATCGCAAACAGCGATTATATCATCGACATGGGCCCCGGCGGCGGAGAAAGCGGCGGCCGCATCGTCGCAGCCGGTACGCCAGAGGATGTTGCTGCAAACCCTGAAAGCATCACCGGCCGTTATCTGAAAGAATTGGTGTAAATGAAAAGGTCCAGAACCGTTATCTTGGTTCTGGACCTTTTTGCGTGTGATGGAATTTTGGGGGATGCGCGGATCATTTCTGTTGCGTGGCTTTTCTATATTCCCTCGGTAGCAGTCCTGTACTTTTGCGAAATAGCGTTGCGAATCGGCTGGAAGTCGAATAGCCAACCGTTTGTGCGATCTGACCGATGGAGAGTTCTGAGCTTGCCAATAAATATTCCGCCTGACTCATGCGTCGCTGTTGAATATATTCCGTGATGGTGCAATGATAGTAATTTTTGAAGCAGCTTTTTAGTTTTGTTGTGCCCATGCAGGCAATCTGAGCCAGTCTTTCCAGAGGAATATCTGCAGCATAATGATCGTTGAGATATGCGGCAACGGTTCGGACGCTGTCTATGTCTTGTTGCGAGAGTATGCGTGGTTGTTTATCCGGATATTTCAGCTGAAACGCCACAACCAGCGAAACTGCTTCAGCAACTTTTCCTTCGTAAAAAAGCTTTGCAGCGAGTCCTTCTCCGCGATAATCTCGGATTTCAGTGAGCAACTGTGACATTTCCGGAAAATCTGTCGTCTCATCAATCTTGCGAAAAGCAGTGATTGGATCGAGTTGTGTTTCCGGATACAGCTTTTTCAAATAATCCTCATAATAGGCCGGCGCGATCCCGATTCCGATGGAGCGCACAGGAATGTTCTTGTGGATTAAAGCCTTGTATGGCGAGGACCCTCCGATATAAGTTTTGATGCAACCGGCGGAGAGACGGCGATAGGGAGATAATTCTTCTCCGGAGATAGAATCGTAGCGGGCGATGTTCAGATAATTTGGCAGGGAAAATTCCAGAAGATAATCTTCCCGAAAAGAAAAATTGTGGATCTTGATGTCATAGAGATCTTTCTGGCCATAGGTCCAGTAAGTGCCTTCACCGATCTCGGGTGAGAGTTTCCAGCAATCACCCATGCTGCCGTATTGCTGGTTGTCTGGATCATGGATGAAGCCATTTCGGATGAGCATCGGCGCAAAAAAAATGGTCGATGATTTCTGACATAGCAGAGCGCCTCCTTTGTGCAAGGTGAATGTCAGTGAAGCTGGCAGAGAGGGTGGCCTGGGCCACAAGGTGAATGCCTCCGAAGGAGGCGGAAAAGGTGGCTTGGCCACAACGATTGGACGGACGTATGAAAGGATCAGACGAACATCGTTGGAACCCATTGCATGTTGGTTAATGGTAGCGTACTGTATTAAACGATGATTAGCGATATCTAATTAAAAGCTATCACAAATCATTTGTCGCGTCAAGATAATACAGATTAGGAGGATCAATATGAGTAATCGAGCAAATTCTATGAACAAAGGACTATCGGTAAAGGATCTGGTAACGACAGGGATTTTTACAGCACTGGTGTTTGTCTTCATTTTAATTGGTGGCATGTTTTTCGCAACAAATCCTGTGCTGACTTTTTTCATGCCTGCTGGAAGTGGTTTGTTGGCCGGACCGGCGTTTTTGCTGATGATCGCAAAGGTCCAGAAACGTTGGAGCCTTTCTATCATGGGCGTTGTGATTGGTATTCTCTGGTTTGTGACTGGGATGCACTGGGCTTTTGTGCTGGGCTATCTGCTTATGGCGATCGTCGCTGATTTTGTTGCTGGAGCAGGAAAATACAGGAGCAAAAAGCTCAACAGCCTGGCATACATTTTATTTTCGCTTGGCAGCACAGGAACCTACATCCTTTTCTTTGTTGATCCGAACGGCTGGGCACAGACCATGTTAGGAAATGGAACCGAGCAGAGCTATATAGACACCATGCAGGCAACCGCGAATACCGGCATCCTGGTCGCGATGTTCGCTGCCGTTCTCATTACATCTGCGATCAGCGCCTTCGTGGGTTGCAAGCTTCTCAAAAAGCAGTTTGAAAAAGCAGGCATCACAGCATGAGCGGCCAGCGTCAGAAGCAGGGGCTTTGGCTTGATCCGCGAACCAAACTTTTTCTGATTTTGATTTGTGTGCTGGCGTCCATGTTTGCGCCCGCGCTTGCATACCAATTTGCGCTTGTCGTGCTGATCGCCGTGCTGGGAGCCTTCTTTGGAAAGTGGAAATATGTCATGAAAGCAGTCTGCTTTTATGCGCTCGTCTGTCTGTTGACAGTCTGGATCATGGCAGAACTGACGGGCACACTGCGCACAATGTTCGTTGCCTTTTTGGGCTTGTTCCACAAAGTCTACGCTTGTGGAATGTTGGCTGGGATCATCTTGAAAACAACGAAAGTCAACGAATTTCTGTCGGCGATGAACCGTGTCCATGCGCCGAAAAAGCTGGTCATTCCCCTGGCGGTCATGCTGCGCTATCTCCCGACCATTGGGGAGGACTGGCGCTATATCAAAGATGCCATGCGGATGAGGGATGTTTCACCCTCACTGGCGGGCTTTTTGCTGCATCCGGGCATGACGGTGGAATGCATTTATGTGCCACTCTTGATGGCGGCTTCGAAAGCGGCGGATGAACTTTCCATTGCTTCTATCACGCGTGGGATTGAAAATCCCAATCCCCGTACCTGCCTTGTCCAGATAAAATGTGGAGCCAGCGATTGGTGTGTGATGGCTCTGGGCGTTGCATTTTTGATTGTTGAGCTCTGTGTGCGGGGAGGTGTGACCCGTTGATCGAATTTGAAAATGTATCGTTTTCGTATAAGGTGAATGGCTCCGAAGGAGCCAAAGAGGATGGCCTGGGCCACAAGGTGAAAGCCAGCGAAGCTGGCAGAGAGGATGGCCTGGGCCATCCAGGGCAGGATCATGGCGGGCTTTCTGACATCAATCTGAAAACCAGCGACGGAGAATGTGTTCTGTTTTGTGGCCGCAGCGGCTGTGGAAAGACGACGATCACAAGGCTGGTGAACGGGTTGATCCCGCAGTTTTATCAGGGAACGCTTCATGGACGTGTGCTGGTGGATGGTCAGGAAATCGCAAAGCTCCCGATGTATCAGATCGCTGCGAAGGTCGGTTCTGTTTTTCAAAATCCGCGGACACAGTTTTTCAATGTGGACACCGACAGCGAGATCGCCTTTGGTCTCGAAAATGCGGCGCGTCCACCGCTGGAGATTGCCGGGCGTGTGGTACAGACGGCGGAAGATCTGCATATTCAAGAGCTGCGGCAGAGAAATATCTTTGAGCTGTCTGGCGGCGAAAAGCAGAAGATCGCTTTCGCATCTGTCTATGCCATGAACCCGCAGATTTATCTGCTGGATGAACCATCTTCCAATCTTGACATGACATCGATTCGGGAACTCGCGGAACATTTGCAGTTGATAAAGCGCCAGGGAAAAACGATCCTGATCGCAGAACACCGGCTGTACTATCTGATGGATTTGGTTGACCGAATCGTTTATCTGGAAAATGGACGGATCGAAGGAATGTATACTCCGGATGAATTCCGTCAGCTGTCAGATCAGGAGCGTGTGCGCATGGGGCTACGGGCAGTGGATCTGAGAACGGTTTTTCCACCGGAAATCTGTTCAATTGCGCCTGCGTCGGTGTTGACCTTGCAAAATGTGACGCTTCGCTATAAAAAGCGGATCATTCTACATGATGTCACATTTTCCGCCGGAAGAGGGGAGGTGATCGCCGTTGTCGGCCATAACGGCGCCGGGAAAACGACTTTTTCTCGCGCTCTTTGCGGGCTGCACAAAGACTGTGAAGGAGATTTCCTCTGGGAAGGCAGACCGATGGCGCACAAAGAAAGGCTGAAACGCTCCTATATGGTGATGCAGGATGTTGGCTACGAGCTTTTCGCCGACAGTGTGGAAGCAGAGTGTTCCTTTGGCATCCGCGCGGCTGATCAAGCATTGGTGCGTGCGACGTTGGAAGAGCTGGAGCTTTTCTCATACCGGGCCCGCCATCCGAATACGCTTTCCGGAGGACAAAAGCAGCGATTGGCCGTCGCCGTCAGCATGATCTGTGAGAAAGATCTGCTCGTTTTTGATGAACCGACCAGTGGCCTGGACTTTGACAGCATGACTCAGGTGGCGGGGCTGATCCGTAGGCTTTCCGACATGGGGAAGATCATCTTCGTTGTCACCCATGATTTTGAATTTGTCTGCCGCACGTGCTCTCGTGTTCTGCATTTTGACGAAGGCGAGATGCCTGATGATGTTCCCGTAACAATAGATGCCCTCCCGAAATTGAGAGCGCTGTTTTCTGTCAAGGGGAATGACCAGGAAGCGATCAGCAGTTTAGATGGAAAGAAGAGATGAGTAATGAAAAAGAACAAAGAAAACAGAGTGGCATTGCTGCTTCAATGGGCTGGTGAGCAGAAAATATGGTTGTATTTGGCGATTGTTCTTTCGGCACTCAGCGGCCTGTGCATTATTGTTCCCTACATTGGGATTTACCGGTTGATGGATGCCATGTTTAATCGGGCTTGCACACAAGAACTGGTCGTGCAGATTGTGGCGCTGATCGCAGCCGCTGTTACGCTGCGGTTTGTGCTGTTCGGCGCTTCTGGCGTGGCGTCTCACAAGGGGGCTTACGGTGCGCTGTTTAAAGTGCGCTGCATGGTAGCGGAACACATGGCGCACGTGCCGTTGGGCGCATTAAATGAGCGCTGCACAGGAGATATTAAAACGGTTTTGAATGAAGACATTGAAAAGCTGGAGCTGTTTTTGGCGCATAATCTTCCTGAACTTGTGTGTTATCTGGTGGGGCCGATCGTCATTTTTATTTACCTGATGACAGTTAATGTGCCGCTGGCTTTGATCTCGTTGGTGCCGCTGGTTCTTGCTGTCGTGATGATGGGTCTGATGTTCAAGAACACTGACGATCTGATGGCCCGCGCCAATCAGTCCATTACCGCGCTGAATGCGGTGATGATCGAGTACATCAACGGCATGAAGCTGATCAAAGCTTATAATATGGGAAGCAAATCCTTCCAGAAATTTTCCGGCGCGATCCGTGAGGAAAACGCCATGTGGAATGAAACCGCTCGGCGGATGGGCCCTCCGTATGCAGCGTTTATTGTTGTTATCGAATGTGGCATGCTATTTCTGGTGCCGATAGGCGGGATGTTTTTCCTGAAAGGATCGCTCACAGCCAGCGCGTTTCTGCTGTTCGTCTATGTGGGTTCTATGTATCTGACGGAAATCCGGCCGTTGCAGGAATTGGGTACAAATTTCGCCAATGTGTTGAATGCTGTGACGAAAACCAAAGAGATTCTGGACATTCCTGTTTATAGAGGCGGCACAGATTTTCCTAAACATCATAACATTGAACTGCGGAATGTACGCTTTTCTTACAAGGTGGATGGCTCCGGAGGAGCCAGAGAGGACGATGGAAAAACCGATGTGCTGAAAGGCGTCAATCTTAAAATACACGACGGCGAACGCATGGCGCTTGTGGGGCGCTCCGGCGCTGGGAAAAGCACAGTGATCGAGCTGATCTCTCGCTTCTATGATGTACAGGAAGGCGAGGTGCTGATCGGCGGGAAGAATGTCAAGGAGCTTGACTATGATACCATTCTGAAAAATGTCGCCATTGTATTCCAAAAGACCTTTCTCACCCGCGACAGTGTGCTCGAAAATATTCGCATGGGATCAAATGCCACGCTGGAAGAGGTGCGCGCGGCCGCAAAAAAGGCACAGATTGATGAGTTCATCATGTCTCTGCCACAGGGCTATGACACGAAGGTGGGCAGCTTTGGCTCCCACTTTTCCGGTGGCGAAAAACAGCGGATCGCGATCGCGCGCGCGATCCTGAAAGATGCGCCCATTTTGATCTTGGACGAGGCCACAAGCGCCTCAGACCCGGAAAATCAAATGGAGATCGATAAGGCCATTGAAAATCTCTGTGAGGGTAAAACGGTCATTGTCGTCGCGCATCGTTTGAGCGCTTTGAAAATGTGCGATCGCGTAGCCGTGGTGGAAAATCATACGATCACCTGCGTAGGCACTCACGAGGAAGTTCGAAAGAACAACGCGTACTACAGAAAAGCCTGGGCGGACTACGAAACGGCTCGGAATATCACATACCAGTTGGAAGGAGGCGAGCAGCATGCGTGAGAACAAGGTGAATGCCAGCGCAGCTGGCAGAGAGGGTGGCCTGGGCCATGATGTTCTAAATAAGAACCGCAATTTCTATATTGGTGTCGGCGGAACCGTCCTTGAAGGGCTGCTTTCCGGCAGCTTGTTTATGCTGCTGTATTCGGTGATGCAGTTTTTGTGGTCAGGGCAGTTTGATATGAACCGCGTGCTGGTTTTGACAGGCATGATAGTCGGGATTTTTCTTCTTCGCATCCTGATCTACAGCTACGGCTATACCAAAGCGCAGATTGGCGGCGCAGAAGTCAGCAAGAATATCCGCCTTTTTATGGGCGATCATTTGAAGCGCATCCCGCTTTATCGGTTTACAATAGGCGGCACCGGCGATTATATCAACATCATCACAAGCGATGTCAATAACTACGAAAAAATCCTGACTCACAAAATTGGGGATCTGGCCAAAAGTTTTTCGCTTTCGCTGATGCTCGTCGCCTTTGTCATGACAATCTATGTTCCGGCTGGAATAATCCTGCTCGCAGCAGATCTTTTATTGATCCCGAGCTTGTGGTTTTCTTTCCGCATGGTGCGAAAATATGGAAATGAGAAGAACGCGATTTGTGCGGAAAATGTTTCGAGCATTGTGGAATATGTGTCCGGCATACAGACCTTTCGCGCTTATGGCGTAGGCGGTATGAAGAACAAAAGTGTTGTGGACGCCATGCGGGAATTCAGCCGCATCAGCTTTGTGTACGAAGCAAAAGTACTGCCGGTTGGTGCTGGATTTAGCGTGTTGAGCTGGTTGGCCTGCCCGTTGGTTATCTGGGTGGCTTATGCGCCGTGGGCGGCGGGAACACTGGAAACAGTGGACTATCTTTTGATCTGTATGCTGCCTTTATTCTGTGCGAAGCTGTCGAACACGATCTTTGTAGACCTCAACAGCTATAAGAATCTGATGATCTCGAAAAATAAGATCCTCAGCGTCATGAACGAGCCGGAAGAAACCGGCAGCATGGAGCCGTTTCAAACAGATGCACATGACATTATCTTTGAGAATGTAGATTTTGCGTATGTTTCTGGTGAACCGGTTCTACAGCATGCGAGTTTTACTGTTCCTGACCAGAAGCTCACGGCCATTGTCGGCGACTCTGGTTCCGGAAAATCTACCATTCTGAATCTGATCGCAAAATATTACGAACCAACAAACGGAACAATCTCCATTGGCGGCCAGCCGATCAACCATGTAGCTGCTGAGCGTGTGCTGGAACAAATTTCCATGGTGGACCAGGACGTCTTTCTTTTTGACGACACCATCCGGGATAATATTCGGCACGCCCGCCCTGATGCCACAGATGAGGAAATCGAGGCTGCTTGCCGAGCAGCTAATTGCGATGGTTTTATCCGCAAGATGGAAAAGGGCTATGATACGCCAACTGGCGAAAACGGGAATCTGCTCTCCGGTGGTCAGCGTCAGCGTATTTCGATCGCGCGCGCTATTCTGAAAGACAGCCCAATTCTGCTCCTTGACGAAGCAACAGCGTCTCTGGACATTGAGAACGAGCTTGCCGTCAAACAGGCCATTGCCAATCTGTTAAAAGAGAAAAAGACCGTGGTGATGATCGCCCATACGCTTTCCATTGTCAAAAATGCCGATCTCATCCTTGTGGTAGCTGACGGCAAGATTACTGAAGCCGGTACGCACGATGAATTGCTGGTTAAAGGCGGAAAATATGCGGCTATGTGGAACGCAGAGCAAAAGATATCAGCGTGATGGAGTTGGGATAACAAAATGAAAACCGTCTATGGCCACACACATTGGTGCGGTCATAGACGGTTTCTTTTTATTCAGCGATCACGTAGCCGGCGAGCGTTGGATGGTCGGCGATGCGTGCGTTCTGCGGCTCGCGGAGCACGCAGGCGGCGATGACGAGGTCGGTGCCGGCGAGGGTGAAATTGACAAGGGCGGAAAGCAGCGAGAGGGTGCCAGGAAAAATGAGCAGAAGCGCGAGGCTCGCAAGTCCGAGCACGGCGAAGGGCAGGAGCACGCCGGTGAGGTAGGCGCGTTTGGCGAGCGGCCGTTCGCAGCTCGTTGTCGGCATCATCGCACTCAAGTGGAAATGCACATCCTGCCAGCGCAGAGAACCGGCGACCATCCAGCCGAGGCCGTGGAGCAGCTCGTGGAGTGTGACGCTGACGGCGATGATCGCGAGAAATGCGATGAAAAACGTTGGTCCGCCGAGGGTCAGCAGCTGCGCGCGGTCGCGCAGCGCAAAGCGGAAGAGGCAACCGACGGCGATGAGAAATGGCAGCGCGCAGAGCACGCCGTAGAGCATCGCCTGGCTTTTGGTGAAGGTGCGTGCGCGCTCAGTCATGGTGATCGCCTCCTTTATGGATCACAGGCGCATATCTTTTGCAGCGGCGTAGGTGCTCCCCGTGGTGAAAAAACTGAGCCAGTAGAGGACGCTGAGCAGGGAGAGAATATCGAGTGGCGTGTAAGCGAGGGTGAGCGAGAGAAATCCTGCAACGGCTGCTGCCTGGGCAACGCAGAATGCGATCGCGACGCCGATGCCCAGCACGGCGGTACGCGCCAAAATCCGCTGGCAGCGTTTCGGCGCACGACGTGAAAGCCAGCTTGAGGACGCGAGGGCTGAGAGAATGATGAGGACAGTGATGATCGTTTGCAACATGATGAACAACTCCTTTGGTTTTATTTGTTGGCACTAGTATAATCTATTTCTAGCGCTAAGTAAAGTATTTCTTACATAGTGGCTGAAAAATTTCGCTCTTGCGCAAAAAAAGAACCAGCTCAGCGAGCTGGCGAGATCTGTTCAGCGCACTTTGCGCAGGATGGCAATGGCGACGAGAACGACGATCATATAGAGGTTGAAGACGAGACGATAGGAATTGGTGAAGATATAGGGGCTGGAGAGAATGGTCCAGGTGAATTGGCCGAAGAGATTCATGAGAATGAAGAGCGCTACCAGTCCCCAGAGACAGGCGCTGCCGATGATGGCGCGGCCGTGTTCGTCGCGGCCTTCTTTGGAAAAAGCGTAGAGGACGAAAAGAACTATGAGCACGATGCAGGCGATGGCATTGAACCAGACAAAGGTAGTATTGTCCATCAGGCTGTAAATGGCTTGGTAGATGGGGGAGTCGTAAATGGTTGCGAGCATGATGGTCTCCTTTTAGAAGATTTTCAGATTACGGACGATGAGAATGGCAATATCGGCTGTGAGAAGTACGGATGAGTAGGCGAGCTGGGCAATGTTCAGGGCGCGGGTGCTGTTTTCGAGACCCCAGCTGCTGCCGCCGTAGAAATAGCCGAGTGCGTTCATCGCCAGAAAAAGCACGACAAAGGCGCAGAGAGCGCTGGTGGCGATGACTTTGCGACCGCGTTCGTCGCACCCCTCTTTCGAGAAGAAGTAAAGCAAAAAGAGCGCGAGCAGGCCAAAGCCAGCGAGGGCGTTGATTCTCAGCACGGTATGATTATCCAGAAGGGGCGCGAGTGTTTCAAGCATCAGTCATTCTCCTTAAAATCAAATAAATCTTCGATGGTTACGTCAAATACCTGGGCAATGCTGTAGGCCAGGAGCATTGACGGATTGTAGCGGTTGCGCTCGAGTTGCACAATGGTTTGGCGCGAGACGCCTACAAGATCGGCGAGCTCCTGCTGACTCATACGCTTGGTGGCGCGGTAGATGTGGATCTTACTTTCAAATGCGTACTTGCTTTTCTTGGCCACGGATGCTCGCCTCCTTTCAAATCTTTGTCTATTATAATTTATTTCTTACAGTTTGTGAAAGATTTTTGCCTGCAATGGGCACAAAAAATGAGCGCCCGTTGGACGCTCGGCTTGTTTTATTGGACGTAGGCTGTGTTGCCGCTGCCGGTGGTGGTGTCGCTGCTGGTCGATCCGGAATCGCTGGAGGTGCCGCCGCCGTTTGGTGTGATGGTGGCGCCGGTGTTGTTGTTCCCTTCGTCGATGGTTGGGCGGGATGGCACGGTTTCGGTGGTGGTGCCGCGGTAATCGTTGCCGGTGTTGGTCTCAGCCGGTGGCACGTAGGCGCCGCCGTAGCCTTCGTAGGTGGTGCCGCCTTCGCCGCTGCCGACGTAGGAACCGTTGGTGTCGTAGCCGTTGTCGACCATGCCGGCATTTTCTAGCAGATCTTCACCGCTGGTGGTGTCTTCGACGGAGCTTGCAAAATCGACGAGGTCGAGGTCTGAGGCTTCGAGCTGTTTACCATCTTTCATGAACTCCTTGTTGATGAGCTCGAGGATGCCGGATTCAGATGGAATGTAGTAGGAAAGTTCACCGATATATTCTGGCGAGCCTGGCAGGATAAACATTTCGATGCTGTCAGCGCTCATGCCCTGGGCCTGTTTGAAGAACCAGATCATTTCGCTGACCGTGAGATCGGTTTCCATTTCTTCGCTGACAACTTTGGCGAGAGCTGGAACTTTTGTGATGATGGATGCGCTCAGAAGTTCATTGCCGAGGGCTTCAAAGAAGAGCTGCTGCGCGCCGATGCGGCCGATATCGCCGGTGGCGTAGCCGGAACGGAAGCGCACGAACTGCAGCGCATGTTCGCCGTCAAGCACCTGGTTGCCGGCTTTGATGTCGATCTCAAGATCCTGGTAAGGGTCGGAATATTGCAGGTCGTATGGAACGTCCATTTCGACACCGCCGATGGCATCGATGGCCTGTTCAAATCCTTCAAAGGTGGTGATGGCGTAGCGATCGATCGGCAGACCGGTGAGCATCTCAACTTCGTGGATGGTCTGTTCGATGTTGCCCTTGTGGTCGACGCTGTAAGAGCCGTTAATCTTTACGATGTCGCGGTTGTCGACGTTGCTCATGGTATCGCGTGGGATGCTCAGGAGCTTGAGGGTTTTCTTTTCGGTGTTGAAGCTGGCAAGAACGATGGTGTCGGCGTTTTCGTGTTTGCCGTCGACGCCGCAGAGGAGGATGTTGTAGGTATCGTCCTTGAGCACGTCTTCGTCGACGGTGCTGTCAGAGGAGGTTGGTGCTGTCGGCAGAAAATGATATGCTGCAAATCCTGCCCCGGCGACGACGGCGAGTGCCAGGACGAGGATGATGATCAATCGTGAAAAGAATTTTAACATGGTGCCCTCCTAGAGCAATTCTTTGAATAATTGGCTGCGATATGGGGAAAGCGCGCCAGCCATCGCGTAGGTTTCCTGAAGTGCGCTCGTTTCTACCCACAGCCCTTCTGCGAGAGGCGCAGGAGCGGCAAGCTGCACGAGCCAGCCTTGCATGTGCCATTCTCTGTGGGTGAAAAGATGCTTGGCGCGTCCGAGATCTGTGAGAGAATCGGGCGTGATGTTCAGGTTTTTCAGGTGGATTGCGAGAGCGTCGCGATCGAGTGTGCCGGGAAGATCGAGAAATTCCCAGAGCCCGGCGAGAAGTCCTCGCTGTGGACGTTTGTGGATCCACACCTGGGTGCCGCAGTTGAGGATGACAATGGTGTGCGGCTCGATTTGGCGCGGCTTTTTTGCTTTTTTGATCGGCAGGAGCCAGGTAAGCTGCTGCTTTTTTGCTTCACAGAGTGCTGCCAGCGGACAGGCTGCACAGCGAGGTATGCCGTTCGCGCTGCAGATCATGGCACCGAGGTCCATCAGCGATTGGTTGAAATCGCCAGGGCGGTGCGCCGGAACGAGGGACGCAGCCAACTCTTTCAGTGGCTTTGCGGCAGACGCGACGTTAATCGGTCCGTCGTAAGCGGTGACGCGGCTGAGGATGCGCAGCACATTGCCATCTACAGCGGCGACGCGTTCGCCAAATGCGATGGAGGCGATGGCACCTGCAGTGTAAGGGCCGATGCCCGGGAGCGCGAGCAGATCGCTGTAGCTTTCCGGCAAGAGCCCGTTGTGTTCAGCGAGCAGGATCTGCGCCGCTTCACGAAGATGGTCGGCACGGGAATAATAGCCGAGCCCTTCCCAGAGCTTGTGGAGCCTGTCTTCACTGACGCGTGCGAGATCTGCGATCTGCGGCAGTTCTGTGATAAAACGTGTGTAGTAAGGGATGACGGTCTGCACCTGTGTCTGCTGGAGCATGATCTCCGAGAGCCAGACGTGATAAGGCGTCGGATCCTCGCGCCAGGGCAGCAGGCGGCGATTTTCGTCGTACCAGCTGAGCATCCTGTCTGCGAACGCCGCAGCCGACAGAGAAAATGTGCGCATGCAAACGCCTCCCGTGAATAGTCTGTACAAAATAATATTACCGTTTGCGCCGTGAAGCGTCAATATTGAATCAGGGATTGTCAACAATTTATTAGATGGACAAATCAGGCGGCGAATGACAGTGAAAATTCAAGAAAAGGTTTTGCAAGCGATTTCATAAGCTCGTGTGAAGAACGTGACGATTTTGTAAACGTTTTTTGCCGGAATTGTCACTAAATTATATGGTTTCTTTCGTTTATGCGTGCTATAATAATAGTAACGAAATGACAAGGAGGCGGTCCGTTGTTTCATTCCATGCAATTGCTTAACGAAATTGCCTATCGCTATGCAAGATTAAAAGGATATGTCTTTGCTCGCTGAGTGCGACCGATGTGCATCCCGCAATAAGGCAATGGACAAACGACTGTAGATTGGCGCTGCCGCTTTGTCCGCAGCGCTGTGAATCGAAACTAAAACTGAACATCAAAGATGCGCTCCTCGCATTCTCGCGGGGAGTGCGTTTTTTTATTGCCGGCACCGGACCATTGCGCAGGGCGGCAAGTTGCGGTACAATACATTCATCTCAGATAATCTGGGACGAAGGAGGGTGAACCTATGACAGCCAAAGATTCGATCGACGTGTTTAAAAAGCTTCCGAAAAAGACGCTCGTTAAATGGGCGCTGTTTCTGATCGCTGTTTACGCGCTCTACGACGGTGTGTATATCTGGGCAGATTCGAAGCGACTGATGCTCGACATGAGCGATGTAACGAGCGGATTGGTGCCGATCCTTGTGATGCACATCGATCTGCCACTTCTCATTGGCAGCGTGCTCATCTGTTTGCTTTTTGACAGACGGCGGATGCTGGCAGCGCTCGCCATCCGTAACAGCCGCGAGATCCTGTGGATGGCGCTTGGCGCTGTTTTCTTTATCGCAGTGGTGTTTTTCAAGGAACCATCTGGCACAGTTGCTGCTTATGAGATCGTACAGGCGCTGGTCATCGCTGGTCTGCTGGAAGAGCTTCTCTTTCGCGGACTGTTCTTTTCCTGGCTCGATGCTGCCGGGTGCGGCTGGCTCGCTTATTTTGTGAGTGGTTTGGCCTGGGGCGCGCATTATGGCATCCGCGCCATTGTTACGAGCAGCACGATGACTTTCTGGGCCGTGTTGCCAGTGGCGATTTTCGGCGCTGTCGTCGGGACGCTCGCCGCCATCATTTATAAAAAAAGCGGTAGCCTCTGGCTCGTCGCTTATCTTCACGGAGCGCTCAGTCTCTTATGAGACGGCGTTCCGTCGTTTTTTGTGGAACAATAAAAATAGGCCTATTGATAAGCTCGTCGACTTGCTCATCAATAGACCTATTTTTATGTATTGTTTGAAGATGGCTCGGCATCTTACTTTGCGCGCTGTACTTTGTTGGAACGCAAGCAGCGGGTGCAGACATTCAGTTTCTTAGGGGTTCCGTCAACTACAACACGAACCTTCTGAATGTTAGGCTTCCACGTTTTCTTGTTTCTGATATGAGAGTGGCTAACTTGCATGCCGGTTGCAGTACCTTTACCACAAATATCGCATTTTCTGGACATTACAAAACCTCCTTTAGCATCTGTGAAATCATACTTGATTAGGATAACAGATAGACTGGGAAAAATCAAGGGCTTTTCAAGAAAAAGCGGGGGAATGTGTAAATTCCTCTGAGAGGGCACGCATCAAAATATTTTAATATGTCAACCATCGTCCCTGCGCCGCTTGCACCTCAAATAGCGCTGTGTTATACTAATTTTATTGGATCAGAAAACGTTTGGAGGGACTTTGTCATGAGTACCGAAAGAAAATACACCAAAAACTATCCATTCTATAAAGAATATGTCTGCCCAGTCTGCGAAGGACGCGGTGCTGTGGAATGCTGCAACGCTGACGGCACAGATTGTGCGCCGATCCCATGCGATTATTGCGGTGGCAAGGGCACCATTGTTGAAAAGAACACCGCTGGTCTTATTGGCACGGCTGTGGTTGTGGTGGCGGTGATCGTCATCGCTGCGATCGTGCTGTTTTAAGGGGGAAGGCGGATAAATGGAAAAATCATCTCTCTTTCCCAAGATCGCTAGCCGCTGTGAAACCTGTCACGGCGCAGGTGTGTTGCCAGGCCGTTGCCGCGAGGACGAGCTCTTGCCATGCCCAACCTGCAAGGGCAAGGGTGTGATCGCGCGCAAAAAATCGAAAAAACACGTCGAGGAACGTGCCTGCGACAATCCGAATTGCAAAAATGGTCGGGTGCAGCAGCTCACGGTCTTGGATGGCCGCGAGGTGCTGACGGAAAAAGTCTGCCCAGTCTGCGACGGCTACGGTGTCATCTACAACGAAACGGTGACGACGACCACTGTACACGAAAAATGCCCAACCTGTGGCGGCGCTGCAGTGATCACTGCTGGCGAAATGCGTCGCAGAAAGCTCGAAAGTTTTTGTCCGGATTGTCACGGTACAGGATACAAATTGGAAGAACAACCCGTCAAACGCGCCGCGCTTTTTGGCATCGGAGCGTTTATTTACCCTGCCTTCGCTGTGCTTGGCACAGGCTTTTCATTGATGCTGAAGGGCGTGAAGGCGGCGATCACTACAAAAGTGCCGAAAAATAAATAATCTTTGCTATCAATGTAGGACTGCGCCCTGTGGTTCTACATTCTTTATTTCACGCGTGCCCATCTGGGCGAAGGAGGAATTTGCAACATGTTGTATGATGATTTCAGAAAAGAAAAGATGCAGGCGTTGAAGGAAAAGGACAAGCTGAAGAACAAGGTCATCACGAATATCCTTTCTGACCTGATCTATATTAAGAAGGAACTTGGTCAGGAGCCAACGGAAGCGGACAGCGCCAAGGCGGTCGCCAAGCAGGTGAAGCAGGTGAAGGAAGCGATCGAGATGAGCAAGGATCGACCGGACAAGCTCGAAGAGCTGGAAGCGGAGCTGGCGGTGCTGGAGCAGTATATGCCAAAACAGCTTTCGGAGGATGAGATCAAGGCAGAGGTGCTCGCGCTTCTCGATGAAAACGGCATCGGGCTCGATCCGAAGAATAAGGGTGCGATCATGAAGGTGGTCATGCCGGCGCTCGCTGGCAAGGCTGACGGCAAAGCGATCAACAAGGTTGTATCGAGCCTGTTCTGATGGATCGTCAGGAATTCGGGCGCGCCGGAGAAAAACGTGCAGAGCGTTTTCTGCGGGAGCAGAAGCATCGCATCGTGGCGAGAAATTATCGCGCGAAGCAAGGCGAGGTGGATATCATCTCGCTGGCGCCGGATCGCACGCTGGTTTTCACAGAGGTGCGCAGCAAGCACGATTGCACGTATGGCCATCCGCTGGAGACGGTGGACGCGAAAAAGCAGCAGCGTGTGCGGCTGGCGGCGCGGCAGTTTCTCTATGAGCATCCGCGCTACGGCGATCACGCCTGTCGCTTTGATGTGATCACGATCGTCGGCGAAGGCCAGGCGGCAAAGCTGGAATATTTCCCGGATGCGTTTTAAGTCTACAAAAATTCTTGGATTTTTTGCTGGAACGTTGACGTTATACTCCAGCTGTGATAAAGTAATAATGTAATACTATGTGCGTTTGGCACAAGAAGAAAGAAATAGATCACCGTCATTAGGATATATGTGAATATGTCATCATGCGGGAAAGCATACCTAGGGTGGAAACAGTCCAACCAAGTGGTATGGGCACTTGGCTGCTACACCGAAGGGATAAAAGCCCAGGCGGGTAGGTTTCCTACACTTTATCAGAAAGAGAGGAACCTATCCGCCTGGGCTTTTTTGTTTGTAGCGATGATCAGAATGGAGGCAATTTGAATGAGTGTACAAGTTGGAATTATCATGGGCAGTGACTCGGATTTTCCATTGATGAAGAAAGCCGTCGATGTCCTGGAAGAATTTGGCGTCGGTTATGAGGTGAAGGTGTCCAGCGCACACCGCACACCGGAGGATACGCTGACCTATGCGGAAACTGCTGTGGAACGCGGGCTCAAGGTGATCATCGCTGGTGCAGGCGCAGCAGCGCATCTGCCTGGGGTGATCGCAGCAAAGACGACGCTGCCTGTCATCGGTGTGCCGATCAATGCCACGGCGTTGAATGGCCTCGATGCGCTCTACGCGATCGTGCAGATGCCATCTGGCGTGCCGGTTGCTTCTGTGGGCATCGATGGCGCGAAAAACGCCGGCCTCTTGGCGGTGCAGATCCTTGCAACTGCTGACGACAGCCTGCGTGACAAGCTGGCCCGCTATAAAGAAGATATGAAGGAATCCGTTCAGAAAAAGAACGCGAAGATCCAGGAAACCCTCGCTCAGAGTGACAAGTAATGGAGGTATGTGATGATTAATCGTTACAGCAGAGATGAAATGGCCCAGATCTGGACCGAAGAAAACAAATTTGCTGCCTGGCTGGAAGTCGAGATCCTCGCTGCAGAAGCCTGGTCAGAACTCGGTGTTGTGCCAAAAGAAGACTGCGTGGCGCTGCGCAAGAACGCGCGTTTTGATGTGGATCGCATCTACGAGATCGAAAAGCAGACGCGTCACGATGTCGTTGCTTTCACGAGAACAGTTTCTGAATCCCTCGGCGAAGAAAAGAAATGGGTTCACTACGGGCTCACCAGCACCGACGTTGTTGACACGGCATATGGTTATCTGCTGAAGCAGGCCAACGACATTCTCAAAAAAGATCTTGAACATTTGAAAGATGTCATCGGCAAAAAAGCCAAGGAATATAAATACACTGTTGAAATGGGCCGTACCCATGGGGTACACGCTGAGCCAACGACCTTTGGCCTGAAGCTGCTCAACTGGTATTCCGAAATGAAGCGCAACATCGAACGCTTCGAGCATGCGTCCAAGGCTGTGGAAGCAGGCAAGATCTCCGGCGCTGTTGGCACTTTTGCGAATACGCCGCCAGCTGTTGAAGCCTATGTCTGCGAACACCTCGGCATCCGCGCGCAGGAAGTTTCCACGCAGGTGCTGCCACGCGATCTGCACGCTGAATATCTGGCTGTGATGGCGCTCATCGCGACATCCGTTGAACGTTTTGCAACGGAGATCCGCGGGCTGCAGAAGACGGAACAGCGCGAAGTGGAAGAATATTTCGCAGCTGGCCAGAAGGGCTCGTCGGCAATGCCACACAAGCGCAATCCAATCGGCTCGGAAAATATGTGCGGCTGCGCGCGTGTGCTGCGCGGTTATATGCACACCGCTTACGAAAATGTGGCGCTCTGGCATGAACGCGATATTTCCCACTCTTCCGCAGAACGCATTATCCTGCCGGATGCAACGATCCTGCTTGATTATCAGCTGAATCGTTTCGCGAAGATCGTCGACACACTGACGGTATTCCCGGAAAACATGATCCGCAACATGGGCGCAACCTTCGGGCTCATTTATTCTCAGCACGTCATGCTTAAGCTCATCGACAAGGGCATGAGCCGCGAACAGGCGTACGATCTTGTGCAGCCAAAGACGGCGCGTGCCTGGGATGAACAGGTGCCATTCCGTCCACTTTTGGAAGAAGATCCACAGATCACCAGCGTGCTCTCCAAGGAAGATCTGGATGACGCGTTTGACTATCACTATCACCTCAAGCACGTTGACGAGATTTTTGAACGTTGTGGCTTGAACTGAGTTTTATACATAATCAACCATTTTTAGGAGGAATTTTATCATGGCAGTAGAAGTTTTGGAACAGTTGTACGAAGGCAAAGCAAAGAAAGTATTCAAGACCAGCGACGACGCGCTCTACATGGTCGAATACAAGGACGATGCGACCGCATTCAACGGCGAAAAACGCGGCACCATCGAAGGCAAGGGCGTCATCAACAACAAGATGAGCGCCATGCTCTTTAAGGAACTGGAAAAGCAGGGCATTGAAACCCATCTCGTGGAATTCGTTGACGACACCCATCAGCTCGTTAAGCGCGTTGAGATCGTTCCACTGGAAGTCATCGCGCGCAATGTCATCGCTGGCTCCCTGTCTAAGCGCGTTGGTCGTCCTGAAGGGGAAGTGCTGCCTCAGCCAATCCTCGAATTCTCTTACAAGAACGACGATCTCGGCGATCCAATGATCAACCGTTTCCACGCCACCGCTCTGGGCCTGGCTACCGATGAAGAGATCGACAACATCATCGCACAGGCGCTGAAGATCAACGAACTCCTGCAGGCGATCTTTGACAAGGCCAACCTCGTGCTCGTCGACTTCAAGCTCGAATTTGGTCGCACGCCAGATGGCAAGATCATCCTCGCTGATGAGATCTCTCCAGACACCTGCCGTCTCTGGGATAAGGATACCCACGAAAAGCTCGACAAGGACCGTTTCAGAAGAGACCTTGGCGGCGTAGAAGAAGCATACATCGAAGTTTACAATCGTCTGAAAAACATCGGCCTTTAATCCACAAACTAAGGGGAGAAATAATATGGCTCGTATCACTGAGGATGGGATCCACGAAGAGTGTGGCGTCTTTGCGATCTGCGCACCAGGCATGGATGTGGCACAGCTCGCTTACCTGGGGCTCTTCGCACTGCAGCATCGTGGCCAGGAGGGGTGCGGCCTTGCTGTCTGGAATGACGGCAAGATCCGCTTCCACAAGCGCCTGGGTCTCGTCAACGACGTTTTTAATGAAGAAATTCTCGCAGGGCTTCCTGGGAGCCTTGCCATTGGGCATGTGCGTTACGCGACGACTGGCGAGACCAGCGAGCTGAACACACAGCCGATCGTTGCCAACTACTATCAGGGTCAGTTCGCGCTGGCCCATAATGGCAACCTGACCAACACAGAAAAACTGCGCGATTCTCTCGCCAAGACCGGCTCGCTCTTCCAGACAACGACGGACACGGAGGTCATCTGCAACTTGCTGGCGCGTTATGCAGAAAACAGCATGGATGTGGCGATGCACAAAGCGATGCTCGATCTCGAGGGAAGCTATGCGCTCGTCGCTGTCAACGACGGCAAGATTTTCGCAGCGCGTGATCCGTACGGCAACAGACCGCTGTGCATCGGGGCGCTGCCAAACGGCGCCGGTTATGTGGTGGCGTCGGAATCCTGCTCGCTGGACACCGTCGGCGCAGATTTTGTGCGCGATGTGGATCCAGGTGAGATCATCATCATTGACGAAGACGGCGTGCATTCTGTGGCGACGCAGAAAGCCAGCCGCACCGCACACTGCATTTTCGAATATGTGTATTTCGCTCGTCCGGACAGCACCATCGATGGCATCAACGTCAACCAGTCCCGCCGCCGCATGGGCGCGATCCTCGCGCGTGAGACCGGCGATCTTGACGTGGACATTGTCATCCCTGTGCCAGATTCCGGAACGACGGCGGCGATCGGTTACGCCGAAGCCGCTGGCAAGCAGTTTACGCAGGGCATCCTGAAAAACCGCTACACGGCGCGTTCTTTCATTCAGCCAACGCAGGCGATGCGCGAACGCATGGTCAATCTCAAGCTGAGCCCGATCCGCGAAGAGATCGGCGGCAAGAAAGTTGCAGTCGTTGACGACTCGATCGTTCGCGGCACGACGAGCAAGCGCCTGGTGGCGCTCCTGCGTGAACGCGGCGCTGCTGAGGTGCATATGCTGATCACCTGTCCGCCGGTGCTGTATCCTTGCTACTATGGCATCGACACCGCTGAGCGCGACAAGCTGATCGCTGCCAACAACAGCATCGAAGAGATCCGCCAGTACATTGGCGCCGACAGCCTGCATTATCTCAGCCTCGAAGGGCTCTACGAAGCAGTGGGTGGCGAGGATGTGTATTGCGCAGCCTGCCTCAACGGCGATTATATCTGCGGCTATCCGGATTGGAAAAAGTGAGCATAGGAGGAATACCTGTGGAAAAGAAAACCATTACCTATAAAGACGCCGGCGTCGACATCGACGCAGGCAATGCGTCTGTTGAACTCATCAAGCCTTATGTCAAGCGCACCCAGCGTCCGGAAGTGATCGGCGGGCTCGGCGGCTTTGGCGGGCTTTTCGCGTTCGACAAGGACAAATATGAAAACCCTGTGCTGATCAGCGGCACCGATGGCGTCGGTACAAAGCTGAAACTGGCTTTCGATATGAACAAGCACGACACCATCGGCATCGATGCCGTGGCCATGTGCGTTAACGACATTCTCGTCAGCGGCGCAGAGCCATTGTTCTTCCTTGATTACGTGGCAGTCGGCAAGCTCGAACCAGAACAGTTCTCTCAGGTTGTCAAGGGTGTGGCTGAAGGCTGCGTCCAGGCAAACTGCGCACTTGTTGGCGGCGAAACGGCGGAAATGCCAGGCTTCTACAAGATCGGCGAGTATGATGTGGCCGGTTTCTGCGTCGGCGTGGTCGATCGCGACAAGATGATCGACGGCTCGAAGATCAAGGCTGGCGATGTCATCTTTGGTCTGCCATCGACAGGGCTGCATTCCAACGGATTTTCTCTGGCGCGCAAGCTGATGCTGGAAGTTGAAGGAAAATCCCTCACCGATCCGTTTGGCGACAGCGGCAAGAGCGTCGGCGAAGTCATGCTCGAACCAACGAAGATCTATGTCAAGAGTGTGCTGGCGCTGCTCGAAACCTGCCCGGATGCGATCCTCGGCATGGCACACATCACCGGCGGCGGTCTCATCGAAAACGTGCCACGCGTGCTGCCAAAGAACGTGAACGCAGAATTTGACCGCACAACCTGGCCACGTCCAGCCATTTTTGACGCGCTGGCAGAAGCTGGCAATCTCGGCGATGACGAGCTTTATAAGACCTTCAACATGGGCATTGGCTATGTCATCATCGCAGACAAAGACCAGGCCGACAAAGTCGCTGAAACGCTGGCGGCTCAGAATGAAACCTTCTATCAGATCGGCGTCATCACCGAAGGCGACGGTTACACCGTGATCAAGTGAGAAGGGAAGGGTCAAAGTGAAGATAGTCGTATTCGCATCCGGTCGCGGATCGAATTTTAAGGCAATCGTTGAAAATATTGAATCCGGCGCGCTGACGAACGTCGAAGTTTCGCTGCTGCTCTCTAACAAACCGGAAGCAAACGTGCTCGCTTACGCTGCAGAAAAGGGCATTCCTCATGTCTGCGTCGATGAAAAGCAGTTCGCCAGCCGCGAAGCCTACGAAGAAGCAGTGCTCGACGAAGTGAAGAAGGTGCGCTGCAACCTCGTTGTGCTCGCCGGATATATGAAGATCCTCGGCGCCGATTTTCTCGCGAATGTTGGCTGCCCGGTGGTCAATATCCATCCATCGCTGCTCCCATCCTTCCCAGGGCTCCACGCTCAGAAACAGGCTGTGGACTACGGTGTGAAGGTGAGCGGCTGCACCGTGCATTTTGTCGATGCAGAGCTGGATCACGGCCCGATCATCGCGCAGGTGCCAGTGCCGGTGGAAGACGGCGACGACGAGGACAGCCTCTCGGCGCGCATTCTCGTGCAGGAACATCAGATCTATTCGATCTGCCTGCAGCTCATCGCAGATAATAAGGTGGCCTTTGATGGTCGCACAGTGAAAATCAAGAAGTAGGGGTGTTATCGTGAAAAGAGCATTGATCAGTGTATCAGATAAAACAGGACTTGTAGAATTTGCCAAAGCGCTGGTGGAACTCGATTACGAGATCCTTTCCACCGGTGGCACCGCGCGTGCATTGCGCGACGCTGGTGTTGCAGTTGTGGAAGTCAGCGATGTAACGAAATTCCCAGAGATCCTCGATGGCCGCGTGAAGACGCTGCATCCGATCATTCATGCAGGGATCCTCGCCCGCGGCACAGAAGAACATATGCAGACGCTGAAAGATATGGACATCACGCCGATCGACCTGGTGGTCATCAATCTCTATCCGTTTGAAGCGACCATCGCCAAGGAAGGCGTGGATCAGCAGACAGCCATCGAAAACATCGATATCGGTGGGCCAACGATGGTGCGCGCTGCTGCCAAAAACCACGAGCGCGTCTCCATTGTCGTCGATCCTGCACAGTACGACGACGTTATCGCAGCGCTGAAGAGCGACGAAGGCATCACCCTCGCTCAGCGTCAGAAGCTCGCGATGCGTGCTTTTGAGATGACGGCGCGCTACGATGCAGCGATCAGCCAGTATCTCGTGAGCCAGTTCGCAGAGGATGTGTTCGAACCATCCTACAGCTTTGGCGGTGTGCTCAAGCAGGGCCTGCGCTACGGCGAAAACCCTCACCAGAAAGCAGCTTTCTATGCCAGCTCGACAAAAGCAGGCACCCTCGCAGGTGCAGAACAGCTCGGCGGCAAGGAGCTCAGCTATAACAACATTGTCGATACCGACGCTGCCTGGCAGATGGTCAACGAATTCACCGACCGTCCAGCCTGCGCGATCATCAAGCACACCAATCCTTGCGGCTTCGCTGTCGGCAGCACTGTGCTGGAAGCCTTCACCAAGGCGCACGACGCCGATCCGCTTTCGTCCTACGGCGGGATCATCGCGTTCAACCGCGTGCTCGATCAGGCGACGGCTGAAGAGATCATCAAGACCTTCTTTGAAGCAGTCATCGCACCAGGCTACGAAGACGGCGTTGTGGATATCCTTCACAAGAAGGAAAAGCTGCGCATCCTCGATACCCACGCCTGCGGCCAGGTGACCACGCCATGGATCGAGACGATCAGCGGCGGTTTCCTCGTGCAGGAGCGCGACATCCATCACCTGGATCCAGCGGAGCTCAAGGTTGTCACCGAAACGCAGCCAGATCCAGCGCTTTTGGATGATCTCGTGTTCGCATGGAATGTGGTCAAGCATGTCAAATCCAACGCCATCGTCGTCGCCAAGGACGGCGTATCCATTGGCGTCGGCGCTGGCCAGATGAACCGCGTTGGCAGCTGCGACATTGCGCTCAAGCATGCCGGCGACAAGGCTAAGGGTGCGGTGCTTGCCAGCGATGCGTTCTTCCCATTTGCAGACAACATCGAAGTGGCTGCTGCAGCCGGGATCACGGCGATCATCCAGCCAGGCGGGAGCATCCGCGATCAGGAAGTCATCGACGCCTGCAACAAATTCGGCATTGCCATGGTCTTCACAGGCGTGCGTCACTTTAAGCATTAAGAGAGGATAAAGCTATGAAAGTATTAGTAGTGGGCAGCGGCGGTCGTGAACATGCACTTTGCTGGAAGATCGCCCAGCGCCCTGATACAGAAGTTTATGTCGCTCCTGGTAACATCGGTATGGTCGATGTGGCGACGCTCGTCAATATCAAGGTTGATGATATCGCAGGCCTTGTGGATTTCGCGAAAGCGGAAGGGATCGATCTCACTGTTGTCGGTCCGGAGCTCCCACTGACGCTGGGCATCGTGGATGCGTTCCAGGAAGCCGGGCTTGCCTGCTTCGGCCCAAACAAAGCGGCTGCAAAGCTCGAAGGCAGCAAAGCTTTCTCGAAAGAGCTGATGAAAGAATATGGCATCCCAACAGCAGCCTTTGACACCTTCACCGATGTGGACAAAGCGAAAGCCTTCGTCGACGAGATCGGCGTGCCATGCGTGGTCAAGGCCGACGGGCTGGCTGCTGGTAAGGGCGTCATCATCTGCATGACCCGTGAAGAAGCCGACAAAGCCATCGAAGATATGCTGACCGATCACGCCTTCGGCGATGCCAGCGCGACGATCGTCATTGAAGAATACATGGTCGGGCCGGAAGTCAGCGTGCTTGCGTTCGCTGACGGGAAATCTGTGCTGCCAATGGTGAGCGCGCAGGACCACAAGCGCATTTTCGACGGCGACAAGGGACCAAACACCGGTGGTATGGGCGCGTATTCGCCAGCGCCGGTATACACCGAGGCGCTTTCTGCCGAAGTCAACAAGACCATCATCGAACCAACCATCGCTGCCATGGCTGCTGAAGGAACGCCGTTCACCGGCATTCTCTACACCGGCCTCATGCTCACAGAAAAAGGCCCACGCGTGCTGGAATACAACGTGCGCTTCGGCGATCCTGAAACCCAGCCGATCATGGTGCGCATGAAGAGCGACATTGTCGCGCTTTTCCAGGCCTGCGTGAATGGAAAACTCGACGAGGCGACGCTCGAATGGCATGACGAAGCTGCTGTCTGCGTGATCATGGCCTCCGGCGGCTATCCAGCCAGTTCCGAAAAGGGCGTGCCTATCCATGGCCTTGACGACATCGCAGCAGAAGAAGCCATCGTATTCCATTCCGGCACCGCTGAAAAAGACGGAGAAATCGTCACCAACGGTGGGCGTGTGCTCGGCGTTACTGCCAAGGATGCGACCATCAAAGGCGCCATCGACAAGGCCTACGCTGCTGTGGAAAAGATCAACTTTGACCACATGCAGTTCCGCCGCGATATCGGCGCCCGTGCATTACAGTAAGGGGAGAACACAATGAGCGAAATCAAACGCTTTTTTGTTGAACGTAAAGCGGATTTCCGCGAAGAAAATACGGCGCTGCTCCAGTCGCTCGTGCGCGATCTTGGCCTTTCGGCGCTGGAGGATGTGCGCATCATCCGTCGCTACGATCTGGATCTCGACGAATCGTTCGACACCAAAAAGATCGGCGATCTCGTACTCTCTGAGCCACGCGTCGACCAGATCTATGCAGAGACGCTGCCAGCAGAGTATGACGGCAAGACGATCCTCGCTGTCGAGCCGCTGCCTGGCCAGTACGATCAGCGCGCCGACAGCTGCGCGCAGTGCATCGAGGTTGTGACTGGCGCGCGTCCTGTCGTCAAGACGGCGGAGGTTTACGTGCTTTTCGGCGCGCTCTCTGCAGAGGATGTCGCTGCTGTTGAGCATTACCTCGTGAACCCGGTAGAAGCGCGTCTCGCTGCGCTTGAAAAACCAGAAGCCTTCGAAGCGCCAGCGCCTGCTGCAGACACTGTGCCAACAGTGGAAGGGTTGATCGACGCTGATCGCGAGGGACTGGCTGCCATCATCAAAAGCTACGGCCTTTCCATGGATGTGGACGACCTCGCTTTTCTGCAGGCCTACTTCCAGGAAGAGCAGCGCGATCCAACTGAGACCGAGCTCAAGGTTGTCGACACCTACTGGTCCGACCACTGCCGTCACACCACCTTCAATACTGTGATCACCGATGTCACCATCGAAGATCCAACGGTGCAGAAGGTCTACGACGAATACCTCGCTTTGCGTGAGGATGTGTACAAAGATCGCGAGAAATGGCCGCCGATCTCTCTCATGGATCTTGGCACCATTTCCACAAAATATCTCAAGAAGCATGGCCTTGTGCGTAATCTCGACGAGAGCGAAGAGATCAACGCCTGCTCCATCAAGACCGATGTCGACATCGACGGCGTCAAGGAGCCGTGGATCTACATGTTCAAAAACGAGACCCACAACCATCCAACTGAAATTGAACCATTCGGCGGCGCAGCCACCTGTCTTGGCGGCGCCATCCGCGATCCGCTGAGCGGACGCAGCTATGTTTACCAGAGCATGCGCGTCACCGGCGCAGCTGATCCGCGAAAAGCCACCAGCGAAACCCTGAAGGGTAAGCTTCCTCAGCGCAAGATCTGCACGCTGGCTGCCAAGGGCTTTTCCTCCTACGGCAACCAGATCGGCATGGCCACCGGCATTGTCGACGAAGTCTACCATCCTGGCTACGAAGCCAAGCGCATGGAGGTTGGCGCTGTTGTCGCAGCAGCGCCTGCTGAAAACATCGTGCGCCAGCGTCCAGAACCAGGCGACATCGTCGTGCTCCTGGGCGGCAAGACCGGGCGCGATGGCTGCGGCGGCGCTACCGGCTCTTCCAAGAAGCAGGACGCCAACTCCCTCGAAACCTCCGGCGCAGAAGTGCAGAAGGGGAATCCTGTCGAAGAGCGCAAGATCCAGCGCCTCTTCCGCAGACCGGAGATCGCCCGCATGATCAAGCGCTGCAACGACTTCGGTGCTGGCGGCGTTTCCGTCGCCATTGGCGAGCTTGCGGACAGCCTCCACATTCATCTCGACCGCGTGCCGAAGAAATACGAAGGCCTCACAGGCACCGAGCTGGCGATCTCTGAAAGCCAGGAGCGTATGGCCTGCGTCATCGCCAAGGAAGACTGGGAAGCCTTCCGCGACATGGCCTACGAAGAAAACCTCGAATGCACCAACGTCGCCGACGTGACGGATACGGGCCGGATGATCATCGAATACCGCGGCCAGCACATCGTTGATCTCGCGCGTACCTTTGTCGATTCTGCCGGTGCACGCAAGGAAGCCAGCGTCGTCGCCACGAAAGACGCCGATCCGCATGCGAAGGTTGCCGTGCCAGCCGACAAGCTCGACGCGCTCAAAGCGCATCTGTCCGGACTCAACGTTTGCTCCAAAGCAGGGATTGTTGAACAGTTCGACTCCACCATCGGCGCCGGCACCGTGCTCTTCCCGCTCGGCGGTAAGTATCAGGCCACGCCGATCCAGACCATGGTCGCCAAGATCCCTGTGCTCCGCGGTGAAACCAACACCGCCAGCCTTTTCGCTTACGGATTTTCGCCAGACGCCATGAGCCAGAACCAGTTCTGGGGCGCTTATCATAGCGTGCTCGAATCCATCATGAAGCTCATTGCCACCGGCACCACGACGCGCGACGTTTATCTGTCCATGCAGGAATATTTCCACAGCATCAAAAACGTGCCAGAGCGCTGGGGCCAGCCATTCAAAGCGCTGCTCGGCGCGCTCGCCGCACAGCGCGACCTCGAGCTCCCTGCCATCGGCGGCAAGGATTCCATGAGCGGCTCTTTCGAGGATATGGACGTGCCACCGACGCTCATCAGCTTCGCCACCACCATTTCTGAAGCAGATCGCGTCATCAGCCCAGAGTTCAAAGAACCAGGTCACAAGATCGTCAGCGTGAGCGTTCAGCGCACCGCCGACGGCCGCGTCGATCCAGAAGCGTTCAAAGCTTTCTACGAAGCCATCCAGACCGCCATCCAGACTGGCAAGGTTGTCAGCGCCTGGAGCGTTGGTCAGGGCGGTATCATCGAAGGGCTCTACAAAATGGCCATCGGCAACCGCTACGGTGTCACCTTCGCCAAGGACGTCGATTTTGACAGCCTCTTCCAGCCAGCCGTCGGCACCCTCGTGCTTGAAACCGCTGCGGAAGAGATCGGCATCAAGACCGAGCTGCTCGGCGTCGTTTCCACCGCCTTCACCTTCAGCTGGCCAGATGTCACCATTGATCTCGCTGTGCTGGATGACGATTACAACGGCACCCTCGAAGACGTCTACCCAACTGCCGCTGAAAACGATTACGTCGGCACGCCAGACGCTTTCGCCGTCACAAAGCCTGATAAAACCTACCAGTTCGCCGGCCAGATCAGCGGCGCGCCAAAGGCCGTTCTCGCTGTATTCCCAGGCACCAACTGCGAATACGACACCGCCCGCATTCTTGAGCGCGCCGGTGCCAAGGTAGAACCGATCGTCATTGGCAACCTCACTGCAGAACGCCTGCAGGCATCCATCGACGCCATGGAAAAAGCGCTCTCCGATGCACAGATGCTCGTGCTCCCTGGCGGATTTTCCTTCGGTGACGAGCCGGATGGCTCCGGTAAATACATCGCTGCCTTCTTCCGCAACGAACGCCTCAAAGAAGCCATCGAGCATTTGCTCTCTGTTCAGGACGGGCTCATGCTCGGCATCTGCAACGGCTTCCAGGCGCTCGTCAAGCTCGGCCTCCTGCCATACGGAAAGATCGTCGATCCAACTGAAAACGACTGCACCCTCACCTTCAACACCATCGGGCGTCATCAATCCAAGTACGCCCTCACCAAGCTCATGAGCAACCAGTCGCCATGGCTCGCAGGCATGGAAGTCGGCACAACCTACCAGATCCCATTCTCCCACGGCGAAGGTCGCTTCGTCGCCGGAGAAGAAACGCTGAAGCATCTCTTCGCGAACAATCAGGTGGTCACCCAGTACGTCGATTTTGACGGAAATACCCGTCTCGATATGCCGTATAATATCAACGGCTCCTACGCCGCCATCGAAGGGCTCACCAGCCCAGATGGCCGCATCCTCGGTAAAATGGGCCACAGCGAACGCGTTGGCGCGAACATCGCCAAGAACATTCCTGGCAATAAGCTCCAGCCGATCTTCGAAAACGGCGTCAACTACTTCAAGCTCTGATAGGCATGCATAAAAATAACATCCCGCTTTCACTGGATTTTTCCAGCGAGGGCGGGATGTTTTTGTGTTTTGGCAGAGAGAGCGTCACACCGTTCGTTGATATAATAAGGGGAGCCAGAATCTTTTAGATAAATTTCAAGGAGTGTGTCTTGCACATTCTTGCGCCATATTATACTGGATGGAGATTTTTGATAAAAGGACGGATGAATAACGAAAATATTGTAGAATGTGTAATTATTTGCGTATTTGAAAAGCATCACATTTTAATAAGGACGAAATTGGTCATGAGAAAGTACAGAATCTTTCTTGTAGCTATTCTTATCATGAGAGTTGCTGTGCTTACACTAACCGCTATTCTCGCAGTTGGTCTCGCGACCATACGGCAAACTTCTGAGGAAGCTATCACTGTTCATGTCGATGGTGCAGTTGTTGTGTGCGATGTATCGTCGGTTTTAGAAAATGACCGTGTTTATTTGCCAATGCGTGCTGCTGCAGAAGCGATGGGTGCGCGTGTTTTCTGGGACAATTATGTACGCAGTATTCACGTAGAGAAAAGCAAATATCACAGCTGATTTTGTCATCGGCAGTAACATCAATGGTATTGCCAAACAGAACAATGTTGCGCCAAAACTCATAAATGATTGCACCATGCTCCCGATCCGCGTCTTTGCAGAATCTCTTGGCGCCATCGTTTTTTAGGACAATGCATCTAGGGATGTTCAGGTAACCACTAAAAGCTCAACGACGCCATCCGCACTATTGGAAACATCTTTTATTTTCAGTAATAACAGCTACAAATTTCATCGCCTAACTTGCTCTGCTGTCGATCGCATGATTAACCCAATCCTGTATCAAAGTAGTCGCGATGCGTTAATCGCTCAAGGTTATAGCCCATGCAAGTTGTGTGATCTGTAATAAGGCGTTCTTACCATAGAAAACGAGAAGGAGGTTGTCGCGATAAGCGGCGGCCTCCTTTTTATGATTAGATAGAAGCATCTGCTAAGAAAAAATATAACAGTTCTGTGATCGTTTTTTGCGCAAGCGACATATTATTATCTCGTGGATGAATAACATATAAATAAATATCTGGATAGTTGATTCCACGAATTTCAAGCGCTTTAATTAGACCGCTTTGGAGCGCAAAATGTGTATTGGCAACTTTCTCACATGCTAAAAAATAACCGTCATTTGATTGAACCATTTGGAAGATCTGGTCTGTAGTATGGGCGTAGATTGTGTGAGTTGAAGGACTTGGATAGATGTATTCTCTTTCATTTTCATGATAGGTGATTAATGGAAAATCTTCGAGATCATTTTGATCAACATAGCCTTTTTTAGTCAGTTTATTCTTGCTACTGAATAAAGCTTTCATTTGATCACGCCATATAAGGTGAATTTCAATGCCAAGTTCTTTAGCTTGAGAAAATATTTCGTGATTTTTTACAGGTCCTATCGACTCTAAGACTCCAATACCAATGTCAACATCGCTTGACAAATAGCTGTCAAGATTATGCCGCAGAGGAAGGTCGTAAATTGAAATATTTAAATTTGGACAGAGGGCGTTTAATTCTTTATAAAAATTTGCGGCAAGAAATGGTGCGATCAACGGGAAGGTGCCAATTTTTATTTTCCCTTCGAGCTTAGAAAATAATTCGATGTTATTTTGCCAACTATTGTAAGCGCTTGAAAAGAAGTCTAGCATTTGCACACAGTCGTTATAAACGAGTTTACCAAATAATGTGGGTTGGATGCCCGATGATGAGCGATGAAGAAGTTCTTGCCCGAGTTCCGTTTCAAAGTTTTTTATTGCATTTCCTAGGGCTGGTTGAGTGATGTAGAGCGTTTCGGCTGCCTTATTAAAGCTTTTTTTGTCGACGATTTCAACAAAATACTTAATATCCTCCAATCGCATACTAATACCCCCCTCTTAATTAATGGATGTCATGGGCTTTCTAGTGGAATTATAACATATTTCTGATTGCTAGAGAGTCTCAGATGAATAAATTTTTATGAAGTATGATAACATGCAGAGACTTATAAAAAATGTTATAACAAGTCACAGGCTATAATCCGAATTTATTATCAAAGCTGTTATAAGATCTTAGATATATCGATTGAGCGAACATCATTAATGGTTATTTCACTAATAAAGTGGCTTTATGATAAAATTTAGATAAATCAAAGGAATCCGGATTGGGATTAGATTTAGAAGAAAGGAGCGTAGTTGCATTCTAATATGCGTGTTAAAGAATGTTTTTGTGATTGGAGGGTAAAAAAATGTCAGCTCAAGAAAAATTACCTTTAAGTAAAAACAGTGTGGCACAGTGGATACATGTTGTTATCATTTTATTCTTTATGTTTGGTTTCAAATATGTATGCCCACCATTTAGTACTATTACAGAAGTTGGGGTAGGCGTGCTGGGTGTTTTCATTGGCCTTGTATATGGTTGGACAACATGTGGCGTTTTTTGGACTAGTATCCTTGGAATGATCGCTCTGGGGTTTACAGGCTTCCAAACAGTGACTGAGTCTCTACAATATGGTATTAGTCACAATAATGTTTTGACACTGTTATTTGTATTTCCGTTTATGTATATCATAGAAGAAGCAGGTATTGTCAGATGGATTTCTTATAAATTAGTAAATTTAAGAATTGGTCGTGGAAGACCGTGGGTGCTGTCCTTCCTTTTGGTCTTTACAGCAGCAATTATTTCCGCATTGGTTAATCCGTTTGTTGCTATTTTCTTTGTATGGTCAATGTTCTATTCTGTATGTGATATTTGTCATTTGGAAAAAGGTAAGTATACTCAATTTATGATTGCGGGTATTGCTTTTGGTGCAACTATCGGGTGCCAGCTGTTTATTTTCTCACCACCTGTGATGCAGGCAGTTGGTGTTTACGAGGGTATTTCAGGATATACATTTAATGCAGTAAAGTATAGCGTTTGGGTTTTAGTCGTTGAAACTGTTTACTATATTCTGTTTGTATTATATGGGAAATTTATTTTACGTTTAGACTTGTCGAATATTCAGATTGATAAAATTGAAGGTGGAGAAGATCATTTGGATACCTATCAAAAAATCACAATGGTATTTTTGGTCTTGTTTTTGGTCTTTATGTTTTGGCCAAGCTTTTTACCAGCAGAATGGACCAGTTCGCAAGTTTTTAGTGCATTAGGTAGCAAAGGGGTTCCAGCTATACTCTTAGTTGCGATGGTAATGCTTAATTTTAGCAAAGGTATCGATATTAACGAAATGTTTACTAAGGGCATTCGGTGGAGCGCAATTTTCCTTACTGCTTGTGTAATGGTTATTATCAATGCCGTAGGCAGCCCTGAAGTGGGAATCTCTGATGCTTTGGCAGCGTTGCTATCCCCATTGCTGGAAGGCAGAAGTGCACTGGTCTTTATTGCCCTAGTAACGTTGATTCCTGCAATTATCACAAACTTTGGAAGTAATGTGGTGGTAGCGTTACTGTTTATTCCAATTTCGTATACGTTTGCGTCGACAGCAGGTTTCAATTATCATGCGATTGCTTTGGCAGTTTTCCTGTGTTCTAATGCGGCATTAGGGACGCCAGCAGGTTGCGCAACAGCAGCTATCTTACATGGGAACTCTGAATGGATTACAAGTGGACAAGCGGCCAGACATGGCGCTGTTCAGGTGGTAATTGTTTGGGCTTCTACGTTGTTAATTGGTTATCCGTTAGGGTGTTTCTTATTCCCAGTTTAATGATAATGTTCTTCAAAAAATAAAGATTGGTGATTAAAATGTCAAAAATTAAAAGAATGTTTTTGATTGAAACTGGTAGAATTATTGTTCCTGATAGTGATCCGTATGCAAAATATCATACGGAAACCTTCAAGTACTCTATTCAGGTTCCTGCAGTTTTATTAGAACATGAAGATAAAGGACTAGTATTATTGGATACCGGGATTGAACCTAACCATTTTTCTAATAGCCAGGTGTCGCGCTTAATATATGATGAGAATATGAGAATTGATCATCAGCTTGAAAAGATTGGTTATACGGCAGATGATGTTAAAAATATTATTTTGAGTCATTGGCATAGAGATCACCATAATCAACTTTTTCTTTTCTGCAATGCGACACTTTTTATTAGACAAAAGGAATTGGAAGGATTGCAGGCCACCCCATTAGTTGGATATTCTCCAGATGAAGTGAGCTCTTTTGAACGGTTTAAGAAAGAGTGCCCCAAAATGGAGATTGAACTGATTCCAGATGAGAAAGAGTATGATTTGTTTGGAGATGGGAGCATTGTGCTTATAGATACCAAAGGACATACACCTGGACATCAATCCATGATGGTTTCCTTGTGTAATAGTGGAACATGGATTTTTGCGGTGGATGCAATCCATAATGAATTACATTTTACGGAGCATAACTATATTGAAAATACATGGAATCTCGAAAAACATATAGAATCTATGAACAGATTAGAAAAAATATCAAAAAGCTATAATGGACGATTGATCTTTGGACATGATGTTGATCAATGGAGCCAGCTTAAAACGTTGCCGGAGTACTATGATTAAAGGAGTGAATATTTATGGGAACGAAGTATTGGTATGAACAAGCTTATCCAACGTTATTTAGTCCAATTAAAGTAAGAAATCAGATTTATAAAAATAGAATTTTCGCGGCACCACACGGTGGATCCTATTTAAGTTTGGAATTAGATAGGGATGGCTATAATAGGATGTCTGATTTTGGCATAGAATTCTATGGCGCAGAAGCCAGAGGAGGCGCGGCGTGTGTCTGCAATGGTGAAGCAAATGTAGATATGGTGCGAGGTAATGGACATCCGGTGTATTTCAATACTTTTACTGATGAAACACTACCAACATTGAATATTTTTACAGAATTGTGCCATTCATATGGGGCGAAAGCTGCAATTGAGTTGTCACATTGTGGCGAGTTTGCAATTCCTATATTTAATGAAAATCATCAGAATCCAATTGGGCCTTCCGCAAAGGTAATTAATGGATATCAAGTCGAGGAAATGGATGAAGATGAAATGTATCGTGTGGCAAAATGTTTTGCTGATGCTGCTCATATGATGAAGCGTGGTGGTATTGATCACTTATTGGTACATGGTGGCCATGGATGGCTGCTTGCTGAATTTTTGTCTCCATTGGAAAATTTTAGAAAAGATAAGTACGGTGGATCGTTAGAAAATCGTGCCCGTTTCCCAATGATGGTATTAGATGCTATTCGTGAGCGTGTTGGCGATGATATGGTCATAGAATATCGTATCAGTGCTAGTGAGTTGACGCCTGGTAATCTTAGCATGGATGAGACCATTGAATTTGTTAAAATGATTGAAGATAAGATTGACATCATTCAATGTTCTGCAGGCGTGCGTATTACGCCGTTGACACGAGGCATCATGCATCCAACGCATTTTATGCCAAATGGTTGTAATGTGTATTTAGCGGAAGCCATGAAGAAAAGTGGTATAAAGATTCCGGTTACTGCAATTGGCGCAATTAATGATCCAGCTTTGGCTGAACAGATTTTGTCTGAAGGTAAAGCAGATTTTGTTGGTATGGCACGAAGCTTTTTGGCAGATCCTGATTGGGGTGAAAAGGCTCGCGCTGGGAGAGCTGAGGATATTCGGCCATGCGTAAAGTGCCTGAGATGCTTAGATATTTTTGCTGGAAGAAAAGAAGGAAAAAATGGTCAGGTTGGTGATGATTTAGAAAATCAAACTAAACTCTCTAGTTGTTCTGTCAATCCAGAGCATGGCCGTGAACCATTTTTGTTCCGGTATCCAGCAGCAAAGAGACAAAAAAATATTGCTGTTATCGGTGGAGGACCATCTGGTATGCAGGCTGCATTAAAAGCAGCAGAAAGAGGCCATTTGGTTACACTTTTTGAAAAAGATCATCAATTGGGTGGCCAGTTAAATTATGCGAAATATGTAGATTTCAAAGAAGATATTAACAGATATATGGAATGGGCAATCCGTCAGGTTAATAAAAATGAAAATATTACTGTCGAATTGAATAAAACTGTTTCTCCTGAAATGGTTGGTGGTAAGTATGATGCCGTAATTGTAGCGATTGGTGCAGAGTTCAAAAAACCTCCGATTGATGGCGTGGATAATGACAATGTTGTTTTTGCAACAGATGTATATGGTCATGAAGAAAGTGTTGGAAATCAGGTTGTGATTATTGGCGGAGGTTCCGTTGGCGTAGAGACGGCTATTCATTTGGCAGATTTAGGGAAACAAGTTACTCTGATTGAAATGGCTGACAGACTTATTTCCGGTGGAGCATATACAGAGCGTTTGCAAGCAATACATTATTTGACCTACAAATATGATCGGAAAACGGCAGCTTTGAATAAAGATGATGAACGAGAAAATAAGTGTCGGATCATGCTTAATACAACTGTAACGAAAATTGATGGAAACGTTGTTTCTGTAAAATCTGCTGATGCGGATCAAGAAGAAAACATTACTGCAGATACAGTCATTTTGGCATCCGGACTCAAATGTAAAGAAGAAGAACGAGAAGCTTTCAGAGGTACTGCGTACGATGTTATTATGGTAGGTGATTGTATTAAAGTTGGAGATCTTTATAATGCAACAATAACAGGATATGATGCTGGATTAATTCTGTAAATAAAATATCATACACTAAATAAAAGGTCCTCTTTATGAGTGGTAGTAACGAAATTCTACTTTCATAAAGAGGATCTTTTGGATATTGTATTAATTTGTTTCGTTCTGGAAGTTGGGTGGCGTGCAAAGATTTTGGCAACGATGGGAAGCGTATCAACCTCAGGAAGAAAAAACAACTCACCCTGCGCTGGCGTGAGCTGTTTCTATATAATGCTTTTCTCTGATTTCGCACCCCGTCCTTACATCGCCATTTCGATGTGCTTGCGGATGGCGGTGAGGGTCATGATGCCCATGATCTCGATCTTGCCGTTGAAGGTGTAGTGAGGGACGAGGTCGATGTCGCGCTCGTCGGCTTCTTCCCAGTCGATGAAGATCTGATCGCGATAGGCGCTTTCGTTTTCGAGCACGGCGAGGGCCTGGTCGCGATCGAGGCCGCATTCGGCGGCGAGGTCGGCGAGCAACGCGAAGTCGGAGATGTCCTGACATTCTTCGAAGTAGGCTTTGAAAATGCGGGTGTTCAGAGCGATGTGTTTGTTCTGCTCCTGTGCCCAGAGGGTGAGACGATGGGCATCTTCGGTGGCGATGTCGGGAATATGCGCCATGTCGTAGTGGAGGTCGACTTTTGCGGCCATGTCTTCGATGGATTGGAGCTTTTTCAGCACGCCGGCGCGTTCGCTTTCTGAGATACCGAGGCCGTCCACGAAGGTGCGTTCCGGATGGCTTTCTTTGCCGGCGTCGAGGAGGTAGACGCGGTGGGTGACTTTGTAGTCGCTGATGCCCATTTCGTCGAGCACCTGAAAGAGCTGTTTTTTGCCGATGTAGCAGTATGGGCAGGTGTAGTCGGACCAGATTTCGATGTCTAACATGTTGTGGTTGTCTCCTTATTTATGATATTTCTGTCCAGCGTTCACGCGGGCGCAGCGGTAGAGCTGCTCACAAAAAATGACGCGCATGAGCTGGTGGGGAAAGGTGAGCCTGGAAAAGGAAAGGGCGAAATCGCTGCGCTGGAGGATGCGATCGCCGAGGCCGTAGCTGCCGCCGATGACGAAGACGAGGTGGGTGTGGCCGCTCATCTCCCAGCGGCGAAAGGTGTCGGCGAGGGCGAGGGTGTCGAGCTCTTTGCCGCCAATCTCGAGGGTGATGACGAAGTCGTCGTCTTTGATGTGCTTGGCGAGGCGCTCGGCTTCTTTGTCCTTGAGGGCGCAGATGGCTTTGTCGCTTTCCTGAGCGGGATCTTTTTCATCGGCGACGGTGACGATCTTGAACTGGTGATATTTGGCGAGGCGCTTTGCGTATTCGTCGATGGCGGCCTGCCAGTATTTTTCCTTGATCTTACCGACGCACAGGAGGGTGATATACATTATTCGCTTGCCTCCGTTTGCGCGAGCAGGGCGTCGATGGTCGCCTCTTCCGGAGTGACGTAGACGGTCTGCTGATCGGTGTAGATGACCATACCAGGCTTGGCGCCAGATGGCTTGTGGACGTTTTTGCGCAAGGTGACGTCGACGGGCACCTTGGCGCTGTAGCGTGCTTTGGAGAACCAGGCGGCGAGCTCGGCGGCTTTTTCGATGATCTCAGGCGAGAATCCGTCGTAGCTTCGGTGGGCCTTGATGATGACGTGGGCGCCGTGGATGTCCTTGGTGTGGAGCCAGAGGTCGGCGTTTCTGCCGATCTTCTGGGTGACGTAGTCGTTCTGGTGGTTGTTCTTGCCGATGTAAAGCTCGTAGCCGTCGATGAAGAGGTGGGTTGGCTGCGGCTTGTGCTGTGCTTTCTTGCCGCGCGGTTGGGCATGGCGCTTGGCGTAGCCGGCTTCTTCCAGCTCGAGGCGAACGTCTGTGAGATCGTCTGTGGTCTGAGCCTGATCGAGGCTGTCTTCGATGGTGCGCAGATACTCCAGCTCTTCGGAGGTGCGCTCTGCCTGCAGGGCAGCTTTCTCGGCGCTGATCTTGGCCTTGTTGTATTTTTTGAAGTAGCCTTGCGCGTTTTCGTTCGGCGTCTTGCTTGGGTTCATCTCGATGGTCTCAAGCGGAGCGCCGTCTTTGTAGAAATTCTCCACCTCGGCGCTTGGCCCCTGCTTGATGCGGTAGAGATTGGCGGTGAGGAGCTCGCCTTTGATGCGCCAGCTGTCGGCGTGTTCGAGTTCGTCGACTTTTTCCAGCTGCAGGGCGAGCTTTTTCTCGCAGCGTTCCTTTTCGTGGCGCACGATGCGCTCAAGGCTGGTGCGTTTCTGGCTGAAAAGCTCCTGTTCTTCCTTGATCTCGTAGAAATCCTCGAGCATGGTGGTCATGTCGGGCCGCGTTTCCTGGTGGAATGCGGCGAACTGTTCGAGGGCAAAGGGCGCAAAGGCGAAAATCTCACGCCCGCGATAGACGAGGGTCGGCTGCCAGTCGGCGTCCGCGCAGCGTGCAAGAAGGCCGCTGCATTGCTGCCAGAGGCGGTGGTAGTCGATCTCGCCGAGAAATTCAACGCGGGTGTCCGGCGCGATGTTGGCGCGCACGAGCAGCTCCGTCACCGTCTGTGGGCCGAGGCCGGCGATGGCGGAAAGCAGCGCCTTGCTGGCGGTTTTGGAAAGCCCCTGCTCGAGCAGCGCCTCGGCGAGGCTGGCTTCGTCCAGCGTGTCCAGTGCGCGCTTGTTCTGCGCTGGCGGCATCTGGTAAGGGATCCCTGGCTGGAACTGGCGGTAGTTGTTGGTGCCCATGCCGACGCGCCTGATGGCGTCGAGAATCGTGCCGTCTGCGCCCAGGAGCATGATGTTGCTGTTTTTTCCCATGAGCTCAAAAAGCAGGGTGAACGTTGTTTCTTCGCCGATCTCATTGCGTCCGCGCAGATCGAAGGCGATCATGCGCTCCCAGTCCACCTGGCGAATATTTTCGATCACCGCGCCCTGGATGTGCTTGCGCAGCACCATGCAGAATTGCGGCGGCGTCTGCGGGCTTTCAAAGCTTTTTCGCGAGAGCGATACGCGCGCACTTTGAGGATTGATCGTGGCGTAGCATTTGTGGTTGTGACCACCGGCGCGCACGCCCATCGTCATCGTTGTGGCTGAGGGCTGGCTGATCTTGTCGATGCGCCCGCCAGAGAGCTTGGTTTTCAGATCCTGCGCCAGCGCGCGCATCGCGATTCCGTCTAATGACATGGTTGTGTAGCCTCCTTCATGTGGTCTGTTTGTCGCTACCTTTTATTATAGCACAGAGCGCGCAGATCGCGGTAGTAGGATTTTTCACGCTCCGACAGGGAAAACGCCTGTCTGCGTGATCGCACAGCTTTTCGCCCACACCATCCAGAAAAGCGGCGGCTGAAAGCACTAAGCGATCTTCACCTCGCCCGGGCGCTCCGCGGTTTTTATCTTCCGATTGCAATCGCACCGCCTTTCTGCTATACTAAAACCAAGCAATAACCACATTGCCGTTACAGGCGTGGGACACCTACAAACGTCCCAACAGGCAACTCGGGTGTCTGTTCGAGTGATGAAGTATGTTCAGCGCGTCGGCGTGCGTTGGCATATGGAGCTCTGCGGGAGGGGTTGTGCAGCGGTACCCCAAGCCGACTAGGTCTACCTAGGTCTGTAGACTGAACGAAAATGCTCATAGCCCCGCCAATCTCTGGCGGGGCTATTTTTATGCAAAGAGGAGGGAGCAAGCGTGGATATTTTGCAGCAGTGCGCCAAAAACTACATCGCACTCACCCACCAGCAATACCGCATCATCATCGGGAGAAAACAGCAGAGACACGAGATCGTTCTCCGCTTTCATCCAGCAAACTTTCATCATCTCGCAGGTCTGCACAAGCTCACCGACGTTTCCCAGTTTCAGGACAAACGGCGCGAAGACGTGCTGAAAAAAATCCTCGCAGGAGCGTATTCAGACGCCGACGCTCACCAGAGCCGGTATTTTAGCAAAATCGAAAGCCGCATCCGCCTCGTGAGCGATCTCGAATCCTTCCTCGATACCAATAACCTCATTTTTCACTACGATCCACAGAAAAACAAAGGCTCTCTCATCCAGGCAGATTACCTCTTGCAAAATCAATGGCACAGCCGCCAGGCCTATCTTTTTCTCGTCAAACGCTTTCCAGATAGCAACGAATGTGCCTGCGAATCCATGTTTCTGCGCACAGGCCGAGACTACACAAAAGGACAGCAAAAATTCGCTCTTCTCTACAAAGAAAAAACCAACCTCACCACCGGCACCACCATCGTCCAATATGATAAACTGTAATAAGCTGCGCGTCCGCCGCAGCTTTTTTTCTGCACCCCAGCGCCGCCACGAAATCTGTAAACCGTCCAAAAATGATCAAACTGTGCAAAACTGCCGAGCGCTATCCAAGAGAGCAAGCCGACAGGCGCAGCTCGATTGGCTAATAGCGCCGGGGCGAGGCCGGCCCGAGAAGTCGAGCATGCCGCGAAACGAAGTGGAGCAAATGCGAAGGCTGATTGGCTGCCGGCTACTGCCCGGGGGTTGAAATCCTGTAGAACGTCCAAAAAAAACCAAAACCATGCAAAACTGGTCGAAATAATGCAAAATTGGTAAGAATTTCTGCTTGACAGTATGGTATAATAAAGCGAATAAAAACAACCAAAGGAAAGGATGAAGACAAATGATACACAAAACAACGCGCAGCATCTTGAGCGTGCTCCTGGCAGCGCTGCTCCTTATCGCGAGCCTGCCGCTCACCCCTGCGTTTGCTGATGGGGGGGCACGGTTTCCCAACAATCAGAGAGTGGTGAGAGCCAGTTCGCCGGCGGCAGCGGCACAGCGAATGATCCGTACCAGATTGCGACCGCCGAGCAGCTGGAGAAATTTTCCAGGCTTGTTGACGGCGATGAGAGCCTGGGAGCTACTGACCTCTGTGCCATCCTTATCGCCGATATCAACCTCAGTGGCGTGGGAGACTGGTTCTCAATCGGCACCGACGGCCAGCCATACATCGGCACCTTTAATGGCGACGGCCACACCATCAGCGGCCATTCTGATGAGCACGGCCTCTTTGACAATGTCGGCAGTGGCGGCACCGTGAAAAACCTCACCGTTTCCGGCACCGTCACCGGCGACTATTATGTCGGCGGTATTGTGAACGAGAACAGCGGTACCATCCAAAACTGCGCCTTTAGCGGCAGTGTCAGCGGCACAGGCGGCGGCAGAAAGGTCGGCGGCATTGTGGGATGGAACAAAAACGGCGGCACCGTCACAGACTGCCGCAATACCGGAAACATCAGCGGTTCCGCCAACGACGGCGCGGCCTACGTTGGCGGCGTTGTGGGCGAGAACAGCGGCACCGTCACCAACAGCTATAACACCGGCAAGGTCAGCGGCAGTAGCAGCGACTATGTCGGCGGCGTCGTGGGGGATAACAGTGGCAGAGTCGTAAACTCCTACAACACCGGCGCAGTCAGCGGCAGCAAGAACGTCGGCGGCGTTGTGGGGTATAACTACAGCGGCGGCAACGTCACAAACTGCTACAACACCGGCAGCGTCAGCGATGGCACTTATACCGGCGGCGTTGTGGGGTATAACATCAGCGCCAGCGTTGCAAACTGCTATTACCAGCAGCACGACCCAGCAATTTTCGGTATCGGCGACACCACAAAAGATGACACAAGAACTGTCGCCAAAACCGCCGACAAGTTCCACTCCGGTGAAGTCGCGTATTTGCTCGGCGAAGCCTGGGGCCAGAATCTGATGAACGAACCAAAAGACAACTACCCACAGCTGCGTGCTTTTGACGCCGACACACCGCAGGTGTATAAGGTTGCGTTTATGAACGACAGCGAAGAGCATGACGCCAAATACGCCAACAGCGGCATGACCGTTGATCTGCCTGCAACCGAACCGACGAAAGAAGGCTACACCTTTAGCTACTGGCAGGATAAAGCTGGAACTCAAGTGACAGAACCAATCAGCGTCAATTCAGACACCACCTACTACGCCAAGTGGCCACCGAAGGCGACACCGTCACCATCCAGGTCGCACCAGACCAAGCCTACAAGCTCGATGACCTCAGTGTCACCGCGAATGGCAAGGAGGTAGAACTCACCGCGAACGGCGACGGCACCTACACCTTCACCATGCCAAGCGCCGACGTGAAGATCACCGCGACCTTCGCCGAAGACCCTGACTGGACGCCGGACGAACCAGAAGAGCCATCCACCGATGTCAGCGACCTCTTCATCGACATCGCAGCAAACGCCTGGTATAAAGACGCCGTCCAATACGCCTATGACAATGGCTTCATGACCGGCGTGAGCGCCACAGAATTTGCGCCAGAAGCAACCACCACCCGCGCCATGATCGTCAGCATCTTAGCGCGTCTGGAAAGCGTCACCAGCGCCGAAGCCGCAGGCTTCGCCGACGTCACAGACGAATGGTACGCCACCGCCGTGAACTGGGCAGCAAACGTCGGCGTCGTCAACGGCTACGAAGATGGCACCTTCAAACCAAACGACGCCATCACCCGCGAACAGCTCGCAGCGATTCTGATGAATTACAGCGCATACAAGGGCGAGGATGTTTCAGCCCGAGCCGACCTCACAAACTACACCGACCAGCCAAGCGCATGGGCAGAAGAAACCATGTCCTGGGCCGTAGCGGAAGGCCTCATCAGCGGTGTGACCAACACCGAACTGCAACCACAAGGAAACGCCACCCGCGCTCAAGTGGCTGCCATTTTGCAGCGATTCCTCTGCAAATGATTAATGATAAATGAGTAATTAGTAATTAATGTTGGCTAGAGATCGATACGCCGCTGGCGCGTCGCATCGACTCTAGCCTTTTTATTTTATCTGCGAGCGTGCGCACACCACAAATTTTTCCCGCTTTGTTTCGAAGAAACAAAGCCACCACCATTAAACATTACTAATTTCTAATTAATCATTGAGAGATAATCATTTAAAATTACTAATTTGAAACAATCAACCAAGAGCCCGGATGTTTTACACCCGGGCTTTTCTGCGCCCCAAAGAGCGGCTGTCTGTCTGAAAAAAAGGATGACTTGCACGGGCAGCTATGCTATAATGGTATGCAGTATGATTGAGAGGAGAATGCGCATGGGCGAGGTTCAAACCTACGACCTGGAGCTCCTGGGCCAGACGTACCAGGTGCGTTCCGCTGACGAGGAAACGGTCGTCTCGGCAGTGTTTGAGCGTCTGCTTGCGGAAGTGGCGGCTGCTGGAGAAAATCAACCGGCGCTCACTCAGCGGGAGCAGCTTCTCATTGCTGCCCTCAACACCACGCAACAGCTTCTCGATCTTGAAGAAGAAAACAAATTATTACTCGATCTGCTCAACGCAGAATGATTGATGAATAAGGAGTGCACTGAATGTTAAAAGACCAACTGATCGATTTTATGAAATCGTTTGAAAAAGACCACGACGACTTTCGCCTTTATGTGACCTTCGACCACGTGCTCCTGCATGTCAAGGATTTCACCGCTGTGAACTACAGCGACGAACAGGGCCTGCGCGATCTGCTTGAATACCTGGTGCGCGCTGGCTGGGAAGGGCTGGAAGAAAATGGCCTGCTCGTTGGCGCCAAGAAGGATGACCAGAAGGTGAGACTGGGCGTCGGTGGTCAGGTGCAGTGGACCTACGGCCCATTTATTGAAATGAAAGACGTCGACCAGGCGTATCTTGGCTTCATCGAAGGCCTTTTTGAAGAGCTGCGCCGTCGCGGCATGACGCTCTTGGCCACTGGTCATCAGCCAGTCAGCACGGCTGCGGACATTGAAGTTGTGCCAACGGAGGAAAACAATTGCCTCACGGCCTATGCCGATGGCAACGACGCCCTCAAGGATGCCCTGCTCTGCAGTGCCAAGATGAGCATCAGCATGCAGTATGCCCACGTTGACAACTTCGAAAAGCGCTATCAGGCTGCCGCCATCATCCAGCCGGCGCTGGCAGCTTTCTTTGATAACACCGCCTGGATTGGCGGCAAGGAAAACGATGCTGTTCTCTACAACATCAACAACATCCTCACGGCAGAGCCTTCCTTCTATCATATGGAAGATGCCGTGAGCACCCATTTCAAATACACGGATTTCGCTGATTTCCTCATGGATGCGCCAGCGATCGCTGTGCCACAGGATGGTCACCTTGTTCCTGCAGAAGGGAAGAAGGTGGAGGATGTTTTCGCCGACGGCATGAGCCGCTGCGACATCCTGCGCGCGCTGCGCTATGTGCGTCCGATGGTTTCCTTCGACGAGCACGGCGTCACGTTGACCAACGTTGACAGCGTGCCATATCCGCTGAACATGGCGTATGTGCTCTGGATCAAGGCGCTCCTGTACAATCCGGACCACATCACCGCGTTGCAGCAGCTTATCGAAGAAATGAAGGAAGAAAACCTCGTTGCTGCCCATCAGGAGATCCTCACCAAGGGCCTGAAAGCGCCAATGCGCGAAGGCAACGCGTTCGATCTTATCAAGGATCTGTTCTTCATGATCGGCGTCACTGTTGGTCCAAAGGAACAGCACTATCTGCAGCCGCTGAACGTCCTTCTTTTCAAGGACGTCACCACCAAAGGCGTCAGCGCCAAGCAGTTTGCGAATATGCTTGCCAACGCCTGAATCTGATTGACCCACGAGCGACAGTTTGCTCTCTAGCTGTCGTTTCGTCACGACTTACGAGCGACAGCTTGCTCTCAAGCTGTCGTTTCGTCTTTTCACGTTTTTAGAAAGGAGAATGGGAATGAAACCAGTTGTTGCCATCGTCGGCCGCGCGAACGTGGGCAAATCCACCCTCTTCAACCGACTGACCGACACCCGCCGCGCCATTGTCGATGATTTCGCCGGCGTCACCCGTGACCGTCTCTACGAAGACGTCACCTGGAGCGGGAAAACCTTCACCCTCATCGATACCGGCGGCATCGAGCTCAAGAGCGACGACGAGATCTTGAAAAACGTTCGTTTCCAGGCTGAGATCGCCATCGAAGAGTCCGACGTCATCCTCTATGTCGTCGATGTGACCACAGGCGTTACCTCCGAAGATGAAGCGGTGGCTCAGATGCTGCGTAAAAGCGGCAAGCCCGTCATTCTCGTTGTCAATAAGGTTGAGCAGTTCGATGATCTCACCGACGTGTATGAATTTTACAGCCTCGGAATGGATGAACTTGTGCCAATCTCAGCTTCTCATGGCACCAACACCGGCGATCTTTTGGACGCTGTCTACGCACGCCTCGAAGAGATCCCGGAAGCCATCGACGAAGAAGACGACCGCGTTCACATCGCCGTCGTCGGCCGACCAAATGTCGGCAAGAGCTCCCTCACAAACGCCATCATCGGCAAAGAACGCTCCATCGTGTCCAACGTTGCCGGCACCACCCGCGATGCCATCGACTCCACCTTCATCCACGACGGCGAGGAATTCGTCATCGTCGATACCGCCGGCATGCGCAAGCGCGGCAAGATCGATATGGCCACCGAGCGCTACAGCGTCATGCGTGCCCTGCGCGCCGTCGACCGTTCGGACGTTGCGCTTTTTGTGATCAACGCCGAGGAAGGGCTCATCGAACAGGACAAAAAAGTCGCCGGCTATGTCCATGAGCAGGGCAAAGGGCTCATCATTGTCGTGAACAAATGGGACCTCATCGAAAAAGACGACAAGACCATGAAGACCTACACCGAAAAGATCAAAAGCCAGCTCCTGTTTATGAGCTACGCGCCGATCATTTTCGTTTCTGCCTTGACCGGCCAGCGCGTCGGGCGTATCATTGACATCGTCAAGGCTGTCGCTGAAACGCGTCTCATGCGTCTACCGACGAGCCTTGTCAACGAGATCGTGCGCGACGCTGTGCTGAAAAATCCGCCGCCGACCGATAAGGGCAAGCGGTTGAAAATTTTCTATGCGACCCAGGTGGATGTGGCGCCGCCGACTTTTGCGCTTTTTGTCAACGATGCCGAGCTCATGCATTTCTCCTATCTGAGATATCTTGAGAACTGCATCCGCAAGCATTTCGCCTTTGAAGGCACAACGATCCGCCTGGAACTTCGGAATAAAAAAGAGGGATAAATCATGGAGCAGGTCTCCGTTTTGAACATTATTATCATCATCATTGCTGCTTATTTTCTGGGCTCGCTTTCCTTTGGCTGGATGATCGCCCGCCTGCGCGGCGTCAACATCCTCGAAAAAGGAAGCGGCAATCCCGGCTTCACCAATGTCTGGCGCGTGCTCGGCATCAAATGGGCCTCGCTCGTGCTCATTTTAGACGGTGCCAAGGGGTATTTTTCCGCCATGATCGGCTACCACCTCGGCGGCGAGCTCGGGATGATGATCGGCTTCGTTGTCGCCATCGTCGGCCATTCGAAAAGCTGGATGCTGCATTTCAAGGGCGGCAAAGGCATCGCCACCGCCGGTGGCGCGCTGCTCTATGTATCGCCGATCACGCTGGCGATCCTGCTGGTGATCCTGGGCATCATCGTTGGCATCACCAAGTACATGTCCCTCGGCTCCCTCACCGTCGCCATCATCGCGCCCTTCCTGCTTTATTTTGAAGGACAGCCGCCTGTTGTCATCGGCGTCATCGTTTGCGGCCTCATCTATGTGATCTGGCTGCACCGCGGGAACATCAAGCGCCTTTTGAACGGAACAGAAAATAAGATCGGTCAGAAAAGGAGTTGACCAAAATGGCAAAAGTAGCAGTTTACGGCGCCGGCAGCTGGGGCACAGCGCTGGCTCAGGTGCTCGCCTTCAATGGCAACAGCGTCACTCTCTGGGGACGCAACAAAGAGCAGATGCAACAAATTGCCGAAAGCCGTGAAAATAAAAAATATCTGCCGGGTGTGCCGCTGCATCCGACGCTTTCTGTCACCAGCGACTGGCCAGAGCCAGAAGCCTTCGACTATCTCCTCATCGGCGTTCCAACGCAGAGTCAGCGCGGACTTCTGACAGCGCATCGCGACGAGTTTGCCTGTGCCGAGGGCGTGCTCATCAACGTCGCCAAGGGCATTGAAACCGCCACCGGAAAATGCGTCCACGAGGTTTACGCCGACGTTCTCGGCGAAGCGGTTCTCGATCGTTACGTTGTCCTCTACGGGCCAAGCCACGCCGAGGAATTTGGCCGCAATATGCCGACTGCCCTCGTCGCAGCCAGCCGCAATCAGGAAGCAGCAGAGGGCGTGCAGACCATTTTCATGAACGACAACGTTCGCGTCTACACCGGCAAAGACGTCGTCGGTGTTGAGCTCGGCGGCGCGCTCAAGAACATCATCGCCCTTGCCATCGGTATGACCATCGGGCTCGGCTACGGCGACAACGCCCGCGCTGCGCTCATGACCCGTGGCCTCGCTGAGATCACCCGCCTTGGCGTCGCCCTCGGCGCAGAGCCGTACACCTTTCTTGGGCTCACCGGCGTTGGCGATCTGTTCGTCACCTGCACGTCTGAGCACAGCCGCAATCGCCGTGCCGGCATCATGCTCGGTCAGGGGAAAAGTCTGGATTACGTTCTCGAGAACATGGGCATGGTCGTCGAAGGCGTTTCCACCACCAAAGCTGCCCATGCCCTCGCCGAAGAAAAACACATCGAAATGCCGATCCTCGATCAGATTTACAGCGTGCTTTTTGAAGGCGCCGATGTTGGCGAATGTACCCGCGCCCTGATGACGCGTGAGAAAAAAGGGGAGCACGACGATTTTGAAAAGAACGAGGAGGCGTGATCTATGGAAGAGATCATCAGCTTAGACAACGTATCCTATATCAGAAACGGAAACTACATCCTCAAAGACATCAACTGGCATGTGAATCGCGGCGAACACTGGGTCATCCTTGGCCCGAACGGCAGCGGCAAAACCACCACGCTGAACATGGTCAATGGCTATATTTTCCCGTCGCAGGGCCATGTCAAGGTGCTTGAGTTTGAATTTGGCCATTCCTCCATCATCGAGCTGCGCAAGCGCATCGGTTGGGTGAGTTCTGCCCTCAGCCAGTTCATCCCGACCAACGACTATCCGCTGCACATCGTCCTTTCCGGCAAATTTGCTTCCCTCGGCCTTTGGGAAAAGGTGGACGACGACGACATCGCCCGTGCGAACGAGATCCTCGATCTGCTCAAGATCCGCCACCTCGCCGAGCGCAAATACGGCATGCTCAGCCAGGGCGAAAAGCAGAAGGTGCTCATCGGCCGCGCGCTGATGAACCATCCTGACATCATCATCTTCGACGAAGCCTTCAACGGCCTCGATATTTTTGCCCGCCACGACATGGAGATCACCATCAATGAGCTCGCCGAAGGCAACATCACCTTCATCCTCGTCACCCATAACACCGACGAGATCTTGCCGGTTTTCGGCAAAGCGCTCCTTCTCAAGGATGGCCAGGTGCATTCCCAGGGCGATATCGATGATATGATCCAGTATGACAATCTCTCAGATTTCTATGGCGCCAATGTGGATGTGTTCAAGCACAAGGATCGATTCTATCTTTCGTTGGCCGACACAAAGAAGTAAAGGTTTGTTGTTCACACTGAATATGCTATAATAGAAATGATTAGTAAAAGTAGGAGGGAAGGGCCTTGCAAACCCTCGAATTTCATCTGGATCATTTCGATGGTCCGATGGACCTGTTGATGCATTTACTGGAAAAAAACAAAATTGACGTTTACGACATTCCTATCAACGAGCTGACCGATCAATATCTCATGTATCTGGAAGACGCTCAGAGCATGAACCTCGAGATTGCCAGCTATTTTCTGCTGTTTGCTGCCCAGCTCGTGCGCATCAAGGTGAAAATGCTCCTGCCAAAGCGGCGCAGCGAAGCAGAAGAAGAGGATCCACGCCAGAGCCTCGTCGATCAGATTGTCGCCTATCGCTTTTTCAAAGAGCTCGCTGGCGACCTCGAGAGCCTGCGCGACCGTTCTGCCGATTACTATCAGCGTAAGGTGGACCTCAGCGCCCTGCGCGAAAAATACAGAAAGATCGAGCCGCCTGTCGGCCTTGATCCGCGCCTGCTCCTTGCAGCCTTTGAGGTGCTCGAGGCCTACACCGAGGAAAAATCTCAGGTCATGGTCATCGAAAAGATGAGCTTTTCCATCGAAGACCTCAAGGACAATCTGCTGCGCTTCTGCCAGGAAGCCCGCTGTCCAACCTTCCAGAACATTTTGCGTGACTGCGGCTCCACCGACGAGCGCATCACCTTTTTCCTGGCGCTCCTTGAATGCATTCGCCAGAACGAGATCGTCGCTGTGCAGCATGAGCTCTTCGGAGACATCTGGCTGCGCCCTCAAGCGTGTTAAGGAGACACCATGCTCATTGATCTATCTTACAAAGCCATCATCGAAGGGCTGCTCTTCATCGCCGAAGCACCTGTGAGTGCAGCCGAGCTCGCGAAGATCTGCGAGATCAGCGAGCCAGACGTGCGCGAAGTGCTTGCTCTTCTTTCAGAAGACTACAGCCGTGAGGAGCGCGGCATCGTACTGCGCGAAGTTGGCGGCGGCTGGCAGTTTGCCACAGCGCCTGCCGTGGCGCCGTATATCGAAAAAACCTTATCTGAAAAGAAAACAAAGCTTTCGCATGCCGCCTATGAAACACTGGCGATTATCGCTTACAAACAGCCTGTCACCCGCAGCCAGATCGAATACATCCGCGGCGTCAAATCTGACGGCCCCATTCAGCAGCTTCTCGCGCGAGGACTCATCGAAGAACAGGGACGTCTTGATCAGCCAGGCCGGCCCGTCGTCTTTGGCACGACGGTGGCATTTCTCGTGGCATTTGGCCTGAAACGGCTCGAAGATCTGCCTAAATTCGACCAGTGCCAGAATTTTGACTTTGAATTAAAAGATGCACTGCCTGACCAGGCAGCGACTGACTTGAAATAAATCACTAGGAGGGATTCCTAATGTGTGGAATCGTTGGTTACATTGGCCCCAGAGAAGCGCAGGACGTGCTCCTCTCCGGGCTCGCAAAGCTGGAATACCGCGGTTATGATTCTGCAGGCATAGCAGTCCTCGCAGATCATACCATCACCGTCGAAAAACGAAAAGGAGAACTTGCCAATCTCGAACAGGCCCTCGCTGATCATCCCCTCGCCGGGCACGTCGGCATAGGCCACACTCGTTGGGCCACCCACGGCCAGCCATCCGACAAAAACGCCCATCCTCATCTCGGGCCAGAAGGCAAGATCGCCGTTGTGCACAATGGCATCATTGAAAATTATCAGAGCCTCAAGGAAACCTATCTCAAGGATCACACCTTCAAATCTGAGACCGACACCGAAGTTGTCGCCCATCTCATCGAGCTTTTCTACGACGGCGATCTTTTCGCCGCTGTGCAGCGTGCGCTCGCGGTCATCACCGGCTCCTACGCCCTCGTTGTTATGGCAGTCGATGAACCGGACCGCATCATCGCTACCCGCAAGAACAGCCCGCTCGTCATCGGCCTCGGCGATGGAGAAACCATCATCGCTTCCGACGTACCAGCCATGCTCGCCTACACCCGTCGCTGCATTTATCTCGACAGCGGCGAGATCGCTCAGGTTTACGCCGACCATGTCGACGTTACCGACCTTGCTGGTACAGAGCAGCACCTCATGGTCGACGAGATCCAGTGGGACGCCCAGTCTGCAGAAAAAGGCGGCTATGATCATTTCATGATCAAAGAGATCTTTGAGCAGATCGAAACCTTCGGCAGCGTCCTCGCCGGTCGCATTGAAGAAGATCACGTTGTTCTCGATGACATCAACATTGACAAAGCAACCATCGAAAAATGGCACCAGATCTACATCGTCGCCTGCGGCACCGCTTATCACGCTGGTCTCGTTGGCAAGACCATCCTTGAAAAGACGCTGAAGATCCCAGTTTTCGTCGAAGTCGCCTCTGAATTCCGCTATCGCGAACCAATGCTTGACGAAAATACCCTCGTCATCGTCATCAGCCAGTCCGGCGAGACCGCTGATACCCTTGAAGGCGCGCGCGAAGCAAAAACGGCCGGCGCCTCTGTGCTCGCTATCACCAACGTTGTCGGCAGCTCCATTGCGCGCGAATCCGACATGGTCGTCTATCTGTGGGCAGGTCCGGAAATTTCCGTTGCTTCTACCAAAGCCTACACCTCCATGCTCATCGCGCTCTATCTCATCGGCTTCTATTTTGGCGATGTATCCGGCCGTGTGGATGAAGCAGAAATGCAGACCATGCTCCGCGCCCTCGAAGCGCTGCCAGAGCAGGCAGAAGAGATCCTTGCGCCGGAAAACATCGACCGCATCAAAGCCATCGCCGCAGAATATAAAGATGCCAAAGATCTTTTCTACATCGGTCGCGGCATGGACTGGGCCGTTGCTCAGGAAGGCGCGTTGAAGCTCAAGGAAATTTCCTACATCCACGCCGAAGCCTACGCTGCCGGTGAACTCAAACACGGTACCCTCGCGCTCATCAGCGACGAAACGCCAGTCATCTCTGTCGCCCTGCAGCAGAAAACCTTCGACAAGACCATGAGCAACACCGAAGAGATGATCAGCCGCATGGTCGACGAAAACGGCGATGTCTCCGGCGCCAAAGTGCTCGCCGTTGTTCAGAAAGGCCAGCAGAACATCAGCGCCAAGATCCACCACGTTATCGAGATCCCAGTCTGCCCGGATTTCATCTCTCCAGTTCTCGCAGCCATTCCGCTGCAGCTCATCGCCTACTTCACCGCCCTCGTGCGCGGTTGCAATATCGACAAACCTCGCAACCTCGCCAAGAGCGTCACAGTAGAATAAACGCGTCAACCATCGCTCACATCGCCAGGCCGCGGTGTGAGCGATTTTTTGCTTGTCCGGATGTGTCCTGGCAGGGTATAATAGAGATAGATAAACACGGAATCATTAAAAATTGTCAGGAGGTGAGCAGAATGGCTACATCCAGCATCTTTCATAATTTTGTCATCAACGACCCGAAGCGCTTCATTGATGCCTACGAAGAATCTGAACGCTGGTGTGCAGAGCATCCGAGACAGCGTGTGAATGCAGTGAGTTTTGACGATCTGAGTCCGGAGGAACAACGCGCGTTTGTGGAAAGGTTTAGAGAAAATGCACGAAAATCAACCTAAGACTTCCTATATGTTCATGACCTTGCTGGATTTTTCTGAGCGTTTCGGTGCAGAATTGGTAAAAGAAACGCTGGCTGCATTTCGGTGTGAGAAAAATCAGGCGGTGGAAAATTTTCTCCGCGAAAATGCCATGGACTTCTCTCGTAAACGACAGTCTATTACCTATGTGGTCTTGCGTCAGTCAGATATGCAGCTCGTTGGCTATTTTTCCATCATCGTCAAACCGCTGTCTGTTCCTGCAGCAATGATCAGCAAAACATTGGCAAAACGCATTGCGCGTGTTGGTGAACTGGATCCCGGCACAGGGATGTATTCAACGGCGGCATATCTGATCGCGCAGCTCGGCAAGAACAGCGCTTTGCCGAAAGAAGACCGTATCAGCGGCAGCGATCTGCTCCATCTGGCCATGCAGGAGATTGAAAAGATCAGCTGGCAGGTTGGCGGAACGGTGCAGTTTTTGGAGTGTGAGGACGTGGAGTTTCTGCGCCACTTCTATTTGAAAAATGGCTTTACCTGGCTCGGTGCGCGTACGGATGGTTTTGATGAAAACGAGCAGCCATTTATCCTGCACCAGTACATTCGCTAGATCGACTAAGGCTGCTGTTGTATAATTATCTGTGATCGTTTCAAGCTGTACTATAATTTTCCTTGACAAGGACAGGCTCCAGTGGGTAAAATAGTAGCAGTGAGAATACCAAGTGATAAACGATGATAAGGAGTAGTAGGAGAAGCGTCGTCAGAGAGAAGCGCTGGTTGGTGAAAAGCGCAGACGGCTAATCTTTGAACTCGCCTTTGAGTTTTGCGAGAAATCGCCGGGTCACACCCGTTAGCAGTGAGAGTGGTCGCGCTTTGGCGCGGCAATTAGAGTGGTACCGCGGAATCCATGCCCTTTTCGTCTCTAAATTCTGAGACGAGAAGGGCATTTTTAATTTGGAAGGAAGGTTTAGAGACCATGAGCAAAGACAGAGTCATTATCTTTGATACCACGCTGCGCGATGGGGAACAGTCCCCAGGCTGCAGCATGAACTTACAGGAAAAACTGGCGGTGGCCCGTCAGCTCGAAAAGCTTGGCGTTGATGTCATCGAAGCAGGCTTCCCAATCTCCTCCCCTGGCGATTTTGAATCCGTCAAGATGATCGCCGAATCCATCGCAGAATCCACGATCTGCGGTCTGGCGCGTTGCTCCAAGAAGGACATCGATGCCTGCGGCGAAGCGCTGAAGGGCGCGAAGAAATCGCGCATCCATGTTTTCATCGCGACCAGCCCGATCCATATGGAATACAAGCTCAAGATGACGCCAGATCAGGTCGTCGAAAAAGCGGTGGAAGGCGTCAAGCTCGCCAAGACCTATACCGACGACGTCGAATTCTCCTGCGAGGACGCTTCCCGCAGCGAGATCCCATTCCTCTGCCGCATCGTTGAAGCCGTCATCGACGCCGGCGCAACGACGATCAATCTGCCGGACACCGTCGGTTATGCGGTGCCATGGGAATACGGCGATTTCATCAAAGCCGTCATCGATGGCACGCCAAATTCTGACAAGGCGATCTTCAGCGTTCACTGCCACAACGACCTCGGCCTCGCTGTGGCCAACAGCCTCGCAGCTGTGCACAAGGGCGCACGCCAGATCGAGGTGGCGCTGAACGGCATCGGCGAACGCGCCGGCAATACCTCGCTCGAAGAAGTCGTCATGGGGATCGAAACGCGCAAAGACGCGCTGCAGTGCGAAACCGGCATCAACACCCGCGAAATCTACCGCAGCTGCCGTCTCGTCAGCCAGACGACGAACATGCCGATCCCAGCCAACAAAGCCATCGTTGGCCGCAATGCTTTCCTGCATGAATCCGGCATCCACCAGGACGGCGTGCTGAAGAAACGCGAAACTTACGAGATCATGAGTCCGGAAACCATCGGCATCACCGCCGACAATCTCGTGCTCGGCAAGCATTCCGGTCGTCACGCCTTCCAGGTACATATGGCCGAGCTCGGCTTCTATCTCGAAGGCGACGAGCTGCAGGAAGCGTTCAGCGAATTTAAGAAGCTCTGCGACCGCAAAAAAGAAGTCCTCGACGACGACCTCATCGCCCTCATCGACGCCAAGATGGCGACCGCCGATGACGCGTACGTTTTCGATCATCTCTATGTGTTCACCGGCACCGATCTGACCTCCACGGCAACCCTCGGCGTCAAATTCGACGGCGAAGTCAAAGAGATCGCTACTCTTTCCGATGGCCCTGTCGACGCAGCCTGCAAAGCCGTTGAAGAGATCATCGGCGAAGAATATCGCGGCGCGTTTGACATGCAGACCTACCGCATCGAAGCGATCACCGGCGGCACCGACGCGCAGGCCGATGTTAACATCAAGGTTCTCTACAAGAACAAAACCTTCAATGGCCACGGTCTCAGCACCAGTGTGCTTGAAGCCAGCGCCAAGAGCTATCTGAACGCCATCAACAAAGCCCTGCATTGGGAAGAAATGAATCAACAATCAAAGGAGAACAACTGATATGGGAATGACAATGACACAGAAGATCATCGCAGCCCACGCGGGTCTTCCGGAAGTACACGCTGGTCAGCTTGTCACCGCCAAGGTCGACATGGTTTTGTCCAACGATATCACGGGCCCAGTCGCCATTCGTGAAATGCGCAAGGTGGGCATGGATACGGTCTTCGATAACACGAAGATCGCCATGATCCCGGACCATTTTTCACCAGCAAAAGACATCAAGAGCGCCGAGCAGTGCAAAGCGATCCGCGATTTCGCCAAGGAGCATCAGATCAAGCATTATTATGAAGTCGGTAAGATGGGCGTGGAGCACTGCCTTCTGCCTGAACAGGGCATCGTCGGCGCTGGTCAGCTCATCATCGGCGCCGACAGCCACACCTGCACCTATGGCGCCGTCGGCGCCTTCTCCACAGGCATGGGCAGCACCGACATCGCTGCGGCCATGATCAGCGGCGAAACCTGGCTGAAAGTGCCGGAAGCCATCAAGGTCACCGTCACTGGCGCACCAACGAATAAATATGTCTCCGGCAAGGACGTCATCCTCTATCTGATCGGCATGATCGGCGTGGACGGCGCGCTGTATCAGAGCCTGGAATTCTGCGGCGACGGTCTTGCGCATCTTTCGATGGACAGCCGACTCACCATCGCTAACATGGCCATCGAATGTGGCGCGAAGAATGGCATCTTCCCAGTCGACGATATTTGCCGTGCTTATCTGGCAGAGCGTTTTGACGGCGAAGTGGTCGCTTATGAAGCAGACGCCGACGCAGAATACCGCCGCGAGATCACCATCGATCTGGCAGCGCTGCGCCCACAGGTCGCGTTCCCACATCTGCCAAGCAACACCCATGCCGTCGATGAGATCGACAAGATCGCCATCGATCAGGTTGTCATCGGCAGCTGCACCAACGGCCGTCTTGAAGACATGCGCGTCGCCGGCGAGATCCTCAAGGGCAAAAAAGTTGCGCCATATCTCAGACTCATCGTCATCCCTGGCACCCAGGATGTCTACGAAGCCTGCATGAAAGAAGGCATCACCCAGACCATCCTCGACGCTGGCGGCGTCGTTTCCACGCCAACCTGTGGCCCTTGCCTCGGTGGCTACATGGGCATCCTCGCCAAGGGCGAGCGCGCGCTTTCCACCACCAACCGCAACTTTGTCGGCCGCATGGGCGATCCGGAAAGCGAAGTGTATCTCTGTAACCCAGCTGTTGCAGCAGCCAGCGCCGTCACCGGCTACATCACGAATCCTGAGGAGGTATAATATATGAGCAGTAAAGCTTGGAAGGTCGGCAACAACATCGACACCGACCTCATCATCGCAGCGCGCTACCTCAACGACGCCAGCGATGAAAATATGCGCGCCCATTGCATGGAGGACGTCATCCCAGATTACGCCAACACCATCGCGCCGGGAGATGTGCTCGTCGCCGGCAGCAATTTTGGCTGCGGCAGTTCGCGTGAGCACGCGCCGATCGCCATCAAAGTCGCCGGCACCAAATGCGTCATCGCGGAAAGCTTTGCGCGCATTTTCTACCGCAACGCCATCAACATCGGCCTGCCGATCATCGAATCACCGGAAGCAGTTCGCGCCATCGATCAGGGCGACGAGTTGGATGTCGATCTCGAAAACGGCGTCATCACCAACCTTACAAAAAATGAAACCTACCATTTTGAGAAATTCCCGGAATTCATCCAGCACATCGTTGAAGCCGGCAATCTCCTCAACTATGTGAAAGCGAAGGTGGGCCAATGAGAAGAAAAGTAGCAGTTCTGCGCGGCGACGGCATCGGTCCGGAGATCGTTGATTCTGCGCTGGAAGTTTTGAAAGCCGTCGATGCAAAGTATGATCTCGGGCTGGAATTTGTCGACGCAGCCTTTGGCGGCGCCGCCATCGATGAAACCGGCGAACCATTTCCAGAAGCCACGAAGCAAGTCGTGAAAGACGTCGACGCTGTGCTCCTGGGTTCCGTCGGCGGGCCAAAGTACGACGCGCTGCCACGCGAGCAGCGTCCGGAAACGGGCCTTCTGGCCATCCGCAAGGAGCTCGGCCTCTATTGCAACATCCGCCCGGCGAAGTATTATGATTTCCTCGCTGATCGCCTCGTCTTCAAGAAAGAAGTCGTGGAAGGCGTCGATATCGTCATCTATCGTGAGCTCACCAGCGGCATTTACTTCGGTGAAAAGAAACGTGAAGGCGACCGCGCTTACGACGTCATGGCCTACACCCGCGAAGAGATCGAGCGCATCGTGCGTGACGCTTTCGTGCTCGCCAACCAGCGTCCAAAGAAACATCTCACCTCCGTGGATAAAGCCAACGTCCTCGAAACTTCCCGCCTCTGGCGCGAAGTGGTGAATGAGATCGCCCAGGAATATCCCGATGTCACCGTTGACCATATGTACGTGGACAACGCTGCTGTGCAGCTTGTGTTGAATCCAAAACAGTTTGATGTCATCGTTACAGAAAACAGTTTCGGTGATATTTTGAGCGACGAATCCGCCGCTCTTGCCGGCTCCCTTGGCATGGTGCCATCCGCCAGCCTTGGCGGCAGCGTCGGGCTTTACGAACCCGCCCACGGCTCCGCGCCGGACATCGCCGGTCAGGGCATCGCCAACCCGATCGCGACGATCCTCTCTGCTGCTTATATGCTGCGCCTTTCTCTCGCAGCGCCCGAAGCCGCCAGCGCCATTGAAGCCGCCGTGCAGCAAGTCATTGATGATGGCTACCGCACCGCCGATATCGCCGCCGACCCTGCCACCGCCGTCAGCACCCAGGCCCTCACCGAAGCCATCATCGCGAGAGTGTGAGGGGGGCATCCACCAGCGTCCATTGGGCGCTGGTTTTTTGATGGATAGAAATGGTATAATGGTAGGAGAACAATTGACTGGGCGATATTGATATTTTCAAGGGAGTGATGATGTATGAAAACTTTATTTGATGCAACCACTCTAGGCGGAATCCAACTGAAAAATAGACTGGTGCGTTCGGCGACCGGAGATGGCCTGGCAACAGATGACGGGCGACCGTCTGAGGCTCATTTTGCATTGTATGAAGAACTGGCAGCGGGTGGCGTTGCGTTGATTGTTTTGGGCTTTACAGGTGTAAGTGAGCAAGATCCTTTTACTCATGGCGAGATGCGTCTTTCAAATGATGCGTTGATCCCTGAGTATGCACGACTTGTCGACAGAATTCACCGCCAGGGTGCGCGTGTGATGCCGCAGTTGGCATTGGGAATCTTTCAACGGGAATTCGCGCCAGGATGCTATAGATCTATAAGTGTGAATGAAATGACAAAGGTGGATATTGACACCGTTGTGCAGCGTTTTATCGATGCTGCTAATCGCGCCAAGCAGGCAGGTTTTGATGGCGTGCAGCTACATGGGTGTCATAAGGTTCTACTGAGTGAGTTCCTGCGACCTAAACGTAACCAGCGCACAGACGCTTATGGCTGTTCTGCAGAAGGGCGCTCACGTATTGTTGCAGAAATTATTCGCGGTATCCGCAAGCAGCTGGGGAATTTTCATATTTCAATTAAGCTGAATAATACCGACATGCCGTTGGGGGAGTGTGTGGAAACTTGCAAAATTTTAGAGCAAGCAGGGCTAGATTCCATCGAGATGGAATGGCTCTATCCACAATTACATGAAGCAATGCGACACAGTCTCGACGTACCGATCATATTAACCAGCGAACACCGAGATCCTGATGAAATGGAAAAATTAATGGAAGAAGGGGTTGACTATTTTGCCATGTCACGGCCGTTGCTTCGTGAACCCGATTTGCCTAAACGGTGGCAGGCAGGAGATCGCTGTGAGGCCCGTTGCATTTCCTGCGATCGTTGCCTGATCGAACTGGAGAAGGGCTGTGCCTTTCGGCCACGCCTTTGAAAATCGTTTGAAGAAAGGAACAACCATGGACTACAGAGAAAAAGCGATCAAATGCGTGAAGGATACCGTGCTGCCGATTCAGCGTCAACAATTTGAGGCATGTGGTTGTAACCTAGATGCGCAGTATGAGAAATACGGCGACACGGATGTATTCTTCGGCAAGATGATCGAGCCTGGCAGCGTGTATGAGATTGGTTATCCACGTTGCGTTTGCCCGGATGTGTTGAACGGTTCGGTCACCGACGCTGCTCATTGCGAGTGCTCACGCCAGAGCGTATTGTATATTTTGGAAAACCTGCTGCCTGAGAAAAAGATACAGGTTGAGATTCTGGAAACAGTTTTAAGCGACGGTGAGCGTTGTTGCTTTCGCGTGACGGTGGAGTGAAGAAGAAAAATATCCTGACAAGGAGGTGAGATGATGAAACGTGGCCTTGCCAACGCTCCATGCAAAGCCTGACAGGGTGGCGTATGTATGGAGCTAATGTTCAATCCTGCAGGCTTTGCATTTCTGAATTATCATTTATATTCGGAGTGCAAAGGAGCATAGAAAATGAACACAACAACAACTTTTGAAAGCATCAATCTGAACACCTGGCCGCGCAGCGAGTTGTTTCGATTCTACATTGATGAAATGCGCATTGTCATGAGTCTGACAGTGGACATCGACATCACACCGTTGCGTTGCTTCGTAAAGGCGCATGGCCTGAAATTTTATCCGACAATGATCTGGGTGGTAGCGACGATCATCAATGCTCATGACGAATTCAAGTATGGCTGGGATGACGCAGGGAATCTCATCAAATGGACGAGTGTGTCACCGAGTTACGCTCACTTTCATAAAACGGACGAACGTTTCACGAAAATGGTTACGCCATTTACAGCAGACTTGTTTGATTTCCATGCGCGTTTTCTGCACGATCGCGCTAGATGTGACAGTTTACGCGGCATTGTTGGTCACCAGCCGCCAAACTTTTTCGATGTGACCTGTCTGCCCTGGGTGCACTATCGCCATTTTGATCTGCATGTGTTTGACGAGGGCCGATTTCTGGCGCCGGTTGTCAGCTGGGGCAAGTTTGACAATGAAGGCGGTCGCAGCGTCATGCCGCTGACCATGAATATCCACCATGCTGTGGCAGACGGTTATCATCTTTCTCGATTTTTTACTGAGGTGCAGATGATGATCGATACGCTGCATGCATAACAGATCGTATAATACTTTGCCGGACGCCGCAGGCGTTCGGTTTTTTCTAAACTAGGAAAAGGCGATCGCTTACGATATAATAAAATGCAGGATGAACCAGCATGATTGATTGGGAGGGAGTTTTTGTGCGCCTGGAATATTTTGAATATCTGGTAGCGTTGAGTCAAAACCGGTCGATGAGTGCGGCAAGTCGTGAGCTGCATGTGGCTCCGCAGACACTGAGCATCGCCATTGGAAAACTGGAAAAAGAGCTGGGGGTGAAGCTGGTTGTGACAGACAATCAGGGCACCATGCTCAATGAAAACGGGCTGTTCTTGGTGGAAAAATCGAAGGAGTTTTTTGATGCCATCGCTGTTTTGCGGCAGCATGGCCTGGAGTCAGCAGCAATTTCAGAGCCAGCGATGGTTCGTGTATTGGCGGATGAGTGGATTAAAGAAGATTTTGCGGCTGAGCTGCTCAGCGGGATTGGCAGAGATGGTCTGTCACTGGACGTGACGATGGATTACTGCAAGGAGTCCGAATTGCCGGCGGTTTTTTCAGAAAGCAATTATGATGTTGGACTGCTTTACAATATTATCGTCAATGACAAAGCGATGCATGCAATCGATCCAGGCTTGTCATTCGTGCCATTCTGGCGGTCTGATCTCTATTGCATCATGCATCAGGCACATCCTCTGGCTGACCGCAAAACAGTGAGCCTGCAGATGCTGTCGCAAACCGAAGGCCCACTCGTGGTTGACCCATCTGGTGAAGAATTTTTGGCTGTTTTCAAACAATTTGCACCGCTGCCTCCGCTGGATTGGGAGGATAACCTTATTGCGCTGCAGAAAAAAGTCAGAAGCAATCTTGGCTTCAGTATGGACTATCTGTCTTTTGATGGTCAGCCTGTGCGTGGATTGCCGCCAGATTGCGTGGCGGTAAGGGTCAGCGATTCACTATATGGTTTATTGGGATATTTGCTGAAAACCAATACGCTGCCTTCGCGTGCAACGCGTCTTTTTCTGGATTATCTGCTGTCAGATATTGCGCATATTGCGTGATTTTTTTGTTTGATTCAGATTGAACGCCAAACAAAGTGGTGCCGGTTGTTATGCTTATTTACAGCAGATAAAAAACGTTGAAAATAAACTTATGTTTACACTGAGGATGATTATGTGATACAAAAGTACATGTGGTATCACAAAATTACCCCCTAAAAAAGCCACCATCATCGATTCGATGCGGCAGTTTTTACCAGCATCGAAGGTGGTGGTTTTTTTATTCTGGGGGACGACGACGAAGGAGTGTAAACATGTCAAAAGTAAATTTCTCTCTGGAAAAACCTCAACGCAAGCTGGGACTGGTGGGTGTGATCATTTACATTGTTTTAATGGATATGTTTATTCCGCTATCCACCGATCTCTATTTGCCAGCAATGCCGACGATGGGCGAACACTTGGCGACGTCTGATGCGCTGGTGCAGCTCTCGATTACAATCTTCTTCTTTTCTTATGCCATTGGCATGCTGATTTGGGGACCGCTAAGTGACAAATACGGGCGCAAGGCGCCGACGGCCATTGGCTTCATTATTTTCTGCGTGGCGAGTCTGCTTTGTATGCTGGCCGTGAATATTTATATGTTGTTGGCAGCGCGTCTCTTGCAGGGCATCGGCGCGGCGAGCGGGACGGCTATTTCCTTTGCCATGGTTAAGGATTGCTTTTCCGGGAAAGCACGCGAAACGGTGCTGGCACTTGTGCAAACCTTCTCAGGTTTTGCACCGATCATTGCACCGGTATTGGGTTCATGGATTTTGTTGGTGACAGACTGGCGCGGTATCTTTGGGGTGCTGTTGATTTTTGGGCTCATTGGCTTTGTTCTGACGCTGCTCTACGATGAAACGCTCGCAGAAGAAGAGCGGCTGCAGGGCAGCGCCTTCAAAAGTTTTCGTGCGCTGGGCGCGGTTATGCACAACAAAAGCTTTGTCTGGATTGTGCTGATCTATTCGGTGCTCTTGATCCCTTACTATGCCTATATCAATATGTCGCCATATATCTATGTGACCGACTTTGGGCTTAACGAGCAAGTCTACAGCTATTATTATGCTGGCTGCGCCCTTTTCTCGATGATCGGCCCATTCATTTACATTCGCTACTTGACAGATGTGGATAAGAATCGCATGAGCTATCTCGGCTTTGGCGCCTGTATCTTCGCCGGTGTTGCTATTATTCTGGTTGGGAATTTGGCACCAATCATTTTCTGCTTCCTGATGTTCGTATTTAACCTTGCGATTAATATACTGCGCCCGTTCTCCACGAACATCATTCTCGAACAGCAGAAAAACGATGTCGGTTCAGCATCGTCGGTGATGAATATGAGCTTTAATCTATTTGGCTGTGTCGGTATGCTGCTGGCTTCGGCGCCATTTACCAACAAAGCGATTGCTCTTGGTGCGATGGTTGCGATCTGTCTGGCGTTGGCGGCCTTAGGTTGGTGGTCGCTGAATCGATCCGGCAACGAGATCAAGGGCCTGTATCGTTGAGTGTTTGGCGATGTCTGAGAGGGCATCGCTTTTTTGCGGTTGGTGCTGTAATGATTTTTTACAGCGCCAGTCCATCTTGTAAAGAAAAACAGATTTACACATTGTACAGAGTGTGAAACAATGAATAGCGTGCCCAAAAGCAGAAACAAAGACATCAAAAATATCGCTGAAAGGGGTGTTGCTGGAGATGTCAAAAATGAAATTTGGGTTGGAGAAATCTCAGAACAAATTGGGGCTGAAGGGTGTCATTGCTTTTATCATTCTTATGGATGCATTTATTCCGTTATCCAATGACCTGTATTTGCCCGCGATGCCGACGATGGGCGAACATCTTGGCACGACAGATGCGCTTGTGCAGCTGACCATCACGGTTTTTTTCTTTTCGTATGCCATTGGCATGTTGATCTGGGGACCGCTTAGCGATAAGTACGGGCGAAAGAAGCCATTAGCCGTGGGATTTTTGCTTTATTGCGCTGCCAGTCTTGTCTGTATGCTGGCTTGGGATATATATGTTCTCTTAATCGCGCGGCTTTTGCAGGGGATTGGTGCCGCCAGTGCGACGGCAATTTCTTTTGCGATGGTCAAGGATTGTTTCTCAGGGAAAACGCGTGAAACGGTGCTGGCGTTGGTGCAGACGATTTCTGGCTTTGGTCCGATTCTGGCGCCAGTAGTTGGCTCCTGGATCCTCCTTGTCGCCGATTGGCGAGAAATGTTCTTGTTGTTGCTGGTGTTCGGGCTCATCGGGCTGGTGCTGACGCTGCTCTATGAGGAAACGTTGCCAAAGGAGGAACGGCTGAGCGGCAGTGCTTTCGAAAGTTTCAAAGAGATCGGTGTTGTGATCCAGAATAAAAGTTTTCTCTGGATTGTGCTAATCTATTCGGTGATTTTGATTCCGTTTTATTCTTACATCAATATGTCATCGTATATTTTTGTCGATTTCTTTGGCTGCAGTGAACAGATGTACAGTTACTACTATGCTGCTGTTGCGCTTTTGGCAATGCTTGGGCCGTATCTCTATATCCGGTTCATGGGCAACGCCGATAAAAACGTTCTTACTTACGTGTGCTTTGGTGTGTGCGTGCTTGCCGGTGTGGGTATTGTCGTCGTTGGGCAGCAGTCGCCGCTTGTGTTTAGTGTCTGATGTTCCTGTTTTACATTGCCACGAACATTTTGCGGCCGTTTTCTACCAATCTCATTCTCGAGCAGCAAAAACAGGATATTGGTACTGCGTCGTCGGTCATGAATATGAGCTTCAATTTATTTGGTTGTCTGGGTATGTTACTGGCTTCGGCGCCATTTGACAATCGAGTTTTTGCCATCGGCGTGATGCTGGCTGTTTGTTCGTTGGCTGGTGTGATCGGCTGGTGGGCCTTGGTGCGTTCTGGAATCAAAGTCAGAGGCCTTTATCGTTAAATCTTCGGTCGTTCGGCATGGTTCGGACGACGGATTTCTGCTATAATAGAGAAAACGCATGGATAAGAAAGGATGGATAGCCAATGGCTCATTTATTCAGAACGCCTCAGTACAGTTTTATCGGCGCGCAGGCGCTGGAGGAGGCGGCGCCGGTTTTTGCGCGGTTGGGCACGAAGGCGCTGATTGTCACTGGGCAGTCGATGGTTCGTCAGGGGCATGTGGCCATGCTGGAAGCGCTGCTTGATACACAGCAGGTGGCGCATGAACGGTTTTCGGCGGTCAGCGGCGAACCGACGGATGAGATGATCGAGGCGGGGCTTGTGGTTTATCAGCAGGCACACTGTGATTTCACCATCGGTTTTGGCGGTGGCAGCGCGCTTGATGCGGCGAAGGCGATTGCTGTCAGCGCGGCGACGGGCGAAAAGATTGTCGCCTTTAAAGGGCGCAGCATTGATGGGCCGGTGGCGCCGATTGTCTGCATTCCATCTACAGCTGGCACGGGCTCGGAAGCGACGAAATCGACCATTATTACAGACACTGCGAACAATGAAAAGCTGCTGCTTGTGGGCGAAAGTCTGCTGCCGACGCTGGCGATTGTTGATCCTGCTTTTACGATGGCAATGCCACAGAGTGTCACCATGGCGACGGGAATGGACGCGCTCACGCATGCCATTGAAGCGTACACGTCGCGCAAGGCCTTTCCGGAAAGTGATCTGTTCTGTCTGGCGGCGGTGCGGCGCATTTTTGCCAATCTGCCACGCGTTTTCAGCGACGGCAGCGATGCCGAAGCGCGCAATGAGATGGCCATTGCTGCCTATGAAGCTGGCGTTGGTATTGCCAATTCCTCTGTCACGGTGGTGCATGGCTTGAGCAGGCCGATCGGGGCGCTCTTCCATGTTGCCCACGGCATTTCCAACGCCATGCTGCTTGCGAAAACGCTGGTCTACATTGCCGACGGCGCCCTCGATCGTTTTGCAGCGCTTGGTCGTGCCATCGGCGTGGCAACAGACGCCGACAGCGACGAGGTGGCGACGGAAAAATTCCTGGCTGCTGTCGATGCGCTCTGTGCGACGTGCAAGGTGCCGACCCTCGCGGAATATGGCATCGATCGCGACGCGTTTTTTGCGCGCATGGACAAGATGGCCACCGATGCCCTCGCCAGCGGCAGTCCGGCGAACACGCGAAAGACGCTCGACAAAGATGACATCCTGCGGATTTACGAAAGCCTCTGGGATTGAAAGGAAGAGGACGCATGGAACTTAAAAATGTAGAAAACAATCTGCGAGAAGCGGGTTATGCTGTCTCGATTTTTGACACGGCAGATGAAGCACGCGCATATCTCGACGCGCAGGTGGATGGCAAAAGCGTTGGCTTCGGTGGTTCGGTGACTCTTGACCAGCTTGGCCTCTACGAAACGCTCAGCCGTCACAACACGGTGCACTGGCATTGGCGAATGCCGGCGGACAAAAATGAAGCGGAGGTTCGCGCCGCAGCGGCAGCGGCGGAGGTGTATTTTTCCTCTGTGAACGCGCTGGCAGAAAGCGGCGAGATCGTCAACATCGACAACGTCTGCAACCGCGTCGCGGCGATTCTCTACGGCCATGAGCAGGTGTATCTCGTGCTTGGCGAAAACAAGATCGCGCCGGATCTTGTAGGCGCCATCGATCGTGCGCGCAACATCGCCGCGCCGCTCAACGCCAAACGGCTCGGCTGTGCGACGCCGTGTGCCGTCAAGGGAGATCGCTGCTACGACTGCCAAAGCCCAGGGCGCATCTGTCGCGGCCTTTCTGTGCTTTGGCGTGCACCGGCAGCAAGCCACATCGAAATCGTGTTGATCTGTGAAACGCTGGGATATTGAGAATTATTTTCAGTCGGTCTGTTTGCCTGCAGACCGGCTATTTTTTTATGTCAATATTTGATGAGATTTAACGATTACCCCTCGAAAAATCAATTGCGTTAGTATATAATGGTTATGATTCCTGTCATTAGAGAGGATACTATGAAACTCAATAATTTTATCAAACAACTGAAAGCAATACCCCTGGCGCAGAGGGTGGCTCTCGGGCTGATGTTGGTGAGCATTTTTGTCGTCACGTTCAACAGCGTCTACAGTATGATCAACCAACAGCTCATCAAGACGATGACCGTTGGCGCAGAGGTCACCGATGTGGTCTACAGCGACTACGGCTTCATCCAGGCTGAAGAATCGCTGATCACGCCGAAGACATCTGGCACTGTGGAGCTGGCTGTCGACGAAGGGACACGTGCACCGAAAAATCACGAGATCTTTTCGGTCACGACAACAAACGACGACGGAGAAAGCAAAACAGAACCTTATTATGCGCCGATCTCCGGGGTGGTGAGCTATCACATTGATGGCTACGAAAACATGTCGGACATTGACGAGATCAAAGATCTGGATTTTCGCGGCATTTATGAAGATACATTCACAGAAGGCGGAGAGACAAACGCTGATAAGGATGCGGTCGCCGGCGAAGTTTATGCCAAAGTGATCGACAATCTCAAAAGAGCCTACATTTATATGTCCTGCACAACGGAAGACAATTCCTTTTTCGATGAAGAAGGGGACACCTTCCGCATCCGTTTTCCAGAATTAAATGAACAGACGACAGGAACCGTCGAAGAGATCACAAGTCAGGGGGACGGCAGGATCTTTTGTAAGATCGCGCTGGGCCCTGTGAGTGAAACATTTTTGACAAACCGGGTGGTCCAGGCGGAGCTCTACGAAGTACAGACGGCAACCCTCGATCTGTCCAAGGATTCCCTTGTGTACAGCGATGGTGAAGCCGGTGTCTACATCGTATCCGGCGGAATCGTTTCCTGGCAGGCAGTGAAAGTGCTCGACGAGAGCGCTGGTCGCGTGGAATGTGAAACCCTGCCGGAGGGCACAGTCATCGTGCTGACGCCAAACCGTGTGGAGCCTGGGGATGTTGTGAAAGGATCGTAATGTAAAATGTCAATTGCAGAAAATCTTGAAACCATCCATGAACATATTGAAAACGACTGCAGATCGCGTCATGCGGACAACGGTCCCGTGAAGCTCGTTGCGGTGAGCAAATACCACACCGTCGATGAGATCAAAGAAGCTTACAAAGATGGGCAGCGCGCGTTCGGCGAAAACCGCGTGCAGGAACTCCTGCCAAAGATCGATGCGCTGGCCGAAGCTGGTGACAGCGATATTGAATGGCATCTGATCGGCCATCTGCAGAAAAACAAAGTGCGTCAGGTCGTCGGCAAGGTGGCACTGATCCAGTCAGTGGACAGCATCGGCCTGCTCCAGGAGATTGAGAAACGCGCCGCGCAGCACGATTGCGACGTGGACATTCTCCTGCAGGTGAACGTTGCCGGTGAAGAGCAGAAATCCGGCATCGCTTATGAGGACATCGATGCGTTTGTGGCAGAGATGCCAAACATGCCGCACGTTTTCCTGAAAGGGCTGATGTTTATCGCGCCAAATCTCGAAAACAAAGACGATCTGCGACCATATTTTAAGAAAATGAACGACAAGTTCAATGAGCTCAAAACAAAAAATATCGACCATGTTGAGATGCAGTGGCTTTCCATGGGGATGAGCGGCGACTATGATGTGGCCGTGTCGGAAGGCGCCAACATGGTGCGTATAGGCAGTGCAGTGTTTAACACAAAATAATTTGGAGGTAAAACATGGGGATCAAAGATACATTGATGAACTCTTTGGGATTTCAGGACCAAAACGAAGAAGAATATCAGTACGAAGATGACTACGGTTACGAGGAACAGGATTATGTAGAAGAACAGCCGGCAAAGCAGCAGAAAGCTTTCTCCGGGCTGGGTTTCCGTTCCTCTGCAAGCGAGACAACGAGCGACGATTATCACACCGGCAGCGGTATGCGCATCGTGCTCTTGCAGCCAAGCCGTTTTGAAGAAGCGCAGAACATCGCCAGCTATCTCTTAGACAACAAAGTCGTTGTGTTCGATCTGCAGGAATGCGACGTTGATACCGCGATCAACATTGTCAACTTCGTCAGCGGGGCGATCTATGCCCTCAACGGCTCCATCCAGAAGATCAACGACCGCGGCGCCATTTTTGTGGCTGTACCGCCAAGCGTTTCGATGGACAACGAGCTGCGCGTCGGTCTCGGCGAGGACGACTACGGCCTGAACATTGCTGACTGGGTCAACCGCACCCACTCCAAAGCTGAATTCCAAGGCTAAGGAGGGCGATTGATGTTAAGTGCTGGGCTGGTTTATACGCTCTACCGCGCCGTACGTCTTGCCTTTAATCTGTATATTTTCATTCTTTTCGTGCGCATTTTGCTAACGTGGACAAGCATCAGTCCCTACAACAGCAAGATCGCGCGTTTCCTCAGCGACCTCACCGATCCATTTCTTGCGAAGATCGAGCAGTATATGCCGCAGGCGCTCCTGGCACCGTTGAATTTTTCGCCGATCGTGGCGTTTCTGATCCTGAGTGTGGCAGAGAGCATCATCCTGCGCCTGCTTTTGCTGTTGATGTAGGGCGCGCGCGATGCTGACATTTGAAAAACAACTGGCAGATTGGATCCGTCAGACGACCGTAGAATGGCGGGATGTGCTGACGGATTTTATGCCTCGCGAACAGCTCATGGCGGAGCTCGATACGCTGCGCCACGCTGGCGTGCGCTTTTTGATCGATGGCGGCTATGACGACGCCGAACGCGTGCGACTGTTTATGACCATGTTCGACGAAGAACCGACGCGCAAGGATCTTGCGATCAGCGTCATCGCTTTTCGCGGACAGATGAAATTCACCAGCTTTTCCCATCGTGACTGTCTCGGCGCGCTCATGGCGCTCGGCTTTGAGCGGCGCTGCATTGGTGATATCATCGTGCGCGAGGATGGCTTCGATGTGCTCACAAATTCGGAGATCGACGATTTTCTCCTGATGAGCGACGTCTCCATTCGTCACGTGCCGATGAAGGCGAAAAAGATCGCCCTGGAAAACTGGCAGGCGCCAGAGCGCACACTCAAAATGCTCTCCGTGCTTGTCGCGCAGACACGGCTGGATGCCGTCATTGCAAAGGTGTTCAATCTCTCGCGCAGCCAGGCAGTGGAATTTATCCGCGCAGGACTCGTGCAGATCGATCATCAGGTTGTGACGAACGCCAGTCGGCAGTGCGACGCCGGGCAGATCATCACCGTGCGCGGCAAGGGCAAATTTGTCGTCGATGCCGTCGAAGGAATGAGCAAGAAAGGCAAGATCAAGCTCTCCATCGGCAAATATGTCTAGGAGCGCTTGACAAAAAATGGCGTTTTGATTAGAATTTATGTACAAAGAACAAAGAGGCTGTGAACGGAACCGTTAGCAGGGCCTTGTTTTCTAGCGAGTCCATGTTGGTGGAAGATGGATAAGACAAGCTGCTATGTATCATCCGTGAGCCGCGACCTGAACCAGAGTAAGGAAGCCGACTGATCCGCGTTAAGGATCGCTTGAGTGTCTGCCGGGAAAACTGCGCAGATATGAGGGTGGTACCGCGATTCAAACTCGTCCCTTGGAGGGATGAGTTTTTTTATTTTATGTAAGAGGTGAAAACATGTCCAACAAAGACGAAAAAGAAAAAGAATACGGCGAAACATTGAACCTGCCGAAAACCGATTTCCCAATGCGTGGCAATCTGCCAAAAAATGAACCAGGCATCCTGGAATTCTGGGACAGCATCGATATCTACGACAAGATCCAGAAAAAGAACGCCGGCCACGAAAAATTCGTGCTCCACGACGGACCTCCCTACGCCAACGGCGAGATCCATCTTGGCCACACCATGAACAAAGTCCTCAAGGACATCATCGTTAAATCCAAATCCATCCAGGGCTATGACGCGCCATACGTTCCAGGCTGGGACACCCACGGGCTGCCGATCGAGCTCAAAGCCATCGAAAACACCGGCCTTGATGCCAAGAGCGAAGACGTCATTGGTTTCCGCAATGCCTGTGCCGATTACGCCATGAAATACGTGAACATTCAGCGCGAAGGTTTCAAACGCCTCGGCGTTCGCGGCGACTGGGAACATCCATATCTCACGCTGAAACCAGAATTTGAAGCCCGTGAGATCGGCATTTTTGGCGAAATGGCCAAGAAAGGCTACATCTATAAAGGCACTAAACCAGTTTACTGGTGCCCACACTGCCACACTGCTCTCGCTGAAGCCGAGATCGAATACGGCGAAGAAAAATCGCCATCCATCTATGTGCGCTTCAAAGTCACCGACGCCAAGGGAAAATTCTCCGAAGAAAATGCATACTTCGTGATCTGGACAACCACCCCATGGACCCTGCCAGCCAACGAAGCCATCTGCCTGAATCCGGAATTTGAATATCAGCTGTTGAATTTTGATGGCCAGCGCTACGTTCTCGCAAAAGAACTCGTTGAAACTGTCGTCAAGGAGATCGGCCTACCAGAAGATTACACCGTTGAAGGAGAATGGCTCGGCAAAGATCTCGAATACCTTGTCTGCCGCCATCCATTCCTCGATCGTGACAGCCTCGTCATCAACGGCACCCACGTCACCCTCGATGCAGGTACCGGCTGCGTTCACACCGCGCCTGGCCACGGCGTCGATGACTATGTTGTCGGCAGCCGCTATCATCTGCCAATCCTTTCGCCACTCGACGATGACGGCGTGCTCACCGAAGAAGCAGGCCCATTCGCCGGCATGAAGACCGACGACGCCAACAAAGCCATCTGCCAGCACATGGAAGAAAGCGGCGCCCTCTTAAAGCTCAGCTTCTTCAAGCACCAGTATCCACATTGCTGGCGCTGCGGCACCCCAACCCTGTTCCGCGCCACCAACCAGTGGTTCGCATCCATCGATGGCTTCCGCGAAAAAGCCCTCGACGAGATCGAAAACAACATCAAATTCACGCCAGAATGGGGCAAGGAACGACTCTACAATATGATCCGCGATCGCGGCGACTGGTGCATCTCCCGTCAGCGCGTCTGGGGTGTGCCAATTCCAGTGTTCTATTGCGAAGACTGCGGCGAGACTATCCTCGACGACGACACCATCGCCAGCGTGCAGAAGCACGTGCGCGAACACGGCACCAACTGCTGGTTTGCCATGAGCGCCGACGAACTTCTGCCAGAAAGCTACAAATGCCCTAATTGCGGCGGCACCCATTTCCGCAAAGAAACCGACATCATGGACGTTTGGTTTGACTCCGGCTCCAGCCATGAAGGCGTGCTGCGCGCAGAATCTGAAGACCTCTGGCCAGCCGATCTTTATCTCGAAGGCAGCGACCAGCATCGCGGCTGGTTCAACTCGTCGCTGTGCACCTCCGTTGCCGTTTATGGCCAGGCACCATACAAAGGCCTCCTGACCCACGGCTTCCTCGTTGACGAAAAAGGCAACAAGATGAGTAAGTCCAAGGGCAACGGCGTCGATCCAAAAGACGTCATCAAGCAGAACGGTGCCGACATCCTGCGTCTGTGGGTTGCAAGCTCCGATTATCGCAGCGACGTTTCCGTCAGCCACGGCATCATCAAGCAGGTCGCTGACGCGTATCGCAAGATCCGCAACACCTTCCGCTTCATGCTCGGGAATATCTCCGACTTTGATGTGCGCAAAGATCGCGTCGCCTACAACGATCTGCCAGAACTCGATCGCTGGATGATGGACCGCTTCGTTGATCTCGTGAAGCGCGCCAAAGACAGCTACAACGCTTACGACTTCCACGTCATCTACCGCAGCATCTTCAACTTCTGCAACACCGATCTCAGCGCCGTCTACTTCAGCATCATCAAAGACCGTCTCTATTCCAGCAAAGTGGACGATCCTGCCCGCCGCGCCTGCCAGACCGTTCTCTACGATATGTGCCTGGCCCTCGACGTCATCCTCTCGCCAATCCTCTCCTTCACCACAGAAGAAGTGTTCCGCTACATCGACATGGACAACAAACCAGAGTCCGTCCAGCTCTGCGATTGGCCAGAATTTGACATCGCCGGCGTAGATGCCGGTCTCGATAAGAAATGGAGCGCTCTTATGGACTTCCGCAACGAAGTCATGAAGCCACTCGAAACCGCTCGTAAGGATAAAAAGATCGGTAACTCCCTCGACGCGAAAGTCACCCTCTATCTCGGCGCAGGCCTCGAGGACATCAAAGCCGCTCTCGGCGATATGGATATGGCGCCAGAAGATTTCTTCATCGTCAGCCAGCTCGTCCTCGACGACATCGCAAACGCACCAGCCGACGCCGAAAAGAGCGACACCTACGAAAACCTCGCCATCAAGATCGACCAGGCCACCGGCCATAAATGTGCCCGCTGCTGGAAATACTCCGACACCGTTGGCGACGATGGCCTCTGCGAACGCTGCGCCAGCGTGCTTGCGTAAAATCGCGGGCGAAAATCGCATAGAAATGAAAACGACACCTGTCAAATCTGGCAGGTGTCGTTTTTTACAAGGAGAATTAATTGAATTCTTCTTGAGAAGAGAAATGAAATACGATACAATATCTTCTGTATGAAAGTTATTCTGATTTTTTATGGAATCTTGTTAGATTTATGATTGAGGGGAGGATGAGTATGCGGCTTGATCAATTACGGCAGATTATTGAAATTGATAAGCACCATTCTATTTCGAAGGCAGCGAAAGCACTATATACTTCACAACCAACCCTTAGTGGTTCTTTAAACAGCTTGGAAAGTGAGATTGGTGTGCGTTTATTTGAGCGTACGCCATCGGGCGTCGTTCCTACAACAGAGGGACGTGAGATTCTACAAATTGCCAAGCAAGTGTTAGATGGCTGTGACGAGATATTGAGCTACGGAAGTCAAGGGCACCAGCTGAGTGGCGATATTGATTTATTCATTATTCCGCCATATGGTTTTCTGTTCCCTATTATCATGGTTGAATTTAAACGGCGTTTCCCAAAAGCACACTTAAATTTGCAGTTGTTAAATTCTGAGAAGATTGTAAGCGTTTTGACAGAGGGTAAAGGGAACATTGGATTGATTATGTGGGGAGGCTTATCAGAACATAAGCTTGATGATTTAAAAAAACGCGATCTTCAAGCGGAGCTGTTTCAAGATCATTTAACACGTCTGTATGTATCCAAAGAACATCATCTTGCTAATCGAGAAAGTGTTACTATAAAAGAAATTCGTCATGAAAGAATCATCGCATATTCATCAGACCATTGGGAAACGATCAATAGAAAAATCCATGCTGAATTAGAACCATTAATTATGACGGATAGAGAAGCTTTAATGAGAATGGTATATGATGGAGAAGGAATTGCAGTTTTGCCAGAAACTTTCTCATTAAATAATCTTTATTGCGATCAAGGTTTGATCAAAGATATACCAATTCAGGGCAATGATAAATTTAATATGGCGACGGAGTGCCTGATTTATCCCAGCAAAAAACGACTAACATTGCTTGAATCTAAAACTGTAGAATTACTGCGAGATGTTCTAAATCGCACATGCCAAAATTGCTTATAAATACCATAAAGATACCCTATCGGATATTTCTGATAGGGTATCTTTTTTTACGGGGAACCTAATCATTAGATTGAGTGATAGAATCTATAGTGAAATAATTAATTGATTCATTCTAACGAAAGAAATGAAGGAGGATAAAAAAATGAAAATTATTGATGGACGTTTAAGACCGCCTTTCCGGTCTATTAGTGAAGGTAGACTATTTGATCCGGATTATTCGATTCCATTTATTGGAAAATTCGGGCGTGTTTTCCCTCAATCTGCTATCGATAAATCGATGGATATGGTTATTAAGGAGATGGATGAGGAGAATATCGTTAAAGGCTTGACGCCGATCAGACGTTCTCAAGGAAAAGGGATGCGCAATGAAGATTTCCCTCTTTTGAACGAACTGTATCCAGATCGATTCGTTGGTTTTGCTGGTTTAGATCCGGCTATTGGTATCAAAGAAACCTTAGAAGAAATTGATCAGTTTGTTCATAATGGCGTTTTTACAGGCATCAATCTGGAGCCAGGCCTGGATCCAATCCCATGGAAATTGGATGACGAAAAATATTTCCCTATATTTGAAAAATGTGAAAAAGAACGTATTCCTGTTTATATTACCTGGGGTGGCTTGTGCGCAACGCCTTGGGTGTACGATCCGGAAATTATTGACCATGTGGCCAGAACCTTCCCTAAGATGAAAATGTTCTTAGGCCATGCAGGTTATCCAAGAGCAGCAGAACACAGTATTATTGCGATTAACCGTCCAAATGTTTATTTGGGGATTGATCTTTATATTATTAATTCACCAGCTCAGCAGGATTACATTATGGCTGGAAACTATGCAGCGAAAGAACAGATTTGCTATGGTTCCGCATATCCATTTAATAACCTTCATGATGCTGTGGCATCGTACAAGAAAGCGTTTAATGAAGATGTCTGGGAAAATATCTTCTATAAAAATACAATGTCGTTCCTGACTCCTTTTGAAGACTGAATAGAAACTAGTAATTATCTTAAGGAGGTGCAGGATGTTAACGAGAATCTTTGAACCGATTACAATCAATCATTTGACGTTGAAAAACCGACTTGTTGTTCCTGCAATGGTCAGCTTTTATTGCCCGAACGATGGAATGGCATCGGAACAATATATTGCTTATCATGAAGCAAAAGCAAAAGGTGGCTGGGGATTGATTATAGCAGAGGATTATCGTATTAATCCACATGCAGGGGCATCCCGAAATTTACCTGGATTATTCACAGAAGAACACATTAAAAGCCATAGTGAATTAACGAGACGTGTTCACGAAGCCGGTGGGACGATATTTGCTCAGATTTATCACGCTGGTTTTCAGGCAAATCGTGAACTATATGGTATTCAACCAGTGGCGGTATCAGGCGCCAGAAGTTCTTATCTTAAAGAGCTGCCACACGTGCTGACAATTGACGAAATTCATGAGATTGAACACGAGTTTGCTGTTTGTGCTGTCAATGCAAAAAAAGCTGGTTTTGATGGCATTGAAATTCATGGAACACATGGGTATCTGATTAATCAATTCCTGTCACAGGCTACAAATAAACGTAGCGATCAGTATGGCGGAACGCTCTATAATCGCTGCCGTATGGCGATCGAAACAGTAAAAGCTGTTCAAGAAGCTGTAGGTCCGGATTATCCAATTTCTTTCCGACTGACCACCAAAGAATACTTTGCACAAGGCCTTACTTTGGAAGAAACGAAAGTTTTCGCAATGTTATTGGAAGACGCTGGCGTTGACGTTTTGAACTGTAGCCAGCATGGCGCACCATATATCATCCCGCCATCTGCTGTAACAGACGGCTTTGCTGTGAATAATGCAGCGGAGATTAAGAAAGTTGTTCATATCCCAGTCATTGGTGTTGGCCGTATCAACGATCCACTTCTTGCAGAAGAAGCTCTGGCCAGCGACAAAATGGATATGGTTGCAATGGGACGTGCTTCATTGGCGGATCCAGAAATGCCTAACAAGGCTAAAGAAGGTCGATTGGATGACATCGTACATTGTATTGCCTGTACGCAGGGATGCATTGGCGAGAAAGTTCGCGGGAATGTACTTTGTTGCTTAGTAAATCCTTCTTTGGGACATGAAAGTGAACCAGGATATTTGATTTGTCCTGCAGAAATTAAAAAGAAGGTTTTTGTAATCGGAGGCGGAATCAGTGGATGCGAAGCAGCGATTATTGCTGCTCGGAAGGGACACAATGTAACGATTTTTGAAAAAAGCGATGTTCTTGGTGGACAGTGGAATGCTGCTAGTGTTCCGTTAGATAAAACAGAATTTGCTTCGCTGGTCGCGTATCAACATGCTCAAATAGAAAAGCTGGGGATTCAAGTGCGTTATCACGCCACGTTAACAAAAGAACTTTTGGACGAACAACCAGACTTAGTAGTAATCGCTATTGGTGGTATCCCATTTATTCCTCCAATCAAAGGATTGACAGATTATAAGCTGGCGTCGGATGTATTAGTAGGAAAACAAGACGTTGGTAAAGATGTATTAATCATTGGTGGAGGTCTTGTCGGCGCTGAGACGGCAGAATATCTTAGTGCGAATGGTATTCATGTAACACTGGTTGAAATGCTGGATCAAATTGCTAAAGATGGTGAAGCGGCACCAAATCGATTCTTATTCGAAAATCTGGAAAAATATGGTGTTGATATCTACACGTCTACGAGCACAGATATGATTGATGGTCGAAAAGTCATGTTAACGACGTCGAATGGGTCAGTGACAATGGACGATATAGATGACGTCATTATCGCTACAGGTTTCAGGCCAAATGTTGAGTTGGATGATTTGTTGTTAGGCTTTACCGGCGAAATTGTGAAAGTGGGGGATGCAAATACTGTGAAGAATGGGCTTCACAATCTTCGTGAAGCGTATGAAAAAGCGTTGAAATTTTAAAAATTGAAGGGAGATGTACTGTATGTCAACAGTAAAATCTGTAAATCGAGGCGACTTAATAAAATGGTTTATTACGGTCGCTGCACCACTACTCTTTTTCCTGATACCAACAGGTGGAAATTTTACACCAGAATCTAGAATGTTTGTCGTAACAAGTGTTATGGCAATCCTTTGCATGGCGTTTGGTCTGTTGGACAACATGATTCCAGCATTGTTGTTACCAGCAGCTTGGTGGATTCTCGGAGTTGTGGAAACAGCACCAGAAGCTTATGCTGGTTTTGCAACGGTAACAGTTTGGGTTATTTTAGGGGCGTATGTATTGACCATCGCTCTGGATGACTGCGGGATCTTAAGAAGAATCGCACTTTTTATCATTGAGAAATTAGGCGGCTCCTATAACAGAACCCTTTACGCAATCTATATTGTAGGTGTTGTCCTTGGTCAGCTTTGCTTCTGCAGCCATTACTTCATTATGATTGGTCTGGTCTATGGTTTCTGCCAGGCGATGAATCTTAAGCCGTTCTCTAAAGAAGGCGTCATCATGATGGGTGTTGGTGGTATGGCAGCATTGAACGTCAAAACGTTCCTGTATCAGACTTCCAACATGACACTGATGATCACTGGTATGCGTAATGTATTCCCTGATTTTGATATTACGCCTGTTCAGCTCTTCATCTACAACTGCCCAGAGTTCTTGACGGCCATGCTGTTTATTTTCATGGTCACCAAGATCTTTAAAACAAAAGATGTAAAATTTGAAGGTGGTAAAGAATACTTCCACTCTGAACGTGCTGCGATGGGGAAAATGACTGCGGCAGAAAAGAAAGCTATTATTGTATTAGTCATTCTTATGGCTTACGTAATGTTCCAGCCAGTTCATGGTTTTAACCTGAACTATGTATTTATCGTTCTTCCTTGGATCTGCTTCTTCCCAGGCGTTAATATTGCACCTCATGAAAGCTTGAACAAAGTTAAAATGTTCTTCAGTACCTTTGCTTTTGCAGGCACCTGCATTGGGATCGGCCAGGTTGCTACGACATTAGGCTTTGGTGATCTGATCTCTGATATCCTTGGGCCAACACTTGGTGGCATGGGTAAAATCGGTCTGACCTATGGCGTTTTGATCTTTGGTGCATTCGCAAACCTTTTACTCTCGCCTGCTGCGATGTCCAGCTTATTGCCAATTGGTCTTGGTCAGATTTACTTAGATCTTGGCTATCCGCCAATCTGCAGTATGCTGACCGTCAACTACTCTTTGGATATGATTTTCCTGCCTCATGAAGTTACTGCATACCTTGTATTGTTTGGCTTTGGTATGATGAAGATGAAACACTTTATCGCATTTTTCGGCGGAAAAACGTTATTCACACTGATCACATTTGGGCTCATTCAGATTCCATGGTGGCATCTGCTTGGCATCTTCTAAGAAAAAGGTATTAGTAAATATGGGCAATACTTCGTGAATGCCATTTCATGAAGTATTGCCTGTATGGATATGAAAGGAGTAAATTATTATGATGATTATTGATTTTCGCGTGAGACCTCCTTATAAAAGTATTTTAGAAGCAAAATTATGGCAAAAGAAACCGCGTTCTGAGCAGAAATGGGGACTTCCTACTGCACAGTCTGTTATTGAAGAATCCATGGATCTTTTCATCAAAGAAATGGATGAAGCCGGGATGACTAAGGCGGTTGTGCCTCTTCGCCGTGCTTTTGGCATGAAAAATGAAGATTTGTTAACGTTAATGGAAGAATATCCAAATCGTTTTATTGGTGCACCATGCATTGATCCGTCTTTGGATATTCAGGTAAGCTTGCAAGAAATTCAGGATTATGTGGTTGATGGACCTTGCAGTGTCATTATGATGGAGCCAGGTAAATGTGTGCCAGCTTTGCATGCGAATGATAAACGCATCTGGCCTATTTATAAATTCTGTGAAGATCATAATGTTCCGGTGTTGATGTCTTTCGGCGGTGTTATTCCTCCATCTCTTAGTTACAACAATCCTCTGGAAATTGATGAGATTGCAGTAGCTTTTCCTAATTTAAAACTAGTAGTTTGTCATGCAGCATGGCCATATGTTACAGAGATGGTACAGGTTGCATATTTCAGACCAAATGTATACCTGGTACCTGATATGTATATGGTTAATTGTGCCGGCTCTCAAGATTACATTAATGCAGCAAATTATATGCTTCAGGATAAAATTATCTATGGTTCTGCGTATCCATTGATCCCAATGAAAGAAAATATTGAGTATGTGAAATTTAAAGTTCGCGAAGAGGTTTGGGAAAAGATTTTCTATAAGAATGCAGCAAAAGTTTTAGGCTTAGATGAATAATTTGTTGAAATATGTAGGTTAATAGCAGAGGAGGTTCATACAATGTATATTGACTCTCGTGTACGTCCACCGTATAAAAGTTATTTAACACAAGGGATTTATAAGAAAGAAAACAATCGTTCCTGGACTTCTCATTTCGATATGACCTATCCAGACAATCATCCAGACCTCACAATGGAATCCATGTTTAAGAATATGGAAGACGCAAACGTAGGTATCGCAATGGTTGCTGGTCGCTTGAGATGTGGTGAATCGAATGCGGATGATGTTACCGAACTGGCGGCAGCATATCCTGACAAATTGCGTTGCTTCCCGGATATTAATCCATTAAAAGGAGAAGCAGCATTAAAAGAGATTGATGATCGCGTTATCAACGGTCCTTGTACGGGTGTTTGCATGGAATTAGCAGCAAATCCATATGAACATATGTATGCAAATGACAGACGTATTTGGCCGATCTATCAGAAGTGTGAGGAAAATGATATTCCACTTTACTTGAGCCATGGTGGATTTTTGGGTGATGATCAGTCATATCAGCATCCACAATTAATTGAAGATATTGCGCAACATTTTCCTAAGTTGAGAATCTTGGTTGCACATGCCTGCTATCCTTTTGTAGTGGAAGCTTGTCATCTTGCAATGAATCAGCCTAATGTATATTTGGCCCCAGATATGTATGTGTTTGGCGTTCCAGGAGCGCGTGAATATATTAATGGAGCAAATACTATCATTAAAGAGAAGCTTATCTATGGATCAGCATATCCAATTTTTGATATTGAAAAATCTGTGGAGTATTATTTACATTGTGGATTCAAGGATGAAGTTCTTGAAAATGTAATGTATAAGAATGCTGCCAGATTCTTGGGTATTGAAGATTAATAATTGAATGTTATTGTAGGAAAGTAGGTGAGTAATATATGAGTAAATTGTTTGAACCAATCGCAGTAAACAATGTTACAATTCGAAATCGAACTGTTGTTTCTGCGATGGTCACAGGCTTATGTGGCGCTGATGGTATGGCAACAGAAGCATTTATAGCATATCATGAAGCAAAAGCTAAGGGCGGTTGGGGATTGATCATTCCTGAAGACTATGTAGTTGCACCAGGTGTTGGTGGGTCGAAAGATTTGCCAGGGCTTTATGACGATGCACAGATTCCGAGTCATAAGGAATTGACGGATCGCATCCATGCTGCTGGTGCTAAAATTGTTTGTCAAATCTATCATGCTGGCCGTCGTATATCTAAAGACGAAACTGGCTTGGAACCTGTTGGTCCTTCTGCAATGAAATTTGCTGGTGGACCATGGGAGATTTCTCGTGAATTGACAGTTTCTGAGATCGAAGAGATTGTTGAACAGTTTGCAGACGCAGCTGTTCGCGCAAAAAAAGCTGGCTTCGATGGAGTTGAAATTCATGGAGCACATGGATATTTGCTGCACACGTTTAACTCGCCGTTCTCAAATAAGCGTTGTGATGAATATGGTGGTAGCATTGCTGGTCGAGCAAAGCTGTCTGTCGACGTTGTAAAAAGAATCCGTGAAAAAGTTGGACCAGATTTTCTGGTACAATATCGCATTTCTTGCGAGGAAGGGGTTCCTGGCGCACTCACTATTGAAGAAGCAAAAGCCATTGCAATCCTGTTAGAAGATGCCGGTATTGATTTATTGCATGTTTCTCAAGGCGGTGACTTTAACCATGTTGTTTCGCCGTCGGCTTGTGAGCCAAAAGCGACATATATTAATAATGCGGCAGAAATGAAAAAAGTTTTGCATATTCCGGTTATTGGTGTAGGGCGCATTAATGATCCATTGATAGCGGAGGAAATTTTACGTTCTGGCAAAGCAGATATGGTCACAATGGCGCGTGCTTCTTTGGCAGATCCTGAATTTCCGAATAAAGCTAAAGAAGGGCGCTATCAGGAAATCAACTATTGTGTAGGTTGTTTGCAAGGATGTACAAGAGGCTGCTTGGCTAATCCAATGATTGGACATGAGAGTGAATATGATCTTTCTATGGTTGCATCGCCCAAGAACATATTTATTGCTGGTGGCGGTATAGCAGGCTGTGAAGCAGCTATAGTGGCAGCAACAAAAGGTCATAAGGTTACACTTTTTGAAAGTACAAGCAAGCTTGGCGGTCAATGGCTTCTTGCGTGTGTACCTCCAGGGAAGGCCGATTTTACAAGTCTTGTTGCATGGCAAAATGTACAGCTGAAAAAGCTTGGAGTTGAAGTACGTTTGAAAACGCCATTGACAAAAGCTCTTGTTGAGGCAGAAAAGCCAGATGTTGTACTTGTTGCCAGCGGGAGCAAGCCTTCAATTCCACCAATTCCTGGGGTGGATCAACCTTTTGTTGTCACAGCAAGTGAAATTCTTGCAGGGAAAATCAATGCTGGTAGAAATGTTGTCGTCATTGGTGGTGGCTCCGTTGGTGCAGAAACTGCGGATCATCTGGCAATGCATGGTAGCAAAGTCACTATCGTAGAAATGCGAGATAAAATAGCAGCAGATGAATCTGCACGCCCAAGAAAGTTCCTTATGGAGCGTCTTGAAGATGCTAAGGTAGGCTTAATTACAAGCGCACAAGTACTGTTAATTGGAAGAAATGCAGTATATTTGGAACGGAATGGCGAAACTATAAAGCTCGAAAATGTTGATAATGTTGTTATTTCTACTGGATCAAAAGCATACTCTCCATTGGTAGAAGAACTGAACGATTGTTCATGTCGTGTGATTGCTATTGGAGACGCAAATGGCGTTAAAGATGGTAGACATAACATGGAGGAAGCGTTTAAAACAGCACTTGCTCTTTAAACTAAACCATATCCTTTCCGGCAGAGGCAGCACGCATGGTGTTGCTTCTGCTATTTTTTTCTTAATGAAATCAAAAAGGCCATCGTTATACATATTGGTAAACGATGACCTTTTTGATTTTAGAAATAAATGATGAAAAATGTATATAAGAAGATGCAATAAAGATGCATAGAAAATTACTTGCGCTCAATAATACTGGATGCTGGTCATTTTGCCAGCGGCTTCTAGTTTGCGGCAGAGGGTTTTGATGGCGGTGAGTTTATTGTCGAAGGCGATGTTGGTGTCGCTGTGGGCGTCGTTGAAGGCGGTGCCGAAGAAGATGTTGATGTTGGTGCTTTCCATGAAGAGGGCACGATAGAGGAGTTCGTCGGGGCGTGTGCCGAGATGGAGGATATGATCGGGATCGCGTGCGATGCGATCGACGAGGGCGAGGGTGGCCTGGAGGGTGATAATGCCTTCGGTGGTGAGGTCGACGCCGTCAATCTTGCCCATGTCTGGAACGTCGCCGTCGCCGGTGCCCTGTAGAAGTTCGAGTGGTTTGTCGAGGAAGCGGGCGACGATTTGGCTGGTGGTGCCGCCGCAGACGATGTGCTTGCCGTGCTTGGAGAAGAAGAGTCGCAGGGCGGCGCATTCGTCGTGGCCGCGGGCTGGCGGGCCCATGACCATGTTGGCGGTGGCGTGCGGACAGAAGCGGAGCACGGCGATGGTGCGGTCGTCGCCAAACTGTCCGGCGCTCATTTCATTGCAGCGTTCATCGAGAAGGGCGGCGGTGACGGCGGCGCAGTTGTTCACGAGGTCGGTGCTGCTGAGAAATTCTCCGATCTCTTTGACGGACCAGCCGTCGATGGTGCTGACGCCGATGCCGGCGTGGGTGACGCCGTCGCTCATCATGAGCAGAACGTCGTCGGGCTGGATGCGGATGGTGCGCTCGTGGATCTCTTTGTCGCCGACGAAGCGCACGTGTGTGCGCGCTGGCACGACTTTGCCGCCGCGCAGGAGGATGCATGAGGGATTGCCGTATTCGACGAGAAAAAGTTGGTCGTCGCGGATCTGCGCGGCGGTGAAGGTGGCGTAGGCCATGCCGCGTTCTTTACAGAGAGGCAGGGACGCGGCGATGGTGTCGACGCATTCTGCCAGGGGAAGTCCGTGCTCGAGCAATCGTCCGAGGATGGTGGAGGTGAGGGTGGCCATGATGTTGGCTTTGACGCCGCTGCCCATGCCGTCGGAGAGCACGAAAACGGGATGCTGGCCGCTGTCGAAGGCGGCGTAGAAATCACCGCAGATTCCTTCGCCGTCGTGGTTGTGGGTGATGACGGCGTGGTCGAGGAAAAGATCTTGTCGCATTGGTCTAGACATTGTCATCCTCCATCATCACAGATTCCTTGAGATCGCTGATGGCGATCTTTGTTTCAGAGGCGGTCTCGCCGAGCAGGGAGGCGATCTCGTGTACCATGCGCAGCTGTTTTTCGACGATCTCGTCGGCGATGGCTGCGGTCTGCTGGCGTTTCTGCATGGCGCGGCGGTGGCGTGTTTTTTCCTCGGTGACGTTTTTGAGGATGCAGATGATGAGGTTGGCGTCGCGGTTGACCTGCAGTGTTTCGTCGAGATAGAGGCCGTAGTCTGGCAGATAGATGCTGGTCATGAGGGTGTCTTCGTCGGAGGCGAGAAGATTCACGAAATCGTTTTCGTCGAGGATGGTGCCGATCGGCTGGCCGACGAGGCTTGTGGCGTCGACGCCGAAAATGTCGCAGGCGGCTGGATTGGCCTGAGAGATATTCAGCGACATGTCGATGGCGAGGATGCCGCTTGGCACGCTGTCGATGATCTTGCCCGCGTAGTTTTCGGCGCGTTTGCGAATGTATGGCATGCACATGTCGATCTCGGCTTTGCCGAAGAGAACGGCGCGCGCTTTTTCGCGGCAGGTGGAGTAGCCGCACATGCCGCAGTTGAGTTCGTCTTCTGGCGAGAATTTGTCCATTTGGCGCAGCACGGCTTCGATCTGCGCTTTGGTCGGTTCGAGGCGGAAAACGCGCTTGGTCTGGAAGGTGGTGGAGTAGTCGAGGGTTTCCGGCACGCTGTAATCTTCGTCGTAAATTGTGGTGCCGGCGGCCTGGTGGGTTTTCACGGCGCCGCGCAGGGTGCCGAGTTCTTTGCGGCGGAAGGATGGTCCGCCGACGCAGCCGCCTTTGCAGAAATTCATTTCGATGAAGCAGTGGGGCAGTTTGCCGTCGATGACGTCTTCGATGGTTTGCTTGACGCCGTCAAAACCGCTGATCGGCAGATAGTTGATGCCAGGTTCCTGTTTCATGGTCGCGAGAATGCCGCCGCTCATCGGGAAGAGGCGGCTGAGTCGCGGTTGGTTGCGGAAGGATTCGTCTTCGTGGACGACGATGTTTTCTTCGGCGAGCCAGTCTTCCAGCTCTTCGAAGAGGAGCACGGCGGAAACACCTGAGCCGTTTTCAAAGGCTTCGCCTTTTTTGGACAGGCATGGCCCGATGAAAACAAATTTTGCTTCTGGATAGCGCTCGCGCAGGATTTTGGCCAGCGCTTTCATTGGGGTGAGCACGGGCAGCAGATATTTCGCTGCTTCGGGGCGGTGACGCTTGATGTAATAATTGACGCTGGCGCAGCTGGAGGTGATCCAGGTCTGGTCAGGATTTTCGGCGACGAGGCGTTCGTATTCGGTCTTGACGACGTGGGCGCCTTCGGCAACTTCAAAAACATCGGCAAAGCCGAGCTTTTTCAGGGTGCTCTTCATGGTTTCAAAGGAAATATTAAAATAAGCGGCGAAGCTTGGCGCGACGATGGCGATGACGGTTTCGTGCTTGCTCATCAGCACTTTGATCATCGGTACGTCGTTGATATCTTCTTTTGCGTGCTGCGGGCAGACGATGGTGCAGTTGCCGCAGAGGATACATTCGCCGGCGAGAATGGACGCGGCGTGATCCTTGACGCGGATGGATTTCACCGGGCAATAGCGCACGCATTTGTAGCAGTCTTTACAGTTGACTTTTTTGAATTCGAGGATGCTCATGGGCGTGGGTCCTTTCGTTGCATAATCTTTTCTTATTATAGCATAGCTTGTGGGTGATTGCGCGCCTGAGAATAAAAAAGCGTCGCGGAAAATTCCACGACGCCTGGTTGTTATGCCTGTGGCTTGATGATCTGTTCGAAAAGTTGGTCGACATTGCCCTGGCCGATGCCGGTGACGATGTCGTCGTCGACGGCGACGCTGACACCTTCGGCGCAATGGTTGAGACAGAAAGCGCTACCGACGGTGACCTTATCTTCGAGACCATTTTCGGCGACGAGCTCTTTCAGGCGGGTCAAAATCTCATAGCTGCCGCGCTTGTGGCAGGAGCTGCCGATGCAAACCTGTACTTTCATTTCTTCCACACTCCTCTGTGATTGTTCTTCGTTTGCTATTCTGCAAATCCGTCGAGGACGGAGATCGACGATTTGATCGTCTGCTCGATGGCTGTTTTGCCATATTTTGTGACTTCGTTCGCATCTTTCGGGCTGTGGTTGATGCAGGCTGGGCCGCCGATGCAGCCGCCTGGACAGCACATGCCTTCGATGAAATTGTTTTCGAGCTTGCCAAGCTGATGAGCGCGCAACGCTTTGTCACACTCGGCAAGGCCGTTGCAGATGATCGGATTGGCGGTGAATTCTTCCGGCGAGATATTGTGCTCCTTCAGTGCCTGCGCGACAGCCTCGGAAAGACCGCCGACACGGGCGAAGATGCGGCCGAAATAGCTGGCGTTGTCGAGCATCGTTCCTTCGAGGGTGGAGATGTCGATGTCTTTGGCATCGAACAGCGCCTGCAGTTCTTCGAAGGTGAGGACAGAATCCACATGCTCGCGCACCAGTCTCAGCTCATTTTTCTTGGCGATGCATGGTCCGATGAAGACGGTTTTGCAGCCAGGATCCATTTCCTTGAGCACTTTACCGAGCTGGGCCATTGGGCTGTAATTGTGGCTGATCTCCGGCACGATGTCCGGATAATTTTTGTGGATGTAGTCCACAAATCCCGGGCAGCAGGAGCTCGTGAGGAATCCTTTTTCGACTAGTTCCTGCGCTTCCAGATACGCCACCATGTCTGCGCCCCAGGCTGCTTCCAGCACAGCGTGGAACCCGAGTTCGCGGATACCGCTGACCGCCTGTTCCGTGGTCACATTTTCCAGCGTGTCGTACTGGCTGGCGATGGATGGTGCCACAATGGCGTAAACGTGGTACTTCGTGTTGTTTTCGCTTTCGCGGATGAGACGGATCACATCTGTGATAAAGCTTTTGTCGACGATGGCGCCGAACGGACACTGGTACACACACTGCCCGCAGCTGATGCATTTTTCCTCGTCGATCAGCGCGCGGCCGCTCACCGGATCACTGGAAAGCGCTTTTGCTTTGCAGGCTTCGATGCATGGACGCGTGCGTTTGACGATGGCGCTGTAAGGACAGCTCTTGGCGCACATGCCGCAGTTGATGCATTTTGTGTGGTCGATCGTGGCGCGGTGGTCCGGGCCGATCGTGATCGCGTCCTTTGGGCAATTGTTCATGCAGCGGTGGGCCAGACAACCGCGGCAGTTGTCCGTCACCGTCATCCCATCCAGCGGGCATTCGTCGCAGGCGATTGGAATGACGTTGACGATGGCTTTCTGTTCTGGCGAGCCGCCGCAGGCCAGCTTCACATATTCGTCGCTGATCGCCCGCTCCTTGTAGATGCAGCAGCGCATCGTCGGCTTGCTGTCATCCGGGAATAGCGTTTTGCTCACGCCCATCATGCTGAACGCATCCAGCTCGCCGGCGAAAGCCAGTTGGGCAACAGCTGAAAGCGTTCGGTTTTTTTGTAGTTGGACGTCTGTATCAAATAGATTGTTCATGATGAAATCTCCAATTTCTTTTTGTAAATTCAGCGTTGCGCTACTTATGTGAAAATTGTAACATATTTGTGGGAATTGAGCAATCTCTATATGACGTGCATTGCGTATTCGACGTTGGGATTGCTATAATAATGAAGGAACTGTAAAGGGGGAATTTATAATGAAGGAAATCTGTTCGTTTCGCAGTGCGGAACGCCGGGATGTGCCGCTGATCCTGCGCTACATCCGCGAACTGGCGCGCTATGAAAAGCTGGAAGAGGAAGTCGTCGCCACCGAAGAGATCCTTGAAGAGTGGCTCTTCGACAAGGAAAAAGCAGAGGTGATCTTCGCTGTGGTTGAAGGAAAAGAAGTCGGCTTTGCGCTGTTCTTCCACAATTTTTCCACTTTTCTCGGCCGCGCTGGCATTTATCTCGAAGATCTCTACGTTGAGCCAGCGCATCGCGGCCAGGGCATCGGCACCGCGCTGCTCAGAGAACTGGCGCGCATCGCCGTCGCGCGCGGCTGCGGACGGCTGGAATGGTGGTGCCTCGACTGGAACACACCGAGCATTGATTTTTATCGTAGCCTTGGCGCCGAAGCCATGGACGATTGGACCGTCTACCGTATCAGCGGTGAAACCCTCGGCAAGCTGGCAGAATAGAGGAAAGTGGTCAGATTTTTGGCGCCAACGGTTGCTCTTGCCGGCAGTTTTTTATACAATACAGATAGTATGATCGATCAGGAGGGATCCATTTATGGCAGTTAAAATACATTGCATTGAAAAACCACGACTCAGCGGGAGCTTTTTCCGCATTTCTTCTGAGGACGGCAAAACCGCCGACCGTCTGCTCCAGGGACATTGGTGGCAGGCCATCGCTCAGGACCACAACGAGCGCGACTTCCTCGTCATCTGGAACACCGACAAGCCAGAAGAAGAGGTTGACTGGGAACATTACGACTACGTCGTCCAGTACGGCGATTTCAGCCAGGATGTCACCCGTCACGTCATTCTAGAGAAAAACGAGTTCTACAATTTCTGATGCAAAAAACAAACGCCGTGCGTCTGACATTTTTTGTCAAACGCACGGCGTTTATCTTTTATGGAGACGAGGGGAGTCGAACCCCTGTCCGAAAGACCAGCTCCCAAGCTTTCTACGTACGTAGAGCGTGTTTTGATTTAACAGCGCGCCCGTCCACGATCAAACTGAAACGCTGCGAGAGAAATAGATTTCCCGGATGGCTATTTCTCAGTCACCAGCCGGTAGCCTGATGGTTTGGCTCCCTGACCCCGCATCTCAGGCGCAGCAGGCAGGAAGTTCACAGCTTACGCTGCGAAAGCTAATTTTTCGTTTTTAGCGTTTAAGTTTAGGTGCACGATTTTACGAGATCATGCGAAACTCGGTACGCTTACAAGGCAACCGCAATCCCCCGTCGAAACCAGTACGTCCCCGTAAGAATTGCTGCCAGACTGGAAAATATTCCCAGCTGTGGTATAATATTATAGCATTCCGAACAGAAATGTTCAATAGAAAGGAAACGAAAAATGCTAGCAATTGAGACGATCCTCGGCGCTTTAACAGGATATTTCACCAACGACATTGCGATCCGCCAGCTTTTTGCGAAAAATGGCGTGGTCGTGCGCGAGCGTGCGCAGTTTACGGAGATGATCGTGCAGGTTCTGCAGGATCAGATCATCGACGAAGAAACGGTGCGCGCGCTGGCGGAAAATCCGGAGATGGCGATGATGTTCGAACGTTTTCTGCGGACGCTGCTCACGGAGGAGCTGCCCTACGCGCTTTCTGATTGCGCGCTGGCGGATATCGACAGCGACGGCGCGCTGCGGCAGTTGGCTGTCGCGCATATTCAATCGCTCGATCTCACCGACGCGCGATTTGACAGCGCGGCTCTGGCGAAACGGCTGGACGCGGTGTTTACAGACGACGCATTTGTGCAGAGTGCGGCGCTTGCGCTGGCGAATCTGGCGAAGTGCTCGCTTTCGGAGCTGGGCGCTGGCGCGCTTGTCAAATGCTGGCTGCGCGCCCTCGAAGCGATGGACGCAGATGATTTTTCGCGCTGGCTTTCTGGCTGGGGTGAGCGGCTGCCGGCTGCGCTCGAAAGTCAGTGGCAGGAGGGCGGCGCAGAATCGCTGCGCCTGCAGGATCTGCTCACCGTCGATGCAGCCACCCTCGAGCAGATGCTGGAGCAGTTCATTTTGGCTGGTCAACGCTCACAGCACGCGCGCTGGCTGGATGTGCTGAAAAATCCGGCGCTGCAGGAGCAGCTCTATGTGCTGGCAGAGCGTCTGCTCCAATCACTGCTCGCAGCACATCTGCCGACGCTCGTGGAGGCGTTTGCGCCGATTCTGCAGGAGGATCGCGCAGAGATCGAGCGGATGCTCCTGGAGAGCGTTGCCGAATCTGGCGAAAATCCGATGTTTTGCGATGTGGTCGCAGGGCTGTTGGAACAGCGCTTCGCAGAGACAACAGACGACGGCAAGGATTGGCTGAGCGCATTTTTGGCGCGCTTCGCTGATGCAGAGGAAGCGGAATCGCTTTGCCAGGAGCTTGCAGCATTTCTGCTCTCCTGGGTGGTGCATGCGATCGATCGCTGGCGGCGCGTGACGATCGAAGCCGAGGACGAGGTGGCGGCGATACATGACAGTCTCGTGAAATGGCGGCCGCTCGCTGTGACGCTTCTCGAAGCGCTGCTGGCGCTGCCGCTTCGCAGGCTGCTCTCGCAGCAAATGCTCGCGACGCTGATCGACGCAGGGGTTGAAGCGCTCGCAAATAATCTATCGCCAGAAGCGCTGGCGCAGATGCTGCGCAAAATTTCCGCGCAGATTCTTGAGAAGCCGCTGTCGGCGCATTTTCTCACAGCAGCGCGCCAGGAAATGCTGCTGGCGAAAGTGCAGGAGCTCTGGCGGCAGCATGGAGCGATGCTGCTGGCGCGGCTCGATCTGCAGGAAGCGACGCTCAAAGAAGCGCTGCTAGCGCTCTTCGACCGGCTTTATCAGCAGCCGCTGGCGCGACTCGTTTGTCGCAGCCGCGAAGCTGTGCCATACAAAACGATGGCGGATGGGCTGCGCGGCGAGGTTTTTGCAGAAATGCGCCCCTTCCTCGGACGCATGACGAAAGAGCAGCTGGACGCGCTGAGCCACGAAGAGATCCGTTCGCTCGTGCTCGACATGCTCGGTCACGAGATGCGCCCGCTGGCTTATCTCGGCGGCGGTATCGGCGCCATTGCCGGTGCGGCGACAGGTGTGGCGATGGAAATGAGCGGCGTGACACCGGATCCGGATGCCCTGGCAGCGCTGATGACGGTGCGCACGGGGATGTACGGCGTGGTCGGCTACGGCACAAATGTGGCGGCGGTCGCTGGACTTTTCCGCCCGTATAAGAAAAAGCTGGGCTTTCAGGGATTGATCAGCAAAAATCAGACGCGCTTCGCAGAAAAAATGAAAGAAATGGCGGCGTCCTACATCATCAACGACGACATCTGGCGCACGCAGGTGCAGGCTTTTTTGGAACGGCTGGATGCAGATTTTGACGAGATTCTGCATCAGGGGCTGCAAAAGCTCGCCGATGTGCACGACACGCGCTGGCAGCAAATCCTCAAGGAAATGGCGAAAAATCACGCCGGCCACCTGCTCTATGCGTCGCTGCAAAAAGATCGGCTCGGCGCTGCACTGGCTGCGTGCCTGTCCGACCCAGAACCGCTGGCTGGATTTTGCGCGGAGGCGCATCTGCTGCAGCGCGGCATCGACCAACTTGCAATGCGTGAAGCGGCGAGCGGCGCACTGTCGCAGCCGTTGCTCAAGTGGCTGCAGGGCCGTGACGCTGAGAGCTGGACGCAGCTGGGAAACAGGATCCTTGGCGCGATGACGCTGCCCAAGGAGCAGGGATTTTACGCGCGGCTCTGGCAGCATCTGCTGCCGTTTTACAAGGGGCTGCCGGAGATGCTCCTGAACAATCTCGACAGCTGCTCCGGTCTGGTGGACGAAATGCTCCGTAAACAGTTTTCGTTCACGATGCTTCTGGGCTATCAGATGGCTGGCGGTCGTCAGTTTGTCAGCGCCATCCTGCAGGCGTTTTTTGCGAAAAAACTGCCGGGCTATCTTTTCCGGCGCGAAGGAGCCGTCGCAGAAGCAGCCGTCGGCTGGATGCAGCGCGCGCTGGCAGGAAAGAGCGCCGCTGATCTCGGCGTGAGCGTCAGCGAGAGCGACGGCGACTGGCTCGTGGAAATGTCGGCAGCGCTCAGCGCGCCACAGCTGCAGCAGCTTCTGCTCGCGCTGGCTGCGCGTATGCGTGAACTGCCAGAACAGGCAGAGGCACGGCTGATGACGCGGGCGCTGCGCCTGGCGAGAGTGCTGACGACGGATTCTGGCGAGTACGTTTGGCAGAATATCTGGACCGCCCTCGCCTGGGATGAAGTGATCGGACGCTTCGAGCCTGCTGTGGTCATGCTTGGCGACGAGCTTGTGCGCGAAGGATCGTTGAACGCGCTTTTCAGCCTGCCATCCGGAACGCTGCAGCAGCGTTTGCGTGCAGCGCTGGTGCTCACGCCAGAGGAAGAGCGGCGCTGCATCGCGTTCGCCGGAAAGCTCTGGCAGCTTGTCGAGCCTGTCTGCATCGCCACCGTGATCCGCGAAGGGCGCGCGCTTGTGCTGCTCGTGGATGTGCCTGGCCTGGTCGAGGAACGCATCAACGCCCTCTCGCCGGAGCTCTTGGAGCAGATGGTCCGCGGCATCGCGCAGCCATATTTCACGCGCGTTGAGCGCATGGGTTGGCTGGGCGCAGTCGTCGCCATTCCGGCGACGCTCGCTTCGCGCGCCCTCGGAGGATTTTGAGTCAAGGAGGAATTATGAAATTATTTCATTTGGCCGACCTTCACATCGGCAAAAAGGTCAATGGTTATTCGATGATCGACGACCAGCGCTTCGTTCTCGATCAGGTCATCGCGCGTATTCGCGCGGAACGGCCGGATGCGCTGATCCTCGCCGGGGATATCTACGACCGCCGCAATCCGCCGGTGGAAGCGGTGGCGCTTTTCGATGCCTTCGTTTCGCAGGTTGTGCTTGAGCTGGATGTGCCGGTGCTTGCCATCGGCGGCAACCACGACGGCGGCGAGCGGCTGGGATTTGCCAACGCCATTCAGGCGAAAGCCGGGCTGCATCTTGCCGGCGCATTTTCCTGGCCGTTGCCGAAGGTGCGTCTCACCGACGCAGACGGGCCGGTCGATGTGTATCTGATGGCCTACGCCGATCTGGCGGTGCTCCATCAGCTCGTGCCAGAGACAGAAGACATGGATTACGCCCAGGCGATGGACCACGTCCTTTCGCAGACGCCGCTTGATCCTGCTGCGCGCAACGTGCTCGTGGCGCACGGCGTTGTCACTGGCGACGAGGCGCTGGCAACCTGCGATTCAGAGCGCACGCTCTCCATTGGCGGCACAGAATTCTGGCAGAGCGCGTCGCTGGCGGCGTTCGATTATGTGGCGCTGGGACACCTGCACCAGGCGCAGCGCGCTGGCAGCGACCGCATCCGCTACGCCGGCAGTTTGCTGCAGTATTCGTTCTCCGAAGAAAATCAGCAGAAGGTGATGCTCTCGGTGCAGCTTTCTGCCGATGGCGCGCTGCAGATCGAAGCGCTGCCGCTCAATCCGCTGCGCCGGCTCGTGACCGTACGCGGAATGCTGGAAAATTTGCTCACAGTGCCGCCGGAATTGTCCGCCCATCGCGACGATTATCTGCGCGTTGTTCTCGAGGACGCAGCCAGTTTGCTCGAGCCGATGCAGCGGCTGAAAAGCTGCTATCCGTACATCATGCTCCTGGAGCGCGCGTCCGAGCTTTCCACGCTCACCGACCAGGCGCTGCCGCAGGCGCAGCAGATCGGAAAAAAACGCACGCCGCTGGAAATGTTCACCGCCTTTTATGAGCAGGTGACAGATGCGCCGGCGGATGACGAACTGTGTGCGCTGATGCAGGAAATTTTTGAGGAGGTGCAAAAGGAGACGTTATGAGACCGATCACATTAACCCTTTCCGCCTTTGGTCCTTACGCCGGCGAGACGACGCTGGATTTCAGCGAACTCGGCGCAGAGCGGCTGTTTGTTATCACCGGCCCGACAGGCTCTGGCAAAACGACTGTTTTTGAAGCGATCCTCTATGCCCTCTATGGGAAGCTGAGCAAAAAAGGCATGGATCCAGCCAGCCTGCGCTGTGACTTTCTAAAGCCCGACGACGACCGCATCACCTTTGTGGATTTCACCTTCGAGATCAGCGGCAAGCGTTTCCACATTCACCGTCAGCCAAAACAGAGCGTGGCGAAAAAGCGCGGCAGCGGCCGCCGCGAGCTGGGCCAGGAAGCGCTGCTCGAATGTGTCGGGCATGAGGATTTTCTGCCGCTCACAAAGATCGGCGAGGTCGATCGCAAGATCGTCGATCTCGTCGGCCTCGACGAAGAGCAGTTCAAAAAGATCGTCATGCTTCCGCAGGGCGCGTTTCAGGAATTTCTCGTTTCCTCGACGAAGGACAAGATCGAGCTCCTGCGTCAGATTTTTGACACAAGCCTCTACGATCTCGCGCTCTCGCGCATCAAGAGCCGCGTCAGCGATGTCACCGGAGCGTATGCAGAGCTCAAGGCCGACTATCGTTCCAAGACAGCGCTCCTGCGCTTTGAGGAATCCATCGCTTTTGGCGAGCAGCCGTCGCAGGACGTGCTCGCTCAGATGGAAGCGCTGGCGAAAGCAGACGAAGCGCGACAGGAAAGCTTGCAGCAGAATGTCGACGATGCAAACGCCATCTACCTCGCAGCGCTGGAAGCGCTCAATCGTGAAGCGCAGCACAATGCCGACGTGCGCAAATGGCAACAGGCCGAGGCCGAGCTGACAGCGCTGCGCGCGCGCCAGCCGCAGATCGCTGCGCTCGGTGGGCGGGTGCGTGCGGCTGATCAGGCGCGCAGCCTTGCCGACAAGGAAACGCGCGCTGCTGAAGAACGGCGGTTGCTGCATCAGCAGGAAGAAACCCTCGCGCTCGCGCGTCAGCAGGCGCAGAATGCGGCGCAGCAGTTGAACGCAGCGGCGCAGCATCTTGCCCAGGCAGAGCAGCAGAAGCAGCACGCCGATCTCGCCCACGACACGCTGCCAGAACTGACGACCAAGCGCGACAAAATGAACGAGTATGTCGCCGATCGCGCTGCGCTGCAACAGGCCGCTCAGGCGCTCGCGTCGGCTGAGCGCGAGCTGGCTACCCTCGCACAAAACGAGCAGCGCGCAGAAGCAGCACTGCAGACAGCCGAAGCGGCGCAGGAAAAGAAACAGCGGCTGCTGCAGGATCAGGCGCAGCAGGAGACAGCGATCGTCAAGCTTGACGCCCTGCTCGCCGAGGAACGGCGTCAGTATCAGCTGCTCAAGCGTTTCATCGATCTCAGACAGGAGCGTCCGGAACTGGCAGCTGCACAGGAAAAAGCCGCCACGCAGCTCGCGGTGGCTGAGAAGCGCTTGGCCGAAGCGCGCGCCGCAAACAGACAGCAGCTGGCAGCAATGCTGGCGCAGGAGCTTGAGGACGGCGCGCCTTGTCCTGTCTGCGGAGCTGTGCACCATCCTACACCGGCGGTTGTGCCCGGCGCGCAGGACGACGAAGCAGCCTGCGCAAAAGTGCGCGATCAGGCGCAGGGCGTGGCGGCGAACGCCGGCGCTGCACTGGCGCAGCAGGATAAGCGCATCGCCGAAGCCTGGGCAGAATTGCAGGAGACCATCCCGCAGCTGACCCAGCCAGAAGCGGTTCCGCATTATGCCAAGCAGCTGCAGGAGAGCGGCACCGCCCATAATCACCAGCGCAAAGAAGCGCAGGCCGCGCTGCAGCAGATTGGAGAACAACTCGCTGGCCTGGCTGCGGTGGAAAAGGAACTGGAAGCGCAGAAAGCGGCGCTCAACACCCTGCGCGAACAGCGCACGCGTTTTATTGCCGAGCAAAGCCGCTGGCAGACCACGCGCGACAGCAAAGCAGATGCCGTCGCCGCAAAAGAAAAGCAGTTCGGCTTCACAGCCGACGCCGATCCAGCGGCGTTGACGCGCGAGATCGACGCCATCAGCGCACGCCACCAGGCCGCGAAGCAGGCGCTCGAAACCGCTCAGCGCGCCCACGAACAGGCGCAGCTCGCGCAGGTTCGTGCCGCCAGCGCGCAAGCGCAGGCTGAAGCGCGTCTGGAAGAACTCCGTCATTCCGCCGACGATCACGCGCGCGTTTTTGCGCAGGCGCGAAACGCGATCTTCGCCACAGAAGCCGATTATCTTTCAGCAAAAGCAGACATCCCACGCGCTGCGCTTCTGCAGCAGGAGATCGATGCGTTCTCAGAAGCGCTGACCAGAGCGACGACGCTGCACGAGGATCTTGCGCAACGACTGCAGGACGATCGCACGCTGCACGATCTGGAAGCAGGCGAAGCTCGGCGGAAAGAAGCGGAACAGCGGCTGAATGCCGCCAAGGATGTTCTGGCGGCGCATAAAACGCGCTGCGCATCGAATCGTGCGCTGATCGCGCAGATCGCCCAGCTGCTTGAAGTCTTCAAAGAAATGGAAGCGCGCTACGCTCTTCTTGGCAAGCTGCGGGATGTGCTCGACGGTAAAAATCATTTCAACATGCGCCTGGAAACCTTCGCCCAGGCCTATTATTTCGAGCAGATGCTCATCGGTGCCAATGTGCGTCTCGCGCGCATGACCCACGGACGCTATTCCTTCCGACGCAAGGAAATGGTCAGCGACGCGCGTCGCCAGGCCGGACTCGATCTCGATGTGATGGATCAGTACACCGGTCGCGCGCGCGATGTTTCCACGCTCTCCGGCGGCGAAAGCTTCAAAGCCTCGCTTTCGCTGGCGCTTGGCCTCGCCGATGTGGTGACGAGCGAAAGCGGCGGCGTGGAATTGTCGACGATCTTCATCGACGAAGGCTTCGGCACCCTCGACGAAGAATCCCTCGACGACACAGTGGAAACGCTGATCAGCCTGCAGGACAGCGGACGACTCGTCGGCGTCATTTCTCACGTTGCCGAGCTCAAGGAACGCATTCCGGCGCATCTTGTGGTTGAGAGCGGTTCCGGCGGCAGCCAGGCACATTTCGAGGTGCGCGAATGAAAAGGATCCATTATCTCGCGACAGCCGCAGACGACGGCCGCCTGCTCCGCGATGTCATCACCAGCCGCATGGATGTTTCCAAGCGGCTCATGAAACGCTGCAAGGCGCATCCCCAGGGGATTCTCGTCAACGGCGAGCGGCGCACAGTGCGCTACATTGTGCACGCCGGCGACGATATTTCGCTGGCGATGGCGCCGTCGCTGGAGGAGAGCGACATCATTCATGAAACAAATCCCTTGACGGTTGTCTACGAAGACGATATGCTACTTGTTGTCGACAAGCCGCCGGGCGTGACAATGTTTCCTCGGCGGCGCGGCGAGCGCGGCTCTCTGGCTGGCGCCGTGCTCGCCCATCTGGAGGCGCAGGGAGAAGCCTGCACCTTTCATCCGGTGAGCCGCCTGGACATTGGCACCAGCGGCCTCGTGCTGCTCGCGAAAAACAGCTTTGCAGCCGGTGTGCTGAGTCGTCAGCGCGCGCAGAAATATTACCAATGCTTTGCGTTTGGTCGTCTCTCGTCGCCGCTTTCTCTGAACGGCGCGATCTGCGAAGCGCCGGAAGCGCTGCGTCATTCTGTCGGGCCGCTCTTTTTCGTCGGCAGCGGCGGCAAAGCCTCGCGCACCCACGTCTGGCCCCTCGCCTACGTGGAAGCGCTACGAGCGACAGCCTGCTGGGTGCGCATCGACACCGGCCGACGCCACCAGATCCGCATCCATCTGGCGCATCAGGGATATCCGCTCATCGGCGATGTGACCTACGGCGGTCCGCCGATCGCTGCAGCGCGTCCGCTGTTGCATGCGGCAGCGCTGACCTACCAGCATCCCGACGACGGCCGGCTGATGCATCATTTCTTGCCGATGCACACCTACAGCAACGAACCGGATGCGATCATGATAAAAGAATTTCTCGAGGACCATTCAGAAATGAGGTGAAAGGATGGAGATTCATATTCCAACTGGCGCGCGCAAGATCATCGCGCGTCTGGAGCAGCACGGCTACGAAGCCTATATCGTTGGCGGCTGCGTGCGCGATTCGCTGATGGGAAAACGCCCCAGCGACTGGGACATCTGCACCTCCGCGCGTGCAGAAGAAATGATGGCGCTTTTTGAAGACAAGCGCGTCATCCCGACAGGCATCCAGCATGGCACCCTCACCATCCTTGCCGAGGATGGCGCCTACGAAGTCACGACCTTCCGCATTGACGGTGAATACCTTGATCATCGCCACCCAAAAAGCGTCGCGTTTACCCGCGAGCTGGCAGAAGATCTCAGCCGCCGCGATTTTACCATCAACGCCATGGCCTGGCATCCTGAGCGCGGGCTCATCGATCTCTTCGGCGGCGTGGAAGATCTGCGCGATCGTCTCGTGCGCGCTGTCGGTGATCCCGTGCAGCGCTTCAACGAAGATGGCCTGCGTATGCTGCGCATGGTGCGCTTCGCCACCGTGCTTGATTTTGACTACGATCCGGCGACCTACGACGCCGTGCGAAAGCAGGGCCACTTGCTGCAATACATTTCCAAAGAGCGCATCCAGGTCGAGCTCAACAAGATCCTCCTGGCAGCGCATCCTGCCCGCGGGCTGGAAGATCTCTACACCCTGGGCATGTATCCCTACATCATCCCAATGATGTGCCACACCGTTGGGTTTGCCCAGCGTGGCGGTCATCATTTTCTCGACGTTTTCGAGCATTCGCTGCTCGCCGTCGGCGTCATTGCGCCGGAGCTCGTGCTGCGGCTGACCATGCTCCTGCACGACATCGGCAAGCCCTTCGTCTGGGACAGCTCAGAATCGCTGAGCTACGATCGCTTCGACGACCATGCAGCCGTGAGCGCCAAGCTCGCCGGCAAGATCCTGCGTGATCTCAAATACGACAACGCCACACGCAAAGACGTCGTCGAGCTGATCGCACATCACAACGACATTCTCCTGCCGGATCCCGTCAATGTGCGGCGCGCGCTGGCGCGTCTTGGGGAAGTGCAGACGCGCCGACTCGTGCAGGTGAAGGTGGCAGATCTCATCGCCCACGATCTTGCCGGCGAGCGGGAGAAGATCCTTGCACTTTTCGCTGAGATCTCAGACGTTATCGACGAAGTCGTGGCGCGCGGCGACTGCACCTCCGTCAAAGCGCTCGCCATCGGCGGTCAGGATATGATGGCGCTCGGACTTTCCGGTCGCGCCATCGGTCAGATGCTCAACGCCGCCCTTGAGCTTGTGCTCGAAAAGCCAGAGATGAACACAAGAGAAACGCTCCTAAATTGGGTGCGCAGCAATTTAGAAAATTGCCAAAAATAGTTGCGAATGAAAAGATGTCGGATAATTACTACTTGTGATAAGATTTCGGCGTATAATTATATCGAGGAGGAGTATAATGGCACAGATTCGATTGCAGAAATATATGGCAGACTGTGGTGTTGCATCCAGACGCCAGAGCGAGACCATGATCGCCCAGGGCCGCGTCACCGTCAACGGCGACGTCGTGCGTGAGCTGGGCGTGAAGGTTTTGCCAGGCGTGGACAAAGTCGCAGTCGATGGCAAAGAGATCGCCGTACAGGACGAGTATCTGTTCTACATGTTCAACAAGCCCGTTGGATATCTGACGACCACCAGCGATCCCCAGGGACGACCAACCATTTTTGATTGCTGCCCTGAGCTTCGCGGTCATGTGCTGCCTGTTGGACGACTGGACATGGACACGGAAGGGCTCCTGATCCTGACCAATCACGGCGAGCTCGCCTATCGGCTCACCCATCCAAAGTACAACATCAGAAAAACCTATATCGCAACCGTAAAAGGTGTGATTACTCCAAAAGCTTTACAAACACTTTCTGAAGGCGTGAAACTCGACGACGGCAAAACAGCGCCTGCCCGGGCGCGGTTCCTCAAGAAGCAGGGGAAAAATTCAGTCGTCGAGCTGATCATTCATGAAGGGAAAAAACGCCAGGTCCGGCGCATGCTGGAAGCGGTAGGATTTCCCTGCCTGAAGCTGCGACGTGTGGCGATCGATCAGATCACCCTCTCACACGTCGATCTCGGTCAGGTGCGGCCATTGACGGAAACCGAACTGGGACGACTTTTTGACCGAGTGCAGCTTTCCAGAAGTGATTACCTGAATAATCGTATCTAGGAGGAAGATTATGTTAGACAAAAAAGTAGTGGACACACTCAAATCCATCGTTGGTGACGAAAATGTCCTCACCGATGCAGGGGATCTGCTGACCTATTCCTACGACGGCACCCCAGACCAGCCACAGGTTCTGCCAGAAGTGGTCGTTATGCCTGAAAGCGAAGAAGAGATCGTTCAGATCGTTAAGCTCGCAAAAGAAGAAGGGCTCCACATCTACACCCGTGGCTCCGGCACCAACCTTTCCGGTGGCACCATTCCACTGCGCAAAGGCATCGTGCTCGTTACCACTCGCATGAACAAGATCGTTGAAGTAGACGCAGAAAACCTGACCGCTACCGTACAGCCAGGCGTCGTTATCAACACCCTCAACGACGCTGTCAGCCCTTACGGCCTCATGTATCCACCAGATCCAGGTACCGTTAAGACTGCAACCATGGGCGGTTCCGTCAGTGAATCCTCCGGCGGTCTGCGTGGCCTCAAATACGGTGTGACCAAGGACTATGTCATGGGCGTGCGCATGGTGCTCGCTAACGGCGAAGTCGTCACCTTCGGCGGCAAGAGCGTAAAGAACGTTGCCGGCTACGACCTCACCAAGCTCGTCTGCGGCGCAGAAGGCACCCTCGGTATCATCACCGAGATCCTCGTTAAGCTCATCGCTAAGCCACAGTATTCCAAGACCATGACCGCAACCTTCAACGCCCTCAAGGATGCTGGTTACGCCATCAGCGGCATCATCGCTGACAAGGTCGTTCCTGCTACCATGGAACTCCTCGACCAGGTAACCCTCCAGGTGGTTGAAGAATACATCCACATCGGTCTGCCAACCGACGCAAAGGTTATGCTCCTGATGCAGGTTGACGGCAATGTCGAAGCTGAAGTAGAACTCGAAGCACAGAAAGTCGTTGAACAGTGCAAGAAGAATGGCTGCCGCGAGATCAAGCTCGCTAAGGATGCCAAGGAAGCCGACGACCTCATGACCGCTCGTCGTGCAGCGCTGCCAGCCCTCGCTCGCGTAAAACCAACCACCGTTCTCGAAGACGCTACCGTTCCAAGAAGCCGTATCCCAGATATGCTCGTTCGCTTTGAAGAGATCGCTGAAAAGTACAACCTCCAGATCGGTACCTTCGGCCACGCTGGCGACGGCAACCTGCACCCAACCATCCTCACCGATGCCCGCGATGAAGAAGAAATGAAACGCGTGCGTCTGGCTGTTGACGATATCTTTGCCGCAGCTTTGGAAATGGGCGGCACCCTCTCCGGCGAACACGGCATCGGCATCGCCAAGGCACGTTTCATGGAAGACCAGTTCGGTGCTGCCGGCATGGAAGTCATCCGCCGCGTCAAAGAAGCATTCGACCCGAACTACATGTTCAATCCTGACCATTTCTTCTTTAAGGGGGAATAAGGAATGAGTGCACCTTTCGAAACCATGGACTTCGCCCGTGAAGAAGTCGTAAAATGTATGTCCTGCGGCAACTGCCAGGAAGTTTGCCCAATTTATCTGCAAACCCACAAAGAAGGCACCGTTGCCCGCGGCAAGATCAAACTCGTTGACGCCCTTCTGAAAGGCCTCGTCGATCCAAGCACCCCAGGGCTCGAACACAACTTGCATCTCTGCCTCACCTGCAAAGCCTGCGTAGAAATCTGCCCATGCGGCGTCGAAATCGACAAGATCGTTCTCGCCGCTCGCTCTGAGCTCGTTCGCAAAGAAGGCCTGCATCCACTGAAGAAAGTCATCTTCAACGTCGTCGATCATCCAAAACTCATGGATACCGGCATGCGCCTCGGTGGGAATTTCCAGGGCACCGTCTTCAAGAAGGAAAGAGAGACCGGCGGCTATACTCCACGTTTCCCATTCGGCCTGGATATGCGCCGCGTTGTGCCGGATCTGGCCAATAAGCCATTCCGCATGACCGTGCCGGAGGACAACAAACCGATCGGCCCAGTCAAATACAAAGTAGCCTTCTTCACCGGTTGCTCGTCCAACTATCTCTATCCAAACGTTGCCCGCTCCTTCATGAACGTCATGAAGCGCAACAACGTCGAAGTCATCGTGCCAAAGAAACAGCACTGCTGCGGCATGCCAGTTCTCGCGCACGGCGACCAGAAGACCGCCAAGGAAATGGCTGCCGATCACGTCAAGCTCTTCAAGATGCTCGACGTTGACTACATCGTTTTCGTCTGCGGTTCCTGCGCACTGTCCTTCAAGGAACATTATCCAGAACTGCTCGAAGACACCAACCTCTATGAAGATGCAAAGCGCGTCGCCGCCAAAGTCATCGACTGGAGCGATTTCATCATCAACGTCGTCAAAGCAGACGTATCCGGCCTGCACACCGCTCGCCAGGTAGTCACCTATCATGACCCTTGCCACCTGCGTCGTGGTATGGGCGTATGGCAGGAACCACGCAAGATCCTGAATGATCTGCCAGACGTTGAATTCCGTGAAATGTCCAAGCCAAACCGCTGCTGCGGTTCCGCAGGCTCCTTCAGCCTCACCCACTACGACCTTTCCATGGACATTCAGCATGAAAAATGCAAAGACGTCGAAAACACCGGCGCCGATGTCATCGTTACCGGCTGCGGCTCCTGCATGATGCAGCTCACCGACGGTCAGAAACGTTTCGGCGGACACTGCAAAGTCAAGCACACCGTCGAGATCCTTTCCGAAGCTTACGAAAACGCAGAGCGCGAAGAACGTATCGGCCGCATGAAAGCGATCACCAAGTAAAAATTGTTTGCAAGAGCCAGGAATTTTCGTTCCTGGCTCTTTTTTAATGAAACAGCCCGTCACAGAAAGAAAACGCTTTCTGTGACGGGCTGTTTTCATGGGTGGTAGAATAGACAAAAATCCACCACCATCCAAGGAGGAACCACCATGTCACACACCATCCTCGACCAGCTTTCGGATTACGCCGACTGGCTCATTCAGGAAGAGCGCAGCGCTGCCACCGCAGAAAAATATCTGCGTAGCCTGCGCCGCTTTGCCCTCTGGCTGAACGAGCGCCCGCTCAGCAAAGCAAACGTTCTCGCCCGGCGTGCCCATCTCCAGGAAAAAGGCTACGCCCCAGGCACCATCAACACCATGCTCGCCGCCCTCCACAGCTATTTTCGTTTCGCAGAGATCACAGACTGCAGCGTCAAATATCTGCGCGTCCAGCGCTCCCTCTTTCGCGACAGCGACCGCGCCCTCAGCCTTGACGACTATCACAGACTCGTCCGCGCTGCCCACAGCACCGGTCAGCACCAGCTCGCCCTCATCATCGAAACCATCTGCGCCGCCGGCATCCGCGTCAGCGAGCTCCGCTACATCACCACAGAAGCCCTCGCCAACGGCCGCGCCGACATCACCCTCAAAGGAAAAATCCGCACCATCCTTTTCTCCCGCGCACTCCAGCGCAAGCTTCGCCGCTACACTCGCAAAAATAAAATCACCCACGGCGCCATTTTCAGCACCGTGGGTGGAAAAGCCTGCACAAGATATCAGATCTGGGCCCAGATGAAACGCCTCAGCACCGTCGCGCACGTCGCCAAAACAAAAATCTTTCCCCACAACCTGCGTCATCTCTTCGCCGTTCAATTTTATCAGAAACACCGAGATATCGTTCGCCTCGCCGATATGCTCGGTCATTCCTCCGTCGAGACCACCCGCATCTATCTCGCAGCCTCCACAGACGAATGTGCCCGAGCCTTGGATCAGCTCGGGCTTGTCGCTTAACGGAATCAATATTCCGCTGGCCGCCATCACAATAGTGACAGCCAATGTGCGGCATTAATAAGAATATTATACCATCTCGTTCCTGCAATGGCAAAGCATTTTGCTGAAAACGAGCGTGACAAAAAAGGCCGGCACTTTTTGTAAAAATCACGATGACGGCCTAGCTTCGCTGCGCCTGTTCTCCGTAGAGAGCAGGTGCATTTTTTATGTAGTTGTGAGCGCGCAGACAATCTCTGGCGAAAAATTTTGTTCCAGCCAATAATTTCTGCCGAAAATCAGCGCGTGAGTCTTCAGAAATCGCAGCGGAATATTGATTCCGTAGCGGCTCCACATAGAAAGGAGGGAGAAGACCATGAGAGAATCCCTGGCAAGCTTTTGCCAGCGCAACAACAGAGAAGAACTCCTCCGCGAGTGGGACAGCGAAAGAAATCTTCCCCTCACACCGGAAAGCGTCAGCTACGGCAGCAAGAAAAAAGTCTGGTGGACCTGCGAACATGGTCACCACTGGCAAGCCGCCGTGCACACCCGCACCGGCAGCGGCACAGGCTGCCCATGCTGCAGCGGACGTTTTCCCATCCCCGGAGAAAACGATCTCGCTACAAAATATCCACTCCTCGCACAGGAATGGAACACAGAGAAAAATGGCGATCTCACCCCGCGTGAGGTGCTCCCCGGCAGCCATCGCATCGTCTGGTGGCGCTGTGCGCATGGCCATCAGTGGCGCGCACAGGTAAAATCCCGCGTCAACGGATCAGGCTGTCCCGTCTGCACCAACAGAACCGTGCAGAGCGGCGACAACGACCTCGCCACCCAGCTGCCAGCCCTCGCCAAAAAATGGCACCCAACAAAAAACGGCGCCCTCACACCAAAAGACGTCGTCCCCGGCAGCCGCCGCAAAGTCTGGTGGATCTGTCCCAAAGACCATGAGTACCAGGCCATGATCTCAAGCCGCGCTCAGGGCAGCGGCTGCCCAGTCTGCGCCGGCAAAAAGATCATCCCCGGCGAAAATGACCTCGCCAGCCAGTACCCCGCCATCGCCAAAGAATGGCACCCCACCAAAAACGGCACACTCACCCCCGAACACATCGCGCCCGCTAGCAATCGCAAAGTCTGGTGGATCTGCGACAAAGGGCATGAATACCAGGCCGTCGTTTCCACCCGTACCCAGCGTAATGGCGGCTGTCCATACTGTGCCAATAAGAGAGTGCTCCCAGGCTTTAACGACCTCGCCACAAAATATCCCGAGATCGCAGCCCAGTGGCACCCAACCATGAACGGCAGCCTCACACCGGACCATGTGCTCCCCGGTAGCCGCAAGAAAGTCTGGTGGCAGTGCAGAAGCGGGCACATCTGGCAGGCCGTCGTCTATTCGCGCACAGGCAACCAGCGCTCAGGTTGTCCCGTCTGCACAAGCTACGCCGTGGGAAAACGCAGAGAGAAATACAGACTCGCGCAGAAGGATAAGCCAGAGTGAAGATCAGCTGAATACATATTATATAGAAGGAAAAAAGAGAGCAATAGGAGGAATGTATCATGCGACAACAAGTGAAACGCGTTGTTGCCATCATTATGACAGTGGCGATGCTTGTTGGCCTGTTTCCACTGGAGGTGTTCGCTCAGAACAGCCAGCGCGCAGCCGACACACAGACCCTGACCGCCTCGGTGGATTACGACAGCGCTGAACGGGCAACAGCAACAGTGACCTACCATAAGGAGGCGCAGACTGCGCCTGCCTGCAACATTGTTTTTCTGCTGGACGCATCCCGCCAGGGCGGGAATGCGACCGCACGGTTTAAGGAAATGATCGGCGACAATGTCTGGAGTTTGATTTCTGGCACCAGAGCGAGCATGCAAGTGATCAGTTACACCCAGACCCCTGTATTACGAGAGAACACGAACGGTTCTGTTGTTGGCAGTGCTGACGGTTTGAATGGTCTTGTCGCTGGCATTGCCACCGGTGATGGCACTGCAGATGAAGTGGCTGCGCTGGAGAAAGCAGTTGACACTGTAAACGACATTGATAATGAAAATCCGACCATCGTTTTTTGGGTGCTCGGTGATCATTTTGGCAATGAGGACACCGACGAAGTAGAAGATGCGCTGCAATCGCTCGATGATGCGCTTGGGGCGAATGATGCGCTGATCGCCTGGCAGCTTGCCGACGAACCAAACGATCTGATCGCAGACCACGCCACCAGTTACACCACAGCTGAAAATGAAAATACGAGCGCTGCCTACGCCGACAACGACGCAGAAACATTCCGCAGCGGCATGCGCGACAGCCTCGAGCGCGTGCTCCACGATCATTACCGCGACGCCAGCGTTACGCTTTCGTTGGCAGATGGTCAAAGCCTGGCAACAGAAATTACTGACGCGGAGTGGAAACCGGCAAACGAGAATATTTTGCCAAAAGTAACGACAGAAGTCGCCACTGACGGCAAAAGCGTCACCGTAAATTTAGACAAGCTTTGCGATCAGATTTCCGGCGATCTTGTGCTTACGCTGGATCTGGACACCAGCAAAAATGAGAAAGAAACCGTGCTCGCCGCAGCAACAGCAAAGGGCTACTATTCCGGCCTCTTTGACGAGAAAACAGAAAACGAGCCTACACTCTCCTTCCCAGCTGTTGAGATCGACCGCAGCTTATACACCATCTCTTTTGTCAAGGGAGAGGCAGAGGGCACCGCGCCAGAAGAAATTACCGCCATGCCCGGCCAGTTTGTCACGATTCCTGACGACAGTGGATTGAGCAACAGCGGCAGCAGCTTTGGCGGCTGGAATGTGAAAGGCAGCAATACTTTTTACAGCGCCGGGCAGATCATTGCCATGCCAGCGAACGATCTCACCCTCACGCCTGCCTGGGGCCATGTGGAAGTCGAGCTGGAGCTGGGCCAAGTGAACTACGCCGAAGCGAACGGCAATCAGATGGCCAGCAATGCGAAATATTCTAGTAATGGTTTATTAAATTTTAATAGCGTGACGATTGAAGGAGAACAGCCATTTGCCAATGGCAGCATTCACAGTCTGCAGGTGATCGATCAGGATTTGAGCTACGAATCTGTGGCAGGATCCGGCGATGAAAATCAGGTTGAAATCACCACAGCTGGCATCGACGCTGTTTACGCCCGTCACGTTGGTGCAACGAACGACGACCGCGTTGTCGCTTATCTGCGGGAATGTCAGTGTGAGCCAAAAGAAGAAAATAAATATGATCTGATCATTGCTGGCCCTGGCGGCGTTGTAGCTCCTGTCAATATGGAATGTTGGATGCAAGGCAATAAAAGCTTAAAAACAGCAGACCTGACTGGGTTGAAGATGAGCCAAGTAACCACGATGTTTAGAATGTTTGCAGATTGTATTGCGATGACAAGTGTAAATTTTGGCGAGAATATTGATACGTCTAACGTCACGAGTATGTATGATGTATTTAGTAACTGCCATTCCCTTACCACGATAGAAAATCTTGATAAATTTGACACGTCAAAAGTAACAACCATGACGGGGATGTTTTGGCACTGTTTCTCATTAATAAGCTTGGACCTTTCGAGCTTTGATACAGCTAATGTGACAATGATGCCTGGGATGTTTTCTAGCTGTGATAATCTAACCAGTGTAACCTTTAGCGAGAAATTTGACACTAGTTCAGTGGAAAAAATGTATGATCTGTTTCGGTACTGCTCTTCGTTGGAAACTTTGGAACTGCCGGAAGCATTTGATACTTCAAACGTTACAGAAATTCAAAATATGTTCGAGGGCTGCAAATCATTGAAAAGTTTGAAACTGCCGGAGAATTTTGATGCAGCTAGCGCCATTAATATGGAAAGAATGTTTTGTAATTGTTTATCACTGACAAGCCTGGAGCTTCCAGATGGTTTTCAAACATCCAACGCTGAGTATATGCATCAACTGTTTCAGGGGTGTTCTGAGCTAACGAGTTTGAAGTTGCCAGAAACCTTCGATACTTCAAACGTCACCAATATGTATGCGATGTTCAATAACTGCACCGCATTGACTGAGCTAAATTTATCGCAATCGTTCGATACGTCGAATGTGAAAAATATGTATGCGATGTTTGCGGGAGATTCTGCACTGAAGAAAATAACTTTGGGCGATCGGTTTTATGTACAAAATGCGACAGATCTTTCCGCTATGTTTTCAAAATGCAGCAATCTTGCGATGATCAATGGAAATCTGATCTTTGCTTCTGGCGAAGGAAAGGAAAACCAGAATAAAGCAACGACGATGGCGTCTATGTTTAATCAGTGCTCCGCATTGACAAGGGTGCCGTTTACGTATGAAGGTGAGATTGTTCAGTTTCCGGCGCTCACGACCATGGCAAGCATGTTCTCTGGCTGCGCTGGCCTGTCGTCAATCGATATGGGCGGTTGGCAGATGCAGGATCTGACGAACACGTCTTCTATGTTCAATGGCTGCAGCTCACTGGGAACGCTGGATCTTTCCTGGACGGGGATCGAGGCTATTCAGGCGGGTGATCAGAACGATTGGACCATCACAAACATGTTCACGAGCGTTCCAGCGAACGTCACGCTGACTGTTATTAAGGAAGGAAATGGAAATCTTTCCGGCTTTATGCAGGCGGTTAAGGCAGAATTCGAAAGCGGAGGACGAACTGTGACTGAAAAGGACACATCGCCAGATACAGGCAGCGGAGATAATACGGCGAGCGGCGATGCAACGAACGCGCTGCCACCGACGGAACCAGAACCGTCGCCGACACCACAGCCAGAAGAACCGTCTGACGGTTCGACGAACGACAACACGAGCGACGACCCAACCAAAAACGATGTGACGACCGGCGGCGATGCTTCAAGCTCAACGGCGCCTGGCGGAGAAACAATGACGGACGATCCTGAGCAGGATGCAACCGAGCCAGCAGCAGACGCAGTTAGCCCGCTGTCGCTCAGCCGATCTGGGAGCACACCGGTTGTGCAGGCAGATGACGGCGAAAAAAATTATACGGTCAATGACAATATCTGGACGCACAAACAAGCAACGCCTGCTGGTTCTGAGTTCCAGTATCGTGTGCGTGTAAAATACGTGGGCGATGTTGGTGCGCAGAGCGGGGAGATCAAGGTGACGTTCCCAATTCCTGAGGACGTGCGCGTGCTGACGGGTACTGAGTTGAACGAAATCGGAGCAGGAACCAAGCTGGTTCAGGCTGGCTCTGTGAAAAAAACGGAGGGTGCGAATTCTGGTGATTTCATGGGCGGCCGTGTGGTGGATGCAAAATACGATTCTGCTACAGAAACACTGACCGCCACCATCGACGGCCTCTTCACCGGCACAGAGGTGGAGATCAGCATCTGGTGTGAAAATAAAACCAAACTCTTCCCTCAAGGCGGCTACGTCTATTGGGACGGCACCGCCACCGCGCAGGACAGCGCAGCGCTTGTATCCTCCAATATCTATCGTTTGTGGGATAAGCGAGGAGCGGGCGAAAATCCTCCGTCAAAAACGGAGTATACGCTGACCTATGAATTTGATGGCGATCTGCCACCGGATGCGTCTACGCTGTTGCCGCAGCAAAAAACGTATGCAAGCGGGACGCAGGCCACCGTTGCACCTGCACCACAATCGTCGTATGAGTACTACGAATTTATGGGCTGGAAGGATGAGAGTGGTCAAACCGTTAACGCGGGAAGTTCGTTGACGATGAACAAAAACATCACCCTCACCGGTACCTGGAAGCTCAATGAAAGTGCAGCACCAACAATCACTGTGAACTACGCGTACAGCGGCAAGGTGCCAACTGGCGCACCGGCCATTGGCGCGGATGGACAGATTCAATCGCCGCAGCAGATCACTGTTGGCAAGACACATACTGTGGTAGCGAATTTGCTGGATGTTGATTATTCGTCCTTTAATGGATGGGTGCCAAGCCTGAGTGTTGGTGATTCAAATGTAGCGATCACAGATGATGACAAAGACGGCATCTACACCGGCGAAGGTTATCGCATTCCGACAACGGGCACGCTTTCAACGGAGCAGTTCCGTGGTAAAGAAAATGTTGTCGTTACCTACACAGGCAGCTGGACACCGTACACCGGCACGATCAAGTTTGATGCCAACGGTGGCTCGGGGTCTATGGATGACATGACCGACGTCACCCACGACGAGGACCAAGATCTGCCAGCGAATACATTTACCAAGGCTGGCTACACCTTCCTGGGCTGGTCGACAAGCGCAAACGGTCAGGTTGTGAAGGGCGATCAGGCGCCGGCGGATAATCTCATCACTGGGAAAAACCAGACAGTCACGCTCTACGCTCAGTGGGAGAAAACGCCGGAGGTGATCGAGACAGTCACCCTCAGACCAGAGGATCAGACGATCTACACCGGTGGCAAAGAAGGCAGTGGCGCGGATGAGGAATTCCCACATCCGATCTATCTGCTGAAAGGTCGGGCGCTGGGTGAAAAAACGACGTTCAAGGTTGGTGGAGTAGCGTGGGACACCAGCAAGGGCGAGTATCCATTCACTGTGAAATACTACGACGATGCTGACAATGAAATCACGGATGACGAAACCTACGGCGATTATACAGCGAAGATCGTGGCTGTCGACGGCGTGGATCTGGACAAGGTCACCACTGCTGACGGAAAAACGCTCACGCTGCGCGATGGCACGCTGCGCATTCGCTACGTTTCTAACGCAACAGAAGCTTCGGAAAATGCGCTGACCAGCGACGCCGAGATTTATTCGGCGAACAACGTCGAAGCGGTGCGCGACAAAGTTGAAGCGACCGCCGAAGCAGGCGTGATCCTGCCAGCGGATACGACGATCTGTCTCAACGGTGACGAGGATTATCCGTACTCCAAGCTGGACGCCAATGCGCCATACCAGATCGCGCTGCTCTTTGACGATCTGCTGCCACGCACTGGCGGTACGAGTCAGGATTATGCCGACGTGCTGCTTGCACACGCGGCGGAGAAAAACCACGATGTTGCTGGCAAAGAGAGCGAGGTTAAATATCTCGATCTCGTCGATGTCAACAACTCCAACGCCTGGGTCAGCTCCAGCGAAGGCAGCGATGTTTTCTGGCCATACCCAAGCGGCACAGGCGAAGACACAGAATTTACGCTGCTCCACTTTAAGGGGCTGCACCGTGAATATGGTATGGACGGTGAAGGAAATCTGAACGATCAGATCGCAGCATCTGAGGTTGAAAAGGTGACGATCGAACAAACGGAAAAAGGCATCTGGTTCCATGTTGGAGCGAGCGGATTCTCGCCATTCGCGCTGCTGTGGGACGAAGATCACGACACCCCATCCGTTACGCCGGATCCTGAGCCTGACGATCCAGAACCAGATGAACCAGACACGCCAGAAGATCTCAACACCGTCGACCACTTCTCGTACGTGGTCGGCTATGAAGACGGCACAGTGATGCCGCAGAAGCAGATCACCCGCGCTGAGGTTGCGACGATCTTCTATCGTCTGTTGAAAGCGGACGTGCGCGATGAAAACACGACGGACGTTTCTGATTTCAGCGACGTAAGTTCCAGTGACTGGTACGGCACAACGGTTGCGACGCTCGCTGATATGGGCATCGTCAAGGGCTACGAAGACGGCACCTTCCGTCCAAACGCGCCGATCTCCCGTGCAGAATTTGCAGCGATCGCAACGCGCTTCTTTGACGAGACTGGCGCGACCTACG
>OKRW01000006.1_pt1 | contig 219211 bp, 206 predicted proteins | sample 1601151 | NCBI WGS metagenome assembly OKRW01 (sample SAMEA3541471, study PRJEB24748) | human gut metagenome | biome: human gut; feature: human-associated habitat; material: faeces | place: China | collected 2012 | reverse complement strand
GGTGTGGAGTGGGGGAAAATCTGGAGATAACATCAAAGGATTACCTATCACTATATATTCTTCCAAGTGATTTAATTACCTATGGAGAAGATGTAAAGAGCCTACTAAAAGATTTGCAAACAAGAGATGAGAGAATGTTTGTTGTAAGCATTGTCTTTATGAACTTTGCAAGGACAGTGCAAAAACTTGATAACACCATTGCTCAGATAAGCTCTATTGCCAATAAGCATAACTGTAAGATTAAAAGACTTGACCATACGCAGGAGCAGGGCTTAGTGAGTGTACTTCCTTTAGGTGTGAACAAGATAGAAATTGACAGAGGACTAACAAGTTCCTCAACAGCAGTCTTTATGCCATTTACTACTGAGGAGCTTTTTATCAACTCAAGTAACAGTCTGTACTATGGACTAAATGCACTAAGCCATAACCTTATTATGGCGGATAGGAAGAAACTGAAGAACCCAAACGGTCTAATCCTCGGAACTCCGGGCAGTGGTAAATCCTTTAGTGCCAAAAGAGAAATGGCAAATGCAATTTTGGTAACAGATGATGATGTGATTATCTGTGATCCAGAAGGAGAGTATGGAAACCTCGTAAGGCAGTTTAAGGGAGAAGTCATTAAGGTCAGCAGTAAGTCAAAGGATTACCTGAATCCCCTTGATATAAACATGAACTACGGTGATGGGGATGCACCGCTGAAAGACAAGGCAAACTTTATCATGAGTATGCTTGAGCTTGTAGTAGGCGGTAGTGGTCTTACAGCAGAAGAAAAGTCTGTAATAGACAGATGCCTGCCAAAGATTTATGAAAAGTATTTTGAAAACCCAGAGCCTTATAATATGCCAATACTACAAGACCTATACGATATGTTAAAAGGACAGGAAGAAAAGGTTGGTAAGAAGCTGGCAACAGAGATGGAAATCTATGTATCGGGTTCTCTTAATGTTTTTAATCACAGGTCAAATGTGGATTTGAATAAGAAGCTCCTTTGCTTTGATATTAAAGAACTTGGAAGTCAGCTAAAGAAAATAGGAATGCTTGTTATTCAGGATCAGGTGTGGAATAAGGTGTCACAAAACAGAGGAAACAAGGCTACAAGGTACTATATCGACGAGTTCCATTTGCTTTTAAAAGATGAGCAGACAGCATCCTATTCCGTAGAGATTTGGAAAAGATTTCGTAAATGGGGAGGTATTCCAACAGGTATTACGCAGAATGTCAAAGACCTACTTATGAGTAAGGAGATAGAAAATATCTTTGACAATACAGACTTTGTCTTAATGCTTAATCAAGCATCAGGAGATAGAGAGATACTTGCAAGAAAACTTAAAATCTCACTTCCACAGCTCAGATATGTTACTAATTCAAATGAGGGCGAGGGATTACTTTTCTTTGGCAATACCATTGTTCCTTTCCTTGATAAGTTCCCGAAAGATACAATTTTATATCAGAAGATGACTACCAAGCCTGAAGAAGTGAGGTAGCCTATGGGAAAGAAGCTGAAAAAGGATTTTAAGGGAAGGCATAGGGCAAGACTTGAAAGAGAGATGTTTCATAGTAAAACAGATACGATACCTGAAGAAAGTAAGCTAAAACATAACGATGATTACAGAGGTAAAATCGTTCATGAGAAAGAACGGTTTCAGGATAAAGTGCATGAAAAAACAAGTAAGGTAAGTGCTAATAATGAAAAGTCTTATGGAACATCCAAGAGAAACGAAAAATATAGAGTTTCAGATAAGGGGAGCATAACTTATGTAACTGAAACTGGAAGAGTGGATTATGTTACAGAGGTTAAGGATGGGAAAATCTATGATCCTTTAGGAAAAGACCTTGATAATGATGGGATTATAGACAGATACGACAATGACTTTAGGGATAGCGATTATTTTGAGTCAACCTATGATGTCGAGGATAATCTTCATCATAAAGCAGAAAATACAAATAGCTTCTCAAAAAGCCAAAAAGCTCAAAAGAAAAATTATAAGAGAAAAAACTATACCGAAAGCCTTTATACAAGGGAAAAGGATGATGTGTTAAAGGAAAATAAGCCTGAAGATAAAAAGACTGGAAAAGATACTGCAAGAAAAAAAGTTCATAGCAGTATTTATAAAGAGCAGAAGAAAAAGCTAAAGAAAGATATGGTAAAAGTATCTGCACTTTCTGGATTTGCCAAAGGAAGTGAAACTGTAAGAGATTACCTTTCTCATGGAAGTGATGAAAATCAAGGAGTGGAAGCAGGAGAAAAGACAGCGGACGCAAGCTCTAAACTAATTCATGGCATAAAGAATTACTCAAATAGGAAAAGAGCGAAAAAAGGCTGTGACCTTACAAAAAAGGATTACAAAATAAGGAAGCGTAAATCAAAACTTGAATTTCGTGATGCCAAAGAGAATCTTAAAAAGACAGATGAGTATAAAAGAGCAAGTGCCTATAAAAGAATTCAAAAGAAAAATCAAGTAAAGGCAGCGATTCGTCGGGAGAATAAGTCAAGGATTAGAGATAGAATTAAAGAGGGACTTATCGGAACACTGAAAAGCTCAAAGGAATTTATAGTAAGAAAAGCAAAGGGACTTATGATTATTTTCATAGGTCTTATTATTTTGGGAACTTTCTTTATTAATTTTGCAGGAACAGGAATGACAGGCTTTACGAACTCTACAAGTTCAGTTCTTACAACAAGCTATTTGTCAAAGCCGAATGTTCTAAGTGAAATCAATCAGAACTTTTCTGCTATGGAAAAGGAACTTCAAAATGAAGTTGATAATGTTAAAAGTAACCATCCCGGCTATGATGAGTACATCTTAAATAACACAGAGTACATCGGTCATAATGTCCATGAGCTTTTATCCTACATTACATCAAGGTGCGGAGAAGTAAAAGAAGCTTTTGAAGTAAATTCCATACTAAAAGAATTGTTTGAATCCATGTATGACCTTGAGTACAGGGAAGAAGTAGAAATCAGGTACAGAACAGTTACAAAAACTTATACCGATAAAAATGGGAATGAACATACCGAAAGCCATGAAGAACCTTATAAGTATAAAAAGCTTATTGTAACACTTCATAAAAAAGAGATGGACAGCATTATCCGAAAGGTATTTGCAAACCATCCTGATAATCTAAAGCATTATGAAGCGTTATTTGTTGCACAAGGAAACATGAGAGAGGCATTTGGAAATAGCGACTTAAGTGCTTCAAATGGAGGTGTTGGTGGAGGTAAAGAATATGAGGCATCTGATGAAGTTCAAAAGAAAATAGTAAGAGCAGCATACATTACGCCATCTCCGGGTGCAGGCTGGTGTGCCATGTGGGTATCTCAGGTTTATCAAAATGCAGGACTTGGATATATAGGCGGAAATGCCTGTGATATGTATCGAAACTATACCTTTACGTCAGACAGGTCAAAACTAAAGGTTGGAATGCTTGTAGCAGTGGAAAGCAGTAGCAGTGGAGGCAGTGCAGGACTTACCTATGGTCATGTCGGGATCTATATCGGGGACGGTAAGGTCATTGATAACATTGGACGAATAAGAGTAACCACTTTAGATGATTGGATTGCAACATTTTGTAAACATCATCCTGTAGGTTTCGGTTTTCCGCCAAATGTAAGAAGATAAGGAGGGAATAATGTGAAAAAAGAACTCACAGCAGTTAAAAATAAAATAAAGAAGTTAAAGGATAAAAAGGCTCTGATTGATAAAGAATTGGAGTCTTTGTTTATTCGTGAAGAAGAACTTGAAAATGAAGAAATCATTACGATTTGCAGAAAAAATAACATCACAATCAGTGATTTGATGGCAAAAGTAAACAGACAAAAAGTAGAAATGAAAAAGGAGAAAACAAATGAAAACCAGTTTGAGAAAGAATAAGAAATTTTGGTCGTCAGCACTTGGAATTTTGTTTATAATTACCGCCATAGTTGTTGGAATGGTTGCAAGCAGTGGGATTGTATTTGCACAAGGGCATCTAATTCCAACATTTATCAGTCCGACAGAAATACCTACAAACGATAAAGCTGTTCAAAGGGAAGTGGAAGTGAATGTAAAGTATATCTTTGAAGATGAAAAAGTTTATAAGGAAGAAAAGGTAAAAGCGGAGAAAGGGCAGCTTCTTGATAGTGGAGATCTTCCAATGCTCCCAGATGATATGAAATTCATTGATGAGTTTCTATTTTATAAGGTAAAGGGTGATGGAAAAGATGAAATTATTCGTAAGATAGCAAAGACTGATGTCAAGGATAAAGAAACTCAGGCAGAACTTAGTAAAGACGATATTTCCAAAATGGAAAAAAAGGCTAAGGAGCTTCAAGAAAAACTTGATAAATTAAATGACGAAATCAAGGATAAAAACAAGATAAGTGATAAGCAGAAAGAAAAAATCAAAGACCTTGAAGCTGAAATTGAGGGCTTAAAGGATAAGCTTAAAAAAGATAAGGAAAATAAGGACTTATCAGCAGATATGAAAAAGGAAATGGATAAGCTTACTGAAAAGATTAGGGAACTTGAGAAAAAGGCAAATGAAGCAAATAAGTCTCCTGTAACATCTAATCCGACTACACCGAACAGTCCTATTTCCAGAATTAAGGCGAGCTCAGGAGGTTCAAGTCAAACACCTGTAAATAATGGTGGGAAAGAAATGACTTCGCAGACAAATTCAGGGACTACTACAAAAGATACATCTCATACAGAAACAAAAGAAAAGGAAGTTCGCTATCCGAATAAGCTGACACCTAAAATTCCTGCCAACAACAATCAGGGTTCATCTATGGATGGAACAAGTAAAAATGTAAATACCAATAAAGGCGTAGCTTCCACTTCGTCAAAGGCAAGAGCTTCTGTTACGGGAAATAAGGATAATGCCAATAAGGATTATCCAATTCATCATGGCGATAATAAGGATAGTAAAGAAACCGACAAGCATTCAGCCGATGCAAGGCAGTTTATTACCTTTCAGACTAAAAACGGAAAGACTTTTCATTTGATCATTAATCACGATGAACAGGGAGAAAATGTAATGCTTCTAACAGAGGTATCTGAAGATGATTTACTTAACATGGTAGAGAAAAAAGAAAGTCCAAAACAGGAGATTACCAAAGAGGAGCCTGTTAAGGAAGAAACAAAGCCTGAGAAAAAAGAAGAAAAGAGTAATTTAGGGATGTATATTATACTGCTTCTTGTTATAGGCGGAGCATTGGGAGCAGGCTACTACTTTAAGGTTGTGAAAAAGAAAGAAGATAGAGAGCTTGAAGCATTAGAGGAGGAAGATGACGATTTCTTTTCTGAAGCTGAAAGTGAAGAAGAAACAAATGATGCAGATGAAGTAGAAGATGAAGAATAAACGCACCTAAAAACATATTATTTTGGGTGCAAAGTTAGGGCGGGAGAGTAACATCTTTCGCCCTATTTTAATTTATAACAGGAGGAAAACACAGATGAAGTTAGTTATTGCAGAAAAGCCGAGTGTTGCAATCTCCATTGCAAAGGTTATTGGAGCAAATAAAAAGAAAGACGGATATTATGAAGGAAATGGATATAGGGTGAGCTGGTGCGTTGGACACCTAATTCAAATGGCAAATCCGGATGCTTATGATGAAAAGTACGCCAAGTGGAATATGGCTGATTTACCGATTATTCCGAGCGACTACAAATATGAGGTATCAAAGTCCACAAAGAAACAGTTTAATATTCTTAAAAAGCTGATGAATGATAAAGATATTGAAACAGTAGTCAATGCCTGCGATGCAGGGCGTGAGGGAGAAAGTATTTTTAGATTTGTATATAACGAAGCTAAATGCAAAAATAAAATGCAGCGTCTATGGATTTCATCTATGGAAGATAGTGCCATTAAAGAGGGTTTTGAGAATCTTAAAGACGGAAAGGACTATGATAATCTCTTTGAATCGGCACAGGCAAGAGCAATTGCAGATTGGCTTGTAGGAATGAATATCAGCAGACTCTATTCTTGCCTGTATCAGCAAAATTATAGTGTTGGAAGAGTTCAGACGCCTACTCTTGCTATGATCGTAAAAAGAGATGACGAGATAGCAAATTTTAAAAAGGAAAAATATTATTCAGTAGAGCTTTCTACAAATGGCTTTACCCTTTCAACAGATAGAATTGATGATGAGGTTACTGCTGAACAGCTCTTAAATTTAGTAGGCGATAAGATTGAAATTACTGATGTCATTCAGAATGAGAAAATTACAAAACCTAATTTGCCTTTCGATTTGACAACGCTTCAAAGGGAGTGCAATAAATATTTTGGATATAGTGCCAAGCAGACCCTTGATTATGCTCAAAGCCTGTATGAAAAGAAACTGATCACTTATCCAAGAACAGATAGCAGATGTTTAACAGAGGATATGATTGTGAGTACAGTCAACAACATTTTGGGTAAAAATGACTTTGATACAGAGCGTATCAAGGTAGTATTTAATTCCAAAAAGGTTACAGATCATCACGCTATTATTCCAACAGTAAGCTCGCTGAGTGAAGATTTATCAAATATTCCTGAGAGTGAAGTAAAGGTATATAGGCTTATTTCTAATAAGCTTCACGCAAGTGTAGGTTATCCATTAGTGGAAAGCACAACAAAGATTGTAGCTGAATTTGACGGCTTTGAATTTACAAGTTCAGGAAAAGTAATTAAAGATGAGGGGTTTACAAAATATCTTAAAGAGTATAAGTCCAAGAAGAATGAGGATGCAGAATTTCCTGATGTGAGTGTTGGTGATATTTTGAGCATTGAAAATAAAGAGATTAAAGAAAAATTTACCCAACCTCCGAAACACTTTACTGAAGATACGCTTCTAAAGTCTATGGAGATTGCAGGAAATGACGCACTTGAAAAAGGTGTAGAAGTGGAAAGAAAAGGACTCGGTACTCCTGCAACAAGGGCAGGGATTATTGAAAATCTAATCTTTAAGGGATTTGTAGAAAGGGATAAGAAAAATCTTATCGCCACGCATAAGGGGATCAGCCTTGTAACGATTGTAGCTGATAACTTTAAGTCGGCAGAAACTACTGCAAAGTGGGAAATGGAGCTATCAGATATTGCACAGGGGAAATCTTCAAAAGAAGAATTTTTAGAAGCGATTGAAAATGAGCTAAAAGAGGCTGTTCTGACATATAGTAAGTAGTGACTAATCTCAGAGTAGAAAAAATATCTTAAAAGTGCTATAATCTTTTGTAGGAAAAGTAGGGCGAAAGGAAGTAAGTATGAAAGATATATTTATGGATACTGCAAAAGTTATGGCAAAAGGACAGGTTACTATTCCGAAAAGGATAAGGGAACTTTTGAATTTAGAAAATGGAGATTATGTTACTTTTGTAGTTAATAAAGATAAAGTTGAAATTCAAAATTCCAAAGTTTTTATTGAAGAAAATATTGGAAAATAAAGGTGGTGAAAAAGCAGATGATGATAGATGAAATAAAGAAGTTAATTCAAAATGGAGAGAAGATAGATGTTGAGTTTAAAGAATCTAAAAATGCTTTAACCAAAGATGTCTTTGATACAGTATGCTCTTTCAATAATAGAAATGGCGGACATATTTTACTTGGTGTAAATGATAAAAGAGAGATTGTCGGTGTCAGTAAAGACAAAGTTGATAAAGTGATTAAGGAATTTACTACGGCAATCAATAACTCGCAAAAGATGTATCCACCACTTTATTTACTTCCTGAAGTCTTTGATATAGATGAGAAAAAAGTAATTTACATCAGAGTGCCGGAAGGCTATCAGGTGTGCAGACATAACGGAAGGATTTGGGATAGGTCTTATGAGGGAGACATCAATATAACAGACCATGCCGAACTTGTATATAAGCTATACGCAAGAAAGCAAGGAAGCTATTTTGTAAATAAAGTATATCCGAATCTTGATATTGATTTTCTTGATGCTTCTGTCATTGATAAGGCTAAGAAAATGGCTGTTTCCCGAAATAAAAATCATGTTTGGGAGAATATGAGCAATGAAGAACTTCTTAGAAGTGCAAATTTGATTTTAACTGATCCGGAAACAAAGCGTGAGGGAATTACATTAGCTGCTATTCTATTATTTGGAAAAGACAACTCGATTATGTCCGTTCTTCCACAACACAAAACAGATGCAATATTTAGGGTTGAAAATAAGGATAGATATGATGATAGAGATGTTGTCATAACAAATCTGATTGATAGCTATGACAGGCTTATAGAGTTTGGGCAGAAGCACTTGAATGATTTATTTGTTTTAGATGGAATTGTCAATGTCAATGCAAGAGACAGGATACTTAGAGAGATAGTTTCCAATACATTGGCTCATAGAGATTATTCAAGTGGGTATCCTGCAAAGATGATTATTGATGATGAGAAAATTACTGTTGAAAACAGCAATTTGGCTCATGGTATGGGAGCTTTGGATTTACAAAAGTTTGAACCGTTTCCCAAAAATCCAGCTATATCAAAGGTGTTTAGAGAAATAGGTCTTGCCGATGAATTAGGCTCAGGAATGAGAAATACCTACAAGTACACACAGCTTTATTCAGGACAAAACCCGCTATTTGAGGAGGGAGATATATTCAGAACGATTATTCCTCTAAAGAAGATAGCGACACAAAAGGTGGGTGGAGGGAATGTCTCTCGAAATGTCCCTCAAGATGTCTCTCGAATGTCCCTCGAAGAAATTGAAAACATAATCAAAGATATGATTAAAGAGGACAATAGAGTGAGCCGTAAAGATATAGCTATGATATTGGGAGTTAGTGAAAAAACTATTACAAGATATATAAAAGAAATTCCTAATATTCAGTATGTTGGTAAAGGGAAAAATGGCCATTGGGAACTTAATGATTAAAAGTAAGTTGCAATACACAGAATCAAAAGGTGATTAGAGTAAAATCTAACCACCTTTTTTGTTGTATGACGGGCATGCCGTCAATCTGTGGTGAAAGTCCACAAGGGGCGTAGTTGCCGACGAACCCCAAAGCGACTCCCAAGGTTCAAGTCGTGAGGCTTGGGCGAGAAGAAGGGATAGCGAAATCGTAGCCTGACGAACAGGAACCTAATACCAAGGCACATGCGGCGGATAAGTGGACAACAAGTCACGAAGTCCAAAAGGCAACCGTAACCCGTATGTGTAGATTAGGCAGGTAGACGAGGAAAGAATGACGACTTATCCCGTGAGGTCTCGTGGACGGCACAGCTGTAGTAACAACGAACCACGAGAAGTCAGCCGAAGCCATAGTAGTGATGAAGTATCGGTAATGGATATGGAGCGAAGGGCTGAACAACCTAAAGTCAAATGGAACTCTGATGGCGAGAATCCATGTCCGACGAGGAGCAAGTAGCGAAGACGTAACGAAACGAACGCTCCATAGGAGGTAGGACAGAGGACGTAAGAGCAGAGGAAGGAAAGGAGACAATCTATGTCTGAGCTTTTAGAGGAAATCCTCAGCAGAGACAATATGAAACTGGCACTCAAGCGAGTAAAAGCAAACAAAGGAGTCGGTGGAGTGGATGGGATAGACACCAATGAAATTGATGAATATCTTGTCGAAAACTGGGTGGAAATCCGAGAGCGGATACGAAGACGGAAGTACAAACCGCAGGCAGTAAGACGGGTAGAAATACCAAAGCCAAATGGTGGTGTGCGTAATCTTGGTATCCCCACGGTAGTAGACAGAGTCATTGAACAAGCCATCGCCCAACGGTTAACGCCCATAATGGAACCTTACTTCAGTGAGTACAGTTATGGATTCAGACCGAACAGATGTGCACAGCAAGCGATTGTGAAATTGCTTGAGTACTTCAATGACGGATATACCTATGTAGTGGATATCGACCTCGAAAAGTTCTTCGACAATGTACACCATGATAAACTCATGTACCTTGTACACGAATACATCAACGATGGAGATACAGAATCTTTGATTCAGAAATACCTAAACGCTGGTGTGATGGTGCGTGGGAAGTATGAGGTAACGGAGAAAGGAACACCACAAGGAGGTAACCTATCTCCACTTCTATCAAACATCATGCTCAATGAACTTGACAAGGAACTGGAACAGAGAGGATTGCACTTCGTGCGATATGCTGATGACTGTATTATCACTGTTAGAAGTAGTGCAGCAGCAAACCGAGTCATGCACTCTATTACAGGGTGGATTGAACGTAAATTGCGGCTCAAAGTCAATGCTACAAAGAGCAAGGTCACGAAACCATCCAAATTAAAATATCTCGGTTTTGGATTTTGGAAGGACAGAGAAGGGTGGAAGGCAAGACCTCACCGAGACTCAATAAAGCGATTCGAGAGGAAGTTGAAACAGTTAAGCAAGCGTAGCTGGTCAGTTAGTATGGATTATAGAATCATGAAACTAAACCAGGTGATACGTGGCTGGATTAACTATTTCAGAATTTGCGGTATGAAGACCGCTATGAGAAGAATCGATGAGCACTTGAGAAACCGCATGAGGATTGTCATATGGAAACAGTGGAAAAAAAAGGAGTAAGCGAATGTGGGGATTGCGTAAACTCGGGGCACCTGAGTGGATGGCAAGACAGTCTGTAGGTTTCGGGAATCACTACCAAGCGGTAGCCAAAACCACAGGACTACACCTCATCAGCAAAGAAATCCTCGCAAAGCGAGGACTCATAAGCTGTTTAGATTACTATTTAGGTTGAACCGCCGTATGCCGAACGGCACGTACGGTGGTGTGAGAGGGGCTACAAGTTAGCCCCTACTCGATTGTAAAAAAGAAGGAGGTAAAAATGCGAATAAATGATTTTCATAACATTTTGGAGCTTGTAAAACAAGATGTGCTTCAAAGTGAAGCAGAATATCTAAAGCTCTTAAAGGTTGTCGGAAACAATCAGAGATATGACTTTAGAAGTCAGTTAAGTATCTATGATAGAAATCCTGAAGCGACAGCCTGTGCCAAGTTCGATTACTGGAGGGAACGCTTTAACCGAACCGTTATGCGAGGTCAAAAGGGTATCCCCATTTTAGAGGACTATGGCACACATAAGAAAGTGCACTATATCTTTGATATAGGTCAGACAGTTTCAAGAAACAGAGATGTCAATGAAGTAAATCTTTGGAAGTTTGACAAAGAAGTTCATAAGGATGTCCTAAAGGAAATGATAAACAGTGAGGGCTACGAAGAAAGCGAAAGCACCTTAGAAAATATCTTTTCTTTAAGCAGACTTTACGGTGATGAAAAGATAGACAGCCTTATGAATGAGCTTAGAATAGCAGATGAAGATAGAATATCATTTACCAAGTTTGTGAGAGATTCAGTGAGCTATGCAGTAGCTTCAAGGTTTCAGCTTGATTATCCGATAGATAACGAACTTTTGAGAGAGAATTTTCAAAGACTTGACAGCATTTCCCTTATGAGTCTTGGTGAAACCGTATCGGATATTAGTGGAAATATTATTGATGCAACCATTCAGAAAAGGAAAGAGCTTGATAAAGAAGTTTTAAGAGGTAAAGAAGCAGGATATAATAGGATTAGAGAAGAAATTGAGGAGGTAGAAGAAAATGTACTTCGACGAGATGATCAGGAAAGAAATGAAAACGAGCGAATTCTCCGAAATGGAGAGTACGGACGAGATAATAGAAAAAATCAGGGAGAATACGCTAAACAGCTTGGAGGAACAGACGGACTTTATAGCGGAATTCCCGAATCCGACTTTCGCAGTGATGAGGCTGGATTATCTTTCACAGAGCGAGGAGCAGAGCCACTTCGAGATGTTGGTAGACCTTCACAAGGAGAAGAAGCTGACAAATCACCTGATGGATATTCAGAAACAGGCGATAGAGTTTATGAGAGCAGAGAAGCCGAAACTGATGATGGCTTGGAAGATAGAGGACGAGAACCATCTGCAGTACAAAGCGATGATTTCAGCACTCAAAGAAATGACAATCAAGGAAGTAGTGGAAATCTAAAAGAGAATACGGAAGCAGAGATAAGAGAAGCTGATAAGGCTTCTTTTTCTTTGCCCGAAAATTCTTATGGACAGATGAGGCTTACTATTCCTCTTAATCAGAAAGACATAGACACTATCCTTATTAACGGAGGAAACCATGATGGTGGTAGGCTTCCCGTTATAGCAGAGTTTTCCAAAGGAAAGAACAATGAAGAATTGGGAGAATACCTTAAAGATACCTTTAGAGGTGGAAATGGATTTTACATTGATGAAAGAGAAGTATCTTCCTGGTATTCGGATAAAGGCATTCATTTAGCGTATGGGACTTCGGCAAGAGAAGATGATACGCAAATTTTAAGCTGGAGTGATGCGGCAAGCAGGATAAATGAGCTTTTGGAAACCGGAGAGTTTGCCACAAATGTAGAACTTTCTGAATCCCTTGATTATGAAAGAGATAGAATTTCAGAATCCCTATGGTATCTATATCACGATTTAAGCGAAGAAGGAAAAGCACAGGGGTATTTTGATTTTATAGAAAGAGGTGGTGGCTTTCCGGAAGAAACGAAAAGATTGTCTGAAGCATTAAAAAATCCTGAATATCTAAAAGAAACGATCAAAGAATATGGTAGGTTTTTAGCAGGATATAAAGAAAATAGAAATGTACTAAGATTTCACTATCATAAGGTGGATAGCCTTTATAAAAGATTGCAGGAACTTGAGATGCCACGAAGGGAATACAGTACCAATCTGATAGAGCTTCCTAAAGTAAAGCCGTTTATTACAGAAGATGAAGTCCTTGAAAGTCTTTCAAGAGGAAGCGGAATAGATAAGGGAAAAGAGCGAATTACAAAATTTTTCAAGGAAAATCATACGCTTCAAGAAAAAGCAAATTTCTTAAAAGATGAGTATGGCATAGGTGGAAGCTCTCATGCTGTTTCAGGTGCAATGGGAAGTGATGAATGGCACGATGCTAAGGGACTTAAATTACAGAAGAAAGATTGCAGTGATGTTTTTCTTACTTGGTCAAGTGTGGCAAAGCATATTGATGAACTGCTTTCTAAAAATCTTTATCTTGAGGAAAAGAAAATAGAAGGTAATTCAGAGATAGAAGAAGCAAAAGAACCACAATATTATTCTAAAGATGATCCTGAAAACTTAATGACCGATGAAATGCTTGAAAGAGTGCCTGAGCTTTATGCACAGGAAGATGTGTCTTTAGCTGACAAGGAAGTTCATGCTGCATATATCATTCCGTTTAGAAGTAATTGGACTTGGTATATGACAGAATACGATAGGGAAAGTGGAGATGCCTTTGGACTTGTACTTGGGATTGAACCTGAATGGGGCTATTTTAACCTTGAGGAGCTGAAAGAATTAAATGCCCAAAGGCTTATTTTAGAAGATTTTCCAAAGACCTTTAGAGAACTTAAAGATACAGAGCTTATAAAACAAATGGATGAACAGGAGCTTCGATTAGTCTTTAATGGAGAGCTTAGCTTTGAAGAAGAAACAGAGATTGAAGTACCTAAAGAAGTAGAAGAAAGAATAGCTGCAACACCTGTTCAAGGTACGCTATTTGATTATTTCAAAGAAAGAGAAGAAGTAGAACTTAATGAAGAAAAGGAAAGCCTTACCGATGAATTTACAGTTAAAGAAGGTGATACCGTCTATTTCAACCATGAAGAATACAGGGTTAGGGAGATTGCTAAAAATCAAATCACAGGAAGAAATGATTTATGGCTTGATCCGGTAAGAAGTGGAAACCATCAAATCCCTATCATAGCGTTTGAAGATAGTGAGGACTTATTAAAGCAGATAAGCCTTGAAAGACCTAACTTTATTGTTGGAGATGAGGTTATACACAAGGACAAAAACTATACCATCACAGGCTTTGATGATATGGGAAATAATTTAAAGACAGTAACGGTTAAGGACAATACCGAATATCTTGGCGGTATGATAACAGGCTCCGATGTAATCCCTTATCGTCTTGAAAGCGATCTTGAGAGGATATTTGAAAATCTAACATATAAAAAGCCTGAAACTATTGCTAAAGAAAGTGAAATAAAGAGAGCAGAAGCTCATAACTTTAAGATTACGGAAGAAACTCTACCTGAAAAGTTATCTCCAAGTGAGAGATTAAACAATAATCTTGAAGCAATCTCTATGCTTAATCGTGTAGAGAGTGGACAAAGAGAGCTTGATACTACTGCTCAAGAAACTTTAGCAAAGTATGTAGGATGGGGCGGACTTGCTGATGTATTTGATGAAAGCAAAGAGGGACAATGGGAAGTTGCAAGAAGTTTCTTAAAGGAAAATCTATCACCATCTGAATATGAAGCTGTAAGGGAGTCAACCTTAACAGCTTTTTATACACCTAAAACAGTGATTGACAGCGTATATAAGACACTTGCAGGTATGGGATTTAAGAACGGTAATATTTTAGAGCCAAGTATGGGAGTTGGAAACTTTATCGGAAATCTTCCCGATGAAATGAGTAAGTCAAAGTTTTACGGTGTAGAGCTTGACTCAGTAAGCGGTCGCATTGGAAAACTCTTATATCCTGAAAGTGAAGTGCAGATTAAGGGATTTGAAGAAACTACCTTTTCCAATAACTTCTTTAATGCGGTTATCGGTAATGTCCCCTTTGGAGAATATAAGGTAAATGACAGGGAGTATAACAAAAATAATTTCCTTATTCACGATTATTTCTTTGCGAAATCCATTGATAAAGTCAGAAATGGCGGTGTTATCGCCTTTATTACATCAAGCGGAACAATGGATAAAAAGGACGAAAGTGTCAGACGATACATTGCAGCAAGAGCAGAGTTTTTAGGAGCAATTAGACTACCGAATGATACCTTTAAGGGAGTTGCCGGAACGGAAGTAACATCGGACATTATCTTCTTAAAGAAAAGAGACAGTATCAGAGAAAGGGATGAGGACTGGATACATCTATCTGAAGATGAAAATGGTCTTACCTACAATAAATATTTTGTGGATAATCCGGAGCAAGTGCTTGGATCTATGGAGGAAGTATCAGGCAGATTTGGAAATACGATAGCTTGCCTTCCCAAAGAAAATGCTGACTTAAAGGAATTACTTGCAAAAGCAGGCACAGAAATATCAAAGACCGCAAAGTATGAAGAAATAGAGCTTTTAGATGATGAAATCAGCACAATACCTGCAACAGATGATGTTAAAAACTTCTCCTACACCATTATTGATAATGAGGTGTATTACAGAGAAAACTCACTTTTCGTAAAGAAAGAAGTAACGGATAAAAACAAGGAAAAGATTAAGGATTATCTTGAGCTGAATGCTGCCCTTAAAGATGTTATTTATAAGCAAAAGGAAGATTTTTCCGATGATGAAGTAAGGAAAGCTCAGGAAAAGCTAAATGAAGTCTATGACAGTTTTTCTAAAAAGCATGGGTATGTCAATAACCTTTCCAATACCAGAGCCTTAAAAGAAGATAGTAACTTCCCGCTTGTATCTTCCATAGAAATCCTTGATGAAGAAGAAAACTTTAAGGCTAAGGGAGATATTTTTTCAAAAAGAACAATAACAAAGGCAAAGACAATCGACCATGTAGATACTTCCATTGAAGCTCTTGTGTTATCTATGTCTGAAAAAGGTTATGTGGATTTTGACTATATGGGAAGTCTTACAGGAAAAGACAGACCGACTTTGATAGAAGAACTTAGAGGAGAGATTTACTTAAACATCAGAGAAGAACAAAATTTTTATAGACCGTTATCCTTTAATCTCGAAGATGGGGATTTACCTTTTGCCTGTGCAAATGGCAGTAATTCATATAAATATGGCTATGTAACAAAAGATGAGTACCTATCAGGAAATATCAGAGAAAAAATTGCGATTGTTGACAGTTATCTATCAAAACTTAGACAAACGGAAAGAGAACTGCCTCATCTTGGCTATGCGGAAGATGGCAAAGAAAAAGAGCTGATAAGCTATGAGATGAACCGCTTGGAATACCAAAAGGCGGAGCTTACAAAAGTTTTACCAAAGGAGCTTGAAGCAAGTGAGATAAATGTTCGTCTTGGAGCAACTTGGATACCGATTAAGGATATTGAAAAGTTTATCTTTGAAACACTGAAAACACCGGGCTGGGCAAGATGGGATATTAAGGTTAAATTTTCAAATCTCACAAGCGAATGGAATATTGAAGGAAAAAGCAAAGACAGAGGAAATGACCTTGCTGAAATGACTTACGGTACGAGCAGAGTAAGTGCCTATAAGCTGATTGAAGATGCTTTAAACCTTAAAGAAACAAAGGTATTTGACCAGCTTGTAAATCCTGACGGCTCTAAAACTTCTGTGCTAAATAAAAAAGAAACTCTCCTTGCAGGGCAGAAGCAGGAACTATTAAAAGAAGAATTTAAGAACTGGATATTTAACGATCAGGAAAGAAGAAACAGACTTGTAAAACTGTATAATGAGCGTTTTAACTCTATCAGAAATCGTGAATATGACGGCAGTAACCTGTCTTTTGAGGGAATGAATACGAAAATAGAGCTTAGACCTCATCAGAAAAATGCTATTGCAAGAAGTTTGTATGGCGAAAATACCCTGCTTGCTCATGTGGTTGGTAGTGGAAAGACCTTTGAAATGGTGGCTTCTGCAATGGAATCTAAAAGGCTTGGGATGTGTTCCAAGTCATTATTTGTAGTACCGAATCACTTAACAGGTCAAATTGGTAGAGAGTTTATGCAACTTTATCCATCAGCTAACATTATGATGGCAGATAAAAAAGACTTTGAGCCGAAAAATAGAAAAAGATTTATCGGCAGAATTGCCACAGGCGAGTACGATGCCGTTGTAATCGGGCATACGCAGTTTGAAAAAATTCCGATGAGTAAAGAATATCAGGAAAAGCATATTCAGGATCAGATTGATGAAATCATCAACTATGTTGAGGAATACAAACACGACAGAAATCAAAACTTTACGGTAAAGCAGCTTGAAAAGACAAAGAAGAAACTTGAAACAAGGCTTGAAAAACTAAACGATGATTTTAAGAAAGATGATGTCATTACTTTTGAGGAACTTGGTGTTGATAAGCTCTTTATCGATGAGGCACATAACTACAAAAACCTCTATCTTTATACAAAAATGAGGAATGTAGCAGGTATCGGACAGTCTGAAGCATTTAAGTCCTCCGATATGTTTATGAAGTGTAGATATATGGATGAAATGACAGGTGGAAAAGGTATTGTCTTTGCCACAGGAACTCCTGTATCAAATTCCATGACAGAGCTTTATACTATGCAGCGTTATCTTCAGTACGAAAGCCTTAAAAAGAATAATTTAGAGCATTTTGACTCTTGGGCTTCTACCTTTGGGGAAACACAGTCTGCCTTTGAACTTTCTCCTGAAGGAACAGGATACAGGGTAAAAACAAGATTTTCAAAGTTCTATAATCTTCCGGAGCTTATGTCTATGTTCAAGGAGGTTGCAGATATTCAGACAGCAGATATGCTCAATCTTCCAACACCTGAAGCACATTATGAAGTTATTAAGACTTTGCCAAGTGAAGAGCAAAAGGAAATCCTAAAGAGCCTATCTGAAAGAGCTGATGATGTCAGAAACAGAGTGGTAGAGCCTGATGAGGATAATATGCTGAAAATCACCAATGACGGTAAGAAACTTGCCTTAGACCAGCGTTTAATCAATCCTCTACTACCCGATAATCCTGACAGCAAGGTCAATGTCTGCGTGAAAAATGTGTTTGCCATTTGGGATAAGACAAAAGATGATAGGTCAACACAGCTTCTATTTTCCGATATGTCCACACCGAAAGGCGATGGAGAGTTTAATATCTATGATGATATTCGAGAAAAACTTGTAAATTTAGGTATTCCAAAAGAAGAAATTGCCTTTATCCATGAAGCCAACTCCGATAAACAAAAAGATGAACTCTTTGCAAAGGTAAGAAAAGGCGAAGTTCGTATCTTAATGGGTTCTACTCAGAAGATGGGAGCCGGCACGAATGTTCAAAACAAGCTGATTGCACTCCATGACCTTGATGTCCCTTGGCGTCCTGCTGATTTAGAACAGAGAGCAGGAAGAATTGTAAGACAGGGTAATGAAAACAAAGAAGTGAATATCTATCGTTATGTAACGGAGAATACCTTTGATGCGTACCTTTGGGTGCGACATGAAGTCGCTTAATTTAACTGTTTGGCATAATGACCAAACCAACTATTCCGTTAGTTGAGCCAAGTATCGACTGCACTTAGGTGTGGTAAGCCGATATTAAAGTAGCCCTACTTGAGGTTGAACCGTGAGGAAATACCGAAACTGCCAGCAACAAGGCGGTTAGGGAGCGAGGCTTGATAATATGGCTAACATATGTGAACTACTGATAAATGTCGTTAAGGTGAACAGGCTAAAGTTGCTGACAAGCCTGAACCAAAATGGTGCGTAGTCGGATAATCCTTTCCACAGTGGGATTACACGGACAAAATGACTACCGGCAGAGAGGTAGAGCCTAAGTTATCAATGTTAATTAAGTGGAACATGGTAAGCCTGTACCGTTGCCAAAAGGCAAGGTAAATCGTAAGAAATGCTGATAATGGTGCAGGTAAAGGATAATGGAAAAAGCGAATGCCATTTTGTAATGAGATGGATAGGGGTTCAAAATTTGCCCTAACTTGAAAGAGTGCAGACTTCCATTTGGTTTTTAATCACAAGAGAACTTGTAGAATTTTTGAAAGGAGAAAGCAAATGAACAGTAAAATGTGTGCTACTACTAACAGAGCTAAAGACTGGGAAAGTATAGATTTTTCAGTAGCAGAAAGCTATGTTAAAAAACTACAAATGCGTATTGTGAAAGCGTGGAAAATGAGTAAATACGGAAAGGTAAAATCTTTACAGCATTTACTAACAACTTCATTTTATGCAAAAGCCTTGGCTATTAAGAGGGTAACTGAAAACCAAGGCAAGAAAACAAGTGGTGTTGATGGCGAACTATGGCTAACACCACAGGCAAAGTATAATGCAATAGGAAAGTTAAACTTAAGAGGATATAAACCTAAGCCTCTTAAAAGAGTGTATATACCAAAGAAAAATGGTAAGAAAAGACCTCTTAGCATTCCTACAATGACAGACAGAGCAATGCAAACACTATATAAATTTGCACTTGAACCGATTGCAGAAACAACAGCTGATTTTAACTCTTATGGATTTAGAGCGAAAAGGTGTACGCAAGATGCTATTGAGCAATGCTTTACATCTCTAAATAAAAAGAAATCTGCAAAATGGGTGCTTGAAGGAGATATAAAAGGTTGCTTTGATAATATTAGCCACGAATGGATAATGAATAATATTCCAATGAACAAGTCGCTATTGAAACTTTGGCTTGAATGTGGATATATAGAAAAGCAAAGATTATTTCCTACAGAAACTGGAAGCCCACAAGGTTCACCAATATCACCTGTAATATCTAATATGGTATTAGATGGGTTAGAAAAAGCAATCAAAGAAAAATATCATAAAAGAACAGTAAATAAGAAAGCATATTTCCCAAAAGTTAATTTTGTCAGATATGCAGATGATTTTATCGTTACAGGAGAAAGTGCGGAATTGCTTGAAAATGGTGTTAAGCCAATCATTGTAAAATTTTTAGAAGAAAGAGGGTTAGAACTGTCTGAGGAAAAGACACTCATAACGCATATAAATGACGGTTTCGACTTTCTTGGAGTTAATATTAGGATGTATAAAGATAAGTTACTAACAAAACCATCCGAAAAGAACTTCAAGGCTATTGTTGATAAAATAAGACAAATCATAAAGGATAATCCGTCAATGAAACAAGAAATTCTGATTAGAAAATTAAATCCAATTACTATAGGTTGGATAAACTATCAGAAATATAATGTTTCAACGAAAGCGTTTGAAAAACTTGATTATGAAATATATAAATGTCTGTGGGACTGGTGTGTTCGTAGACATCCTAAGAAAAGTAGAAAATGGATAGCTAAAAAGTATTTCCATATGATTGGAAATAGAACTTGGACTTTCAGTGTAGCAACTGGAGACAGAATGGAAAATGGCGAGAAATACTATCTTCGTCTTAAATATGCTACAGATACTAATATTAAGAGATTTACCAAGATACAAGCTGAAGCAAATCCATTTGATGAAAATTGGCAAATATACTTTGAAGAAAGAGAAGAGTTAAAAATGCGAAACGAACTTAAAGGGCGTACAGTTATAAATAGACTGTATAAAACGCAAAACGGAATATGCCCTGTTTGTGGAGAGAAAATAACTCTGGATATAGACTTTAGAGTACATCAAACAACTCAAAACAATATTACCCTTAAAACATTAGTACACCCTTGGTGTCATAGAAATTTGCATATAAATGATGAAGAAAATACGCTGGCTCTTTAATTAGGGCTTATAAAAACTTGAGCCGTGTGAGGGGAAACTCTCATGCACGGTTCTTAGAGGGGAAAGGGATAGTAATATCCCCGACCTACTCGACCAGACCATAGAGAATAAGCAGAAATTCATTTCCCAGATAATGACCAGTAAAACACCTGTCAGAGTGGCGGAAGATGTGGACGAAAGCTCACTTAACTATGCAGAGATAAAAGCCCTTGCAACAGGAGATGCAAAGATTAAGGAAAAGATGGACTTGGATAATGAGGTTACAAAACTTAAAATGCTTGAAGCAAACTTCAAGTCCAACCGTTATAGGTTAGAAGATAAGGTCGCAAAAAATTATCCGGAAGAAATCGCAAGGACGGAAAAGTTAATTGAGGCTGTAAAGAAAGATATAGCAAATGCAGAACCTAAAGCAGAGGGTGAGGAAAAGTTTACTTCGATTACCATAAAAGGCGAGAGAATATTTGATAAAAAGATTGCAGGAGAAAAGCTACTTGAAGCTATCAAAACTGTAAAAATCAATGAAAGTAAGATGATAGGCAAGTATAGAAATATGGATTTAGAGGTCAGTTATAATTTCTTTACCAATGAGCATAATTTCAGCTTAAACGGTGCTGCAAAGCATTCAGGAGAGCTTGGCACAAGTGCAGACGGTAATATCATAAGACTGGATAATGCCATTGAGAAAATGCCTGAGAAATTAAATAGACTTGAAGAAAAACTTATCAGCACAAAGGAACAACTGGAAAATGCCAAAGAAGAACTTAAAAAGCCGTTTGAAAAGGCAGATGAATTGAAAACTAAAGTATTAAGGCTTGCCGAACTGAATAAGCTGCTTGATATGGGAGAGGTAGAAGAAAAGAGAAATGACAATCCCCTTGTGGAAGATGTAAAACGAGCGATCATTGACTTCTGTAACATAGAGTATGAAGAAAACCACAGTTATGATGAGTTTGACAAGTTATACCCTGATTTAAAGCATATAGGTATTGCCTACACCAATACTCCGGATGAAAGACATAGTATTCAGTACGAGTTAAATTTAGAGGATAAGACATGGACACAGTATATTGATGATATACCAATCAAAACCGAGAGCTTCGACTATGAAAACAAGGGAGAAAATGAAGCTCTAAGGAATATGAAAAATGAAATAGAGCTATCCTCTTTTGAAGATTTAGTCTATGTGGATTCCGAGGACTTAAAGGCAGCTCTCGGACTGGACATTGATGATGAGGGAAACTTCTATGATCCGCTTACAAAAGACCTCGATAATGACGGTATTCCTGATAGATATGACAATGACTTTAGGGACAGCGATTACTTTGAATCAACCTATGATGTGGAAGATAATCTACACACAAAAGAAGAAACTTCCCGAAGAACAGAAGATAAACCGTCTATTTTAGGACAGATCAGAGCTTATCAAAGTGAAAGCGAAACGGAAGAGAAACAAACTACAAAAGAACAGGAATATGCAAGATAAGGGAGCGAAAAGCTCCCTTTTACCATGAAAGGAGATAAAAACATGGATTACAAAACAATGAGAGATAGAATCGAAGATATGATAAATGATAACCATAAAGACTTTGTAAAAGCGGTTATCAGTATGGAAAAAGGCATTAACGATGAAAGTGCATTAGACAAACTATATGATGCATATATGGACAATGACACCATCAATTTACTACATGAGGAATTTGACTATATGATTGAAGATTTAAAAGAACAGGGACAGATAAAAGACCTGCCTTATGTTCAGGAGGAGAAAGATAACCTTATAAATATTGTGGGTAATATTATAGGCAATGTTGATGTAGTTGAAAGAGAGAATAAGAATGGAGAAGCCTTTAAGGTAGCAAATTTTTCCGTTGTGTCTAAAGACGATGAGGGTAATAAGGTATATCATAATTGCTCTGCTTATGGAGAGAAAAGTGGTATTTCAAAAGACTTTAAGCAGGGAGATTTCGTAAAACTCTTTGGACAGATTAGAACTTCCATTGACGATAATGGTAAGGAGCATAGTAATATTAGAATAATTTCTTCAAAGCTCTTAAAGGCAAAGGAACAAATGAAAGGACAGGAGAAAAAGAAAGAATCTGTACTTGGAGCTATTAAAAAATATCAGGCTGAAGATAAGGAAAAGCTAAAAGAAAAGAAAGAAGCAAGAAAAGAAGCTGAGAGATAAATTTATGGTCGGTGTGGTCTTAGGACTGCACCGGCTCTTTTTTGTTGTGCTTTGTAAGTTGTTTGTGAAATATGCTATAATAATGTATGAAAAATACAGATTCATGGAGAAAAGAGGTGGTTTGATGAAATTTAGTTACAATGGTTTATGGAAGTTGTTGATTGATAAAAACATGAAAAAGAAAGACTTAATTGACAGAACAGGGATTTCACCAACAACGGTATCAAAGATGACTAAAGGCGAAGCTGTTTCCCTTGCTATTCTTGGTAAAATTTGTGAGGATTTGGGTTCAGATATAGGAGACTTAATTTGTCTTGATAAAGAAAGATAGGTGATATGGATGATGGAAGATACAAAACATAATAAATTCAATGCACTTACCCCTGAAGGGTTAAAAGAAAATAAGCAAATATATACGGAAGCACTTGATTATGTTTTTAGTAATAACGATATAAAAAATATCGCTATTACTGGTATATATGGTGCAGGGAAAAGTACCGTATGGAACACTTATGTTCATCAAAAAGGATTAAGCAATGTAATTACCGTTTCTTTGGGAAAATATAAAAATAATATTAATGATGACGATATTCTAAAAGAAGTATCGGTGACTAAGTTTGCTAATTCAGAAACTGATAGTGCTGAGGATAGGCTTAGAAATGAAAATCAAAGAACAGTGGATATAGATGATGACAATAGAGTGGAAAGACAGATCATTAATCAGATACTATCTCAGATAGAATCAAAGAAAATACCACTTAGCAAATATGGTTTTAAATCAAATAAAAGCATTCCTAATATATGTTTACAGTCATTGGCGTTTCTATCAATAATATGTTCAATATTACTTTGGATAACAAAAGATACTTTTATACCTTTTATTAATGAATCACATAAAAATTTTAATGAAGGGTCATTAATGCTTTTATGTGCTTTACTGTTGTTTGTGCCGTTGTTTTATTATTTGTATATATTTTATAGAGGAAGTAAGATTAGGATTTCTAAAATAACATTCAAAGGTGCAAAAGCAAATTTAAATGATGATAAGAGCGATGAGTCAGTATTAGATAGAGACATAAAGGAGTTAGTTTATTTACTAAGAAGCGCTGGTACAAAAATTGTTGTTTTTGAAGATTTAGATAGATATAACAGTACATCTATTTATACAAAGTTGAGAGAACTGAATTTTCTCTTAAATCACTATGTAAAAATAAGTGGAGATAAGAATCCTGTGAGGTTTATATACATGCTCAAAGATAGTCTGTTTTTTTCTAAAAACAGAACTAAATTCTTTGACTTTATTCTACCTATTGTTCCTATTGTGGATTCAAAGACATCAGAAAATGAGCTTATCGAACTTTTTAAAGCAGTTGAAAATGCACCAGATCGGAGCGTATTAGCGGATATTTCTTTATATGTAGATGATATGAGACTCCTTAAAAATATAGTTAATGAATATATTGTGTACTCTAAAATTATACCATTAGGACAGATTGATTTGGAGAGCAACAAGCTATTTGCTCTAATCACTTTAAAGAATATATTCCCCAATGAATTTGATCTTTTGCAGGAAGATAAAGGATTTATAAGAACTGTATTTGATAAATTAGAAGCTAATAAGAAAAAAGTTGTTAATAATCTTAATCAGAAATTGATAAAAATTGATGATGATCTTGAATTTATTAGGGATAGAGTTGATAATGATAAATTCAAAGCAATGGCATTGATGATTCAATCAGATGTCGGACATTATTATCAGGAAACAAGAACTTGGGCTGAGTATCTAAAAGAATGGAGTAAAAAGCCAGATGAGCAGGCTTATATCATGTATTCTGGAGGGAGGTCATCTTTTTCATATAATGAATTTATAAACAGATTTGTTTTGAATAATGATGAAAAAAGGGTATTAATTGAGAAATTGCCAGAAGATTTTTCGCTGGAAGTAAATAAACATAATTCTGATAGAGAAAAAATCAAAAAACAAATCAGAGATATTGAGATATATAGCTATAAAAAGCTGATATCTATTATGAGTGCTGAGCAAAAAGATGAGTTGTTTTTAATTGATGGTTTTGATATTGTAGAAAGCCATTACTTTCCTTTAATTAGAGTTTTAATTTTAGATGGTTTATTGGATGAAACATACTGGTATTATAAAGGAAACTTTAATGTAGATAGATCAAATACATTGAAGCGTAATGACATAATCTATGTAAAGGGCTTAAAAGAAGGAAAAGAACTTGATATCTTTTTAGATGTAGAAACACCTGAACAGATTATAAATCGCTTGAAATTAACCGATTTTAGCCGTGATAATATACTCAATAAGAAAGTATTAAAAACATGTATAGAGAAAAATAATATTAAATGCGTAATAGCCATAACAGATTCAGTTGATGTTAATGGCAAGTATGAGGATTTAGTTAGAATTTTAGACGAGTTTGATTTAGAGTTAGTAAGAACATATTCTAATATACTGATTAATGATAAGTCAGATAGACTTGTTAGCATTTTGGAATATTGTGAAGATGAAAGTGTTGAAACATTTAAAAACATACTGATTTCAGTTGCAACAAATAAAACTATAGCTTTAGATAATTTAGTTGTATTTAAGGAATATATAGAACAAAACGAGAACTTAATTTCTTTAATACCCGAGGGACAATTTGATGTTTTCATTGACAACATTTGTTCTGCGGACATCAAGTTTGAAGATGTGTCAGAAGCAAATTGTGATAAAGCAAGATTGGTAGCTGTTGAGCAGATTAAGGCATATAAGCTGAACGTTAGAAATTTGATATTTATAAGTGAAGCGATATTGGAAAAGACGATAAACTACGGAAGTTTATTGAATGAGATATTTAAATCTTTGCAATTATCGTCAAGTAAAGAGTATATAGAGGATAATTTTTCGAGCATTGTATCTAACTATGTAGATGAAAACAAGAGTGAAAAAAACTATACCAACAACGAAGAGATACTGTTTAAAATTCTTAATTCAGATATTTCAGATGAAGATAAATTTGAGTATGTAGAGAAGAACGAAACAGTAATTTCAAAGTTAGCTGATCTACAGAACGGCTCTGTAAATACAAAAATATTGGATTGCTTATTTCGTAAAAATAAGGTTAAGTTCTGCTCAGATAACATAGCTGCATATTGGAATATGGTTGAAGAATATAGTGATGATTTCATTGAATATCTTGACAACAACTTAGATGAAAATAACTATGAAGATATACTAAGAAATAATGTATCGATTTGTAATACCTTTATAAATAGTACGAGAGTAAGCGATAAAATTTTTGAATTCGTCATAAAATGTGCGGATGAACCAATAAGTAATATCAATCATAAACTAACGCAAAATAGAGTTAATATTTTAGTTACCCATAGATTGATTGAAGTGACAGAGAAGAATATAGAAGTTTTATGGAATAACACATACAATACCGAATTGACTTTGTTGGCAAATGGTGATGAAGAGGTAGAGGATATCGTTATTAATACGCTATTAAAATATGACCTTTCCGATAATTTAATATATAGTTTAGTTAATAGCAAACTTTCGGATGAAAATTCTTTGAATTTAATAAATTTAATAAAGGACAGTGTTTTAGTAGAAAGGATAAATCCGGATAAAAGATCTATCATAAAAGCCGTTATAAAGGAAGATTTATCTTTGGAAAACATTAACTATATATGTAAATCCTTTGAGATGTTTGAGCTAAAAGATGAGTTTATAGAGTCATTAGATGATGAAGACAAATTGGAGAAATTGGAAGACGAAAATCTTAATGAAGATTTTATGAATTATGTCTTAAACTCATCAAACATAAAAATAGATACGAAGGTATCATTGATTAAAACAAAGATAAATAATCACTCTGATATAAATACTTTGAAACAGTATATATCTTCAGTTTTGGAAATAGCTGATTTATCAAGTGTTTGGAATAGGAGACAACCATTATTAGATAATGAGTATAAAGAAAGAATAGGACAAGCGTTAATAAACTCAGGTTATGTTAGACCTCGTAAAGACAAGTATGGTAAACGAATTATGCTCATAAAGCGACTGAGAAATACTACTGTTGATACACGTCTATTGTAGAAAGAGAGGTAGGCTTTTTTCTACCTTTCCATCTCCTTACCCATATAAATCCCATAGTTTTTGCGTATCTTGTAAAGTTCGTCCATCGTGGTTTTGGAGGAAGAATACTCTTGCATGAGAGTATTCTTTTTTTCTTGCAATTTATCAAGTTTATCTAAAATATACCTTGAATTTGGGAGCTTGGAATAGGATTTTTTAAGCTCTGAAAGAGCATTTTCATATAGGGTAATCTGAGCTTTGTACTCTTCAAAAAATGCCTTGTCAGACGGACTTGCCGTATATTCTTTGTAGTATTGCCTATATTTTTTTACAGTATGAACTTGCTCCATATTGGAAGAAAGCTGCTGTATTTCCTTGTCAATAGCCTTGACTTTATCCTGTAAATCTTGCCTTTCATCGGCTGCTTTCCTGATATAATCATCAAGCTGCTTAACGGATTTAATGCCATGTTTTCTGATAAAGATAACGGATTCTGCCATTGTATTAAGGTTATGTTTGGTTGCCCAATATTTGTAGCCTTTACTCTCCTTTACCTTCGCATTGGTATTCATATCAATGACATTTCCAATGCGTTTTTTGACAGCAGGGGTTTTAATAGACACTCTTTCTGCAATGTGTTCTTTTAATCTTTCTTCGGTATAATCTTCTCCGATTGTTTTAGCTCTTGTAAATCTCGGCTTATCTTTCGGCTTAAAAGCAATGTGTTTGCCATACTTAATTTCATAGCCAAGCTCAGCCATCTTCTTTAGAAATTCATCCCAATCATGAGATTGCCTTATCATTCTGTCAATGTCAAATTGAAGTCTGCTTTTCCAAGAAGTACCACGCTTTGCCTGTTCGTTTTCATACCAAGACTTACCATTAATTTTATATTTTTTCTTATAGCTTTCGTAAAACTCGTCAATGACAGATAAGTTGTTTTCTTTGCACAGTTTATCACTTTGATATCTGATTTTATGATAACTTTTCTTATTGGACTGATAGCATTTGCCGGTAACCATATTTACATTGTTAAAGATGATGTGGTTATGAATATGCCCCTTATCTATGTGAGTAGATAAGACAAATTCATACTCATTTTTTAATATCTTTTTACACAGTTTCATACCAATCTGGTGTGCTATTTCAGGCGTAGTTTCTCCCGGTAAAAAGGATTGAATAAGATGTCTTGCAAGAACAGTTCCTTTTGTTCCTGCATCATTTCGTGTTCTTAAAAATTGTGTATGAGCAGTTTCTTGATGACATTTATGTGTACTTACCAAGATTTGTTCATCTGTTTTTTCTCCATTTACGATGTAGTCAATGGCAAGATTAAGGGTTGATTTTATAGGGTGTATTTTTGTAATAGCCATAAAAACTAATCACCTCCTGAAGTCTTGTTAAGGAGCAGGGAATGAATTTGCCATAGCTCTTTTGAGAATTGTTCAATCTCTTTCTTTATACCGCTGATGTCCTCTTTGTAGATTATACCTGTCGAATTTACTCTCTTTGCAATCTGATTGATGTTGTTTGTAGCATTGGAAAGCAAACCTTGTAAATCTCTGAAAGGTTCTAAATCTACTTGATATATTTCCTTTTCTAAAACGCATTTGCGGATAAAATGGCTCATATTTCTGCACTTCGCAAGTTTTTGTTTCTCTTCAAAAAGAGCCTTTTCTTCTTCGGTCAATTTAATTTCAAGTCTTTCATTTCGTATTCTATTTGCCATAAGTAATTCCTCCTTTAGATGTATTTCGGGGTCTTAGGGTTCTCCCTAACAAGTCAAAAATTGATAAAAAAAGAAGCAGATCCCAAAGGGCTGCTTCATCAAATTTTCCGTAAGTGTCCGTACACTTACTGTGCTTGCTACAAAAGAATGAATTAGATAGCAAGCATTAAGCTAATTTAAAATCTATGATTTAATTATACCAGATAAGAGTGATAATGTCAGCATAAAAAAATTTTGGAGTTGCAAAAGAAAAGTAATCATTTTTAAACATGATCGCTCCTACTGATTTTTAAATATTGAACTTATATAACTGTTATGGTATAATAGAAACAGATAGAACAGAAATAACAGTCGGAGGATATGGAAGATGAATATACAGATTAATAATTCAAGTGATGATCCGATTTATTTGCAGATAAAAAATCAAATAAAGGCACAGATTATTTCGGGAGAATTAAAGGTTGGGGAGCAATTGCCATCCATTAGATTTTTAGCTAAAGAACTTCGAGTGAGTATGATTACTGCTAAAAGAGCTTTTGATGAACTGGAACTTGATGGTTTCATTAATTCAGTGCAAGGAAAAGGTAATTTTGTTGCGGCTCAGAATAGAGAACTTATTCGTGAAGAATATTTAAAGCGAATTGAATCAAAGCTGCAAGAGGTTGTTGAGCTTTCAGAAATTGTAGGTGTATCCAATGATGAATTGGTACAGATGCTTAGGAATTATGTGGAGGGGAAATATGAGTAATTATGCTATTGAAATTAAAAACTTGGTTAAAAAGTTTGATGGCTTTACATTAGGGCCGATAGATTTGTCTATTCCTAAAGGGACTATCGTCGGATACATTGGTCAAAACGGAGCAGGTAAAAGTACAACAATAAAATTGTTATTAGGATTGCTTAAAATAGATTCAGGAGAAATTAAAATTTTAGGTTATGATAATCCTAACAGTATTGAGTTGAAAGATAAACTTGGAGTTGTGTTCGATGAGTTATTAGTGCCGGAAGAGATGACACTTGTTGATTTGGAAAAATTTTGTTCAAGGGTCTATTCAAAGTGGGATAGAGAATTTTTCTATCAACTAAAAAAGAAATTTAATTTATCTGAAAAACAGACTATTAAAAATTATTCTCGTGGAATGAGAATGAAATTATCTATGGCAGTAGCTTTATCTCATAATGCTGAAATTCTTATATTGGATGAAGCTACAAGTGGATTGGATCCAATTGTAAGGGAGGAAATTTTAGATTTGCTTCTTGACTTTATGCAAGAAGAAAATCACACAATTCTAATCTCTTCACATATTTTATCGGATTTAGAGAAGGTGGCAGACTATATCGCTTTTATCAATGATGGTAAGGTTCTTTTTGTGGAAACAAAGGATGAACTAAAGGAAAACTATGGTATCTGTACTTTATCTAATGAAGAAGTTAAAAATCTTGATGAAGAAGCCATTATTGGAAGAAGGGTACACTCATTTGGACAAGAGCTGCTTGTTAAAAGAAATCTTATTCCGGATGGAATAACATTACAAAAACCGTCTATCGAAGATATTATGATTTATTTTGTGAAAGGAGATAAAAGGTAATGACTGCATTGATATTAAAAGATATAGCTACTTTAAAAAAGACGCTGCTATTGACGATTACTATTTGTATTGCACTCGCTGTGTATGGGATATATGAAAATGCGATTTTTATGATTCCACTTATATGTGCAATGATACCGTTAATTTTAACTGCTATCGCTTTTGGCTATGATACGAAATCGAAGTTTGAACAATTCGCCTTTTCGATGCCTATTAAAAAAAGCAGCTTTGTATTAAGTAAATTGTTTTTTGCGTTTGTATTTGGGTTAGTTGGTTCAGTATGTTTATTTGTTCTATTTGTAGTTAAAAATGAGATGTCGATAGATAACATCGTATTTATCTCACTGATTACATTAGTTGCAAGTGTTTTAATGTCAGCGATTCAACTACCGTTTATCCTAAAATACGGTGCTGAAAAGGGCAGGCTGATTATGGTGATAACCTACTTTGTAATATTTGCTCTATCTACTTTTTTAAAAGAAAAATCAGATTTACTTGCGAATATGGTGGAGCTTTTCAGTAAGTATTCAATGGTAATGATTTTTATTGGAATAGTCTTGGTAGGACTTGTTATTATAGGGATTGCCATAAAAATATCTATTTCAATTATGGATAAAAAAGAATATTAGAGAAAATTAGGATGGATTACAAAAGAATTTAGCAGGAGTGAATTATAAAAGATATAAGGAGTGGATGGGAAAATGCAAAAAAACATTTATTGCATTATAAAGATTGATAAGATTATGAATAACCCTTTTTCTTATATTGCATTCTACAATATCTCATCCTTATGCATATTCCGTTGAACAATTAAAAACATTTCTTAGAAGAAAGTATTTCTTTCATTTTAGAGGACTTCTTATGCTTAGATGCAGGAGTCCTCCTTTTTTGCCTGAAAACAAGCAGACAAAAAAGAATGGAGGAAACTTTATGGCAAAAGAGTATTACCTTTATGTCAGAGGACAAAAGGTGAAAGTCAGTGAAGATATTTATAAAGTCTACTGGCAGGAAAAAGAACACGAAAAGTATTTAGAGCAGGTGGACAAGAAAAACCACTTGCTCTTTTTTTCATCATTGGATCATGACGGACACTTTGTAGATAATATTGTTGATGAAAGTGTTGATGTAGAAAAGATTGTTGAAACACAGATGATGATTGAAGCAGTCAGAAATGCTATATCAAGACTTAATGCAGAAGAAAAGGATATTATTGAACGTTTGTATTTTAATGATGAAACTGTTCGTTCAGTAGCAAAGCTCAAAAGTATTACACATCCAGCTTTAATCAAAAGAAGAAACAAAATTCTTGAAAAGCTGAAAAAATTTATCGAAGAACTTTAAAACTTCGGTAACCAAAGGGGTCAAATTTTCCTTATGTAAAGTGAAGGGGAGTTTGACCTCCTTTACTTTCTTGAGTAAGAGATACGCCTGCTTATGGCAAATAGGAAAATGTAAAGAAAACAATCCCTTTCAAATATTGCTCTTTGACAATTGAATAGACCAAGGTAGGACTTTATCTACTTGTGGAGAATTATGACTTACGCCATGACCTTTCTGCTGAAAGTAATTTCGGTTTTATGAATACTGTGTTAACCAAGGATACAAGAAAGCGAGCGGTAAATAAGAATACATAAAAAACAGAGGTGGCAATCTGTTCGATGATACGAGTAGTGATAATGATACTTCAATAGTTTAAGCTGGCTCGTCTGGAACAAGGGGCAGAGGTGAGATTCCTATGTAGCAGCCAATGCACCTACCAATGTCATAAAACTTAGTAAGAAAAATAATATGTGATTATAGATGATTTAAAGCGGAGGAGGTGTATTAGTGGATAATGACTGGAATGGATTGGCTGATTTGATAGCAAATCTGATTACAAAATATGCTGGAGTTTTAGATTTAGATAATCTTCCAAATCCAACTCCAGTAAAAAGTACAGAAGGTAAAAATAAATTTGACATGGCAAAAACACAGATTGAGAAAAAGCAATAAAAGTGATATAATATACTTGATATATAAGTCCAAACCATAATTGGTAAAAATATAAAGATATAGAAAAAGGATATTGAGGTTAATGCTATGTCAAAAGAAAAAATAAAAGTATACCTCTATACAAGAGTATCTACATCAATACAGATAGACGGTTATTCTTTAGAGGCACAAAAATCAAGAATGAAGGCTTTTGCTCTCTATAATGATTATGAGATTGTTGGTGAATACGAAGATGCAGGTAAGTCTGGAAAATCTATAGAAGGTAGAGTTCAGTTTACTCGTATGATGGAAGATATAAAATCCGGAAAGGATGGAGTGTCTTTCGTTCTTGTATTTAAATTATCGAGATTTGCAAGAAATGCTGCTGATGTACTTTCGACTTTGCAAATAATGCAAGATTTTGGAGTAAATCTTATTTGTGTTGAAGATGGAATTGATTCATCTAAAGATGCAGGTAAATTGATGATTTCTGTTTTATCAGCAGTGGCTGAAATAGAAAGAGAAAACATTCGTGTCCAAACAATGGAAGGTCGTATTCAAAAGGCAAGAGAGGGTAAATGGAATGGTGGATTTGCTCCATACGGTTATCAACTGATTGATGGAAAGTTGTTAATAAATGAGGAAGAAGCAATTGCAATAAGAACTATTTTTGATCAATATGTAAATACAAGTATTGGAGCTAATGGTCTTTCTAAATATTTAGAAAAGCATGGTATAAGGAAAATACCAAGACAAAATGGGAAAAATCCATTGTTTGACGCAGGTCTTATAAGAAAAATATTAAAGAATCCTGTGTATAACGGGAAAATAGCATTTGGAAGAAGAACTTTAGAAAAAGTTCATGGTACAAGGAATGAATACAGACAAGTAGAGCAGGACGATTATTTAGTAGCAGAAGGCATTCATGAAGCGATAATCCCAGATGAATTGTGGCAGGCTGCACAAGTTAAACTGAAAGCACAAGCTAAAAAGTATGAACATGTAAATAAGGGCAAGAACATAAGGACACACTTATTATCAGGAATAGTAAAGTGTCCAATATGTGGAGCTGGAATGTTTGGGAACAAATCTATAAAATATAAAAAAGATGGGACGAAGTATAAAGACTTCTATTACTATGGTTGTAGGCATAGACTTATGAATAGAGGACATAAATGCACCTATAACAAACAAATTAGAGAAGAATTGTTAGACGATGCCGTTGCTGAGGTAATAATCAAGTTAGTAAGCAATCCTAAATTTGCGTCTATGATACAAGAAAAAATTAAGATGAAGGTTGATACATCTGCTATTGAAAATGAGATAGATAATTACCAAAAAGAGCTGAGAAAAAGTCATTCTACAAAATTTAAGCTCATTGAAGAAATAGATAATTTAGATGTTGAGGATAAACACTATAAGAGAAGGAAGAATGATTTAGATGATAGACTTTATCGTATGTACGATAAAATTGAGGATTTAGAGAGTCAGTTAATAGAAGCTAAAGCAAAAAAAGAAACAATAGAAGCTGAGAAACTTACTGGCGATAATATATATAAGGTTTTGATTTATTTTGACAAACTTTATAAAGTCATGAACGATGTTGAACGCAGACAGTTAATAGAAGCACTCATTTCAGAAGTTCAAATTTATGAAGAGAAACAGGCGAATGGGCAATGGCTAAAATCCATTACTTTTAAGCTACCTATTATTGATGAAAATCTAAATATAAGTTTGGACAATGATGAGCAAGTCGAGACAATAGTGTTACTTTCCAAACTTAAAACGAAAAAATATGTTGACATAGAATAATTGCATGCTGATGAATTATATCTGACTTCTTCAAAATTTAAAGCTACTTACAACAACATAAAACAGTATGTTTTTGATAAGTATGGATTTAAGGTTTCTGAATTTATATATCAAAAGTAAAAGAAAAGTTCGGGATTAAGAAAAGAGAAAACTATAACAAATCTAAAAATAGTAATTCAAAACAATCAAATTGTCCAATAGAAAAAGAAAAGTCAATAAAAGATGCGTTTAGGCATTTTCAGGTAATTTAAAATAATTAAAGGAGACAGAGTAATTTATGAATTGTGAATGCGCAATATGCAAAGAGAAAAAAACATTTGTAATGCCGAAAGAAATTTTAGATGCGGCAAAACAAGGGGAGCTTGTGTTGTTTTGCGGTGCTGGGATTAGTACAGAAAATAAAACCGTTCTTCCCTTTTCATTTTATAAAGAGATTCAGGAAGAACTTGAAATAGCTGATAATACGCTGTCTTTCAGTAAACTTATGCAAATATATTGTGATTTACCGAATGGGCGCAGGAAATTGTTAAAAAAGATTAAAAATCGATTTGAATATATTCATTCATTTCCAGAGTTGGAGCGTGCCGCTACAAAGTTTCATCGAGAATTGGCAGAGCTTTATTTTATTAAGACAATTATTACAACAAATTGGGATGCATATTTTGAAGAATGTTGTTCGGCAACACCGATTACAATTCCTGAGGATTATATTTTTTGGGATGAAAATGAACGTTGTGTATTAAAAATTCATGGATCAATTAACAATCTTGGCTCAATTATTGCAACAGAGGATGATTATGCTAAGTGTACTGAAAGTCTAGAAAAAGGAATAATAGGTGCAACATTAAAAACTATATTGGCAAGACGTACTGTTGTGTTTATTGGCTTTTCATTTGGGGATGAAGATTTTTCACAAATTATGACATATTTACAAGATGAATTAAAAGATATAATGCCACATATTTATATTGTTACTATCGATGAGGAATTAAACACTAAATTGTTTTATAAGAACTCCACTTATATACTAACCGATGGAACTTATTTTTTACATCAACTTAAATTAGAAATGTTAGAAAGAAAGTTAATAGAAAATTGTGATATACTTCCGATAATAGAAGCTGTAAACAGTGATATCAATAATCTTCATAATAAGATTTCTCATATTGATATTCACATGTATCCAAGTGTTATATATTGTTTAGCATATCAAGATGGGGTAATACATGCATTTGAACGTTTTATTCAGTTGTACAATACAGGAAATTATAATATACCTGGAAGTATATCGGTATCTGTTAGAGCATATGATGATATCAAACAAAAGTGTGCTGATTCAAAAAAATATTGGGATGAATCATACTATGAAGGATATTTAAATGGATTAATTCTTATCGCTTCGTGTGAGAAAAATGTGGATATTATTAAAGAATTCCCCTATACATATTTACCAAATGCAACATCTGTTCTTGATTCATATAATACATTTTTTAAAGAATTAGAACGTGTTACGAAAAAAGATGACAAGTATCATAAATATGCAAAAGCAATTGTAGATAAAATTAAAGAACAAGATATGGTTGTACACCATCCGCCTTATTAGGTTGGCTACCTCTTTAATAAAAATGTCAAATGGAAATTAGAAAATGAAAAGATATACAAAAGTAGAAAAAATGTAACTATGACTTGCTCATTTTTAACTATAGAGTGAAATTTTATGTAGAGTATTCATATGGATATGTGATTGGTAGTTAGTCAAAAGATAACTGACTCCATTTCAAGAATCTTGTATGCGTAATAGAGTAAATGCAAATTTACAATTTGGATATAAATTTACACATATAATTAATGCTCTTTCATAATTTTCAATTGTGAGAAAACATTTAAAATAAGGTTGCACAAAAATTCACATATGGAGTTTGTTGTTTTGTTGTTAAAGGGTTACGCTTAGAGAATAGCAGAGATAAATGCCATTGCTAAAGTTGCATCTCTAGTTGTTTCTTGACTTGCTAAAATATAAGTATATAATTATAAAATATTTGCATATAACTTAAGGAGTTTTTATATGAAAATACCAACTTATTTTAAAGAAAGTAATTATAAAATTGTTGAAGTAGAAGAGGATTTTTCGTCTATTAGGATAGTTAATGAAGTAGAAAACGACAAGTACAATGAGTTCTTTGAAATCTATTACTTTGGTGAATTGGATTCTGATGCTGTGATTACTGAAATTTTTGGTGAAAAAACTTCAGTTATAAAACCTTGTAAGGTTGTAGCGAAATGTATTCAAACAGGAAAAGAAATTTTACTTTATGATCAATTAAAATATGGATACAACTCACTATTTTGTGATAAATTTGATTTAGAGACGGTTGATAATCGTCCACTTGTAAAATTAGATATTCCCAATTCTAAAATAGAAATTTATTTAGGTTATAGTATAGATTATGATGAGGAAAAAGAAGATTTTGAATTTGATGATAATGACTATTTGGAAACAATCAATGGAGAAGAAATTTCTTTTGAGGATGTTAAAAAGGATGGATTTGATTACATTAAAATATCAGCAATAGATGAAGACGAAATTATTAGAGAAGTTTTAAATCTAGAGTTAGCTTAAAAATTACTTAGAGATTATGCAGAGATAATAGAAATAAAGATAATACAAAATCTTATATGTTATTCTCCGAAAAAGGAGAATTGAGACTTATAAAGAGGGATTTTAAAAATGAAAAGAATAAAGTTTAGACATAATAAATATTCACCAGGTGTCTTATATATTTTGGTTATATTTGGAGTAGCAGCTGGGATATTGGCTTTTTTCGGATTTTTAACAATTTCTGGTATAGACAAAGGGCCAGAATACGGACCTATATATTTTAGAGAACATCCAATACATGTTGTTTACTTGATATTTGCCTTGATTCCTATATTTATGCTATTTCCAACATGGATTGCAAAGAAAATTTGGAGTCATGAGGATCAAGAAGCATATATTGACCTTTACGAAGATTACGCTGAACTAAATTGGAATGATAGAAAAGTACATATTAAAAAAGGAGAGCTGGATATTAAGATTCCTAAACCTCAGCCTTTTTGGTATGGAACCTACATATTAAAAATTCCTCAATACAGAATAGTATTGGTTAGCTCTGTAAAGGAAAATAAAGAAAAGAATAGAGTACGACGTTCTTTGGATATTGCAATAAAGGAATTGTCTATTTATAAAAAATCTAAAAAGTAAAGTGTATAATTATAGTGAAATAATTTACTTTCAGAATAAGAAGATAAAAGAATAAAAAAAAGTTATAAATACATTAAAAATAAGAAGGGAAAAACAAAGTTATGGGAACATGGAGCGCAACCATTTTTGGTAATGATACTTCGTTGGATATTAAGGATGAATTTTTTGAAAGATATAATCGCGGAGAAGAACCTGCCAATATAAAAAAAGATTTGACTTTAGATATGGACGATGATGATAGATTTAATGTGATGTTTGCTCTAGCGCATTGTATGTGGGAAGTTGGTCAATTAGAAGATGATTTTTTGTTTGAAATAAAAAAAGCTATTGCGAATGAGGAAGATCTAGCTATTGCTAAAGAACTAGGTGCTGATAGTAAATTTATAAAACAGAGAAGCAAGAATTTAGAAAAATTTTTAGAAAAAATTAGTATAAAAAAAGAAAAACCTAAGAAAAGAGTAGCACCACCGATTCTTGTAGAAGGTAAATATAGTGATGGTGCAGTAATGTTGTTTCAGTACGAAGATGGTATGTATGGTGTGTTAATAGCTGTAGATGGAAAGTTTTTTGATAAGGAAACATATTATTCTTATCTACAGACCGATATTAAGATGATAACAAAACCTACAATGAAAGATGTGCGAGAGGCACGTATTATTGATCCAAGTTTTCATAGTGAAGAATTCAATTCATTTAGAGACTCAAGGTATTACTATTCCTTTGTTTATTGTATTTCAGGGTATTTAAAAAGTTCTGGAACAAAAAGATTTGAAAAATATAATGATAGTTTTTTTGAAATTATTGGTTATCTTTCTGATTGGGGTGACTGTTGTAGTGGGACCTGTGATACTTTTGATTACTATAGACAAAAAACAAGTGATGAATTTAAAAGTAGTGTTGCAAAGGAACTGGGCAAACGATTTTATGAAAATCCTAATGTGCGTACAGAGATGATAATTGATGAAATAGATAAAGAATTCATACTTTCTAATAATACAAAACTAGGGTATATGTGATAAACTTCATTTTTCATAGTTGTTAATAATTTTTAATAATAGATCCTTTTCCTTGGTTAAAAAGTATTAGTGATAAGTCGCTATGAGCAATAAAAATGATAGATTGGTCATAGTGACCTATCATTCTATGTAGTCATTTTATCATCAAAGGTTGTAAACACTGAGAAAATGATGTACTATGGGAATATTACAAGATATAGACCAAAAAAGTAGGTATATTTGTCAAGAAAGTTGAAATATTTTCTCTTGATGAGGAAAATTACTTATATGATTAAAATAGATTTATTTTGATGAGTTTTTAATGGTGAAAAAAACTTGAAGATAAAAAAGTTAACAGTTATAAATACATAAATGAAAAACAAATTAAAAAGTAGGGATATAAAAGCTATGAAAAAGACTATTTTAGATAGAATAAAAGCATTAGGTGGGGATATATCTTCAGTTAAGGGGAAAACTTTAATGGAGGATTTATGTAGTATTACCTTTAATACCGTTTTATACAAGAAATTTATTAATACACCTTGGGTCGATGTAGACGAAGAACCTATTTATGGCTTAGGAGATTTTATTGATGAAAATATAGGATTGTATTGGGAAGATAGAGAAAGTTTCTTTAATAGATTGTATGAGAAGTATTTTATTTTGACAGAAGAACCTTATGGTCAGTATTTTTGGCATGGTGAAATGTTTACACCTTTTCAAGAAGGAAGTTCAGATTTTAAAGAATGGAATAATATATTCAAAAAGAACATCTATTCTTTTAAGGAAATTCTTTCAGTTACGAATAATAAAGACACTGATTTTATTCACTTATTTTATGGATATGGTTATCCAGATTGTATTTATGTAGCAAGCGAAGATATGAACCTTGAAAATCCAACTGTTTTTGGAACTGATCACGAAGCATGGTTTATAGAAATTGATAATGAGGGGGATTTGGAAAGCTATTTCCAAAATTTTTGGACAAAGGAAGAATTAAGAGAGTATATAGAAAGTAGCATGTCTAAAGAAGAAGATTACAATTTAAGTAAGAAGGTTTAATTTAGGAAAACTTAATAATAATTATTATATATCCCCTCATTACTGGATATTGGTTTATTCAGTAATGAGGAGATATATAATCCTAAGGGGATTTATATTTTATAATCTATATATATAACATTTTTCAAGAAATCCATTTCTTGCTTTTTCTTCCGTATCATCTCTTTCATCATAACCATCATAAGGAGCTTTTGGGTCATAGATTTTAGGTTTTCTTTTTAATGAATTACAAATTTTATCTACATGAGCGAAGGCAAAGTAGAAATCATCTGTCCAACCAGTATGTCCCGTAATTATTTTTAGATTAAGGTTTCTTTTTCTTAGTATTTCTTCTAGTCTTCTAAGTGATTTAGTTTGTAATTTTTTATCTTCAGCAAGTCTATTTAAAAACGCATACCCGCTACCTGCTTCAAACCAAATAGTTATCACCTGTAAATAGATAAGTATCATCAATCAAGTATACTAGATGCCCCCATGTGTGTTCAGGTACAAGAAATGCTTCAATTTTGATGTTTTTTATATAAAAGACTTGTTCATCATCAATTAAAATTTTTTCATTTTCTATTTGTACTTGAGGTAATTTATATAGCCCCCAATAAACCTTACGCTGTTTACGCCCTTCTAAATATTCATTTTCGACTCTCCCTATACATATTCTTGATTTTTTAAATAAACCATATTGTTTTAGTGCTTGTGTCAGTAGTGGTTATTTTCATATATTTACTAAAACGTAGATACAAAGAATGGGGAACAGATTATAAGTAAATATAATTATGTTGTTAAACGAGGATTGTTATTGTTATTAAAAAATGCTTCATGTATATTCAATAGTAAAGTAAATTAGTGCGATATAAACAAGTTTTCTATGCTACTGTTATTAGTAGAGGAAAGCTTGTTTTAATTTTTAAGTCCAACTTTTTTATGTATATAAAAGTTATTTTTTAACTTTTTAAGAAAATTATATACTGTTATGATATAATGAAAGTAGTAAAATTAATTACATATAATAGACTTATGAGGTAATAGATAATGAGTAAAAAACAACTTGCATTCGAACAGAAAAAACTAGATTTAGATCTTACGATTATTGGAATTGCTACTTTCATAGTTTTTGGAATATATGCAGTTTATAGTAATCAAATGAAAGATTTTATTACAAATAGAAGTATTAATATAGTATCAAGATTATTATTAAATGCTGGGATACAGTTTGGGGTAGCAGGATTAGGAATAGTTATTGTAATGATCTTGAGAAAAGAAAGCTTTTATGAGTATGGGCTGCAAATAAAGAATATTTTTAAATCTATAATAGGTACTGCTTTTTGTTTTTCTCCGTTAATCATTTATATTTTTGCTTCAGGGAATTTCCGTGGTTATCATCCGTTGAAGATTATGCTTACTGATGATGTACTTTCTAGTGGATTTCCTATAAATATTTTAGGAATGGGGCTAATTTTATTAGTTTGGGGATTTTTTGAAGGATTTAATTATGCGGTTATATCTGATAAAATCAACAAACGTTATCATTCAAAAAGTATTTTTCTAAACTATGGAGCTATCACTTGTGCATTAATTTGTCTGCTTTTTCATCCAATACATACAGATTTTTGGGGAATTATTGAGTTAATTACTACATTCTTTGCCATTTATGGAATGTTAATAGTACAAACAGAAACAAAAAATTCTTGGGGATGTATTTTTGCATTTTGTTTTATTTGGAACGCTTTATAAATGGGAAATTGTTTATATGGTACAATATAAGAATAGACTAAAAATGGTAATTTCATTTGATAAATATACATTAAGTTAACTTTTAGTTTTATTTTTAATTCAAGATGAAGTTATTCGTTATATTAAGAACAGATGGATTAAAAGTATTAAATAAATCTATTGTGATTAATGTACAATTAAAATTTATTAATGTGAAAATAGAATATACTGATTGATACTATATTAGCTATTAGTATTGTAAAAATAATTAAGGATAGAAATAGCACATTAAGTATTCTCTATCAATAAACATGTTTATAAAAGTTGAAGCAAATAATTTATTAGACTATCTAAATAAGTCAAAAATTAAAGAGGTAATAATTTAAGGAGGAGATTAAAATGGGAATAATAGCAAATTATCAATATTTAAGTGATGCGAATTTACAAGAACTTAAATCTTTTTATGCTGAAGAAGATGATATTTTTGAGGAAGTTGAAGATTGGAATGATGAAGCTGAGATACTTCTTGATATCGATAAGATGTGGGATGCTCTTCATTTTGTACTTACAGGAGTAAGTTGCAGTGAACCTATAGAAAATAATGCTCTTAGCGAAGCAGTTGTTGGAGTATTCCCTATTGATGGTATTGAGGAATATATCAGTTATATAGAAAAATCAAGAATTAAAGATATAGTCTTTGCTCTTGACAATTTTGATATAGAAAAAGCTTTAGAAACTTTTAGTATGGAAGAATGTAAAGAAGCGGAATTATATCCAAATATCTGGGGTTATGAAGAAGAAACTGACGAAATAAAAGAAGAAATAATGGATTATTTTCAAGATATGAAAGACTTTTATAAACAAGTGTTAGAAGAAGATGGTAATGTATTGGTTACAATTTATTAAAGAGTCATAGATAAGGTAGAGTAACGAAGAATTAAAAATATAGTTTGCTTTATCTATGTTCGATGCAGGCTAACTAGAATGTTTTAAAAAATATTTTACTTTGATTAGAAGATTAAAAGTGTTGGAGGAAAATTAAAATGAGTAAAATTAATCACGAGTTTTTTGGCGAGATAGATACAGAAAAAGGTGTAGATGAACAATTTGGGGAGAAACTTGATGATGTTCGTGTATTATGGGAAGAAGAGTATAATGGAATTATGACGACACTATGGTATGATAGTGGTTATGAATTTAAAGTAGGAGTTCTTGATACATTTGCTGAATTTTTACGCAATAGTGAAAACTATTTTGAAAAAGCTAAAGAAGCTTTAAAATGTTATTTAAAAGAGGATGATGAGTATATTGTTTTTCATAAAGAAGAATTGGAATTAGATATACCAGATGAAATTTGTGAATTTGTAGAACAAATGAAAATAGAAGCAATTTGGCTATGGGCTGGGGAGAACTTCATTAGTATTGATTTTATGATTAACCCAGAAGAAAGTGATCAAATTCTATGCGTGAAATTCAATGATGGTTTAGAAATAGAAAGTATAGACTGGGAGAGTTAGAAGAACCCTGTAGAAATTAATAAAGTAGTTTTTTGTAGTTCGTAATGTGCTTGGAATGGCGGTATTTATGAAAAAATTAATAAAAGAATTTTGGAATGTATTAAAAAGTGAATATGAAAATAAACATAAAGAAAATATGTTTAAAAATTATAGTCAAACAGAACATGTTTTAAAAAACTTCAGAACATATTTAAAAGACCTTTTTTGTGAATATCCATCTAGTGTAGATGTTGTTTGTATTTTAGCTTCTGTAGAATTAGAATTAAGACATGAAAAAGACGCAATTAAATTATTAGAAGATTTTGTTTTAAAATATAATGAAGAAATTAATGATGTTGATAAAGCGAGAATTTATACCAATTTAGGATTTTATTATGAAGCTGATAAAAAACAAGATGAATATTTGTTAAAAGCCGACAAGATAAATTCTCCCTTTATTGAAACATATAAAGGCTTAGCACTAACTAGTTTTTCAAATTATGAACGTAATAAAACAATTGAAGATTTAGATAATAGTCTAATGTATTTTGAAAAAGCGTTAAAAATAACTAAGGATTATGAAATACAATTTGGATATGCAGTATGTTTATTTGAAATGAAAGAATATCAAAAGGCAAAAGTTATTTTTGAAAAACTATTATCAGAGTATCCAGATAGAATGCGCTTGTTGTTATGTACGGCTTATTGTGAAGTATATTTAGGCAATAAGGAAGAAGCAATCTATTATTTAGAAAAAGTTGAAGTAGGGCAAGATGAGAAGTATTATTTAACTACTGATGATATTGCAGATTATCAAGTTTTTGAAGCTTATTATGTTCTAGGAGAATACGACTTATTTTTGGAAGAGTGTGAGAAAGTAATTCTTGATTATTACTTTGCAGACTGGGAACATTACTATTACACACTTTGGCTTAAAAATAAATATGAGAAATTTTACGAATGTGTAAGTAAGTATAAAAATGACATACTTAAAAATATAGAGGAAACGAAAGTTGATGATGATTTTTCTTGTGAAGAAGAGAAGCAAGATTATATTAAAAGTTACGAAGAAGATTTAGAAAAATTAATAACAATGTCTAATAAAATTCAAAATGAGAATTATAAACCTATAATTAAGTTAGAACTATATCCTGAATATGGTTGCTTCTTAGTTGATTGTATTAAGCATAATTTTTAAAGAATACTGTTGAATACAGAAATAATCTTTAAAAGAAATCATACACTTATAGATTTAAAAATTAAAAAGATAAGTGTTTTAGATATCGATAAACTTTTTTTTAAAAAATAGGGTGTAATAAAAATAAATAAGTATAAACACATTAAAAATAAATAAAAAATATATAAAAAGGTAGGCTAGATATATGAAAAAAATTGATACACAATATATTAGTGAGAAAAAAGCTGATTTAGATGAAATAAAGTATATAGTTGATAATTTATTTACAGAGGATAGTGAAGAATGGCTATGTCTTTATGATACTTCAGAAAAAAATCCAAATTACGTTCAGATACACTCAGATATTGAATATTTTGAAGACGATGCTTTAAATTTTTTGCAGAAAGTTTTACAAATTCCATTAGATAACATAGATGAAATAGAAGGTATTTACTTAGTAGAATGTAGAAAGTATAAAGATAAAGCTGATTTTAGACATTATCGCGCCTTTTTCCTAGATGCAGATGTAGTATATTCTTATTTCGAAACATACATAAATGATGAAGAAATTAATGTTGAAGGTTGGTATGATGTAACCAAGGAGTTTTAGAAGAAAAAATTTAAAGATGAGATGGGTTATAAAAAAAGATTTTTGAAGAAATATTATCAATATGTATCTATAATGGTAGGATTACTTTATTCATTAGTAGCAGTCTTTAACTTTGTGGATAAATATAGTTAGGTCATAGAATATCTTTAAAAGGTTTGTTTTGAACACTTTGTAGAAACAGGATATAAAGCTTTGATACTATTATGGGAATCGGATTGATTTTGTTTTCCCCTATCTTTAATCTAATAGAAAGTAAAGGAGAAAAAATAATGGATTGTATATTAAAAAAGGAAGATTTTATTTTTACCAAAACCCCATATTCGTCTTTTTATGAATGTGATATAGATGGATTTAAACTTAATATTGACGAAGAAGATTTTACAGAAGAAGAATTAGTTTTTTCAAGTAGGTTACTTGATTTATATTCTGAAAATTTAACTAAAATAATAGATGCCTGTGTGAAATCGGAAACTTTTAAATATTGTTATCCTGATGAAGATGTTCATAGTATTGAGGAAAAGTTAGGTAAACCGATAATTAGAAGAATAGGGGAACGAAGCATTTTAACTTATACAGAACATGAGCTTGACGCAGACCATATTTTAGATATTGAAATTGAAGGTTTGTATGATGAAATATTAGAGATTTCTATAGATGGTTAAACAGTAAATTATTAAGTTTTCAAAAAATAGGGGATATTAAACTTGATTATAGTGATTGGAATGATATTTATATATTAGGACATTAGATAAGAATTGTTAAATGGGAGTAAGCTTGACAAAGCTTACTCCCATATTGTATGTTGAGCTCGTACACTATAATAGAATGGAGAACCGTCTGCTGCGAAGTTAGCTTTGATGCTATATCTTTGCCATAGTGTGTAGTCAGCTGTTTGTAGTTTGAGTTGGAAATCTGTATCATGCTTTATTTCTTTATAATCTACAGGGGTTAGTGAAAAAATATCCGTTAATTTTTTTGTTTTAAAATCATGGATAGTAAGTTGCGATAAGTCTGTATGATTAAATTTAACAGTAGATAGAACCCTGCTATCTGCAGGAATTTTATAATATGTTATGACGCAATCCTTAAGTTTATCAACATCTTTCCATGTAGGGGTAATGCTCATAAAACCATAGGATTTACCATCACGAACTATCTCTACAAGCTCCCCGTAGTAAAAGTGATCATTGCGTTTATTTATAATTTCACTCTCAGGTGTTTTTTTAGTAAAGTTGAAGCCAGCTGCTAGAAGCTCGGAGGCCTTTGTTTTGCCGATAATAACATTAGTTTTATCTAATTGGATTTCGATAGGTTTTTCAGGAAATCCTGTCATTGATATACAGAGAGTAAAGGCGAACGAGGTAAAAAAGATTGAACCGATTACAGCGTTTGACGAAGAATATCGGTAGACTGGTTTCTTTATATTTAGTAACAGCAGAATAAGTCTAGTAGCGTGGGTAAATATTATGACTGCAAAAACAATAGCAAATTCTGCTTTTAAACATGTATATAATGCTACTAGAAAGTTGTGAGTTTTGTAATACATGATAATTAAAACAAATATATTAGCTAGAAAGAAATTAAGGATAAATAAAGTAGCTTCTTTTAATGCAGTGGAGTCTGTAATATCATCTAATTTAGCAATAGAAAATCTACCCCTAAATCCTTGCCCAAATTTATATATCCATTGAGGAACATCATTTCTCTCTAATACAGCTACTATAAGTCTAAAATAGATGTAAATTGTAAGTAAGAATAATAGTAATACAATAAAGTAAAAAGATAAGGTTGTTATAAAAAATCCCATAGGTATTTCTCTTTTCTAAATAAAATTAATTTACCATTATTATATCATTATATAAGGTTCCAAGACAAAAAATTTAGTAAAAAAGTGATAAATAATCTAATTGTTTAAAGCTTTATATTTACGTTGATATTTACAAAAATTCAAAATTTTATAATTTAGTTATAATTGTTAAAAATTATTTGTAAAAGATACATATAGCTTTTAAGTGATGATTGAAAAAAGGAGGGGAATTGGTATAATAGTGTATATAAGATGTTTTTTAGTTGATTAGATAATTTAGTTTGTCGAATTATAAAATATAGTTTTTAAAAAACGAAGGAATACTAGAGATGAATGTGGTTATTAAGAAAATACGAGTTTAGTTAGAAACTAAGAAACGAAGTATGATTTAATAAATATATTTAATGAGGGAAATTTAGATTATGAGAGATTATATTGATGAAAGAGAAAACTTAGCAAAATTAATATTACGAAGTTCAATAGTGCTAGATATATTTATTTATGCAGGCTTTTTCTTCGGTTTTGTATTTGGTATTGCTGGAGCAGAAATTGGATTTTGGTTGTTAGGATTTGTTTTTAGATATGGTGTACATATAGGAATAAGTAGTGTTGTATTAAAAATAGTTGTTATAATTTTATCCTATAAGAAAGATACATATAAAAAGAGGGAATTACTTTCGGTTGCTTCATCTTCAATGGTTCTGTTGTTTATTATAGGTGCAATAGTGTGGGGAATTTACTATATTGGCAAGATTATGACTGCTGTGGGATAGGCAAACTAAGAGAGTATAGTATAGTATAGAAATATAGAAAAAGTATAAATCTAAAATATTATACATATAGTATTAGTGAAATAAATAGTAAAATCATCTTTTCTTAATAAGATAAAAGCAAATAAGGCTCAAAAAAAGAAAAGATGATTTTTATAAATTAGTAAAAGATGATTTTAACGATGCTATGAGAATTTTATAAAAAAAATTTAAATCAAATTTTCTGTGAATTAAAAAAAATTTAATTGTTTTACTATAGGATATATTTTAGTGTTAATTTTGAGAAATAGTCCCTAATTTTAACGGATTTACTCTCCTTTTTTTAAAATTATGTCTCACATATTGTAGCACTACAGTTTTTTGCTGAAAATATAAAGATTATATTAGAAATATATTGAAAAAAACTGTTGTGATATGATTAATAAAAAACCAGAATAAGTATATAAAATAAATATATGAAAAAAAGATTTTCGTGTTATACTATAGTATAAGGAGGTGTTTTTTTATATGAAAGAATATGTATTGAAAAATAAGAGGTTTATAATTTTAATGAGTATAGGTACGTTGATTACAACGTTTCTGATATTACTAGTTCCGATAATAATTACTTCTATAAAATTTGGAGATGATGAGGTTTTTGACTATAAATTAGTTGTAATTATCTCTATTGTTATGCTAGTTTCGTTATTTTTACAATATATAATAATTTTTTTTAGAGAAAAAATAGCAGTAGATATGAATATTAAAAATTCATTAGACTTATACGATAGAATGTTTAAATTAAAATATAATAATCTGATAAAATTGGGCCCTAGTTATTTAGTTGATAGAATAAGTACGGTAGTAAGTTCGTTGTATTTATTATGTACCACATTAACATCAATAATAACTAATATAATTATATCAGTTTCGTGTGTTTTTATAGTAATGTACTATAATTTTTTTTAGGTGTGTCATTATTTATTATTATTCCCTTTAATTATTTTGGATATAGAGAATTAAATAAATCTCTACAAAAAAAAGCGTGTATATGCAAAAAGCTTCATCTTTAGGTTATCAAAATATATTAGCGTTAATGGCTAATTCGGATTTTATGAAGCAATATAGTTCATATCCGTTTACTAATAATTATATTAAGGAAGAGTTATTTTATATTTTCAAAAGTATAAAAGATGTTAATTTATTTGCACAGAGTATGTCTACTATTTTAAAATTTATTAATATATATGTTCAAAATATAGTGATTTTTCTTATTAGCTATGATGTGATAAAAAATAAATTAGGAATTACTCCCGTTGTGGTTATTAGTGTGATCTTACCCATTTTTTTTAATTCAGTAAATGAAATAACGAGATTAAACATAAGTTCGCATGAATTTTAAAGTGGAATAAACTTTATAAATGAAGAGTTATCTCAGGAGCATTTTGAAAAAAACGGTTCTAAAGTATTGGACAGTATAAATGATATTAAGATAATAAAGACAAATATAGAACAAAATAATATTAAATTTAAAATTGAAGGTGATTTTCATTTAAAAAAAGGAGATATTATCTATGTTTCTGGAGTAAGTGGTTCAGGGAAAAGTACATTATTAAAATCTATTGCTTCATTTTATGAAAATGACTATATATTATATGAAAATTTTTATTTAAATGAATTACAATTAGAAGAATTAAGGAAAAAAGTAGTTTATGTTGCGCAAGAAAGTGTAATATTACCTATTTCCCTAGAAAGGAACTTACAACTTGGTTGTTTTGAGGAACATAATAGAGATTTAAAAGTTAAGGGAATAGATAAAGAAAGATTAACTGAAAAAATTTATGAAGGAGGAAGAAATTTATCAGGAGGAGAAAAACAAAGAGTAGCTATAGCTAGGGCATTGTATACAGACCCCGATGTATTACTTTTAGATGAGGTTACTAGTAATATTGATGACGAAAGTACAAAATTAATTTACAGAGATGTACTTTCGTTATCAAAAAATAAAATAATTTTTATTACATCGCATGATGAGAGTATCAGAAAGATGTGTAATAAAGAAATAGTTGTGAGAAAAGGATAGAAGGAAAACGGTATGAGTTAGAGCGTAAAGGAACTGCAATTTTGGAGGGGATATTTATGTGCGACATATAAAATTACTGTAATAAACTCTAATGGGGACTTATATCTGTGTCAATGTTTAATTTGATATCAACAGTTTACTTAGTAGATGTCAAAACTATATATTTTTATTTTAACATCTACATATATTAGAGTTATATGTAATTTTACTATTAAAACGAGGATAATAAATTTTGATTTTTGCTATTTTTTAATATAACTTTAAAATTATCGGTGTTTAAGAAATTTATTATATCTGCGTTTAGTTAATTTTGTAAAGGTTAAGAATATATTTATTCTTAAAGAGTCATTTTATACAGAAGTTAATTGTATAGTATGTGTAAGTATGATATAATTTAAATGAAGTTAAATAGATAAAAAATAACAAAGTTGATTGTGATTTTATGATATCGAGTGAGAAATCTTGCTTTCATTCTCACTTTTGCTCAGTCTACTTTATTATTTTATAAGGAATAATATAAACTCCGAGTAGTAATGATGAAATTTCAAGGCTGAGCAGTGATGATGTTCGGTCTTTTTTGTTTATTTCTTAGTAGCTATTTTTTAATAATATCAATAATTATAGTAAAAAATATTTTTTTACAATGCAAGAAGGAGAAGGCGCATGAAGTGATATATTAAAATAGTGATATAAATGTTTACCTTCAAAATTTAGTATAGTATATGCTTAAAACTGTTACTAAAAAATACTTAAAGAAAAGAGGTAATATTATGGGACTTATTAAAGCAGCAGTAGGTGCTACAGGTGGTGTGTTAGCTGATCAATGGAAAGAATTTTTCTACTGTGATTCTATGGATAAATCAGTTATGGTTGTTAAAGGTCAAAAACAGGTATCTGGACGTTCATCAAATACCAAAGGAAGCGATAATATTATTTCCAATGGTTCGGGTATTGCGGTGGCTGATGGACAATGTATGATAATTGTTGAACAAGGTAAAATTGTTGAAGTTTGTGCGGAACCAGGTCAATTTACTTATGATACATCTAGTGAACCAAGTATTTTTACAGGAAGCCTTGGAGAAGGTATTGTGAATACCTTCAAACAAATTGGTAAACGTTTTACTTTTGGAGGAGATACTGGAAAAGATCAACGAGTTTATTACTTTAATACTAAAGAATTAGTCGATAATAAATTTGGGACACCAAATCCTATTCCATTCCGTGTAGTAGACTCTAAGATTGGACTAGATCTTGATGTTTCTATTCGTTGTTCAGGTGTATATTCTTATAAAATTGTAGACCCTCTGTTATTTTACACAAATGTTTGTGGTAATGTTGAGAAAGAGTATTTACGAGAAGAAATAGAATCGCAATTGAAAACAGAATTTGTCAGTGCTTTACAACCTTCTTTCGCAAAGTTGTCTGATATGGAATTACGACCAAATCAAATTGTTAGTCATAATACAGAATTAGAAAATGCTCTTAATGAGATTTTGTCAGAAAAATGGGGACAACTTCGTGGTCTTAAAGTAATTAGTATTGCACTAGGCTCTGTTACTCTGCCAGAAGAAGATGCAGAGATGATTAAACAAGCACAACGTACTGCTATTATGAAAGATCCAACTATGGCTGCAGCAACATTGGTTGGAGCACAAGCGGACGCTATGAAAGCAGCAGCAAGTAATGAGGCAGGTGCTATGACAGGGTTTATGGGCTTCGGTATGGCGGCTAATGCAGGTGGTGTTAACAATGCACAAAATCTTTTTGCTATGGGGCAAGAACAACAATCTGCCAGACAAGAACAACAAGCACAACAAACACCGCAAGCACAAGAAGCTACTCCAAATATGACTAAGTGGATTTGTCCAAATGGTCATGAAGCATCTGGAAAGTTCTGTCCTGAATGTGGCAGTCCAAAACCTGTTGATAATAGTTGGTCATGCTCTTGCGGTACAACAAATAGTGGAAAATTCTGTTCAAATTGTGGTAGTCCAAAACCAGAAGTTAATCAGGTGAAACAATGTTCAAATTGTGGTTGGACTGCTCCTGATTCAGGGGTAACACCAAAGTTCTGCCCTGAATGTGGTAAAGCTTTTTAGTAAAAAGATTCTAAATTCATTCGATATAAAGGGAGAGGGGATGATTATATGGCTGACAATTTAGAATACAAATGTCCTAGTTGTGGAGGGGCTATAGCTTTTGATTCAAAAATTCAAAAAATGAAGTGCCCATATTGTGATCTTGAGATGGAAATGGATAGTTTTCAATCTATGGATGAACATTTGGAAGAATTACATCCTACTAATTCGTCAACTTCAACAGAGAATTCTACTGAAGAATGGCAAGAAGATGATGACCAGATGAATGTCTTTGTGTGTAAGTCTTGTGGTGGAGAATTGATTGCTGATGAAAATACTGCTGCAACGGCATGTCCTTATTGCGACAACCCTGTTGTTCTTAAGGAGCGTTTAATGGGGGACTTGAAACCTGAGTTGGTTATTCCTTTTAAACTAGATAAAAAAGCGGCAAAAGAAGCATTAAACAAGCATGTTCAAGGGAAACGTTTATTACCTAAAGTGTTTAAAGACCAAAACCATATTGATGAAATTAAAGGAATTTATGTTCCATTTTGGCTGTTTGATGTTACAGTAGATGCTGATCTACAATATTCGGCACAAAATATAAGAACATGGAATGATTCAAAGTATAACTACAAAGAGATTAGTTATTACTCCGTTTTAAGAGAAGGGCAATTGAATTTCACTCATTTACCAGTCGATGGATCAAAAAAAATAGATGATATTTTGATGGAATCTATTGAGCCTTTTGATTTTTCAGAAGCGGTTGATTTTCAAACGGCTTATTTGGCAGGATATTTAGCAGATCGTTATGATGTAAATCCCGAGGAAAGTATTCCTAATGTTGAGCAACGAGCAAAAAGCAGTACGTTAGGAATTTTTAAAAATACAGTTGATGGATATACAATAGTAAACCTTGAAAGTAGTAGTATGCATATACAAAACAGTACAGCTACATATGTTCTTTACCCAGTTTGGTTTTTAAACACAAGATGGAATAAGAAACGTTATATTTTCGCCATGAATGGTCAAACTGGGAAGTTTGTTGGAGATTTACCATTAGACAAGCAGGCATATAAGAAATATTTTATTATTTTTTCAATAATAGCAGCTATTGTTTGTTACTTTATAGCTTGGTTAATTAACTATATGTTTGGTATAGATTTGCTTACAGAACTAATGACGGGGGACTAAAGTTATGAAAAAAATAATTACACTTATTCTTGGTGTTTTTCTATGTTTTACTTTAGTTAGTACAGCAGGTACTACTTTTGCGGATGATCCAACAGGAAAATTTATTCATGACCAGGCGGGACTTCTAAAAGTTGAAGAAAAAGCAAAATTAGAAAAAGAAGCCCAAGATATTTATAATAAATATAAAATTCAAGCACAACTACTGATTGTTGATGTAGAAAAAGAACAGTTAGAGAATAGAGTTAAAGAATATTATAAGAAAAATCCTAGTGACAAATCAGGGATTATACTAACAGTAAACAAAAAGAAGGATGGTAGTGCAGCCTATTATACAGGAGATGGGAAAAATCTTTTAGGAAAGGATAGTGATAAACTTTTCTGGGGAGCTATAAAAAATGGTAAAACCTGGTATGATAGTGGACATAACTATTTGTCTTCTTTAGCTGCTAAATTTTCACCGCAACCACGTTTAGTAGATAAGGCTAATTTACTTAGTGATGAACAAGAAAAAAATTTATTAACTAAACTTGATGAAATTAGTAAACGACAAAAATGTGATGTTGTTGTTGTTACGGTTAATAGTTTAGGCGGGAAAACAGCAGAAGCTTTTGCTGATGACTATTTTGACTATAATGGTTATGGTCAGGGAGAAAATTTTGATGGTATACTTTTATTGATAAGTACGGGAAGTAGAGATTGGCATATTTCTACAACAGGGTATGGAATCACAGCTTTTACTGATGCAGGGTTAAAGTATATGTCTCGTAATTTTTTACCTCAGTTAAAAGAAAACAAATATTATGAAGCTTTTGATACATTCGCAGACTTAAGTGATAAGTTTTTAACACAGGCAAAAACAGATAAGCCTTATGATAAAGGAAATCTTCCAAGAGAACCTATAAGTTTGTTGTGGATTCCAATAGCTATAGGTTTAGGAATTTTAATAGCTAAATTTATTGTTCAAAGTATGGCAGACAAACTTAAAACTGTTAGACCTGCCTTGGCAGCAAACAGTTATGTTAAAGAAAATGGTTTAAATATAACAAACTCTGAAGATAAGTTTCTTTATAGTAAAGTTAACAAAACTGAACGACCAAAAGAACGTGACTCAGGTGGTGGAAGTAGCACGCATACCTCATCTTCTGGACGTACCCATGGAGGTACAGGTGGAAAATTCTAGATTAAAGCGAGAAGTGGTATAGTTCTGGGTAGTATCAAAAGATTAAGTAGATATTTTAAAAGAAGGATTTGGTCATATGTGAGAGGAGATCAAATCCTTCTAATTTCGTATAACTTATGAATTCTATGGAAATTTTCAAATTTTTATATTTTTGTATTATCAAGTTATAAGTAGTATTTGAGGATATTTTTAGTATAGATGTATAGTCATAATATTTAAGAGTGTTGTTTTGGATAACAGTACTGTCATAAATAATAAAGGTAGGTTTAATATAATAAAATATGGGAGTATTAAGATAAGGCAATCTTTTTTAGTTCTATTGTATTATTTTAAATATTTGGTACAATTAATATATATAAAGTAATAAATTAGGATATTTATGAATGATAGATTATAATAAAAAAGTAAAAATATACTTTATAAAAATAATGGTTCAATAGTTTTTAGGATGACAATTATATTGAGATTATATTTAAGGGGAATAAGTGACATGAAGCATAAGTTATTAAAAATAAAAAAATTAGCAGTAGTATTTGGAGCTTTTGCGCCGATGCATACAGGACATGTAGATTTTATAACCAAAGCAAAAAGAGAAAATGATGCTGTTTTAATTATTGTATCAGGAACAAATACGAAAGAAGATTGCGGAACACGTGATGGGCTACATCTTAATCGTCGTTTTCGTTATGTTCGAGAAGTTTTTAATGATGATGAATTAGTTGTAGTGGATAAACTTGATGAAGAAGGTATGCAAGCATATCCGAAAGGATGGAATACTTGGTTGGACACTCTTCATAAACTTATCAAAGAAAATACAGATTATCAATTCGAAAAAATGACATTTTATGTAGGTGAGGAAAATCATCAAAAACTATTACTTAATTATTTTGAAGAAGTTTTTGCTAACGAATATGACAATATGAAGGATTATGATAATTCTCTTAGCGATATTAAACAAAAAGAAGTAGCGATTAAAATGATTGATTTAACTGTAGTTCCGGTATCTAGCACTGAAATTCGAAAAAATCCGTTAGTTTATTGGCGTTATATTACAAAGCCATTCCGACGCCATTTTACGAAAAAAGTTTTGGTAGTAGGTTCAGCTTCAGGAGGAAAAACTACACTTATTAAAGATCTTGGTCGTGTTTTTAATGCACCTGTATCCCTTGAGTATGCACGTTATTACCAAGAATTTTACAATGTTCGTGATGATGAACTAGATACTAACGATTATATTCGTCTTTTTGCAAATCAAAATGAGCAGACTTCAAATGTCATTGATAGTGGAAGCCATACAGGTATTGTCTTTGTAGACACTAATGCTACTGTGACTATGGCTTATGTAGATTATTATCTTAAAGATATTATTTCAGAAGAAGAGTACCAAGCGCTTAAACTATCATATAAGGTAGCTATCTCAAAAGAAAAATGGGACCTTATTATTCTAATTCCACCAAAGTCAGCATATGTTAATGATGGTTTTCGTGATATGAGTATGGCAAGTCAAGATATTCGTGATGACTTTACAAATCATCTTATTCATTTGCTTGAACGAGATGGATTTAAAGATCAACTTTTAATTCTTGATAGTGATGTAGATACTTTCTTTTTAGATAATTATGAAAAAACGATTAGAGCGATAAAAGATCGTCTTAATATTGAAATTTAAAAAATATTAAGGTTATATAAAAGATAAAATATCCTAGCCTATAATACTTAAGCGTTTGTAATAAGTTGAACAATTGAAAATAAGCTTGAAAACTTTAAAATTTAGCACAATATGATTAATGTGAATATTAGTTTTATTAATATGAGGAATATACAATGAAAGAGTTTATGAGAAAATATTATGTTTATATTATTGTTATACTGGCTTTTTTCGTTGGGACACCAATACTTTGTAGGGATACAGGTAGCGCAATGCTTACTTTGTTAGTAAATTTCCCCTTAATTATCTTGATTCTTTCTTTTATACATAGCAAGACACTGGGATTTAATTTGTGGTTGTCTTTAATTATAGGATTACTTTGGATTCCGGTTATTGTAATATACCTAAATGAAAGTGCTCTAATATATGTGTTAATATACTGGGGGATAAGTTTTTTAGGACAAGGACTAGGAGTTTTATTTAAAGGGCGAAAGTAGAAGGATTAATATTATAAATTGTATTATATAATATAATAGAGGTATTAATTATTTTATAAAAGGAAAGAGAGGATAATATATGAGAAAAACATTATTAAAAATATTAGGAGCAATAGTTTTAGCTTCAGCTTTATCTGGATGTTCTACAATTTCAACAACGACAAATAATTCAAAAGATGAACCTAAAAAAGAAGTGATACAAGGGCCAGGAAAAGATTTTGATTGGAACGCGAAAGTGGAACCAGTAAAATTGGATCGCACATATACAGAACAAAATTCTGGGAATGGTTTTACAACTAGATTAACAGGTATAGAAAAAGCTCAAGCGAAGTTAGAAAGTAAAAAGAAAGGTATTTCTGATGAAAAAGTAAAGTCGGCATTAAAAGTGGTAGATGCTGTTTTTGTAAATCAGCAAAATATTGATGACTTAGTAAAAGCAGCAGGTTATAATAACCAAAAAGAGTTATTTGAAAATGTTTGGAAGCAAACTATTACAGATGTTGCAAAAGAATATAACTTTACTCCGAATGAAGAATTTACGTTCCAAGAGACAACATATAAAATGAATGTATATGGTGCGATGTCATTTAAGGTAAACACTAATGCTTATGGGAAGGCCGGAGCGTATGATTTAAACGATTATAAAGTTGAAGGGAATACAGTTTATCTATATATAACGACTCCACATATTGATAACTATCAATATTTTGTAAAAGCTAGTTATCTTCCGAATTATGAAAGTTTTTTTGAACCATTAGCTTCGGTTGTTAACACGGCACGTTCAGAAAATAAAATTGGTGAAGTTTTAAATAGTAGAGCTATTTATAATTTAGCAGCTTTAGAATATAAAGCAGATCGGTATGTAGATCTACAAGGGATGGATTATCATCCAACAGCTAAGCAATATATCGCAATACAAGTTGATGATAGTGGGAAAGTCACTATAGATATGGAGAATTTACAAAACTTACTACATATAAATTCTAAGAAATCTAATGAAACTAACAAAGTAAAATTTAATATATCATAATAATTATAAAATGGCATCCTTTATTTTAGAAAATAAGGATGCTATTTTATAATTTAGAGAAAATAAAAGTTATGAAATGAAAACTATATATTTATATGATTGTAAAAATATAGTAAAATAAAATAAAAGTACCCTCATAATAACATAATGTGGTGATATATAAAATGTATAGTGAATGTTACAATACTAAAAAAGGAGACAACAAATGTGTGAAGAATGTTATTCAGATAAAAATAGAGTGACTCCGTTATTAAATCCAGTAGACTGTCTTAAAAATCATACACAGTACATTTGTGGTAGTTGCGGAAGATGTATTTGTATTGAGAGGGATTCTATTAGAGGTTTGCAAAGATGGAATTTTCCATTTAAAACATTGGATATTGCGAAGCTTTATTTACGCACAGCAGATTTCACATTAAAGAAACCTTGTGGAATCTATGAAATAGAAAGTTCAAATGGAAGGCTGTCTTATAAAATATTTGCAGATAATAATGAATTACAATTATTTTTGAAAAAAAATAAAAATAAGAAATGCAACTCATTACAGCCATTGTTTTCTGTTCAAGAATATAAAGAATATTCAAATACAGAAGTAAGAAAATTAACAGAGGCTGAAATAGGAAAGTATATGAGTGAGAGATAGGGTATAGTCAAAAATGGAGGATTTATATGGCATCAAGTAAAGAATATTTAAATTTTATATTAGAACAGCTAGATGATTTAGAAAATATTAAATATAGAACCATGATGGGAGAATATATTTTATACTACAATGACAAGATTGTTGGTGGAATATACGATGATAGATTATTAATAAAGCCAGTACAATCAGCTTTAGACTATGTATCAAACATAGAATATAGCCTACCATATCCAGGAGCAAAGGAAATGTTGTTAATTACTGAGGTAGATGATAAAGAATACTTAACAGGTTTATTTATGACAATGTTAGCAGAATTATCAGCAAGAAAAGTAAAAAGGTAAGTTTATTAAAAATAATTGAGAATGAACAACAAAACGGAATAATTTTTAAAAAGGAGAAAAACTCATGGAAGCTTTAAATGAAAATAAAATTGTTTTATCAATGCCAATGTTCAAAAATAATAAAGGCCATGTTTTAGATAAGGTAATAGAGGATTTAAGATTATATTGGGAACTTGATGTTACGGATATTGAGGGGGATGATGAGCTAGCTACCTTCAAAGTAGGAGATGAACTTGTTGCCATATCGATGATGCCAGTACCGATACCTAATTCAGAATTTGAATCAATGTATAGTTATTCATATTTATGGGAGAATGTAGAAAATGAAACAAAAGAACACACAAATCATGTAATAGTTTCAATTTTATCTAGCGATATACCGATGGTAGAGAAATATTCATTATTAACAAAAGTTAATTCTTCTATATTGCGTACTTCTGAAGATGCTATAGGTATTTATCAAGGATCGGCTACATTATTGCTTCCCAAAGAATTATATATTGCTTTTTCAGAGTTATTGCTTAGTGATATGTTACCAGTACAGCTCTGGGTATATATTGGTATTATATACAATAATGAAAGAACAAGCGTTTATTCTTACGGTATGCAAGAGTTTGATAAGTCTGAGATAGAAATATTAGAAACGGTTATGTCGAATAGAGAAGTATATGATTTGTTTATAAATATTTTAAATTATGTTTTGGCTTATGATGTAACATTAAAACATGGAGAAACTATAGGGTTCTCTGAAGATGAAAAAATAAAAATCATTGAATCAGAGGCTGTTTATGTAGATGGTAATTCATTAAAGCTAGAGATTTAAGATATGATCGTAGAAAATAATATTATTAAGTAAGGAATGTAATTTATTATGGATAAAAAGAAGGAACGCATTCTTTGTCAGAAACTTTGGGCGAAAAATAAATATTTGGTGTTAAGTAAATCGAATCAAATATATTTAGAGATTAGACAATATTTAAAACAAGAAGATGTTAATATAAGAGTAGTAGAAAGATATATTGAACAAGCGATAAAGTTACCAGAAGATAAAGGTCAGGTGACAAATGCTTTTCATCACGTTTGGGGATATTTCAAAAAGAATGCAACATCAGAGGAAAAATATAAGTTCTTTGCAAAGTTAGAAGAGTATAGAGATGGAAAAACAACACAAAACGAGATTTTAAAAGAAATAAGAGTATTATTGGGAAAATATCCTAATAAGTATTTGCAGGAATCAACTTTTATTATAGGAGAAAATTAATGAGATTATGGCATGAAGATTTAATTCGCAAACTACCTAGACAACAACTTTTAGGGCAACATCGTGAATGCTGTGCATTAAGAGGGAATGGTTGGGCAAAAAGACATGCAACAGTCAATTATGTATTTGATTATGAACCATTTTTGTTATATAAATATCATAAACTAATAATGGATGAAATGATCGCTAGAGGATATAATGTGAGTGAGGAATGGTTTGATAAAAACTATCGAGGAAAAGTTTGTAAACCATATACAGACTTGAAAGAAGTAAAAATTAATTCACCAATTTATAAAGAACATAATGATAGTTATTATATGGAATGTATAAATAACTTAGCAGAGAAGGGAATAGAGATTTAGTTTAAAGTAGATTTTATAGTATATTAACTTCTAGGGAGAAAATTACTTATTTTATAATCTAAAAATTAATGAGTAAATTGTTTTGTTATTATATATAGTCAAGAGTATAATTAAAGATAATATGTAAAATATAAATTAGGAGATAACTATGAAAGTTTCTGTATTGAATCTTGTGCCATTAAGGCATGGGGAAAGTTTTAAAGATGCTATGGATGCTATGGTACGCCTTGCAAAAAGAGTTGAAGACTTAGGATATACTCGGTATTGGATTGCTGAGCATCATAATATGAGAAGTATTGCAAGTAGTGCAACCCAACTTTTAATTCAGCACACACTAGCAAATACTAAAAAAATTAGAGTTGGTTCTGGTGGTGTAATGTTGCCTAATCATAGTCCATATCTGATTGCTGAACAATATGGAACGTTAGAAACATTGTATCCTAATAGAGTAGATTTAGGACTTGGACGTGCTCCAGGTACAGATGTACCAACAGCTATGGCTTTACGTAGAACTAAAGATTTGAAAACTGATTTTGAGCGAGATTTGGCAGAATTATCAGGATATTTTAAAGGTTCGAATTATGTTCAAGCCTATCCTGCTCATGGTCTGTATTTACCCTTTTATATTCTTGGATCAAGCACCGATAGTGCGTATCTTGCTGCTAAGTTGGGGTTACCTTATTCATTTGCTGCTCATTTTGCACCAACGATGATGGAAAATGCTATAGCAATATATAATCGTTACTTTCAACCATCAGCTATCCTTGACAAGCCTTATGTAATACTAGGAGTGAATGCAATACTAGCTGACACAGATGAAGAAGCTAAAAGATTATCAACGACAATGATACAATCATTTTTAAATATTGTTACAAGTAATCAGAAAGGGCTTATGCCACCACTTCAATCAGAAGAGGCAGTATGGAGACAATTTATCGCAACAAATAAAGTTCCGCATTTTGGTCCAATTGCTTTTGAAATTGATGATTTAATTAGTCATGAAAAGGAAATAGTGGAGAAAATGACCAAGGTATCTTTTATAGGTAGTAAAAAAACGGTCGCAAAACAAATTAAAGATTTACAAAGAAGAGTTAAGTTTGAAGAACTTATAGTTAATTCTTATATTTACGATGAAGAGGCTCAATATCATTCTTACAAACTTTTGGCAGAAGTTATTGAGGAGAATTTTAAAGAATAAGGGTGAAGTAATGTTTTTATTTGAAAAATTCCAGGTAGAAGATGGAAGAGAATGTAAATTGATTCTTCCGGAAACAAAGTATGCAGAGGAAATGTATAACATAATTGATAACGAACGAGAGCGATTAGGCGAATACTTACCCTGGGTTCATAACTTAAAAAGTGCAGAAGAAGAGAAAAAAGTTATTGAAGATATCTTACAACAAATGCTAGATAAAAAGATGTTTGTTTTAATGATTTTAGTTGATGATAAAGTAGCGGGAATGGTTGATCTTCATGAAATAAAAATCAATGTTCGTGCTGAGGTTGGCTACTGGTTAAGTGGAGAGTATGAAGGATTAGGAATAATTACAAGAAGTGTAGAATATTTAACAGAATACGCATTTACTGAGTTGAATTTGCATAAACTTACGATACTAGTTCAAACAGAAAATGCCAAAAGTTCAGCTGTACCGAAACGTCTGAATTTTTTAAAAGAAGGGGTATTAGTAGAACATGAACTTTCTAATGGAGAATTTATCTCACTAGACTTATATTCAAAAATAAATAATTAATATTAATAAACGGTATATTTGATTTATAGTTTGGTTCTTCTTATCAATAGTAACTAATGAATATTTATGATAAACTATATAAAAAGCTTTGTGGAGGGAGAAAAATGTTAAAAACAACATTTTTAGGAATAGAATTAGAAAATTGTTTAATGAATGCATCTGGTGTTCATTGTATGAGTGTTCAGGAACTTAATGAACTTGCTGGAAGTGCAGCAGGAGCTTTTGTTACAAAGACTGCAACAAGAGATTACCGTGCAGGGAATCCTGAACCGCGTTATTATGATGCAAAATTAGGAAGTATTAATTCGATGGGACTTCCTAACAATGGATTTGATTATTATTTAGATTATGTATTAGAGCGTCAAAAGCAAGGTGACAAGCTACAATTTCTATCAGTAACAGGTATGAGTTATGAAGAAAATATTGAATTATTGAAGAAAATTCAAGAAAGCAATTATGAAGGGGTAACTGAATTTAACCTATCTTGTCCAAATGTTCCTGGTAAGCCACAGATTGCCTATGATTTTGACTTGACAGAGAAATTATTAACCGAGGTTTTCTCGTTCTTTACGAAACCACTAGGAGTAAAACTTCCACCGTATTTTGATATCGCCCATTTTGATGCAATGGCAGAGATTTTAAATAAGTTCCCACTAACTTATGTAAATAGTGTTAATAGTGTAGGTAATGGATTATACATTGATTTAGACAAGGAAGAGGTTGTTATCAAACCAAAAGGTGGCTTTGGTGGTATTGGTGGAGAATATATTAAACCAACTGCATTGGCAAATGTGCGTGCTTTTAGACAACGTCTTAATAAAGATATTAAAATTATTGGAACTGGTGGGGTTACTAATGGACGTGATGTTTTTGAGCATATACTGTGCGGAGCAGATTTGGTACAAGTAGGTACAATTCTTCATCAAGAAGGAGTTGGAGTTTTCGAGCGTTTAGTAGCTGAATTAGAAGAAGTAATGCGAGAAAAAGGATACTCAAGTATAGAAGATTTTAAAGGGAAATTAAAAACGTTAGATTAAAACAAAGGATAACTAGATAAGATAATAAAGAGATCTAGTTATCCTAATTTCATTTAAGGAGATGACATGGAGAAAAAGAAATATAATTTAATAATGATAGTTTCAATTTTTACATTTTTAATTATTGCAATAGGTTATGATAGTTTTTTGAAAAATTTGGATTTGATGATAATTAATTTTATTCAAGGTTTTGAGGTTAGAGGATTAACTATTTTTTATATGTCTATAACTGATGTAGCCGATACATGGCAGAGTACAATACTAGTAGTTGTGATAACAGTAATTTTGTATCTTATAAAGTATAAAAGAGAAGCGTTGTTTTTGGTATTAACAATGTCAACATGTGGAATAATAATGTCTTTATAAAAAATATATTTGTAAGACAACGTCCAGAAACTCATCGATTAATAGAGGTTAGTGGTTTGAGCTTTCCAAGTGGCCATAGCACATCTGCAGCAATAATGTACCTAACGTTAGGTTTAATAGCTATTAATGTGCTTCAAAAAACAAGTAAATATATTATTTTATTTATATCAATGTTAGGAATATTAATAATTACAACATCAAGAATATATCTAGGGGTCCATTATCCTACCGATACTATGGCAGCGGTATGTTTAGGTGTTTTTGTTGTAACATTTTATTATAAAAGTTATTATAAAAGGGTGAAAATAAAAGATTAGAGGAATACTATTATGAAGAAGGTTTTATTAATTACGGGATCATTTGGGAACGGTCATTTACAAGTTTCTAAAAGTATAAAAAGTATGTTTCTTAAAAAATATAAAAATCAAATAGAAGTCATAGAAAATGATTTGTTTTTACAAGCACATCCTAATTTAACGCCAGTTTTGAAACAGTTGTATTTGTACAGTTTTTCATATTTTAGGGATATTTATGGTTATTTATATTATGCAGGGAAAAATCATGTAGATACATCTTTTTATAGATATTTTAGTTATGAATATTTAAAGAAATTAGTCAATCAAGTTAAACCGGAGGTTATTATATCGACATTTCCTACTCCAGCATTATCTTTATTAAAAGGAAATATACCAGTTGTGAATATTATTACAGACTACCATCTTCATAAAAGCTGGTTAACAAAAAAATCAGTAGGTTACTATGTGGCGACCAATGAGTTGAAAGAAGAGTTAAAAAATACAGGTGTGGATAATGAGAAAATAAAGGTATTTGGATTACCTATTGCTGAAAAATTTGACGAGAAAATTGATAAAGATGAGTGGCTTTTTAAAAACAATCTAAGCAAAGATAAGAAAACAATACTCTTATCAGCTGGAGCATTTGGAGTTTCAAAAAATTTCGCTACGATAATAAATAATATATTAAGAGAAAAAGAAAATATCCAAATAGTTGTAATCTGTGGGAAAAATAGAGAATTAAAAGATGTTTTAGAAAGTTTATATAGTAAATATCCAGCAGTTAAAGTCACAGGATATACATCAAATATGAGAGAGTGGATGCAAAGTTCAGATATTTTTGTTACAAAAGCAGGAGGAGTAACTATATCAGAAGCACTTGCTAGCAATGTTCCACTTATTCTTTTTGATCCGATACCAGGCCAAGAAATGGGAAATGCATTATATTTTGAAAAGAAAAAGATGGCTAATATTGCTCACAAAGATGAGGATGTTATACAACTTATATCTACATTACTAAATAGTGAAGAATTAAATAGTCTTAAAGAAAATATGAAAATAAATTATAAGCCTAAGGCTACAGAAAATATTTGTGATGATATTTTAAAATTGATAGAATAGTCTTTAGTGATTAAATGTAAGCGATGTAATTATAATTCGCTATCAATTATAATGAAAAATACTTGAAATATTAAAGGGTAACTGGTATTATATTAATTAAATAATATAGCACATATAAAGGCAGGGATATGGCTTGCAAGTTTCTACCATCGAACCGTAAATTTGATGACTATGGGCAACTCTCTATTGATGCAAGAAAGTTATAATAGTAAGTATTATATATGTTAGTAGGCTGTATTATGTAGTCGAATAAAAATATAGATCGAAGCACGGATTAAATATTTTTATGAGAAAAAAGGAAAAGAAGTTTATTAATTATTATGTAAAAAAAATTATAAAAGTAGCATAAAGAACCTACTTTTTTCTTTTGAATTAAATTAAATATTAAAAGTAAAGTTTAATTTTTGGACTTTACTTTTTATTTTTTCTCTCTATGATATAATATAAATGAGGTGTTTTTATGGAAAAAATTTCTTTTGAACAATTTAAAAACAAGATAAAACAAGGAGAAAAAGATTTTACAAATTTGATTTTAGAAAATATGAATTTAGAAAATTATGATTTAAGTGACATGAATTTTTCACATTCTAATTTTATTAATGTTAATTTATCAAATGTAAATTTTTGTAGTAGTCAACTTGTTAATGTTCTTTTAGATGATTGTAATTTACAAAGCGCCAATTTGAAAAATGCTAATTTAGAGCGTGCTTCTCTGAGACGAGTAAATTTGACTTATGCAGATATAAGAGGTGCTAAACTATATGCAGCAGTTTTAGAAAATGCTATTTTAGATAATATAATATTTGATGATAAGACAGAAAATTTTCGTATTCATTGTCCTGAACAAGGGGCTTTTGTCGCATATAAAAAAGCTTTAGATAACCTAATTATAAAACTGTTGATACCTAGCGATGCTAAAAGAGTTTCTTCTACAATGAATTGTTGCAGATGCGATAAGGCTAAAGTTCTAGAAATAAAAAATTTCGAGGGGTCTAAGTTTTTTGATGAGGCTTGGTCAACAGTAGCAGAAAATTTTTGTTATAAGCTAGGTGAATGGGTATATGCAGAAAATTTTAATGAAGATCGCTGGTACGATTCTACTGGTGGAATTCATTTCTGGATGACTGAAGACGAGGCTAAAGCTTATTAATTGTTTGTGAAAAGCTATATTTATAAAATAAATTTTGAGGAGATAAGAGTGAGAGTAGTTTTACTATGTAGATATGATGGAAGTCGTTATCATGGGTTTCAGATCCAACCAAATAATAACACTGTTCAAGAAGAAATAGAGAAAGCATTAAAAAAGATAAATAAAAAAGATATTCGAGTATATATGAGTGGACGTACGGATAGTGGTGTACATGCTTATGGACAAGTTCTTCATTTCGATACAGAATTGAATATCCCAAATGAAGCGTGGGAGAAAGCATTAAATGCTAATTTGCCAGCAGATATTAGAATTTTTGGTGTTACAACAAGTGATGAAGATTTTCATGTTAGGTATAATAGCACGGAAAAGACTTATCATTACAAATTATATATAGGTCATAATGTAGATCCATTTTTGCTGAATTATGTAGGCCAGCACAAATATAATTTTAATTTTGAAAAAGCGAAAAAAGCACTGAATTATTTTATAGGAGAACATGATTTTTCTTCATTTTGTTCAAAAAATTCTAGCGTTGAAGATAAGATTAGAGAAATTTATTACTTTAATATGTATTATGACAAAATCAACCCACGTGTTATTAACTTTGATATTTGTGGAAATGGTTTTTTATATAATATGGTGCGCATTATAATTGGAACGATTCAGGACGTAGCAGCTGAAAAATACGAAGCAGAATATGTAAAAGAGATTTTAGAAAAAAAAGAACGAAAATTTGCTGGATCAAAGGCAGATGCAGCTGGATTATATTTAAAAGAAGTTATTTACGATAATGAAGAAATTAATAAATTTATAAAAGAAGGACAAGATAGATACGGAAGTATTTAGAGTATAATTGCCAGTGTTTGACTTTTAAAAAATAATCTAGTAGAGTATGAAGACATTACCTAAGTAACTATAAAAGTTTAAGTTTGAGAAACATTCTGAAATTTGATATAATGAAATGATGTTTTAAAGAAATGAGTATAGATAATGATAAAGTTTGACAATATATTTTTTAAATACAATAATTCTAAAAATATGGCATTAACAGATATAAGTTTTGAAGTCCCAAGAGGTAGTTGGTTAACAATTCTTGGAGAAAATGGTAGTGGAAAATCTACGCTGATGAAACTTCTTTATGGGCAAAATTTAGCAACAAAGGGAAAAATTCTTTTTGAGAATAAAGAATATACAAAAGAAACATATAATGATATTCGTCAGAAGATTGCAGTTGTTTTTCAAAATCCAGATAATCAGTTTGTAGGAGCTACTGTTGAAGAAGATATAGCATTTGGATTAGAAAATAGAAATCTTTCGCGAGATGAAATGGAGAAAATTATATGTGAAGTATTAGATATAGTAGATATGAAAAACTACAGAAAATTTGAACCATCTTCACTTTCTGGAGGACAAAAACAACGAGTAGCTATTGCATCAGCACTAGCTTTGCGTCCAGAGGTTTTAATTTTAGATGAAGCAACAAGTATGTTAGATCCTGTTGCAAGAAAATCGATATTAGGATATATAAAAAAAATAAATAGAGAACAAAAACTTACAATTATATCTATAACTCACGATGCAGAAGAGAGCATTTATTCAGATAATATTATAATTTTGGAAAAAGGAATAATTGTCTATAACGGAAATTATAATTTTTTATATAATAATATTAATATACTGAAAAAATATCATTTAGAGATACCTTTTTTAGAGAAAATAAAGAATGAATTTAATGCTTATTTAGATAAAAAAATGTTTGAAATAGAAGAAGATGAGAGGAGTGTAGTTGAAAAAATATGCAAATTAATTTAAAAGGTGTTAGCTATATTTACAACGAAAAAACTCCTTATGAAAAAGAAGTATTAAATAATATTAATTTAGGCATAGAAAGAGGTCGCTATACTGTTATAGTAGGAAAAACAGGGAGCGGGAAATCTACATTAATAGAGCATTTTAATGGATTATTGGTTCCAACGAGTGGAGAAGTTACTGTAGATGAAACGATAATAGTAGCACCAAAGAATAAAAAAGAACGACGAGAATTAGCGAAGGAGCTGAGAGAACTTCGAAAAGGTGTATCTGTTCTTTTTCAATTTTCAGAACAGCAACTTTTTGAAACGACTGTGTTGAAAGATATTATATTCGCCCCATTAAATTATGGGATAAGTGAAGAAGAAGCTATAGAAAGAGCGAAAGAATTGATATCCCTTGTAGGTCTAGATGAAAGTTATTTGGAAAAATCTCCATTTGAATTATCTGGTGGGGAAATGAGAAAAGTAGCTCTTTGTGGGGTACTGGCCCTTGAACCTAAGGTATTGATTTTAGATGAACCAACTGTAGCTCTTGATTACAGAAGTCGTGAGGAAATAATGGATATGGTCAAAACTCTGCAAAAAGAGAAAAAAATGACTATAGTTCTTGTGACTCACAATATGGATTATGTCTTAAAGTATGCAGATATCGTCCATGTCATAAATTCTGGAGAAATAGCATTTTCTGGATTGCCAGAGGAGTTGTTTTCTAATAAAGAGTTATTAAAAGATAATTCACTAGAACTTCCCGAAATTTTGAAATTTTATTATCAGTTGAAAGAGCAAAATATTGATATAGGATTATTTCCTAGGGAATATAGAGAATTGACGGATAGTTTAAAAAATATGATAAAGAGGAAAAAGGAAAATGAATAGTTCGTTGATAAGTAAGTATATACCGTTAAATACTATTATTCATAATTTAGATCCTCGAGTGAAATTATTTTTTGTAATTTGTTATTTTATTGATGTTTTTATTGCACATAGTGTGGGTGAGTTTTTAATCTTATCTTTGTTTTTAGTATTAGCGATTATATTATCTAAAACAAACATCGCTTTTCTAATTGATAGTGTTAAAGCTATTCTATTATTAATAATATTTACTTCGTTAGTTCATCTTATTTTTAATAAAAGTGGGAATATTATTTTTGAATTTTATGCCTTTAAAATCTATAGTGGAGCTTTTTATGGTATAGCACTTATCACAGTTCGGTTTGTACTTGTAGTTATGATGATGGTTGTATTTATGGGGACTACTTCACCGAGTGATATTACTCACGCTATAGAAAAGAGCCTAGGATTTTTGAAAAAAATAGGAATTCCAATTTCTACATTTGCGCTTGTATTGTCTATTTCTCTTAGATTTATTCCTACTATTTTAGAAGAAACTAATAGAATAATAAATGCTCAGGTATCACGTGGTTCAGATTTTAATGAAGGAACTTTAATTCAAAAAACTAAGAAATTCATTCCAATTTTGATTCCATTGTTTATCGGAACATTAAAAAGAGCGGATGAACTTGCGACTGCAATGGAAGTAAGAGGATATAGTACAACAACTATAAGAAGCAGATATAAAGAACTAAAATATAATAAGTTAGATTATTTAAGTTATATGTTAATTATTCTGACTACAATACTTATAGTGATAATGTAATAAGGAGATTATATGGAAACTGAGATAATAAATATTTCTAAAAGTAATAATAAAGAAGAAATATATAATAAATTGATTACTTACTACAAAGATAATAAACTTATTGCTATTCCAACAGAAACAGTTTATGGGTTAAGCGCAGATGCAACGAGTGATGAAGCTGTTTGTAAAATATACGAAGCAAAAGGTCGACCAAGCGACAATCCATTAATAGTTCATTTTTATGAAATGAATCAGCTTAATGACATAGTTGATTATCAAGATGAACGTGTAGACAAGTTAATAGAAAACTTTTGGCCAGGACCAATGACACTAATTTTGAATGCTAAAGAAAACAATGGTATCTCGAAGAAAGTTAGTGCAGGACTATCAACACTTGCGGTAAGAATGCCATCTAATAAGACGGCACGCCAGATTTTAAAGGAGACTAAAGTTTTATTAGCCGCACCTAGTGCGAATACTAGTGGGAAACCATCTCCGACAAAATTTGAGCATGTTTATCATGACCTTAATGGCAAGATTGATGTTATAATTGAAGATGAACAATCGGATATTGGTTTGGAAAGTACAGTAATAGATTGTACGAGAACGCCTTTGGTTATCGCAAGACCAGGGGAGATAACTAAAGAGGATATTGAAGGAATTTTAGGTCTAGGTAGTGTTAAATATAATGATGAAGTAATGGTTGACACGCAAACTCCTATAGCACCTGGAATGAAATATCGTCATTATTCACCAGAAGCAGAGCTGTTATATTATGAAGATTCTTTAGAAAAAGCTTTAGAATTTTTAAAAACTAAAAATAAAAAAACAGGTTTTATAACTTATAAAAGTAATGAGCATTTGTTTGAGAATCTAAATATATCTGTAAAATATTTGGCAGATAATGAGAAAAGTGTTGAACAATCTAATAAAAATTTATATAATATTCTAAGAGAGTTTGACGAAGAAAAAGTAGAAGAAATATATATTCTACCAATAAAAGAAACTAAAGAAAATATTGCGTTATTGAATAGACTTAATAAAGCAATAAGTAGAAAATAAAAATAGGAGATTTATAATGAAAAAGTTATATGTAGTAATACCTTGTTATAACGAAGAAGAGGTATTGTTTGAAACTGCAAAAAGATTAGAAATTAAAATGAATAATATGATGGATGAAGATTTAATTTCTAAAGACAGCCGTGTAGTATTAGTAAATGACGGTTCTAAAGATAAAACATGGCAGATGATTGAAGAACTTCATGAAAAAAATCCATTATTCAGTGGTATTAATCTAAGTAGAAACCGTGGGCACCAAAATGCTCTTTTAGCAGGTCTTATGACTGTTAAAGATCATTGTGATGTAAGTATCTCAATGGATGCAGATTTACAAGATGATATTAACGCGATGGATGAGATGATGAAAAAATATCTAGCAGGTTGCGATATAGTTTATGGAGTTCGTTCAGCTCGTACAACTGATACATTCTTTAAACGCTTCACTGCAGAAGCATTTTATCGTGTTATGGAAAAACTAGGTGCTAATACTGTATTTAATCATGCTGACTATCGTTTAATGAGTAAACGCGCTTTAGATGGTTTAGCAGAGTTTAAAGAAGTAAACCTATTTTTACGTGGAATTGTTCCTATGATTGGGTATCCAAATGATATTGTAACGTATGAAAGAGCAGAGAGATTTGCTGGAGAAAGTAAGTATCCACTATCAAAAATGTTAGCTTTTGCTTTTGAGGGGATAACATCTTTATCTGTAAAACTAATTAGATTTATTACAGTTGGTGGCGCATTGATGATTTTTATTGCAGCAATAGTATTCTTCTATACATTGTATAGTTACTTCGCTGGCTTTGCTAGACCTGGATGGTCTAGTATGATGATTTCAATGTGGTTTATCGGAGGAATGATTATGATTTCTCTTGGAATTGTTGGAGAATATGTAGGTAAAATCTACTTAGAGTCTAAAGAACGTCCAAGATTTATTGTTGAAAAATTCTTGAACGAAGAAAAAAGCGAGAAATAATCTATGAATAAGGAAATATTTACTAAGTTATCTAATTTTTTAGTGAAAATAGTAGCTATTATATTTTTTGTACTAATGGGTTTAAATACTTTACTAGTACTTACAAAAACGGCAATATTTCCTAGCGATTATCAAGAAACATTATATTATAAACAGGATAATGCTATACTAAATATTATTTTCTTAATAATATTTAGTATAGTTATCTTAATATTAGTGAAGTATTTTAAAAAGGTTATAAGTGTAAAAAGACTTGTACTTCTTGTTATGATATATACTTTTATTATAAGTATTTTGTTTGCAATATTACGCCGGGATTATGTTCAGTTTGATCCATTTCATGTAATTGATCAGGCTAATAACTTTGTTCGTGAAAATTATAGCGGACTTGATAAAGGAGATAATTATTTATATATCTATTCACATCAAATTACAACGGTATTTATTTTTCAAATAATATTATCTTTATTTGGAAGAGCAACATTTATTCTTTATATAATGCAAAGTTTTTCTATAAGTTTTATAATTTTTATGTTATATAAAATTGCGAATATACTTTTTGAGGATGAAGATACCAATTATATTGTTGTCATATTAGGTGCGTTATGTTTTCCACTTATTTTTTATGTAGCTTTTGTTTATGGCTTATTACCTGGAATGTTTTTAACGCTTGTTGCATATTATTATTTTATAAAGTATACAAAAGAAAAACATTGGTATCAGCTTGTAATAAGCGCCTTAAGTATCAACTTAGCTATACTTCTAATTGGTAATAATTTAATACACTTGTTGGCAATTTTTGCAGTAGCTGTAATTTATTTTATTCGTAATAAGGATTGGAAGGTAATTGCATTTATCTTAAGTTGTGTATTTTTAATGAGTGCGTCAAAGAGTGTTATTACAAATTATTATGAAGTGAAAAGCCAAAAAGAAATCGCTGAAGGAGTTCCAAAAATTACTTGGATAGCTATGGGAATGCAAGAAGGTGAACGTGAGGCTGGTTGGTGGAATAGGTTTAATTATGATATTATGCCCGAAGAGGAGTATGATACAAAACGCATTACTGAAATTTCTAAAACCTCAATGAAGCAGAGGTTAAATGTTTTTCGTGATAATCCAAAATATGCTTTAGATTTTTATCAAAGGAAATATGAAAACCAATTTATAGAGCCTACGTTTCAAAGTTTATTAGTAACAGCACCACAGCGAAACTTTAGTAATGAAACAACACTTGAAAAGATTAGAGACTTTTTTGTTAAACAGATTTACTTTAATCACACACACACTGTTTTAGAATTTATAATGAAAGTATTTCAAGTTTTTGTTTATTTATTTACATTTGTTTTTACGGTTGTTATGTATAAACGAAAAAATGAATTTTTTGCTATTATACCTATTGCTTTTATAGGTGGAACATTATTTAATATGATTTGGGAAGCGAAGAGTAGATATATTTTCCCATATTTTGTATTTTTAATTCCACTTGCAGCTTATGGTTTAGTAATTGTTAGAAATAAAATAAAAGAGTATAAAAAATTAAAAGAGGAAAAAGATGAAAAAAGTACTATATAGCACTTTAGCGGTTCTTACTTTAAGTTTTACAGTACCACAAATAGTGTTGGCGAATGATGTTTATGTACCTTTTGGTGAAAGGAATTATTCAGAGGTTGAAAGTGGTGAGAAAATAAACTTTGAAGACTTGAACTTAAAAGAAGCATTGCTAGAGTATTATAAATTTCATATAGATAAGAAGTATAAAGGAAAAGACATTACGGTTGGGATGATGAAGCAGTTTACTAGTTTGTCATTACCATGGATGAATATTTTCTCGCTTCAAGGGCTAGAACATGCAACTAACCTGAAAAGTTTAAATCTTTCTAATAATTTTATAGAGGACTTAAAGCCATTAGAAAAATTAACAGAATTGGAAGATTTAAACTTAACTAATAATAAAATAAAAAATCCAGAAAGTTTAGGAAAGCTTACGAAGTTAAGACAATTAGTTCTTCGTAAAAACTTAATGAATAACTTAGATTTTATGAATAATCTAAATGTTGAATCACTAGACATTTCGATGAACGGAGTATTAAAAGATTATATACCTAACAACTTAAAGCTTGATAATATTCGCAGTCTAAATATATCTGGAATTGGCTTTGACAATATTTCTTTTTTAAAAAGTGCAGTTAAACTAGAAAGTCTTATTGCTGAAAAAAATGCTATAAAAGATTTAAGTCCACTAGCCGAATTAAAGACTTTGCGTACACTTTATTTGGATAGAAATGATATACGTGATATAAGCCCGTTGAAAAATTTAGATAATCTTGAAGAATTATTACTATATAAAAATAATCTTGAGGATATTTCAGTATTAGCTGGGAAAAAATATTTATATCGTTTGATGCTAAATGAAAATCTAGGTTTAAAAGATATTAGTGCTTTGAAAACTGTTAATCATTTAGCAAGTTTAGATATTTCTGATACTGGGGTAAAAGATATAACGCCTTTAAATAATCATAAGTATCTTTACTATGTTGCAGTAAAAAACACAAAAATTAGCAACAGTGATTTGGATAAATTTGAAGCAATTAATATGGTTGTAAAAAAAGATAACGATATTGATAAAAATCTAGAGATAGTAAAAACAGAAGCAGCCAAATACTTTAGTATCAAAAACTATATATTTATGTTACTGATTGTCTTAATAACTTTTAGTGGTATAAGAAGTTATTGGAGAAGGAATAAGTAAAATATTAGATAGTTTGAATAGTTAGAATAAAGAAAATTTATTTCTAAATTTCCTCTTGAAATTGAAGTGTCTTTGTGCTAGAATTACATTAATGAATAAAAATACATATGTACTTAGGATACGATATATGGCTAACTTATTTTAGAGAGGGTATGGTGCTGAAAATACCTATAAGCGTTATATGTTACTACCTTGTTTATAGTATGAAGTTAGCAAGCTTTAATTGCATTATGAGGAAGTATTTACTTCGAACTTGGGTGGTACCACGAAATTATTCGTCCCTTCTTTAGCGTAGGCTAGAGAAGGGCTTTTTATTTTGTGTAACAAATATATGTAAAACTAAGTATTCATATAAATAAAAGGAGATTTTTATAATGGCAAAATTAGTTTTTCCTGATGGAAATGTTAGAGAATATGATAATAAAACAGCGTTAGAAATTGCAGAGAGTATTAGTATCAGTCTTAAGAAAAAAGTTATTTCAGCGAAATTAGATGAAGACTATATCGAGTTGAACAAACCAATTACAAAAGATGGGCACTTAAAACTTATTGTTGCTGATGATGAAGACCAAGATTCATTATATGTACTTCGCCACTCTTCAGCACACTTGCTTGCACAAGCACTGAGAAGATTATATGGAAAAGATGTTCATTTTGGCGTTGGGCCAGCAATCGATGGCGGATTCTACTATGACTTTGATTCAGAATACAAAATAAGTGAAGAAGACTTTAAAAATATTGAAAAAGAAATGAAAAAAATAATTAGTGAAAATGTTGCTATTGAAAGACGTGAGGTTAGTCGTACTGAAGCGTTAGAAATTTTCGCAGCAGACCCATATAAAGTTGAATTAATTAATGACCTTCCAGAAGATGAAGTAATTACTGTTTACACTCAAGGTGATTTTATTGACCTTTGTCGTGGAGGACATGTAGCTTCTACTTCTAAAATTAAAGAATTTAAACTTTTATCAGTAGCAGGAGCTTATTGGCGTGGAAATAGTGATAATAAGATGTTACAACGTATTTATGGAACAGCTTATTTCACTAAAGAACATTTAGAACAACACTTAGTAAGGTTACAAGAAGCTCGTGAACGTGATCACAGAAAACTAGGTAAAGAATTAGGAATCTTTACAACAAGTCAAAAAGTAGGAGCAGGACTACCACTTTGGTTACCAAACGGTGCTACTATCCGTCGTACAATCGAAAGATATATCGTTGATAAAGAAGTAGAACTTGGATATGATCATGTTTATACACCAGTTTTAGGTTCTAAAGATTTATATATTACTAGTGGACACTGGGAGCACTATCAAGAAGACATGTTCCCACCAATGGAAATGGATCACGAAACAATGGTTCTTCGTCCTATGAACTGTCCACACCATATGATGGTTTACAAAAATGAGCGTCACTCTTACCGTGAATTACCTATTCGTATTGCTGAACTTGGTATGATGCACCGTTATGAATCAAGTGGGGCAGTAAGTGGGCTTCAACGTGTTCGTGGAATGACTCTTAATGATGCACATATTTTTGTTCGTCCAGATCAACTTAAAGATGAGTTCAAATTAACAGTAGGATTAATTGAAGAAGCATATAAAGATTTAGGAATTACTAACTTTAGCTATCGTTTATCTTATAGAGATCCAGAAAATACAGAAAAATATTTTGATGACGATGTGATGTGGAATAATGCACAGCAAATGTTAAAAGAAACTGCAGACGAATTAGGTCTTGATTATGTTGAAGCTGAAGGAGAAGCTGCCTTCTACGGGCCAAAACTTGATGTTCAAGTAGAAACTGCAATAGGTAAACAAGAAACATTGTCAACAATTCAATTAGACTTCTTATTACCAGAACGTTTTGAATTAGAATACATTGGAGAAGATGGTAAAGCACATCGTCCAGTAGTAATTCACCGTGGTATTGTATCAACAATGGAACGTATGGTTGCCTTCTTATTAGAAGAATACAAAGGAGATCTTCCAACATGGTTAGCTCCAAACCAAGTGCGAATTATTCCTGTAAATAATGATTACCACTATGATTATTCTAAAGAAATCATGCAAGAACTTAAAAAAGCTGGTGTAAAAGTAGCTATCGATGATAGAGATGAAAAACTTGGATATAAAATTCGTGAAGCAGCTAACAAGAAAATACCTTATACTCTAGTAATAGGGGATAAAGAAGTAGAAAATAAAGGAGTTAATGTTAGAACATTTGGTTCTCATGATCAAAAAGAAGAAAGCTTTGTTGAATTCAAAGAAAATATTTTAAAAGAGATTAACGAAAGATTAATTGAAAAAAACGCATAATAAAAGAAAAATAAAGAGGAAGAGGAGTCTTCTTCCTCTTGCCTTGGAGGAAATATATGTTACCACAATTAACAAAAGAAATACTTGATGGAGAAATCAAAGTAATTATTAAAACAACTCATGGAGACATGGCATTTAAGCTTTTCGAAAAAGATATTCCTAAAGCAGTAGAAAATTTTGTAACACACGCTAAAAACGGATATTATAATGGAATAATATTCCACCGTGTTATAAAAGATTTTATGATTCAAGGAGGAGACCCAACGGGAACTGGTATGGGAGGAGAATCAATCTGGGGTAATAGTTTTGAAGATGAATTTTCAATGGATTACTTCCACTTTTATGGAGCTTTAAGTATGGCAAATGCAGGTCCAAATACAAATGGTAGCCAATTCTTTATTGTTCAAAATAATCACCTAGATGCAAGAACTTTGGATGCATTAGAACAAGGTGGTTGGCCAGAAGAAGCTGTTAAAGGATATGCTGAAGTAGGTGGAACACCTCATTTAGATCATCGTCATACAGTTTTTGGTCAATTATTAGAAGGTGCAGAAACTTTAGAAAAAATTGCAGCAGTGGAAACTGGAGCTCAAGATAAACCAGTAGAAGAAGTTGTTATTGTTGGAATAGATGTAGAATAGAAGATAATTAAAGATAGATTTGCAGTCAAATTTATATTTTGATGCTAATTTATCTTTTTTATTATTCTGTAAAAAAATACTTTTATTATAACTAGCCTTGTGGTATAATTATGAAAGTTTGAATAAAAGAGGATAGACTTTTATCAATCTAATTAATAATATAATATTAAGGAGAAAAAAGATGACACAAGAGTCAAGAGTAAAACCAGTCTTAGATGTTCATGAGAAGCCGAGTATCGGGCTTTGGATTACACTAAGTTTGCAACATTTATTCGCAATGTTTGGGGCAACAGTTCTAGTACCGATTTTAACAGGATTACCAGCTAGTACAGCACTGACAACATCAGGTATTGGGACATTAACGTATTTATTAATAACACGCGGAAAAATTCCAGCATATTTAGGATCATCATTCGCATTTATTAACCCAATTATAGTTTTATCAACTACACATAATGTAGAGACAGCTATGCTTGGTGCTTTCTTAGCCAGCTTAGTTTACGGTGTAGTAGCAATGTTTATCTATAAATTCGGTGTTAACTGGTTATTAAAACTTTTACCACCAGTTGTAGTAGGGCCAATTATTATTGTTATTGGATTAGGTCTTGCACCAACAGCAATTGATATGGCTATGAACAAAACTGTTGATGGCGCAAAAGTCTATGATTTGAAATACTTTTCAGTAGCACTTATTACACTACTAATTACAATTATTTGTGCGGTAGCTTTAAGAGGATTTGCTAAACAAATACCAGTATTATTAGGAATTGTATTTGGATATATTGTAGCGGTTATAGCAGGATTAGTAAATTTCCAACCAGTTATAGATGCTCCATGGTTTAGCTTACCAAAATTTACAGTACCATTTGTTACTTACACGCCAGAATGGAATATAGCTGCACTTGCAATGGTTCCTATTGCTATTGTAACTATTAATGAGCATATAGGGCATCAGATGGTATTATCAGAAGTAATAGGGCGTAATGTTCTGAAAGATCCAGGACTTCATCGTTCAATTTTAGCAGATGGAACGGCAATGATGTTTGCATCATTATTAGGTGGACCTCCAAGTACAACTTATGGCGAAAATATTGGGGTTCTTGCTATTACTCGTGTGTTTTCTGTGTTTGTTTTAGGAGGAGCAGCAGTATTTGCACTTATATTAAGTTTTGTAGGTAAATTTTCTGCTTTAATTTCTACTATTCCATCACCAGTTATGGGAGGAGTATCAATATTATTATTTGGTATTATAGCTTCGAGCGGACTTAGAATGTTAGTAGATGAAAAAGTAGATTTAAGTATTAATAGAAACTTAGTAATTTCATCAGTAATCATTGTTCTTGGAGTAGGTGGAGCAATGTTAAAATTTGAAAGTATTCATTTTGAATTACCTGCAATGGCCTTAGCAGCAATAAGTGGTGTTCTATTAAATGCTTTCTTACCTAAAAAAGAAAAATAATAAAATAATTAAAGAGGTAGTTGCTAAAAGGTTTGACTACCTCTTTTTAATCTGATATAATTTACAAGGTAAATAAAATTGTGTAAGGTGAGAATCTTACCTTATTTTTAATTTTTTATTATAAAATATTTTTAAAGGAGTACTAAATTGAAAAAATTATCTGCACTTTTATTAGGTTTTGCAGGTATGTTTGTTTTATCTGGATGTTCGGCGCAAGATAGAAGTGGAACATTCTATGAAACATTTGTAAAACCAATGGATATATCTTTAAGCAAAATCCATGACTATGTTGGTAGTTGGGGATGGTCAATTGTAATAATTACTTTAATTATACGTATCATTATTTTACCATTCATGTTAAAAAACTATAAAGCTCAAAATGAAGCACGTCGCGGGCAAGAGCTAGCTCGTCCAGAATTAGAGGCGGTTCAAGCTAAGCAAAAAGAAGCTCGTGAAAAAGAAGCTCGTGCAATCTCTAATGAAGAAAAAGCACAAGCAAGATCTGAACTTATGGAGCTTCAAAGAGAACAAATGGCAATTATGAAAAAATATAATGCAATGCCGCTAACTGTTGGTGGATGTTTACCATTATTAATTCAAATGCCATTCTTAACAGGATTATTCTTCACATTATCTAACCCGTTATATTCGGCAGGAATCATTGATTCAACATTCTTAGGAGTGTTTAGTCTAGGGACTAGATCATACATACTACCTGTAATTGCATTTATAGTGTATGCAATTCAAACGCGTTTAGCAATGAGAATGACACCACAAGTTACACAACCTGGTCAAGAGCAACTTCAAGGTCAAATGCAAATGATGCAATGGCTGAGTCCAGTAATGATTGCTGTATTCTCATTCTGGGTTGCAGGAGCGGTAGCCGTGTATTATATTGTAGGGGGAGTATTCTTAATATTCCAAACGTACTTAGGATATAAAATTTATCCACCGTACAAACCTGAAAAACAAAAGAAACAAGCATTTGATCCAAACAAAGTAACGCTTGTTTCTAGTAATAAGAAAAAAAGAAAATAATTAGCAATGGAATCTTGAAGAAATTCAAGATTCTTTTCTTTACTTAAGAATAGAGGAAGGAGAGAAATCAATAAAAAGTTTAAATAAATAGTTGACGAGTATAGTTATATATGTTAGAATTGTAATGTTGAGTAGCTCCTAAAATAGCTACTACAACCGCACGTGTAAGGTAACAAAGTGAGCAATCCACCTTATATGGCGAGTCTTAGTAAAAAATATTTAAGGAGGTGCAGATATGTACGCAGTAATTAAAACAGGTGGGAAACAACTACGTGTTGAAGAAGGACAAACAATCTTAGTTGAGAAATTAGCAGCTGAAGTTGATTCTACAGTTACTTTTGACGAAGTAGTATTAGTAGGTGGAGAAACTACTAAAGTTGGTGCTCCTTTAGTAGCTGGTGCGACAGTAACAGCTAAAGTAGTTGCTCAAGGTAAAGGTAAAAAGATCACAGTATTCAAATACAAACCTAAGAAAAACAATCACCGTAAATTAGGTCACCGTCAACCATTCACTAAATTAGTAGTTGAAAAAATTAACGCTTAATTATGATAAAGGTTGAAATAAAAAAAGAAGTTGAAATTATTAAACAAGTTACCGTTGATGGTCATGCAGATTATGCAGAACATGGTTCTGATATAGTTTGTGCAGGAGTATCAGCAGTAGTTTTTGGATTAATAAATGCAGTAGATGAATTAGATGAAGATGTTCAGTTTGATATTTCAGCGAATGAAGATGAAACAGGCCATTTAACATATAGATCATTAAAATCTACTGATAGAGAACAACTTTTGTTAAATGCAATGATGGTTGCATTAAAAACTATAGAAGAAAATTATTCAGATTATATAACTATCGAAGTAAGAGAGGTGAACTAGAGATGATGTTAAAATTAAATTTACAATTCTTCGCATCTAAAAAAGGGGTAGGTTCTACTAAAAACGGACGTGACTCTGAATCAAAACGTTTAGGTGCTAAAAGAGCTGATGGTCAGTACGTAACTGCAGGTTCTATACTATACAGACAACGTGGAACTAAAATTTGGCCAGGAACTAACGTAGGAAAAGGTGGAGATGATACACTATTTTCACTAGTTGATGGTGTTGTACGTTTCGAAAGATACGGACGTAGCCGTAAAAAAGTTTCTGTATATCCACAAGCATAAAATAATAAAAGATACTTACGTTTATTGTAGGTATCTTTTTTATTAAAATAATTAAGTTTTGATAATTAAAATTATTATAACTAGAATCATTTTTTATAATAATATTTTAACTATTGCCTTTAAAATTTTAGTTGTACTTTTAAAATTTATGTGGTAAAATCTATTTGTGCATTTAATGATGTACTTAACATATATTAGGAGGACAAAAAAGTGTCAGCACTTTGGCAAGAAATTTTATTTTCTTTTTTAGGAGGTCTGGGGTTATTCCTATTTAGTATTAAATATATGGGAGACGGGCTTCAATTAATAGCTGGAGATAAGATGAGATATGTTTTAGATAAATATACATCTAAACCTCTGATGGCAGTTCTAGCCGGAATTATTGTTACAATACTGATTCAATCGAGTACTGGAACAATAGTTATCACAATAAGTTTAGTAGGAGCAGGATTATTAAAAACTAAACAAGCAATTGCTATAGTTATGGGTTCTAATATTGGAACAACATTAACATCATTTATTATTGGTTTTAATATTTCAAAATACTCACTACCATTAATTTTTATAGGAGCAGCGTTTTTATTCTTTACTCGTGCTAAATTAATAAACAATATAGGGCGTGTAATTTTTGGATTTGGTGGGATTTTCTATGCTTTAAAAATGATGTCAACTGCCATGGGGCCTATGAGAGATATGGCGTGGTTCCAAAATATTCTTATGCATATTGATGATAGTGCTTGGGTCGGAGTTGGAGTTGGTACATTATTAACAGTACTTATCCAATCATCGGCAGCTACAATTGCGATTTTACAAAACTTATATGCTGATGCAGCTTTAAATCTTAATGGAGCATTACCAGTGTTATTTGGAGATAATATCGGTACGGCCATTACGACAGCAGCATTAGCAATGGTAGGAAGTAATATTGCGGCAAAACGTGTAGCAGCATCTCACGTATTGTTTAATGTGATTGGAACTATTATATGTTTAATAGCTCTAGTACCATATACGGCATTTGTTTCTTATTTAGAAACTACATTTGGTCTAAATCCAAAGATGACAATTGCAACAGCACATGGTACATTTAATATTCTTAATACAGTATTACAATTCCCATTCATTTGGTTATTAGTAATTGTTGTAACTAGGTTGATTCCAGGGGAAGATGAGCAAATTAAATACAGTACACAATACCTAGACAAATCGCTTATTTCTAGTGCGCCAGCGGTCGCACTGGGTCAAGTACAAAAAGAATTTATTGAGATGCTTATTTTATCTAAAAAAAGTTTACGTAATTCTGTAGAGTATTTCATGACTCGAGACGAATCTTTGAATGAAAAAGGTGAGACATACGAAGAAGCAATTAATAACTTTGATGAGCAAATGACAGATTATTTAACTCTATTGTTTAGAGAAAAATTAAGTCCAAAAGAAGGGCAAGCAGCGTCAATTTTATTAGACGGAACACGTGATATTGAAAGAATTGGAGATCACGCACGTGATATTGTTACTTCGGTAAATTATCAAATTAAGAAAAAACTAAAATTCTCTGATGATGCAAAAGCAGAAGTTCAAGAGATGTATGAATTATGTAATGACATTATTCTAAAAACGATTAAATCATTAGAGGAAAATAACATTGCAATAGCAGGAGCAGCATTAGCAGCTTGTGAGAATATATATGCGTTAGAAAAAGCAGCGCGTAAGAAGCATACCGATCGTATGAAAGATGGAGATTGTGAAATTTCAGCAGGAGTAATCTATATGGACTTAATTCAACACTTTACGAGAGTATGTGAACACGCAAGAAATATTCTAGAAAAAGAAATTCAAGGAAATATATAGAATGTCTAATAAACAAAAAATATATTTTATATTATTTATTATTTTTATACTGATAATACTTATTTTATACAAGTTATATCAGATACAACTAACTTAATATTCTAAATAGTGTTAGTTAAATATATTAAACCTTAATAAAAAAGAGAAGTGATTCAGAAAAATTGATTTTTAGTGACTCACTTCTCTTTTTTTCTTTCTAAATAAAAGTATTCATGATATAATAAAATAGTCGATTTATATAAAGAAATAGAAATAAAAGCGTTGAAAGGAAATAAAGATGTTTCAAGATAAAAAAATATATACAACACAGTGGGCTGGAAAAGAATTAACTGTTGAATTAGGAGAAATGGCTCGTCAAGCCAATGCGGCAGTTGTTGTAAAATACGGAGATACTGTTGTTTTAACTACAGCGGTAGCATCAAAAGAAGCAAAAGATGTAGATTTCTTTCCATTAACAGTTAATTATGAGGAAAAAATGTATGCAGTTGGAAAAATACCTGGAGGATTCTTGCGTCGTGAAGGGCGTCCAGGAACAGAGGCTACATTAGCAGCCCGTTTAATAGATAGACCGATAAGACCATTGTTTGAAGATGGTTTTAGAAATGAAGTTCAAGTTATTTCAACAGTATTATCAGTAGAATATGATTGTGATCCAGTTATGGCAGCTATGTTAGGTAGCTCATTAGCTTTATCTGTTTCTAATATTCCATTTAAAGGCCCTATCGCAGGTGTTACTGTTGGATATGTTGATGGAGAATATGTAATTAATCCAAACGTAGAACAATTTGAAAAATCAAAAATAGATCTTAAAGTTGCTGGAACCAAAGATGCGATTAATATGGTTGAAGCAGGTGCAGAAGAAGTTTCAGAAGAAGTTATGCTTAATGCAATTATGTTTGGTCATGAAGAAATTAAGCGTTTAATAGCTTTCCAACAACAAATAGTTGACGAAATTGGTCAAGAAAAAATGGAAGTAGAGTTAAAAGTTATTGATGAAAATATTTATAATGAAGTATTGGACTTATCACTAACAGAAATGAAATCTGCAATTGCCATTAAAGATAAACAAGAGCGTGATGAAGCAATATCTGTTGTTAAGGAAAGAGTACTTGCAGTCTTTGAAGAACGTGTAACAGATGAAGATGAATTAGATATTGTTAAAGAAGCAAAATTATCATTGGATAAAATTGTGAAAGATGAAGTTCGTCGTGAGATTACAGAAGATAAAGTTCGTCCAGATGGTCGTGCATTAACAGAAATTCGTCCATTAGCATCACGTATTGATGTGCTTCCAAGAACTCATGGGTCAGCGTTATTCACTCGTGGGCAAACTCAATCACTAGGTGTAGTAACATTAGGTAACTTATCCGATGAGCAAATTATTGATGATTTAACTCAAGAAGAAAACAAGAGATTTATGCTACATTATAACTTTCCAGCATTTTCTGTAGGTGAAGTAGGATTTAGTCGTGCACCAGGACGTCGTGAGATAGGACATGGTGCATTAGGAGAACGTGCATTAGCGCAAGTTATCCCTTCAAAAGAAGATTTCCCATATACTATTCGTATTGTATCGGAAATCTTGGAATCAAATGGTTCAAGTTCTCAAGCAACTATTTGTTCAGGATCTATGGCGCTTATGGCAGCAGGTGTACCAATTAAAGCACAAGTAGCAGGAATAGCTATGGGTCTTGTAAAAAAAGATGAACACTATACTATTTTAACTGATATACAAGGTATGGAAGACCACCTAGGAGATATGGACTTTAAAGTAGCTGGTACATCAGAAGGTATAACAGCACTTCAAATGGATATAAAAATTGAAGGGTTAAGCGAACAAATTTTAAAAGAATCATTAGAACAGGCGCGTGTAGGAAGATTACAAATCTTAGATCATATGAATAACATTATTTCTGAGCCACGTGAAGAAGTTTCTACTTTCGCACCTAAGATTAAAATTATTAGAATTAAACCAGAGAAAATCAAAGATGTTATCGGATCTGGTGGTAAAGTTATTAATGAAATTATTGAAAAAACTGGAGTTAAAATTGATATTGAACAAACGGGGGAAGTATTTATTTCATCTCCTGAAATAGATGGAATTAATAAAGCTATCGAAATTATTGAAAATATAACTCGTGAGGCAGAAGTTGGAGAAGTTTATTTGGCAGAAGTAAAACGCATTGAAAAATTTGGAGCTTTCGTAGAATTATTCCCAGGAGTAGATGCGTTAGTTCATATTTCTAAACTATCAGCTGAACGTGTAAATAAAGTAGAAGATGTTGTTAAAATTGGAGATACGTTAAAAGTTAAAGTTATAAAAATAGATGAGAAAGGCCGTGTAGACGCGACAGCTCATTTCTAGGAGATAATATGGAATTATTTGAAAAAGAACGTCGAGGAATATATGTCTATTTCAAAAGTTTTAAAGATTTAAGTAAATTAGAAAAGTATGGAAATTTTATTTCTTATTCTAAAAGGGGACGTTATGCGTGTATATATGTTGATGAAAATCGAATGGATAGCATAATAGAAGACTTAAAGAAAAAGAAATTTGTAAAGAAAATAGAAATTTCGGAAATGTCTAACTTACATTTAAGTTTCGAAAATCTAGAAAAAATGTCCAAACAACATGAAATTTCATAGAGTTAGAAATATATAATTTAGGGGAGACAAGCTAAAGGCAAAATCTCCCTTATTTATTGGGTATATCTTAATAAGACATATATGACTATAAAACTTGATAATTATTATATTAGAGTGAGGAATAATGAGAGTTATAGCTGGTAAATATAAATCTATCAAATTAAATTCGGTTGATGGGATGAACACACGACCAACAACAGATAAAATAAAAGAAAATCTGTTCAATATGTTACATTGTGACGGACGCATCCTTGATCTTTTTGGAGGCACAGGTGCTCTAGGAATAGAAAGTTTGAGTAGAGGTGCAGAGTATGCAGTGTTTATTGATGGCAGTAGTAGTGCAATAAAAACGATACATTCAAATATAGAAAAGTGCCGTATTCCAAAGAATAATTATGATGTTTATAGAAACGACTATAAACGTGCATTAAAAATCTTAGGAAAAAAAGAAGAAAAATTTGATTTGATTTTTTTAGATCCACCGTATGATAAAGGATTAGTTAATCTTGCTTTAAAATCTATATTAGAGAATAACGTTTGTAATAAACATTGTTTAATAGTATGTGAAAAAAGCAAAGATGAAAATATCTCTATTGAATCGGTAAACTTAGAAATAGTAAAAGAAAAAGAATATGGGATTACTGATATAGTAATCTTTGAATATGTGGAGAAATAGTAATGAAGAAAAAAATTGCAATTGTACCAGGAAGTTTTGATCCAATAACTTATGGACATATTGATATAATAACTAGAAGTGCTCAATTATTTGATGAAGTTATAGTAGCAATTTTAGTTAATCCTGATAAAAAATATTTATTTACATTAGAAGAAAGAGAAAACATGATACATGAAACAGTAAAAGGTTTAGATAATGTAAGAGTGGATTCTTTTTCAGGATTATTAGTAAATTATGCCAAAAAAGTTGGATCAAGTGTGATAGTAAGAGGGTTACGAGCAGTATCAGATTTTGAGTATGAGATGCAGCTAACATTTATGAACAAGGCACTAGATGACGATATAGAAACTTTTTATATGATGGCTAATAAACAATATTCGTTTATAAGTTCTAGTATAGTAAAAGGTGTTTCTGGTTTTGGTGCAGATTTATCAAAATTTGTTCCAAAAAATGTTGAAGAAAAATTAGAGAAAAAGATGAAAGAGAGAAAGTAATAGTGAATAAAATCCTTTTTACTGGAGGAGGTTCTGCAGGGCATGTGTCAGTTAATGTAGCACTTATTCCAGAATTTAAAAAGAATGGTTATCAAATCTCATATATTGGTAGCAAAAAAGGGATAGAGAAGGAAATGATAGAAAAAATTTCAGGTGTAAAGTACCATGAAATTAGTTCTGGAAAATTAAGAAGATATTTCTCATGGGAAAACTTTATAGACCCATTTAAAGTTTTAAAAGGGATTATAGACTCCATTTTTATTTTAAAAAAGGAAAAACCAGAGTTTGTTTTTTCAAAAGGGGGATTTGTTAGTGTACCTGTTTGTTTAGCAGCTAGAATTTTAAAAATTCCAGTTATACTTCATGAATCGGATTTAACGCCTGGACTTGCTAATAAGATAAATATTAAATTTAGTAATCATATTTTTACGACTTTTGAAGATACTTTAAAGTATTTACCTAAAAGCAAGGCTAGTTTAATTGGAGCTATTGTACGTGATGACATTTATAATGGTAATAAAGAAGCAGGTTATAAGCTCTGTAATTTTAATAGCGAAAAACCCGTTATTTTAGTAATGGGAGGCTCATTAGGTTCTAAAATATTAAATGATTATATATGGAATAATATAGAAGAACTAACAAAAAAATATCAAATTATACACTTAGTAGGAAAGAACTTACTAAATAAAGATATAAAAGCAGAGGGGTATTGTCAGTACGAGTTTTTATCAAAAGAGTTATTTGATGTATTTCAAATAGTTGATTTTACTATCTCGCGTGCTGGAGCAAATGCTTTATATGAATATTTAGCTTTAGAAAAGCCGGCTATATTGGTTCCATTAGGTACTAATCAAAGTAGAGGAGATCAAATAGAAAATGCTCGTTTCTTTGATAAAAATAGCTTTGCTAAAGTAGTATCAGAAGAAGAATTTGCATCATTAAAAGTAAGTGAGATAGATGATTTTTATAACAATCTAGCTCAATATAAAGATGCGATGAAAAGATATAAAGAAGAAAAGAAAGTTATAAATAGTGTAGATGACTTTTATAAGAAGATTTTAAAGATAGTAGGAGGTAAAATGTAAAATGAGGAACATTAAGATTTTTACTTACTTGAAAATAATACTATTCTTATTGCTAGTATTTGTAGCTGTATACTATCCAACTAATGAGTTTGATGTAATAACATCAAACTTACTACAAATAAAAATATTAGGTCAAACAGCTAAAATTATATCTACAATTTTTAATGATAAGATATTACTTTTAATTATGGTGTTATTGTCTGTATTTTTGTTCTGGATAAAAGAAGCCAAAAAAGCAATATTTATATTTTTTAGTGCAGGTTTTGGTGGATTAATTTTATTTATCATCAAATATACAGTCCAAAGAGTAAGACCATTACCAGAAGTATTTAGTGGCTATAGTTTTCCGAGTGGGCACTCAACGATAATCGTTGTATTTTTCTTGTCATTATTGTTTATAATCAATAAGAAAGAAATTTTATCGATGTTAGCTACATTTGCAATAATAGCTGTACCGATATCTAGAGTAGTGCTAGGTGCACATTTTTTAAGTGATGTTGTTGCTGGATTATTGTTAGGAAGTATAGTTGTTGATTTTATGAAGGTATATTATAAAAAAATATATAACATAATAAAAAGTATTACGGGGGAAAATAAATGGATAAGTTAAAAGAAAAAGAGGGAGTTGTCGCAGTAGGCTTAGCGGTTATACATTTTGTACTTTGGTACTACTTTGCCTATATTAAATATAAAGATGTTGCTGTAAAAGATTATAAATATATACTAGGTTTGCCTGAGTGGTTTTTCTACAGTTCTGTAGTAGTAAGTATATTCATAATAATTTTAGTAGTTATTTTTACAAATCTATTATTTAATAAAGAGATAAAAGAGGAGAAAAGATAATGAAATATGATGTAGATTATAAAATTATTATGTTATTTGGAGTTATCTTTTTTAGTATAATTCTATTACCTTTAGTTTTAAATAGAGCTGCTAAGAATCATCATGGTGGATTTTTTGAAAAATATTATTTAGCTGATAGAAGTGTTAGCGGAATAGTATTAGCCATAACTTTAATGTCTACATATGGTTCTGCTTCTACATTTTTAGGTGGTCCTGGTGTGGCATATAAATTAGGTTATGGATGGGTTCTTCTTGCAGTCATTCAGGTTGTTACTGGGTATTTTGTTTTGCTTGTACTCGCTAAAAAATTTAAAGCTGCAGCTCAAAAAATAAATGCAATAACTATTAGTGAATATTTAAAAAATAGATATAAATCTAAGGCGGTTGCTTACTTGTCAACATTGGCAATGATTGTCTTTTTAATTGCTGCTATGTCAGCTCAGTGGGTTGGCGGAGCAAAACTCCTTGCAGCTTTTATGGGAATTAATTATAAAACAGGAATTGTAATAATCTCAATTATAATTATTTTTTGTGTAGTTTTTGGTGGATTGAAAAATATTTTAATTACAGATATGATTCAGGGGTTAATTATGATTTTCTCTACTATTATATTACTGTATTCAGTAATTAGTTATGGTGGTGGAATAGAGAATATTACTAATAATTTATTGAATATAAATGAGAAAATCTTAACTCCTTTTGGAGCGAATGGAAGCTTAACACCGAGCTATGTATCATCATTTTGGGTTTTAGTTGGTGTTGGAGTTATTGGTATTCCTCAAATAGCTATTAATTCGATGCTTTATAAAAACAAAAGAAGTTTGAAACAATCGATAATTATTGGAAGTATTGTAATCTTCATAGTTATGTTTGGAGTTCACTTGATTGGAGTTATGGCGCGAGGAGTATTTCCTTATATTAAAGATTATGATTCTGTTATTCCAATTATTACGCTTAAGGTATTACCGTGGTATTTAGCTGCTTTAGTCCTAGCTGCACCAATGGCAGCGATAATAACTACTGTAAATGCTCAGTTTTTATTAATATCTTCAGCTTTGATAAAAGATGTACTTTTTAGTACTAAAGTAATAAAAGAGAAAATAGTAGGAAGAAAAATTCCAATATTTGTCTATAGTATCAATATACTTGTAATAATTTTAATAATGTTTATTAGTATGAGACCACCTAGTCTAATAGTAAATGTTAATTTATTTGCTTTTGGTGGTTTAGAATCAACATTTTTATGGCCTATCTTATTAGGATTATATTGGAAAGGTGCAGAAAAATATGGAGCAATATCATCGATTTTAGTAGGGTTAACGAGTTATATAGTTTTTAAAAATATCTATGTAATAAAAGTAATTGAACCTGTGGTAATTTCTTTGATGTTATCATTAATTGTTTTTGTATTTGTTTCAAGTATAAAAAGAAAGAAAATATAATAAATAAAGCTTATATTTTGTTATGAAAATAATATATTAGGTATTCAAATAATTGAAAAAATAGTTATAATATAATAAAATAAAAATGTAGAGCAGAAGGAGGATATATAATGTCTAAAAAAGTAATAGTTAAACATACTGATGCAGAAAAATTTAAAGTTAGCGATATGTTAACAGTTGGTAAAGTATATGAAGTAGTTAATGAAACAGAAGAATATATATTTATTAAAGATAATAGTGGAAAAGTAGGCGGATATTACCACGATTATTTTGAAGAAGTAAAATAATCTGTGGAGGGTAAAAATGAAAAAAAATAATTTAAAGAATATAATTCTTGTTGTTATATTTGTGGTTTTAGCTCCATTAATTCTTGTTGGGATAACTAGCTTAAGTAATGCACTAGGTGGAAAGTCTAAACATGCAACAACACAAACAACTGAGCAGGTGGCAAAAGTACCAGAAGAAACAAAGGTAACAAATGACAACCTTCCTAAAGCTAAGGAAGAAAAGAGTTCTAATGATAAAGATTCAGAACAGAACCAAAGTAATAATGATAATAATACTAATGGTAATAATCAAAACAACAATAATAATAACGCTACAACAGGTAGCACACCAACAGTTGGCCAAGATTATGTTATAAAATCTGGAGATTCACTATTTAGTATAGCTTCAGCTGCTTATGGAGAAGCAAATGCACAAAATGGTGTTAATAAAATAAAAGAAGCAAATAATTTAGAAAATAATAATATAACAGCTGGTCAGAAAATTCAAATACCAAAATTATAAAAGAAACAAGTCATCTTTCAAATGAATGATGACTTGTTCTTTTTTATAAATCTTTATTAAGTTGTTCAAGTTTTTTTATTAATGTATCAATCTGATTATCAGAAAGACTTAAACTTAAACGTATGTAGTTTTTACCACCATTACCAAATACATGTCCCGGCATAGTTACAACACGATATTTTTTTAGAAGTAATTCAAAGAAATCTTGACTATTAAATCCTTCTTTAACTTTTAACCAAATAAAAATTCCACCTTCTGGTTTATAATAAGAATAACCTAATTCATCCAACTTTTTAGTAATTTTTTCTATGCGTGTTCTATATGTATTTTTGATATGTCTGGTTAACTCACTATAATTTCGAAGAGCTGTAATTACGGTATCTTGGACAGCACCATAAATATTCGCGTGGAATATAGTATTATATTCACGAAGAGCTTTTATAATTTCTTTATTACCAACCGCAAAGCCTATACGTAGTCCAGAAATTGAGAAATTTTTAGAAAAAGAGAAGAATTCAACTCCAACTTCTTTAGCTCCTGCTGTTTGCATAAAACAAGGTGAAACACCGTCTTTATAATAGAAATCTGAGTAAGCATGATCTTGAATAACAATGATATTATTTTTTTCAGCCCATTGAACCGTTTCTTCATAAAATTCTTTAGTTGCCACAGCTCCAATAGGATTAGATGGATAATTTAGAAATATTAATTTAGCTTTTTCAGCCAATTCAGAAGAAATAGAAGAATAATCTATTAGATAACTGTTTTCTTCTTTTAATATTATTTCTTCTATATTAGCTCCAGCAAGAGCAATTCCTTGTATATAGTCTGGATAACTAGGCACAGGTAGAAGAGTAGTATCACCCGGATTTAGTATTATAGAAGGTAGACTAGATAAACCAGCTTTAGTACCAAAGACTAGAGCAATCTCGTCTTTAGGATTAGCATCTATATTATATGTTTTCTTTAACCAATGAGAAATTTCTTCTAATAGCTCATTTTTACCATCAAATGCTCCATATCTCATATTTTCAGGTTTTCTTATAGATTTTTCTAAAGTTTCTAATAAAAGTTCAGGGGTATCAGAGTCAGGAACTCCGATACCCGCATTTAATAATGGATTACCATTTGAACTTTCGTCAGAGATTAATTTGAAAATCGGGTAAAAAACATTTTCTGGAATATTTTTAATTGTTTTAGATAGTTCAATTTTCATATTTAATCACGTCCTAAGTATTATTTTGAAGGTTTATCAAAACCTTTGAATTCTTTATCAATAATTTCATCAAACTCTTTTGAATTAACAATTTCTATTAAATCTTTAGCAAATTGTTTATCTTTATTAGCTGTTGTAACTACTACATTGTTACGATTGTTGTCATTCATTTTTTCTAAGATTAATGCTTTAGTTAAATCAAATTTAGCAGCAAGAGCAAAGTTACCGGGAACAGCGGCTAATGTAGTGCTGCTTAATGAACGAGCAAGTTGACCAGCTTCTAGTTCTGTGAATTTAAGATTTTTTGGATTTTCAATAACATCATTTTTTGTTATTTTTAATACATCTGTATCAGGTTTGATTTTAATTACATTAGCAGCAGCCAATAAAGCATAAGCACGAGCTGCGTTAGATGGATCATTTGGTAAAGTTACTTCAGCACCTTCTGGTAAATCTTTTAAGTCTTTAACTTTATCAGAATATAATCCCATTGGAGCAGTAGGTACTTGTACAAGCGCTGTTAAATCCATTTTATTAGTTTCAGCAAATTTTTTCATATAAATTTTGTGTTGGAATAGGTTAGTATCTATTTCACCATTGTTTAAAGCTTTGTTAGGTTGGATATAATCAGAAAACTCAGTAACAGTAACTTTGTAACCTTTTTTCTCAAGTAAAGGTTTAAGACCTTTATTAACCATATCAGCATATGGTCCAGATGTAGCACCAATTTTAATTTCTTTTTTCTCACCAGAGTTAGAATTTGAGTTAGAAGCTCCACATGCAGTAAGTGTAATTGCTAATAATGCAGTAAATGCAATCGTTAATATTTTTTTTAGTTTAGTCATAGTATAAAATCTCCTTTAGATTAATTTTTTTTAAATTGTTTTGAAATAGAATTTCCTATATATTGAGTAATTTGGACTAAGATAATTAATAAAATAACTGTAATCCACATTGTAAAGTTATCAAAGCGGTAGTAACCATATCTAATGGCAAGGTCTCCTATACCGCCACCACCAACAACGCCAGCCATTGCAGAAAACGCAATAAGGTTAATTAGTGTTAATGTAATAGATTGAATAATTCCAAACATTGCTTCAGGTATCAGAACTTCTTTTACAATAAGAGGAAGGGATGCGCCAGAAGCAACCGCAGATTCAATAACCCCGTAGTCAATTTCATTAAGTGATGTATCAACAAGACGAGTAAATAGTGGAATGGCAGCCACAGTAAGTGGAACTATTGCACCAGCAGGCCCGGTTGATTTTCCAATTAATAGTAAAGTAAGTGGTATTAAGAATACCAGTAAAATGATAAATGGAATAGATCTAATAGTATTAACTATAAAATCAACAGTTTTATAAATAAAAACATTTTTAAACAGTAATCTGTTGCTTGTTAAGAATAAAACAATCCCAAGAAATAACCCAACGATAACAGTAATAACAATAGATACACCAATCATATAGAGCGAATCACCGAAGGCTTTTAAAAGTTCCGGTTGAAGAGCTTTCCATTGTTCAGCTAGACTAAGATTATTTTCCATAGACTCTCACCTCCACATCTTCTACGTTATTAACTAAATAATTGATGAAATCCGCACATTTTTTCACTTCACCATCGATAGAAAAAGTTAAGCTACCTAGTTGCTTATTTTGAATATACTCGATACGACCAGCTAGAATATTAGTAGTAACATTATATTTATTAGCTAATGTTTGAATAAGTGGTTCTTTAGCTGCATCACCTTTGAAGATAACTTTAATAATTGTTTCTTCCTTACTTCTTGCAATTAGACTTTCTTCAAAATCATCATCACTATGAAGATTAGAAATGAATTCTTTCATTAGTTTTGTTGTAGGATTTGAGAAGATTTCATACGCAGAGTTTTGTTCAATAATTTGACCACTTTCCATAACAGCCACATTATCACAAATTTGCTTAATAACTTCCATCTCATGGGTAACTAAGATAATAGTCAATCCAAGTTTTTTATTTATTTCTTTTAATAACGTTAAAATTTGTTTTGTAGTGATAGGGTCTAATGCACTTGTTGCTTCATCACAAAGTAGTACTTTAGGATTATTAGCTAATGCTTTAGCAATACCTACACGTTGCTTTTGTCCACCCGATAGTTGATTAGGATAGACATTTTTTTTGTCGGTAAGACCTACAAGTTCTAACAGTTCATCAATTCGCTTAGGTATTTCCTTTAAATCAACATCACCAGCTTTTAGGTTAAAGGCAATATTTTCAGCAACAGTTTTAGAACTAAGTAAATTAAATTGTTGAAAAATCATTCCTATTTTTTGACGATAAAGACGTAAATCAGTTCTATTAAGTTTATTGACTATTTGACCGTCAACGATGACCTCACCACAAGATGGCGTTTCAAGTAAGTTGATGCATCTCAATAAGGTACTTTTACCAGCACCAGAATATCCAACGATACCAAAGATTTCACCTTGTTTAATATGAAGAGTTGTGGGTTTTAAGGCAACTATTTCTCGTCCTTTTTGGTGAAAAGTTTTCCCCACACCATTTAGATTAATCATAATATGTTCCTTTCTTTATATGAAAAAAAGACGTACTCTAGCTTGCGCTAAAGGACGTCTAACCGTGTTACCACCTTTATTTATATAATAATTGCTTATTATACCTCAGTAAGTTACTAACATAACTTTTGCTATAACGGGCAAACCCGTAGTAAAAATACTAAATGCTTCAAGTCCATTCGTCTTATAACTAACTGTTCTTTTTCACCAGCCAAGAACTCTCTAAAAGTTTTTTATAAAATTCTACTTTTCATCGCATCAATTAATGAATGACTATATTCTAGCATAAATTTTCTGACAATGCAATACAAAAATTAATTTTTTTTGCAATTTTTTTGAAAATAGGGATAGTTAGTATCGACAACGTCTTTGCAGAGGTACTCAAAAAATTTTTGAGATATAATAATTTTTTGTAATTAAAGACAGTTTATTAATTTAATGAAGAAAATCTATTAAATAGATAAAAATAAAATTTATTGTACAACTATAAAGTAAATATGATATAATGAAGTGTATTGCTTAGGAGGTATTATGTTTAACTTTTTTAAGAAAAATAAACTTGAAGAAAAAATTGAAGAAAAGAAACTAAAAAAAATACCGACGCATGTTGCGATAATAATGGATGGTAATGGGCGTTGGGCGAAAAAAAGAAATATGCCACGAGTTAAAGGGCATTACGAAGGGATGCAAACAGTAAAAAAAATTACTAAATATGCATCAAAATTAGGAATAAAATATTTAACATTATACGCTTTTTCTACGGAAAATTGGGCACGACCTAAAGAAGAAGTAAACTATTTAATGGATTTACCTGAGAAAATGTTTACGAGTTTTATGCCAGAACTTATGGAAAATAATGTTAAAGTAGAAGTTATAGGGGTAGTGGAGAAACTACCAGAGAATACAAGAAAAGCTGTAGAGGATGCTATCGAACAAACTAAAAATAATACAGGTCTTAAATTGATTTTTGCACTTAATTATGGTTCAAAAGATGAGATAGTAACTGCAGTTAAAAGAATCGCGCAGGGAGCCGCTAATAATGAGTATAAAGTAGAAGAAATAGATGAACAATTGATTAGTGATAATCTGTTTACAAAAGATACTCCAGATCCAGATCTTTTAATAAGAACATCAGGAGAGCAAAGAATTTCTAACTTTTTACTTTGGCAAATTGCTTATAGTGAATTTATATTTACAAAAGTGGCATGGCCGGATTTTGTAGAGGAGGAGTTTTATAAAGCTCTTTTAGAATATCAGAGTAGAGATAGAAGGTTTGGAGGCTTAAATGAAAACTAGAGTAATAACAGCGATAGCTGCACTAATAGTATTTTTACCTTTGCTTTATGTAGGAGGAGATTATTTTAAATACACAACATTTGCGCTTGGTGTAATGGCGATGTATGAGATAGTCAGAATGACTTTTAAGGAAACTAACATAGTTGTCTTAGGTCTATCATCGTTAGCAGGAGCATTATTATACTTGCGTGAAGAAATTTTAGGTTTATCACAGTATGGTATAGTATATTTATTAGTAATCGGTATGTTAGGAGTAGTTGTAGTTACTGGACATAGAATAAAACTTGTAGAGATAGGTTCTATTATTTTCGTAACAGTATATATATTTGTTGGATTTTATTCATTATATATGCTGAGAGATTTAAGTTTAGCACATATAGGATATTTACTACTTACTATCTGGTTTACTGATAGTTTTGCATATATTGGTGGCATGAGATTTGGGAAAAATAAATTATCTCCAAAAATTAGTCCGAACAAATCAATTGAAGGATCAGTAATAGGTAGTTTATCATCAATAGTAATAGCCTTAGTTTTTTACTTTACAACGAGTATTTTTACTAATTTAGCAGTAGCTATTGGAATTACGTTAGTAGTAAGTGTCATTGGTCAATTTGGAGATTTGATTGAATCTGCATATAAACGTGAATATGGAGTGAAAGATAGTAGTAATCTACTTCCAGGACATGGAGGGATTTTTGACAGATTTGATTCTGTAATATTATCAGCACCATGTTTAATTTTATTATTAAACCTATTGTAATTAGAGAGGAGTATTAGATGCAAGGAATAATAGCATTTATATTAATATTTTTTGTAGTAGTAACTGTGCATGAATTTGGTCATTTTATAGTTGCGAAAAAATCAGGAATTCTTGCTCAAGAATTTGCTATTGGTATGGGACCAAAAATTTTCCATAAAAAAATAGGTGAAACAAACTTTACGATTCGTTTATTACCTGTTGGTGGATATGTAAAAATGCCTGATAATGTCTTTGATTTTAATAATGATGTATCGGTATATGATTTGAAAAAAGGGATGAAAGTTAACCTTAAGTTAGATGAAAATGATAAGGTAGAAAAAATAGTTTTAGACAAAACTAACAATATGGATCTTTTACCAGTAGAACTAAATGAATTTGACTTAACGTATGATATGTTTATCGAAGGCTTTGTTGGGGATGAATTAGAACGTTATGAAGTAAGAAAAGATGCTTGTGTTGTCTTTGGTGGAATGGAAGAACAAGTAGCCCCAGTAGAAAGAATGTTTTCATCACATTCATGGGGAAAAAAGTTCTGGACATTATTTGCAGGTCCTTTAATGAACTTTATTTTAGCTGCAGTTATCTTTGTTGGATTAGCTATTTATACAGGAGTTCCTGTTCAAAATAATGAAGCTAAACTTGGTCTTGTAGCAGCAGACTCACCAGCACAAGTTGCAGGTCTGCAAAAAGGTGATAAGATAACAGAAGTAAATGGTTCTTCAGTAGATACATGGACGGGATTAGTTCAAAAAGTTACTGAGTCAAATGGAGCGGAGCTAACCCTTAAGGTAGAACGAGATGGGGCAATTAAAGAAGTTAAAGTTACTCCAAAAGAAGAAATAGTAAAATCAAAAGGAAAAGAAACAAAAACATATAAACTTGGTATAGGAAAATTTGAAGAAACTAAGAAGGATTTTCTAGGCTCAATTAAATATGGATTAGAACAAACACTGTTTTATGGAACTTTAATTTTTACAGCGATAATAAATCTGTTTGCATCGCTATTTACAGGTGGATTTAGTTTAGATCAACTTGGTGGTCCGGTTGCAATTTATGAAATGTCTAGTAACGCAGCTAAAAGTGGATTAGTGACAGTGCTTCGTTGGACAGGTATTTTAAGTGTAAACCTAGGTCTTATGAACTTAATTCCGATTCCAGTGCTAGATGGTGGTAGAATTATCTTCGTAATATATGAAGCAATTTTCAAACGTCCAATTAATAAAAAAGCTCAATATTATTTAACTATTGCGTTTGGATTATTAATGGTAGCACTTATGCTTGCTGTAACATGGAATGATATTCAAAGATTATTTGGAAAATAACAAAAAACAAGTCGAGAAAATATCCTCGGCTTATTTTTTTATATTACTATTTTTGATATAATATAGTAGACAGAAATTTTGGAGGTAGTAGGGTGAAATTTATACACACGGCTGATTGGCACATAGGTAGAAAATTACAGCAAGTAGATTTATTAGATGATCAGGAGTTTGTGCTTAATAATCTAATCGAAGAAATAAAAGAACAAGATTTGGATTTTATAATAATAGCTGGTGATTTATATGATAGAAGTGTTCCTAGTAGAGAAGCGACAACATTACTGCAGGAATTGTTGATAAAAATTAATATTGAATGTGATTTACCTATATTTGCAATTAGCGGAAATCATGATAGCCGTGAACGTTTAGCTGTTGGACAAGCTTGGTTTAGCAAACATAACTTTTATTTAGCAACACAGTTGGAAGATGTATTTCATAAGATTCAATATAAAGATGCTGATATCTATCTATTACCATATTTTGAACCTTATGAAGCAAAAGTTTATTTTGAAGATGACAAACTGACTACACACCATGCTGCGACAAAAAGAGTTATTGATGAGATTTATAAGAATATAGATGAAAGCAGAATTAATATTTTGGTAGCTCATACTTTTGTGGCTGGAGCTGAGCCGACAGATTCAGAGCGAGAAATTTCTATAGGGACTGTAGAAAATGTTGGGGTGAATGTTTTTGAAAAGTTTGATTATGTAGCGCTAGGACATTTACATAATCCGAATGCTTTAAATGAAGAACGTATTAAATATAGTGGTAGTCCGCTCGCTTACTCATTTTCAGAAAGCAACCAACAAAAAGGTGTGCGTTTAATAGAATTAACAAAAGAAAACTTTGATGATAGATTTATCCCAATTAAGCAAAAAAGAAAAATGCATAATATTGTTGCGGATTATGATGAAATTTTTTCTAAAGAATATCTAGAAAAATTTGATACAGAGAATGACTATTTCAGCATGGAATTAGGTAAGTTAGAGGGGGTTACAGACCCTATGCCACGTATAAAAGAATTTTATCCAAATACATTGTTGCTTAAATCAAAGGCGAAAAGATTAGATAGTTCGAAGCATTCTGTAAATAAGGAGATGCTTAAAAAAAATCCATTAGAACTTATAGAAAGTTTTTATGAAGAACAGGTATTAGATACTTTAACAAGTACACAAAGAGAGGTATTAGAACAAATAATAGGAGAGGTAGAGCAAGATGAAACCAATTAGGCTTGAACTTAGAGAGTTTGGACCGTATAAGCACGAGGTCATACAATGGAATGAAATAATAAACGAGCCTATGTTTTTAATAACAGGCAAGACAGGCTCTGGTAAATCTACTTTATTCGATGCTTTTGTCTATGCATTATATAATAAAACAACTAGCGGTAAAGATATAGCATCTCTTAGAACCAAAACAGCAGATGATAAAGACAGAACAATTGTGATTTTTGATTTTGAATTACAAGGAAAACATTATCGAATAGAAAGAACGTTAGCATATTTAAAGACAGGAAACAAAAATATTACATCAGGAAAAGTATGTTTAATGGAGATAAACGCTGGAATAGAAACTATTCTTGCAACAAAGGAAAATGATGTAAAAGAAAAAGTAGAGCAAATTATTGGATTAGATGATAAACAATTTTGTCAAATTATAATTTTACCACAAGGTAAGTTTAAAGAGTTTTTATTATCAAATTCTAACGAAAAAAAAGAAGTTTTACGTTCGTTATTTAATACACATTTTTATCAAAAATTTGTGGATAAGTTGCAAAATTATGCTAAAACTTTAGATAGCAACTATAAGTTAAAAGAACGTGAGTTAGTTACAAAATTTGAGCAGTTTAATTTTGAAAAAGATTTTCCAAAAATCGAATTTTTAAAAGAAAGTGATTTTGAGGAAGTAGAAAAACAGCTAGTTTTTCAAAAGAATGAAGTTAATGAATTAGAAAAACATCAAAAATATTTAGAAGATGAGCTAACAAAATTGAAAATTGAATATAGTGAGTTAGATAAGTTAAATGATAAGTTTAATAATTTAGAAGAAAATAACGATTCACATAAAAAATTATTAGAGGATGCACAAAGGATAACTCATTTAAAAAATGTTGTTAAAAAGTTAGAGGAACTGGGAAAAAATAAAGATAAATTACTAGACTATGACAACTACTTAGATAAGAAAGAGCAATTGATTAAAAATAGAGAAACCTTATCTAAAGAACAAAATATATTAGGTGAAAAAATTCAAGAAAATAAAAAATTAGGCGAAGAAATATTAAGTCAAAATGATAGTATCAACGATATTCGAGAAGAGATAGCTCGTTACAACTATTTTTATGAAAATATAGAATTTTTCTATCAAGCAGAAAAAGATATCGCATTGTATAGTGAAAAGTTAAAGAATATAGAAGATACAAAAGGCGCAATAGAACAATTAGAAAAAGAAGTAACTGATTATAATGTAAATTTAGAAGAATATAAAGAAGAGCTTAATATTTTAGAAAATAGCATAGGCAAATTAAAACTTGATATTTTGAAAAAAGAGACAGAAGTAGAAAAATTAGAAGATTTTCGAAATTTAGAGAATACTATAAAAAGTAAAGCTGCAGATTTGAAAGAAAAGCAAACTGAACTAAGTCTAGCCAATAGTAGACAAAAAGAACTAGAACAAAAAATTCTAGAATTAGAAAAAAATAAACAACAAGAAATATTAAATACTTTTTTAGTTCATCTACATGAAGGTGATTGTTGTCCGCTTTGTCAACAAAAGATTGAAAAACTTCCAGCTGTAAAACAAGTAATAAAAACAGAAAATGAAGATGCTAAAAATGAATTAGACAGTATTACAAAAAACATTATTCGCTTAGAAACACTGATTGTTAAAGAAAAAGAAGATTTGAGTATCTTACAAGAGGAGTTAGCAAGTAAAAAAATAGAAATTAATTTTTCCGCAAAAGAGGAACTTGAACAATTTGCGATAGAGAAAAATCAAGAAGATAATGAGAGAAAAATTACTTTTGAAAAAATAGAAAAGGTCTCAAATTGCAGAAATGAACTTGCTGAAAAGTTAGAAAAATTGAACTCGCTAATATCATTTGAATCAGAGTATAAAGAAAAACTTGGGATAGCTCAAGCTAAAAAACAACAATATACGGAAAATATTGATATTTCTTTAGATGAGTTTAAACAATATTATGAGAAACAAAAACAAATAGTATTGAGTTATGATGAAAAGCAAGAACTTTATCAAAAGGTAAAAACTAACTTGATGTTAAAAGAAAAAGAATTAATAGTAGAGTTAAAAAATAGTAATAAAAATATATTAGAAGTTGAAAAAACTATAGAAAATATAATAGAAAAATTCAAAGACTCTAAATTAAAATTATACTATAATAGTTTGAAAATAGCTAAAGATGATTTGGAAAAATTAGATGATATTGAGAGCTACAAAAATGAAATTCAAGTTTATGAAGATAGACTAAAAATAATTTTAGATAATATTCAGCGTTTAGAAGAAGAATTACATAATAAAGAACGACCAAATTTAGAAGATTATGCACAAGAATTATCGACAAAAGAACAAAAAATGATGGATTGTGCTGAAAAAGTTGCTATTTTAAAGACTAAGTTTAAAACTAATACTAATCTTTTAGAAAAACTATCAAAAGAATTTACAATTTTAGAAAAAAACATAAGTACAGCACGTGAAGTTTTTGCCTTAAGTAATGTAATTAGTGGGAAAACAGAAAGTAAAAAATCCCTGGAAACATATGTTCAAGGTTATTACTTAGATCTTATATTAGAAGCAGGAACTAAGAGATTATTACAGATGACAGATGAACGATATAGATTCGAAAGAAAGATAGAAAGAGCTAAAGGTGGTGGACTTCAGGGCTTAGACATAGAAATCTATGATGTTTATTTAAATAGTTCACGAGTGGTAAGCTCACTTTCGGGTGGTGAAATATTCCTTGCATCACTATCATTAGCACTTGGATTAGCAGAAGTTATTCAAAATGAAAGTGGTGGAATTTCTCTTGAGACCATATTTATTGATGAAGGATTTGGTTCTCTTGATACAGAAACTTTAGATACTGCGATAACGACATTGATAGAGTTACAATCTTATGGCCGAAATATAGGTATAATTTCACATGTTAGTGAATTAAAAGAAAGAATAAGACCAAAATTAGAAGTCTATTCGAAAAATAACTATGCTAAAGTAAAAATATCTGGAGTATAGTAATTATATTAGCTTTAATTATGCTAATATAATTAGAAATTTTGAAGGAGGTAGTTATGAGTTTAGAATTATTAATAGCTCCAAGTGGTTTTGGGAAAACGCACTTTATGCTAGAAGATATTGAAAAGAATAGGCATGCAAATAAGATAATAATTCTTACCCCGGAACAAAATAGCTTTAATTTTGAAACAATACTTTGTGAAAAGTTTAGAGGAACCTTTAATATAGATGTCATGAATTTTTCAAGTTTAACGAAAAAGCTAGGTCAACTTTTAGGTTTAGATGACTTGAAAAGGTTGGGGGAAGATATAAAACCATTTTACTTTTACAAAGCAGCACAAAATTTGAAAAATAGTGATAATTTTCTAGTAAAACGTATTTTAAATGATAGTAATTTTATAGAAGTAGTTGAGGAGATTATTACAGAATTAAAGGATTATCAGATCAGTGTCAATAGTCTAGAAGAGTATCTAGAAAAAAATTCTAATTTAGAGAAGACGCGACGTGAAAAATTAGAAGCGATATTAGAATTTTATATAGAGTACACAGCATTGTTAAAAGTTACAACAACATATGATAAGCAAGATTATATAAATGAACTTTTGCTTTATTCTCAATATGTAGACCTTAGTGATTATATATTTTATATAGATGCATATTATAATTTCACAGCTCAAGAATATAGTTACATAGAAAAATTGATTTTAAAATCCAAAAAAGTAGTTCTTAGTGTTATTGCTGATGCTAATAGGTATTTCAATGTAGATTTAGCTCAGTTAGCTGTTGGTTATGAATTAGATAAAATAAAATATAAACCATTTTATTTAGTTGATGTCTATAAAGATGATAAGTATAAACTTGATATTTTCAGAAAATCTCATGAAATGATGGCCAGTATAAATGAAATATTACGCCGTAATAAAGATGTGGAATTAGATATTATAGCATTTACTGAAAATAAAGAGCAAGTAGTTCCAATAAAAATGCAAGTACAAGAAGCATTAGTAACAACATATGAACTATACCAAAAGCATAAAACTCGTTTTGAAGGTAAAGCTAATAGAGTATTAGCAACTAAATATTATAAAAATTTTAAAGATAAGTTTGAGCTAGATGATAGTATTAAGCTTATTTGTGCAAAAAACAAAGAGTTAGAAGTAAAAGAAGTTGCACGTCAAATTTTGAAACTGAGATTAGAAAAAGGCATAGAAAATACAGATATAGCAATTCTCTATCGAGATAATACATATGAAAATTACATGATTATTTTTAGAGATTATAATTTAGATGTGTACCTTGATAAAAACTCAAATGTAAGCAATCATAGATTAATAAAATTTTTAGATTTAGTATTGAATTTTGAAAACTTAGACTTTAAAGCGGGACTTTTAAATATTTTAAAAACTAGATTGACAGATTTTGAAAATATTTATCGTAGAAAAGTGGTAAGTTATCTTCTAACAGGAAATAATGTAAATCTAACAACTAAAGAAATTAAGGAAGCTTTTTCTCAAACATCTAATGAGCAATTAGAAGAAGTAATATCACTATCACCAAAATTAGTAAATATTGGAAATAACAAAATTACTTTAAAAGCATTGTTTGCTGGAGTTAAGGTGATTTCTATTGATAAATTAGAAAATATATTAAATACAAATTTAATATATAGTAAAAAGAGTTTGGAAAAGGCAGAGCTTATTTCCAAGAGTGCTGATATTGATAGTTTTATTTTTGAACTTTGCAAAGGTATTTTATTGGAATTACTAGAAAAAATAGAAACGGTCTCTAAGTTCAAAAATACTCAAACTAAGCGTTATATTAAAAAAATAGAAGAATTATTTAATTATTGTAATATTCAAATGTATTTAGATAAAGAAGATGGTGAATATGAGAATATCGAGGAATTGAAGATAGACAGTATTGATCGGCAGGTCTATAAAAAAACTTTAGAATTACTAAACGATATCACGGACAAATTTGGTGATGAAAAAATTGAATATGAAAAATTTGTAGAGTTGGTTATTATGGGACTAAAAACTATAAACTACAGATCAATTCCAGAAATTAATGAAGCAATAATAATGTCATCTATGGACTTGGCAAAAGTTGAGAATAAAAAGGTAGTGTTTGTTATAGGATTTAACAAAGATGTACTCCCAGTATCAAAAAAACATGGACTATTAGAGGATAAAGATAAAGAAGATTTCTTTGAGAAGAACTTATTCATATCACCTACAACTGAAGCGGCTCTTATAGATGAAGAGTTTGTTGCTTATATAGCTTTAACTAGGGCAAGAGAAAAAACATATATTAGTTATAGTTTATTAGATAAAAGTTTTAAAGAAAACTTTTCTTCTCCATATTTAAGTGTAGTAAAAAATTTGTTTCCAAATTTAGAAGAAATAGGTGTTTCAAAAATGTTGGAGTTCAATTTATCTTTCTATGATTATTACAAGGAAAATATAGATAAATTATTAACGAAAAAAGAATATAATTATATATTTTCAAAAGCTTATCGTCGTTTTATGGAAGTAAAAGATAGTGGTACTAAAGAAGCGGAAAAATTAGCAAAGTTATTAATTGTATTTTTAGAAGGATACAAGTTTGATAACGAAAAAAATGATAATCAAATGTATGAAGTTCGTGGTGAATTAAGCGATAGAGTATATTTTGATAAAAATACTCTGGTGAAAAACTATTTGGATAAAATTATACGCGATTATAGATTTGAATTATCAAATAAAAGTATTAAAAAATTTCTTCAAGAGAGAGAAAGTCACTTTTCTAAATTTAGTATTTCAAAAATATCAGATTATGAAAAAAATCCATATTTATTCTTTATAAAAAGGGTACTAGATATAAAAGAAGAACAAACTATTGATATTGATAACCTTGTTATAGGAAGATTTTTCCATGCTGTTATGGCAGACGAGCGTACAATTAGATTTATCAAAGCTAGCGGAGAAAAATTATCAGTTTCTGAGGAATATGATAATGACATTGTTAATAAGTTTGAAGTAAGAAAGTTAATCCACAAAGTTGTTTTTGATAATAGCAACAAAGATATAGTTGAAACATTGAGGTTAATAGAATTATTAAGTACGCACAACTACATACTTCAAACGATGTTACACCGAATAGAATTAGCAATTGCTGTGGAAATAAAGTATTGCTCATTAACAAAATATAGTCCAACGTTTTTAGAAAAACCATTTGAACTTACAATAAATAAGGAGAAAATCACTTGTAAAGAATTAGAAAGTGGTAAGGTAATAGAAAAACAATTAGGTTCCACTTATAACATACCTAATATTAAATTTGTAGGGTTTATTGATAGAGTAGATACACTTGGGAAAAATATAGTTGTAATAGATTATAAGAGTAGCCAAACTGATTTTTCATTAGAATCTCTTGAATTAGGGTTTATATCACAAATACTAACTTACTCTTTAGCTTGCGAAATGCTTTTTAATAAAAAAACAGAAGATATCCTTGGTATTTTTTATAGAGAGATAGCGCGTATTGGAAAAGATATTAATGCGTATCGATTACGTGGTTTGGGGAATAAAGATTTAATACTTGAAAGTGACTTTGTAGATAACAATGCCGATGTTATGTATATACGAACAACTAAAAAAGGTGGAATTCATGGAGCGGATGATTACAAAGCATATACGAGTAAGGAATTAGATATATTGGTAGAAAAAAATCTTCATAATATCTTAAAACTATTAGAAGAAATATATTCTTTTAATTATTCTTTAACAAACTACGAAGTAAATGGCCAATATGAGGCTGAAAAAGATACATTATTTAATTATTCTGCTAATATTGATACAAGGTTAGAATATAAGAAAAAAATAGCATTAAAAGGAAAAGATTTAAAGGCTAAGATATTGGGTGAATAGTTGAAAAGAATCACTTATGTGTAATTATAAAAATACACATAGGTGATTCTTTTATAATTTTATTTTTTTAATTATGTTTTAATCACTTTTGCTAAAATTTGTATTATAATAGTAATATGAAAATAAAAATAGAGTGGAAGTGGTAAAGTGAGAGAAACTTTTTTTGAAAAAATAAATAAATATAAAGAAAGTACCAAGATAGCTTATATAAACAACAAATATCCAGGTGGGAAACTAACATATAAAAATCTAATAGAATATGCAGAAAAGTTTGCATATCATTTAGAAGAAAAACTAAAAGAAAACAAGAGTCCTATCGTTGTTTACGGGCATAAACATCCGCTAATGCCAATTTACTTTTTAGCGTGTGTAAAAAGCGGCCGAGCATTTTGTCCAGTAGATATAAACACACCAAAAGAAAGAGTAGAAGAGATAATTGAAGCAACAAAATCAAAAGTGGTGCTAATCACAGAAGAGATAGAACTAGGTTGTGAAACAATAGATGTAAAAACAGCCTATGATATAATCGAAACAACAGATAAGCAAATAGATAAGGAATGCCAAGTTCAAGGAGAAGATACATTTTATATAATATTTACTTCAGGGAGTACAGGTAAACCAAAAGGGGTATGCATTACCTACAATAATATAAATAATTTCCTGCATTGGTATACAGAATACTACACAAATAAAGAAGACCAAGTATTTCTGGGGCATCCACCATTTTCATTTGATCTATCAGTAATGTCACTATGGCCAAGTATCTACATGGGAGCTACATTAGTTCAAATAGATAAAAAACACCAAGAAAACTTCGCACTAATGTTTGAAGAACTACAAAAATCAGAAGCAACCATATGGATATCAACACCATCATTTATAGAAATGTGCTTTATAGACAAAAACTTCAATAAGAACCTATTACCACAAGTAAAACAATTTGTCTTTTGCGGAGAAAAACTATTCTCAAGCACAGTAGAAAAAATTCATAAAAACTTTCCAAACACACAAGTAATAAACACCTACGGACCAACAGAATCAACAGTAATGGTCACATGGGTAGAAATTACAGAAGAAGTAAATAAAAAATATGCCAATAACCTACCAGTAGGAAAAGTAAAATGGGGAAGTAAAGTTGATCTAGTAGATAAAGATGAAACAGGCCGTGGGGAAATAATAATAATCGGAAATACAGTAGCCAAAGGTTACTACAAAAATGAAGAAATAACACAAGAAAAATTTGGGTTAGGAAAAGTAGAAGAAAAAGAAGAGCGAAGTTATCTAACAGGGGACCTAGGATATATCGAAGATGATATGCTATTTTGCGAAGGACGTATAGACTTTCAGGTAAAACTTCACGGGCATAGAATAGAACTAGAAGACATAGACAATAACCTATTAAAAAACAAAAATATCCGGGTAGCAGCGACCGTACCAAGCTATGAGAATGAGAAAATAAAATCACTGGTAACCTTTGTAGTCTATAATAAAGAAGTAGAACAACGCTTTGCAGAAGTAAAAGACATAAAAAACAAACTAAAACAACTAGTCCCAGAATACATGATACCGAAAAAAATAATCTTTCTAGAAGAAATGCCACTAAACAACAACGGAAAAATAGATAAGAAAAAACTAAAGGAGCAAGTTTAACATGAACTACTATGAAGGAAATCAATTCTTCTTTTTCCTATTTCTTGCTTTACTTATAGGCTTTATTTTAAAATATCTTGGAAAAAACATAGAATACTATATATTAGGACTATCACTAGCATTTACAGCAGTAATATATGGGGAAAATATAAAAATGCTAAGCTATCTTATAGGCTTTATAATATTTCAATATCTATTAGTCCTAATAGCCCAGAGGAGTACTAATAAAAAAACAAAACTACTAGTAATCCTATCGATTGTACCACTAATTATAAATAAAATATTCGCCATAACTCATTGGCACCTACTGGCGTTTATAGGAATATCATATATGTCTTTCAAAACAATCCAAATAATGCTAGAAATATCAGACGGACTAATAAAAGAAAAAATAAGTCTAAAAGACTATCTACAATTTCTACTATTCTTCCCTACGGTTAGCTCAGGACCAATAGATAGAAGTAGACGCTTTATCGCTGATATAAGGGAACAGCAAACTAAGGCGCAATATCTAGAGTTAGCAGGAGTAGGTGTCTATCGATTAGTATTAGGATTGCTATATAAACTAGTACTATCAACCTATATATATCACCACCTAAGTTTATTGACAAATACCGGAACAATAACATACTCACTAAAATACATGTACTTATACACATTCTACTTATTTTTTGACTTTGCAGGGTATAGTTTAATGGCGGTAGGGAGTAGTAATATACTAGGAATAAGTACCCCTATGAACTTCAACAAACCTTTTCTAAGTATAGATATAAAAGATTTTTGGAATAGATGGCATATAAGCTTATCAACATGGTTAAGAGACTTTGTCTTCTCAAGAATTTTTATGGAAGCAACAAAGAAAAAACGGTTTAAAAAGCGATTAACAACAGCGATGTATGCTTATATGGTAAATATGTTGCTTATGGGATTCTGGCATGGATTAACGATAAGCTATATAATATATGGATTCTATCATGGTGCATTAATGGCAGGATTTGAATACTATCAAAAAAAGAGTAAGTTTTATAAAGTTAATAGAAATAAAACATGGTATAAAATATTAAGCTGGTTTATTACAATAAACTTAATAATGGTAGGATTATATATTTTCTCAGGGGAACCATATAAAATAATAACAACAATATTAAAAAGATAATAAAAGCTAAGGAGAATGAACGATGATAAAAGAACAAATACTAGAAATGTTAGAAGAAATTTGTGAAGATGAAGTAGTAAGAGAAGATTTAGATATAAACTTAAAAGAAGAAGGATTAATGGACTCATTAGCCTTTGTAGAAATGTTAGTTAGAATAGAGGAAAACTTTGGACTAAGTATTGCACCAACTGAAGTAACATACGAAGAAATAGATACACCAAACAAAGTTATTTCATATATAGAAAATAGGTTAGGGTAATATGGTAAAACTAAAAGCATTTATAATATCAATAGTTTTGGTGTTGATAACCCTTTTGATATTAAATGAAACATATATAAAAAAAATAGATGATTATTATAAAGTAAAAGATAACAGTATTCGCTATAATATATCATATGAGAAATATAAAAGTTATGATATGCTAACGCAGAATATACAACATAATACATTAATACTATTAGGCTCATCAGAATTAACAGCGACGATTAATGAAGGCTATCATCCTAAGAAAATATTTAATTACGATGATTTTAACATTATGCAAATAGGAGAAGGTCATTTTCAAAATATAATTCACGCCGCCACATTAGGCTCAATTGGCAATGATGTAAAGAATAATAAAGTTGTGATAATAGAATCTATTCAATGGTTTGATAACAAAAATGGAATTTTAAAAGATGCGTTTTTATCAAGAATATCGGAAGAACATGTTTACAGAACGATGATAAATGAAAAAATTAGTCAAGAAACAAAAGAGAAATTTATTAATAGAATTATTGAATTATCAATAACTAATAAAGAAATGCATAAAAAATTTAAAAATTACAAAAAGTACTTTATAGACGGTAAAGGAAGTTTTGTGACTGGTGAATTTTTAAAATTTGATAATTATATTTATTCTTTTAAAAATAAACATAGTTTTTATAAAAAAAAATCAAAGGAAAGTTATCCTTTAGAGGGTGAAAAAACCCCTAATTATAATTGGGAAAATATAAAAGAACGATTTACAGAAGAAGCGAAAACTAAAACGAATAATAATAAGTATGGAATTGATAATACATATTATGATAAATATATTAAAAACAAATATGATAGTTTAAAAAACATTTCAAAGAATACACGCTATGAAGACTCACCAGAGTATAAAGATTTAGATATATTTTTATCAATAGCAAAAGATCTAGGAGTAAATTTAAAAATTGCTATTTTTCCATCTCATGGTAAGTGGAGTGACTATAGCGGAATAACGCAAGAGACAAGATCTGTTGTTTATACTAAGTTAAAAGATATTGCTAAAAAATACAATATAGAAGTAATGGATTATTCTAATAAAGAATATGAATCATACTTTATGTATGATGTGATGCATTTAGGATGGAGAGGATGGATTGATTTTGAAAGAGATCTTTATAAATTTGCAAAAGAAAATTAGTGATAAACAAAAACTTATATTATGGGTGATATTTTTCTATGTAGTTATAATGGTAATTATTATTTACTCATTTATAACAGACTTCTCTAATATTCAGGAATATGTTTATAGTGAATTTTAAATAAACAAAGGGGATTGACTTTAAGTTGATCTCCTTTTATACATGGTTTGGAATGATGAAACAAATATTTTAAATGAATTTTCAGAAAAATCAAAAGAAATGATATTCAATTAATTGCTTTTAATTTTAGATTATTGTAAAATAGTTACTATTAAAATATAAGTGAAAAAGGAAATTGTAAATGAAAAAAGAAGCGTACTTTTATTTAGAAATGAGAGAACATGAATTAAAAGTTCCTTATACAGGAAAAAATAGAAGAATAAGGGTACTTTTGCCAAAAGGATATAAAGAAGATGAACATCGTAGTTATCCAGTAGTATATATGAATGATGGACAAAATGTTTTTTATAGTGGAGAATCGTATAGTGGACATTCTTGGAAGGTTATACCAGCTATAAAAAGAAATCCTGATATGCCGAGAATGATTATTGTTGGAATCGATAACGATAATGATGGACGTATGAATGAGTATGCTCCATGGAGATTTTCTAATACACCATTACTATCATTTGGGCTTACTTTAGGTGGACTTGGAAGTGAATATACAGATTTTTTTATTAACGTAGTAAAACCGTTTGTTGACAGTACATATCGCACAAAACCAGAGCGTGAGTATACAGCAATGATAGGAAGCTCTTTAGGTGCTAATATTTCTCAATATATTGGATTAGAACACAAAGACAAAATTGGGGCATTAGGAATATTTTCATCAGCAAATTGGTTGAATCAAGTAGAGTTTGATCGATATATAGCTAAACATAAATTAGAAAATCAACGTGTTTATATACAGGTAGGGACTAATGAAGGGGATGATACTGATAGACAACTTACTTATGGAAATATAAAACAATCATACATAAGTACAAGCCTAGATTATTATCGCCAATTAATAGAAGCGGGACTAACAACAAAAGAAATCAAACTAAATGTTGTCGCCGATGCAGAGCATAGTGAAGAATATTGGGCGAAATACCTGCCAGATTGTCTAAGATTTATTAGTGAAGAATGGTAAACAAGAGTTATAGGAGGAAAGAGTGTTGAATATAGAAAATTTAAGTCATTATAGTGGAAACTTAGGACGAGAGATGGTATTAAATCGTTATGGGCATTCAGGATTACCAATAGTTGTCTTTCCATCATCAGGAGGAACGCACAATGAATATTATGATTTTGGTATGATTGATGCTTGTGAAGCGTTTATAAACGAGGGAAGTGTTCAATTTTTCACATTGTCAAGTATAGATAGTGAGTCATGGCTTTGTGATTGGAAAAGCGGGCATGATCGTGCGTTAGCACATACTCAATATGAAAAATACGTAATAGAAGAAGCTATTCCTTTTATTAAGCATAAAACAGGTTGGTTTGGACCGATGATGGCAACTGGTTGTAGTATGGGAGGGTACCATTCATTTAATATTTTCCTACAACATCCGGATGTCTTTGACAAAGTTATTGCTTTAAGTGGAGTATATGACGCAAGATTTTTCGTTGGAGAGTATGGGAATGACGAACTGATTTATCGCAATTCTCCAAGTGACAATATTTGGACGCAAAATGATGGTTGGTTTATTGATCATTATAGGAAGGCAGATATAATTGTTTGTACTGGACTTGGACCATGGGAACATGATGGCTTGCCATCATTCTTTAATTTGAAAAAAGCGTTTGAAGAAAAAAATATTCCAGCATGGTTTGATGTTTGGGGTGAGGATGTTGCTCATGACTGGCCTTGGTGGCGAATTCAAATGCCATACTTCCTAGAAAAATTAAATTTATAATTAAGAATAAAAAAGAAAAGAGGAAAAAATTTATGAATTACATAGTTATATCACCGTATTATCCACACAATTTTCAAAAATTCTCAATAGAATTAAAAAAACAAGGAATTAATGTACTTGGTATTGGAGAAGAACCTTATGATCAATTAGATGATCGATTAAAAGAAGCTTTAACTGAGTATTTTCGCGTGAATAGTCTTGATGATGTAGAGGAAGTAAAACGTGCAGTAGCGTTTTTATTCCATAAACATGGGCGCATAGAACGTATTGAATCTCAAAATGAGCATTGGATGGAGTTAGATGCAGCACTTCGTACGCAATTTAATGTTTTCGGACTTAAGGAACGTGATTTGAAAAAAACAAAACACAAATCAGAGATGAAAAAATACTTTGAAAAAGCTGGTGTTCCAGTAGTTCCAGGATTTTTAGTTAAAAAAGAAGCTGACATAGAAAAAGGTGTAAAAAAATTAAAGTTACCATTAATAGCTAAACCAGATAATGGGGTAGGAGCAGCTAAAACTTTTAAACTAAAGGATAAAAATGATGTTGAAAATTTCAAAAAAGATTGGGATAGAAAGACAGCATATTTCTTAGAACCGTTTGTTGATAATTCCGACATTGTAACATTTGATGGATTAATTGATTCAAAAGGAAATATTGTATTTTCAACTAGTATAGTATATTATCATACACCATTGGAATTATTAAATAATAATACACTTGATTGGGTTTATTACATAGATAAAGATTTAGATCCAAAACTTGTTGAATATGGGAAAGCAGCGGTAAAAGCATTTGGAATGAAGGAACGTTTTTTCCATATTGAATTTTTCAAAACAGAGGATGATTATATTGCAATTGAGTACAATAACCGTCCAGCAGGTGCATTTGCACTAGATGTTTATAATTATTCGCACTCGGCAGATTTCTTTAAACTTTATGCAGAGGTTGTAGTAGGTAAGGATGTAGAATTGAATTTAGATTCAAAATATGGATTAGCTTCGACTCGTCGTGATTACAAAGACTATGCACATACAGAAGAAGAAATTAGACATAAATATCAAGAAAAATTAAAAGCAGTTTTAAGAATGCCAGAGGCATTTTCAGAACTTCAGGGGAATGTAATGTATGTTCTTGTAGCTGATACATTAGATGAAATGCGTGAAATGGAAGATTTTGTAGGTAAATTAAAATAAGAAGAAATCGAGGTCATAATAACCTCGGTTTTTATTTTGCGAATTAATACAATGTTTTACAAGTATTAATGTATAATATTACTTTGAAATTACAGTATAAATATGTTATAATTTAATAAATATAAAACGATTTCAAGGAGACATTATGATGATATCTAGGGAACATTTAGAATTATTATCACAAAATTTTAGAAATATTGATGAAACAACTAAAGAGATTATAAATCTTGAGGCAATACTTTCTTTACCTAAGGGGACAGAACATTTTTTAAGTGATATACATGGAGAATATGAGGCTTTTGATCATATATTACGAAATGGCTCTGGAGTGATAAAAGAAAAGCTAAAAGAAGTATTTGGTAATAGATTACCTAAAAAAGAGCTGAATTTACTAGCAACAATTATTTACTATCCAGAGGAAAAATTAAATCTTCTAAAAAAAGAACTAGGTAATCAAGAATACAAAGAATATCAAAAAATTCTGCTATTAAGATTATTAGAAGTTACACAAATTGCAGCACGAAAATATACTCGTTCAAAAGTACGTAAGTTATTACCTAAAAATTTTGATTATATAATTGAAGAACTTTTATATAAAATGCAAAATCGAGATAAGGAAGATTATTATGAAAAAATACTGGAGAATATTATTGAACTTGGGGCAGGAGATAAGTTTATAATTGAATTATCATTGAGTATTCATAAACTTATTATCGATCATCTGCATATTGTTGGAGATGTTTATGATCGAGGACCATATCCTGATAAAATCATGGATAGATTACTTGAATACCACTCTGTTGATATTCAATGGGGAAATCATGATATGTTGTGGATAGGAGCTTATCTTGGTGATAGAATCTCGTTAGCTAATGTAATTCGTATTTGTGCTAGATACGATAATTTAGATATAGTTGAAGATAGGTATGGAATTTCTTTACGTTCATTATTAAATTTAAGTGAAACGATTTATAAGGACGATTCATGTAAAGAGTTTTTACCAAAACTATCTAAAGATGATAAATTAAAATATAGTGAACATGAAATTATGCAGATAGCTCGTATGCACAAAGCGATGGCAATAATTCAGTTTAAACTAGAAAAACAAATTATAGATAAATATCCAGAATTTAATCTTAGTAGTCGCGCATTACTAGATAAAATAGATTTTGAGAAGAAGACAGTAACAATAAGAGGGAAGGTTTATCCGTTGACTTCTTGTGATTTTCCTACTGTTGACACAAAAAATCCATACAAGCTAACAAAAGAAGAAGAAAAAGTTATGGCAAAACTTCGTGAATTGTTTATTACAAGTGATAAATTGAAAAAACATATAGAGTTGTTTATTAATAAAGGTGCAATGTATACTTGTTATAATGGTAATTTACTTATACATGGTTGTATGCCGGTAGATGATATGGGAAATTTCCAAGAGTTTATTTATGAAGGAAATAAATACTCTGGGAAAGCCATGTTAGACTTTTTTGATAAAAAAATCCGAAGTATTTTTTATAGTGACCTTCGTGAAGATAATGGATTATTTTTCTATCTTTGGCAAGGAGAATACTCTCCTTTATTTGGAAAAAGAGACATGACAACATTTGAAAGATACTTTATTGAGGATAAAGCTACCCATGAAGAAGTAAAGAATGCGTATTATAAATTACGAGATGATGAAGAGTTTTGTATAAAACTTCTTAAAGAATTCGGATTATCATCAGATGGGCATATTATTAATGGACACACACCTGTTAAGGCTTCTAAGGGAGAAAATCCGGTAAAAGCAGGAGGCCGTACTATAGTTATAGACGGAGGAATGTCGAGAGCTTATCATAAAACAACAGGTCACGGTGGATACACTTTGACATATAATTCATACGGACTCCAAATAATGAGTCATGATATTTTCCAAAGTAAGAAGCAAGCATTAAAAAATGAAACAGATATAGTATCAACGAGACGTGTTGTTGATAGACTAGATAGAAAAAGAGTATCTGATACAGATAATGGAGTGAAAATTAAAAAACAAATAGACGTGCTGAAGCTTCTTTTAGAAGAATATAGAGAAGGAACAATAGTGGAGAGATTTTAAAAAACTCATATAGCTAAACTAATAAGTCAAAAACAGTTTAAATAAATTATCAATGGCATGTTCAAAGAAGATATTTTTATTGTTTTTGGCTTATATTGCAAAAACACAAATGATTTATTCTAGTAATATTGGTATAAAATCTGATAATAGTATGGTTTTTCAAACAATAAATTTACACAAAAAATATACAAAAAAATTTTTCAAAAAATTTCAAATTTTTTATTGACATAACATGAAAATTATATTATACTTTACACATAATTAAATAATTACCTCACAAAATAAGTGAGGTAGAGGTTGCGACTTTTATGAGTAGGATAATTGAAAGTGTAGGGCTTAGAGAAATTATCTAAAAGGAAACGTCGCCGAAATGATATTAATCCTACGTTAATATTGTTGGGACTATATTGAATAAGTATAGGACTGTCATAGTCGCGAGGCTATGTTGCGCTACTAATAACTTATTTTGGATGAGCATGTCAGGGTATGACTCGCTATACAGAATAATAGTAGATGTTATACTTTTTTTATTTTATCAAGGAGGTTTTTATTATGACAAACGAAAGTAACAACAATGCAACAGAAGTAAAAAGAAATCTGCGATCACGCCATATTAGTATGATTGCTATCGGTGGATGTATCGGTAGTGGGCTGTTTATGACGAGTGGACAGGCAATTCAGAATGCGGGACCTGGAGGTGCGATTGTCGCATATCTATGTATCGGACTTATGGTATATTTTTTAATGACATCTTTAGGTGAAATGGCTACGTACTTACCGACATCGGGTTCTTTTAGTACATATGCAGGTCGTTATGTAGATCCGTCGCTTGGATTTGCTTTAGGATGGAATTATTGGTTTAATTGGGTAATTACAGTAGCAGCAGATGTTGAATTATCTGCGCTTGCAATTAGTTATTGGGAGCCAATGCGTGTTCTTCCTCACTGGGCTTGGAGCTTATTATTCTTAGTTATTATTATTGCTTTAAATGCTCTAAGTGTTAAAGTTTATGGTGAGAGTGAGTATTGGTTTGCTCTTATTAAAGTAGTAGTAGTTATTATTTTCTTAGTAGTAGGATGTTTGACTATTTTTGGTATTTTAGGTGGAGAATATATTGGTTTTAAAAACTTAACTATTGGTGATGCTCCATTTGTTGGAGAAGATAGTTCATTATCTAGCCAAATTCTTGCAACATTAGGTGTGTTCTTAATTGCAGGATATTCTTTCCAAGGGACAGAACTTATTGGTATTACTGCTGGAGAAAGTCAAAATCCAGAGAAAAGTATTCCAAAAGCTGTTAAACAAGTTTTCTGGCGTATTTTAATCTTCTATGTTCTTGCAATCTTGGTAATTGGATTATTAATTCCTTATACTTCACCAGATTTATTAGGTGCTGAAAGTGCAGAAGAAATTGCTAAATCACCATTCACTATTGTATTCAAAAATGCAGGTTTTGCATTTGCAGCGAGTGTGATGAATGCAGTTATCTTAACATCAATCTTATCAGCTGGTAACTCAGGTATGTATGCTTCAACAAGAATGCTTTACGCGATGAGTAAAGAAAAACTTGCATACCCAATCTTTGGACGTGTAACAAAATATGGTACACCAGTAATATCATTACTAGCTACATCTGCAGTTGTATTCTTAATCTTCTTAGTACAACTTACAAGTGCAAATGCATATACTTACATTGTAGCAGCAAGTGGATTAACAGGGTTTATCGCATGGCTTGGTATAGCACTTAGTCATTACAGATTTAGAAGAGCTTATATTGCACAAGGTAAAGATTTAAAAGATCTTAAATATCGTGCGAAATGGTTCCCAGTTGGGCCAATTATTGCATTAGTACTTTGTATTGTTGTAATTATCGGTCAAGATACTCAACTTATTACAAAAGGTATTGTTAACTGGAGTGGTATGTTAACAACATATATGGGATTGCCAGTCTTCTTGTTCTTCTATCTGTATCACAAAATTAGATATAAAACAAAAGTTATACCATTAGATAAAGTTGATTTATCACAAGATGCACATTAATAAAAGTATAAGACTTCAAAGTTTCGACTTTGAGGTCTTTTTACATAAGAAATAGCAAATATAATGTAAATAAATATTTTAAATCTTGGTTTTATGTTGGAACTAAGATTTTTTCTTTAAATACTAGATAAAATCTAATTAAATTACAAGAAATTTTTTTCTATTTGTGGTATTATTAAAAAATAGATAAAAAATATTAAAGGAGGAATTTCTGTGAATCTTGAATACCCTTATGACTATAAAAATGTAGAAGATATGGCTAGAAAATACATATCAGAAGAACAAATCGAAATAATTCGACAATCTTATGAATTTGCCAAAGATGCACATGAAGGGCAAACAAGAAAGTCTGGGCAACCTTATATTTTACATCCTATTCAAGTCGCAGGAATTTTGACAGAGTTAAAACTTGATTATGCTACAATTTGTGCAGGATTTTTGCATGATGTGGTAGAAGATACCAAATATACTTTTGAGGATATTCAACAAACTTTTGGTGAAGACATAGCTGTTATTGTAGACGGTGTTACTAAACTAGATAAAGTAAAATTCCGTTCAAAAAAACAATCTCAAGCAGAGAATCACCGAAAACTTTTTGTTTCAATAGCGAAAGATCTACGTGTTATTTTTGTTAAACTTGCTGATAGACTACATAATATGAGAACTATGAAGTATATGCGTGAGGAAAAACAGCGTGAAATTTCTAGCGAAACATTAGAAATCTATGCGCCACTAGCTCACAGATTAGGGATTAGTTCTATAAAATGGGAATTGGAAGATACATCGTTGCGATATTTACATCCTTCTCAATATTTTTCTATTGTAGGAATGATGAAACAAAAACGTAGCGAAAGGGAAGAAAGTATAAAGGATGCCTGTGATAGTATCACATCCTTATTAGGAGAAAATAATATTAAAGCACAAGTTACAGGAAGACCAAAGCATATTTATAGTATTTATAAAAAAATGGTTAAACAGAATAAAACATTTGATCAAATTTATGATCTTTTGGCGGTTCGTGTTCTTGTAAATAGCGTAGCTGATTGTTATGCAACGCTTGGGCTTGTTAATAATCTTTGGGTACCTATTCCAGGACGTATAAAAGATTATATAGCAATGCCAAAACCTAATATGTATCAATCACTTCATACAACGGTAATTGCTCCAGATGGTCAAACATTAGAAGTGCAAATCAGAACATATGAAATGCACGAAATTGCAGAAAAAGGGATTGCTGCTCATTGGGCTTATAAAGAAGGTAAAAAAGTTAATGAAAATAATAATTTCTATGAGAAATTGAATTGGTTCCAAAAAATTGCGGAAAATGATGAAACAGAAGCAACAGCTGAGAGTTTTATGGAATCATTAAAAGTAGATTTACTTAGTGATAAAATTTATGTATTTACACCAAATAGTGATATTATAGAATTACCTAAGGGTTCTTGTATAGTTGATTTTGCGTATGCTATTCACTCAGAGGTTGGGAATAAGATGATTGGGGCAACAGTAAACGATAAGATTGAACCATTTGATTATGTATTATCAACTGGTGAGATTTGCGATATCCGTACAAGTAAAAATTCAACTGGGCCTAAACGCTCATGGTTAGAGATTGCAACAGCCTCACAAACTAAATCAAAAATAAAATCATTCTTTAAAAAGGCGGAAAGAGGAGAAAATCTTGTTAAGGGGGAAATTCTCCTTAAAGATGAAATTAAAGCTAACAATTTTGATATTGATGAAGTTATGACAGAAGAAAATATTGAAATTGCTTTGAATAAGTACAAATTTACTAATTTGGAAGAAATGTATGTTGCTATTGGATATGGTGGGATATCTGCTAATAAAGTTTTTGCAAGACTAACTGAGAAAATAAGAAAAGAAAAACAAGCACAGGCAAAACTTGAAAAATTAGTGAGTGGAGAAGAAGATAATAAAAAAATTGTCACGGAAACAGGGGTTTATGTAAAAGGTGTAGATAATATTTTGGTAAGATTATCGAAATGTTGTCAACCAATTCCTGGTGATGAAATAGTAGGGTTTATAACTAAAGGTCGTGGAGTTACTGTTCACAGACATAGTTGTCCTAATTTGAGTGAGGAAGACAAGGAAAGACTACTAGACGTAGAATGGGTGGAAAGTTTGAATGCTCGTCGTTATAGCGTTACTCTTCAATTACATGCTTTTGATAGGGATTTATTACTACAAAATGTTCTTCTGACATTAAGTGAAAGTCGAGTTGAAATTAAAAAACTAAATTCAGAATCAAAATCTGATAAAACATGTGTAATTACGATTAGTATTTATGTTAAAAATGTTAGTGAGTGTGACTTTATGATTAAAAAACTTCGCCAGATTCAAGACGTTTATAGTGTAGAAAGAATAATTAAATAGGTGAAATATGAAAGTAATATTACAAAAGGTAAAAAAAGCTAGTGTAAGTGTAGATGGAAAAGTAGTCGGAGAAATAGATAAAGGCTATTGTCTTCTTGTTGGAGTTCACAAAGAATCAACGGAAGCAGATGCAAAGTATGTAGCTAAAAAAATTGTAGAAGCACGACTTTTTGAAGATGAAAATGAAAAGCTAAATCTTGGATTAAAAGATGTTAACGGAAGTATTTTATCAGTATCTCAATTTACTCTTTATGCTGATACAAAAAAAGGGAAGCGCCCAAGTTTTACCAATGCTGCAGGGGCAGAAAAAGCAAATGAATTATATAATAGGTTTAATGACTATTTGAGAGAAGAAAATATTAAAGTCGAAACTGGGATATTTCAAACTATGATGGAAGTTAATATTATTAATGACGGTCCAGTGACTATTATTTATGAAAAATTATCATCAGGAAATTAAAATATGAGAATAAAAAGAAAAAGAAGTAATAATACCATACTATGGTTAATATCAGGAATGTTAGTATTATTTGTTCTAGCAGCAATGATGTATTACGTTTCTGAAAAGATTAACCCAACAGCTAATGCTGAAAATAATATAACAATTTCAAAAGAAATAGAGTTAAGAACTGGTCCAGATTCTTCATATCCAGTTTTTAAAAAAATACCAGCTGGAGAAAATGTAGAACAACTTAGTAGAACAGATACTTGGTATGAGATAAAAACAAAAGATAATTATGTTGGTTGGATACCAGGATGGAGTATATTAGGAAGTGGGCAAAAGAGTCCAGAGGATCAAAACAAAGAAAAATTAGCTGCATACACAGTATTGCTTAATCCTATTATAAAAACAGATGAGCCAGCTGATTATAAAGGAATAACTGCAAAAGCTTATAATTTAAAGATTGCTAAAGAATTACAAAAACAACTTTTAAGTGATGGAATTAAAGTAGTTTTAACAAGAGAGAATGATGAGACATATCCAACAAAGGATGATATAAAAAAATTGGCAACTGAGCATAAAATTGATCTTTTAGTAGATTTTGACGTTAATAATACTAGTCAGAAAGATGTTTTTGGTGCTAAAGTATATTATAGTACGGCTGAGTCTGCTATTGTTGCAAGAAGTATTGAAAGAAATTTATCAGAACACTATATTTCAAAAGTGTCTTCATCAGAGAGACAAGGGAATTTTGATCAACTAAATGATAAGATTCCTCAAGTAAAAGTAGTGTCTGCTAATATTGGTGATAGAGTAGATGTAGATATACTGAATAATAACCTTGCTAATAAGCAGTATATTGAAGCATTAAAATCAGGTGTAGAGGGGTATTTATATTATCTTATCAATGTTGATAATTATAATGCTAAACGAAAAGAACAGTTATTAAACTTACCTCAAAAAGGATTAGCAGTTCCTATGTATTATACTAAACAAGATTCATATAAGAATATTTCATATGGACTTGATGGTAAAAAAACAATTGAGGATAATGGAGATGCTATTATCTCACTTGCAATGATAGCAAATTACCTAGGACTAGATGGAGCTAGTGTAGAAGATATTGCAAGCTGGGCTGGCAATAAATACTATATAAAAAATCAAGGAACGCAGCCAACTATAGTTTCTGCTTTTGCAGATAAATATAATGTAAAAGTGGAAAGAATAGAACACGATAAGCTTATAGAAAATATAGAGCAAGCGTTAAAAAATAATAAACCAGTTCTTGTTAGGTTAAAATCAGGATTATTTGGAGACAGAGTGACTTATAAAGTTATTCGAGGATATGAAGATGAAAAATTCTATATCAACGATCCAGATGATAATGATGTGAAACTTGCAAGTTATAACGGATTTACATCAAATGATATTAAAAACAATTTAGCACAAGCTTGGACAATAAGTAAATAAAACAATAATAATCAGTATAAATTAAAATATTTATACTGATTATTTATCTTTTGAAAAAGTCTATAATTTTAAATTATTTAAAAAAAACATACTTGACTATAAATAATAAATCACTTATAATAGTTCATAAGGTTAACTAAAATGTTAATAGAGTGAACTATTTTGGCAGGAGGCAGAATAATGACAAGTGATAATCAAACTATGGGGCATTTAGAAGCCATAGAGAAGCTAGATGAACTTAGAATTCTTATGAAGAAATTGCATAAAAAAAATAATACACCTTATAGAAAAGCAAAATTCCAAGCGATGATGTATTTATGTATGAAAGAAAAGATAACAATGCAGGAATTAGGAGAAGAATTAGGTGTTACTAAATCAAGAATTACAGCATTGGTTACAGAATTACTAGAAAAAAGTTTTGTGGTACAAAGTGTAGATAAGAAAGATAAAAGAAAAAAGTATCTGCAGCTTTCTTCTAAAGGTTTAGAATATATGGATTGTCATAAAAAAGCATATGAAAATTGGTTTGAGAAAATTTGGAGTAAGTTTGATAATAATGAAAAAGAAGCATTTAGTCTTGCTCTAGCTAAAGTAAATGATGTAATAAAAGAAGAATTGTGTGAAAAAGAGGAGGTAGAAAGTTAATGAAATTAATGAAATATCTAAAAGGATTTACTTTACCTTTGATATTCTTAGTAGTTATATTAGGTGTTCGGGTTGGAGCAGAGTTAGAATTGCCTACTTATACTAGTAATATTGTTGATATTGGGATCCAACAGAATGGTATTAAAGATGCTGTACCGAATAAAATTAGTGAGAAATCATTAAATACATTAGAACTTTTCATGACAGATGATGAAGTGAAAAAAGTTAAAGACAACTATAAAAAAGATGGAAATATTTATAATCTAAATAATATTTCTGATGATGTTCGCAATGAATTAAATGATATTTTTAAAGAAACTATGACAGTTGTTCTTGGTGCCAAAAAACAAAATACAGATTTAACTCAGCTAGAACAAGGAGTAAAATTAGGTGCTGTAGATAAAAGTACATTAGTTGAACAAAGAAAAAAAACAGTTTCTAGTTTAGGTAATGCATCTGATATGATGTTAAAACAAGCAGGAATTTCTTTTGTAAAAGAGGAGTATAGTGAAGTAGGAATTGACGCAAATAAGATTAGAAATGCATACTTAAAAGAAGTAGGGTTAATGATGATTTTTATGACATTCATTTCTGGGCTTGGAAGTATTATTTCAAACTTTATCTCAAGCCGTATATCTGCTAAAGTAGCATTTAATTTACGAGAAAAGCTTTATAATAAGGTGTTGTCTTTTTCTAAACAAGATATTGATAAATTTTCAACTGCATCGTTAATCACCCGCAGTACAAATGATATTCAACAAATACAAAATGCTTTAAATATGTTTTTATTTATCGCATTTTATGCTCCAATGATGGCACTTTGGGGAATTTATAAAGTTACTCAAACTGATACCGGTATGACTTGGATTATTGCGGTAGGGGTCGGTTTGTTAGGATTACTACTAGGTATAATTACATTTTTAGTAATGCCAAAATTTAAAATAATGCAAAAATTAGTTGATAGGGTTAATCTTGTAACTCGCGAACTTTTAACAGGTGTTTCGGTTATTCGTGTATTTGGACGTGAAAAACATGAAGAAGAGCGCTTTAATAAAGAAAATGTAATTTTAAGAAATAACCAGCTTTTTGTTAATAGAACTATGTCAGCATTATTCCCAGCAATTATATTAATTATGAATGGTATCTCATTACTTATAATCTGGGTTGGTGGAAAAAATATTGATGCAGGAAGTATTCAAGTTGGAGATATGATGGCATTTATAACATATACTATGCAAATAGTTATGTCATTCCTATTCTTTACATTCTTAATGATGCAATTGCCACGTGCGGAAGTAGCTGCAGGTCGTATAGACGAAGTATTAGGAACAGATATAACAGTTTTAGATAATGAGAATATTCAAGATGATATGCTTAGTAATGTACATGGCACTTTAAAATTTGAAGATGTTAGCTTTACATTTGATGGAGCAGATAGCCCGGTATTAAGTAATATTACTTTTGAAGCGGAAGCAGGAAAAACAACAGCAATCATTGGAAGTACAGGTAGTGGTAAATCTACATTATTACATTTAATACCACGTTATTTTGACGCTACAAAAGGTAGAATTACTATTGATGGTGTTGATATTCGTGATGTAAGTATGAATAAATTACGTAATCTATTAGGATTTGTTCCTCAAAAAGGTGTCTTATTTAGCGGTACTATAGAGAGTAATATAAAATTTGGTGATGAAAATATTACTGATGAAGAGATGAAAACTGCTGCAGAAATTGCACAAGCTACAGAGTTTATTCTTGCTAAAGAAGAAAAATACAATAGTGAAATTTCACAAGGTGGTTCAAATATTTCGGGTGGGCAAAAACAACGTTTATCTATTGCACGTGCTTTAGCAAAAAATCCTAAAATTCTTCTTTTTGATGATAGTTTCTCAGCACTTGATTATAAAACAGATGTTAAATTAAGAAAAACTTTAAAAGAAAAAATGAAGGATACAACAACAATTATTGTTGCTCAGCGTATAGCAACAATTTTACATGCTGATAAAATTATCGTAATGAATGAAGGCCGTGTTGTTGGAGAAGGTAAACACAAGGAATTATTGAGTAGTTGTCCAACTTATTTAGAAATCGCAGAAAGTCAGCTTAGTGAAGAAGAATTAGCGAAAGGAGGAAATACTCATGAGTAAAGAGAAAAAACAAAAACGTTCGGATGATTTTGGAAAAACATTAAAACGTATTATAAAATTAATGTTTAAAAAGTACATGATTTCGAGTATATTGGTAGTTTTATTCGCCTTAATAAGTACTGTGTTTGGTATAGTAGGTCCTAAAATTATGGGACAAGCTACAACAAAGCTTTTTGAGGGATTAGTAGCCAAAATTAATAATACTGGTGGAATTGATTTTGAAAAAATTGCAGGAATCTTGTTAACAGTACTAGTATTATATGTATTATCTTCTATGTTTATGTTTGTTGAAGGATGGCTTATGAGTAATATCTCTCAACGCCTTACATACGATATAAGAAAAGATATTAGTAAAAAGATTAATACATTACCAATGGGATATTTTGAACAGCGTACAGTTGGTGAAACATTGTCACGTGTAACAAACGATGTTGATACACTTGGGCAATCATTAAACCAAAGTTTCACACAGATTATTGCTAACAGTGCAACAGTTCTTGGGGTACTTGTAATGATGTTTACTATAAGTCCGCTTATGACACTTATAGCAATAGCATTAATACCAATTTCAGGTATTTTATTAGGGATTTTAACAAAAATGAGTCAAAAATATTTCACAGGACAGCAAAAAGCGTTAGCTGATGTTAATGGACAAGTAGAAGAAAGTTATGCTGGACAAAATATTATTGTAGCATTTAATCATAAGGATAAAAGTATAAAAGAATTTAATACAAAAAATTCGGATTTATATACATCTTCATGGAAGGCAAATTTCTTATCAGGCCTTATGTTTCCGGTAATTAATTTTGTAGGGAATTTAGGCTATGTAGGAATAGTATTTTCAGGGGGATTATTGGTTGCAAAAGGTACAATTGGTGTAGGGGATATTCAGGCATTTATTCAATACATACGCAATTTTACTCAACCAATAGGGCAAATCGCTCAGTCAATGACAGAAATTCAAAAAATGGCTGCAGCAGGAGCGAGAGTTTTTGAGTTTTTAGATGCTGAAGATGAGGTACCAGTAGAAAATTCAGAAACAATTGTTGTTAAAGAAGGTAATGTTGTATTCGACCATGTTAAATTTGGATATGTTGAAGATCAAATTATTATTAAAAACTTCACTAGTGATGTGAAAAAAAGGTGAGATGATTGCAATAGTTGGTCCGACAGGAGCAGGTAAAACTACCATGGTTAAACTTCTTATGAGATTTTACGATATTAATGGAGGAAAAATTTCTATAGATGGTCGTGATATTACATCGTTAAGTCGAGAAGAATTACGTTCATATTTTACAATGGTTCTTCAAGATACTTGGTTATTTAGAGAAACGATTATGGAGAATATTCGATATGGGCGTTTGGATGCTACTGATGAAGAGGTTATAGAAGCTGCAAAAGCTGCACATATTCATCATTTTATTAAGACTTTACCTGGAGGATATGATATGGAACTTAATGAAGAAGCTTCAAATATTTCTCAAGGACAAAAACAATTACTAACGATTGCACGTGCAATTCTCGCTAATAAACCAATCTTAATTCTTGATGAAGCGACCTCAAGTGTTGATACACGAACAGAAGTATTAATTCAAAAAGCGATGAATAAACTGATGGAAGGACGTACGACATTTGTAATTGCCCATCGTCTATCAACGATTAGAAATGCAGATAAGATTCTTGTTCTTAAAGATGGTGATATTATTGAACAGGGTAACCATAATGAACTTTTAGCTCAAAAAGGTTTTTACTCAGAATTATATCAAAGTCAATTTGCAGAATAATAAAGAGTATCTAGAGATTAGTCTCTGGATGCTCTTTAATTTTATTTTGTTGACAATATATAATAAATAGATTATAATTATCTCGTATTCGAGATAATTACATATAGTTTAAAAATAGGAGTATGAGTATGGATAATGAATTTAAAGTTGTTATAGGAATTATGAGAGCAAGTAATCTATTGGTAGATGATTTAAAGAAGACTTTAAAAAAATATCCGATAAATGCGACTGAATTTTCTGTAATGGAATTTTTATATAGCAAAGGAGAAAAAAGTATTCAAGAAATACGAGATAGAATTTTACTTGCCAGTGGTAGTGCTACATATGTCGTAGATAACTTAGAAAGAAAAGAATATGTTAGAAGAATAGTTAATCAAAATGATAGAAGAGTAACATATATAAAATTAACTGAAACAGGGAAAGATTTAATTAACGATATTTTTCCAACGCACAAAAAAAATACTAAAAAGATTTTTAATGATTTGACTAATGAGGAGTTAATTATATTAAAAGAAATATTAAAGAAAATTAATTAAAGGCCAAGGCCTTTTTTTAAAAAATAAATATCTTGAAACCGAGATAAAATAGGAGGATACAATGATAGAGTTAGGAATTAGTACATTTGGTGAAACAACAGAAATAGAAGGAACAGGAATAGCACCTTCGCATGATGAACGCATTAGAGATATGATAGAGGAAATGAAATTAGCAGATGAAGTAGGTCTAGATATTTATGCAATAGGGGAACACCATAGAGAAGATTTTGCAGTTTCAGCCCCTGAAATATTACTGGCAGCAGGAGCAGTAGTTACAAAAAATATAAAATTAAGCTCTGCTGTAACGGTGTTATCATCTGCTGATCCTGTAAGAGTGTATCAACAGTATTCAACAATCGATGCTATTTCAAATGGGAGAGCGGAAATTATGGTAGGTCGTGGATCTTTTACAGAATCATTTCCATTATTTGGTTATGATCTAGCTGATTATGAGGAATTGTTTGATGAAAAATTAGAGATGTTAGAACAAATTAAAGATAACGAAGTGTTAACATGGAAAGGAAAGCATACTCAAAGTATTAATAATAAGGGAGTATATCCGAGAAGTGTTCAAGAAGATTTCCCTATTTGGGTAGCAACGGGTGGAAACACAGAATCCACTATTAAAATCGCGCAAAAAGGCTTACCAATAGCGTATGCAATAATTGGGGGACAATATAAATCTTTCAAAGGGTTAATTGATTATTATAAAGCTATAGGAAGAAATTCTGGTTTTGATGAAAAAAGTTTAAAAGTTGCTTCGCATTCATGGGGATTTATAGCGGAATCTGATGAAGAGGCGATTAAAAAATATTTTCATCCAACTAAACAAGTTGTGGATGCAATTTCAAAAGATAGACCGTTTTGGAGGCCACTTACTTTTGAACAGTATTTAAATAGTGTTGGCCCAGAGGGAGCTATGTTAGTAGGTAGTCCAGAAACTGTAGCAAATAAACTTATTGATATGATAGAAACATTAAGATTAGATAGATTTATGCTACATCTTCCACTTGGCTCTATGCCGCATGAAGATATAATGAAAGCTATAAAATTATTCGGTGAAGAAGTAGCGCCAAAGGTTAGAGAATATTTTGAAAATAAAGTTAGAAATTAGAAAAAATATACTGTTGGTAAAATATTATTAAATATTTGAGCATACTTCTTAAACATTAATTCATCTGGTTATTTATATTTATGGTATAATAGAAAGTAATAAAAAATGGAGTATATTATAGATGGTTTTAAATAAATATAAATATTTACTTTTTGATTTAGATGATACATTATTAGATTTTCAACAAGCTCAAGAATTAGCTTTTAAAAAATTATTAGAAGATGAACGTATAGAATATAGTTATAAATTATTTGAACAATATGAAGAAATAAATAAAGCTCTTTGGCGTCGCTTTGAAAAAGGAGAATTGGCTAATACAGAAGTTACGAGTCAACGTTTTATTCAATTTTTTGAGTTGTTTAATAAAAGTGTAGATGGTCGTGAGACAGATATTCGCTTCAGATCTTACTTAGCAGAAGGTAACCAACTGTTTGAGGGGATAGTAGATATGCTGGATAGACTATGTAAAACACACAAATTATATGTTGCTTCAAATGGAATAGGAGTTACTCAACACACGCGGCTAAAAAATAATGATTTGAATAAGTATTTTGAAAAAATTTTTATTTCAGAAGAATTAGGTAGTAAAAAGCCGGATAGGGAGTTCTTTGAAAAAATTTTTGTCGAAGTAGGCGTTGAAAATAAAGGCGAAGTATTAATGATTGGAGATACTTTGACATCAGATATATTAGGGGCTAACAATATAGGAATAGATAGCTGTTTAGTTGATATTCATAATGTGGAACATAGTGAGATAATTCCAACATATAAAATTAATAAAACTATAGATATATTAGAATTATAAAAAAAAGGAGCGAATCTTATTTCAAGTAGATGAATATATTTATTACTACAATAATAAGAGAATTCAATCAAAGACAAAATGGATGCCTCCTGTACAATACAGGATAACATCCACTTGTCTAAATTAAATATATATGTGTCCAGAATTTTGGGTATACATCAGATATGCTCTTTTTGTTATTAATGTTTATTAAAAGAAGTATTTTCTAATGCAACAAAACAGTGTTCTATTCCATATTCTTTTTCTAATAGTATTCTTATATTTTCGACAATAGAGTAGTCTTTATTTATGCTATATTCATTTAAAAGTATGTGCATAGCAGTATTTGTTTCGTTTGTATCAGTATGCCAAATATGGAATTCATGTATATTAGCAACCCCTTCTATTTCACCGATTTTTTCATAGATTTCAGTAGTATTTAAAGTAGTTCCTTCCATCAAAATAATATAAGAAGAACGAGTAATTTTAAAACCACCTCTAAAAAGAATAATTGTTATAATTATACTCATAATTATATCGACAACGATATAACCTGTAAAATATATTATTGTTGAAGAAATAATAATGCCTACAGAGCTAATTAAGTCTCCTAAAAAATGCCATAAAGCACTTTGAATATTTAGGTTATCTTCTTTTTTCAAACTTTTAGTTAAGATAATAGTGATAACTATATTAAAAAGTAAGCCCACAGTAGAAATTATTAACATAGTTTTGAAATCAATATCTCTAGGATTATATAATCTCATAATTGCTTCATAAAGAAGATAAATAGAAATTATAATAAGTGCAAGACCATTTATAAATGCAGCGATTATTTCTAGTCTAACAAAACCAAAGGTATAATGTTTATTTGGTTTTTTAGCACTATAAATAAGGGCGATTAAGCTAAAACCAAGAGCAGCAACATCGGAGAACATGTGAAAAGAATCACCTAGTAGCGCAAGTGAATTAGAAATTATCCCCCCTATATATTCTAATAGAGCGAATGCAGTAGTTAATATTAAAGATGTATAAAGTATTTTTTTAGAATATTGTTGTATTTTGTAATGTTTTTTATGATGAAAATTATATGTAATCATAGCATATCCTCCATATATTTATAATATTATATCTGAAATGTATCGTTATGGCAACAAAATGCGACTGATACTAATTATTAGTATAAAACGATGTGAAATGAAATAAACTTAATTAAATATATAGAGCTTAGTGTTGATTTTTGTATTTTGCTTTGATAAAATTAATAGTAATAAAAGATAGAAGGTGAGATAGCTATGAGAATTTTATGCATAGGAGATAGTAATACTTGGGGGTATACACCAGAAACTGGTATAAGAATGGAGAAAAGATGGACAAAATTGTTAGAAGAATATCGTCCAGATGATAAAATAATAGAAGAAGCAATGAATGGTAGAACGGTTACCGCAAAAGATACAATTGTTCCAGTTCGTTGTGGAATTGACACCTTACCGATTTTGATGTTAAGTCACGTTCCGGTTGATTTAGTAATAATTATGCTAGGAACAAATGATTTGAAAAAGCAATTTAATCCAAGTGCAAAACATTTGGCTTTAGGAATAGAACAATTTATTAAATATATTAGAAATCCACATTTGGCAGAGAATTACAAAATTCCTAAAATTTTAATTGTATCACCAGTTCCGTTACGAGATGAAATTGTTGAACGTCAAAGTTTGTTTGGCGAATTTGATGAAAATAGCTTAAAACAATCTAAATTTTTAGCACAAACATATAAAGATATTAGTGATAAATATGAAGTGGATTTCCTAAATGCAGGACGTGTAGCAGAAGCTTCGCTGATTGATTGCCTTCACTTAGATGAGAAAAATCACGAAAAACTTGCTAAATATATAGCAAGCAAGATATCTGAAATATTAGATTATGAGGAAGCAAGATAATAAAATAAAAAACTCGAGCTTGATAATTTTTTATCAAGTTCGAGTTTTCTTATATTGTTTATAGGAAATATATCCTATGTAATAACCAAATAAAGTAATTGGAAAGAACAATAAGTTAATTTTCCCAAGTATAATATGGTTTGTTATAATTGTAGAAAAAACAATAAAATATGTTCCAAGTATAAAGGTATTACCTGATTGTTTTGTTAAAGTTATGTCAATTAAACTTATAATGTAGTTATATATGAATATAAAACAAATAATAAATAAACAAGATATAATAATAGGTAAAGTAGAAACATTGATTAATATTGTTAAATTATTTAATATAATAAAACTAGTTAATATTAAAATTAGTTGTGATATTCTTGAAACTAAACTATTAAAATTTATATCTTTCACGTGCACACTTCTTGAAATAAAACTAGGAAAAAGTTGACTCACAGTAAAAGTTAAAAATATAAACCAATAGGCATAATTTATAAAAATAAGACCAAGTAATAGAGCCAAAGTACGCCCTGTGTGAATATAACAAAAAGGTTCTGTTAATTTTTTTAGAATAAGTTGTTTTTTATCTGTTAAAATATATTCGGTTATATGCTGAACGCTAAAAATTACGCTAATTAAAATAAGTGTAGCTAATAAGTATCTTATGCTAAAATTATTATTTATTAACAATAGTAATAAGGCAATTATTTCTAATGCAATAAATATTATATTTATATAAGAATTTTTCCCATATCTATTAAGATGAACAATTTCAATAGTCCAACAATTAAGAAAAATCATAAATATAACAATTAAATGAATAATATTTTTAAAGTTTATTTCATCTTCAATATAGAAATTTAATATTTTGATGAAACTTATTGAAAAAACAATATCAAATAAAAGATTAAATATACCTTGTCTACTGAATAAAGAACAATTCATAAAATCCCTTTCTAAAATTAATTTTTTATAATATAACTAATATTTTATCATAAAAATAGGAAGAAGTAATCTTATTTTAAATTACTTCTTCATTATATGTAATTATTTTTTTAATTTTTTATGGAAGTCTTTGAAGAAAAGGAGACCGATAAGTGTTAGAAGTACACCTCCCATTGCCAAAGTAAACTGTGCAATCAAAGTACTAACTAGAATATATCCACCACCTATAATTGCGATAATCGGAACTAAAGGATAAAGTGGAACTTTATATGGTCTTACTAAGCTAGGCTCTTTTTTACGAAGAATAAATACTGCGATAAAAGTAGCCACAAAGAAAAACCAAATTGTAAATAACAAGAAGTCTGTTAAAGTATCAAATTGTCCTGTGAAAATCATTATAATTGCTATACCTAAAAGTAGGAATGCAGATTGCGAATTTGTTTAATTTAGTCCAAGTATTTTTAAATGGTATTTGATCTTTCCTAGCCATTGCGTATGGAACACGAATACCGGTCATTGTATAACCGTTTAACGTTCCATAAACACTAATTAAAATTCCGATAGTAATGATTTTACCACCAACACCACCAAATAATAAAACTGCAATTTCACTTGCTGCTTTTTGGTTTCCAGAAATTTGTTCCATTGGTATAGTCATCAAATAAGCAGTGTTAATTAGTAAATATATGACCATAACTAACCCCAGCCCTAAGAAAATTGCTCGAGGTAGATCACGTCTAGGATTTTTCATTTCTCCAGCAATATTACCGACTGCAATCCATCCATCATAAGCATACATTGTTGCAAGAAGCGCAGATCCTAAAGCAGTAAATGAATTATCATTAGAAAATGTAGAAGAATTTGGGAATAATTCTACAGTATGTGGATTTGCTTGGAATAATCCAAAAATAACGATTGCAAAAATTGGGATAAGTTTACAAAAAGTAGCAACTGTTTGTACTATTCCACCAGTTTTACCTCCAAGTAAATTTAAACAAGTTACAGATAATGCTACTGCAATTGCAATAGGAATATTGTAAATTTTATCCAATTGAAATAAATTTACACATTGAGTTGCAAAAATAATAGCTGCGGCTGCCATGCTTGCTGGAAAGTAAATAACAGTTTGAGCCCAACCTAATAAATAAGAAAATGGGCGTCCATATGCGCGTTCAATCCACACAATCATCCCCCCAGTTTCGGGAATTGCAGCAGCGAGTTCAGCAACAGTCAGACCTGCACAAATTGTGATAATTCCTCCCAGTACCCATGCAATCATACCCAAACTAACATTTCCTGTAGTTTTATATATAATTGCAGCTTTAAAAAATACTCCAGATCCAATTACAATTCCAATTACTGTTGAAAATGCAGGGAGAAATCCAAGATTTCTTTTTAAATTATTCATACTAATCTCCTTGTGCTATATAAACTTGATGAAATTTCCAAATAAACATTTATCGATGGAAGCTCTAGGGGAACTTACTTCGATAGAATATTGAAATTGCTTTCATGCATATTTATTATAACTTATTTATGCTAACTTAACAATAGTAAATTGTAAAATTATCTGACATAAATTTGACAATTAATAACAAATAAAATTACATCATTTTAAAAAAATAAATATAATGTAAGAAAAAATAAAAAAATATAATTAAAGATTTCACAAAACAAATTAAAATATGATATAATAAAATGTATGTGAAAAAATACTAGATTTATTGTACTAGAGAGGAAATAAACATGACAGAAGAAATTAAAGTTGATGTGCAAGAACTTAATGATCAAATGCTTGTGCGTCGTGAAAAAATGGAAGCAATGCGTGAAGCAGGTTTAGATCCGTTCGGGACTAAATTCGAGAGAACTCATCTTTCAAGTGAAATAGTAGCAGAATTTGATAAATATTCTAAAGAGGAATTAGAAGAAAAAAATGTTTCTGTGACAATTGCAGGTCGTATTATGACAAAGCGCGGAAAAGGTAAAGCTGGTTTTGCTCATGTTCAGGATTTAGGTGGACAAATTCAAATTTATGTTCGTCAAGACAGAGTTGGAGATTCTTATGAATATTTCAAAACATTAGACTTGGGGGATATTGTTGGAGTAACGGGTGTTCTTTTTAAAACAAATGTTGGAGAATTATCTGTAAAAGCTGATAAGTTTGTAATTTTAACAAAAGCCTTACGTCCACTTCCAGATAAATTCCATGGACTTAAAGATGTAGAAGAGCGTTATAGAAGAAGATATGTAGATTTAATTATGAATGAAGAAAGTAAAGAAACTTTTATTATGCGTTCAAAAATTATTCAAATTATGCGAAGCTACTTAAATGAACGTGGTTATTTAGAAGTGGAAACGCCTATGATGCACTCAATTGCTGGTGGTGCTGCTGCTCGTCCATTTGTTACGCATCATAATGCTTTGGATATGCAATTATTTATGCGTATTGCTCTTGAATTACCTCTTAAACGCCTTATCGTTGGAGGATTAGAAAAAGTTTATGAAATAGGTCGTGCATTTAGAAATGAAGGTGTTTCGACTCGTCACAATCCAGAGTTTACTATGATTGAACTTTACGAAGCATATGCAGACTTTAATGATATTATGGACTTAACTGAGTCTATGATTGCATATATTTGTAATGAAATTCACGGAACTACAAAAATTATGTACGGAGAAGATGAAATAGATTTGACTCCAAAATGGCGTCGTGTCCATATGGTAGATGCGATTAAAGAAGTAACAGGTGTTGATTTCTGGAAAGAAATGACAGATGAAGAAGCTCATACTTTAGCAAAAGAACATAATGTTCCTGTTCGTAAAGATATGAAAGTTGGTCATATTATTAATGAGTTCTTTGAAACTTTTGTAGAAGAAACATTAGTGCAACCAACGTTTGTTTATGGGCATCCAGTAGAAGTGTCACCACTTGCAAAAACAAATCCTGATGATACTAGATTTACTGATCGTTTTGAATTATTCATCGTTCGTAGAGAACATGCGAATGCATTTAGTGAATTAAATGACCCAATTGATCAAAAAGAACGCTTCTTAGCTCAAATGGATGAAAAAGATGCTGGAAATGAAGAAGTTTATGAAATGGATGAAGATTTCGTAGAATCATTAGAATACGGTATGCCCCCAACAGGTGGATTAGGTATCGGAATTGATAGATTAGTAATGTTACTGACTAACTCAGCTTCAATTCGTGATGTACTGCTGTTCCCATATATGAAGCATAAATAAGAAATTAAAGAAAAGAATAGGGGGAGGAATCTCCCTATTTTTTGAAAAAGAAAAAGGAGAATAACATGGCAAGCTTTTTTGAAAGATTAAAAGAAAAATTTTCTGCTAAAGAAGAGCTAAATGAAGAACTAATTTCGCTTGATGAATATGAAGAATTTGTCGAGACTCAGTTAGTAACAGAAAAATTTAAAAAAGGTTTGAAAAAATCACGTGATAGTTTTTCAAATGCACTTAATAATTTAATAAGCTCATATAGAGAAATTAATGAAGAGTTTTTTGAAGATTTAGAAGAACTATTAATTCAATCAGATGTTAGTTATAACACGGTATTAGAGTTAGTGGATTATTTAAAAGAAGAATCACAACGAAGAAATTTAAAAGAACCAAGTGAACTACAAGAGATGATTATAGAAAAATTGGTTGATATTTACATGGAGGGTACAGTTAAAGCAGATTTAAATTACGCTCCAGAAAAAGAACTATCAGTATTTTTGTTTGTTGGAGTGAATGGTGTGGGGAAAACTACTTCTATAGGAAAGTTAGCTCATAACCTAAAAAAAGAAGGGAAAAAGGTTTTAATAGCTGCGGGAGATACATTTAGAGCAGGAGCTATTGACCAACTTGATGTTTGGGCTAAACGAAGTGGAGCTGATATTGTAAAATCACATGAAGGTGCAGATTCTGCAGCAATTATTTTTGATGCTATTCAATCAGCAAAAGCTAAGGGATATGATGTATTGCTTTGTGATACAGCTGGACGTTTGCAAAATAAAGATTACTTAATGAAAGAACTAGAAAAAATAGTTCGAGTAATAAAAAGAGAAGTTCCTGAAGGACCACATGAAGTACTTTTAACGATAGATGCAACCACTGGACAGAATGGTATACTTCAAGCTAAAACATTTAAAGAAGTAAGTGATGTTACAGGTGTGATACTTACAAAATTAGATGGGACAGCAAAAGGTGGTATAGTAATAGCTATTAAAAAAGAACTAGGTATACCTGTGAAATTAGTAGGTCTTGGAGAAAATATTGATGATTTAGAAGTGTTTGATCCAGAACAATATATATACGGGCTGTTTTATAAAGAAAAAACAGAAGAACAGGAATAAATTATAAGGAGGTAGTGTTTTACAAAAACATTACCTCTTTTTACTGTGGTAGAACATTTTCAAATTAATTATATATTATGTTTTAAAACAATTGAAATATGGACTAGAAAAGTATATAATAGATATATTAAAGAGGTATTATGTATGGAGGATTATAATGGGATTTTTATCTAAATTATTTGGAAAAGAAGAAGTTAAAGTAGAGGAGTTAGTATTAAACTCTTACATGAAAGGGAAAGTAGTAGATATTACGGAAGTACCAGATCCAGTGTTTGCTCAAAAGATGATGGGGGATGGATTTGCAATTATTCCTGAAGAAGGAAAATTGGTATCACCAGTGGCTGGAGAAATAATTCAAGTATTTCCTACAAAACACGCTTTTGGCATAAAGGCGGGAGAAGTAGAATTACTTATTCATGTTGGATTAGAAACAGTATCTATGAAGGGTGAAGGATTTGATGTTAAGGTTTCTGCTGGAGATAGAGTAGAAGTAGGTCAAACTTTATTGACATATGATTTAGAGCTAGTAAAAGAAAAAGCGAAGGATATAATTACTCCTTGTGTAGTAACAAACATGGATGCTATTGAGAGTATTAATGTTTTAAAATTAAATGAAACTGTTGATTTTTCACAAGAAGTAGCAAGCGTAAAACTTAAATAGACTAGGTCTATTTAAGTTTTACTATTGATGTAGAAATTATGAATGACAAAAAATTTTGGAAAATTATTTATTTATATATAACAAAATATAACTACAATATTTTACATTATCGACCAGAAAAAAAAGATGTTTGGCTTATTGATGAAAATAATGAGTTAGTGAGATTTATATATAACGAAAGTTTTAAATCTTCAGAAATAGATAGCATTGTTTCTAATATTATAAGAAATGAAGAAAGACTTAAAAAAATGTTTAAACTTAATTGTTTAAAAATTAAAATTTTGTATGTTTCTCCAGACTTTGACAATGCTGTAGTTGATTACAAAAAATATAGAATTTCTTCAAGCTTAATGATAGAAAGAATGCTATATAATGATAAGAATAGGAAATTATTCATTAGAGAAGCAGACGTTAAGTTTATAGATAATACGCCAGATACACTTCGATATAAAAATAGAGTCGTAGAACTATATAAAAGACAAACATTAGATAAAAATATTTTAGATATAAAATATAGTGGATTAGCAATTTTTTATTTGGTATTATTTATTCTGAATTACTTAGTAATTTATTTTTCTAATAGACAAATTTCTATATATCAGTATCTAAATTATAATTATCAAAAAATAATAAGTGGTCAGTTTTATCGATTTTTCACAAGTGTTTTTGTGATAGAAAATGTGAAGAGTTTGATAGTGATATTACTTACACTGGTTGCAACATCGGTATTGTTTAATAAGACACTGAATGTAGTTAAATCAATCAGTATATTGGCAACTATATCGCTATTCTTTAATTTATTTTTAATTTTTGGATATTCTGGCAATTTAGATATAGCACTTGCATCGAATTTCGGCCTTTTAGGATCAATATTTATAGGACAGCTTACTAAGAAAAATGATAATCTTAAGTTCTTATATATTGGAAGTTTATCTATTGTATATTTGGTCGGAGCGGTTATATTTTTTGATACAGCATTGACTATATATATATTTGCCTTTATACTAGGTGTTTTTATGCAGCTTTTCTTAGAAAAGAAAAAGAATATGTACATAATGGTATCAAGTATCATTGTAATAGTTGTTTTTGGTTTTGTAGTTTTATTTACAGGACTTAATACAAAAGGTCTTATAAACAATTATCGAGTAAATAAAGTCGAACAAAGATTACTTAATCATCATTCAGATGAAGATATTTTTAGTCTAGAAAAAGAACTGACTTCAAATAATAAATCTGTGTTGACTTATTATGAGCTAGGTATGATTAAATTGATGAAATCATCTAAGCAAGATGCTAAGAAAGTTTTCTTAGAAGGAATAAATTTTGATAATACATTTGCACCTATGTATTATAATTTAGCTTTAATAGAGCGCCAAGAAGGAAATTATAGTAAAAGTAAGGAATATGCTCAAAAAGCTTATGATTTAGAAAAAGTAGAAAAATATAAAAATTTGGTTGATGAGTTGAATAATGATTAAAAGAGGTAGCTTCATGAAAAATTTTTATGATTTACAGCAATTTTTAAAAACTTTTGGTATAATAATATACATGAAGGATAGAAAACATACGCTTAGTATGGTAGAATATGAAGTAAGAGAATTAAGACGTATAGAATTAATTTCCAAAGAAGAGTTTTTGAGAGCGATGCTAATAATAAAGCAGGAAGTTAATTATGAGTTATCAAAAGGATAGGAGAAAGAAATTGGAAAATAGTCTTATATTTATTAAGGTAAGAAAAAGAATAGAAGAAGATGTTATGCAAATTGAGGATATGATTAATGCTTGTTTAGCAATAAAAGGTCAGAAAAAATGTCCGCTTTGTCAAGATGTAATAGATACTCAAATTTATGGATTAACAAAAGAGATCAACTTAGCAGTAGAGATAGGATGTATGTCTTATAAAAAAGGACGTGATATTTTGGTGAGTTTAGAAGAAAAAGCAAGTGCTATGTATTCAAGTGTTGATATAGAGAGTAAAGCGAACTAGGCATGATTAGAGAAATAAGAAAATCTATAAAGCATGAACGTAGACATGTAAGAGTTGACTGGATGGTTGCCTTAACTTTGTTAATATTGCTAATATTTAGCTGTATTATGGTTTATAGTGCTAGTATGATTGGTAATAAATATGGGACGTTTACATCTTCTGTTCCAGTAGAAGCAAGTTATTTTCTTAAAAGACAGGCTGCTTGGGCTGTTTTGTCTTATGTAGCATTTTTATTTTTTAGTGTAGCAATTCCACATGAGTTTTTTAAAAATAAAAAGCTATTGCAATATGGCTTTTGGGGTATGTTAATTTTACTTGTTATACCATTATTACTCCCCGCCATAAATGGTGCTCGTTCGTGGATTCGATTAGGAGCGCTTAGTTTTCAACCATCTACTTTGGCTCAGTTATTCATTATAATATATATGGCGTTTATATTAGAAACTAGAAAAGTAAAACTTCGTCAACTGTGTACCAGTAGTGAGCTATTTAGTATTTTTAGTATACCTTTAGCTTTAATTGCTGTAATTGCATTGCAAAATGATACAGGGATGATTTTAATTACTTTATCGGTTATAGGAATAATGACATTATGTTCTAATATACATTTTAAAAATATAAAAAAAATACTTACTCTTGCAATAATAGGGGTAGCGCTTCTTATTATGTATGTGCTTATCAAGGCAAGTTTTTCTAATGGAACTTCTTATAGAACAAATCGTCTAAAAGTATTTTTAAATCCTTTTTCAGAAAATTTAAGTGCAGCTGCTGATCAAGTTATTAACTCATATATAGCTTTTGGAAATGGGGGCTTAGTAGGAAGAGGATTAGGAAACTCTATTCAAAAGTTAGGATATTTACCAGAAGCACATACTGACTTTATATTAGCTATTATCGCAGAAGAATTAGGGCTTATTGGAGTTCTATTTGTAATAGCGTTACTAGGGCTTCTTATAGGAAAAGTCATTTTTGCAGGTACTAAATCAAAAAATACATTTTCAGCAATGTATGCACTTGGGTTTGCTAGCTTACTAATAGTCCAAGCTGTTGTAAATATTGGTGGTGTAACAGCCTCAATACCTATGACAGGTGTACCATTACCTTTTATAAGTAATGGGGGTAGTTCACTACTTATTTTGAGTGTGGGATTAGGAATAGCGACAAATGTTCTATCACATGTAAAATATTTAAGAGAGCAAAAATAAAATAAAGTAAATAGAGATAAAGTCGAACTTTATCTCTATTTTTTAATAAAAAGAATGGATAAACTTGCGAAGTTATCTTATTCAAGCTATAATAGTAAAGGTAACTTTTAAAGGAGATATTACATGAAATTAGAACAGTTTGATTTTTATTTACCAGAGGAATTGATTGCGCAGACCCCTCTGTTAAAAAGAGATACTAGTAAATTACTTTGTATTGACAAAAAAGAAAATAATTACGAGCATAAAACTTTTTCAGATATTATAGATTATTTTGAAGCAGGCGATACCTTAGTACTTAATAATACAAGAGTAATGCCAGCACGTCTGTATGGACAAAAAAAGGATACAGGTGCAGCGATAGAAGTATTATTATTAAAAAATGAAGTCGATAATATTTGGGAATGTCTAGTAAAACCAGCAAAAAGAATAAAAATAGGAAGTGTAGTTTCATTTGGTGATGGAATTATGGAGGCAATATGTACAAGAGTACTTGATGATGGTTTTAGATATTTTGAATTCAAATACGAAGGTATTTTTCAAGAACGTTTGGATGAGCTTGGTACGATGCCATTACCTCCATATATAAAGGAAAGATTAACAGATAAAGAAAGATATCAAACGGTATATTCAAAAGAAGTAGGTAGTTCAGCGGCTCCAACAGCAGGACTGCATTTTACCAATGAATTGTTAGATAAAATTAAGGCTAAAGGAGTTAATGTTGCATACTTAACTTTACATGTAGGGCTTGGAACATTTAGACCGGTTGCAGTGGAAAATATTGAAGAACACGATATGCATTCTGAATATTATACATTAGATGAAAAAACTGCAGAGATTATTAATAAAACAAAAGAAAATAATGGTAGAATTTTTTCTGTTGGAACAACAACTACTAGAACGCTAGAAACAATCGCAAGAGATAATAACGGCAAAATAGTAGCTGCATCTGGTTGGACAAATATTTTTATTTATCCAGGCTTTAATTTTAAATGTGTTGATGGGCTAATTACAAATTTTCATTTACCAAAATCTTCGTTAATAATGCTTGTAAGTGCATTTTATGAAAGAGAAAAGATTTTAGATTTGTATAAAATAGCAGTAGAAAACAAATATCGCTTCTTTAGTTTTGGCGATGCGATGATAATAGTTTAAGAAAGGAATTTATCAAAAGATGAGAGATGTAAAAGAAAATGCAGTTTGGTATGAACATATCAAGACCTGCAAACAGTCTGGAGCAAGGCTAGGGATAGTACATACACCACATGGTAGCTTTGAAACACCAGTATTTATGCCAGTAGGAACACAAGCAACTGTAAAAACTATGGCACCTGAGGAAGTCAAAAGTATGGGTGCAGATATAATTTTATCTAATACATATCATTTATGGTTAAGACCAGGGGAGAAGACTGTTGAAAAAGCTGGTGGGCTACATAAGTTTATGAATTGGGATGGAAGTATCTTAACTGATTCTGGTGGTTTCCAAGTATTTTCATTAAGTGACTTTAGAAAAATTGAGGAAGAAGGGGTTCACTTTAAAAATCACTTATCCGGAGAAAAGTTATTTTTATCACCAGAAAAAGCCATGCATATTCAAAATGCTTTAGGTTCAGATATTATGATGGCATTTGATGAATGTCCAGATTTTAATCATGATTATAAGTACATAAGACAATCAGTAGAAAGAACAAGTCGTTGGGCAGAAAGATGTTTAGAAGCACATAAAAATCCAAAGACGCAGAGTATTTTTGGAATAGTTCAAGGAGCAGGTTTTAATGATTTGCGAGAACAAAGTGCTAAAGATTTAGTCAGTATGGACTTCCCGGGCTATGCCATAGGAGGCTTGTCAGTAGGGGAACCTAAGCAAGAAATGTATCGAGTGCTAGAGCATGTAACACCATTACTTCCTGCTAACAAAGCAAGATATTTAATGGGAGTTGGTTCTCCAGATGCATTGTTTGAAGGAGTATTACGTGGTATTGATATGTTTGATTGTGTTTTACCTACGCGTATTGCAAGAAATGGTACATGTATGACATCGCAGGGCCGTGTCGTAATAAAAAATGCTAAGTATGCAGAAGACTTTACACCATTAGATTCAGAATGCTCTTGTTATTGTTGTAAGAATTATACAAAAGCATATCTTCGTCACCTATTTAAAGCAGACGAAATTTTTGGAGCGCGACTTGCAACAACGCATAATATTCACTTTTTAATTAATATGATGAAAGATATTCGTCAGGCAATCATGGAAGATAGATTGCTAGATTTTAAAGAAGAATTTTTTGAAAAATATGGGTTGAATGAGAAAAATCCTAAGAATTTCTAAAAACTTATAGTAAATAGTTTATTTTTCTACGTCAATATAGTAGAATGGTATAGTAAGTAAATAAATGGAGGTAAAAAATGCAACATTCATACGTAAATATACTAATGCTTGTTTTTCTTTTTGGATTTATGTATTTCATGATAATAAGACCACAATCTAAAAGAAATAAAGAATTAAAACTTCTTCAAGATTCTTTAAAAGAAGGAGATAGAATTGTTACTTTTGCTGGAATCTATGGAGAAATCATAGAAGTAGGGACACTAACAGTAAAATTAAGAATTGCACCAAAAGTGGAAATTGAATTAGATAGAAATGCTATTCGTAGCCTAGTTTCAAAATAATAAATAAAAAAACTAAGAATAAGAGTTGTCTTATTCTTAGTTTTTTTTGAAAAAAAATATTTTATAATATTAGAGTTTTCTTGAGTAAGTAGTATAGTAAGATAATATAAAAATTTATTTTTTTGTTTAGATAAAACAATAGGAGTTTATATCGCTATATGTCATTATTGAAAGTAAAGCAAATTTTTCAGTGGGATGAAGAGAGATATTTAATATACACAATATATAAAATATGTATAAAACTTCATGAAAAAGAAAACTTTTATATAGCCTTAAATAGTATTTTAAATATTTATTTAATGTTGTAAAAATATAACTTTTATTTTATAATTAGAATATTCTTACTATTGTAAATAACTTATTAAGTTAAATTATTTGCATTTGTTAAGAGTGGATTTTTATAAAAATAAAATGTTAAATTTTACAAAAAGAAAGAAAGAAGACAGATGAAGAATTTGGCTTTTTCAAGGAGAAATATATGTTTAAAAAAACAGGTATATTAAAATATGGAATAAAAAAATTAACAGTAGGAATCGCATCAATAACAATAGGTGCAATTATTTTTCTAGGTAGTAATGCGCAAGCAAGCGATAATGAGATTAAAGAAACAGTTAATCCAGTTTCAGTGGAGAAGGTAGATTCTACATTAGCGCCTAAGGAAAATAAAAAAGAAAATACAGAAGTTGTTGAAAAGAATAAAAATATAGAAATTACTAAAAATGAAACAGATTCTAATTTAGTAAAAGCTCAAGAAAAACCTAGTAAATCAGAAAAAACATTAAATGTTTTTGATAAACGTACAACAGATAGTACTAATATCAAAGACTTATTAGTTAATATAATAAAAAATAACGAAAAGACAGTAGAATCAGAAAAAGATAAAGAAGTTATTGTAGAAAATATAAAACCAGGTGTACAAATAATTTCACGTTTAACTTCTGACTATGCTGAAGCAATATCGAAGGGGTATATTGGTCTAGAAGGTGGAAAATATGATAGTTTGATTTATAAAAATGCTGTGTTAAATCCAGATGGTGACGATGATGGAGATGGTATTTTAAATAAAGATGAACTATATATTTATAAAAAAGATGGAAGGACTTATTTGGGATATGATGTTCATCCAAAATTAGCAAATACTGATGGAGACGGTCAAAACGATAAAGAGGATAAGGATAAACTTATTTGGAATATATCAGCAAGAGATATGGCTTTACTAATGAATCTTGTATATGAAAAAGATGATCAAATAAAAAGTATTTTAGATCCAAATACAAATGTGGCATCACTTAAGAAAAAAGAATTTCAATTTATGCATAATGAATTGGCACCATACTGGACTGTAAAGAAAGTTTTTCATCAAGATAATGGTTTAGATGCAGTTCTATTCGAAACAAAAGCTAATTATCCATTTTTAAAAAATAGTACAATACAAGTTTTAGCAATTCAAGGAACTAACGTAAAACAATCAGGGGATATGCGTGCAGATGCTGCTTTAGTATTAGGAAATGAATCTAATCAGAGTATAGCGACAAAAGACTTAATAAAAGCATTGAAAAATGATAAAAGTATAACAAATCTATATATTACTGGTCATTCTTTAGGAGGATACTTAACTCTACGTGCTACAGCTCAAGCAGAAAAGGATAAAATGGAAGCTTTTAAAGGCTCATATACCTTTAATGCTCCTAAAATTTATTCAGGGTTATTTAATTTCTTTGGTGGTGGAGAAATGAAGAAAGAAAGTGACCTTACAGATAAATTAGCGATATCAGGAAAAATTACTAACTATTATACGGATAATGATAATGTTATCCCAGGATTTTTACAACCCAAATATGTAAAAAGTATAGGGAAAAGCGCTGGCCAACATAGTTCGACATCGTATTTTGAATCAAGAATAAATTCTCATAAAGATTTTAATTCTGGTAAGCGACAAGGAGTAGATGGTGTAGGATATATTGATCCTAATTTGAAAAAATTGAAGATTGTTTCTCCAGAAAAAGGAACACTAAGCTCTACGTTCTTACCAACATTGATAGATAAAAAACCAGTATCTATTATGATGGGGGAGAGTCTTAAGGATAAAGATATCTTTGACAAAATTGATAAAACGAAACTACCAGTGAATATATCATTATCATTATTGGAAAAAGTAGACTTATCAACTTTAGGAAATAAAAATGCTAAGGTAAAAGTTTTACATTTAGATGATAATACAACTAATGAGATTGATGTGCCAGTTTTAGTTAATGAAGCTAACAAAGCGCAATTAAATTCAGTAGTTAATGCCGCACAAAATCTAGTTGATGCTATAGTAGAATTGAATGATAAAACTGAAAAATCAGCTACGTTGTATAAGGAAAGTAAAGCAGTATTGTCTAATAAATTAAAAGATGCTGAAGAGGTTATAAATAATAAATTGGCTTCAATAAATACGGTAACAGCTATAACTAAAGAAATTGCTAATCTTGGATTAGATTTAATAGCTAAAAAAGAGGCCTTAGAATTATTAGATTATGCGAAATATGATCCACAATTAAAAGAAAACAAAGTAAATTATGTGAAACAAGGTGAAAACTTAAACTTGTTAGAGGTTATTCAAAAAATAGCAACAACTGGCTTACCTGCAGAAACAAAATTAGAAGTAGAAAGTATTTCTAATTTTGGTAATATCGGTAGAGTAAATGTCGTTGTAAAAGTTACTTATCCAGACAAAACTATAGATAGAGTAGTAGTTCCTTATGAAATTTACACTTCTGAAAAAGGTGAATCATTAGTTCAAGAGGCACTGCCTGAGTATATTACTGAAGCAGAAAAATATACACCAGAACTAATAACAGCTAATACAGTCAAAGTAAGACAAGATGAAAAATTATCAATAGATACTATACTAAAAGCAGTTAATACTGAAAAATTACCTAAAAATGTAGTTTATGAGTTGGTAGAAGATAAACTAAGTACATTAGGTGAAAACTTTGTTACAGTTAAGGTAATATATAGTGATAAAACAGAAGATATCATAAAAGTTCCAGTTTTTGTATATACAGACTCTAAGGGAGAAAGTGCGGTGCAACCAGCATTAGAAGAATATCCAGAAGATAAGATTCCTAGTGATTTATTAATTAATGGTGATGTTCAAGTTGATTTTGGAAATGCTGGATTAAAAGGATTGAACCTTGGTGTAACAGAGATTGATGATGTTAATGTAGTAGAAAATATAAAAACTAAATTAGGAGAAGTAATTTCTGTTCGAATTTTGGATTTAAAAATTTTGAAAAAAGGCAAAATAGAGAATCTAGAAAAAGAAAGAATAGTCCGTATAGCATTATCAAATTCTGGGGCTAATAACGTGAGCGTATATCATGTTCAAGAAGATGGAACATTGGTTAAGCTCGCTTCTAAAATAGTAAATGGAAATATAGAGTTTAAAATTAATCATTTTAGTATGTTTGCTGTTGTAAGTAAAGTAGCTAATAGTGTTGTACCAAGTGTAGAATTCACTAGAAACAGTAGCGATACAGAGCTTGTATTTACTAATGAACAAAGCCTTAAAAATGCTACTATAAAAAAATTACCTAATACAGGGATTGATAACACAAAAACAACAGAAATAATAGGGATGACATTGTTAATAGGAGCTGCATTAGTTAGAAAAAAATTAAAATAACCAAATATAATAGTTTTGCGTACAGTACGACTATATATTAATATAAATTATAAAGAAGTAATTACTGAGTTTCAAGTAATTACTTCTTTATAGTTAGTATTTATTTAGAAAAAACATTTTTCCATTCAGAACGTTTTTCTAAGAATTTTTTCGCTTCTTCTTGCGCTCCTTCTAGAGAGTGAGAAGCAGCCCAGCCACATTGTACTTCATTACAAGCAGGAACTTCTGTTGCTACAAGAACATCTTCTAAAGTTTTAGCAAGGGCCTCTTCAATATCTTCATAGCTATTATTATTTATTACAGAAAGATAGAATCCTGTTTGGCACCCCATAGGCCCAAAATCAAGAACATTATCAAGATGATTTCTAATAAGTTCAGCGATTAAATGTTCAAGTGAATGTAGGCTTGGCATTTTTAGATGTTCCTTATTAGGTTGACAAAATCTAATATCATATTTATAAATTTTATCCCCGTTTTCTCCACTATAAACACCAACAAGGCGAATATAAGGTGCAACTACTTTAGTGTGGTCAAGATTGAAACTTTCAACGTTCATTTTTTTCTCAGTCATGATATTCTCCATTTCTATTGTTGTTAAAATTATTATACTATATTTAACTAAAATAAAAAAGAAGAAGAGATGAGTTTGAAATTCATCTCTTCACGTTTAATTAGTATTTTTCTATTGGTATAAGTTTGTTCATAATAATCGCCACAATAGCGCCAACTGCGATTGGTGAACCGATTAAATATTGTAAAAATTGTGGTGCACTAGCTTTAAGACCAGCAGGGATAAATAATAATCCGATAGTGAACATTAAAGGAACACCGATAATATATAATTCTCTTTCAGAGAAGTCAAGGTTTTTAACAACTCTAAACCCGTTAAGTAGAATAATAATACATACTACTGCAAAAACTCCACCAATAACAGCAGCAGGTATAGAATTGATAATCGCTGAAAGTTTCCCTAAGAATGATAGAACAATAAACCAACCAGATGCAACGACAAAAACTTTTCTACTTGCGACACCGGTAATAGAGATAATACCAGCATTCGTAGAGTAACCAGTAACTGGAGTTGCTCCTACTAAAGCAGCTAGAAGACATCCAATACCTTCACCGATAACTCCCCTGTTGATTTGAGTATCGTTAAGAGGCTTAACCATAACAGAGCTCACTGCGTACCATGTACCGGTTGTTTCAGCAAACAGTACCATATAAATAATAATCATAGTAATAATTGCAGATGCTTCAAAATGTATATCATAGTCTAAAAATAAAATTTTTGGCATTGAGAAAAAACTAGCATCTTTAATTGCCTGAGTGCTAAAACCACCCATTAAATAAGCACAGAAAGTACCTATTCCTAATGAAATAATAACAGAAGAAATTTGGAAAATACGTTTTAACTTACTTGTTATATAATTTCCTAAAGATGAAAAGAAAATTAATGAAGCTGCAGTGATAAATGCAAGTAAGATATTTTGTTTCATAGTTAATCCATTTCCTTCAATGTAAATGTTGTTGACAAACGCAGAAGGTAGAAGTGTTAATCCAACAATCATAATAATAGTACCACTAACTATAGAAGGTATAAAATTTCTAACGATATATTTATAAATACCAGAATATCCAAGAATAATAACTAAAATAGCTCCAACGATGCTTGCGCCAAGAACGGTTCCCAGATTCTTAGAACCCATATAGATTCCTATAATTGCTCCAAGCGGTATAAAAGATGGACCTTGACAGACAGGTAATCTAAGATAGAATAAAACCTGAATTAAAGAGGCAAGTCCGGCTCCTAAAAATGTAGATTGGATAAGCCCTGCAGCATCACCAGGTGATAATGCAAGTGCGGTTGCTAAAATAAATGGTGGTACATAAACGTCCATTGCTAAAACGTGTTGTAACCCTAAAATTGCGGATTGAGAAAATGGAATATCTTCATCAACTCCAATGGTAAGATGTCTATTTTTTTTCGACATAAAATGAAACTCCTTAAAAAATTTATTTAATAATCGAGTATAACTGCTCGTTCAGTTTAATTTTAAAATTTTACAAAATTAAATATAGTAATTAATAAAGACTAACTTTGTAAAGTGATTAAAATAACATTAATTATTTTTTTAAAACTCTTTTACCTTGAATCCAAACTTCACGAATATTTTCTTTTGTAGAAAGATAAAGTATTTTTTGTAGTAAATGTTTATCTTCTTCATTATCTAGGTAATTAGGTAGTTTATTATTTGGTGTGTTTATATCAATAACTTGAAAATCGCAAATGTAACCTTTTTTAAATATACCAAGCGGAAGTTTGAGTGCTTTTCCACCGCCGTGAGTTGCAAGATAAAATGCTTCAAAAATAGATACTTTCGAGTTGTTAATCCCACGTTGATTAGAAGGTAGATTATTATCAACTCCATCATTTAATAGGCGACTAGACATAACGGTTTGTTTGATATTATCATATAAACTTGGAGAAAAACCACCCGATATATCAGTTCCTAAACAAATATTTACACCTTCATTTTTAAGTTTGTTTACTGGTAGAACGGCGTTAGCAAAGTATGAGTTTGAAATAGGACAGTGACAAACAGATGAGTGATTATGTGAGAAAATTTTTGCATCGCTACTGTTAATAAAATTTCCATGAGCCATAACTGCTTTGTTGGTTAAAAGACCAAAACTAGCCAATACTTCAGTATCACGACGACCAAATCTTTCAGAAACAAAATTATGTTCCCAATCACTCTCACTACAATGACTTTGAATGTAAGTATTATATTTTTTGGCTAAACCACCCAATCCTTTTAGTGCTTCATCAGTACAACTAGGAACAAAGCGTGGTGTAATGACTGGATAGACACCTTGAGGCACGTTTTTCCCTAATGCTGTAACATCCTTTATGAATTGTTCAGTATTTTTTAATGCTTCTTTCGTTGAATAATCGCGATAAAAATTTGGGTTCATAGTTTTATCATCCATAACGACTTTTCCGACGAACCCACGTTGACCAAGGTCAGCGCAAATTTTTGCAAGTTCAAGTGTTGCTTCGTTATGGATAGTACCGAAATACATAGCAGATGTAGTTCCGTTAGCAAGTAGAGTTTTTACTAAATCGGTATAAACTTCTTTTGCATAATTAACGTCTTCGTACTTAGCTTCTAAAGGGAAAGTGAAATTATCTAACCAACAACTAAGTTCATCATCAAGTGCTAATCCTGCTTGTGGCCATTGAGGAGCATGGATATGTAAATCTATAAATCCTGGTAAAAGTATCTTATCCCCAAAATCATAAAAATTTTGATGAGAAGAATATTCAGTTAATTTTTCCACATAATTAGGATCATTATTTCTTATAACTTCATTAATAATTCCATTTTCTAATACTGTGATGATAGCATCTTTTAAAAATTCGATTTTTCCGTAGTGAATGCTATGAAAAAGAGATGCTTTAAAAATATTTTTTATAGTCATATGTTTATATCTCCTTGTAAGTTTAATAAATATACCACAAGAACCGAACTATGTCAATAAAAAATTTTTTGCAAACAAACAAAAACACGTTTTACGAAGAATTATAGACAAATCCAGAAGAGAATGTTCGTTTTTTACGAGAGGAGGGAGTTTTAGTGGCTGGAATTTTTAAAATATAAAAAACCGAAGATATGTAATCTTCGGTATAATTATTATCTAAATTCTTTTCTTTCTTTTGAAACCAGGGCGTTCACTCTAGTTTTTGCTTCTTCTAAGTAATTTTCTCCATTTTTAAGAAGTGAGCAGATAATATCTGTTATTTCTATAAAATCTTCTTCAATATAGCCTTTAGTAGTCATTGCGGGAACTCCTAAACGAAGACCACTAGTTTTCATAGGAGGTAGTGTATCAAAAGGAATACCATTTTTATTACATGTTATATTAGCTTTACTCAATAAAAGGCTAGCATCATGACCAGTTACTCCATAAGTAGAGTACGTATCGATTAAACATAAATGGTTATCACTACCATCGCTAATAACAGGAATATTATTTTCTTTAAAAGTATTCACCATTACTTGAATGTTTTTTAGAACTTGTTCTTGATAGATTTTAAATTCTGGTTTTAATGCTTCTGCAAAGCAAATTGCTTTAGCAGCTACGATATGTTCTAATGGACCACCTTGTGCCCCGGGGAAAATCATTTTATTGATTTTTGTTGCAATTTCTTCATTGTTCGTTAAAATAACTCCACCACGTGGGCCTCTAAGAGTTTTATGGGTTGTAGATGTTACAACATCAGCATAAGGAAGAGGGCTAGGATGAAGACCAGTAGCCACAAGCCCAGCGATATGAGCCATATCAACCATAAGATATGCACCTACCTCATCAGCAATTTCTCTAAATTTAGCAAAGTCAATTATACGAGAGTAGGCACTAGCCCCAGCAATAATCATTTTAGGTTGGTGTTCTTTGGCTAATTTTAAAACTTCATTATAGTCAATAGTATGAGTATCTTTTGTTACTCCGTAAGATACAACATTATATAACTTTCCAGAAAAGTTTACACGGCTTCCATGAGTTAAGTGCCCGCCAGCATCCATACTCATACCTAAAACAGTATCACCAGGAGAAAGTAATGCCATATACACCGCGATGTTAGCACTAGAACCTGAGTGAGCTTGAACGTTAGCAAATTTTGCACCAAATAATTCTTTAAGACGCTCGATAGCTAAGCTTTCAATTTCATCAACAACCTCACACCCATCATAATATCTTTTACCAGGATAACCTTCAGCGTATTTGTTAGTTAATATACTTCCAGTAGCTTTTAAAATATCTTGCGATACAAAGTTTTCACTAGCTATAAGCTCGATATTCGTATTTTGTCTGTGTTGTTCTTTTTCAATAAGTTCAAAAATTTTATCCATAAAAACACTCCTTTATAAATAATTTGTAAGGAAAAGAAGGGGTATTATTTTTATACTATATTACTATATAATTAAAAAATAGAAATTGTACTAATTGATAAATACAATTATATTCTTTACCTTATAATTCAATATAATAGCATATACTTTAAAAAAAGCAAAATAAAAGTAATTTACATAATTTTCTGTTTTGTGTAAATATATAATGAACGTAGTTAATATATTTTAAAACTTTCTTATTTTTAGTGTTACTGGCCTAAATTTAGTAGAAATTAGAAAATATTTATGCTATAATAATAAGCGGAATACTTCTGTATTACTATCGAACCAAAATTTTAAGGAGAAAATTTAATATGCTTGTAGATAAACCATTGAAGCTGTTTTCATTGAACTCTAATATTCCATTAGCGAAACAAGTAGCAAAGTCACTAGGAGTAGAGCTAAGCAAATGTAGTGTTAAAAAATTTAGTGACGGAGAGGTTTCTATTAATATAGAGGAAAGCGTACGTGGATGTGAAGTTTTTGTTATTCAATCTACTAGTGGTCCTGTAAATGACAACTTAATGACCCTATTGATTATGATTGATGCATTAAAACGTGCCTCTGTAGATACTATTAACGTTGTAATACCTTATTATGGGTATGCACGTCAAGATAGAAAAGCGAGAAGTCGTGAACCAATTACAGCAAAATTAGTGGCAAACTTATTAGAAACTGCAGGAGCAAATCGTATTATTGCTTTAGATCTTCATGCATTACAAATTCAAGGATTCTTTGATATTCCAGTAGATCACTTGATGGCAGTGCCTATTATTGCTAAATACTTCAAAGGAAAACTTTCTAATATGGAAGAAGTAGTTGTAGTATCACCAGATCATGGAGGAGTTACTCGTGCAAGAAAATTAGCTGATGCTCTTAATACACCTATTGCAATAATTGATAAGAGAAGACCTAAACCAAATGTTGCTGAGGTTATGAATATTGTTGGAAATATCGAAGGGAAGATTTGCATTCTTATCGATGACATAATTGATACAGCAGGTACAATTACTTTAGGTGCTCAAGCACTTAAAGATAGAGGGGCAAAAGAAGTTTATGCAAGTTGTTCGCATGCGGTATTAAGTGGACAAGCATTAGAAAGAATAGAAAATTCTCCAATTAAAGAATTAGTATATGCTAATACAATAGATATACCTGAAGAGAAAAAATTAGATAAAATGGTTCCACTATGTGTTGGTGATTTAATAGCTAAGGCTATTTATAGAATACACCATAATGAACCAGTAAGTGTTCTTTTTGAATAATTTTAAAAAATAAAAATAAAAGGAGGCAACGAGTTCGTTGCCTTCTTTAAGTAGTTCTAATAGAGTCGATAGTAAAATATATATTGAAAGAGGCAACAAATGAAATTAATAGTAGGATTAGGAAATCCAGGGAAACAATATGAAAATACAAGACATAATATAGGTTTCATGATTTTAGACGAGCTTGCAAAAGCGTGGAATATAAATTTTGATAAAAATAAATTTAATGCTGATTATGCAATAACGTACTACAATGGAATTAAATATTTACTTATAAAACCGACAACTTACATGAACCTTTCAGGTGAAGCGTTAAGAAAATTTTATGATTATTTTGAAATTGACATAGAAGACATTCTAGTAATCTATGATGATTTAGATACAAAGACAGCTAACTTTAAATTAAAAGCTAAAGGAAGTAGCGGTGGTCATAATGGTCTCAAGAGTATTATAAGTCACCTTGGAACTGAAAAATTCAATCGTTTAAAAATAGGAATAGATAGACCAACTCCACCTATGAAAGTAGTAGATTATGTGCTAGGAAGATTTTCTAAAGATGAAATGATAGATATTGAAAAGATTTACTCAAAGAGTATAAATTGTATAGAAGATTTTTCAAAAATGAGTTTTGTGGAATTAATGAATAAATATAATTAGTATAAAAGCAGTGATAAAAAATGAGTAGGAAACTTGTTTTGAGTCCTGCTCTTTGTCATGGAAAGATAAGGAGAGAGCATGTTAAAACAAGAATTGTTGAAGATAGTAGATTTTGATTATGACAAAAAAATTAATAATATTGGAATTTATGGACAAAATATAACAACAAAAGCATTAGAAATTTATAATGAATTTGTTAAAAGTAATAAGAATGTTGTTGTAATTACACAAGATAAAGTGGAAGCAGAAGAACTTTTTTCATTGATTACTACATTAGAAAAAGAAACATATATTTATCCAGAAATAGATATTTTAAAAAGACACACAGCTAAAAGTAATGATTTAGTACAAAATTCTATAAAAGTCCTAGAAAACTTAGTTTCAAAAGTTCCAAGTATAATAATTATTCCTATTGAAGCAAGCTACAGAACATTAAAAGATCCTGAGAAATTTTTGAATACTACATTTGAAATTAATATAGAGACAGTAATAAATTTTGAGGACTTGCAGAAAAAACTAGTTAATATGGGTTATAATCGTGTTGACAGTGTCGATGTAGTAGGAGAATTTTCGAAAAGAGGAAGTATAGTTGATATTTTTAGTCCATTAAATGAAAAACCTATACGCTTGGATTTTTTCGATGATGAGTTAGATAGTATTCGTACTTTTGATGAAATTACGCAAAAATCTCTAGAAAAAGTAGAAAATGTGACTATATATCCAACGAATGACTTTTTCTTAACGAATGAAGAAAAAGATATTGTCGTAACAAAAATATTAGAACGATTGAAAGATGAAAAACTTAAACAAGAGGAAAACTATAAGGATATTAGTGACTATTTACAAGAAAAAATAGAAATATATAGAGCTACTGGGGATTTTAGTGAATTAGAGAGTTTTTCTAATCTAATATATGAACATACTTTTAGTATTGCAGATTACTTTACAGAGGATGTTGTTATTTTCTTTGATAATTATCATAAAATCACAGAAAAAGTTGAAAGTTTGCGTCAGTATTTCTTAACAAATTTACAAGAAATTAATAGAACATATATTCACCAAAATATTATTGACGATAATGCATTTGAAAAAATTCAAAATAAAAAAGTGAGAAAGTACTATTTATCTAATTTAAAATTAAATGAAAAAATTATAGAGAAAAGCTATAATATAGATATTACGGACTTGGTGTATTATGTTAATGAAGAATACTTAACTAAAGAAATAAGAGAAAAGTTAGATAGTGATTATAAAGTTTTAATTTCTTTAAATACCCAAAAACAAAGAGATTATGTTGAAAAGATTTTATTTGATAATTATTTTTATGATGATATTTATTACGGAATAAAAAATGGGAAGATTTTCATTGACGTTAATAAATACCATTTGAAAGGTTTTGAAGATAAGAAAAATAAAATATTTTTATTAACACCGCGTGAATTATTTACAGAAGAAGAACGAAAAAAACGTCGTGTAAAATTTAAATATACAAATTCTGAAAAAATAAGAAATTATCAAGAATTAAATATTGGTGATTATATTGTTCATATAAGCCACGGTATTGGTCTTTATGAGGGAATAGAGAATATCGAAGTCAACGGAGTGCATAAAGATTTTTTAAAAATAGTTTATGATGGTGGAGATGTTATTTATGTTGATATTAACAATATGAATTATATTCAAAAATATACTGCTTCAACAGATAACAGAAAACCACAACTAAATAAACTTGGAACTAAAAAATGGCAACAAGTAAAAAATAAAGTTCGTCGTGAAATTGAAGATATTTCAGAAGACTTGATTAAATTGTATATAAAACGTGAGTTAAGTTCAGGATATGCATATAGCTTTGATAGTAGTTTGCAACAAGAATTTGAAGATGACTTTTCTTTTATACCTACCGATGACCAATTAAAAGCAACTGAAGAAATAAAACGAGATATGGAAAAACAACGTCCTATGGATAGACTCTTATGTGGAGATGTAGGTTTTGGGAAAACTGAAGTTGCCATGCGTGTTGCGTTTAAAGCAGTTATGGATGCAAAGCAAGTAGCAGTTTTAGTACCAACAACACTTCTAGCTGAGCAGCACTATGAAAATTTTGTTAATCGTTTTGCAAACTTTCCTGTTAATATAGAGGTAGTTAGTCGTTTCAAAAGTGCAAAAGATATTACAGAAATTTGCAAAAGATTACGAGAAGGGAAAATTGATATTATTATCGGAACACATAAACTTCTTAATGATAAATTTAAATATAAAGATTTAGGTTTATTGATTATTGATGAAGAGCAGCGCTTCGGTGTTAAACACAAAGAGAAGATAAAACACTTAAAAAATACGATTGATGTTCTGACACTAAGTGCAACACCAATACCAAGAACATTACATATGAGTTTGATAGGTATTCGTGACTTGTCAGTAATAGAAACCCCACCAAGTGAACGACAACCGATTCAGACTTTTGTTACCGCGCAAAATAACATGATAGTTAAAGAAGCGATTATGAATGAAGTTTCTCGTGGTGGGCAGGTATTTTACGTTTATAATAGAGTAGATAGCATAGATGAAAAATATTTGGAGTTGAAAAGATTATTACCAGATATAAATATCGCATACGCACATGGTAGAATGACACAACGTGAACTTGAGCGTATTATGTCTGATGTAATTGATAGAAAATATGATTTATTAATTACAACTACAATAATAGAAACAGGAATTGATATTTCTAATGTTAATACTCTTATTGTAGAAGATGCAGATCGTTTTGGTCTTAGTCAGCTATACCAACTTCGTGGACGTGTAGGAAGAAGCAGTAGAGAAGCTTATGCTTATTTAATGTATCAGCCATTCAAAGGTCTTACAGAAAATTCTGAGAAAAGATTATCAGCAATTAAAAATTTTACAACCTTAGGAAGTGGATTTAAAATTGCTATGCAAGATTTATCAATTAGAGGAGCGGGAGATGTTCTTGGTGGTCGACAACATGGATTTATTGACTCTGTAGGATATACCTTGTATTCACAAATGTTAGAGCAAGAGATTCAAATGAAAAAAGGTATATTAGAACCTATTTTGGAACGAGATAAAACACAAGATGCAGAGTATTATGAAAATATAATAAAAGAATCCGCTCCAAAACTTCAAAAAGATCTTTTTGAAGCAGAAAATGATGATTTTGAGATTAAATTAAATGTAGATGCATTTATTCCAAAAGAATATATTAGTAGTGATGCAGACAAAATAGATTTTTATAAGCGATTAAATAGCGTTATTACTGATGAGGAAATTGATAGTATAGTAGAAGATTTAATTGATAGATTTTCTGATTTTGGCACAGAGGTTACTAATTTAATTGATATTTGTTACTTAAAAGTTAAAGCAAAAGAGTCGAGAGTTACAAGTGTTAAAGAACTTGCAAACAAAGTAATTGTAACTTTTGAAAAAGATATAGTAAATAAATTAAAAGGAAAAGAATTGTTTGCTGCCTTGATGCCACATAAAGATGTGAGAATTATTGCTAAAGATGGGTTCTTTTTAGAAATAGATAAAAAAGAGCGTTACAGTATTCGTCGTATTAGAGATATGATAAATCTAGTAAAAGAAAATATGGAGGAAACTAATGACAAAGATTAGATGCCCATGGGCAAAAGGAGAGTTAGATACAAAATATCACGATACTGAATGGGGAAGAAAAACTCATGATGAAAGAGAGTTGTTTGAGTATTTAATTTTAGAAGGGATGCAGGCTGGACTTAGTTGGTCATTAATTCTAAAAAAACGAGAAAATTTTAGAAAAGCTTTTGATAATTTTGACTATAATATTTGCGTGAATTATAGCGACGACTATTTAAACTCTTTACTAGAAGATGAGGGTATTATTAGAAATAAGTTAAAAATATATGGTGTGAGAAAAAATGCATTAGCCTTTTTGAAAGTAAGAGAAGAATTTGGAACTTTCGATAACTACATTTGGCAATTTACAGATTTTAAAACACTTAGTTCAAATCTGAAATCTTATAAAGATGCGCCTAGTAATACTGAATTATCAGATAAAATAAGCAAGGATATGAAAAAAAGAGGATTTACTTTTGTAGGAAGTACAATCATATACAGCTATATGCAAGCGATAGGAATGATAAACGATCACCAAGTAGACTGCTTTTGTTATAGCGACTGTAGGTAGATAAGTATTAAAATAAAACTTGTATAATTGTATTAAAATTTAACTATAAACTTTACTTTATATCGAATAACGTCTATAATAATAAAAGTGTTAAATTTTATGATAGGATTTAGTATGAATAAGAGAACTGTTAGTATTGAAGAAATTATAGAAAACAAAAAATACATTAAAATATTCGATGATGAGATAAAAAAAATAAGAGAAATTCCTAAAATGCCCAAATGTGAATTTATCCATATCGGAGCAACAAGTACAACAGATGTTATTGGGGAAAAAATAGTTGATATACTTGTTGTTGTAGAAAATTTACATGAGATAACAACATTTGACGAAAAAAGATTAAATAATGTAAGTTATCATAGAATAGCTCATAATGGTATTAAGGGTGTAATTAAGTATGCGAGACTTACAGACTATTTTTCTATGAGCTATGATGTGATATTATATGTAGTCCAACGCGGGACAGAAATACATAACGATTTTTTAAAATTAAAAAAGGTTTTTGAAAAAGAGGAATTAAAGGCTGAGTATAATGAATTTAAACTTATTAATAAAGAATATACGTTTAAAGATTACTCAAATAAAAAATTAGAGTTTATAAATAAAATGTTAAAGAAGGTAGAAATAGATGATTAAAGCACAAGGTATAGAAAGTGTTGTTCGTAATAGTGAAGTATTATTTAATGAACCGCTAAAAAAATACAGTTTTACTAAAACGGGAGGCAATGCTGAGGTTTTAGTACGTGTAAAAACAGAAGAAGATTTTCAGAATATAATCAAATATAGTTATGACCACAAAATAGAATTGACTATTTTAGGAAATGGATCTAATGTTTTAATTTCTGATACTGGAATAAGTGGAATTGTTGTTATAACTAGTGATATGAATAATATAGAATTATCAGAGGAAAATATATTATCGTGCTATGCAGGAACAACATTAAAAGAACTTACTGATTTTTGTATAGAAAATAGTTTGACTAATCTTGAATTTTCATGCGGTATACCAGGAAGTGTAGGCGGTGCAATTTTTATGAACGCTGGAGCTTATGGTGGTGAAATGAAAGAAGTAGTAGAAAAAGTAGAAGTTTTTGATAGAAAAGGTAATAAGAAAGTGTATTCTAATGAGGACATGAATTTTTCTTATAGACATTCTGTAATTCAAGAAACAGGAGAGATTATTTCTAAAGTTTACTTTAAAATGATAGATGGAAACAAAGAAGAAATAATAGCTAGAGTTAATGAACTAAATAAAATGCGTGAAGAAAAGCAACCATTGGAGTATCCTTCATGTGGTTCTGTTTTCAAAAGACCGGTTGGTTATTTTGCAGGGAAATTAATTCAAGATGCCGGTCTTCAAGGATTGACTGTGGGAGGAGCTCAGGTTTCAACAAAACATGCTGGCTTTATGGTTAATATAAATAATGCTACTTGTGAAGATTATAAAAATTTAATAAAAAAAGTTCAAGAAGAAGTATTTAAACATTCTGGGGTTAAATTAGAATGTGAAGTTAAAGTTCTAGGAGAATAGTAAAAACGTTAGTCATAATTTTATGACTAACGTTTTTTTATATAGGAATGTGCTAATATGTTTAATAAAATTATTTTTGATTATCAATAAATTTCTTATAGGCACTAAGATTTTGCTCGTTTTTATTATTTGTTTTCGGCGTGTAAAATGAAGAATCTACCAAGTTATCAGGTAAATATTGCTGTTTTACATAGCCATTCGGATAAGAGTGGGGATATTTATAGCCGACTCCACGATTAAGTTTTTCTGCTCCAGAGTAATGGCTATCACGTAAGTGGTCTGGAATAATAAACTTAGGATTACGATTTGTTTCAGCTAAGGCATTATCGATTGCCATAATTGCACTGTTTGATTTTATCGAAAGTGCCAATTGAATAACAGCATTTGCTAAAGGAATACGAGCTTCAGGAAGACCCAGCATTTTTGCACTTTCTACCGCAGCATGAACGAATGGACCAATATTCGGATTTGCAAGCCCGATATCTTCATAGGCTATAACTGTCATTCTACGATAAATAGTATCTAAATCACCACTGTCAATTAGTAGTGCGAGGTAATATAACGATGCATCAACATCACTTCCTCGAATAGACTTTTGAAAGGCGCTAATAATATCATAAAAAGCGTCGCCATCTTTATCATAGTTTTTGAATTTTCCTAGTGATAAACTTAGAAGTTTTTCCTTTGTTATATGTTCATCCTCGTTGGATAAGTTATATAAAATTTCAAATGTATTAAGTGAAAATCTTAAATCACCCGATGAATTAAGTGCAATAGCTTTAAAGACATCATCATCAATAGAAAGATTTTTAGAAAATATGTCATTGTTTTTTGCTATTTTCATTAGATAATTGTAAATATCATCTTCATTAATTTGTTTTAGTTCAAAAATCATAAGGCGAGATCTTATAGCAGGATTAACAGTATGATAAGGGTTGTTGGTAGTACAACCGATAACATAAATATTATCATATTCAATTTCAGGAAGAAGAATATCCTGCATAGGTTTTGTTAATCTATGGAATTCATCTAAAAGTAAAAGAACTTTTTTAAATCGTTTAGATTCTTCAATGACCGTAGTTAAATCCTTTTTAGAACAGTTTACAGCATTCAATATTTTGAATTTATAATCTAATTCGTTAGCTAATGCATTTGCTATTGAAGTTTTACCCGTACCAGGAGGTCCATATAAAATAAATGAAAACATTTTTTTGCTTTCTACTATTTTTGTTAGAACTTTATTTTTTCCAATAAGATGTTGTTGTCCAATTATATCAGTAATTTTTTGGGGACGAAGTTCATTAATAAGTGTTTGCATATTTACCTCCTAATTTTTTAATTCAACTTGATTATACCATACAATTTTAAATTTTACATAATGTAAATTTTATGGTAAAATAAATTCATCATCAAAACGGGGATGTTTAGGATTCGACAGGGATGCTAGTCTTCTTGGTGGCATGTAGGAGGGTTGGCTCCTTTAATAACACACTCAGTTAAATATAACTGGCGAAAAAACAAATTACGCTTTAGCAGCTTAATAGCTAAAGGCTGATTACTTTGTTCGACTGTGGCAAAGCTAATCGGTTCATTAATAGCAGTCTACGATTTATCACTTCCGTTTGTAGTGGTAAATAAGAGAATAATCAAACTCGTTTTTCATTGCCCGTTTATCGGCTTAAGTGAAAAATTAAATTTAATAGGTAAACTAAACATGTAGAAGCTAAGGGGAGGTTTTCTTGGACGCGGGTTCAAATCCCGCCATCTCCATACTATTGCTAGAGTAGAAATACTCTAGTATTTTTTTATATATTAGTCAGCGAAATTAATTTTTTAATTTTTTTCTTATAAAAGTTAATTATAATTATTTGCTAATATAAAGATTTATATAGTATAATAATGGTGTAGAGAAAAAATATCTTGGGAGGCGATAATTATGATGAAATTAAAGTCAGTATTTAAATTTGGTGATTTAGACAACCAAGAAGAAGTTTATAATGGCGGTGTAATATCTATACTTCTAGCGATAGGTAGACATTTATGGTTGAGCATAACCAATATTGTTAAAGCATTAGGATATACTTTATATCTAGTAACTTGGTTAGTTTATGCAATGTTTGTAGTGTTGGCTATAGGATTGTTATTTTACTATCTTTATTTAGTAGCATTAGCACTATTCTAGAATATTATATTATAAAATAAAAACAGCTGTAAAAGTGTCTTTAAATGCTCTTTTACAGCTGTTTTATGTAAGAAGACAAGTTTGTAAATAATTATTAATTATGCTATAATATATCTATAATCAAAAGGAAGTAAAAAAGGATGCTAATTAAATTCTCAGAAAAGCTTTATTACACAAAACAACGTTATATGTATTTGGAACCAACCATTGGATATGTAAAGGGAGAAAATTTTTCTGTTATGCTTGATGCGGGCAATGGTCCAAGCCAAGTAGAGGAGTTTTTAAAAGAACTTGAGGAAAATTCTTTGCCAAAACCAAGTTATGTTATTCTTACTCATCATCATTGGGATCATAGTTTTGGTGCAGGATACTTAGATATTCCAGTGATTTCTACAGAACGAGCAAAAGATTCTCTAATAGAATTATCTAAGTTAAAATGGGATGACGAAAGCTTATATAAAAGAGTGGAAGTGGGAACTGAAATAAAATATAGCGCAGATGTGCTAAAAAAAGTCTATGAGAATTATGAAATAAAAATAAAAATTCCAGATATGCCTAAAAGTGCAGATTTTAATCTTAACTTGGGAGGAATAAAGATAACTTGTTTCAGTAGCGATAATTCGCATTCTGATGATGCATTTTTAATTTATATTGCTGACGAAAAGGTATTATTTTTAGGAGATAGTCATGCTAAAAATTATTATACACAGCCAATGAGTTATAATAAAATCAAACTTCACGATTATATCGATAAGATTAGTAAAATTGATTTCGAGTATGCAATTCCAGGACATGGAAATATTTTTACGAGAAATGAGTTACTAACTTATTTAGAAAAAGAATATATAAAAATGAGGTGATTAAATGGCAGATTTATATTTGTATCTTGATTGGATTCTTTTAATCTTAATGTCACTTACATTTTGCCAACAACTATTCTCGAAAAAATTTAACTTTTATGGAGTACTTTCCATTCTAAGTTTGGCAATATATATTGCTTTACATTCTTATTCAACAGGGTTAAGTATTTTTGTATTTGTTCTTTTCCTTGGAGGAATAGCACTTATTGGCTTGGAAATGTTTATACCAGGAGGAATAGTTGGGACTGTAGGTATAATTACCTTGATTTATGCAATAATTTATGTTAATGAATCAACTTACAATATTGCATTTATTATAATTGTATCATTTATGTTAGGAGTAGGTTTATATTTATTTAATAGAAAAATGTTAAATAAAAAATTAGCTTTCTTAAATCAACTAGTGTTGAATGATGCAATTTCTACAGAAGAAGGCTATGTTGCAAGCGAGAGCCGAGTAGATTTAATTGGCAAAAAATTGCTAGCATATACTGATCTTCGTCCAGCAGGAGTAGCGGCTTTGAATAACGAAAAATTTGACGTAGTTACGGATGGAGATTTTGTAGAAAAAGGTAATGAAATTGAAGTTATACGTGTCGAAGGTATGCGTATAGTTGTAAAAAAAATTTAATAATTTAAAGGAGGAAATGTTATGCCAGAATTAGTTTTCACAGGTATAATTTTAGTGGTAGTACTAATTGTATTATCAATATTTTTCACTTTCTTTCCGCTCGGACTTTGGATTAGTGCTATAGCAGCTGGTGTTAAAGTTAGTATCTTTACACTTGTTGGTATGCGTTTAAGACGTGTTATTCCAAGTAGAGTAATTAATCCGATGATTAAAGCTCATAAAGCGGGATTAGCTGTAACAATAAATCAGCTAGAAAGTCACTATTTAGCCGGAGGGAATGTAGATAGAGTTATTAATGCTCTTATTGCTGCACACCGTGCAAATATAGTAAGCTTAACATTTGAACGATGTGCCGCTATTGATTTAGCAGGACGTGATGTGCTTCAAGCCGTTCAAATGAGCGTTAACCCGAAAGTTATAGAAACACCTTATATTGCAGGGGTAGCTATCAACGGGATTGAGGTTAAGGCCAAAGCTCGTATTACAGTTCGTGCAAATATTGAAAGACTTGTTGGGGGAGCTGGGGAAGAAACAGTTATCGCTCGTGTAGGTGAAGGTATTGTATCAACTATCGGGTCATCTGAATCACATACAGTAGTATTAGAAAATCCAGATAGAATTTCTAAAACAATTCTTGATAAAGGTCTTGACGCAGGTACTGCATTTGAAATCTTATCGATTGACATTTTAGATGTAGACATCGGTCAAAACATTGGTGCAAACTTACAAACAGAACAAGCTATTGCTGATAAAAACATCGCGCAAGCTAAAGCTGAACAACGCCGTGCAATGGCGGTAGCAGCTGAACAAGAAATGAAAGCAAGAATTCAAGAAATGCGTGCAAAAGTAGTAGAAGCAGAAGCACAATTACCACTAGCTATGGCAAAAGCATTCCAAGATGGGAACTTAGGTGTTATGGATTATATGAATTATAAAAACTTAGAAGCGGATACAGGAATGAGAGATTCAATCAAACGTATGTCTCAACCAGAAACACAAGAAAAATAATAACTAAATAAAGGAGGGGCTAAAATGACATTTATAATTTTTGCCGTACCAATTATAGTTATCATATTTTTAGTTATTTTTATTACAGTTTTTGCTTCAGATAGTAAAAAATATCATAAAAATTTAGATAATTCCAAACAGATGGAACTAGAACGTGCAAGAGAAGCTGCATTAAGAGCTGTTGAAGAAATGCGACGTATAAAGGAATCTATGGATACGGGATACGAAACAAACAAGAAAGTGCCGATGCAGCAAGAAGTAACGTCTAGTGTGTATAGTAAATCAAGTGAAATGAAACCTTCGCGTGAACTAATACAACAAAAAGCTCAAGCACGAAAAAATATAGTTTCAGTAGAAAATAGGACAAATAAAAATACTATTAACGAATATCAAAAATATTATAATGACAATTATAATAAAGGAAGAAGTAAATTCAATCAACAGAGAAATTTCAGACAACAAACATTTGAACAAAATAATATACCTAGGTTAGAATTTTCTAGAGAAAATCTGGTAAGAGGTTTAATTGCAAAAGAATACTTGAATAGGAAATACGGTGGTAAAGTATGAATACAGCAATATTTTTTGCATTAATTGCTTTAATTTCTTTTGTTTTAGATAAAATGAAAGATGGTAACCAAAAAAAACAAAATACCCAAAAAACCAGAAAACTAAAGAAAAATCCAAAAGTTTCAGAGAAAAGTTCTCAAGAAATTAAGCGCTCGAATGAATTTAAAAATAGACCTAAAAAAAATACTCGTGTAATAGTAGATAGAGAAAAAGAGATATATTCAAACTCTAAAATTATCGATAAAGAAAAAATTGTGAATGATATAATTTTTTCGGAAATTTTGTCAAAACCAAAAAGTAAAAGATAAAAATTAGGAGGTATAATTTATGAAGAAAACTTTTAACTATATAAGTTATTGTATATATTCATTTATACCTCTTTATTTTGTCTTGTTAATTTATACTATAATAAAACAGGATCTGTTAGATACAATATTATGTTTAGTTCTTATTTTATATTCTATTTTTTCACTAATTTTATTAGTTTATTCTAGACCTAGCGATATTTTTGTATGCTCAAATAAAGAATTAAAAAAACAACGAGGAATCGATTATGGATACTTGATTTTAATGATTATTATGACATTTTTAATTATAAATGAAAAGCTGTATTTTAGTTTTAAATTAGCGTTCTTATTAATTATATTTTTTATTTTATTTAAAATTTTATTCAAATATAAAAATTACAGTTTAACATTATTAGGATATAAAATGTACTTTATTCGTGATAAGATAATCTATAGCAAAAAAAATGAAGAAGAATTAAATAAGTTTTTGAAAGAAAAGAAATTTTTACAGATTATAAAGATATCTGATAACATATTTTTAGAAATCGATAAGTATGGAATGACAAAATATTATTGTAAAGATTGTTAATTATAGTTTAGGATATGAGTATATAAATAGAAATAATAGATTATATATAAAAAACATATTTTATTTTAGCAGAAATTATAATAAGAATTTAGAGGGAGTATAGTTATATAATTATAGTCGTTAAAAATAAAAGGAGATTACTATGAGAGCTGTCGATATTATAGATAAAAAAAAGAAAAGGCAAGAACTAACTAAAGAAGAAATAGATTTTCTATTAGAGGGTTATCTAGCAGGAACTATTCCTGATTATCAAATGAGTGCTTTTTTAATGGCTGTGTATTTTAACAATATGACAAAAGAAGAGTTAACGTATTTTACATTAAAAATGCGCAATTCAGGGGACATTATTACTTTTGATAATCTTGATTATTACTTGGTTGATAAACATTCTACTGGAGGAGTTGGTGATAAAGTTACAGTTGTCTTAGGACCAATTTTAGCAGCTTTAGGAATGGCTACCGCAAAACTTTCTGGAAAAGGGCTTGGGCATACAGGAGGAACTATTGACAAATTTGAATCAATAGAAAATTTCAAGTTTAGCTTAACGAAAGAAGAACTGGTAGAAGTAGCAGGTAAAACAGGAGTTGGACTTATGGGATACAGTGATAACATTGTACCATTGGACAAAAAAATTTATGCGTTACGTGATGTTACAGCAACAGTAGATAGTATCCCGTTAATAGCCAGCAGTATTATGAGTAAAAAGTTAGCCATACAATCTGACTTAATAATACTTGATGTGAAAGTTGGTGATGGTGCTTTTATGAAGACTATAGAAGATGCACGTGAATTATCTCGTCGAATGGTTGAGATAGGTAATAGTGTTGGTAGAAAAACTATTGCTGTTCTTACTAATATGGATGAACCATTAGGATATAATATAGGTAATGCTAATGAGATAAAAGAAGGTATCGAGGCGCTAAAAGGTCATTGGTCGGCTGATTTAAAAGAAGTTGTTTATGAAATTGTTTATATTGCACTTAAACATAAAGGTGAAGTTGAGACTTTTGAAGAGGCTAGCGAAAAAATAGATGAAGTAATAAAAAATGGGAAAGCTTTAGAAATTTTAAAAGACTTTATCTCACTTAGTGGTGGAGATGGACAGGTAGTTAATAACTATAAGTTGTTACCATTGCCAAAATCAACATCTGAAGTTTATTCAACTAAAGATGGTTTTGTAGAAAAAATTAAGGCTGAGGAAATAGGAAAAGCAGCTATGGTTATAGGTGCTGGACGTGCAACGAAAGAAGATGAAATAGACCATGCAGTAGGAATATTACTAAAGAAAAAAGTAGGAGACCTAGTAAAAAAAGGTGATTTAATAGCAGAAATTCATTATAATGATGATAAAAATATAGAACAAAGCAGGGCTATGATTATAGACGCATATGTCGTTGGTTCTAAAGAACAAAAAGATATAAAAAATATTTTAGAGATAATAGAATAGAGGTAGAAACATGGAATTAAATAAATATATTGATCATACTATATTAAAAGCAACAGCAAGTCAAAAAGATATAGAAAAATTATGTGCAGAAGCGACTGAACATAAGTTTTATAGTGTTTGTGTCAATGGTTGCTATGTGAAAGATGCTAAAAAATACTTGGAAGGAACAGATGTGAAAGTTGCAGCTGTAGTTGGATTCCCGCTAGGAGCAATGACAACAGCAGCTAAAGTTTTTGAAGCGAAAGAAGCAATAGAAAATGGTGCTAGTGAGATTGACATGGTTATAAATGTCGCTAAGTTGCAAGATGGAGAATATGGATATGTTGAAGAAGAAATCCGTCAAACAAAAGAAGCTATAGGAAAAAATGTTTTGAAAGTTATAATAGAAACATGCTACCTTAGTGATGAAGAAAAAGTTAAGGCTTGTGAATTATCATTGAAGGCAAAAGCTGATTTTGTTAAAACTTCAACTGGGTTTGGTACAGGTGGTGCAACATTTGAAGATGTTAAGCTTATGAAAAGTGTTGTAGGAAACAACGCAAAAGTAAAAGCTAGCGGTGGTGTAAAAAATAAAGAAACTGCTGAAAAATATGTTGAATTAGGTGCAGAGCGTTTGGGCACAAGTTCAGGTATTGAAATAATAAAATAATTAAGATAATAAAAAGGTTAGCTTAGTGTTTAAATTAATGATTAAGCTAACTTTTTTAATTGTTTTTTATAGCTTATTAGCGGTATTTATTGTATAATAGAAAATGGTTTATTGTGTACATCAAATACTAGAGGAACTTAGTATTTTAATATTTGAAACGTGAATCTTAAGAAATTCACAATGGAGATAAAAATAAAAAGGAGATTTTTTATGTTATCAAAGTCATTTGAACAATATAAATTTAATGAATTTGTAAATAAAGCAATAGTAGATTTAAAGTTTGATAATCCCACAAAAATTCAAGAAAGAGTATTTTCACCTGTATTAAAAGGAAAAAATATTGTGGCAAAATCACAAACAGGAAGTGGGAAAAGTCACTCTTTCCTATTACCAATTTTTAGTAAACTAAATGTAGAAAAGAAAAAGACTCAAAGCATAATTTTGGCGCCAACACGAGAATTATCTCGTCAACTTTATGATATGGCATTGCATATCGCAGAGTTTAGTGAAGATGATATAAAAATTACGCTATGCATTGGTGGTCAAGATTTGAATCGAGATATAGAAAGAGTATCAAATGCACCACACATTATAATTGGAACGCCTACTCGTGTTTTAGAATTAGATCGTGCAAGTGCTCTTGCTATTAAAGAAGTAGAGACTTTAGTTATCGATGAATGTGATATGATGATTGATTTAGGATTTATGGAAGATATTGATAAAATTTCTAAACGTACTGCAGAAAACTGTCAATTCTTAGTATTTTCAGCAACTATTCCTACTCAAATGAATCATTTCTTAAAAAAATATTTGAAAAATGCTCAATATATCGAAGTTGATAATGCGAAATTTGGAAAAATTGAATACATTCTAATTCCAGAAAAAAGTTCAACGCGTTTAGAAAAACTATATGAAATTACAACAGTTATTAATCCTTATTTAGCACTTATTTTTGCAAATAAGAAAACAGAAGTTGAGGAAATAAGTAACTACTTAATTTCAAAAGGACTAAATGTTGGAGTTCTTCACGGAGATTTAACACCGCGTGAACGAAAACAAATGCAACGTCGTATTAATAATTTAGATTTTACTTATGTAGTCGCTAGTGATTTAATGAGTCGAGGAATCGATATTGAAGGTGTTAGCCATGTAATTAACTATAATATTCCTAATGATTTAGACTTCTTTATTCATAGAGCTGGACGTACAGGGCGTGCTGGTTTAAATGGCGATTGTATTACAATCTACAATAATAAAGATGAAGAAAAATTACAAATTCTTGAAAGCCGAGGAATAGAATTTAATCACCAAGATATAAAAAATGGTGAGTTTATTGAAACTAAAGATAGAAATAAACGTCAAAGTAGAAAAAAAGTTGTTGCTGATCATAATTTAACGGAAAAATTAAAATCAAAAGTGCGTGTTTCTAAAAAAGTTAAACCAGGTTATAAGAAAAAATATAAATATAAAATGGATAAACTTAAACAAAAAGAAAGAAGAAAATTCGCTAAAAGAAGTAATAAAGCAAATAGAGGTAAATAATGAAAAATTTAAAGATTGGATCTCATGTATCAATGTCTGGAAAAGACATGATGTTAGGCTCTGTTAAAGAAGCAGCGAGCTATAGCAGTGATACATTTATGATTTATACAGGTGCTCCTCAAAATACGAGAAGAAAATCTATTGATGAATTACGTATTGATGAAGCGCATAAGGCAATGGAAGAAAACAATATTAGTGATATAGTAGTACACGCTCCGTATATAATTAATCTTGCTAATACAATAAAGCCTGATATTTATCAGTTAGCTGTTGACTTTTTACGATTGGAAATAGAAAGAACTGAAAAAATTGGTGCTAAAAATATAGTTTTACACCCAGGTTCTCATGTTAAAGCTGGTGCTGATGTTGGTATAGCTAGTATAATAAAAGGACTTAATGAAGTTTTAACAAAAGATATGAAAACAAATATCGCTCTTGAAGTAATGGCTGGTAAGGGAAGCGAATGTGGTCGTACATTTGATGAAATTGCTAAAATAATCGATGGTGTAACTTTAAATGATAAACTTACTGTTACTTTTGATACATGCCATGTTTTTGAAGGTGGTTATGATATAGTGAATAATCTTGATGAAGTACTAACTGAGTTTGATAAAATAGTAGGACTTGATCGTATTCAAGTTTTACATATCAATGATAGTAAAAATACTTTAGGAGCACATAAAGATCGCCACGAAAACATTGGTTATGGTGGAATTGGTTTTGAAGCAATTAATCGTATAGTTCATTTACAAGAGTTCACTAATATTCCGAAAATCCTAGAAACACCATGGTATGGTGAAAATAAAGATATAGCACCGTATAAAGATGAAATAGCTATGTTAAGAAGTGGAGAGTTTATAGATTTCAAAAAATAAATTTTGGAGGTTATTATGACAACAACAGAAGAAAAAGTTGATAGAATCATGAAGCTTTTAAAAGAAAAAGGATATAAATATACAGATAAAAGAAAGTCTATGGTAAAGTTGTTAGTAACTGAAGATAGATATATAAATGCAAAGTTTGTTTCGGAAACCTTAGGAAAGGTTTATCCAGGGTTAAGTTTTGATACGATATACCGTAATCTAAGTACTTATGAAGAACTAGGAATTTTAGAAACTACAGAGATAAAGGGTGAAAAATATTTTAAAATAGGATGTTTAGAAGAAGATCATCACCATCATCACCACATTTGCTTAGGGTGTGGTAAAGCAAAAATTATTCATATTCATGTCTGTGATAATCTACAAATTGAAGAACTAAAAGGTTATAGGATTGATGGGCACAAATTTGAAGTATATGGATTATGCCCTAAATGCTTAGAAAAAGAGGAAAATAAATAATGTTTGAGGGTATATTGCCGATTTATAAGCAACGTGGAATAACTAGTCATGATGTTGTTTTCAAAGCAAGAAAAATCCTAAAAATGAAGAAAATAGGACATGCAGGTACGCTAGATCCAGAAGTAGATGGGGTATTACTACTTTTATTAGGAGGAGCAACTAAAGTTAGTGATTATGCTATGGATTTGGGTAAAAGCTATCGTGCGGAAGTATGTTTAGGTATTAAAACAACCACTGAAGATTTGACCGGAGAAGTTTTAGAAGAATGTAACGTTAGTGATATAGATATAAATAAAATAAAAGATGTTTTACAAACCTTGATAGGGGAAATTGAACAAACTCCACCAATTTACTCAGCTGTAAAGGTGAAAGGTAAAAAACTTTATGAATATGCACGTGCAGGAAAGTTTGATGTAAAAATTCCATCAAGAAAAGTTAATATCTATGATGTTGAGTTTATTGAGGGTAGTGATTATTATAGAGATAATAAGTTTTATTTTTCTATCAATATATCTTGCGGTAAGGGAACCTATGTCAGAACTATTGCTACTGATATTGGTAAAAAATTGAATTTACCGAGTACAATGAGTAAGCTAACAAGGACTCGTAGTGGGAAAATAGAATTAGATAATTGTTTAACACTTTCAGAAGTAGAACAATTACTTGAAAAAAATAAGCTAGAAGAAAAGTTATTAAAAAAAGAATATGCCTTAGAGGAATATCAGTTTGTAGAAATTCCTAAATTTAGGGCGCAACAAGTTATGAATGGACTTAGATTTAGAAAAAATCAATTCCCAGACTATGATTTTACAGATGGAATAGTATTCACATATGAAAACGAGGCAATAGCTATTTATTATCTGAAAAATCCATATGATGAATTATTATATGTGAAAACTACATTTCCAAAAATAATAGAGTAGGTAAATAAGAAATGAAAATTTTTAATATTTCTGATTACAATATAATAGAAAAAAGTAATAAAAAGAGGGTAGCTGCATTGGGTTTTTTTGATGGGATTCATAAAGCTCATCAAAAGATAATTTCTGAAATGGTATCAGAAGCCAGAGAAGGATATGTACCAACGGTAATTACACTAGATAAAAGTCCAAAAGAATATTTTGCAAAATCTAAAGAAGAATCTTTAACACCATTAAAAAAGAAATCTAAAATTTTTGAAGAACTAGGTGTAGAGGAAGTTTATTATTTGGAATTTAATGAACAATTACAAAATTTAGAAGCAATAGAATTTATTGATAAAATTTTAAAAAAATTAAAGGTTGAAAAGGTCTTTTTCGGGTATGACTATAAATATGGTGTAAAAGGTTCGGGTACGCCAGAAATGATTCTAGATTCTGGAATAAAGGTTAGTATTCACGAAAAGGAAGAGATAGAGCATCATAAGATATCAACAACAACTTTAAAAAGCTTTGTTATAAATAATGATTTTGTTTCATATATTAAATTTTCAGGTAGAGCATATTCTATTGTTGGTACAGTAATAAAGGGTAAACAATTAGGTAGAACAATTAATTTTCCAACAGCTAATCTAGATTTAACAGAAAATTATTTATTACCAAAAACGAACGGAGTTTATCTGACTAAAACTATGGTTGGTAAAAAAATATATAAATCATTAACAAATATAGGATATAATCCAACTGTATCAGGCATTAAAGATAAAAAATCTATAGAGACTCATATTTTAGATTTTGATGAAGATATTTATGGAGAAAAAATAGAAGTATATTTTTATGAGTTTCTCCGACCTGAAAAAAAATTTGATAGTTTTAATCATTTAAAAGAACAACTGCAAATAGATAAGGATGTTTGTGAAAAAAAGATATTTTAAAATTTTTCCACTTGAAATTAATAAAAAAATAGTGTACAATAACTAAAGTTCCTTATTCGTGGTCTAGAAACACTCCAGATTCTATACTAGGATTAAGGGGAAAATAAAATTATATGGAGGAAATTGCAATGGCAGCAATTAGTCAAGAAAGAAAACAAGAAATTATCGCTAAATATCGTACTCATGAATCAGATACTGGTTCTCCAGAAGTACAAATCGCAGTATTAACTGCAGAAATTGATGCTTTAACTGAGCACTTAAACACTCATAAAAAAGATCACGCAGGTCGTCGTGGATTACTTAAAAAAGTTTTCCGTCGTCGTCACTTACTAGACTATTTAATTAAAAAAGATATCCAAAGATACCGCGAATTAATTAAATCTCTAGGATTAAGAAGATAATTTTTTATAAATTGGAGAGGTTTAGAAACTTCTCCAATTTCTTTAGAAAAGTATTGACATAATATAGAAATGTTGATATACTATTAAGGTACTTTGATTAAGTACTAACTAAATAATGTCTCAGTAGCTCAGCAGGATAGAGCAACGGCCTTCTAAGCCGTCGGTCAGGGGTTCGAATCCCTTCTGGGACGTCTGAAAAAGCAGGGTAGTTTATCCTGCTTTTTTTATGTGAAAAATAAACATCAAAATAAAAAAGATGAGAAATTAAACAACACTCATCTTGACTTCGATAACTTTATTCACTTCTGGTATTTTTTCTTTTATGTTTTTTTCAATAGCAAATTTCAAAGTGATATGCGAAAGTTCACAATGCGCACACTCCCCTAAAAATCTTATTTTTAAAATACCATCTTTATAATTAATAAATTCAATATTTCCACCATCAGCTATTAATTTAGGACGAATTTTTTCTAATTCTAACTTAATTTTATCCACTGTATCATAATATTTTTTATCCAAAATATAAACACCTCGCTCCACCTAATTATACTTGTAAATTTTTAAAAAATCAACATATTAAATAAATTAATAAAAAGTAAGCAAGTTACTATTATTTTCTTATAAAAACGTTTATAATAATATATAGAAAATAAAAATAAAGAGGGAAAATTCTATGACAAATACAGGAGAGCAACTAATCTTAATAACAGATATAGCTGTAGAGAAATTTCAAGAGTTGTTGTTTGATGCTGATAAACGTGATAGTTATCTGAAAATAGCTATTGCTTTAGAAGGTACTCAAATGCACTATGCTATTGATATAAAAGATGAAGTGGAAGAAGGAGATAAAGTCTATAACTTTGGAGAATTAAAAGTTCTTGTAAATGAAGAAGACGAACTACTTCTTAAAGGTCTTGAAATTGATTATGTACAGGATGAATTTGGAAGTGAGTTTACACTTCACAATCCTAACATGATAGAAATATATGATGATGAAGAAGGCGGTTGCTGCGGAAGTGGTTGCTGCTGCTAATAACAAATAACAAAAAGGAGAAAAGTATACTATGAAAAATGTAGTAATTTTAGGTGCTGGTTATGCAGGACTAACGACATTAAAAGGATTAAAAAAAGCTGCTAAAGCTGGAGAGGTAAAAGTAACATTAGTTAATAAAAATTCATATCACTATGATACTGTTAACTTACACGAAGTTTCCGCTGGAAACATTCCATCAAGAGACATTTGTATCGATATTAAAGATGTAGTTACACCAGGAGTTAGTTTTGTACAAGATGAAGTTATTAAAATTGATACTGAGAAAAAATTAGTATTAACTAAAAAACATGAAATTGATTATGATGTATTAGTAATTGGATTAGGATTCCAACCTGAAACATTTGGTATTGAGGGAATGGCAGAAAATGCTATGCCAATAGCAGACGTATTAGCAGCAGAAAAAATTGCAGCTACATTAGAAGATAACTTCAGAAAATATGCTACTAGTGAAGAAAAAGATGTTAAAGATATTTCTGTTATCGTAGGTGGAACAGGTCTTGCTGGTATGGAGTTTTTAGGTGAATTGGTACACCGTAAAAAAGAATTATGTTCTAAATATGGAATTGATGAAAAATTAGTTAAAATCTATGGATTAGATGCGGCTCCAACATTACTTCCAATGTTTACTAAAGAATATAGTGATTATGCTAGAAAATACTTAGAAGATAACGGAATTGAAATTATTTTAGGTGCTGGAATTAAAGGTGCAACTGCAGACAGCTTTATTATTGAAGTTGAAGGAGAAAGAAAAGAACTAAAAGCTAGTACATTAGTATGGACTGCTGGAGTTCGTGGTAATAAACTTATGGATGAAACTTTCCCAGAATTATCGAAACGTGGTCGTTTAGTAACAACTCAACAATTAACTGTTCCTGGAATGGAAGACATTTATATAGTAGGTGACTGTGCAGCGTTTATCGAAACAGGTCAAGAAAGACCATATCCAACTACAGCACAAATTGCTAACCAAATGGGAGCTTACGTAGGTGCTCGTATTAGTGGAAAACCAGTTGGAGACTTTAAATATATCAACCGTGGTGTTGTATGTTCTCTAGGACATAAAGATGGTATTGCAGATGTTATGGGTGGTAAAAAATCTAAAGGATTTAAAGCTGCTAAATTGAAAAAAATCATCGAAGCAAAAGCTATCTATGAATTAACAGACGTTATAACAGCTCTAAAAAATCAACGTATCCTTTAATTTTAAAGAAAAAAAACTCAACTTTTTGTTGGGTTTTTTTATTTTTCATCATAAAAACAAATAGCTATGAAGTGGGATTCAGTTTGGACAATAATTATCAAGTTTTCTAGCACGCTTAATTGAAAAATAGTCATAAATATGGTAAGATATAGTGTAGGGAAAATTTAACCAATAAAGTAATGAGGAAAAATTATGATATATAAAATAGCAAATACACAAGAAGAATATGAACAAATTTTCAAGTTAAATTATGAAACATTTGTTGATGAAATTCCTCAGCACGAAAAAAATGAAACTAAAAAATTAAAAGATAAATTTCATGATAAAAACATATATATAATAGCAAAAAAAGAGAATGAAGTAATTGGAATGATTTCGCTATCTGATACACGTCCATTTTCTTTAGATGATAAGTTGAATAATATAGATACATATTACAAAGGGGAATATAGAAAACCCGTAGAGATTCGATTATTGTCAATAAAACATCAATATAGAAAAACAAAGGTCTTTACAGAATTAATTCAAAGAACATTTAATTATATTATTCAAAACTCTTATGATATCGTCTTTATTTCGGGAACAGTGAGACAAGAAAAATTATATAAACATATAGGTTTTGTTCAGTTCCACGAAAATGTAGGTACTAAAGATGCAGAATATATGCCAATGTATTTAGATTTGACTGCTGAAAATAAAATTATTAATAGACTTGCAGCAGCTCAACGTATCAATTTTTTACCTGGTCCAGTAGATTTATCGGATGATGTTGTTGGTAAATTATCAAAAAAACTGTATTCACATAGAAGTAATGAGTTTGTTACATTGACAAAAGATACTTTGGCCAAATTAGAAAGAATCCTTGATGTTAAGTGTGCAACTATACTTCATGGTTCAGCTACTTTAGCTAATGAAGCTATTATGGCTCAGTTAAAGGGACGTGGGCTTAGTAATGGATTAGTTCTTGCAAATGGTGAGTTTGGAAATAGACTAATACGTGAAAGTAAGCGCCATGGTCTAAATATAGACGATTATAGCGTAGGTTTTGGAGAGAGTTTTGATTTAGAATTATTAGATAGAAAGTTATCTGAGGACAATTATGACTTTGTCTATTTAGTTCATAATGAAACTAGTGTTGGAATTTTAAATGATTTAGATAAAATAACAGAAATTGTAAAAGAAAAACATAATAAGGTTTTAGCTGTTGATGCTGTATCAGCGGTTGGAGCGATCAAGTACAGTTATAGAAATGTAGATTATGTTGCATGTTCATCAGGAAAAGCATTTTGTTCTGTTGCAGGTCTTGCAGTGGTTGGATCAAATTGTGAATTGGTACCGTTGGACAATACACCATTATACTTAGACTTGCATTATGCGAATAAGATGGTTTCTATACCATTTACACAACCATCAATTTTAATGGAAGCTTTAAACACAGCTTTAGATGCATTTGAAACTGATGAAAGATATGAAAAAGTTCAAAGTAAGTATGCTTATATGAAAGAAGGGTTAGAAGCTTTAGGCCTTCCGATTATGAAAATTAAGAAAAATGAAGTATCACCTGTTATAATAACGGTAGAACTTCCTGAAAGTATTTCTTCGCTTAATATAGGGGCTTCACTTGCGATAAATAATGTATTTATTCATTATAAGAGCTCATACTTAGCAGAAAGAAATATAATTCAATTTTCGTTTATAAACATAAACACAACTAAAAAAGAAATAGATTATACATTAAGTATATTAAAAGAAATGATAGGAGAGAATTAATGCCAGTATTTAAAGTATTTTACCAAGAAAATTCAAAAGAAATTCCAGTAAGGGAGAATACGCAAGTATTATTTGTAGAAGCTGATGGAGTTCCTGCAGTTAGAAAATACTTGGATGCCAGAAATTACAACATAGAGCTTGTTCAAGAATTAAGCGATGCTTATTTAGAATTTGAAAAACAAGCGGAAGATTTTAAAGTGGAGAAAGTTAATGGATAAAATCATTAAAAAAAATGAAGTAGGTGTAGCTGCTATTGGCGGACTAGGCGAAATAGGGAAAAACACTTACGCTATTCAATATCGTGATGAAATAATTATTATCGATGCGGGAGTGAAGTTTCCTGGAGATAATATTTTAGGAATCGATTATGTAATTCCTGATTACTCATATATTGAAAAAAACATAGATAAAATAAAAGCTTTAGTTATAACTCATGGTCACGAAGATCATATAGGTGGCTTACCATTTTTACTAAGAAAAGTGAGTCTACCTATTTATGGAGGACCTCTTGCTATTGGATTAATAAGATCAAAATTAGAAGAACATAATTTATTGGCAAGAGCAGAATTAAATGTTATTGATGAAGATACTATTTTAGAGTTTAAATATTTAAAAGTGTCATTTCATAATACAACGCACTCTATTCCAGATTCTTTCGGAGTTATAGTTAATACACCACAAGGAAATATCGTACATACAGGAGATTTTAAATTTGACTTTACGCCAGTAGGACAAGGTACAAACTTGCATAAAATGGCAGCAATCGGTGATGAAGGTGTATTATGTTTACTTTCAGACTCAACTAACTCAGAACGAGGAGAGTTTACCCAAAGTGAGAAAGAAGTAGGGAAAACAATTTCTAATATACTTCGTAAAGAAAAACATCGTGTAATATTTGCTACATTTGCTTCTAACGTTTATCGTGTAAAACAAGTAGTTGAAGCATGTATAGAGCACGGAAGAAAAATCGTTGTTTTTGGTCGCTCAATGGAGAAAGCTATCAAAATAGGTACAGAGTTAGGTTACATCAAAGCACCAAAAGATACATTTGTTAATAGCAAATATTTAAACCAGGTAGACCCAAATAAACTTCTTATTTTATGTACAGGAACTCAAGGAGAAGAACTTGCAGCCCTTAGTAGAATTGCTAACGGTACGCATAAAAAGATAACTATTATGCCAACAGATACGGTAATTTTTGCAAGTTCAGCTATACCTGGTAATACATTATCAATTAACAAGAATATAGATTTATTGTCAAAACTAGGTGCTAATGTAATTACATCTAGCGTCAATAATGTCCATACTTCTGGACATGGATCAAAAGAAGAACAAAAATTAATGTTTAGATTGATAAAACCTAAATATTTTATGCCGATTCATGGTGAATATCGTATGCAAGTTATTCATGCACAAACAGCTGCTGAGTGTGATATTCCATTAGAAAATTCATTTATTATGGAAAATGGTGAGGTTCTGGCCTTAACAAGTGATAGCGCTCGTATTGCTGGAAAATTTGAGGCATCTGATGTGTACGTAGATGGTCTTGGAATTGGAGATATAGGAAGTGTTGTTATAAAAGATAGAAAAGAACTATCAGAAGAAGGTGTAATTGTCGTATCAGTTGCACTAGATTTTAAAAATAAAAAATTACTTAATAATCCGGATATAATTAGTAGAGGATTTGTTAATATAAATGAATCTATGGAGTTATTTGGTGCATGTAAAGGTGTTGTAAAAGATACAGTTTTAAATATACTTTCTGATGAAGAAGTTGGAGTGTATCAAATACGCCATCAAATAGTAGAAAAATTAGGAGAATTTCTAGAACAAGAAATAGGAAGAAAACCTGTGATATTACCTACAATATTGGAGGTGTAAATATGAAATATAGAAGTGTGTTTGATATTATAGGGCCGATAATGGTTGGTCCATCGAGCTCACATACAGCTGGTGCTGTAAGAATTGGATTATTTACCAGATATATATTTGGATTTCAGCCTGAAAAAATAAAAATAACTTTATATGGGTCATTTAAAGAAACATATAAAGGGCACGGAACAGATATAGCTTTAATTGGGGGCTTATTAGGATATAATACCTCAGATAAGCGTATTAGAACTAGCTTAGAAGATGCAAAGGAAGCAGGAATAGATTTCGAATTTATAGAAAGTGAAGTTGAGCATATTCATCCAAATACCGCCAAACTTGAAGTAGAGGCGGGTAGACATAGTCTAGATTTAATAGGAAAGTCAATAGGAGGAGGGAAAATGGTTATTTTCGAATTATTAGGGTTTGATGTAAATCTCTCTGGAGACTTTCCTAGTTACTTTGTTTTTTACAAGTTTAGTGAGAAGAACAAAATACATTTGCTTTCAGAAATAAATAATATATTTGGAGATAATAAAGTAAGTGATAATTTTTCTGATTCAATATTAGAAGGAGTAAATTTACTAGTAGTGGAAGTTTTGGAAGAAATTAGTACTAAACAAATAGAGAGAATAGCTAATTTAGAATATGTAAATGAAGTAAAATTTGCTGATAAATTATAGGGGAAACGCTATGTTTATAAGTTTAGAAGATATAGTAGAAAAATCAAAATATGAGAAAAAACCTGTTTCAGAACTTATGATTGAACAAGAAGTTGAGTTAAATGGTGTTAGTCGTGCTGCTGTAGAAAAATTAATGAAACGTAATTTATCAGTAATGATGCAGGCAGTAGAAGAAGGTCTAGCAGGAGTCAGTTCAAAAACTGGGCTTACCGGAGGAGATGCTAAAAAGTTACAAACTTATATAGAAAGCGGTCAATCAATTACAGGAAAAGATTTTTTGACGGGGGTTGCAGCTGCAATAGCTACTAATGAGGTTAATGCTTCACTAGGATTGATTTGTGCAACACCTACCGCTGGATCAGCAGGTGTGTTACCTGGTTGTGTTCATGCTTTAAAGCAAAAGTTTAATATAGATGAAGAAACACAATTAAGAATGCTATTTACAGCAGGTGCTTTTGGATTTGTTGTTGCTAATAATGCATCTTGTTCTGGAGCAGAAGGCGGTTGTCAAGCTGAGATAGGTTCAGCTAGTGCGATGGCAGCAGCGGCAATAGTCGAAGCTATGGGAGGAGATGCAGAAACAAGTGCACATGCATTTGCTATTGCTCTAAAAAATATGCTCGGTCTTGTTTGTGATCCAGTAGCTGGATTAGTAGAAGTTCCTTGCGTAAAGCGTAACGCCGCAGGGGTTTCTACAGCGATGATGGCAGCAGATATGGCACTTGCGGGAATTAAAAGCCGTATACCTGCTGATGAAGTATTAGAAGCTATGTATAAAATTGGTTTAGAAATGTCAACGACGTTAAAAGAAACAGCCAGAGGTGGCTTGGCAATTACAAAAACTGGAGAAAAATATAGGAGTTTATTATTCGGTAATGATTAATATATTGGAAAAATCAGTAGAAACTATAAAAGGTGTAGGAAAAAAATATCTACAAACATTGAACGAATTAGAGATATATACTATTCGTGATGTATTGTATAATATTCCTTACAGAGTGTCTAGTTCTACTGATTTTTCTATGTCTGTTAAAGATAACGAAAAAGTAGTTGCAACAGGGAAAGTAGAAACACGTGTTAGTACACAGTTTTATGGAAATAAACGAAGTCGTTCATTCTTTTCATTATCTACCCCAACAGGAAGTATAAAAATAGTATTTTTTAATCAACATTATCTTAAAAAGAATCTTTTAGAAGGCCGAGATATCGTAGTAAAAGGAATTTATAACAAAGCTAATAATACGATAACAGCTTCTAGCATTTCTTTCGGAAAAGAAGAAAAATCGGAAAATAATGATAAAATAGAAGTGTTTTATCATTTAAAACAAGGAATAACTCAAAAAAGATTTATAAAGCTTGTAGAAGAATCATTTAATATGATTGATGAAGAAAATGTTATTTTAGATTTAGTCCCTGAAAACTTCAAAGGAATTTGGAAACTGGAAAAAATCTTATATACACTCCATTTCCCAAAAGATGTTGAGCAATTTGATAAAGCACGTAAAATGTACGCTTTTCATGAGTTATTTAATTATCAGTTGAAATTACAGTTACAAAATATAAATAGTAGGTTAGAAGATGAAAGATACAGAATTTGTATAAATAATAATGATATTCAAGAATTTACACAACAACTTCCGTTCAGTCTGACTAATGCTCAAAAGAGAGTAATAGACGAGATTGCAGCTGATTTAAATACACCTTATAAAATGGATAGATTGTTGCAAGGTGATGTAGGAAGTGGAAAAACAGCTGTAGCAGCCGCAACTTTGTATGGAGTTATAAAATCTGGATATCAAGCAGCTATTATGGCGCCAACGGAAATTCTTGCTAATCAACATTTTGAAACTTTTTTTGAATTTTTCAAAGAACTAAATATATCAATAGCACTGCTAACAAGTAACACACCTAAAAAAGAACGTAATAAAATTTTAAGTTTACTTGAAGTAGGGGAAGTAGAATTATTAATTGGGACACATTCTTTAATTCAAGATGATGTCATATTTAAAAATTTGAAATATGTAATTACTGACGAGCAACATCGTTTTGGTGTTAGACAACGAAAAATTTTAAGTAATAAAGGAGAGGCGGTAAACTCATTAATGATGACTGCAACGCCAATTCCTCGTAGTCTTGCGATAACATTAATTACGGATATAAAAGTTTCAACAATAGATGAACTTCCAGCAGGCCGTAAAAAAGTTCAAACATATAAAGCGAATAACAAGAGTTTTTATAAAGTTTTAGATAATATTATGATGGAGCTTGATAACGGTCGACAAGGTTATGTAGTGTGCCCATTAATAGAAGAATCAGAAAAGATGGATCTTCAAAATGTAGAAGATACTTATGAGAAGATAAAAGAATACTTGCCAGATTCATATAAAATAGCTATTCTACATGGTAAAATGAGTAATAAAGAAAAAGATGAGATAGTTGAAAGATTCTTAAATAAAGAGATACATATTTTAATATCAACAACGGTAATAGAAGTAGGAGTAAATGTTCCTAACGCAACATTTATGATTGTAGTTGATGCACATAGATTTGGACTTGCGACATTGCATCAACTTAGAGGACGTGTAGGAAGAAGTAAGTTTCAATCATATTGCATCTTGATAACTGATTCAAAAAGTGAGAGAATAGATATTATGTGTTTGGAAAATGATGGGTTTAAGATTGCGGAGTTTGATCTTAAGCAACGAGGTCCTGGAGATTTTTTTGGTACGAAACAAAGCGGTGTTCCAAGTTTTAAAGTTGCAGATTTAATTAATGATGTAGATCTTATGTATTTGGCTAAAAGATTAGCTCTAAAAATTATAGAAGTAACAGATAGTAAGAATAGGTTACTTCAGTATGTAGGTTTAGAAGAAACAACAATATAGGAGGAATAGATGAGCAAAAAGTGGAAAAATAGATTAATAAATATTCTTATTGCAGTATTATTACTTACTTCGGTAGTACTTATTTTTAAAAATCAAATTAGAGAGTACTTAACAGGAAATGCTAACAATAAAATAATAACTGCGTACAAAAATGGTAAAGGAGAGGTAGATATACCTTGGTGGCAAAAATTATTTACTGATAATGCCTCGAAAATAAAATTAACAGATTCTATGTTAGGAATTTTAAAAATTGATTCTGTAAATATTCAAGAACCAATATTTCAAGATGTCACAGAGATTAACTTGATTAATGGTGTTGCAACAGCGCAAGAACCCTCAACATTAGATGCTCAAAATGTTGTGATAGCTGGGCATAGCGTTCAAGGAGTAGGTATAAGATTTAATAATCTTAGCAAAATAAAAATGGGTGCTAAAATTGAAATTATTTCAAAAGATAAGCTACGTACATATGAGGTAAGTAAATTATATGATGTGGCTGCAACACAGGTAGAAATACTAGAGCAACATAAAGATCAACCTAAAAAACTTACATTATTCACTTGCGATAATTATAATCCTAAAACAGGAGAATGGGAAAGTAGATTTGTTGTTGAAGCTAAATTAGTAGGAGAAGAGAGTGCATAATATTATGAAAATAGGAATAGATATTTTAGGGATAGATAACCCAGAAAGAATTATTAACTTTGTAAATAATTATAAAGACGGCGAAGTAGAATTATATGTTTATGGATTGGAAGAAACATTAATAAAAGTAACAAAAACCGAAAATATTGTAAAAAATGTTTGTACAGAAGAAGTATATATGTCAGATGATCCGGCACGAGTTCACAGAAAGAAAAAAGATGCGTCTATGATTAGAATGTTAGATGATTTAAACAATCAAGTAATAGATGTAGCTATTTCTGGAGGAAGTACAGGTGCATTTATGGCAAGTTCAGTATTTATGATTGGTCGTATCGAGGGTATTTCAAAACCAGGCTTAGCTTCTCTACTACCAACAAGGTCAGATCATAAATTTTTATTAACAGATCTTGGGGCGAATGTTGAGGCTAAATCTGAAGACTTGTTGAATTATGCTAAACTTGGTCAATTGTATATGAAATACATTTACAATATAGAAACACCAAGCGTAGCATTGTTGAATGTAGGGGTTGAAGAAAGTAAAGGTAACAAAGTTTATAAGGATGCACATAAGCTTATGAAGGCCGAAGTAGTAAACTTTAAAGGGAATATAGAAGGTCGAGAAATACTAGAGCATCAATTTGATATAGTAGTGGCTGAAGGCTTTGCAGGAAATGTTTTATTAAAAACTATAGAAGGAGTTGCGAAGTCATTAGGAAAAATGATAAAAGGAATTTTCTTACAGAACTTAAAAACTAAAATAGGGGCATTATTAGTAAAAAAAGGTATTAATGCATTTAGAAAAAAATTTGATTACAGTGAATATGGTGGAGCATTTTTACTTGGAATAAAGAAACCTACAATAAAAGTTCATGGTGCTGCTGATGAAAATGCACTATATTATGCTGTTCAACAAGCAAAACAAATACACAAAACAAAACTTTATGATATAATGATAGAAACAATGGAAAAAGGAGAATAAAAAATGGCAATTTTAGAAGAAGTAAAAGAAATAATTACAAGATATGTAAAAATCGAACCAGAAAAAATCACATTAGAATCAAAACTTAATGAGGATTTAGATGCTGATTCAATTGATATTGCTGATGTAGTAATGGATATTGAAGAAAAATACGGATTTGAATTTTCTGATGAAGATGCAGAAAATATTGTTGCTATTAAAGATTTAGTAAGAGTAATAGAAGACAGAAAATAGAAAATAGAAAAACATTGAAGAAATAAATCTTCAATGTTTTTTTAATAATTAACATAACCTATGTTAACAAGTTTCTCCACCTCAAGAAGAACCAGCTCCTGCAGTGCAACCATAGCAATGCATACCAGTCTTAATTCTTCGAATACCAATATGTTCTTTGGTAAGTTGACTAACATGTTGTATTTCTCCAGAAACGTTTAGTTTTTCAATTAAATTAAAATCACAATCATAAAGAGAGCCGTCTGGACCAATAGAAATCATATTACGACACATAAGTCCAGGTAATGTATCTGGATTATATGCTCGGAAAAGTTTATTCATATAGTCTTTGTACAAGTCTTCACGATGTAAAAATTCAGAAAAACGCCCAATAGGATTATTTGTAATTGCAAATAAGTTATTAAATACAATTCCAAAGTTATCGAAAAGTTCTTTCTTATAAGTTTTTTCTAGAGCTTCTTGTTTTGGTGGTAAAAATGCACCATTTGGATTATAAACTAAATTAATAATCAAATCTTCCTCTTTACCATAACCAAGTTCGTTAAGACGTTGTAGTACTTCAATTGATTTAGGGAAAACCCCCTTACCACGTTGTCTACTTACTACTTTTTCATTATAGTATGGAAGAGAGGCGATAATTTGGACTTTTAAATCACGATATAATTCAGGGATATCTCTATATGCAGGTACGGCTAAAATAACTAAATTTGTTCTAACCATAACTGTTTTTGCATATTTTGAAATTTCTTTTAAAAACCATCTAAAGTTAGGGTTCATTTCAGGAGCTCCGCCTGTTATATCCATAATTTTATAGTTACCAACTTTGAATGCTTCAATAATTTGTTCGAAAGTCTCACGAACCATATTATTTTTCCTGTGAGGCCCACCATCTACGTGACAGTGACTACAAGTTATATTACATAAACTCCCGACATTTATTTGCATTGTATCAGGATATTCTTCGGCAAGTAAGTATTGTTTGTCTTCTACCATATCGAAGAATTTAGGAATGTTTAACTCTGACATAATAGTTCCTAGTTAGTAAGTTTGTCAGAAAGCTCTTTACTTTGAAGACCGTGTACTAAAGTAATTCCTGCTTTCATAGCTGCTGCAACGTGAATAGCCTCAGCGATTTGATCTTGATCACAACCTTCACTTAAACAAGTACTAGTGTAGGCGTCTATGCAGTAAGGACAAGCTTCAGAATGTGCAACAGCAAGAGCTATAAGAGCTTTTTCACGTGATGTCAATTCACCTTCTGCCATTACATTACCGTAATAATTCATAAAGTTTTTCCAATGTTCGGCAGCATCCTCACCGAATTTACCTTCTCCAAACTCTATTAAATGTTTCTTTTTAAAATAATCAGCCATATTTATTCTCTCCTTTAAAAAATATACAATTCCATTATAAATCAGAATATTAAAATAATCAACGAAATAACTAGTTATACCAAAATGAAAAAGATTCCTTAGTTATAAAAACAAAGGAAATCTTTATTATTAAAACTTATCTAATATCACGATACATTTTGGCGATTTCTTCTACAGGTACACCACGACGATACATTTTTTGATATTTTTGCATTTGCCACATAGTTTTTTTTACATGCCCTTTATAGCGACGCGTAGAGGTTGTCACAGAAGAATCGATAACTGTAATTTTATATCCATTAGCGCTTAAATCTTCTGAAATTCGATAATCTTCCATAATTGGCATATCTTTATATCCTCCAACTTTTTCAAAAGCTTGTCTAGAAAGAAACAATGCTTGATCCCCAAAAGCTAGGTTAGTAATACTTGCGCGCATATTAGAAACAATAGAATTAACACGCATAGGAAAACTATTTGGATAGAATTTAATTTTTAGACAGCCAACCTCAGTAGGGCAATCAATAACTTTTTGTATAACATCTTTTTGAAGAACGCTATCGGCATGAATAAACCAAAGTATATCACCGCGAGAAATTTCCGCTCCAAAATTCATCTGATTTGCACGTCCTTTCTTAACAGAAACATGGTACGAATACCCAAAATAAGAAAGTTCTTCTAGTATATCTAAAGTTTTATCTTTGCTGCCACCATCTACAAAAATAACTTCATGTTTCTTAATGTCGTATAAACAGTATAAATTGTAAATAAAGTCTCGAATAGTTGTTTCTTCGTTATAAATAGGAACTATAATAGAAATCATAAAATTCCTCCATAAAAATGATAATTAATGTCTATATTATAGATTATAGCATATATCTAGTCACAAAAAAATAAAATCTTCATAAATAAATGTTTTTAGAAAAATATTGACAAACAACTGTATCTATTGTATAATCACAGTAGATACAAAAGAGGTGAGAAAATGAAAATGAAAATAAAAATTTCTAATTTATCATCAATACCAATTTACCAACAAATTGCAAGTGAAATAAGAAATAAAATTTTATCAAATGAACTTATGTCAAATATGCAACTTCCTTCAATCCGAGCTTTATCTAAAGAATTAGAGGTAGGGATAATAACTATAAAAAAAGCTTATGAAGTATTGCTACAAGAAAATCTTATTTATTCAAAAGGAGCAGTAGGATATTTTGTAAATGAGATAAATAGGGAAGAAATATTGGTGATTAAAAAGGGAAAATATTTAAAAGAAATAGAAAAAGTTTTTGAGAAGGCACTTGATGATGGTTTAACAAAGGTAGATGTAAAGGAAATTATAGAGATAGTATTGGGGGAGAGAGATTATGGTAATAAAGCTAAATAATTTAGAGGTGAAAAAAGGAAGCTTTAAGCTAGGAGCTATTAATTATACATTTGATAATGGTTATGTTTATGCAATAACGGGAAACAGTGGAAGTGGTAAAACACTATTATTACAAAGTATTTTAGGAAGCATAGATATTAAAAAAGAGATGGTTTTATATAATGACTTGAATTTTTATGAAAATGAAATAGAGATAAAATCTAAGTATTCTTACGTAGCAGATAATCCATTATTTTCAGATAAATTAAGTGTGGAAACAATCATAAGTAAAATTTCAAAATTAGATTCTAGATTTAATAAACAGAAGTGTTATGAATATTTAAAAAAATATAATATTTATAAACACAAAAAAATTTATGAATTATCTCAGGGAGAAAGAAAGATTTTACTTTTTGGTATAGGAATTTTTACTGACTCACAAGTTTTAGTTTTAGACAATCCATTGGCGGGAGTAGGATTAATAGCTAAAAGGGAGATGCTTTCACTGATTCGAGAGTATATGGATGAAAATAAGATTACAATAATAGTTACAGAAGATTCCAGTGTAATTCAGAATTTAGCAGATTATATACTCGTATTAAAAGATGGACAGATAGTTATAGATGAAGATGTAGTAGAATTACAAGATAGATATCATAATAAAAGTATTGAGGAAATTTTAATTTCTATATTGAAGGGAGTTGTAGAAAATGAATAAAGTAAAATATGAAACAAAATGGGGAGCATTGCTAAATATTATTTCAAATAGAAACTATTCAACACCACAAATGCATAAAATCTTTTATTTTGGATATTATTTTCTTACATTGTTGATAATATTTGCTACACTGTTTAATAAAAATTATGTAATATTATCAATTTTAGCATCCATAGTCTTTGTGATAAATGGAAGAAAGTATGAAGATAGAGAAAGGCTTATAACTGAATACTTGCCAATTTCATTTAAAGAAAGAGTAAAACAAATATATTTCACAACGTATATATTTTTAGTACCAGCAGTATTAGTAGATTTTACATTTCGATATACTTATTACCAAGCAAGTATTATAGAATATGTATATGTATTACTAGCAGTAATAATAATATCAAATTTAGCAATTATTCAAATGATTCTGACTAAACGTTCATTTTGGAATTTTATAGCAATGGATTTACTACTATACGCATTAGCTGTGAAAATAATAACAATAATATTAAATGGATTGTATTTAACAACATTTGATAATACAAAATTTAATTTAGTAAAAATATTGATGTTAATAGTATTGGCAATAATATTTCAAGTATTTAGTACCAAATTTATAACAGATTCAAGAAGAAAAGAAACTATAAGTAGGCGCTACGAAATAATATTTATAGGTGCGATAACCTTAGCGCTAGCACTACAATTGTATCAAGGTATGTATTGGGGTGGGAAATAACCATAATAAAAAGCAGAGTAAGATATTTTGAATGAAGAGGAATATCATTATTCTGCTTTTTAACTTATAATGGACTGAGTTAGTTGGAAAATAAAAAAGAGTACTTCCACGAAGAAATACTCTTTAAATTAAATTCTTATTTGAATTCAGCTGTATTAACACGAACCCCAGGTCCCATAGTTGTAGTAACAGCTACAGATTTGAAGTAAGTACCTTTAGCAGCAGCTGGTTTAGCTTTAGCTAAAGCTTCTTGAACAGCTTTGAAGTTTTCTACTAAATCTTCAGTAGAGAATGAAACTTTACCGATTGGAGTGTGAACAACACCAGCTTTTTCAGCACGGTATTCAACTTTACCAGCTTTGATTTCATTAACTGCTTTTGTAACGTCCATAGTTACTGTACCAGTTTTAGGGTTTGGCATTAATCCTTTAGGTCCTAATACACGACCGATTTTACCAACTTCTCCCATCATATCTGGAGTAGCAACGATTACGTCAAAATCAAACCAACCTTGTTGGATTTTAGTGATATATTCACCTTGTCCTACGTAGTCAGCTCCTGCTGCTTCAGCTTCAGCTGCTTTATCACCTTTAGCGAATACTAAAACTTTAGCAGTTTTACCAGTTCCTTTTGGAAGTACAACAGCTCCACGAACTTGTTGGTCGTTTTTACGAGTGTCAACTCCTAGACGGAATGCAACTTCTACAGTTGCGTCAAATTTTACTGTGCTTGTTTTTTTAGCTAATTCGATTGCTTCTACTACAGAGTATAGACTAGAAGAATCTACTAATTTAGCTGCTTCAAGATATTTTTTACCTTTTTTTGCCATTATAATTATCCTCCTATTCTCCTATTAAGATACCCATACTTCTTGCAGTACCTTCGATCATACGCATTGCTGCTTCTAGAGAAGCTGCGTTTAAATCTTCCATTTTTAGCTCAGCGATTTCTTGAACTTGTGCTTTTGAAACTGTAGCAACTTTGTCACGGTTAGGGACAGCAGATGCTTTGTCAATTTTAGCAGCTTTTTTAAGTAATACTGGAGCCGGTGGTGTTTTAGTAACGAAAGTAAATGAACGGTCTTCATATACTGAAATTACCACTGGAATAATTAATCCTGCTTGGTCTTGTGTACGAGCATTGAATTCTTTACAGAATCCCATGATGTTTACACCAGCTTGACCTAACGCTGGACCAACTGGTGGAGCTGGGTTAGCTTTACCTGCTGGTACTTGTAATTTAACTACTTTTATAATTTTTTTAGCCACGATAAAACCTCCTAATATATTTTTCGTGATGTGGTCATTTGAACGTTGTATAAATTTACGTTCTCCCACTCAATCAAGTTTTGTATTTTTAAATACTTGAATATGATAACATACCAACAATTATATTGCAAGCATTTTGTTGATATTTTTATGAGAAATATTTAATTTTAATTCAGAGATATTAATTAATATATTATGTGATTAATAATACTTAAAAGTAAGTTTTGAAAGTTTGTCTTGTATTGACTTTTTAGTGTCAGTAGTGTAAAATTATATTTATGGTGTATTAACCGTTTTATTGAGTATAGTTTTAAATAAAATAATTTAGTATATCATAAGAAATTTTTTCAATAGAAAGAGGTTGCAAGATGATTTATGGAATAATCAGTGTTGCAGCTTTACTTGTTGGACTTTTATTTGGATATATTATTTCAAAAAATTCGATTCAAAAAAGATTAGAATTATCTAAACAAGATGCAGAACATATTATTGGTGAAGCGAAAAAGGAAGCAAGATATATAGTAGAAAAAGAAACTACTATTGCAAAAAAAGAAGCTGAAGAGATAATTAATATTGCAAAAAAAGAAGTAGAATTTAAAAAGCAAGATATTCAAAGACAAGAAGATAGAATTCTTCAAAAAGAATCTTCATTAGAACGTCAAACAGAGCTTTTAAACAAAAAAGATGAATTGTTAAGTTCTAGAGAGATGAAATTGGAAGAAAAGTCTCAATTACTTGATGAAAAAAGTAATGAGGTTGGTCAACTTAAGATTCAACAAGAAACAGAGTTGCAAAGAATTGCAAACTTAACAGAAGAACAAGCTCGTGAAGAGATTATGGCTACAGTGGAAGCTGATATGGCCAAAGATATGGCAATCTATATTAGAAATAAAGAGTTAGAAGCAAAAAGTACAGCGGATAAACGTGCTAAGGAACTTATTGTTCAGTCATTACAACGTTTTGCTACAGATGTTGTTAGTGAGACAACAGTATCAGTAGTAGATCTTCCAAGTGATGATATGAAAGGACGTATTATCGGACGTGAGGGTAGAAATATCCGTACTTTAGAAACTTTAACTGGGGTAGATTTAATTATCGATGATACTCCAGAAGCAGTTATCTTATCAGGATATGATCCAATTCGTCGAGAAGTGGCTAAATCAGCTATTAAATCACTTATTGATGACGGACGTATTCATCCTTCTAAAATTGAAGAAGCTGTAGATAAAGCAAAAAGAAATATTGATCAAGTAATTCGTGATGCAGGAGAGCAAGCCACATTCGACTTGGGTATTCATAATATGCACCCAGATTTAGTAAAAATAGTAGGTAAGTTGAAATATAGAACAAGTTACGGACAAAATGGACTTCAACATTCAATGGAAGTAGCTTATATTTCAGGGCTTATTGCTGCTGAATTGGATTTAGATGTTGCATTAGCTCGTCGTGCAGGATTGCTTCATGATATTGGTAAAGCGCTTGATCATGAAGTCGAAGGTTCACACGTTGAAATTGGTGTTGCGTTAGCTCTTAAATATAAGGAAAATGCGATTGTGGTTAATGCAATTGCTTCGCACCACGGAGATACAGAACCAACAAATCCTATTTCAGTTATAGTTGCCACTGCGGATGCACTTTCAGCATCTCGCCCAGGAGCAAGAAGAGAGTCATTAGAACATTATATTAAACGTCTACAAAAACTTGAGGAAATTGCAAATGAACATAAAGGTGTTGAGAAGACATTTGCTATTCAGGCGGGTCGTGAGATTCGCGTAATTGTAAACCCTCAAGAAGTTGACGATACGAAAACTTATAAAATTGCCAAAGAAGTAAAAAATAAAATCGAAGAAACGATGCAATATCCGGGTAATATTAAAGTCAATGTTATTCGTGAGGTAAGAGCTGTTAAGCTAGCAAGATAAAAATAAAAAAGTGATTGATTTAAAATTCAATCACTTTTTTATTTTATCTTAAGTAGTATTTGTAGAAAATTGTTATAAGCAGAATTTTAAACATGGGACTAAACTTTAAAAAGCACAAAAAGCATTATTATATAAATAGTTATTGGATTGTAACTAACCAAGTAGATACTTGTAAAAGATATTTATATCCAGTCTGTTGAAGAAAGTATTATAAAACAGTTTGAAAAAAACGCTTTTATAATGTATAATAATTTATATAAATAAATAAGGAGAAAAATTATTATGGCAAATATGACAAAGACATATCTAGAGCCACAGGAAATTTATGAATATACTAGCAAAAAAGGAGTAGCTAAAGGAACAGCAAATTTAAAATATATGTTAAGTTTAGGTTTCTTAGGTGGAGCATTTATTTCAGTTGGTTATTTGGCGTATGTTCGTGTAGCAGGAACATTACCACATGAGTGGGGAGGATTAGGGACTCTTTTAGGTGCAGCTGTATTCCCTATTGGACTTATCTGTATTTTATTAGGTGGTGGAGAACTTATTACTAGTAATATGATGGCTGTTACGTTATCTGTATTTGATAAAAAGTTAAAACCGTCGTTATTATTAAAAAATTTAGTTGTTATTACACTAGCCAACTTAGTTGGGGCTTTATTTGTTGCGTACTTTTTAGGACATCTAACAGGTCTTACAGAAGGTGCTGTTTTTGAAAAAACAGTTCATACAGCAGAAGCAAAAATCAATGCAGACTATCTTCAAATGATTTGTTCAGGGATAGGATGTAACTGGCTTGTAGGAATGGGGGCATGGCTTGCGTTTTGTGCTAAAGATACAAGTGGAAAAATTATAGGTGTTTGGTTCCCGATAATGACATTCGTAGCTATAGGATTCCAACACGTTGTTGCTAATATGTTTATAATACCGGCAGCTATGTTTGGTGGAGCAAATATTACTATGGGGCAATTTTTAAATAATATGGTAGGTGTATTTATAGGAAACTATTTAGGCGGAGCTATCCTAGTAGCAGGACTATATACATTAGCATATAAAAAGAAAAATACAGAAAGTAATAGTTAATTAAAACGTAAGATTAAATTAGTATTTATAAATAAAGAAGAAGCCTAGAATATTTTTTCTAAGCTTCTTTTATCTATTATTCTTCTACTTTTACTACCCAACCAAACTTATCTTCAACTTTTCCAAGTTGGATTCCAGTAAGTAGGTCGTAAATTTTACTTGTCCATTCACCTGGGTTGCCATCTTTTATAATTTCTAATTTCTTAGTTCCATCGAATAATTCTCCAACTGGAGCAATTACAGCAGCAGTACCACATAAGAATACTTCATCAAGTTTACCATTGTCATACGCTTCGTAAACTTCGTCTAAAGATAATTTTCTTTCTTCTACTTTTTCTCCAAGTGATTTAAGTAGTTCGATTACTGATGCACGCGTAATACCTGGAAGGATAGATCCATTTAGTTCTGGTGTAACAAACACTCCATCAATTTTGAAGAAGATATTCATTGCCCCACCTTCTTCAATGTATTTTTGTTCAACACCATCTAGCCATAGTGATTGAGAATAGCCAAGTTCTTGTGCTTTTTTCTGTCCTTTAAGAGACCCGGCATAGTTACCGGCAGTTTTAGCGAAACCAAATCCACCGCGAACTGCACGAACATATTCGTGTTCAACAAAGATTTTATTAGGCTGTAAACCAGCTTTAAAGTAACTTCCTGATGGAGATAAAATAATGATAAATTTAACTTCATTATTTGGATGAACTCCTAAAGCTTCTTCAGCTCCGAAAACAAATGGTCTAACATATAATGATGTTCCTTCAGACTTTGGAATCCAATCTTTATCTATAGAAATTAATTTTTTCAATGCTGCTAATGCAAACTCTTCATCAAGTTCAGGAAGAGCAATACGGTCAGCAGATTTATTTAAACGTCTGAAGTTTTGCTCAGGACGGAATAAAACAGGCTCTCCGTTAGCCATATACGCCTTCATTCCTTCAAAGATGCTTTGACCATAATGTAGGACGTTTAGAGCTGGAGACATTGGGATTGGACCGTATGGAACGATACGTGGATCATACCAACCTTTTTCTGGAGTCCAGTCCATAACGAACATGTGGTCTGTAAATACTTTACCAAAACCTAATTTATCATCTGGTGTTTTTTCTTTTGGGGAAGTAGTAAGCTCTACTCTGATATCATTTACTGTTAATTTTGTCATATATAAATCTCCTTCATGTAACCATTTAATTTATTTAATATGTATTATAATACTAAAAAAAGAATTTTTCAATACTTTTGCTTAAATTTTCTGAAATTTTAAGTAAAAAATCGGATATTTCATGCGCGAGGATTGAAAAATTAACTAATAATAGTCTAAAAACAATTCATTATAATTAATAGCATTTTTATTTTTATCCAAATTATGTTACAATATTATCAATATTATAATTGAAAAAAATATGGTGTTTATTGGATTAAATACATATTTATTATGAAATATAAAAAATGTTAAATAAGCGTTGATGATAAGTTAATCGTTTATAAATAATAGTAGAGAGGTCTATACTCATGAAAGGAAAATTCATAACTGTAGAAGGATCTGATGGTTCAGGGAAAACTACATTTATTAATTCTGCAACTGAATATTTAATAAAAAAAGGTTATAAAGTGATAACTACTCGTGAACCTGGGGGCACAGTATTTAGTGAAAAAGTTCGTGAACTTTTATTTGATAGTTCAAATGAAATAGATGCTAAAACAGAGAGTTTACTGTTTTGCGTAAGTAGACGTGATCATATTATAAAAAAAATAATTCCATATGTAGAAGAAGGATATATAGTTATTTGTGACCGTTTTGTTGATAGTTCTATAGCATATCAAAGCTACGGTAGAGGACTTAATAAACAAGATATAATTGATATTAATAAATATACTACTGATGGTTTAGAGCCTGATCTAACTCTATATTTTAATGTAGATGTGGAAATAGGGTTATCTCGTACAAAAGGTCGTGATGAAAATAATCGAATGGACAATGAAAGTTTGAAGTTTTATAAAGATGTAAAACGTGGATATGATGAACTTTCTAATGATTATAAAAAACGTATAAAGGTTATCGATGCAAATCAAGATTATGAAAAAGTAGAGAAAGACGCATTTAAAATATTGGAAGGATTTTTAAACAATGAATTTTAATAAAGACGATATTGCTGTAAAATCTTTAACAAATTCATTAAAAAATAATAAACTATCCCATGCCTATCTAGTAGTAAGTGAGGATAGTTTATATTGTGATGAGTTTATTTTACAATTTGTTAAAGCAGTTTTTTGTTTAGATAATAATTCTAAAGACTTTAAGAATTGTGGGAAATGTAAAAATTGCACTAGCATAGAACATAATAACTATGTAGACTTCTATAAAGTAGATACTGAAACGTCAATAAAAAAAGAAGAGATACAATTATTAAAAAAAGAATTTAGTATTAAGTCCTACTATGGAAAAAAGATATATTGGATAAAAGACATAGAGAAAATGACTGATCAAGCAGCTAATAGTCTGCTTAAATTTTTAGAAGAGCCAGAAGAAGACATAATAGCTATTTTGAGTTGTAAAAATACAAGTGCAGTTTTACCAACAATAATTTCACGTTGCCAGCAAATTAAACTTGTAGGAAAAAAAGAGGAAAAACTAGAAGGTAAAGAATTTTTAGAAAAAATAATTTTTGAATTTAAAAATAAATTTGAGTATAAAAAACACTTTGCAAATATTTATCTTTTAAACGAATTAAAAAATAAGGAAGAGATACTTGATTTTTTTGAAACAGTTAATAAGAAAATAGAAATTAGCTATACTATGTCCTCTTCTTTAGAAAATATAAAGAATATTAGCCGAGTTCATGAAAAAGTGTTACAGGCAATTTATGATATAAAAGCTAATGTAAATTCAGTATTAGTGTTAGAAAAATTTTTATTTTCACTTATTCTTGATGAGAATAGGCTAGATTTTCTTGGAGAGTAGAGAAAATGACTGAGAACATAAGAGAAGATATAGTATCTAAAAATTATAAAATTTTACAAAAAATAGATCATTATAGTATGTCGACAGATTCTTTTTTATTACCTTATTTTTCCAATGTTCCTAAAAGTTCTAAAAAGAAGATAATAGAGCTTTGTAGTGGGAATGGAGGAATTTCTATTATTTTACGTGAGAAAAGTCAAGCACAGATAGAAATGTTAGAAATTCAAGAAGATTTGGTAGAATTAAGTAGAAGAAGTATTGAACTTAATAAACTAACTGGAATAAATGTTAAAAATGGAGATATAAAGAAAATAAAAGATTATTATAAGCCATCATCGTTTGATTATGTAATATGTAATCCGCCTTACTTTCCAGTGAAAAATATGCCTAACCAAAGGGAAAAGTTTAATCATAATATCTCACGTCATGAAATATTATGTAATCTTAGTGATGTTATAAAATCTATAAAGTATTTATTGAAGCAAAATGGTAAATTTAGTCTAGTTCATCGCACATATCGTATTTCTGATATAATATCAGAATGTGGAAAAAATAGTTTAGCAATAAAGAGAATAAGATTTGTTTATAGTAAAGAATCTAGTGATAACAGCAAAATAGTATTAGTAGAGGGAAGTATTTCTAACGTAAGTGACATAAAAGTCGAACAACCTTTATATATCTATAAAGAAGATGATACATATACAGAAGAAATGAAGAAGGTGTACGGAATTGACAGTTAGTTATATATATGTAGTAGAATGTGCAGACAAAAGTTTTTATACAGGATATACTACAGATATAGTGCGTAGAATAAAAATGCATAATGCTAAAAAAGGAGCTAAGTACACTAGGGCAAGAGGTCCTGTCACTTTGGTATACTTTGAGGAGTATGAAACAAAAAGTGAAGCGACAAAAGTAGAAAGTTCGTTTAAGAAACTAACTCGTATGCAAAAAGAAAAATATATTTTAGTGAATACTAATAAGGAAAAAAAAGAGAAGATAAAAAACTATAATAAAAAAATAAAGGAGGATTAACATGTTATATTTAGTGGCAACTCCTATAGGTAATCTTGAGGATATAACTTTAAGAGCGTTAAAAGTTTTAAAAAGCGTAGAAATTTTAGCATGCGAAGACACAAGAAATACGCAAAAATTGCTAAATCATTATGAAATAACAGGTAAAAAGTTAATAAGTTATCATGAGCATAATGAAGAAAAAACGAGTGAAAAAATTATAAGTTATTTAGAAGAGGGAAGGGAAGTAGCACTTGTTACAGACGCGGGAATGCCTTGTATTTCTGATCCCGGATATATTTTGGTAGAAAAAATAAAAAAGGCAGGGCTTCCTATTACGACATTACCTGGAGCGAATGCTGGATTAACAGCCTTAGTAGCTAGTGGTATTGAATCTTATAATTATACATTTTATGGATTTTTACCTAGGAAATCAAAAGATTTAAAGCTGAAATTAGAAGAAATTTTAAAAATGAATACTACCTCTATTTTATATGAATCACCTTATCGAGTGAAAAATCTAGTAGAAGAGATTTCAAAAATTTCCCCAACTAGAAAGATTTCCGTGGCTCGAGAATTAACAAAAATGTTTGAGCAAATAGAAACTTCTTCAGCAGAAGAAATTCTAGAGATGTTAGGAAATAAGATAAAAGAAAAAGGAGAGTTTGTTGTTATAATTTCTCCAAATAAAGATGAGAAGTCAGAAGAAGTTAATGTTGATGAGTTAGTAGAACTTATTTACCAAAAAGTTCAAAGTGGGGTAAAGAAATCTGAAGCTATAAAAAATATTGCAAAAGAATTTGGTATAAATAAGAAAGAGGTCTATAGTTTTTATCATGAAAAATATGATTAGTTTATTTATAATTAATATCTTAATAATATTATTTTTTATTTTATCATTTTGGTATAAAGCATTTTTTATACCCGTATCTATTTTATTAATATTAAATATAATAGCTATTTATATAAAAAGTTCAACATTAGATAAAAATGAACAAAAGAAAAAAATAGTATTGCATAAAGTGAAAAATTCTTTATCCATTATATTGGGATATTCAGAAGCATATAATGATGGTATGATTTCTAAAAACGATATGGATGAAAAAATAAATGAAGAAATAGCAGAAATAGTAGCGATAATAAAAGAAGAGATTTATAAATAAAATCTCTTCTTTATTTATGAAAATTGGTAGTTTTTGCTTTTTTTCTTCGTTTTGTCCACGTTTTAGCAGAGAAGAATACAACCAATGGTATCAATTCTAAACGACCAAGTAGCATAGAAAAACATAGAATTACTTTTGTAAAGTAGGGTATTGCTGAAAAGTTGCTCATCGGTCCAAAATGATTAAATGCTGGTCCTGCATTACTAATAGAAGTAACGGTTAATGAAATTGCATCTTCAAAATCATTTATTTGGAATGTTACTAAAAATAATATAATAACAAAAATAAATCCAAATAATAATAAATAATTAGCAAGCGGTGTAGTATCTTTTATAACTTTACCATCTATTTTAAACATTGATATTTTCCTTGGGTTAAGCGCCTTACCAATAGATTGTTTGGCGTTTTTTATAAAGAATATTAGACGAGGTATCTTAATTCCACCTGCTGTACCTCCTGTACAACCTCCTACAATCATTAAAATAATAATAATCATTTTAGAAAAAACCGGCCAGATATTAAAATCATTATAGGTGAAACCAGTTGTTGAGACAACTGAAGATACTGTAAAGAAAACATCCAATAAGCTGTGGTTAGGAGTATCATAAGAACGGTAAATATCTAAAAACATAATTATGGACAAAATACCTATCATTCCTAAAAACCAACGTAATTCTTCACTTTTTAAAACTTTAAAATAACGTTTAAAGATAATGAAATATATTAGACTTAAATTCATTGAGAATATAAGCATAAATATAGCGATAACTACAGTAATATAGGTACTATTGTAATAACCAATACCTAGGTTTCTTGGAGCAAACCCCCCAGTTCCAGCAGTCGAAAATGCTAGATTGATACTGTCGAATATACCAATACCACCAAACAATAACAAAATAAACAGAATTATTGTTAAAGTAATATAAATCCCATATAGATATCTTGCAGTTTGCTTCATAGATGATACTACTTTCCCAAAATATGGTCCAGGAACTTCAGCTTTCGCAATATGAATTGTATGAGGAGAACGCGGTAGAATAGCTAACGCAAAAACAATAACCCCCATACCTCCTATAAAGTGGGTGAAACTTCTCCAAAATAGGAGACTTTTACTTAAACTTTCTATATCTTGCAGAATAGTAGAACCTGTCGTTGTAAAACCACTAACTGTTTCAAAAAGACTATCGATATAACTAGGAATTTCCCCAGATAGGTAAAAAGGTAATGCACCTATAAGAGAAAATGCAATCCAAGTCAGAGTTACAATAACAAATCCTTCTCTTTTGTAGAAATCACGTTCACTATCATCATCAGTAATTGTATTAATAGTAGAATACAAAACAAAACTAATTATGGATGCAGCAAGAAAAGCTACTGTAACATTCGAAGGCTCTTTGTAAATTAAAGATACTATCATAGGGACAACTAATAATCCAGCTAACAATTTTAGCATCCTAGCAAGAACGTAAAAAATCATTTTATAGTTCATACTTATTGCCCCCTAGAAATAATATCATCGATATGCTCAATTTTATGTTTATAACTAACGACAACAACGTTGTCATCTAATTTGATTTCATCATCACCATTAGGGAAAATTTGTTTATTGTTTCTTATTATAAATGCTATTAACATATTAGGGTTTATAGCTAAATCTTTTAATTTTATGCCGAGGATTTTAGCGCTATTATTTGTGATTTTAAACTCTATTACTTCTGCTTGGTTACTAGCTATACGATAAAAGTTTTCAATATCAGAATGTTTGCTACATTGCAGAGATTTTGTGTATTTTGTAATAATATTACCAACGATTTCTTTAGGGGTAATATAAGAATATTGTCCAATATCTTCAGCAATCTGTTTAAGAGAAGCGCGATTAACTTTTGCAACAGTCTTTTTAATACCAAGCTTGTCTGCATAAAGATTTATAATGATGTTTTCCTCATCAAAACCAGTTAGAGAAATACAACTATCAAAAGTTTGGATTCCCTCTTCTATAAGAGTATCACGATCACTACCATCAGCCCAAATAACATCAATATCAGGGAAGGTTTCGCTAAGGGCGATAGCTTTATTTTTATCGATTTCTATGACTTTTACATAAAAATTAGCTATTTGTAAAAATTCAACAAGGTAATGAGCTATTTTTCCACCACCAATAACAAGAGACGATGTAATTTTTTTCTCCATATTATCTTGATTACCTAATAGTTTGTAGAATTTTTTCAAGTTTTTGTTTGCGGCTGTAATATGAACTTTATCGCCTACGTTGAAAACATAATTACCACGTGGTACAAAAACTTCTCCTTGTCTTTCTACTAAACAAACTAATGAAGGAAAATCAATTATTTTTTTACTATCTATTAAAGAAACACCATTTAATATACTGTTACTATTGATGATAACTTCTAATATATTGAATTTTCCACCAAAAAAACTTTCAACTTTTATTGCAGTTGGATATTTTAACATATGAGAGATTTGTTTAGCAGCTTCATACTCAGGGTTTACCATAAGATCTATACCTAGTGATTCACGTAAGAATTCTTTTGTTTTTGAATACTCAGGATTTCTAATTCTTGCTATTGTATATTTTGCTCCCATCTGTTTAGCAGTAATACAACAAATCATATTAATTTCATCGCTTGCTGTTACTGAAATAAACATATCCGCTTCTGCTGAATCTGCTCTTGTTAGAACTTCATAGTTAGCGCCGTTGCCTAATATTCCATTAATGTCATAAGCTTCAACTAGTTTTTCGACACGTAATTCATTAGTGTCAATAATTGTTACTTCTTTAAAGATGCTAGAAAAATCGGCACAAAGTAACTCACCAACTTTTCCACCACCCACTATAACTACTTTCACGAATAAAACTCCTTTTTTGAGTGATAATCATATTATAAAATTATTATCAAACAAAGTCAATTTTAATGTAAAAAAGTTCCATACTTTAAAGTAAAGAATTATAATATATAATATAAAGCTGTCCATAAACATAGAATAAGTGTGAAGTTCAAAGGGAAAAATAAAAAGAAAAGTATAACAATATTTTGATAAACTATACCAAAATTCATGAATTTGTGATATAATTGTAAAAGGGAAATTTTATCGCTTTTCATCTAATTAAGTAATAAATTTGTGATGAAGGAGGAGTAAAATGGCAAAAATTTCTAAACAAGACATAGATTATATTTTTGAAAATATAGATATAGTTAGTTTAGTTAGTGAGTATATAAAGTTGGAAAAACGAGGACAAAATTATTTAGGATTATGTCCTTTTCATAATGAAAAAACTCCATCATTTACTGTATCTCCTGACAAAAAAATTGCCCATTGTTTTGGATGTGGGAAAGGTGGTAATATTTTTCAGTTTATATCATTAATAGAAAATATTACATATAATCAAGCAATTGTAAAATTGGGGACAAGATTAGGACTAAATTTAGAGTCGAATGAAAGAAAAGAAGTTAGCTATGATTTGAATAATGAGCTTGATTCTATGTATTATGGTCATTTGCTTTTAGCAGATTATTATAATTATATCTTATTAAATACAAAAGAAGCTGAGGAAGCTTTGAAGTATTTAATAGATAGAGGGTTAAGCATTGATGTAATAAAATATTTTAATTTAGGATATGCGCCAAGAGACAATAATATTGCATTAAACTTTTTTAAATCTAATAATTTAAATTTAGATTTAATGGTAGAAGCGGGCTTGTTAGGAAAAAATGACAATAACGATTACTACGATGTCTTTAAGGATAGAATAATGATTCCTATAAAAGATAATAAAAATCAAGTTGTTGCATTTTCTGGAAGAACAATGTCTCAGGATAAAAATGTACCTAAATATTATAATACGCATGAAACAAAAATTTTTGAAAAACGAACAGTATTATATAATTTTTCAGATGCTCGTCCGTTCATTGCAAAAGAAAATGAAATTATTTTGTGTGAAGGGTACATGGATGTTATAAAAGCACATCAAAATGGTATAAAAAATGTAGTAGCCCTAATGGGAACTAATATTGATAATAATAAGCTACATGAAATTTTAAATTTAGTTAACAAAGTCACTTTAAGCCTTGATAATGATGTTGCAGGAACAGAAGCGCAAATAGAAATAGGAAATAGAATAATAAAGAAAACAGACAATGTTTATAAATTAAAATTTTCTGGAGCTAAGGATTTAGATGAATTTTTAACGGATAAAAATTTGAAAAATACAAATTTCGATGCACAAAGTTACGTCACTAATAACAAAGAACATTTTATTAATTTTAAAATAGAGTATTGTAAAGATGTTGCTAAGACTAATATTGAGCAAAGAATTAAGTTTAAAAATGAAATTTTAACTAATATTTCTTATGTAGAAGATGAGTCATTAAAATACATATTATTAACATACTTAGCTGAGGAATTTGGAATAGAACGTCAAGTCCTTAATAGAGAATTAAATCAATTACAGACAAAAAGAAAAAAACAAACCTCGCAATGGGTAGCACCAGAAAATCCAAAGTTGTTGTTTAAGGCATTAAATTACGATAAAAAAATGTGTAAACTATTTAAATACTTCTTTATAAGTAGAAACATTTTCATTGATAATTATTCGAAATTGGAGCAATGTCAGTTTTCACAGGAAGTATTTGAACGACTAGTAGATTATTTAATTATTTACTACAACAATAACCTAGAATTTCAAATTTATAAATTTATACACAGTATTGATGATGAAGAGGTTGTCCGTTTAGCGACTTATATAGATGGAACAGACTTTTTAATAGAAGAAAATCCGACAAATGAAGTTGTTGCAGATTATATAGCATACTTCAAGAAAAAAGAGATTAGTATTGAAAAGTTAAAAGAATTACTAAAAGTCGCTATTCAAGAAATGGATGTAGAAGCACAAAAAGAATTGCTAGAGCGATTGAAAAAGTATAAAAAGTAAGGAGAAGAAGATGGCTAATAAAAAGATAAAAGATTTTGAAACAATAAGAAAAGAATTGTTGGAAAAAGGTAAAAAACAAGGTGAGCTTACTCAAGAAGAAATTATAGAAGCTTTATCTAAATTAGACATTTCTTCAGAAACAATGGATGATTTTTATGAAGAATTAAATAATGAAGATATTATTTTAATTAATGAAAATCATGAGGAAGAAGAGGAAGAACTAGATTTAGAAGATTTATCAGTGCCTGCTGGGATTAGAACTAATGACCCAGTAAGAATGTATCTTAAAGAAATTGGGAAAGTACCTCTTTTATCAAAAGAAAAAGAATTAGAATTATCTAAAATCATTGAAAGTGGAACAGAATCAGAGAAAGAACAAGCTAAAAAAGATTTAGCAGAAGCAAACTTACGTCTTGTAGTTAGTATCGCTAAAAGATATGTTGGACGTGGAATGTTATTCTTAGACCTTATCCAAGAGGGGAATATGGGGTTAATTAAAGCTGTAGAAAAATTTGATTATTCTAAAGGGTTTAAATTTAGTACATACGCTACATGGTGGATTCGTCAAGCAATAACACGTGCTATTGCTGACCAAGCAAGAACAATCCGTATTCCAGTACATATGGTTGAAACGATTAACCGACTTATTCGTGTACAACGTCAATTACTTCAAGATTTAGGGCGTGAACCTAAACCAGAAGAAATTGCTAAAAAAATGAATATGACACCAGATAAGGTTAGAGAAATTTTAAAAATCGCTCAAGAACCAGTATCACTTGAAACACCAATAGGAGAAGAAGATGATTCACATTTAGGAGATTTTATCGAAGATAAAGATGCTCAATCTCCAGTGGAACATGCTGCTAATGAATTGTTAAAAGAACAATTAGAAGAGATTTTAGAAACATTAACAGATAGAGAAGAAAATGTTCTAAAACTTCGTTTTGGATTAAAAGATGGGAAAACACATACTTTAGAAGAAGTAGGAAGTGCCTTCGGAGTAACACGCGAACGTATTCGTCAAATAGAGGCTAAGGCGATAAGAAAATTAAAACACCCTTCTAAATTAAATAAATTAAAAGGGTTTATGGAGTAAATTTTATGAATATAAAATAAAAAGACGGTTTTTTAAAACCGTCTTTTTATAATTTCAAAGAGATATTAGCCAAAATATCATGGGTTTAAAGCAAAATCCTCTTTATAGTTATTATCTTTTTGTTTTTAAATTTTCTTTCCAATCTTGTAGACCATTTTTTAACATGTAGACATTAGTGTACCCATGTTTTTTTAGTGTAAGAGCAGCACGAGGAGCTAATGTTCCGTTTTTATCACAAAGATAAATAGGTTGGTCTTTTCTAAGTGAAGAATATAGGAAATTAAATTGAGAACTAGGCATATTTCTAGCCCCGTTAATATGAGCGTATTTAAAATCTTCCTTTTCTCTGACGTCTATCAATTGAACTTTTCTAAGATCTTTTCTGAATTCCTCATAAGGAAGCTTTGTAACCGCCCCTTTTAATCTGAAGTAATTAAATAATGCAACAGCACCAAAAAGAGCTAGTATTATTAAAGATGATACTAAAAATGATGACATAATGTACTCCTTTGTATAATTATTAATTAATAAAAGCATTATATCATAATTTGTAATTTTGTTCAATATTGATTATAATTATAAGAGTAAACGCCACCTATGTTCGAAATAGCAACACTTTTGAAAAAATTATACTGTGGTTTTAATGTGTATTTTGAAGTATGAATAAAATAAATTAATATGGAGAAAAAATGATTACATCGGTTAGTAACAAAAAAATAAAAGATTTAAAAAAATTAAAAGAAAATAAAAATATAAGAAAATATAAAAAATATCTCATAGAAGGTAAACATCTGATAGAAGAAGCACTAAAAGTAGGTGTTGTAGAAGAAATAATTATCGGAGAAAATTTTTCTGATGAAAGTTTATTAACATACTTTACTGGAGAAGTAACCGTAGTATCAGAAAGTATAATGAAGTCTATTACAGAGACTATTACTACACAAGGTATTATTGGTGTATGCAGAATAGAAGAAAAACAATTAGATATAACTAAATACAAAAAAGTATTGATTCTTGATAGAATACAAGATCCTGGGAACCTTGGAACTATAATAAGAACAGCAGACGCCTTTGCTTTTGATTGTATTATTTTAGGAAAAGGGACAACAAGTCTTTATGGTCAAAAAGTTATCAGAAGTACGCAAGGAAGTAATTTTCACATAGATTGTTTTGAAAATATAGACATTAAGCAATTAGTTACAGAAATGAAAGAATTTAACATTTATGCAACATCGCTTAAAGCTGATAAATACTTAGAAGAGTTAGATAATATAACAGGTCGTGTGGCGATTATTTTTGGTAATGAAGGTTCAGGTGTTGCTGATGAAATATTAGATGAAGTAAATAATTTACTGAAAATAAATATGCCAGGTCGTGCCGAAAGTTTAAATGTCTCTATAGCAGCAGGAATTGTCATGCATTATATTTCTAGTATTTTGAAATAATAAATTTACTATTTTAGTTAATTATGGTATTATTGTAGATGTAAAAAAATTAAGAGAGGTGAAATCTAATGTTAAAAACACTAGCTGTTGATAAAAGAGGAAATATTTTAACAGATGTTAATTTAGAACGACTTAAAGATCAAGATATAGCTTGGTACTGGGTAGATTTTGATAATCCAACTCGTAGTGAAATAAATTTACTATCAACTTTTTTTAAATTCCACGAATTATTAATAGAAGACTGTCTAACACTTTTACAAAGACCGAAAATAGAAATAACAAGACAACAAATATTTTTGGTATCACATGTTTTAAAAAACATTGATGCTGATTATGAAACTATTAACATGTTTGTTGGGAAAAATTATATTGTAACGTTTCACCTCTCTCATATTCGTTACATTAATAAAATAATTCCTAAAATTTTGCAAAAAGGTGAACAATACTCACCATTTCATGTAATGCATATGTTGGTATCAGAAATCGTGGAAGGGTATATTCCAATCATTTCTAAAATAGAAAATCGTTTAGATGAAATTGAAGAAACTGACTCATATACATCAGGTAGCAAGATTATGGATGAGGTATTTGATTTGCGCAGTGACTTGCTTAAACTACGCCGTGGGTTACTTCCTATGCGCGAGCTTATTCATAGATTTTTAGTTTCTCGTCGTGTGGAAATGACGGATAACGATAGAAAATATTTTCACGATATCTATGATGACCTTGTGCAACAAACAGAGATAATTGAAGCTAATAGGGAACTTGCCAGTGATATTCGAGAAAATTTCATGACATATAACTCGCTGAAATCTAATAACATTATGATGACACTTACTGTTATATCTACGATTTTCTTACCATTGACATTTATAGTAGGACTTTATGGAATGAACTTTGACTATATGCCAGAACTAAAGTGGAAGTATGGCTATTTTATTGTTTGTGCGTTAATGTTAGGAGTAGCTGTAGGAATGCTATGGTTCTTCAAGAAAAAAGGTTGGCTTGATATGTTTAAATAATATCAACAAAAAGGATATACTTATGAATATTTTTAAATTAACAATACTGTTTACAATGATTATACTTGCCAACTATTCAATGTTAAAAATTGATTTTAGTAAGTTTTTCAAAAGAAATAGTACTCGAGAGATAAAGATACTAGTTAGTCTTTTATCGTTGGTAATAGGGTATATTTCTTATATGACTATAATTACTATATATGAGTTATCGCTCACATTAGTAAAATAAATATTTAGAGAGGAGAGCCTATGAAAGAAAATAGTAAAAAAGAATTAAATAAAGAATCTGATATAACAAAAGAAGATAAACTACTAGCATTTCTTGGTGGTAAGTTTATAATATACATATTACTAATCGTTATTTTATTAGGGATAGCAATTTACTTATATACAGAAATTTCTTATATTTTCACGCCAATAAATGCTATAGTATCAAGTATTATGACGCCTATTATTGTAGCGTATATATTTTACTATATTTTAAATCCGTTGGTAAATTTCTTTTCAAAAAAAATATCTCGATTTTTAGCGAGTTTATTAGCCATTGTAGTTGGAGTTATCGTTATTTTAGTCGTTATAATAGGTATGGTTCCAATAGTAGTGGAACAAACAAAAAATTTAATAACTTCATTACCTAGATATATCGAAATAGTAAAAGGGTATCTAGATACTTATTCAGACAACGCTTATGTTCAAGTAGTGATAGAGTATATAAACAACAATCTGAATATTTCCCAGCTTAGTTCAAAAGCAGTAGAAGTTGCAACATTAGTAGCGCAAAATATAGCGTCGTCTTTATCTTCGACTGCATCAGTACTTATCACAATGCCGTTTGTATTGTTCTTTTTACTAAAAGATGCTACTACATTTAATAAGTATTTTATAAGTATTTTACCTAAAAAATTAGAGAAACCTGTAGCTGAAACTATTGAAGAAATAGATGATAAAGTAGGATCATATATTCAAGGACAGATGCTTGTATCATTATGTATAGGGGTAATGTTATTTATAGGATACAACATTATAGGATTACATTATGCTTTTTCATTAGCAACTATAGCAGCATTCTTAAGTATTGTTCCTTATCTAGGACCTGTTATTGCCATAACACCAGCAATGTTGGTGGCAGCATCAACAAGTTGGGTAATGGTTATTAAAATGCTAGTTGTTTGGGGAATTGTTCAGTTTTTAGAAGGAAATATTATTTCTCCAAATATTATGGGAAGAAGCATGAAAATGCACCCTTTAACTGTAATCTTTGTTATTTTAATAGGAGTAAATATGGCAGGGGTTGTAGGTGCAATCTTAGGAATTCCTGTGTATTCTATTTTGAAAGTATTATTAGTTAAAATATTAACATCGTTAAAAGACAGATATGATAAATATTATGGATAATTGCAAAAAATAACTTTAAAATTTAATTAGTTTTAAGGTTATTTTTTTAGTATATAATATAGAGCTAGTATATCAGTTTTAAAAGCTAGTTTTTTATGATATAATTGTATAATTAAAATAAAGTGATTGAGGTTTAGAATTATGAGTATGATGAAGAAATTTAATAATTTATTTGTGAATGAAGATGATTTTGGAGATGAGGTTGTAGAAAAAAGTTCAGCTCCAGCTGAAAAACAAAAAGTGAAAAATATAAAAAGGGATGTACCAGTTGGTAAGAGCGTAGAAACTGTTATACCACCTGCAAAAACTAACAATGTAATTTTAACAGAACCTTTAGTTTTTGCTGATAGCAAAGATATAATTGATGACATTAAACGTAATAAAGTAGTAATTATTAATTTAAGTAAATTAGATTTGGAAACTGCTGATAGGTTATTAGACTTTATTTCTGGTGGCATTTACGCTTTAGGAGCTAGACTAAAAACTATTGGGGAAGATATTTATCTATGTGTACCGAATGGTGTAGAAGTATCTGGTGATTTTTACGAAGGAGAGTATTAATATTGCTGAATATAACAGAGTATTATTGGGTGTATAAGTTTATTCATTATTTATTTTCTTTTTATGAGTATAGCATATTAGCTTATATTCTTACTTCATGGGTTCCGCAGATTAGAAATAATATTATAGTTGAATTTTTAGCGGCAATCTGTGAGCCATATTTAAAAATTTTTAGAAAAATTATTCCACCATTTGGGATGTTAGATATTTCTCCAGTTGTAGCGTTTATTGCACTTAATATTATTCAACGAGTATTGATTAGTTTATTATTTACGGTTTAGTTTAATTATGAAAAAGATAAATGCTTTATCCTTTTTATCACAAGAAGAAAAAGATGTTACTGAAAAATTATTACAAAGTATTAGTATTTCTGATAATAGGAATACAGTAACTAAATTTCTAACGAATTCTGAACAGAATATTTTAAAAAAGATAATTCAATATAACTATAGTGATATGAAGATTGACTTTTTTGGTGGAACAGCAGATGCTGAACGAAAAAAAGCTAAGATAATCGCTAATGAGTACTATGATATAGACTATGAAATAATTTGTTTAAGAGCGAATTATAATAATAAATTTGATAAAATTCAACATCGTGATGTACTTGGTGCAGTTCATAACATGGGAATTAATTTTAATAGAATTGGTGATATAGTCGTTGTCGAGAAAGAAATCTATCTTTTCGTGGATGCTGAGATTGCTGATTATATTATTATGCAATTAACTAAAATTGGTAGGATAAATTTACAATTTGAAAAAATAGATTTAGTAGAGGTTAGTATTGAAAAAGAATACGAGGAGTTTGATATTGTAAGTTCTTCATTTAGATTAGATTCACTAGTGGCCAAAATTACTAATAAATCAAGAAGTAAAGTTAAAGAATTTCTAGAACAAGAGTTTATAAAATTAAATCATTCTGTAATAAAAAATGGAGAAAAAAATTGTGTCAATGGGGACGTGATTTCCATAAGAAAATATGGGAGATTTATTTTAAAAGAGTATACTCAAAATAAAAAGAGCTTAAAATATAGAATAAAAGTATTAAAACTTGTATAGAATAACTGGCATTATAATGCCAGTTATTTTTTTCATGTTTATAATTATAATTATGAGCGTTTTCATTTTTCTTTGGTAAACATTGTGGTATACTAAAAAATGTAAATTAAAATATAAAAAATACGAGGTGAGTAAATAAATGAAAAAAATATTTTTAACTATTTTTTCTATTGTTTTGGTATTTTCTTTAGCTGCTTGTTCTCAAAAAAGTTCGACTAAAGAAGAAAAAGTATTAAAACTTGGTGTTGTACCTAGCAGTAACAGTGAAAAGCTAGTCGATGATTTAGAACCATTTGCTAAAGCACTAGGAGAAAAACTTGGTGTGAAAGTTGAAGTCTTCACTGCAAGTAGCTACATAGGGGTAATTGAGGGGATTGGTAGCGGAAGTGTTGACTTTGGTATTGTTCCACCGTTCTCAGCGGTACTTTCAAATAAACAAAGTAATACAAAAAATTTACTTGTAGGGAAAAGTTTAAATGGTAAACCAGGCTATCACGCTGAAATTTTTGTGAGAAAAGACTCGAATATAAAAAATTTAGAAGATTTAAAAGGGAAAAAAGTAGCCTTTGTTGATCCGTCTTCAGCTTCAGGGTATGTCTATCCTGGAGCAATGTTAAAAGATGCGGGTATTGATTTAAATAAAGATATAAAATATCAATTCAGTGGTGGTCATGATAAAAGCATACAATTATTGCTAAATAAAGATGTTGATGCAATAGCAAGCTATGAGAATGTAATAAAAAAATATACTAAAGAATTCCCTACACTTAAAGAAGACGTACGAGGCTTAGCAAAGAGTGAGTTGATACCTGGAGTGACAGTTGTAGTTTCAAATAATGTTGATGACCAGCTAAAAAGTAAAATAAAACATGCATTATTAGAAATACAAAAAGAAAAAGAAACATTAGGAATATTAACGAATTTATTCAACATAACAGGTTTTGAAGAACCAGATGATAATACATATAAAGCTGTTGAGAAAATATCTGAAAAAATGAATATAGATTTGAAAAAAGTAAAATAAACTTAATAATATTATTAAGTAGTATTATTTATAGTTGATTTTCTTGTACTATCAAATTATAAAGTGTTAGATAATGAATATAATAATTAAATAGAAATATTAAATATTTTTTTAATAATTATAAATTTAATTTTCAATAAAAGCAACTTCTTTAGAAGTTGTTTTTATTTTAGATTAACTTTGGTGTTACATATATTTACTACGTTAACTTTATTTAAAAATATATGATTGTAGTTTCTAGTAATAAAAAATAAAAAATTATATAAAAGTATTGACTTTATGTTAATACTTTTGTATAATAAGTAATGTTCATTGTAAAGTGAATATTTATCCACAGTAGCTCAGTTGGTAGTAGCATCTGACTGTTAATCAGAGGGTCGCAGGTTCGAGTCCTGCCTGTGGAGTACATTGCGGTTGCTAGGCAACCGTTATTTTTTTGTTTTGAAACTATTTAATAGTATTTTTCCATAAAAAATTATGATATAATAAATGGGATATGTATACTTGTAAAGAGTGGTTAGGAATAGTTTTTAATAGAAATTATAAAAGAAAAAGAGATATAGGAGAATAGTATGTTTTTAGATGAGGTAAAAATATTTGTCCGTTCGGGTGACGGTGGGAATGGTCTAGTAGCGTTTAGACGTGAAAAGTATGTTCCTAAAGGTGGCCCTGCGGGAGGAGATGGTGGCCGTGGAGCGAATGTTGTATTTATAGTTGATGAAGGACTTAGAACATTCATGGACTATCGCTATCAGAAAAAATTTGTTGCACCAAACGGGGAAAACGGAATGAGTAAAGGTATGCATGGACGTAAATCAAAAGATTTATACCTAAAAGTACCACCAGGAACTGTTATCCGTGATACTGATACAGGAGAAGTACTTGCTGACCTTGTAGAACATGAACAAGAAGTAATAGTAGCACGCGGAGGACGTGGAGGACGTGGTAACTGTCGTTTCGCAACACCATCAAATCCAGCTCCAGAAATCGCAGAAAATGGTGAACCAGGAGAAGAACGCAATCTTACTCTTGAGCTTAAGCTTATGGCTGATGTAGGTTTAGTAGGATTCCCATCAGTAGGGAAATCAACATTGCTATCAATCACTTCAAAAGCTAAACCAAAAATTGCTGATTATCATTTTACAACTTTAGCTCCTAATTTAGGAGTAGTTGAAACAAAAGATCATCGTAGTTTTGTTATGGCCGACTTACCAGGGCTTATCGAAGGAGCTAGCCAAGGTGTAGGTTTAGGACATCAGTTTTTACGCCATATTGAAAGAACTAAAGTAATAGTTCATGTAGTAGATATGTCAGCAACTGATGGTCGTGATCCATATGAAGATTATAAAATTATTAATCAAGAACTAGGTGAATATAATATGCGTTTATTAGAACGACCACAAATTGTAGTCGCTAATAAAATGGATATTCCAGCAGCACAAGAAAATCTAGAAGAGTTTAAATCTAAATTAACAGCTGATGGTGAAGAAGTTGATATCGTAGAAATTTCAGCATTTACTAGAACAAATGTAGATAATCTACTTTATAAAATAAGTGATATATTAGATTCTACGGATCCTAATATGCTTTATGAACTTGATACTGAAGAAGAAAGTATGGAAAATAGAGTTCTTTATAAACATAAACCAAAAGATGAAACATTCAAGATTACAAGAGATGATACAGGAACTTATGTAGTAAGTGGACCAGGTATCGAACGTGCATTCTTAATGACAGACTTTAACCGTGATGCATCTGTAAGAAGATTCGCACAACAAATGCGTTCTATGGGAGTAGATGATGCATTGCGTGAACGTGGATGTAAAAATGGCGATACAGTTAAGATTCTAAAAGGTGAGTTTGAATTTGTAGAATAGGGGCAAAACTATGGATAAAGAAAAAGTATATTATATAATCAGAGAAGATGTATTACCTGAAGCAGTAAAAAAAACATTGATTATGAAAAAAGCTCTTGAAGAAAATCCTAAACTATCTATTTTGGAAGCATCAAAGAGATTTGATTTAAGTAGAAGTGCTTTTTATAAGTATAAAGATACGATTTTTCCAATTCAAGATATTCAAAGACAGTCTATTTTGTCATTATCAATAGACGTTGATGATATTCCAGGAATTTTAGGTAAAATATTACGTATAGTCAATGATGAAAAATGTAGTGTACTTACTATCCACCAAACAGTACCAATTAATGCTCGAGCTACTATAATGATTTCTTTAGAAATAGATGCTGAGCATACTAATATTGAAAAATTAACAAAACAAATAAAAAACCTTGAATTTGTTAATGGTATAAAAGTAATTGGTGTAAGTATGTAATTGAATAAATATTTATTATGCAATTTTGATATAGTAAATATATAATTAATAGGAGAACAGTGTAGGAGATAAAGTTTCCTATTGCTGTTCTTTTTTTATAAAAATTAGAAATTAGATAAATTTTTTAATAGTAGAAGATAGATTATAAGGTTGCTATCTTGAATGAATTAGAGAGGAATAATATGCAAAAAAATGATATATTAACAGGGCGTGTCATTGATTATACTCATGATGGTCTTGGAGTAGTAAAAGTAGATAATTTTCCAATTTTTATCGAAGATGTGATAGAGGGGGAATTTATTGAATTCAAAATAATAAAATTAAAAAAGAACCTTGGCTATGGTAAAGTGTTAAATATAATAGAAGTTTCTGATAAGCGTGTTGAAGGAGTGCCAAAAACATCAGGAGCTAATTTAGTACATATGGATTATGAAGAACAACTACGCTTTAAAACAAAAAAAGTTCAAAATATTATGAACAAAACCTTAGGTGCAGATAGTGTCGAAGTATTACCAACTTTGGGAATGAAGAATGGATATCACTATCGTAATAAATCAGTTATCCCAGTTCAAAAAGTGAATAATGAAGTGCGTATGGGTTATTACAAACCGCGTAGTCATGATGTGATTAATATTGAAAAATGTTTTATTCAATATGATGAACACAATAAACTAATGAATGATATTCGTAGTTTGATAATTGAATTAGATTTATCAGTATATGATGAAGAGAGTCACAAAGGTGCAATTCGCCATATAATGTTTAGAACAAATTCTAGCAAAAGTGAAATTATGATAGGGATAATTGCTAAAGAGAGATTTGCAAAGCTGAATGAGTTTGTAGAAAGACTTACGAAATTAGATGATAGAATAGTTAGCGTGATGTTGAACATTAATGATAAAAAGACTAATGTTATCTTTGGAGATAAAACTGAAAATTTATTTGGACGTGATTATATAGTTGATATATTAAATAGTATTGAATTTAAAATTTCATTACGCTCGTTCTACCAAGTAAATCCAATACAAACAAAAGTTCTTTATAGTAAGGCACTAGAATTAGCTGAACTAAAAGAAGATGATACGATAATTGATGCATATTGTGGTATTGGAACGATAAGTTTATTCGCTGCACAAAAAGTAAAAAAAGTATACGGGATAGAAATAGTAGAAGCGGCAGTTCGTGATGCGAAAGAAAATGCAAAAAACAACAATATAAATAATGCAGAATTTTTATTAGGAAAAAGTGAGGATATAATAAAAAAACTAATCTCACAAAATATAAAACTAGATGCAGTTATTGTCGATCCACCACGTAAAGGATGCGAGGAAATTTTCCTACGAGACCTTGCTGCTATGGATATAGAAAAAGTAGTCTATGTTAGCTGCAATCCAGCAACCCTAGCAAGAGATATGGAAATTATGAGAAGCTTAGGTTATAAATTTGGAGTTGTTCAACCAGTAGATATGTTCCCAGGGACGTACCATGTGGAGACGGTAGCGTTATTGTCCAAACTCGATGTCGATAAGCATATAGATGTTGAAATTAAGCTGGATGAGCTTGATTTGACAAGTGCTGAAAGTAAAGCGACCTATGCACAAATCAAAGAGTATATATTGGAAAAATTTAATTTAAAGGTTTCGACACTTTATATTGCACAGATTAAAAAGAAATGTGGAATTGTACTGAGGGAACATTATAATAAATCAAAAAAAGAGAAACAGGTTATTCCACAATGCACACCGGAAAAAGAGGAAGCTATTATGGATGCTTTAAGGCATTTTAAAATGATTTAGTAGAAATGGAGGGTATTTATGAGATGGATATTAAAAATAATCTTGTTTCCAATAATATTACTTCTATCAATACTAATTTCTTTTCTAAAATTCATAATCAGCGTTAGTGGAATGATTTTAGGAATATTATCATTCTTAGTGGTATTAGGTTCGATTGCAGCACTTGTGCAAAAAGACACAACTACTTTTATTCAAGCACTGATAATAGCATTTTTGATAAGTCCCTATGGATTACCTAAAATTGCATTATGGGTTATAGCATATATTGAATTTGCAAGAGATAGATTGAAAGAAATATAAAGAAACTAATGAGGCGATAGATAAAATACTATCGTCTTTTTTCATGCTGAAAATTGAAAAGAAAGGAGGCGACGATATGAGTATGTATTTATTCGATGAACAGCCTATTGTTGCAAATAAAGCATTAGCAAGAGCATTAGGGTTAAATGAAGCCTTAGTATTGCAACAGATAAACTATTGGATTGAGATAAATAAGAAGTCCGGTAAAAACTATCATGATGAGAAATATTGGACATACAATTCTATAAGGGCATGGCAAGAAAATGATTTTGACTATATGAGTGTTGATACAGTAAAAAGAACTTTTGCCAAACTTGAAAAGGCGGGTTATCTTTTGGTTGGAAACTATAATAAAGATCCAAGAGATAAAACAAAATGGTATACGATAAATAATGAAAAATTAGAAGAATTATATCTTGAATTGAATAAGAAAAAGCTGGAACATGAAAGAAGTATTTTAGAGACAGAAAGCCGAAATACTATGCACAATGCATTAGGGCAAAATGCACTAATGGAAGATGGCAAAATGCACCAATGCAATGATGCATATAGCACTGATGCATTTAATGAAAATATACCAACGCATTATGGCAACTTGCATGAACCGTTACCAGAGATTACTACAAAGAATTCATCAAAGAATACTTCATATATTTCTTCAGGGACTTCCTCCCACCTACCCATCTATGAAGATAAAGATTTGTACACGATGGGCGGATTGGATGGAGGGAATAAAAAAATAAAACCATATCAATCCTGTTTAGAAGAACTTAGAGAAAGTACAGGATATAACGAACATATGGAATTGGGAAATAAGATTATTGCACGAACATACGATGAAATTATTAGAGTTTTAGCTGATGTAATGATATTAAATGCAGATGATACAGTTACTATCAACCAAACAAAGTTACCGGCATATATAGTTCAAGAGAGGTTTAGAAGTTTAGATTCATCGCATATGGAGTATCTTGTAAATGCGTTATCAGAAAATGAAGCCAAAATAAGAAATGTTAGGGCATTTATTTTAACCGCAGCATACAATGCACCAAGTAATATGGATGCCTATTATACGGCACTTGTTAGCTATGACATGAGGGAAGGAGGACTTTGATGATAAATGAAGAAATTGCGAATAAAGTAGTAAGTATTGAAATAAATGTTTTAAAAGTAACATATCAAGAGATATTAAATAATATCAATAAATTACATCATCGATCGAAGCAACATGGAAGTTTGGGGAAATTAGTTAAAGCAGAAGGTAATGAAGTAAAACTTAAAGATATGGTTAAAAAAGGACAGCTTGAAGAAATTCCGGTTGAGGAAGCAGAGCTTAAGGAATTGAAAAAGGAGCTGAATAGATATGGGGTTAAGTTTTCTGTGATGAAAGATAAGGAAAGTGGAAAATACTCAGTATTCTTTCAAGCTAAAGATATGAAGGTTATGGACAAAGCATTTAAGCATGCCCTTTCAGAATCAGAAAAGAAAACGGAAAGGAAGGAGTCCATTCATAAGAATATTGAGAAGTTTAAAGAAATGGCAAAGAACTCTGTTTCTAAGGATAAAGTTAAGAATAAACAGAAGGAGCAGAGCCTATGATAGATAAGATATTAAAGGACATCAAAGGCTTATTTAAGGTGCAGGATAAGGTAAAGTTTCTAAAGCAGAATATTCCCTATCTTGCATTTTTCTATTTAGGAAACATCTTTTCAAATCATGTAAGAAGCTATGTTGGAGGAGATGTGATAGATAAAATATTTCAGGGGATATTGGAGCTTAACACAATGAGCTTTCTTCCGAGTATTCATCCGGCGGATATTTTAATAGGTATAGGAGTGGCTGCTTTAATCAAATTCATTGTCTATACAAAAGGGAAAAACGCTAAAAAGTTTAGGCAGGGAAAAGAGTATGGATCGGCAAGATGGGGAACTAAAAAAGATATAGAGCCATATATGGATGAAAAGTTTCAAAATAATATTTTGCTTACACAAACTGAGCGATTAACAATGAATGGTAGACCATCTAATCCAAAGTATGCGAGAAATAAAAATGTGCTTGTTATCGGTGGTTCAGGAAGTGGAAAAACCCGATTTTATGTAAAACCGAACCTTATGCAAATGCACAGTAGTTATTGCGTAACCGATCCGAAAGGAACAATAGTCATTGAGTGTGGCAAGATGCTTGAAGATAACGGCTATGAGATAAAAATCTTAAATACTATCAACTTCAAAAAGAGCATGAAGTACAATCCCTTTGCTTATATCCGTTCTGAGAAAGATATTTTGAAACTCGTTCAGACAATCATTGCAAATACTAAGGGCGAGGGAGAAAAAGCAGGTGAAGATTTTTGGGTCAAAGCTGAAAAGCTCTACTATACAGCCCTTATCGGCTACATCTTCTATGAAGCTCCAAGAGAAGAAAAGAACTTTGCAACACTTCTCGATATGATAGACGCTTCAGAAGTTAGAGAAGATGATGAAACCTATATGAATCCGATAGACAGACTCTTTGAAGCACTGGAAAAGAAAGAGCCTACACACTTTGCAGTGAAGCAATATAAAAAGTACAAATTGGCTGCGGGAAAAACGGCAAAATCTATTCTTATCTCTTGTGGTGCAAGGCTTGCTCCATTTGATATTAGGGAACTTAGGGACTTGATGAGTGAAGATGAACTTGAGCTTGATACACTCGGAGATAGAAAAACGGCACTCTTTGTTATTATCTCTGATACAGATGATACCTTTAACTTTGTAGTATCCATTATGTACTCACAACTTTTTAATCTCTTATGTGATAAGGCAGATGATGTATACGGCGGACGATTACCTGTCCATGTGAGATGCTTGCTTGATGAGTTTGCGAACATTGGTTTAATACCTAAGTTTGAGAAGTTAATTGCAACAATCCGTTCAAGAGAAATATCAGCAAGCATCATACTTCAAGCACAATCTCAGCTAAAGGCAATCTACAAGGATAATGCCGATACAATCGTAGGTAACTGTGATAGTACCTTGTTTCTTGGTGGCAAGGAAAAGACCACATTAAAGGAACTTTCTGAAACACTGGGAAAAGAAACGATAGATTTATATAACACATCGGAAACAAGGAGTAATCAAAAGAGCTTTGGACTTAATTACCAAAAGACAGGTAAGGAGCTTATGAGCCAAGATGAGATTACCGTAATGGACGGTAGCAAATGTATTTTTCAGCTTCGTGGTGTCAGACCATTTCTATCAGACAAATTCGATATTATAAAGCATAAGAACTATAGATTACTTGAGGACTATGATAAGAAGAATTTGTTTGATATAGAAAGCTATATGAAGCGAAAAGGAAAAGCAAAATTAAATAGAGAAACGGTTATTACAAGAATGCAGTAAGTCTTAAAAAGATTTGCTGTTTTTTTATTCAAAATCAGGAGGCAAGATGATAAGGATCAGAAGTCCCACTAAGAAAAAACTAAATAGAAAGAGTATCAGCGATTGGAAAAGTAATACTTCTGGTCGCTTTTTTATTGAAATGAAAAGGAGAAATTTAAAAAGATGAAACAAGAAATGATTAACATCAACGCCAACTTAGTGGCGGAACCTACTTTCTCAAACTTTGAAAAAGACGGAGAAACGGTAGAAGTTGCAAACTTCACGCTTGTAAAAAAGTACGGTAAGGGTAAGGAGTACATCAACTGTGCAGCCTATGGAGAAAAAGCAGAGAAGGCAAAGGACTTTGAAAAAGGTGATTTAATCCATATCTTTGGCTACTTTAAGAAGCGTGAAAAAGAGGGAAAGACTTACAAAAACTTTGTAGTGAAGTCCTACAACAAAATTGAAAAGAAAGAAGAAAACGAGGAGGAATAACTTATGGCATTTTTTACACAGGCAGTTAATGTATTAAAGATTTTGGTTATGGCAGTAGGTGCAGGACTTGGAGCATGGGGTGTTATCAACCTGATGGAAGGATATGGTAATGACAATCCCGGTGCTAAGAGCCAAGGTATTAAGCAGCTTATGGCAGGTGGAGGTATCGTTCTTATCGGACTTAAGCTCATTCCACTACTTGCGGGTGTACTCAATTAAGAAGAAAAGGAGAGCTTAGATGTTTGGAATATTCGACAAGATAGAAGAATTCTTTAAGGAGCTTCTACTGGGCGGTATCCAAGCAAACTTAGAGTCCATGTTTCTTGATATCAACGACAAAGTTGGTGCGGTTGCAACAGATGTAGGTAAAACGCCTATGGGGTGGAACGGAGATGTATTTGCCTTTATCAAAAGCATTAACGATTCCGTTATCATTCCAATAGCGGGACTAATCATCACAGCAGTTCTTTGTATCGAGCTTATCAATATGGTAATGCAAAAGAACAATATGCACGATACAGATACCTTTGAATTTTTCAAGTACATCATCAAGATGTGGATTGCTGTATGGTTAGTATCCCATGCCTTTGAGTTTTCGATGGCGGTTTTTGATGTGGCACAGCACATGGTAAATAAGGCGGCAGGGGTTATAAACACCTCTGCTACCGTTTCCGGAGATCAGATAGTGGCAATGATGGATACCCTAAAAGAAAAGGGGCTTGGAGAACTTGTCATGATTCTCTTTGAAACCTCACTCATCAAGGTTGCTATACAGGTAATATCCGTTGTGATTATGCTTGTAGTTTACGGAAGAATGTTTGAGATTTATGTTTACTCATCGGTTTCAGCCATTCCATTTGCCACAATGGGAAACAAGGAGTGGGGACAGATTGGAACAAACTACATCAAAGGACTATTTGCACTTGGACTACAAGGACTCTTTTTAATGGTTTGTCTTGGAATTTACGCAGTTTTAGTTAAGACGATTAAGATAACAGATATCCACATAAGTACAATGACGATACTTGGCTATGCGGTTTTGCTGGGGTTAATGATGCTAAAGAGCGGAACACTGGCCAAAAGCATATTAAATGCACACTAAAAGAAAGGAAAGATAGTATGAATAAAAGAAAAACAGTATTTACAGCAGTAGTAATTGGAGCGGGTATTATGGCGATAATTGATAGGATCAGGCTTCATAATAAGGTGGAAGAATTGGAAGAAAAAACAGAGGACATTGGTCGCTGCCATAACGATTTTTACCTAATGCAGCAAAGATATAACAAAAGTACGAATGAACAGATAGAGAGTATTCAGGAAGAAATCGGCTCTGTATATGAACACTTTGAGGAGCTGTCAAAGGGTAAAGAAGATGGGAGGTAAGATATGGCATATGTACCAATCCCTAAAGACTTAAATAGGGTAAAGACAAAGGTTGCTTTTAACCTAACGAAAAGGCAGCTCATAGGCTTCACACTTGCAGGACTGGTTGGAATACCAGTCTATTTATTTATAAGGAAGTTTGTGCCAAATGACATAGCTGTCATATTCCTTATCGTGTCCACGCTTCCTATCTTTTTCATCACACTATTTGAAAAGGACGGACTGACCTTTGAGAAATATTTTAAGCACATCTACCTTCATAAGTTTTATCAGCCAAAAAAGAGAGTGAGAAAGGAGGTTTACCTTGAACAAGAAAAGAAAAATTCAGCAAATAAAACTCATGCAAAACGAAAAGGCATTGAGAAGTCAAAAGCGGGACTTAAAGAAAAGTAATTGCAAGTCAAAAAAAGATAAGGGAGGAATCCTTGACCTTATCTTTAAGAAAGAACCGAAAAGATATACGGTAGAAGATACCATTCCCTATCTAAGGCTTTTAAAAAGCGGAATATGCCAGCTTGATGAAAAGCACTTCAGTAAAAGTATAGCCTTTCAGGACATTAACTATCAGCTTGCCTTAGATGAAGATAGGGACTTGATTTTTAATCAGTTTGCAAACTTCCTAAACTCTTTTGATCCAAGTATCAGCATTGAGTTTTCATATATCAATCAGCTCGGACGAAACGAAGAAATGAAGTCGGCAATTCAGATACCGGATAAAAAGGACGGTTTCGACGATATACGCTTTGAATTTAGAGAGATGCTTAAAAGCCAGATTGTAAAGGGAAATAACGGACTTAAAAAATCAAAGTATGTAACCTTTACAGTGGAAGCGGATAATTTAGAGCAGGCAACATCAAAACTTGAAAGACTGGAGATAGATATATTATCTAATCTAAAGAGCATGGGTGTGAGAGCAGAAAGCCTAAACGGAGAAGAAAGGCTAAAGATACTTCATGATGTTTTAAATCCAAATAAAACATTTGAATTTTCCTACAAAGACCTAAAGAAAAGGGAAAGCACAAAGACATATATTGTGCCTGATGAGTTTAACTTTACACCGAGTAGATACTTTAAGTTCGGCAAATTCATCGGAGCAACAAGTCATTTTCAAATCCTTGCCAGTGAGCTTTCAGATAGGATGTTATCCGAGTTTTTGGATATTGACGATAACATCAATATTTCCTTTCATATTAGGGCAATCGACCAATCGGAAGCCATTAAGATGGTAAAACGAAAAAACACTGATATTGATAAGATGAAGATTGAGGAAAATAAGAAGGCTGTTAGAAGTGGCTATGATATGGGTGCGACACGTTCCTTGACAACTACAAATATTGTAGGAAACAAGG